>OFME01000006.1_pt1 | contig 234630 bp, 218 predicted proteins | sample 1541381 | NCBI WGS metagenome assembly OFME01 (sample SAMN04209243, study PRJEB22552) | human gut metagenome | biome: gut; material: feces | host: Homo sapiens | place: USA: Oklahoma
TGTTAAGCACGCCGCCAGCGTTCGTCCTGAGCCAGGATCAAACTCTCCAAAAAAAAAATTATTTTTCGAAGAACCGATTGGCTCTTAATTATCTGTTTAAAAAGAATTTATTAGGTAATCTGCTATAAAAAGCAGATACCGCACATTCGTTTATGTTAGAAAACATATTGTGCATTGTTTAGTTTTCAAAGAACATTTCTTGCTTGTTGCTGTCTCCGTGAGTCAGCTTCTATATAATAACCCGATTTCAAATAAATGTCAACACTTTTTTTGAAAAAAATATAAAATATTTTAAAAAAGTTTTCTAAATGCTATAATAATAGCTATATTCATTAATATTTTTAGGAGGATATCATTATGAAAAAGACTAATGCGGCTCGCATTTTAGACCGCTTAAAGATAGATTATGAACTAAAAGAATATAAAGTAGATTTAAATGACTTAAGTGCTATCCATGTTGCTAAAGATGTAAATATGGATATAAAAACTGTATTTAAAACTTTAGTAGCTAGAAGTGATAAAAATGATATCATCATGGCTTGTATCCCTGGTGATGATGAATTGCATCTAAAAAAACTTGCTCAAGTTGCTAATTTTAAAAAGGTAGAAATGATACATCTTAAAGAACTATTGCCTTTAACTGGTTATGTGCGTGGTGGTTGTTCTCCACTTGGTGCAAAAAAAGCTTATCCTGTATTCATTGATGAAACAGCTTTGAAATGGCCTAAAATAGCTATCAGTGCAGGTGTGCGCGGAGAACAGATTTTACTTGCACCACAAGATTTAATAAAAGCTGTTAATGCTACTGTTGCCGATTTAATTAAATAAAAAAGAAAGTGATTTATATGAATACAGATGAAAGACGTGAACAAATCCTTTATACGTTAAAACAAACTAATACGCCAATCACTGGCTCAGAACTAGCCAATATCTTTAAAGTCAGTAGACAGATTATTGTCGGAGATATTACCGTTTTAAGAGCTTCTGGTCATAATATCTTTGCTACACCTAGAGGATATTTACTACCTCACGACCAAGCAAAAGAAGAACAACTCGCCACTATAGCCTGCCAACATAATGATGATAATTTACAAACAGAATTAGAAATTATCATTGATAATGGTGGTAAAGTCCGTGATGTTATCGTTGAACACCCATTATATGGTGAAATTCGTGTTAATCTCTTCATCAATAGTCGTAGAGATATTCAGTTATTTTTGGCAAAAAAAGAAAAAACAAATGCTTCTGCTTTAATGAGCATAACAAAAGGTCTTCATTATCATACAATTGAAATTCCTAATATGGAAACTTTGGAATTAATAAAAACTGAATTAAATAAGGCTCATATATTAATCGCCTAAACAAAAAGCAAGGATATAAACAAATGTTTTAATCCTTGCTTTTTTATTTACGAATAGAAATTAAACTCGCACATAAGCTTTTAATGTTGCAATTTTTTGCCCTTTAGATTTTCCGTATGGTGCTATAGTATATTCTTTTATATTTTCAGGTATTATGAATGTTTCTGCATAATGAACGACAAATGGAGCAAATAAATTTTCTGGTGAAGTTACAATTGCTTCTTCACCTTCAATTAAATTCAAAACATTTACAATATCTGCATAACCTTCATAAGCTTCACTAGATAATTCATCTATTTCTTTTATCTTTATTTTAGGATATTTATCATAATTAGATTGTCTATTCTCCCATAACATCTTTTTCATCTCCTCTTATACTAAATCAAGTTTTTGCAGATATTCATAAATGCCATCTTCATTATTAGACTTTGTTATATATTCCATTTGTTTTTTGATTTCTTCTGGAGCATTTTGCATAATTACTCCTCTTCCTACCAATTTCAACATATCTAAATCATTATAATTATCCCCAAAGGCAATAGCTTGTTCAGGTGTCATATTCAAATGATGCAATAATACTTCGATACCATTTGCTTTACTTACATCTTTATTCATGATTTCAATTAAAATATCACTTGAACGCACTATATTTAATTGAGGAAACTTCTCTTGCAAAACAGCTTCTATTTTTGAGCTGATATTTGCTTTTGTCATACATAATATTTTATTAGGCAATATATCTTTATTTATCAATTCTTTAAAATCCGCCTGACTTGCTTTTACATTAGTGATATTTTCTTCTCTCTTTACAGCTTTATTATCTTCATCTTTTATAAACCAATTATCATCACTATAATAATTTATTACTACATCATCAGGCCATAATAGTTCTATTTCATCAATAATAGCCTTCGTATCTAATTTATTAATTTTATCATCATGTAAAATTTGATTTTGCTCATCTAAAACTAAAGCCCCACCATAACTAATCATTGGCATTTTTACATTCATTTCATCAAGAATTAATTTCATAGCTTTAGGCATACGCGCTGACACCAATACAAATGGTATATTTTTTAAAGCTAATTTTTGTACAGCTTCAATTGTACTAGTCAATAATTCATGTTTAGAATTTAATACTGTTCCATCAATATCTGAAAATACAATTTTCCAATCCATATCATCACCCACTTAAACTAAAATTATTTTAAACTCTAAAAAGGCTATGATGAATAATATTTAGATGGGGGAAATTATATTCATCATAGCCTTTTATTGCTGTTATTTTTCTATATAGTTAATCAATTTATTAATATTATCCTGTCCATTTTTTATGCCTAAGCTCAATATCAAACAAGCTATCACACTTAAAACCATTAATACTATACCTACAGTTGATAAGAAAGAATATATCTCATCTCCAAATAAAATCAATATTAATGATATAGAAGAAAGCATTATCATATTTCTAAGCCAAACTTTTAAATTATTCAACATCTTCGTTTGATATTGTATTTCTCCAATATAAGCTTGTTTCATTTTGCTCTGCATAAAAAATCACCTTTCATCAATAAGTTAATCCTGTATCGAAGAAACCAACTAATACACCAACGAAAGCAATAACTACTAATAAAAGCATAACATAAATTGGTGACATATTTCTCTTAGTCAATAAATACCAACAGAAAATAACAAATACAGCTGATAAAATATTAGGGAATACACCATTTAATGTATCTTGGAGTACTAAAAATGGTTTATCTGCACCTTCGGCAGTCATAGTGAAGCCTGTTCTGATATTAATCCAAGTACCAGCAACAGCACCAATTACGATAGTACCTAACATTACGATAGATTCACGGATAGCTGTAGCTCTTTCACCAACTAAGAAATCAATTGCTTTACCACCGAGTTCATAACCTTTGAAGTATAAAAATCTCATACCCCAAGTAATAAGTAAGTTCCAAACGATTATATAAAAGATTGCCCCAATTGGAGAACCGCCAGTAGATAGACCCATTGCAATACCTAATAAAATTGGAATTAATGTACCTACTACCAAGGAGTCACCGATACCAGCGAGTGGTCCCATAAGACCTGCACGAAGACCATTTATTGTTTCTGCATTGATATCATCTGCGCCATTAGCTTTTGCTTCTTCCAAACTTGCAGTAATACCTACAACTACACTACCAACCTGTGGTTCTGTATTAAAGAAGGCTGTATATGTCTGCATTGCCTTTTTCTGTTCTTCTTTTGTTTTATATAATTCTTCGATAATTGGCAACATAGCACATAAATAACCAAAAGTCTGCATATGTTCTTGGGAGAAACATGTTAAATGTCCATAGTACCAATTTCTAAAAGATTTATTTAGTGTTTTCTTAGAAATTTTCTTTTCCATTTAAATATCCTCCTCATCGTCATCATCATAGCTTGTTGCTCCACTAGCTGCTGCTTTTTTAGCTTCTATGCGAAGCATCTGAATTTTATAATTGATAATTGCAAACATACCGCCAACGATAGCAGCACCGATTAAGTTTAATCCTAAACCTGCAGCTAAAGCAAAACCTAAGAAAAATGGAATGAAATCCATAACATCATTAACAACTTGTTTTAATAAGATAGCAACCCCAACTGATGGAAGTAATGCACCTACTGTGAATAATGTCTGCATTGCAATACCGTCCATTGGTAAATAAGTTTTAATAGCTTCTACAGCATCTTGACCATATAAACACATAACTACAGTTGGAATGAAAGAACATATAATATGAGAAATCCAAGGAAGACCCATATCTACGAAATATAATTTATGGAAATTACCTTCTTCAACAGCTTTCCAACCAATATGTTGCCATGCAAGGTTGATAGTAGCAGTACCATAGAATAAAACTGTACCAAGTGTACCTACCATGGAACCAAATGAAGTAGCCAAACCAATACCTGCTGGACTTGCTGGATCAAGACCTAAAGATTTAACAGCTATCATTGCAAGAGGAATACCAATATAACTTACAGCACGAACATCAGCAGAAACTGTACCACCTGGAGTAACAAGTGCTATGTATACAACCTGCATTGCAGTACCAATTAAAATACCGCTTTGAATATCACCTAAAACAATACCGCAAACTAAGCCCCCAACGAGTGGACGACCTAATGTATAGTTACCAATTACAGTACCACCCATACCAGGCATACTAGCTAAACAAGCAAATATACCTAATATAATGGCTTGGAGCCAACTTATTTCCATGAAACTCCCTCCACTTCATCTTATATACAATCTAATTAAAAACCAAATTTACCTTTGAATTTATCCCAATTACCAATAGAAACATCTGGTAATAAAGAAAATTCAATGCTATAACCAGCTTTACTGATATCTTCTAAAGCTTGTGCTTCTTCTTGAGTAATGGACTGATTATTTCCAAGTGTTGTTGAACCTTCACGGTCATTACATGGACCTACGATTACTTTTGTAATACCACATTTAAAACCTTGTTCAACTAAGATTTTTCTCATATCAATAGGGTCTTTTGTAATTAAGAAATAACGTGTATCGCTATCTAAAACTTTTTGAGCTTTCTTTTTAAAATCTTCTATAGTCCAAACAAATGTTTTTTTACCACTAGCTGCTTTATAAGCTGCTTTTAATACATCGGATTTTGCTGCTTTATCATTTACAGCGATTAATCCATCACAAGGATATTCTCTAGCCCAACGAGTACAAGTTTGACCATGAATCATACGGTCATCAATACGAATAAATGAAACTGACATTATAAAAACCTCCTAAAATAATTACCTAAAATTAAATATCTTCTTCAGACTCTTCTACTATTTTAAATTCTTGCATAGCCATACGAGCCTGTTCTAAAACTTGATTTGCTATTTCATCTAAAGAAACAGTGTCTTTCATCAAAACAGTTGTTAAAGCTAATGGTAAATTCATTCCGCCTAAAATAACTGTTTTAATTCCTTTATTAACTAAAACATTTGTGGCATTTGTAAGTGGTGAACCACCGATTATATCACCTAGTAAAATAACATCATCATCATTTGAAATATCTTTTACTTTTTCAGTGAATAATGCTGTAAATTCATCTACGCTTTTTCCATTTTCAAGACCAACAGATAAAATATCTTCTCTGTTTCCTGCCAACATAGATAAAGCATCATTTAAGCCATTTGCAAATTTTCCATGGCTAACTAATATTACATACTTCATAGTAGTTGCTCCTTTATTTTTTATATTTTCTAATAATTCTCTTTACATCAACTATTCTATCAATATTGACGAAAATAATCATATGTCTACAATCACAAAATGGGCATTACATTTGTCACAATTTTATTTCATTCATTATGAACAATAAAAAATAGTAGCCTAAAAACAGAATTTTAAGCTACTATTACCATCAAAAACAGTATAAAACTATTTCTCATTATTCATTTAAATACTTATTTATATCCTTTTGCAATTCCAATAAACCTATATCAATATCGTTTTTATTTCTTATCATATCATTAATTTTTATATCAATTAAATTCAAAGCTTGATTATATTTTTTAAATCTACTATGTTCTAACGTTTTATTCATAACTTCATCTAAAAGATTTACATTTATCTGATTTTCTTTATTATCCTTACCTAAAAGGCATACAATATCTTCTGATTTATTGATTGATTTTAAAGAAGAAATTCCTTGTGAATACTTATATAAATCCTTTTGTGTTTCTTTTTCATAGGTGAGCATTTTCAAAAATTCCCAAGCTATATCAGCATTTTTACTTCTCGAAGATATTCCCATCAATAATGAAGAAATTTCACTTCCTTTATCATTAGATGATATCAACGGCATTTTTATACAATCCCATTCAAAATCAGAGAATTTTTTTACTCTCCAAGGATATGGCTTATATGTACGATATTGCGCAAAAGACATAGGAGCAAATGCCACTTTACCTGTATTGAATTCTTCCTTCGTAATGATATGTTCTTGATTTAATTTATTTAATTTTTCTACGAAAATAACTGCTTCTTTTGCTTCATCTTGATCGATAAAACATTCTTTTCCATCTTCATCGAATAATCTTATACCATGACTATACATAGAATTTAACCAACTAAAATTATAACAACCATACTGGTCGATAGCCCCATCACCATTAGTATCTTTTGTAACTTGTTGACAAATATTATAAAAGTCATCTAAAGTCCAATCATTTTCTGGTATAGGTATATTTTCTTTTTCTAATAAAGTCTTGTTTACAAACATCAACATAGGATTACTTTCATATGGCAAAGCATATTGTTTATGCTCATATTGACCAGCTTTTAAAGTACTCTCATAATAATCATCTTTATTAAATTTCTTATCATTTTCTATTTCTTCCGTTAAATCCTTTAAAACACCTAAAGAACTCAGCGTATTAAAATCTTCATCTACAATCATAAATACATCAGGTTCTTCACCATTTACAATTTTATTGGCTAACCACAAAGAATAATCAGATTTTAAAATACCACTTTCATATTCAATCTCTACATTAGGATGTAATTTTTCAAAACGAGCTATAGCATCATCTATGACTTTATAATCAATTCCATTTGGCAATTCCCAATTGCCTACAAATATACCTAAATGTATTACTACTTTATTCGTATATATATTTGTTACAGCTACATAAATAAATACTATAGCCATAAAACTTATTATAACTTTCTTAATCATTATCAAAATCCTTTGCAATTTGACCTGTCTGTACAGCCCAAATAGCCAATTGCGTGCGGTCTCGTAGATCTAATTTAGATAAAATGGAACTTAAATAATTTCTGACTGTACCTTCAGATAAAAACATTTTTTTAGCAATTTCTTTATTTGATAAACCTAATCCTATATTTTGAACTATCTTCCATTCATTTTTAGATAATTCATCTAGACAATTTTCCTCAACATTAATAATTAAATTTCTATTTCTCGACATATTAGAAAACATGCTTACTACTTTTGTAGCTATATCTGGATTAATCAAAGCTCCGCCATTATAGATAACCATAATATCTTCATACAATTCTTCCATACCCACATCTTTTAATAAATAACCACTTGCACCATATTTCAAAGCACTAAATATATATTCATCATCATCAAAAGTCGTCAATATCACTATTTTTATCTCTGGATACTGTTCTTTTACGAGCTTAGTACAATATACACCGTCCATTTTAGGCATTCTTATATCCATTAAAATAATATCCACTTTATGTTTTTTCAGTGTTTCTAATACTTCATACCCGTTGCCTACGACACCAACAATTTCAATATTATCATGTGCGCCTAAAATTATCTTTAACGACTCTCTTATCAATTCTTGGTCATCTGCTATTAATACTTTTATCATTTTCGCAATTATTATTGGAAATACCGCATCCAATAACTCTCCTTCTCTATAAGATTTTTACTCTATAAAGGTATTTTTATCTCAGTTGTAAAACCATTTTCACTATAAAAATTTATATCGCCTCTTATTTGAGAAACTCTTTCTACCATTTGTTTTAGACCAAAACCATAGTTTATAGCCTTACAACCTTTACCATTATCTTTTATTTTTAAACACAATAAATTATTTTCTTTGTAAATATTAATATCCACAACTGTAGCCAATCCATGTCGTATACTATTTGTTATACTTTCTTGAATAACTCTAAATAAGATATCTTCTATCTTAGTATCAAAACCAGTTTCATCAATCTGATAATTTAAATTTATCTTCAAATCCGTTACATTAGATATCTCTTCTTTCATTTTTTCAATAGCTTCTTTTAATCTATACTGCTGTAAAAAATCTGGTCGCATCTTATTTAGTGAATTTCTAACATCTTTCATGCCCTTGCGTATAGCCTTGGATATTACTTTTAATTGTGCTTTTGCCAATTGAGGATTTTTATCAATCATAGTGATACACGCATCAACGCCCACAGCCATTCCTGCCAAAGCATGTCCTATCGTATCGTGAAGTTCTCTAGCCAAACGCTTGCGTTCATTTTTTTCACCAAATTTTTCCGTAACAATAACATATTTTTGCATTTTTTTATTTATCATTGCCACCATGGATAATTTTTTACTGATATATTCATTTTCTTGTATCTGCTTCAAGATATAAATAATCATAAAAATTATAAACAATATTATATTAAAGCCTTCTAATAATCTCTTTATGATTATTAAACAATTTCTTATGCTAGCATCATAGACTAGGAAATATTCTTCTATATTAACTAAAGTATAAAAATATGTAACTATTTCATAATTTGCCAATAAATATATAAGACCTAATGCAACTAATAAGACTTGATACTTCAAGCCTTTTTTCAGATGATACATACAATCACAAAAAACAAATAAAATTATTCCATTATATGATAAATATATTAAAAAAATAAGTATTACTGAAATTACTACTTCTAACAAACTATATAAGTAATTTATTGTTTTATTTCTTATATTATTAAACTCTCGATAATAAACGCAATAAGCTAAACAAAGTAATAAACCAACAGACCCACTAATAATATATACTGGAGCCGTAGGCATATACATTACTTTATCAAGAAAACTCCTCGCCAAATCATTTCCAATGATATATTTTGTTGTAATCGCAATAACTGCTACATAAAATAAAACAATTATCACATTTAAAATAAACATCGTATTTTTAACAATAAAGAAAAATAATCCATATGTTCTATTCATTATTGCCACCTATCTTCATCATATTTAAATAAATTTTCTTTGTTTATCAGCGAAATAGGTATTATTATATTTTTTTCTATTTTTTTGCCATTTAAAATATTATACATATTTTCTACAGCTATTTGCCCCATCTTGATAGGTGATTGCGCTACCGTACCGACTATCATTTGATTTCTGCCAATCAAAGCTTTTATCTCTGGCGTGCCATCTATTCCATATACCATTACATCATTTTTATTGTTCTTTTCTAAAGCAGCCAATGCACCTAAAGCACTTGGGTCATTTAACGCCATTACTACGTCTATATCAGGTGTTTCTTCTATAATCTCTTGCATTTTAGGCATGGCAATTTCCAATTGCCCATCACATTCAGCTTCGTTTATAACTTTATATTTTTCATTATTATCAATTACGCTCAAAAAACCTTCAATTCGCTCTTTTGCTGATTTTGCTGTTGTATGTTTCAATAGAACAATATTTGCACTATCTAATCTTTCCATCATGTCTTTTGCACATTGAACACCAGCATCATAATTATCCGAAACAATCGTACAATTCACTAAACTTTCATCACTAACTGGAGCGTCTATGATAATTACAGGAATATTTGCTCTTTTTGCTGCCTGTAAAGCTGGCTCTATTTGTTCAAAATCAATAGGATTTATAAAAATTCCATCTACTTTTTGGTCTATGAATTTATATATCTGCTCATTTTGCTTATCTACATCTAATTCTGGGTCTAAAGTAATCAAAGTATCATTATTTTTCTCTACTACTTTTAAAATCTCATTATTGATTATTTTATAGAATGGATTATTCATGGTCATATAACTAACACCAAAAACTTTATGTTTAGCAACAGGTGCCGTATATATGTTGTATGTAACTGTAAAAATTATTAATACCATAAAAAAAATTATTATATATGTCATGTTCTTATAAAAACGCTTCATCTATATCACCTTCTATCATTATAGCATTAAGCTAGGCATAAAAATAAGTGACAAAAGTCATATTTGTATTTATGTTTATACATACATATACAATCACTTTATAAAAAAACTGTATTTTAAAAACTAGACTAAATAATTTCATCTAATTTCTAAAATACAGTCTCAAAATCTAAAATTATTTATTATCCTTTAAATATTTCCTACCGATAACAATAGCAGCATAATCATCAACAGGAACTGGTGGTACTTGCATACCTAAAGGAATTAATTTTTTCCAACCTTTAGGTGGATTTTCCTGAAAATATAATTTTCTGGCTTCATCTGTTGTTCGATATTCATTTATTAAAACTATATCTCTATCTATAAATTCTTGTTTTAATAAATCATATTTTTTCTTACTGCTCGTACCATTTCCCATGACAATCGTCTTGATAATGTATTTCTCCAGCAAAGACTTTATTATTTGCACTAATTCTTCTGAATTAATTATTTTATGCTCTAAAACATCACTATTCTTTAAAATAGCTATGCCTGTTTTTTCTCTACCTGGATCAATAGCTAAAATTTCATCATTCATGATTAATCTCTTGCTCTGTTTCATTTTTTAAATAGATATGCAAACGCAATGGTCCTAAAACTTCTGTATCAGCAGCTGCAAAGGCACTAATTAAAACATCTTTACCTCTGTTTTCAGCTAAAGCTTTTTCAATGGCATATATCTGATTGCCGTTTATCACACCAACTGTACCAGTCAAAGGATTTGGCAAAATACCATTATTTATAGCTGTCATATTCACATTACGTAGAAAATCACTTATCAACATTTCACTATTACTACCATCAATAGGAACATTGTATATCTTTTGATATACAAATTCATTTTCTTGATAAACTACACGATTAGGATGCATCTCTAATTCAGTCAATACAGGATCACCTTTTACTAAATTAGCAGCTACTATAAGGCGAATAACTGTATCTCCTTTAGCTTGCTTTAATCTATCCATCGCTTTTTGATATTCGATAGGATAAATCCAAACGCCATCTTTAGAGCCTTCTGTTCCCAATCTATCAATTATTTTACTATTAGCTAATGCTATGATTTGATTTAAATCATTTTGAATTTTTACTGGGTCATCAGTCTTTTTAATTACACCGCTAGCCAATAATTCGCCTACACGATAAATTATTGGTCGTTCACGAATATTTTCTATACCTTCTTGCAAGTCATTATTCGTTTTTTCCAATTCTAAATTATCAGCTTTCAAGCTTTCATTATTAGCTAATAAAAATTGATTATTTTCGGCTAAACTTTGATTATGTTCTATCAAAGTCTGATTATCTGACCACAATTCTTGATTTCTATTTTGCAAAGCAACTTGTTCTTGTCTTAGAAGTTCAGCCGCTTGTTGAGCAATTTCTAAATCCTCTTGAGTTTCTTCTAAATCCTTTTTAGATTTAGCATATTCCTCTTTAGTCGTATTTAAATCGTTTTTTACATTGACTAAAGCGCCTGAAGCTTCTTCAAGCATAGATTGTTTTTCATTTAGTTCTGCCTTTAATTTATTCATACCAAAAAGAGCGGTACGAACATCTTTAGAAGCAATAGCCAATATACCAAAGGTAACAGTTGTAATCAATATACCTGTGATAATTGTTACCAAAATAGATGTATGTCTTGGTCTTAAACCAAATAATGATAATTTTTTCTTGCCAACTTTACTGCCTAGGCGGTCGCCAATGAAAGCGATTACGCCACCGGTTAAAACTAATACGACAATCAGCATAATGCCATACACGGTTCATACCACCTACTTATTATTTTATTTTGATTCTTTACGAATTAAATAAATACCTGCTATCAAAGTTACAATATTAGGTATCCAAACAGCTATAACTGGCGGAATAAAGGAATTTTGTCCAATTGCACCAGCTAAAGTCATCAAAGTATAGTAAATGAAAATAATTATAATACTTATACCAAAACCGATAGAAGAAGAACTACGATTTGGCTGAATACCAAGTGGTGCCCCAATTAAAGCAAACATCAAACTAGCCATTGGCACTATAAAACGTTGATATAATTCTATCTCTAATTTTTTAGTATCTACATATTGAGATTTCATTATATTAATCTGTTCACGAAGTTCTTTAATTGTCATTTCATCAGGTTTTTTCTGACTTTTAATAATCTGTTTAGGAGTTTGATTTATTGGCAAAACTTGTGAGTCAAATTTCATCATGCGTTCTGTGTTTGGTTGAGATAAATCATATAATACGCCATTATACATTACCCATTCATCAACACTCCATTTAGCATATTCTGCATTTTCTACACGCACCATTTTGCCTTGTTCAAATTCCTGTATGGATAAATTATCTAAATTTCCTGTTTCAGCATCATATTTACGAGCATATACTAATCTTTGAATATTACCATCTTGGATTTGTTTGATAATTATATGCTCTTGAGATTCTGGAGATGTATTTCCTTGAATTTCATATCGCACTAAATCAGCATAAGCTTGGTTAGATGCAGGTACTACATATTCATTAAAACCAATGGAAAAAATACTAACGCCAAGAGAAAAAGCTATAACTGGTGTTACTAATCGTTTAAAACTAACACCACATGCCTTCATAGCAATAATTTCACTATTGCCTGATAATCTACCAAATGTCAATAATGCTGCAAGCAACATAGACATTGGGAATGTCCACACTATAATGCCTGGTAAACTATAGATGATTAAACGCACTATAGCTGAAAAAGATGCACCATATTGTGTTATATATTGAGCAATTCTCAATAATGTTCCTGACCCTAAAAATACAGCTGAAAATGCACAGATGCCAAAGATAAAGGTCATGATTGTTTCTTTTAATATATATTTATCTAAAATACGCATCTATCATCTTCTCCTATAATTTAAAGTCTTCACCTAAATAGAACTTACGAGCGAGTTCACTATTAGCAATTGTATCGCTATCGCCTTCTAAAAGAATTTGTCCACTGTTCATAATATAAGCTCTATCTACAATTTGCAAAGTTTCCCTTACATTATGGTCAGTGATTAAAATTCCCATGCCACGTTCTTTTAAATAACTGATAATTCCCTGAATATCAGCTACTGCTAAAGGGTCAATTCCTGCAAAGGGTTCATCTAATAAAATGAAATGAGGTTCTAGTGCTAGACCTCTTGCGATTTCTACACGTCTACGTTCCCCACCAGAAAGTTGCATACCTAAACGAGTTCTTATATGAGTGATATTAAATTCTTCTAAAAGGTCATCAATCTTTTTATCTTGTTCTTTTTTGGATAGATTTCTAGTTTGTAAAATTGCTCGCAAATTATCCTCTACTGTCAATTTACGAAAAATAGATGCTTCCTGTGCTAAATAACTTATGCCTAGATCTGCACGTTCATTGATAGGCAATCTAGTAATATCAATATCAGAAATAAATACTTTTCCTGATGTTGGCTTCTCTATTCCTACAATCATATAAAAAGTTGTAGTCTTTCCTGCACCATTTGGACCTAATAAACCTACAATTTCACCTTTCTTTACATGCAAAGAAACATCTCTTACTGCAGGCGTTCCTTTATACTCTTTAATAAGATTTTTTACTTCAATATGCAAACGTGTCACTCATTTCTATCTTTATCATATAACCATCAACTATTTTATTTAATATTCACATTGTCTCCTAAATAAACAGTTAATGTATTTCCTCTAACAATATTACCATTTTGAGTAGCTACTGCATTTCCTGTAAGTACTAATTTACCATTTTCTGTACTGTTGTAAGTAGCATTATCACTATTAGTTACAATATTTCTTGATGGACTTTTAATATTTACATTTCCTGTAGCTACAAAATTAAAATCTTGACCATTGCCACTATAAGTTGCTGTATCACTTGTGGATTGTACATCATTAGTTTTGCTATTTAAATATACATTACCTGTAGCTGTATATTGATTTGTCATCAAATTTCCTGATAATACATCACCGCGAATATCAGCTTGTGGTCCAGTTGCATTTCCGCCTAAAGGCATAGATATATCACTTGTTGCTTGATTATAATGTATTTCTTCTCCAGTTAATGTATTATCAGCTTTTACCAATACTACAAAACCTTTAGCTACAACTTCTTTATTAGCATTAGAAATCAAGCTTTCCGCCTTTAAGTTCATATCATCTTTATTTGCAGTTACGCCACCTGTAATAGAGGCTTCCTGTGTTTTAAAATTATATGTTGCTTGACCGCCAGTTAATACGCCACCATCACGAATAATAGTTACGCCACCTGTAGCTATTGCCATATCTGTCTGCGCATTATATTCTATTACATCGCCTTTTAATTCAATAGGAGCATCTGCTGCAATAACTGTATTTATCATTGAAAAACTCATAATAGCTACAGCAAGTGCTGTTTTTAGCTTACTATATTTTTTCATTTATTGATTATCTCCTTTTATAATATGTGCATTACCCATTAATTTGAAATTAGTAAATGCATCTTTACTTTCAGCCTTATCTGCTGTTGCCCTCATACCTGGCTTATTGATATCAACATTTCCTTCACAAGTCAATATGCCTTGCTCACCATTCCAAGTGACTTTATCTGTTTTAAATTTCAATTCATCACTTGATTTAGCTTCTATTCCATCAACCAATTCAATATTTTTATTTTTCTGGTCATATGTCGCTTTAGGAGCATTTATTTCTATGCTTGTTCCATCTTCACGATAAAAAGTACCTTTTACTTTTTCCATGGTAAACATCTGTGAATCTTGGTCTACTGTCATTGTTTCTGCATAACATTGCCAAATCAATTTACCATTTACTTCTTCTTTCAAAGTATTATTGTGATATACCATAACTTTATTTGTCTGTGTATTTTGTGTTTCTTCAACTTTTGGTCTACTAGCATAAGCCCAATAAATCAAACCAACTACCAATAAGACAAGAATTAAAACTATGGCATTTTTTTTATTTACCTTTTTAGTCATTTATTGACCACCTTAGTTTTTACGGTATGATGTTTTACTTTCTGCTGTTCAGGACGTGTATTCCAACGTTTTTGGAACCATATCCACTGCGTAGGATGTGCTATGATTTGCTCTTCAATAACTTTTGTCATACGCTCTGTGAAATCATACAAATCAGCATTTGTATCTCCAGTATCATTATATACTATTGGTTCATAAATTTCTATTTTATGTGTACCATCACTTTGACGAATGATAAATGCTGGTACAACTGGTGACATAAATTTACGAGCAAATACAGCAGGGCCCATTGGCGTTGAGCATACTTCACCTAAAAATTCAATAAATGCTCCACCTGGACCTGCATCTTGGTCTGCTAAAAAGCCTAAAATACGACCTTTTTTCAAAGCTCTTGAAGCTGCCAAAAGCTCTGAAGCTGCACCACGTGCAAATATTTCTACCCCTACTTGAGCACGATATTCATCTAATAACTTTGTATACTGAGAGTCTGGCTGTGTTTTGGCAAGTGCTGTAACAGAAAAACCTGCTTTAACAAGACCAGCAGCAAGCCATTCCCATGTACCCATATGTGCTGTTAAAATTACAACACCTCTATTTTTTGCATATTCACGTTTTAAAATGTCTAAGCCTTCAAATTTTATATATTTAAAATCATCTTTTTTTAATCTTGGCATATATAAAATTTCCAAGACATTTTGACTTAAATTGATAAATGAATCTTTGACAATTTTCTTTGCCTTTTCCTCATCTATTTTAAAGGATTTCATCATTCTATCAACTGCACGATTGCGTTCTTTAGCTATTAAATGAAAATATAATATACCTAGTATATGCCCTAATCTAAGCAAATTTTTATGTGATAAACAACATAAAAAAGCACTAAAATATTTTAATAATTTATATTTCATTCTAATTCCTCTAATGTCTAAATAAACTTTTATTGTGAAATATTTTTTTCTACTTCTTTAGCATCTGTTTCATCTTCTATATTTAAATAACTATCAATAACAGCTTGCCATTTTTCTTGTGCTTTCAAAATAAATTCTATAATTTGACGAACTGCGCCTTTTCCACCAGCAAAATCACTTATTAAAATAGATACAGATTTTGCTTCTTCAGTAGCATCAGCTACAGTTGCTGGAAATCCAACTCTTTTCATTACAGCTAAATCAAATAAATCATCGCCAATATAAGCTACTTCTTCATCTTTTAATTGATATTCAGCCAATAATTCCTTATAAGCTGGAACTTTATTTTTTTTATTTTGATAAAAAGCATTTATTTTTAATTCCCTAGCACGATAAGCGAGCATCTTAGATTCTCTACCTGTGATAATAGCTGTTTTTATCCCTAATTTTTGGGCTAGAGTAATCCCTAGCCCATCTCTTACATTAAAAGTTTTAAATAATTCACCATTATCGCCAACGGCTATAGAGCCATCTGTCAATACTCCATCAACATCTAAAATGAGCATTTTTACATTTTTTGCTCGTGCTAATGCATCTTGTGTATATTGCATTAAACCACTCCCTGACGAAGTAAATCAGTAAGATGAACTATACCTACTGGTTCATTTTTCTCTACATCAATTACTGGAAGCACTGTAATTGGTTTTGGTTGATGTTTTTCCATCATACTGAGTGCTTCAGCAGCCATTTTATCTTTTGTAATTATTACTGGATTTTTAGTCATTAAATCTTCTACTGGCTCATCTAAAAATTCTGCTCCACGAGCAAGCATACGGCGAATATCGCCATCTGTTACAAGTCCAATGAATTTGCCATTTTCATCAACAACAGAAGTTGCACCTAATCCTTTTGCAGTCATTAAGAACAATGCTTCTTTTGCTGTTTTATGCACAGAAATAACAGGATTATCTTCTCCTGAATGCATAACATTTTCTACAGTTAAAAGTAATCTTCTGCCAAGTGCTCCACCTGGATGGAATACTGCAAAATCTTGAGCAGTGAAATTACGTGAAGATAAAAGTGCTATAGCTAGTGCATCTCCCATAGCAAGAGTCGCTGTTGTACTAGCTGTTGGTGCAAGACCTAATGGACATGCTTCACGCTCTACACTTATATCAATATAATAATCTGCATTTTTGCCAAGTGTAGATTCACGTCTACCACTCATAGCAATAATTTTTGCACCTATGCGTTTAATAATCGGTAAAATATTTACAATTTCATTAGATTCACCACTATTAGAAATAGCAAGTACCATATCATTAGCTGTAACCATACCTAAATCACCATGGAAAGCTTCTGCTGGATGCATAAAAAATGATGGTGTTCCTGTACTAGCCAAACTAGCTGCTATTTTTCTGCCTACATGACCAGATTTTCCCATACCTGTTACAATAACGCGACCATTACAAGCTAAAATAGCATTTACAATTGTTTCAAATTCATCATCAATATGATTAATTAATTTTTTTACCGCATCAGCTTCTATTTGAAGTGTTTCTATAGCCTTTTCTTTTATCATGATTATTACCTCACAATTTAACTCTCAAAAATCCCAGTAATATTTTATTTGTTTATTTTTTTCTTTGTTATTTCATTGATTGCGATTAAATCTTTTAATAAATCTTCTAATTTATCTAGATAAACCATATTTGGTCCATCGCAAAGTGCTTCTTCTGGATTATCATGAACTTCCATGAAGAAACCATCTACACCTACACCAGCTGCACCACGAGCTAAGAATTCTACATATTCACGATTGCCAGCAGAACTTGTTCCTGCACCACCTGGTAATTGTACGCTATGTGTAGCATCAAAAATAACTGGATATCCTGTAGAACGCATAATAGGGAAAGAGCGCATATCTACAACTAAGTTATTATAACCAAAGCTTGCTCCACGTTCTGTGAGTAAAATCTTTTCAGAACCAGCTTCTTCTAATTTTTTCACTACATTTTTCATATCTGCTGGAGCCAAGAATTGACCTTTTTTTACATTTACTACACAGCCAGATTTTGCAGCTGTATATAATAAATCTGTTTGACGGCTTAAAAATGCTGGTATCTGTAATACATCTACTACTTTAGATACTGGTTCTACCTGTGTTTCATTGTGAATATCTGTAACTACTGGAACATTGAGTTCATCTTTAATACTTTGAAGCCATTTTAAACCTTTTTCTAATCCTGGTCCACGATATCCATTATAAGAAGAACGATTTGCTTTATCGAATGAAGCTTTAAATACATAAGGAATACCAAGTCGAGAAGTTATCTCTTTTATAGTTTTACCAATATATAAAGAGCGTTCATATGATTCTAATACACATGGACCTGCTAAAAGTACTAATGGATTTCCCGCACCAACTTCAAAATTGCCAATTTTTACTGTATGCATAGCTACACTTCCTTACTTTTTAATTTATTTATTTTTTTCCATTTCTTGATATATTTTATTTACTTCTTCTAAATCTTCTTTTGTATCCACACCAACAAAATGTTTATCTGTGGCTATAACTTTTATTTTATAACCATTTTCTAAAGCTCTAAGTTGCTCTAAAGACTCTGTTTGTTCAAGTGGTGTTGGTTGCATTTTAGCATATTGTAACAGAAAATCTCTACGATATCCATAAATTCCAATATGTTTATAGACAACAACTCCTGTATCTTCACGAGGATATGGTATTAAAGAACGTGAAAAATACAATGCATAACCATTTTTATCTGTAATTACTTTTACATTTCCTGGTTTTGCTTTTTCTTCTTCTTTCATAGGAGTCTTCACTGTAGCCATTTTTAAATTTTCATCATTTAAAAATTCTTGTGCTAAATCATCAATAATCTGTGGATCAATAAGTGGTTCATCACCTTGAACATTGATGATTACATCTGCATCTGGGCATTTTTGAGCTACTTCTGCCAGTCTATCTGTACCAGTTGGATGATTTTTTGCTGTCATTATAGCTTTTCCGCCAGCTTTGACCACAGCTTCATATACTCTTTCATCATCAACAGCTGCTATTACTTCTGCTGGTTTTGTAGCATTTAATACACGTTCATATACACGTACAATCATTGGTTTTCCAGCTATATCAGCAAGAGGTTTCCCTGGTAATCTTGTAGATGCATAACGAGCTGGTATTACACAAATAATTTTCATATTTATCCCTTCAATCTAGGTAATTTTTCTTTCAAGTATTCAAATAAAACTTGTGTTTCATCAATAAAAGTAACTTCTATACTAATGATGTAAATTGGTATAGGTCGTTTTTTACACAATAATGTTTCAGGAATTTTTACAGCATCTTTATCAGTGATAATGATAGCTTCTGCACCTTGCTCTTCCGCTTGATGCATTACATCTCTTATTTCTTCTTCTGTATAATCATGATGGTCTGGGAAACGCAAACTTTCTGTAATGACAGCTCCAATATCATTTAAAGTTTGTTCAAATGAAGCTGGATTTCCAATAGCTGACATAGCTATGACTTTATGACCTTTCATCATATCTACAGATAAAATTTCATTTGGTTTTCGACTGAATAAATTGCCAATTTCTACAAAACCTAATGGCTTATGTGTACTTTCTACTACTAAAGCATGATCATTGTATTTTGCCAAAGTATCTCTTATTTCCTTACATGCGGATTTGCTAGCTTGATCTACTTTTGTCAATAGACAAACATCTGCTCTATTTAAATGATTTAATGGCTCACGAAGAGTTCCACGTGGTAACATATGACCATTGCCAAATATATTAATAGCATCAACTAATAAAATATTTAAGTCGCGTTTTAATTGCCAATGTTGATAGCCGTCATCTAAAATTACCACATCTACATTGAAATTATCTACAGCATATTTTCCTGTGATCGTTCTATCTGTACCAATTAAAACTGGAATATCTGGCAAACTTCTAGCTAAAAGATATGCTTCATCTCCTGCTTGATCTGCTGACATAAATATTTGATTGCCATCAGATACAATGCCCACTTCGCCTTTCCATTTTGCACGATAACCACGATTTAAAATCGCTACTTTATAGCCTAAATCGCGAATATATCTGGCTAAAAGTTTAGCAGTCGGTGTTTTTCCTGTGCCACCAACAGTGATATTACCAATGCTAATGACAAAACAATCTAATTTTACTTGTTTAGCAATCCCCCATTTATATAAATTCAATTGGAAATTTACTAAACTACGATAAATTAAGGAAAAACTATATAACACACCTAAAAATAATTTTGCTGGTATGCTTTTCTTATTTTTATCATGTACTAATTTATATAAATAAGTTTGGAGATTTTCTATTTTTTCTGTAGAACGTACCTGCACAGGATTTACTTTTTCGTATTCATCTAATAATTCATGTAAAATAACAGCAGAACGACGAGAAGCTCCTCGATTATCTTCAATTATCTGCAAAGTTTCTCTTTCCATCTGATGACGTTTTTCAGGGCAATTAAATAACTCTAATACTGCCTCTGTTAATTCTTTGCTATTTTTTACAGTAATACAGGCATCACGTTTACTAAATAATACATGAGTATCTTTGAAGTTAAACATATTTGGACCAACTATTATCGCCTTTCCATGAGCTGCCGGCTCTAAAATATTATGTCCGCCATGTTTTATTAAACTTCCACCTACATAGATAACATCGCCTACACTATAGACTTTACCTAATTCTCCAATAGTATCTAAAATCACTACATCTTGTTCATATGATGGTTTTTCTTTTAGTACAGTACGGAAATTTGTCTTAAATCCGTGTTTATGACAAATACTAGCAATTTCATCTTTACGCAAAATACTTCTTGGTGCAATCAATAATTTAACATTAGGATGCTGTTTTTTTAATTCACTATATGCTTCTAAAACAGCTTCTTCTTCACCTTTATGCGTACTTCCTGCTAAAAATATTCCTTTTGCTTTATCCAAACATAATTCTTTCAACATATTGTTACGTTCTTTTTCATCTACATTAGTATATGTTTGGTCAAATTTCGTATTACCTGTAACGGTAACTAAATTTTCATCTGCACCTAAACGAATAATATATGAAGCATCTATTTCTGATTGCATAGCAAATTTTCTTACTGTGCCAATCATATCAGATAAAATACTAAACATATATTTATAACGTTTTACAGATTTATCACTAATTCTGCCATTTACCATCATTACTGGTATATTATATTTTCTTGTAGCCTTTAAAAAATTCGGCCAAAGTTCTGTTTCCACAGGCAAAAATACACGAGGACGAATTTTTTTGATAAAACGCTCAGGAAGCCATGGCAAATCCAAAGGAAAATAAATTATACTATCTGCATCTTTGATAATGCGATTAGCCATAGTATATCCTGTATTAGTTACTACTGATACTAATATGGGAGTATCGGGAAATTCTCTGCGAAATTCTTTAATAATTGGACTTGTCGCTACAATTTCTCCCACAGAAGAGGCATGTATCCAAATACAATTTTTGCCTGCCACTTTATCTAAGGCATGCTCTGGCAAAAAACCAAAACTTTGAATCATGCGTTTTAAAAATCCTTTTTCACGAATAGTTCTAACTATAAAATATGGTATCAATAGTATAACAAGCAATATAGCTACAATATTATATAAAATCTGCATATGCTTCACCTATTTTGCTTTCTTATTACTAAATTGTATGTTATACAAATGACTATATAAACCACCTGTCTGCATAAGTTCTTGATGTGTACCCATTTCTTGTACACGTCCATTGTCTAAAACAACAATTTTATCAGCATGTACAATTGTTGATAGACGATGTGCTATAACAAATGATGTTCGACCAACCATCAATTTATCCAATGCCTCTTGAACAATTTCTTCGCTTTCTGTATCAAGTGCTGATGTTGCTTCATCTAAAATCAAAATACGTGGATTTTTTAAGATAGCTCTAGCAATCGCCATACGTTGACGTTGACCGCCAGATAAAGTTATACCACGTTCACCAATTTTCGTATCATAGCCATCAGCTAAATTCATGATAAAATTATGTGCATTAGCCGCTTTTGCCGCTTCAATGATTTCTTCATCAGTTGCATCTAATCTACCATAGCGAATATTTTCTTTAATTGTGCCACTAAATAACATAGTTTCTTGAGGCACTACACCAATTTGTTCACGTAATGATTTTATAGTAACATCTCGAATATCTATATCATCTATTGTTATAGCGCCCTCAGTTACATCATAAAATCTAGGAATTAAATTTGCAATAGTAGATTTTCCTGCTCCACTAGGACCTACAAATGCAATTACTTGACCTGGATTAGCTGTTAAAGATAAATCGTGTAATACATTCACACCATCTTTATAGCCAAAACTAACATGATCAAATTTAACTTTACCACTGATTTTAGGAAGCTCTTTAGCATCAGGTTTATCCTTTAAATCTTCCTGTGTATCTAATACATCAAATACACGTTCCGCTGCTGCCATAGCTTTATTAATTGTGCCATATACTCTACTGATACGTTTTACAGGATTAGCTAAATTTACGGCATAAGTTAAAAAGGCGATAAGTGCCCCAGCTGTCAAAGCGCCATTAACTACTTGATAACCACCAAACCATAAAATTACAGTTACAATTACAGCTGCTAAAAATTCTACAGTTGGTGTCAACAATGAACTGAGCTGTACACTTTTCATATTTGCTTTAAAGTTTAAATCATTTTGATTTTGAAATCTTTCAATTTCATGTTCTTCTCTAGCAAATGATTTTACTACACGAACGCCAGAAATTGTTTCTTGTAATAATGATGTTATTTCTGCTGTACGTTCTTGAATTAATGAACCACTTTTTTTGAGCTTTCTACCAAAAATTTTCATAGCTTGCCCAATCAATGGTACAACTATCAACGTAACTAAACTCAATTTCCAATCCAAATAAAACATCATAACTAAAGAACCTATCAAAATTGATGATTCTGTAACTAATTCTATTAAACTATCAACTAATGCTGCTTGAAGTGCTGCTACGTCATTAGTTATATAGCTCATTATTGTTCCTGTTTGTTTTTTTTCATAATATGCTAACTGCAACTTCTGAAATTTCACATAAAGCATTTCACGAACATCAATAATTACTCTTTGTGCTATATATGATACTAAATACGACTGACCATAGAAGAATATCCCTCTAAAGAAAAATACTACCACTATGCCTACTGCAATTAAATTTAACAGTACCATATCTCTTTCCATAAGTACCTTATCAATCATATCCTTTATAATCCAAGGTACATATAAATTTGCTGCTGCTGACATTATGATACAAACAATAGCTAATAAAAGCCTTTTCCAATATGGTTTTATAAATAAAATCAATCTCTTATAATCATTCATATCATTTATCCCTTAATCTCATTTTTAAATCTATCAACTGTTTGTAATATTAACTCAGCTGTCTTATCAGCCACTCCTGGTGAACCTAGCTTTTCCTTTACCATTAATAATTCTTCTTTTACTTTTTTAGCAGATTCAGTATCTTTATATAAATCTCTAGCAAGTCGAGCTATATTTTCACCATTTACTTCATCTTGTAACAATTCTGGCAAAACTTGTTTATCAACTAAAATATTTGGCAAACTAAAATATTTTATCTTCACAAAAATTTTAGCTATGCGATATGTGATAGCAGACATCTTATATAAAACAATTGATGGAAGTCCCATAAGTGCAGCTTCCAAAGTAACTGTTCCCGAAGTTGCAATAGCAAAATCACAGCAATTCATCAAATCATATGTCTTTGTTTCACATAATTTTACTGTTAAACCATATTCATTTATCTTTTCTTCTAAATATTTTTTATCAATACCAGTAGCTACAGGTAAAAAAAACTTTATTTCTGGTCGTTCTTTCTTTATTAACTGCGCAGCTTGAAGCATTGGTTCTAATAAATTAGCTATTTCTTGCTTTCTACTTCCCGGCAATAATAAAATATTATCTTCTTTCAAATCTATGCCAAAAAATTCCGCTGCCATCTCGCGACTCATTGAAGCCTTTACATTATCCATCAATGGATTTCCTACAAATGAAATATCTGCACCTGCTTTTTTATATACATCTAATTCAAAAGGAAAAATCGCTACAATCTTATCAGCAATTTTAGCTACCTCTTTAGCTCTGCCCTTGCGCCATGCCCAAGCTGAAGGTGGTATATATGAAAATACAGGTATATTCATTTTCTTAGCTTCTTTAGCGAGACGCCAATTAAAATCTGGATAATCTATTAAGACTAAAATATCAGGCTTTTGTTTTTTCATTTCTGCTACTAAAGCATCTTTTAATTTAAACATTTTACGTAAATTAACTAATACTTCCCAAAAACCCATCACACTATAATCTAACATGTTTTTACAAAGCTTTACTCCAGCTTGTTCCATTTGTGGACCGCCAAAACCAAACATTTCAATATCACTACAGATATTTTTCAAAGCTTTAGCCAAATTTGCTCCATGCATATCACCAGAAGTTTCCCCTGCTGAAAACATAATTTTATACATACAAACCTCCAGCCTTTATCAAGCAGAAAAAGACGCGATGATAACATTTTATAATGTATCGCCGCGTCCTACCATACTACATTGCCACAATAGTTATAGCATTTTCATCAGCTAGTGATAAAACTTTTTCTCTATCTACAATTAAAGTGCGTCCTGCTTCAATTACTAAGCCAGAAGCTTTTACTTCTATCATAGATTCAATTGTTTTTACACCAACAGCTGGCATATCAAAACGATTATCTTGAGCTGGTTTTGCCACTTTTGCTACAACTGCATTTCCGCAAGCGAGTTTTCCGCCACGTAAAATACATGCATCAGTTCCTTCAATAGCTTCTAAAGCCATTACTGCTTTATCTTTAACAACTACAGTCTGACCAATATCCAAGCCGCCAAGAGCTTTTGCCATTTTGAAACCGAATTCCATATCTAAATTTTCTCTCTCTGTTGGTTGACGTTTAGTCAATACTCCCTTTTTAGGCATAATCATTTTCAAAAGCATAGTCTGGTCAAATGTGGTAATTCCTTCTTTAGCAAGTTCTGCCACAAATGCCAACATCATAGTATCATCACTTCTATCTTTTAATGATGATAACAAAGCTATCATTCTAGCGTCAGGTAATTCATGTTGCCCTGAAAATAAAATTTCCTTAGTAACTTTACCAATCATGACAACATCTGTTACTTCTTTACCTTTTAAATAATCAATTATACTACCCAATTGAGCTACATTGATGGATTTAAAATCTGTTGCTACATTTTTTAAATCTTCTTCTACACCATCAACCAAACCTACAGCATAAACATCTATACCCATAGCTCTTGCTGCTTTTGCTACTTCAACTGGTAATCTACCTATCCCAGATAATAAACCTATTGATTTCATACTAAAATCCCCACTTTAATTATTACCTTCATGGTTTTCTCTGCAAATACCACGATCAGCATTTCTTAAGAATCGTAAAAAATGTTCTACTTCAGCACAAGAATCAACTTCTTGTTCAATTACAGATATTGCCTGCGCTAATTTTAATCCTGAACGATACAAAATTCTATATGCTTGTTTAATAGCTTTTCTTGACGATACAGAAATTCCTGCACGAGCTATACCTACACTATTTAAACCACAAACATTTGCAGGTCTACCATCTACAATTGTATATGGCACAACATCTTGTACTAATTTGGAAAAGCCTCCAACCATTGCATTTCTACCAATTTTTACAAATTGATGAACACCGGCAAAACCACCAAGAACAGCTCTATCTTCTACAATAACATGCCCTGCAACAGATGCATTATTTGCCATAATAACATTATTACCAATAATTGCATTATGTGCTACATGCGTATAAGCCATTAATAAGCAATCATTGCCAATACGAGTTTCTTCTTCAGCTCCACAAGCTCTATGAATTGTAGCATATTCACGAACTTTTGTTCGATCGCCAATATATACATAAGATTTTTCTCCCACAAATTTTAAATCCTGTGGTTCTGCACCAATAGATGCTCCTGGAAAAATCACGCAATCTTTGCCAATTTTTGTCCAACCAGTAATAACCGCATGTGGTTCAATTCTTGTACCATCACCGATTTCTACATTTTCGCCAATAACTGCAAATGGACCAATTTCTACATTTTTTCCGATTTTGGCATTTTCATGAACTATTGCTAATGGATGTATTTTGCTTTCTGCCTCCATTTGTATTCACTCCTTAAAAACTACACCATTTGGTGAAATTCCATCATAGTAAAAGAGCCAATTAATTGGCTCTTTACACCTTAATTAATCATTTTATAAGTTTTCTGGTTTTTGTAAAGCAAAAGTAAAGTCACCTTGAGCTACTAATTTATCATCAACAAAACCTTCACAATGAACTTTACCAAAATCGCCACGAATTTTCACAATTTCAGATTTCATAATAAGCTGATCTCCAGGAACTACTGGTTTTTTAAATTTAACATTATCCATACCGCCAAAATAAGCTAATTTACCGCGGTTTTCTGCTGGATATAATAAAGCAAAACCACCAACTTGTGCCATTGCTTCTAAAATTAACACGCCTGGCATAATTGGATGACCTGGAAAATGTCCTCTAAATTGGTCTTCATTTATAGAAATATTTTTTATACCTACTGCATATTTCATAGGTTCTAATTCAATAATACGATCGATCAATAAAAATGGGGGACGATGTGGTAAAACTTTTTCAATTTCAGGAATATCAATTCTCATAGTATAACCTCTCTTCTGCTTAAGTAAAGTCTGCAAGAATTTTCTTTGCTAACTTTGTATTTAATTCATGACCTGATTTTACAGCAATTACATGACCTTTTATTCTACCTGCTAATCTCAAATCACCAATAGCATCTAAAATTTTATGACGAACTAATTCATCTGGGAAACGAAGTTTATTCATCCAACCTTCATCATTGTAGACAATTACATTATCTAAATTTCCACCTAAACCTAATCCCATTTTACGTAAAGCTTCTACTTCTTTTTCATAAGCAATAGTTCGTGCTATAGCTATTTCCTTCTTATATAAATCTTTACTAGTAAATTCAAAATCATGATATTGTATACCAATTAATGGATGTGGATTTACGGAAGTAAAGCTCACACGAAAACCATCATAAGGCAATACCATTATAAATCTTTCTTTATCATCTATGCGATATAATTTATCAATTGTTATTATATCTGCTTCTTTTTCCTGTTCTTTTATTCCTGCTTTTTCTAGCAATTCTAAAAAAACATTTGCTGAACCATCTGTTACTGGTGGTTCTTCACTGTCAATTTCAATATAACAATTATCTATATCACTAGCAAATAGTGCTGACATTAAATGTTCTATTGTAAAAATCTTGACATCTCCATTACTAATCGTTGTCGCTCTTAATGTAGATGTAACATTACTTGCTATTGCTTTTATCTGTGTTTTTTCTGGTAAATCCGTTCTAATAAATACAATTCCTGTATCTACTGGAGCAGGACGCAATTTCATATTAACCTCTGTGCCTGAATGCAGACCAATTCCAGTATATGAAACATCTACCGCAATTGTTTTTTGCTTTATCATCGTCGTCCTCCTAAAAATTATATATAATTATTTTACAAGACAACGCTATTTACTGCAAGTTATTTGCTTCTTTTTTCTTTCTTTCAACATATTTCCATCTATCATGAAGCCAGAACCACTCTTCTGGATAATCTCTTATATGTTGTTCTACTAAACTAGTTAAGCTTGCCATCATATCATATATATCTTTTTGTTTATCTTTTGTTTTAGCTGTAAAAACTGGTTCTAATACTGTTAAAATATGATGTCCTGGTCTTTTTTTATCTTCAGTAATAAAAGCTGGTAATATTGGTGCCGATTTAAATCTGCTCATCACCGCTGGACCTTGCACACAAGATGCTTCATAACCTAAAAATGGCATAATAATCCCTGTAGAACCACCATCTTGGTCCATAATTAAACCGATAAAATATTTTTGTCCAAGCATTTTCATCATTTCTTTGATATCCAATTTATCTGTTATATGCATACCTGTAAATGCTCGACAATAATTTATAAAATTATTTACACCTTCATTGCGTTGATGTTGAGCCACTCCTGCTATCTTCATTCCTTTATGAGTGAGTGCTGCTCCTATAATCTCCCAATTTCCACTATGTGCTGTGGCAATGACACCACCATTTCCATAAGACATAGCTTTTTTTATATTTTCTTCACCTTTTATAGTTACATATTTATTAATATTTTTACATATAACTTTAAATCGCAATACTTCCATGATCATTGGTCCAAATCTAGTCCAACTTTTCTTTGCAATTTGCTCAGCTTTATCAGTTGATACTTTTAAACAACGCTCAATATTATGTATTGCCATTTGTTTTCTTTTTTTAGGAACAACAATCCATGTTAATTCACCTAAAATCTTACCTACAAATCTTGCTACACTAGCTGGTAATAAACAACAAATATCACTTAAAAATACTAATATATGATATAGCATTTGTATCTCCTTTCACTTTATATTCCTATCTTATTTTTTCACAATATCAATTCATTTCTAAACTAATAAAATCTATAAAAAAAGTAGCTAAGCATTAGGGCTTGGCTACTTTAATAATCAAAGAATTACTCGATTTAATTATTTTTCTCTTCTAACGCTTTTAAACGCTTTTCCATTAATTTTAATTTTTTCATCATATCTGGCAAACGAGATTCATTTGCTTTAATTCTAAGCCATTCTTGATGAGGACGAGCAGGAAAACCTGCATAAAATGAATTTTCTGGTACATCTGCAATAAGACCTGTACGTGCTGCCATAACTGAATTACTGCCAACTTTTATATGACCTTTAGAGCCAACTTGACCTGCAAATGTAACATTATGACCAACAATTGTTGAACCAGCAAGACCTGTTTGTGCTACAACTAAACAATTTTCTCCTAATACACAGTTATGACCAATGTGAACAAGGTTATCTACTTTTGTTCCTTTGCCAATCACTGTTGAACCTGTTGTTGCTCTATCAATTCCTGCATTACAGCCAATTTCAACATCATCTTCAATTACTACATTACCTACTTGTGGTACTTTTGTATGTTTTCCATCTTTAGTTATAAAACCAAATCCATCAGCACCAACTACTGTATTATCATGAATAATTACATTTTTTCCTACTTTGCAATATTCGCGAACACTAACACCTGAATGAAGAATTGTATTTTCATCTACACTAGCATATTGACCAATATAAACATTTGGATATATTTCCACATTATCGCCAATAATTGCATTATCATCAATATAGGCAAAATCCATTATAGCTACATTTTCACCAATTTTTACATTTTTACCTATATGTGCCTTAGAGCTGATGACTTTTTCTACTTTCAATTCAGGTTTAAAAATATTTAATAAAATATTGAAAGCTTCTCGAGGATTTTTTACTTTTATACAAGTTTTTGAAAAACCATCTACATCTTCTTGTATAATCACTGCAGCCGCATTACAAGCAATAGCTTCCTCTAAATGTGGGTCTACAGCAAAAGTTATTTCACTTGGACCAGCTAAAGCAATTCCTGTTGCACCTGTAATGACTAAATTCTCATCATAATCCCCACAAAGTTTACCATTTATTAAATTTGCTATCTCTGCTAGTGTTCTTTTCATAATATTACCCCTTTTTATTGCAACTTCTGAATTACATCGTCTGTAATATCAATTCCACCTTGAACTACAAACTCTTGTTTTTGAACTTGCATACCATTTGAACGCACTAATGTTTTTGGCACTACAGCAGATAATTCTTTTTCTGTTGATACTTCTGCGAGTACCTTATCCATTGTATTTTTTACTTGAGATTTATATTGCATATCTAAGCCTTGATATTGACGTTGAATATCCATCTGTGCTTTTTTAAATTCTTCATCAGACATAGTTGCTTTTTTGCTCATTAAATCTGTTTCTTTAGCTTCGATTTCTTTATTCTTAGCATCAATATTATCTCTAATTGTTTTTATTTGTGGTGCTTCATTCATAACTCGTTCAGCATCTAAATAACCTAATTTAGTTTCGCTTCCACAACCTGACATAAATACACTCATCAATGTAACAAGTGCTATTACTAACATTAATTTTATTTTCATGACACCCTATCGCCTTTCCATATATTATTTACCATTATTATTTTGCATTTGCTCATTTGTAAGCTCAGCCATTACATCGTCTGTAATATCAATTGCATCTGCACCAACTACCATACCATTTAAAACTGTATCATCAAAATTATCTATTTTTATATTACCAAAAAAATCTAATGTAGCTGGAACATCAGCAATAACTAATTTTAGATGTTTTTGAATTGCTATTTTCATAGCCTTACTAGCAATGTCTTTTAATATGCTTCTCTTTAATAAATTTATTTCATTTTCTTTTGTATGCAATAATATTATTAATCGTTCACTATCTTTTTTTCTAGCTTGAAGCATCTGCAATCTATCTTGAAGATATTGTGCCTCTCTTTTTTGTTCAGCTTGTTGTCTTTCTAAAGAGTTTTGTACATCTATTTGATGTATCTTTTGAACATTTATATCTAATTCTTGTTCTCGTTGTGCTCGCCACTTCATTAATTCATCAGCAACTTTTAAATTATATTGCTGCTCAATCAGCGCCACATTTTCTCCGCGTTCTTTTTTTAGCTGTTCTAATAATGTTAATAGATTATCTTTTTCTTCTTGAGTCAATCTCAAGTTTTCAGCATTATCTAATTTCATAGTGCAATTAAAAATAGCGTTTGTATATTTATCAGTTATTAATGTTTCTGCTTTATTTTTTTCAATAGATAATCTTTGTCTTATTTCATGTTCTTTTGTTATCGTTTCTTCTTTTAATTGTTGTTTAGCTTTTATTTCTTGTAAATTATTTTGTTCATCTACAACTTGTTCAAATACTTGACTTGCCGGATTTACTTGCGGTGGTTGCAATTGTTCTGTATTTAATGCATATGATTTTAATTTTATTAAAATCAACGTCTTCTCTGCTTGCAATTTTTCTAATTTAGCATAATCACTATGTTTAGACATCAATTTATCTATATCTACCGTAGCTATTGCTGAATTAACATCTAATTGCACTGGAGGTTTTTGTGTTTGTTTATGCCAAATATATAAAGCTCCTATAATACATAATAATACACAAATAACACCTGTAAGAATAGCACTTTTTCTGCTCTTATCCTTTTTATTCTCTTGCATATCATTATCCTTATCTTGCTCATTTGCCATAAATCCACCTCCCTACAAATTTATTTAGATTATTAAAATACCGAGCATCACTGCATTTGCTCGGTATTTCATCTAAAAGCATAAAAATTAATTTTGACCAGAAGAATTTGTTGTATCTGTAGCTTCAGCAGAAGTTGCATCAGAACTATTAGTATTATCTGTAGTTACATCACCCTGAGCTTGAATTTTTGTTAAAACATCTTGAGTGATATCCTGTCCACCATATAATACATTGTTTTTATCTAATACAACATTAATACCTCTAGAATCAGCTACTGCTTTTACTTGTTCTTCTATGCTATTGCGAATAGGATCGATTAATTCTTTTTGCTTATCTTGCATTTCTTTTTGTTTTTGTTCTATAAATTGTTGCTGCTGTTCAGGTGTCATATTTGCAGCCTGATTTTGGAAATCTTCTTGAACTTGTTTTGCTGCTGCTTCATATTTTTCACGAGCAGGTTGCATTCCTGGATGTTCTGCAATAAGTTTGGAATAATCTACAATACCAACATTAGAAGAAGATGCTCCTGCCATACCAGATTGATATTGTGAAACTCCAAGAGCGACAATACTAAATACAAATACTGCTGCAATAATAACACTAATAATTTTTACTTGTTTCTTTTCGAAATTAATCAACTTTATCTTCTCCCTTTATAAGGCTTTTGCCTCTTAGTTAAAACACTTTAATTATAACAAACTAAAAATTCTTATTCAAGGAAAGAATTAACTGCAGAAAAAATTCTGCAGTTAATCTAAAAATATTACTGTTAGAAGTTTCCACCTACATTAAAATGAAGTCTTCCGCCATCTTCACCCCAACCATAATCAAGGCGAAGAGCACCTATTGGAGTTTGCATTTGTAGTCCTAAACCTACACTAGCATGTAAATCTAAATCTTCTTCAATGGAACTCCATGAACCCCAGGATTTACCACCCCAAGCATCACCTACATCTGTAAATAAGGCACCTTGTACTTTATTCATCAATGGGAAACGATATTCCATTGTACCCATTAACATTCTATTACCAGAAAATTGTCCATCACGATAACCACGAACAGAATTTTGACCCCCTACTTCAAATAAAGCAGCTTCTGGTAAATCTTCATTTGCATAACCTGCACTACCACGCAATGCCAAAACTTGTGCATGACCTACTTTATAATATTTTTGTACACTACCTGTCAATTTAGTATAATCAAAATCTCCACCCAAACCAGCATATTCAACAGATAGACTAGTTCTAGTACCTTCAGTTGGATAGAAAATATTATCTCTTGTATCACGAACCTGAGAAGCTATAATACTTCTAGTTTCCCCAAAGTTATTATCAAGCCATTCTGTATTTTTACTACGGTCTAAACCATCTTCATGTCCACGATATTCTGTATTATTTATTTTAAAACCTAAATAATTCATTGTATATTCATCTGTTGGACGACCAAAGTTTAATTCATACCCTTGATTTTTTTTATCGTAAGTTTCAATAAGATCACCGCCATTATCGTAATCATCATATTCAAACTTACGATCATAAATACGGAAAGTACCTGTAGTTTCTTTTTCATCAAGCCATGGTTTAGTATAAGAAATGCTGTATCCGCTATCGTCTCCACCGTCGCCGCCATATTCATACATAGCTTTTACAGAATCACCAGTACCTCTGAAATTAGTATCCCCAATACTTACCATTCCTAAAAGACCATCTTCACTACTGTAACCAGCACCAATACCAAAAGAACCTGTACGTTTTTCAATAACAGTCAATTCCATGATGATATTATTTGGATCTTCTTTACCTGGTAAGATTTTCACACTAACGTCTTCAAAAAATCCTAAATTATATACACGTTGCATACTACGACGTGCTTTCTTAGCATCAAATACTTCGCCTGGTTTTATACGCATTTCACGAGTAATAACATAATCTTTTGTTTTATCATTACCTTTTACTACATAACCTTCAAGAATACCTTCATTAAAAGTTAAAGTTAAATTACCACTTTCATCAATAGATATATCTCTTAATTTTGCCAAAATATATCCATCTTGGCGATAACTAGCTTCAATATTTGCTAAATCTGTATTCAATTGACGAATATTTAAAATTTCGCCTTTTTTTACAGTTAACATATCTTCAATTTTATCTGTGGAATAAACTTGATTTCCTAAAATCTCTACAGAATTCAACACAGGATTTTCCATTACATGATAAGTTATTTTTACACCTTCAGGGACAACTTCATAAGAAGGATAATTATCATAAAAATAGCCTGTATTATAAATATTATTCCTATCTTGTTCTATATTTTTTATATTGAATTTATCTCCAGCTTTTACAGTTAAAACATTTAAGATATCTTCTTTAGCTATTTTTTCATTTCCCACAACATCTACACTGACTACTGTCATATCTGTATATGCACTATTATTATTTTTAATAGTTTCTTCTGTTGGTCTTTGTTCTTTCCAAGTATTCATTTTAGCAATAGCTTCAGGATCTTGGACTTTATCCACTTTATTTTTTTTATCATTATTGATAATAATTTCTTTGTCTTCTTTTGCAGCCTCATTGTCTGCAGATACATCTTGCATTGTTTCATCAATTTTTGCTGCTACTTCTTCTTCAGTTAAGTTTTCAGCAGATACAATATTTTCATGTACATTATTATCTACAACATTTGCAAAACAATTATTTATACTAAAGGCACTGATATTAGCCATAGCTAACGCGCAGACTAATAATTTATAATTTTTCTGTTTCAAACAAAAAACCTCCTTAATTTGGCAAAACTCACCAATACTGTAATTTTATCACAACTATATTAAAAATAATATCTTTCATATGAAAAAAGTTATGATACTCAAGAAAATATGAGTATCATAACAAATTCATCTTAAAAATAAATTAAAATTTCCACTGCATTTCTAATTTTATATTATATACACCATCATCTTCTACTTCTGTGATAATACCTACATTATTATTCATATAATATTGTAAGCCCACCCTATTTAAATCATAATTTATGCCTTTTGTATAACGAAGCATAACCTTATCTGACAAATATTTTCCAATTTGAACACTATACACATCGCCATCATCTGTATCAAAGCGTTTTTTAGCACTATCAGATAAGCTATCTCGAGAAATTCTAAATTCATCCAAATTCAATACATTTCTTAATGTACCCTCAATTTCATTTAAGAAACTCATCTGTAATCCCACAGATGCTAAGGATAGTAAATCATCTTCTGTTATTTCTCCAGAACTGCCTTCTTTATAATCTGTTCTAAATGCCAATAATTTTATTATTTCTGCATCATTCATTGCTGGTTCAGAAAACAATCTCGGTTCTAATTGCTTATCTAAAGGACCTTGTAGGCTTGCAAATATTTTTGTTCTATCAAGTCTAGTCACAGCTAGAAAATCTATACTTGGGAAGAACGAATCTACTTGATTAAATACTATATTACCTACTTCAATCTTAAAGATATTTTTCAAAACATTAATTGTTCCTTTATCAACAGTTAAACTACCTGAAGATTTTGGATGAATAGTTGTTCCTTTTATGTTAAAAGCACCTTTTATATACAAATCATATAATAAGGCATCATAAGCATGTACATTATCACCTAAGGTAACATTTATATCTAATAACATTTCAGGAAGCGGTGTATCCGTTGTTTCTGGAAGCGGTGGCATAGAAACTTCGATATTATTAAAGTCAAGATTAGTTATCAATTTGGGCAATCTTCTACCATGAAATTCTTCTTCAATTAATTGTAAATTGCCCACTAAATGACCTGTATAATAATCTGACACAATATCTAAATTATTTAAATCAAGATTAAAGCTATAACCTGTAATACCTTGACTTGTGAGATGTGCCGTTCCTACTAAATTATAATCTCCTTCTCCCATTTTACCTGTGAAACGCTTAACGGTCATTAAATCTTGGTCAAAATCTATATCTACATTTATATTTTCTAATGGACTATCTATATATTTAAATTTAATAGCACTATCTACTGTAGATATATTTCCTTTAAAATTAGGTTTTTGTACTGTTCCTGTAATATTTAAATCACCTTGAACATTACCCATAGACCATTCAACAAATGGTGTTAAAGATGGCAATATATTCAAATCTGTATTTTCCAAATAAACCTTTAAGTTCATCTGTTGATTTATATTTTGCTCATTTCTTTTATCCATTTCTAAAGCTGCTATCGGTATACTACCTTCTGCTTTTATTGTACATTGACCTTTATTCGCAGCCATTTGATTTATATAGATTACACCATTTTTTAAATTTGCTAATGCATAAGCATTATCAAACTGAGTGCCATCACCTTGCATATAAATAGAAATATCTGCTGTCGGCTCATCAATTGTACCGCCAACTTGAATATCACCATTCATAACACCATTTATATTTATATTCATATCACATAAATGAGTTAATAGATTTACATCCATATTACTAGCTGATATTCGTGCATCTATAGGACCATTTTTTAAGTCTATACTGCCTTGAGCTGCCACTTTACCTGCACCTTGTTCAGCATAGAATTTATCTATTTTCACGACTTTATTATCCAATTCAGCATCAATTTGAATATTTTGTAATGGATAATCTTTTAACGTGCCATCTATCATCGTACCATTCAAATCAACATGTGGATTTTCATAAGTACCATTTAATTGTGCTATACCATCAAAACGACCATTTAATAAATTATTTTTTAAATTAGCCATGGACATTGCTGCATTGATATCAGCTTGAACAATAATCGCTTTTCCTTCAACTTGTTTAGTATTTAAATTTACTGCTCCATTGAAATCAAATTCACCATTATTTTGTTTAAATTTAAATTGCTCTAAACTTAAAATTCTATTAGCTAATTTTAAATGACCATAAATATCATCTATATTTTCACCATTTAAGACAATATCGTCTGCCTGCAAAATACCATCAAAATTTAAAGCACCCACTTTACCAGTTAAAACACCATCAAAGCTTGCTTTTCCTGATACAGGATATGGTAAATCTACTTGTAATTTATCAATTAAGATTTCATCTGCTTTAAATTTAAAATTCATTTCTTTATTTTTATCTAAACTACCAGACAAAGTGGCTTTAATAAATGGTGATGTTATTACAAAATCTTTTAAGACTATATCACCATCATTATATTCATATGTCCCATCTACTTGCGTAATTAATATACCATATAAACTACCTTCATAAAAATGTACATTACCTGTAGCTTTTATATCTTGTAAATTACCTGTTAGATGTATACTATTATCTACATTTCCTGTTATTTTAAATTCTGGCATAACAACTTGCATCAAATTTTCTACGCGTGCTTGTTTTGTTTGCACTACCATATCAATAAATTGTTTGCCTTTAAAACCTAATAATCCAGTGGCTTCATGCGTAATTTCACCATCATTGATAAACTGACATCTATCTACACGCATACCATCTAAATTACCCACCGCATTTACTAATAATGAATCAAATGGTTGATTTAATATCGAGCCATCTTTTGCCATTAAATCAATTCGCAATACAGGATTATCTAAATGACCAGACAATCTACCACTAAAATTAGCATCTCCAGAAATATCCATATCTGGTAAATAATTTTTAACTAAAGACATATCTACATTTGAAGCATAAAAATCTGCATTTATATTATCATTTTGCAGACCACCTTTAGCTGCCAATTTTCCTCCATTAGCAAAACTAGCCGTTAAAGCATCAATTTGAAGTAAATCTTTTTCTTTATAAAAAGAGGCTTCTAGTTTTTCTACTGGTATATTATCATAACTTCCATTATTTACCTCTAGTCGACCACTGAGATCTAAGTTTTCAAATTCTACACCTTGACCTTTAAAATCGCCACGAATAATAGCATTGCCTGTAATTACTTGTGGTAAATAATTATTAAAAACAGATATATCTATATTAGATGCTCTAAATGACCCTTTATATGATAAATCAGCTAAATCACATTGACCAGATGCCCAAATCCAACCATTGGCAAAATCTACTCTAAAATCATCAATGAATACTTTATTATCTCTATATCTAGCCTGAATATTTATATCTTCTATAGGATAATCATATATATATCCTAATTTAGAATTAACTTGAGCACCAATACGTATATCATCTAAAGTACCATAAATAGCACTTACAAACGAAACTTCGCCATTAAATGGTATACCTTCAATAAATAATTCAGGTCTAAAACTTTTACTTTCTGCAATTAAACGCAAACGCGGTTCAGTCATATAGTCTTCAATATTTCCATGAACAGCTACTTTTTGTCCTTGAGCACTTCCACTTACAAATAATTGTATATTTTTATTATTTAATAAAATAATACCTCGTATATCTTCTACATTTTGACCTAAGACTTCACATGCACCATCTACAAAACTAACAGAACCATCTAAAGTATATTGATTTTCTAAATTACCACTAATTGTTATATTTGCCTTATTTATAAAACCTTGTTTTATATTAACATTAGCTAAATACTCTTCTGGTATAAATGGCAAGTATTTCAAAATATCTAAATCTTGCGCTTTTATTTCTAAGTTAGTTTTGATTACTTCACCTACAACACCATCAAATTCTACTAAAGCATCTTCATGATTTAAACTACCATCAAGATTTATAGCTGTTAAATCTGCGCAATCTGCTTCTAAATTAATTTTATCTATGGATAATTGCTTTCCTTCAAAGCGCAATTTAGATTGTCCATTTTCGACTTTTACAATTCCTTTGAAATCAACAGGTGTATCTGAATCTTTATCTATTAAATCTTCTACGTTCCATGAACCATCACTGCGCTGAATAATATTAACCTCAGGATTGATGACATCTACTTCACTTAATCCTGCCAATGGAGATTGTCTCAAAATCTGCCAAAAATCTATAGTAAATACTACCTTATCCGCTTTTGCTATTAATTCATTTTCTTTATCATAAATTTCTACATCATCTATAGCTGCTGAATTTGTAGATACAATATATAACGAATTTATATTTATTTTCGTACCTAAGATATTTTCTACTTGTTTAGATATTAAATTAGCCGTTTCTTGTTTGAAAGATTGAGAGTTTATCCATAAAAAAGTCATTAAACTTATACAAAATATTATAAATACACTAGCTCCTACAATAATTTTAGACTTTTTTTGCATCTAACTCACCTCTATATTAAATAGTTAAATAATCTCTATACTAAGAAACGGGAACTATTTTAGTTCCCGTTTAAATAGTTTATTCTGTTTTTAGTATAGCATGAATTTATTATAGAGAAAATATCTTAATATGTTTTTGCTGCTACTGCTTGAACATCTAAATCAACAGGAAGACCCATTGCTTTATCTAACTGAGCTTTACTTACATTGTAATCATAAAGAGCTTGTACATAATTTGTTTTTGCTGTAGTCAAAGCAACTGCTGCATCCATAACATCGATATTAGTACCTACACCTGCAGTATAACGAACTTGTGCAATAGTATAATCTTCACTTGCTTGATTTACTGCTACACTTGTTGTTTGAATATTTTTTTCAGCAGAAAGTAAATTCAAATATGCCTGATGTACTTCTAATTGAATGCCTTCATTTACATATTGAGCATTTTCTTGAGCTTTAGCTAAAGCTGCTTCTGCTTGTCTTACCTGTGCTTTAGTTACATTGTTATCAAAAAGGTTCCAACTAGCTTTAACACCAACTTCTGATTTTTCTGCTGCATCATTATTAAAAGCATCATCGCCATCAATAGTATAACTTGCATAAGCAGAAAGTTGTGGTAGATTACCAGCTTGAGCTGCTTTTACACTGGCTTTAGCTTGTTCAATAGATTTGGCTGCTGCAACACCATCTGGACGATTTGTCATCGCTAAATCCATACATTCAGCTAAGCTTAAATCATATTTTGTATATTTTAATTCATCTTGAATATTAATTTTAGTATCTATAGGTAAACCAATTAAATTATTCAAAGAAGAAATAGATAAATCATAATTATTTTCTGCATTTACAAGATTTTGTTTAGCATCTGCTAATTCTACTTGAGAGCGCAATACATCAGATTTAGCTACTGTACCTGCAGCATATTTAGCATTAACTGTATCTAAATGTGCTTGCAATTGATCTACAGTTTCCTGATTTACACCTACTAAATTACGACACTGTAAAATATTATAATAACCTTTTGTTGTATCATATTTAATCTGTTGTTTTGTATTTTCCAAAGTCAAATCGCTGATATCTACACCGATTTCTTTACTTTTAATATTATTTTCTAATTGTCCGCCTGTATATAATGGAATAGAAGCTTCTACCACGTTTTGATAAGTAGAATCTCTATTTTGTAAATCATATGTTTCACCACTAGCAGCAGCTGCTACTGTTTGCCAATTGATAGAAAAACCTTTTTTACCTTTTGCTTCACTCAATGCCCAACGAGCTGAATCTGTATCATATACAGACTGTTTTATAGTTCTATTATTTTCTAATGCTAATTCTACTGTATTATCTAAAGTTAAATCTACAGTATCTTGTGCAAAAGCTAAATTACTACCACCTAAAAATAATGAGCCACTTAATAACACAGCTGTTATTGTTTTATTTAAAGACTTTTTATTCATTTTTAAATCCTCCCAAATTAAAATTCATGTCTTAAGCCTACATAAGCGGCTCTTTCATCTGAATCATTAATATCTTTTATCTGACCTATTAAATATGTGTCTTGCGCCACTTCATATTGACCTTTTAATTTAACTCTTAAATCATTAGGATCATATGCATCTACAGAAATTTTTCCTTTTTCTCCTGCTTTTAAGTCAACACCTACGCCGACTTTATCATCAACTAATCCACCTCTACCTGTAAAAATGCCATTACCTGTTCCTATCTGTAGATTAGTACCACTATCATCACCGCCAATATCATCGGCACCTATTAGCAAAAAAGAATTTGGATCTGTATAAACTTTTACATCAGCATTTACCATCCATTCAGATTGCCCACCACTGTACAATGCTTCTACACCTGGCTTAACTTCAATAGAAGACACTTTACTCATCATATTATCTGCACGCTGTGATATATTATCTGCGTTGCTGATTATGTTTTTCAAGCTTTGTGCTGTCTGTGGGTCTGCAACTACAGTTTCCATATTAGTTGCCATTTTTTTTACACTTTCACTAGTTGCTGATAAATTAGCAATAGCAATTTTCATATTATTAGCAGTTTCGCCATCACCAGCAAAATCATTTATCATGATTTCAATCTCATCTGCCGCCTTAGCCATACTAGCTGTCATTGCAGATAAATTTTTAATCATATTATCAATGTCTTGCTGATTATTAACTGCTAATGTGGACATCACTTGCATTAATTGATTCATATTTCCAGTTAAATCTTTAAGATTTACTGCTGTTTGAATTAAAGATTTCTGTACATCTTGATTACCTAAAATGTCATTCATACTTTTTATCAAACCTCTTACATCATCTAAAGTCACACTAGCTTGAACCAATAAATAATCTAATCCCTTTTCATCAACACCATGTACTTCTTCTCCACCTACTAGATACTCACCAGATGGATGTTGTGGTGGCATGATGCTGATAAATTTTTCACCCATTAAACCATCACTACTAATGGTAAATAATGAGTCTTTTGCAATCTGCATATTACCTTTTATGACAACAGTAACTCTTGCCTTATCTTTATAAGCTTCAATCGCTGATACTCGCCCAGCATCAATACCGGCATAACTAACACCAGCACCTATCTTTAATCCTGTAACTTGATTAAAAGTGATATCAAAAGTATAGTCTTTTTCTTTGCCAAAACTAAAGCCACTTAAATAAACTATAATACCAATTAATAAGGCTAAGCCGATTGTCGTAAAAATCCCTACTTTTGCTTCATTGGACATTTTTTCACCTCTTTCTAATTTGGCTAACATTTATAAATTCTAAAACTCTACTATCTGTGGAATTTCTTATTTCATCTGGAGTGCCAATTGCTATCATCTCACCTTGATACAACATAGCAATTCTATCTGCAATATAAAAAGCACTTTTCATATCATGTGTTACCACTATAGAAGTAACACCTAATAATTTTTGCATCTGTACAATAAGCTCATCAATCTTAGCAGAAGTTACAGGGTCTAAACCCGAACTTGGCTCGTCATACAATAAAATTTTCGGTTCAAAAGCAATTGCCCTAGCTAAACTAACACGTTTTTTCATACCACCAGATAATTCATTCGGCATGTAATTTGCAAAACCAGATAAACCTACTAAATTTAATTTTTCTTCTACAATTTCTTTGATTTCCTTGGCAGATAATTTGCTATGCTCTTGTAAACCAAAGCCTACATTATCGCCTACACTCATTGAATCAAATAACGCAGAATATTGGAAAACCATTCCCATATTTAAACGTACTTTATCTAGTTCTTCTTCTTTTAATTTTGATATTTCTTTGCCATCAATGAAAATTTGTCCTTGCTCAGGTCGTAACAGCCCTATTAATAATTTCAATAAAGTCGATTTACCTGAACCGCTACCGCCAATTATAACTAAGGTTTCACCTTTATTAACTTCAAAATTAATATTGTTTAAAATCAATCTATCCTTAAAAGATTTATATATGTTGACTACTTTTATCATTATACCACCTCAACGATAAAGCAACATAGATAATAAACAATTACTAAAGAATATAACAATAATTGAAATTACGACAGAACGAGTCGTTGCTTTACCTACACCTTCTGCACCATTTTGAGCATTTAAACCATAATAACAACCTACAATAGCGATAATTGCACCAAATACAATGGATTTTAATAAACCACCTGTTATATCATGAACATCTACAAAAGTGTCTATTGAATGTAAATACATATAAATATTAATATCATAATATTCTGCTACCATCCAACCACCAATAGAGCCAATGACATCGCCAAAAACTACTAAAATAGGCAACATAAACATACAAGCTATCAGTCGAGGTACTACTAAATAACCAATTGGATTAGTAGCCATAACTTTTAAAGCATCAATTTGTTCAGTTACCTTCATTGTACTGATTTCAGCTGTTATAGCTGCGCCAACTCTACCGGCTGTTACAACACCTGCTAAAACTGGCCCAAGTTCACGCCCTACAGCAATAGTTACTATACCACCTACTGTAGATTGTGCCCCTAAACGAATAAATTCTGTAGCAGTCTGCAATGTTATTACCATACCTGTAAATAACATCGTAAGTGTTATGATCGGCAATGTATCTACACCTAAATGTGACATTTGCTGAAAAACATGTCGCATTCTCGGAGGATATCTTAATTGTGCAATCGTATTGCCTATTAAAATAGTAAATTGCCCTAAAGTTTCTAAATGACCAATAACAAATCTCCCTATTTTTTCAAAAAATCTTATTATCATTTTATAAATCCTCAACTTTATAGCTATTAACTTTATCGAAAAAAATATCCGTGAGAAAGACTCACGGATATTTTCTCACTATTCGATTTTAGCAATGAATTTAAAAATAGTAAATAGTTATTTACTTTTTTTTAAGCTTTTAATCATTTTTTAATATTTATACTCGTTTGGATAAAATTATCGATTACATAATCTGTAGATATTTTACTTTCACGATTTTTATTGAACTCTTCTCGTTCTTTTTTACTCATTTTACCAATTTCTTCAGATAATTTTATAGCTTCTTTTATCGCTTTATCTTGATCTTTTTCGCTTTCTACATCAATTGTTGGGGAAATAACTATTTCATTATTTTTATTCAAATTTTTTATTTCATTCAAACGGTCAACTGTAGATAATTGAGCTATATCTTGCGGTGTTACAACTAATCCACTTTGTAAAACTTGTCCTAATTGTACAAAGCCACCACCTTTTACTTCTAAAAACATTTGACCTTCTTTTTGAGTTTTAGGAATGGTGTATGGTATAGTTACTGTCACATTTTCTCGACGATATGGTTTTAATGTCACATTAAAATTAACTAATTCACCTGGTTTAGCTTCTTCTTTATCTGGAATAGCGCTGACAATAGAAGCTGTTTTTCTACTAGAAGTAAAATCTACATCTACTTTTACATCTAAAATGTTAGAAGGTTTATCCATATTTGTGCATAAGAAATACAATGCTTGTGTCAATTCTCCCACAGTAAATTGACCGACATCTTTAGGATCATAAAACATATTTTCTCGCTCAAATTTTCCTTCAGGAACTTCATCTGTCATTATGGTAAATTTTATTTTTGATGTACCATAACTTGCTCTATCTGCCGTTCTATCCATGGAAGCATATACAATACTTGATGCTAAAGTTGGCAAAATATCTTCATCATATGCAATTTTGGATACAAAGGTTTCTTCTTTGCCTAAATTTCTATCTTTTACTTTAACCCTTACAGGAATAGAAGATGGATATTCATTTAAAATTCCACCTACACCACTGAAACGGTCTTGATTAACTCTACCGATGATCTTCCCAAAAGAACTTACCTTCACGCCATTTAAGATACCACCTGCTGAGCCTATAATATCAGCTTCAGTCATAAAATAATTTACATTTCCCTTGTAAGTCATTGCATGACCAAATCCCAATATTTTATTGCCTTCAACAGCTGTTACTGTACCTGTTCCCCCAGCAGAAAAATCACCATAAGCCATAACTACGCCTACAGGATCGCCAGCTTTCAACGTTGCATTTTGCTTGATATCACTATCTTTATTTCCTATAGGAGCGCTGATAAATTCCCCTGTATTATACGGTGTCATATTTTTATATTTTAAATTATTAGCTAAGAAATTTAAGGCATTATCATTAAAGCCTGAAACATAAATCGGCATCATCGAAGTATTATTAAAACTACTTGCTTGAGCTTTATTTTGTTTTTCTAAGCTTTTCAAAATAAAATCAGTCAAAGATATATGTTCTTCTAATTTATCAGCATTAACATCTGTTTTAGAATTATCTTCTAAATCTTTTATGATTTTATCTGTCTGCACAATGTCAGCATCAACATCTGTTTTATCTTCTTGCGTTTCTATATCAAGACCACTTAATATTTCTTCTAAGCGTTTTTGTGCCTTACCTTTTACAGCTTCTTGCCCTTCTGGTGTCGCTAGATGTTTTGATTTATATTTTTCTACTTCTTTATCAATATTTTCATCGTAATTATCTTGATTTTTTTCATATTCTTCTAGTGAAGGTATTTTTACTTTTTCTATATTAGATTTATTTATCACAGCTAAAGAGTCTGGCAAAGTCCAAATCTTTAACATTTCTTCAATAGGTGTTATATAAAATTTATATGGTAATACATCTTGACCGACAGCTCTAGCAACTGCACCAATTAATTTGCCATCAACGTATACAGGACTACCACTCATGCCATGAATAACGCCATTTGTTTCATCAATAATCGGTCCATATGCACGCGCTAATATCTGTTTTGATGAGCCTTTTCCATTATTGACTACACCTATTATTTCTACATTGAAACTAACCTGCTGTGCTCCTTGAACTACAGTTTCTGCATAACCTTGCATCCCTGGTTTTAATTCTGACGTTGTCATTATTGGAGGCATAGCTAATGCAGAATTTGTATACAATAACAACATTAAACATATCGTTACTAAATATTTTATCATTAATACTACACCAATTCTCTTTCTCTTATTATTCTAGCTGTTCAACATATACTACTACTTGATTTGGTGTTATATTATCACCAACTTTTACTAAAACTTGTTTTACTACACCATTAACAGTTGCTCTAGCAGCTGCTGAAGTACCTGTAAGTGTAGATATTTCCACTAGAGAATCTCCCATTTTCACAGTAGTACCTTCTGCCACTGTTGAACTTACTGTCCCTGCAATTACTGCTTTTTGTTCTACTTGTTTATTTCCCATAGCCAATCCTACTGTAGTCAACAATATTAAAGCTATAATCGTCGATAAGATTAAATATTTTCTTTTCATCTCAATCACTTCCTTTAATAAATCTTTTATTTTTCCCATTAAATTCGTTTTAAAATAAAATTATTCTAATTTGATAATACCATATCCTTGTATTCTTAACAAGCTAACGGCGTACAGCTGTAAGTGCTGTTGCTACAGGTCTTTCCATTCCATCTGATGGAGAATTTACTATTTTTCCACCGATAACTAATTCAGATGAACCGCCACCATCAAAATTAACAGCATCAACAACTTCCATACCAATTAAAAATCTAGCAAACTCATCAAGCATCATACCTTTACTATGAGCTTGTCTACCATCTAAAACTGCAAATAATACATTTCCATTTTTTAAGATGCCCACTGCTGTTCTAGGCGCTCTAGCCCCTGTAACATCTGGACCAATCTGTTCTATAGATGAAGTTATATCAACTTGACCATTTTTCACTAAACGAGGACCTGCGCCTAAAATATCTGTAGCGCTATCCCATGGAGTATTTAAAATCTGATTTACTACTAAATCATCGCCTACATTTAAACCTGATAATATATTTTTCCCATTACCTGTTGCAGATACAACAATTTCACCAGGTCTTAAAAGGCTATTGCCACTATTTATTTTTACAATTTTATTATCTTTTACTACATATTCAATACCACTATTATCTGTACCTGTGGATTTTCCATAATATTGATTATATAACATTACACTATCACTTGTTCTTGTGCCGTTTAAACCAGAAACGTATACATCTCCATTTTTACTTTGCACAATACCACTATAACTTACATCACCAATATAAGGTGTTCCATCTGCTAATACACCAAATCCAGTGCGTGTCAAATACATAGAAGAAACTAAATCTCCTGCAATTTTAGTTACACCATATAAATCCTTACCAGAACCAAAATAAGAAGCATTTTCAGCTACTGCCGCATTTACATAATCAGACATAGCAGAAACTGTATTTTTTGCCATCTTATCTCCGCCACCTAAAACAGGTACAAATTTAAAATATTTAGGACTAACTTCTACTAACTGAGCATGTTGTTTTACACCTGATTTTTTGCTGTAATAAGAAATTTGTGTTAATCCTGGCTCTAATTTTTTAGTAATGCTATACTCATAATCTTTTTGCACATCTATATACAATCTTCGAGGATTATTTAATTCTCCCATATCAAATGCGCTATTATCTGTTACTTTTATAACAACACAACTTGTTTTATCATCACTATATACTTCTAAAAACGGAACTGTATCATCATTTACATTGATACCACTTAAATATTGTTTATTTATAGGTTCAGAAAAATCTACCATTATATCGCCATTTGGCTGTTGTTTTACATCATATTTTGTATCAGCATTTATATCAAAAACAACTCTAACTTTATCTGATGCTTTACTAAAACGAATAGAATTTATCATAGATTTTTCTATTTTTTCTGTAGTTATTTTAGTTTGTATATTCTTGGCTGAATTATTCTTTGCATTTGCGACAGGTAATTGGAATAAACATATTCCCACCATCATAAATATAAATATTTTTTTTAAATTCATCTTTTTATTCCTTTTGTATCTCATATATTTTATCAATTAAATTTATTTTACTAAGAAAAAAAGACTGCTAAAGCAGCCTTTTTTTATTCTTCTATTTTACGTTCATGTCCATTTGATTTTTTACTAATTCTAGTAATTTTATCCATATATTCAAGAGCTTTACCAGTACCAATAGCTACGCAAGTCAATGGATCATCTGCTAAATAAGTAGTAATGCCAGTTTCTTTTTGAATTAAGCTATCTAATCCATAAAGCATAGCACCGCCACCAGTCATGATAATACCTCTATCCATAATATCAGAAGATAATTCTGGTGGAGTATCTTCTAATACACGTTTTACACATTGTACAATGGAAGATACTGGTTCAGCCAAAGCTTCACTTACTTCATCAGATTTTACTTCAATTGTTTTTGGAAGTCCTGTAATCAAATCGCGACCACGAATTTCAATTTTTTCATCACGAGCTCCTGCAAAAGCTTGTCCTACTTCAATTTTAATAATTTCAGCTGTGCGTTCACCGATCATTACATTATGTTTATTTTTTATATAAGTGATAATGCAATCATCAAATTTATCACCAGCCATGCGAAGTGAATCGCTTACTACTACACCACCTAAGCTGATTACAGCGACATCAGTTGTTCCTCCACCGATATCTACTACCATGCAACCATTTGGTTCAGCTACATCAAGACCTGCACCCATAGCAGCTGCCATTGGTTCTTCAATAAGTTCAGCATGACTTGCTCCAGCTTGCATTGCAGCTTCTTGAACAGCTCTTTTTTCTACTGTAGTTATACGAGAAGGTACACATATCATGACACGAGGTCTAAACATAAAACGACGTCCAGATACTTTACCTATAAAATATCTAATCATTTGTTCAGTAATATCATAATTAGCGATAACACCATCTCTAAGTGGTCTTATAGCTACAATATTTCCAGGAGTACGTCCAATCATACGACGAGCGTCTTCACCAATAGCTAAAATACGATTAGTATCATTATCTATAGCCACAACGGAAGGCTCACGCATAACAATACCTTTACCTTTTATATAAATAAGGACATTCGCTGTTCCAAGGTCAATCCCAATATCCATGGACATTCCAAACATTTATCCTACTTCCCTTCTCTTACCAAATTATAAGTTAATTATCTAGTTTTAATACTTTATAATATATAATACATATATTAATTTGGCAAGAAAAAGCTACTTTAAATACGATTAGCTCAAAATAAATATTATTTCTAAATTTTAATATAATTCCTTCTATATATAGTTATATTTATTAAATTTATCTTAATATATTTTCCTTTTATTATAATAAACATAACTTATATTTATATTCATAAAAGTTATGGATAAGATAATTGACAATCAATATTTCAAGTGTTATTATGTGGTCATAATAATTAGTATAAAACTTAGGGGGTATATTATAATGTTTAAAGGTAAAGTTGTCATTGTTGGAGCTAGTAATGTAGGTTCTGCTGTTCTTACAAAACTTTTAGATTTCCAACTTGCTTCTGAAATTGCACTTATCGACTTAAATGAAAATAAATGTAAAGGTGAAGCTCTTGATGCTAATGATGCCACATCTTGTATTCATAGCTTAAATATCAGAACTTACCATGGTGATTACTCTGATTGTAAAGATGCTGACTTAATCATCATTACTGCTGGTCCTAGTATTAAACCTGGTGAAAAAGCTGACCGTCTTATCTTATCTAAAACAAACTGCAAAATCATGAGCAGTGTTATGTCCGAAATCACTAAATACACTAAAGATGCTCTTATCCTCATGATTACAAATCCTCTTGATGTAGCTACATACCATGTTTCTACACAATTTGATTATCCACGTGAAAAAATCATTGGTACTGGTACAATGCTTGAAACTTTCCGCTTACGCAGAATTATTGCTGACCGTTATCATATAGACCCTAAAAATATTCATGGTTATGTTCTTGGTGAACATGGTAACTCTGCATTCACTGCATGGAGCACAGTAAATGTTGCAGGTCTTGGTCTTGAACATGTTGATGAATACTTCCATTTTAATGACAAACTTGATAAAAAAGCTATTGAACAAGCACTCGTAAATAGAGCATATGATATCATTAACTTAAAAGGTTATACAAACACTGGTATCGCTATGGTAGCTGCTCGTTTCACAAAATCCTTTATGTACAATGAACATACTATTTTACCTATGTCTGCTGTATTAGAAGGAGAATATGGCTTAAGTGATGTAGCTCTCAGTATCCCTCGTATGATTTGTGCTGATGGTATCGTTCGTTCCTTCGCTCCACATCTTCCAAAAGAAGAACTTGATTTACTCTATGCTTCTGCTGAAAGTGTAAAAAAAGCTATCGCAAGTGCTAAAGAATAAATCATTTTAAAATTAAAGCCCTCAGATTAACTGAGGGCTTTTTTATTAACTAAAATCATCATTAAACTAAATAATATAAAAAAATGCGAACTTAAATTTAAGTTCGCATTTTTTATAACTTACTTTAATTAGCAAGTTTTACATTCTTCGTAGATACCAGCTTTTTTAAGTGTTTCAACCATAGTATCACCCATATGAGCTACAGTTTTAGCAACTTCAATACCTACTTCGTTCAAAGCTTTGATTTTATCTGCTGCAGAGCCTTTGCCACCTGCAATAATAGCACCAGCATGACCCATACGTTTACCTGGAGGCGCCTGCTGACCGCTAATGAATGCAGCTACTGGTTTTTTCATATTTGCTTTAATCCATGCAGCAGCATCTTCTTCAGCATTACCACCAATTTCACCAATCATCATAACAGCTTTTGTTTCAGGATCTTCATTAAATGCTTTTAATACATCAATGAAATCTGTTCCTTTTACAGGGTCTCCACCAATACCTACGATAGTTGTCTGACCAAGACCTGCTTTTGTCATCTGATCCATTGCTTCATAAGTCAATGTACCAGAGCGAGATACGATACCGATATGACCTTTACGATGAATTTTTCCTGGAATAATACCAATATTACATTCATCAGTTGTCATAATACCAGGGCAGTTTGGACCGATAAGACGAGTTTTCTTGCCTTCTAAAGCACGACGAACTTTTACCATATCTAAAACAGGAATATGTTCTGTTACACATACTACTATATCAAGATTAGCATCAATAGCTTCTAAAATACTATCTGCTGCAAATCTTGCAGGTACGAATACTACAGAAGCATTTGCACCTGTTTTTTCAACAGCTTCTTCTACTGTATTGAAAATTGGCACACCGCCTACAACTTGACCGCCTTTTCCTGGTGTTACACCACCTACGATATTTGTACCATATTCAAGCATATGTGCTGTATGGAACATAGCAACTTTACCAGTTGCCCCTTGTACAATTACTTTTGTGTCTTTATTAATAAAAATTCCCACGAACTATTCCCTCCCGCATCAGGCATTTTTTACTAATTCTACGATTTTCTGTGCACCTTGTTCCATGGATTCTGCCATGATAAGACCTGGTACATTTGCATTTTTCAAAATTTCGCGACCTTCTTCAACGTTAGTACCTTCAAGACGTACAACGATTGGAACATTGAGGTCAATTAATTGACTTGCTTTTACTATACCTTCTGCAACTTTATCACATCTGTTAATACCACCGAAAATATTAACAAAAATACCTTTTGCTTGACCACCTTCAAGCATGATTTTAAATGCTTTAGCATTATCTTCTGGAGAACTTTGACCACCAATATCCAAGAAGTTTGCAGGTTCTCCACCATAATATTTAATAATATCAACAGTAGCCATTGCAAGACCTGCGCCATTTACCATACAAGCAACGTCGCCACCTAAGTTTACATAGTTAAGACCAAGCTCTGCAGCTTCACGTTCTTTATGATCTTCTTCTGTTTCATCGCGCAATGCTTGAATTTCTGGATGACGGAATAATGCACTATCATCAAAATTCAATTTAGCATCAAGAGCCATTACTTTATCATCTTCAGTGATTACAAGTGGATTGATTTCTGCTAAAGAACAATCTTTGGCAATGAATAAATTATAAAGATTTTGCATTAAAGCTGCTGCACTACGTACAGATGCTGGAGTGAAGTTCATTTTAAATGCCATGCGAGTTGCTTGGTAAGAAGTAAGCCCTAATAATGGATCAATATATTCTTTGAAGATTTTTTCTGGAGTTTTAGCTGCTACTTCTTCAATTTCCATACCGCCTTCTTCAGAACCAATCATAACAACTCTAGAAGATACACGATCAACTGTGAAACTTAAATATAATTCTTTTTTAAATTTACAGCCTTCTTCAATTAAAAGACGATTTACTTTTTTACCTGCTGGGCCTGTCTGTTTTGTTACTAAAACTTTGCCCAAAATTTCATTTGCATAAGTTTGCACTTCATCTAAAGACTTAGCGAGTTTTACACCGCCAGCTTTACCGCGACCACCAGCGTGAATCTGTGCTTTTACAACATATACTGGACCTTCTAATTTTTCTTTTGCACCTGCAACAGCTTCATCAACGGAAAAAGCAGGTACACCATTTGGCACTACAACACCAAATTCTCTAAAAATTTGTTTAGCCTGATATTCGTGAATGTTCACTCAAAATAACCTCCTCGGTTTTTTATTGCAATATAAAATATAATATTAAATCGCCTTAAAATAATAGCTAAAACACCATTATTTCAACTTGATTTTTATATTTAATTGTTTTTGTTACTAGTTAAAAAATTAATAATTAATTTATTTAATTATTATTATACACTTTTTTATAAAATAGTAAATATCTATACTTAAAATAATTGTTCATATATTTTATTTATAATTGCATAATAAAAAAACAACCTTCAATAATATAAAAACTTATAAATTCTTGAAGGTTGCTCTTGATTTTTATTTTATTTTACAAAAACCTTTTTATCTTTTTCTGGCAATAAAGAAGCTGCATCTTTATCTACGATTACAACCACATCTTGATGTAATTGTAAAATAGAAGCTGGTGCATCTGGTCTTACGCTACCATATACTGCTTTGTAAATTGCTTCTGCTTTATTTTTACCACTAGCAAGTAAAATGATTTTTTTAGCGAGCATGATAGTTTTAATACCCATACTGATTGCATATTTAGGTACATCTTCTTCATTTTCAAAGAATCTTGAATTTGCTTTGATTGTTTCTTCATCTAATTTTACTTTATGAGTAGTTGCTTCAAATTTGATATCTGGTTCATTAAAGCCAATATGAGCATTTTGCCCTATACCTAAAACTTGAAGGTCTATACCGCCTTTTGCTTCAATTAACTTATCATATTTTTTGCATTCTTCTTCTAAGTTTTCAGGATTTCCATTTGGTATATGAATATTTTCTGGTTTGATATTTACATGGTCAAATAAATGTTTGTGCATAAAATAGTAATAGCTTTGTTCATTTTCTTTGTCTAATCCAATATATTCATCTAAGTTAAAGCTAATTACTTCTGAAAAATCTAGACCTACACTTTGATGAACTTTTACTAAGTTTGCATACATACCTTCTGGTGTAGAACCTGTTGCAAGACCAAGTACGCTATTTGGTTTTAAATATAACTGACCTGCTACTATTCTTGCTGCTACTTTGCTCATTTCTTCATAAGAATCTGTAACTATTATACGCATTATATATACCTTCCTTATTTTCCTTTAATTTAAAATTTTTATTTTTTATTATCTAATCTTAAAATATTGATTGCTTCTGTTGTTCTTTGTTTGAATGCAGAAGCCAAGTCCATAGTATCTTTAACAACCTGAGTATATAATAAATCAATGATAAAAATTTGCGTTAATTTTGTGGTAATTGAGCCAGTTTCTAATATAGATTCTCTTGTTTCATAAAAAATACAAGCATCAGCATATTCTTTTAAAATAGTATCTCTATTTGATGTTATTACGATTAATTTTGTACCATTTCTTTTAGCAAGCTCAACAGCTTTTATAATTTCAAAAGATTCACCTGAATGAGAAATAACAACTACAACATCATTTTCATGTAAAAGTGCCATATGAAGCATTATAAGATGACTATTATCTATGCCTCTTGCATTAAAACCAATGCGCATAAATTTATAAGCTGAGTCATCAGCTACAAATCCTGAATTTCCTAAACCTATAAAAAATATACGTTCAGCTTTTTTTAGCATATTTACACTTTTCAATAAAATATCTTCATCTAAACCACTTACTGTTTGTTCTAAAGTTGCTATATTATTGGCTAATAACTTATTTGCTGTTATGATAATACTTTCATCACAAGTAATATCTTTGCTGATTATAGTTCGTTGTTTATTATTAACCATTTCTTCAGTCAATGTAAGTTTAAATAATTGAAGACTTGCAAAGCCCATTTTTCTCACAAAACGTGTAATAGTTGCTTCGCTAACTCCACAATTTATTGCCAAAGAAGCTATAGGTGTTGTACAAAATTCTTCTGCATGTTCTTTTATATATCTTATTAAGATTTTATCAGATTTTGATGCTTTGAAATTTGGTCTATCTAATTGATGTAAGATCTTCATAATATTCTCTCCAAATCACATTGTTTGATGTAATAAATTGTATAATGCACCTAACATTCCAGCATCATTTTCCAATTTGGCAAAATCCACTTTTGTATGGGTATATACATCTTCTACTAATCTTTGTTTCAAGGCATTATTTATCAATGGTCTCAAATATTCACTTTGTGCCATTATGCCACCACCTAAAATAATCATTTCAGGATTTAAAACAGCTGTTATATTAGTAATGCCATCTGCTAAATTTTCCATCAATGTATTAATAGCAAATTTAGCATCTTCATCACCATTTTTTGCCCAATCAAAAATGATTTTACCATTTAATTCTTTTTCATCTAATTGTTTTGCTTTTGCTACATCTTTTACTAATCGAGTTGTTGAAACTACTTCATGCATTGTTCCCTTAGGAATTCTCATATAAGCAATTTCTCCAGCACTATTACAAACACCATGTATTACTTGATGATTATATACAGCACAACCGCCTGCGCTTGTTCCTACAGTTATGCAAAATAGTGAAGAACAACCTTTCCCTGCTCCTAACCACATTTCGCCTAAAGCCGCACAATTAACATCATTTTCTACCGCACAATTTAAATTAAACTCAGTTTCAACAATTTTCTTTAACTGTACTCCTGTATAATCAGGTATTGCATCTGGTAAAGCATAGAAGATACACCCTTCTTTAGGGTCTACCATGCCAGCTGTAGATATGGCAACTCCAGCAACTTGATAGTTCGTAATATAGCCACTAATAATTGTTTTTATTTTTTCTACAATACCTGGACCTCCATATAATTTAGCTTCTGTGGGCATTGAACTTTTTTCTATAAAATTCCCCTGTTCATCAGCTAAACCATATTTTATAGCTGTACCACCGATGTCTATGCAAATATACTTTTGTTTCTCCATAATCTCGCCCTTCTTTGCAATAAATTTATCTTAATCTTATTTTACAATAAAACCTTGATAAATTCTATTGCTGCGAACACCTGGTTTTACTTCGCCATTGATAGATATAATACTATCTCCTGCATAAACAAGACCTTCACCACATGGTGCATTAAATGGAATTTGTCCAATGGAGCGCCATGTATTTGTTTTAGCATTGTATACTAAAATTTGATTATTCCATTTAAATTCTGCTACATCTGCACCAAAATATTTAGCTTTAAAATCTGCTAATTCTTGATCTTTTAAACTTCCTAAATTACTTACAGCCCAATCGTAAACTTCTTTATTAAAGCCACCAATTACAAGCATTTCATCTTCATTTAATTTTATAGAATTTCCGCCATATACAGAGATAGCTTTATTATCAACTTCTACACTAGCCACTTTATCCCATGCATCTTTTTGAATATCATATACATATCCATCTGTTAACGCAGTATTTGTACCACCACCAAATACATATAATTTATTATTCAAAATTTGAGATACTGACTGTTCACGTAAAGCACCTGTGAAGCTTGCTAATTTTGTTAATTCTTTTGATTTTAAATCAAATTTATAAAAATCTGCACTTGCTTTACCATCTTGATTACCAAGACCAATATAAAGTGCTCCATTTGCATAGCCAGCTACACCATTTTGTATTTTAAAAGGTAATTCTCCAACTTTTTCAATTTTCAATTTACCTTTTGCATCAGTAGTCAAACGAGTTATAGTTTTTGCACCTACTGCATCTGTACTACCACCGATATAATAAACACCATCTTTAGTAGTTACAGACATACCATAAGCAATTTCAAAAGGCATTTGTTGATGGTCAACTTCTGTTAAACCTTCTTTACTAGCTTTAAAAACATATACATCAGAATATGTTTTTTTCGGACCACCTACAGCAGGGCCACCATTAGGGAAATTAGCTCCACCACCTGCAATGATATAGCCGTTATAATTTCCAGATAACATACCAGCTACACCGATATTCTCAGTCTGACCTTGTGCTGGTGATAAAGTTCCTACAGACTACCATAAAATCTGTGGTTGTCCAACTGTTTCTGGAGCTGCAAATGCTGAAGTTAGCGGTAAAGTAGCTGCTACTGTAGCAGAAACAATCAAGCTAGCTAATAATTTTTTCATATTAATCCACCTCATATATTATAAAAATTAAATTTTTACTTTAAAAATGCCTTTTTTCAAATCACTTACTTTAGTTGCTATAACGCCTGTGCGATGTGCATCTTCTGGATAACAAATCAAGAAATCACCTGGTTTTAAAGTTATACTAGCTTGCATATCACCTTCCATAGGTAGAAAATCGTCCGCTTCTTTATATTCACCAAGTTTCATATTTTCAATGAAGTTAATATCTATAGTTTCTTCACCTTTGACTAAAATATGAATATCTAAATATGCTTTATGTGCTTCCCAAAAACGTTCTTCACGTTTTACTGTTGTATATTCAGCAACATTCACATAAAGATTATCCCCATCAATTTTATGTGTTCCTTTTTCATAATTTAATAAATCATATTCTTTTACATATTTAAAACAAGCTTTCACATTTTCAGGCAAAAACTCATATGTTTTTTCTTGATTAATATTGCCAAAAATCATTAAAATACCTCCAAACTATATTTAAAATCATAAAAAATTATCTAAACATTAAATGTTGAAATTGCATTAATGAAAACACAATTTCAACATTTATTTACATCAATTATTTACTAGATGGAGCTTTACTTGTATATACAGTAGTTCCTTTTGGAGCCACAAAACTTTTATCTGTTAAATAGCTTACAATATTACCAACTACTAAAGAGCTAATAATTGTAATAATTGTATATGTCCAGTAAGAAACAGATGGTACAAAATATTTGAGATAAATTACGATGATACTAGATACGATGAATGCTGCAACAGCACCTTTAGCATTTGCATGTTTGCTAAATGCACCAAGTACGAACATACCTACTAAAGCGCCAAGTGCTAAACCAATAAAGCTATTGAACCATTCATAAGCAGATTTAATATCTCCACTAGCTAAGAATATAGCTACGATGATAGCTAAAATACCAATACCTAAAGAAATATATTGAGCTATTTTTGTTTGACGTTCACTAGACATTTCAGGATTGATTACAGATTGAATATCTAATACCCAGCTTGTAGCTACGGAGTTAATACCTGTAGATAAAGTGGACTGAGATGCTGCGAAAATTGCTGCAAGTAAGATACCAGTAATACCTGCTGGTAATTCATATGTGATATAAGTTGCAAATACTAAATCTTGACGAGTAGTCATCAAAAGGTCTGGGTTTTGAGTATAGAATACATATAAACTTGTACCAACTAAATAGAATACAGTTGCTGCAAAAATGGATAATACCCCATTACCTAAAGTCATTTTATTTAATTGTTTAATATCTGTTGTAGTTGTAAAACGCTGTACAATATCTTGGCTGGATACATAAGAAGAAAATGTTGTTAAACCGCCACCAACTAAGATTACAAATACGCTTGTAGATAAAATATCAGAACTAAACCAAACTTCATTTTCTAATAAGAATTTATGACCAGTAGTTAAAGTATCCATAACAGTGCCAAATCCACCATTAATGCTTGCAATCATAACTACTAAAGTCAACGCAATACCTACGATTAAAACTACACCTTGGATAAAGTCTGTCCATAAAACGGCTTTTAAGCCACCGCTATAAGAATAGATAATTGCAATAATACCCATTACAATAATTAAAATATTTACATTTATACCAGTAAGTTCAGCTAAAGCAATGCAAGGTAAGTACATGATGATAGACATACGACCAGTTTGGAAAACAATGAACATTAACGCACCTAAGATACGTAATCCTTTGCTACCAAATCTTTTTTCTAAGTAATGATAAGCTGTATCAATTTGAAGAGTGCTGTATATTGGTAAGAAATATTTAATAGTTAATGGAATGGCAATCAACATACCAATTTGAGCCCACCATAAAATCCAAGAACCACCATAAGAGTTACCTGGTAATGATAAAAATGAAATAGGACTTAACAAAGTAGCAAAAATAGATACACAAGTTACCCACCAAGGAATAGTTCCGTCACCTTTGAAAAATTCTTTGCCTTGATGTTCTTTGTTAGAAAACCATAATCCAGCAAATAAAACGCCAAGTAAATATATTACTAACACAGCAGTATCTATCCATGTAAATCCCTGCATCTTTTTCCCTCCTAAATTATCATTTATTTTTTCAAAATTCTTTATTTTAAATCTTTTTTTAAAAAGGTGCATTAAACCAATGATTAATGCACCTTTTCATGAGCTAAAATTTACTCAATTCTCAATTAAAATCAAAAATATTTTTTATAAATTTCTTTAGCTCTAGCTCTCATTTCTGGAGAATATTTTTTCATTGGTTCACGGCAACAACCAGCTTCAACACCAGCTTCTTCAAGCAATAATTTTATAGTGCCATATAAACCATTATCTAAGATATCTGTGATTAAATCATTTGTAACATGTTGAATTTCAAGAGCTTCAGAAATTTTTTCTTGTTTTGCCAATTCAAAAATCTGACGAGCACGTACACCATTTACGTTATAAGTAGAACCAATAGCACCATCTACACCTAATACTGTAGCAGGTAAGAGCATTTCATCAAAACCAGCAAAAATTAAAACATCTGGATAAGTTTTTCTCATTCTTTCTAATAAATAGAAATCTGCTGCTGTGAATTTAACACCAACAATTTTTGGATTAGCAAATAATTCACCAAATTGAGCAAGGCTCATATCTACACCAGTTAAGAAAGGAATAGAATAAATAATCATTCTGTTATCTACATCTTTGATGATTGTTTCATAGTAGTATTTAATTTCATCAAAGCTAAATTTATAATAAAATGGAGTTACAGCACTGATTGCATCATAACCTAAATCTGTAACAAATTTAGCAAGTTCTACGGATTCTTTAAGATTGATAGAACCAACTTGAGCAATCAAAGTGATATCATCTTTTGCTTCATCTTTAGCAATTTCAAAAATACGTTTTTTCTCTTCTGTGGAAAGCATGAAGTTTTCACCTGTGCTACCACCAACATATAAACCGTCCATTTTGCATACATCAATATTATGACGTACAATCTGACGTAAACCTTTTTCATTTATATTGCCATTTTCATCAAAAGCTACTAATAAAGCAGAATATAATCCTTTTAAATCTCTAGTTGACATTTTATTTCCTCCAATTATTTTATATCAATATCTTTTAAAACATTAACAAAGTTTTTAGCTATCAACTGTGGTCTTGTGATTGCTGAACCGACAATCGCACCAAAAGCACCACATTCATAAGCTATTTTTAAATCTTCTGGTGTATTTATTCTACCTTCTGCAAAAACTGGGATATCAAGTCTATCCACCATTCTTGCTACCAACCCAAAATCAGGGCCTTTTAATTTAGGTGTATAATCTGTATATCCAGATAATGTTGTAGATACACAATCAAAACCTATTTTCTGAGCAAAAATCCCTTCTTCATCATTAGAGATATCAGCTAAAGCGATTTTACCATTATCTTTTATCAATTTAACTAAATCCTCTAATTTTTCATCATTTGGACGTTTACGCAATGTCGCATCTAAAGCGATTATTTCACAACCACTTTCCAATAATTCTTCTACTTCTTTTTTTGTAGCTGTGATATAAATTTCAGAATCATCATAGTTTCGTTTAATCAAACCGATAACAGGAAGACCTGTTACTTTTTTAACTTCTTTTATATCTTCTACACCTTGTGCTCGTATACCCACTGCACCAGCCTGTTTTGCTGCTAACGCCATTCGTCCCATAACAAACGGGCTATGTAATGGTTCATCAGGAAGAGCTTGACAAGAAATTATTAATTTTCCTTTAAACTGTTCTAACAATATTGATAACTCCTCTCTCTATTTAAATTAAATTTATTATTTATTCCTTATGTTTTTTCTTACAAGCTTATTATAATACTACTCTATCAAAAATGCAATATTATTTCAAAATATTTTTAAGAAAATTTTATAAATAGCAACTTTATTTAACATAATAAAAATTATTAAAAATAAATCTATAGCCCAGAAGACTTCAAAATCAACATTTTAGCTTTAATAATTTCTTTTGTACATCAAATTTCAATCTAGAAAAAATCTTTCATTAGCAAAAGAATTTTCATTTTAAATATATTTCTCTAAAATTTTGATATAAAATTTCATTTTACATTTATGTCCGCCTTATTTTATTGCTTTTAGTCATTATTTATGATATAATATATTAACTCTCGGGGATGTAATGGTTTCGACGGGGGTAGTTGGTGCATGGTAAGCGAGTCGGGAGGTCATCAACCCGTTAGTAAGGTGAAACTTTTATTTAAATATAAAAGCTAACAAAGAATACGCTTTAGCAGCTTAATGCTAACCTCTTTCTATTCTTTTCCCACGTGAATAGAAAAGAGGCCAACAGTGGGATACTTAAAAATCAATTCTCGGAGATTTTTAGGGAATTTTATCGAGATAGTAAAATTGTAGCCTGTCTATAGGCGATGATTTTATAAAATTAAAATATAGACTGCACTCGGAGAAAGCTGTGAAACAATACTTTCGGACAGGAGTTCGATTCTCCTCATCTCCACCAAAATCAACAATAGTTTTTTAACATAAAAAACCAGTATACTAAACAGTAATACTGGTTTTTATTTATTTTAAGGAGTATTTACTTTGATACAAATTCTTCAAGAACTCTCTATTTTATGCTTAAGCACTATTTTCATGTTATTTTTCTTATTGATTAATATTTATCATAAAGAAATTTATTTCACTATAGATAGTACAACATTATTTATCAAGGCTCATATCATAGCCAAACAGCCCATTAAATTTTTATATACTACAATTTGCAAAAGCTCTATCTTGTTTCGTTTATTATCGCTCATTTTAATATGTGGTCTTTGTCTATGTCTATTTTTCTATCTCACTAAAAATTTTTCTCTTATTTTCTCTACAATATTAGTAATACCTCTATCTTTGTTTATTATTTACATCTTTTATTATTTGATTTCTTTACTTTCTATTATATTAATAAAAATCATCAATGTTGGTTCTTTTAGTCTAAATTTCATTTTTGCCTTAATCTACATAAATCTATGTCTAATCTATTTTGCTTATCCATTGAGTTCTAATCTTTTAATTCACAATATTGCTTTTTACTTATCTTTTATCAATCTAATTCTCTGCTATTTACTTTTAGCTAATACATTAAAATTTATTTTGCAAAATATCTTAGCTTATACAAATATCTTCAATCATAGCAATTTATGGAAAGTAGCCCTACTTATCATTTTTTATTTTCTCAGTACCTTAACATTATTTTGCTATATTGGCAGTATTTATTATGTTGATGCCTACTCTATAAATAATCCAAATATCTTTGATTTATTTTATTATGTAGTCATTGCTTTTGGCACAATAGGTTATGGTGATATTTATCCTACTTGCTATTATACTAAAGCAATCGCTATCCTTATTGTATTTACAAGTATAAGCTGTATAAGTATTATGCTCAGTAGTTTTCTTTCTGTTTCTCATGAAAAAAATAAATAAACTTACAAAAAAAGAAGTTATACCTAAAGATAGATATAACTTCTTTTTTATTATTCATTTCTAACTGTAACTAAAAATACACCTATAAAAATCAATATACTTCCTATCCAGAAATTCAAAGTGATTTGTTCATCTAAAATTAACCAGCCTAAAAAAGTCCCTACTATAGGTTGAAAAAAGAAAAATAATCCACTAGCACCTGCTTCCATCAATAAAAGACCTTTATTCCAAAGCAAAAATGCTCCTGCTGTAGATACTGCCCCTAAATATACTACCGAACCAATCGCTACAGGATTTAAGATTTCATCCCATGGCAATAAATCTAATGTCGGTATATTAAGTGGTGCTAAACATACAATTCCTGTTATTACAGCATAAAAATTTATTAATAATGGCGGATATTTACTAGGTATCAATTTTAACATTACAGACATCAATGCCCATGTCAATGCCGCTATGGTAGAAAAAAGTACACCTAATTGTTTATCAAAATCCATATTATCAACGCCAGCAATCATGATTACACCGACAGTGGCTAAAATAACGGATAATATTTTACGCAAAGTGATTTTTTCTTTTAAAAGCCATACAGCAAAAATCAACATAAATGCTGGTGTCGCTGAAGTAACAACTGAACCCATCTGTGCTGAAGAATACATTGTTCCATATTCTTGAGTAACAATAGAAATAGTATGTCCTATTATCCCTATACTGATTAATAATAATATATCTTTTTTATCTATTTTTAAATTAATGCCTTCATAGATTACAACCATTGATAATACAACAAAGGCTACTAAATAACGAAACCATACTAACGGTATTGGCGGTATTATATCCACTACTAATTTTACAGCTACAAACATACCACCCCAAATACTAGCTGCTATGGTTAAAAAAATTCCTCCTAATACTCTATTTGGCATTTTTAACTCCCTCTACTTCTATTTTTCTATGTAGCTATTTGCTTATGAAATTCATCATAAACAAATAGTTTTTTTATTTTTGTAAACGCTTGTTTATCATTGGCCAAATATCTTTAGTCTCAAAACCTTTTCTCCATGAGGCTACTCCTGCAAGTTTATATTTTTTGACTAAATCTACTTTTAAGCGCAAAGAATTTACATCTTCTTTCCATACACGATATATTTTTCCATCTTCATGATAAGCAAAATATATCTGACCTTCATTTTTTAGCCAAATAGGATATTTGTCTTTTTCTTTCATTAATTTATTGGCATCTTCCATATTTAAGGTTTTAGCCGATACATTACCTTCATAATCTTCTTCCCATAAGCGCATATACAAAGGAATTCCTAAGATGATTTTTTCTGAAGGGACTTGCTCTGTTAAATCTTTTACTCCATTTTCCACCCAATTTAATGATGCTACTGACCCTGCTGTTTTAGATAATCTACCATGCTCATCATATGCCATCAAAACAAGATAATCTACATATTCACCCAATGCTTTTCTATCATAACATTTAGACCAATTTTCCATATCTGAAGCCACCGTTATATCCATAGAGATTATAACTTCATCTTGATGTAGTGCCTCAGTTACTTCTTTCATAAATTCAGTCAATTTATCTCTATCTTCATCATAGATATTTTCTAAGTCAAAATTATAGCCTTCAATATTATAACGATGTGCATAAAATATTAATTGACGAATGATATAATCCTTTGCCTTTTTATCATTTAACCATTTATGTGTCATTTCGGCATTAAAATCATTATGAATTAATGGCCATATTTTATAACCTTTTTCTCTTGCATTTTTCAAATAATTTATATCTATTTTATTTTGAATATGCCCTTGTTCACTATCAATTACAAACCACGATGGTGATATGACATTTACTCCTGGAATCTTATCAATTTTTGATAAATCATTTTCTTCATCAATAACTGGTTGCCATACTAAATTTATTTTTTCTGATGTTTCTTTAGATAAATTATCATTTTGCCCTGCTAAACATATTGATATCATCATCATATATATTCCCAAAGTCATATAGATAATTTTTTTACATAAATGCAACTGCTCTTCCCTTCTCCTTATATCAATCATTATTTGCTATAGATTTTTTCTTTTAAAGCTATACCTGTAGGTGTAGTAGCTAAACCGCCAGTAGCTGTTTCACGTATACTTTTTGGCATAGATTTGCCAATGCGATACATAGCATCAATTACTTCATCTACTGGTATCACTGATTTTATACCAGCAAGGGACATATCTGCTGCCAAAATCGCTACTGTCGTTGCAAATCCATTGCGTTTTACACAAGGAACTTCCACAAGTCCTGCCACAGGGTCACAAGCTAAACCTAATAAATTTTTAATCGCTAAGGCTACTGCATTGCCAATCTGTTCTGGAGAGCCACCTGCAAGATGAACTAACGCTCCAGCTGCCATGCCAGCTGCTGAACCACATTCAGCCTGACAACCACCTTGAGCACCTGCAATCATAGCATTATTTTCAATCACCATGCCAATACCTGTCGCTGTAAATAATGCATTGCAAATCTGCTCATCATCATAATTATAATGATTTTGAGCAGCAATTAAAGCCCCTGGAACAATACCACAAGAACCAGCTGTTGGGCAAGCAGCTATTTTCCCCATAGCAGCATTTGTTTCTGCTACAGCTACTGCATAAGAAGCTGCTTCTTTGACAAAATCGCCAGCAAAACTATCTTTAAATGTGAATAATTTTTGAGCATCTCCGCCGACCATGCCACTGACAGATTTTTGCGTATTATTTATACTTTTTTCTGCTGACTCTTTCATTACTTGCCAAATAGTTTGCATATTTTCTTTAATATAAATCACAGATTTAAAACTATGTGTTGCTTCATATTCTACAACGATATCATCAATAGTTCGCTCTTGAGCATTTGCTATATCTATCAAATCTTGTATGCAAGAAAAATTTATCACAAAATCACCTCATTAAATAGCATCAATTCGCAATACTTTTTTTACACCAATAACTCTACTGCAAGCTTTTACTGCCTCATCAGAAATTGTATCATCAACTTCAATATTCATCAAAGCTTCTGCTCCTCTTTCGCTTCGAGAAACTTTCATATAGGCAATATTAATATTATAGCGTGCTAAAGCTGCAGTAACACCATTTACTACACCTGGCATATCTTGATGTACGATAATTATTGATGGATATTTCCCACTTAATTGTACTTCATAATTATTAACAGCAGAAATAATTATATTGCCTCCGCCAATGGACGCACCTGTAACTTCTATTTTTCTATCTGTTACACCTATCAATTCTATAATAGCTGTATTAGGATGTGCATCTTCTAAATCCACTTTAGAAAAATTAAATTCAATATTTTTCTCTTTGGCTATTTCTAAAGAATTACGTATTCTTTCATCATCTGGTTTAAAACCCATTATACCTGCAATCAAAGCTCTATCTGTACCATGACCTTTATATGTTTGCGCAAATGAACCATATAATTTTATATTTATAATTTTTACTTCTTCACCTAAGATAGCTCTAGCCATCAATCCCAATCTCACAGCACCTGCTGTATGTGAACTTGATGGCCCTATCATTATTGGCCCAATAATATCAAATGCACTTCGCATTATTTCTCCTCCTTAATATTAAAATTTAAATTTTTTATCTTCATCTCCCAATGGTTTATCTTTATCAGGATTATTTTTTAAACTAGGTATGATATTTTTTACATCTTCTTTTGCCTTATTAAAAATATTTTTATATTTATCAGCATATTCGCTAATATCTGGCATGTCATCTTTTATCCATGCATTAGCAGCCTTACCTACAGCATAAGTTACAGCCATACCGATTGGAATTTGTAATGGTGGAAATGGTATCAAAGTCGCTAAACTTTGACCTACAAATGTACCACCTAAAGCTCCTACAAAAGCACAGCTAGCCGTTTCATCGAATTTTTTATCATATACATTTGCTATGCGTTTTATCAAATAGATTTCATTAGCAGCTAGAGCAATTTGACCAAGTATAGGTGCTACGACAATTACGCCAGCTCTAGCAGCAGCCCAGCGACATAAAGATTCTACTTCTTGCTCTATTTCCTCTTCCGATTTTCCTAGGTTCATTAAATCTTTATTCATCAAAAACACTCTCCTTTTATAAAATTTATATCCTAAACTATATATTTTCTCTTTATATAATTAGCTCTTTTTCTCGTCAATCCTCTTATTTCTAATTAAAACAGAAAATAAGAAAAAGCTCAACTATCTATCATTATTTTAGATAATTGAGCCTTTATTTTATCAAAATAATTAACCTATACTAAGTGGCAATACATAACAATAAATTGTAATAAAATGAGCTGCACTGCCTAAAATCACAAAAACATGCCAAATAACATGATTATATGGTATCTTGCGGATTAAATAAAAAATCGCACCAATACTATATAAAACACCACCAGCTACAAGCCACCAAATAGCTTCTACAGACAAAGTATCAAGTAGTGGATTTACGATGGTAACAGCAAGCCAACCCATGACTAAATAACAAATAGTACCAATGACGCGGAAACGATTATAAAAGAAAATTTGAAATACTATTCCCGCTAAAGCCAATCCCCAAACTACGCCAAATACAGCCCAGCCCAAAGTACCATATAGAGCTATCAAAGCAAATGGCGTATAATTGCCTGCAATTAGTAAATATATTGCCGAATGGTCTATACATTTAAACACAGATTGCACTTTTTGACTGCAAAAACTAAAACTATGATACAGTGTCGAAGCTAAATATAATAATATCATGGAAACACCATATACTATGATACTTGTTAAATGCAAAATTCCTTTATCATAGCCATAATACAACATTGCAACCAAACCAATAACTGCTAGTAGCGTTCCCACTCCATGGGTAATCGCATTTAAAATTTCTTCTATTTTTTTTGTGGACTTATATACATATTCTGTACTCATTTTATCGCCTTCTTTCCTACAAGCTTTAAATCTTTTTAACATCAACATTATATCACAATAAAAAATTATTAATAGATAGTATTTACATATTAATTTAATAGGTTTTAATTCTAAAATATAAAATACTATACTTATCAACTCTCATGATGTTTTTCTTATTTTAAAGCATATTATAGGAATTTATTATCTATTTTTATCAATTAAAAGTTTTTATAGATATATATCTAAATTAAATATTAACCTATTTATAAACTATGATTTTTAAGCCAATCTGACCATAAAACTTGGAAATTATTCTGATGATTTTCCTGTACATATTGATAGAAAACTTCTATCATTTTTGCTTTTTGATTATAATAAGGCGCCTTCCAATTACTGCTAGCGGAAATATCTTCTGTATATGCCACATAATTTCCACCTAATAATAATTGACGATATAATATATCTTTTAATGGCACCTGTGGATTTTTCATCATATCATACATTGCTAAAAATGTTGTTGTTCTTCCTTTACCAGCTTCACAATGAAAATGTAGCCATGCATCTTTAGGCAAAGATTTATATAGTTTGATAAATTCATCTATATTTTCAGGACTTGGCCAAACATGGTCAGTTGCTGTTATTCTCATATAATGTAAATTATTTTTCTTCACTAGATTTTTTTCAGTTGTTACTGTTTTTATCAAAGAAGTATCTACTTCATCAGCATTTTTATCGTCATCTAAAGTAGCTCTTTTTGTGTTTTTATTGAGATTAGCCTTCAATAAATTCATTTCCTGACGAATAATTTCTTCTCTTGATTTTCCTATATTCGCCCAATCTCGTTTACCATACCAGCTAACAGCATCATTATTAAAAAATCCATGATTTTCCTGTCTTAAATCCACTATATAAATATCTTTAGCGCCATTTTCCTGCAAAGCTTTAGTTAAAGCGGAAAATTGATTTAAAGAAAATTGCGCACTACCTGAAGCTTGTAGTTCATCTAAACCTTCTCTTATAGGCACATAATTAACATCAATTCCATATTTATCACTTGCCTTTTTGAACTTATCCTTTGATGTACGAAAATTTCTAGGCAAATTATCATCATCTTTAGCATCTATGCGCCAAAGATAACCTTTATACTCTGCTGTATCTTTTATGTCTTCCACATCAATTGTTAAATTAGATTTTATTTCCATAGCTTGTGCATTTGCCAAAGAAGGTACTGTCATAAATTGCATAATACAAATTAAACTCAATAATAAACTTAAATATTTCAGTTTCATTTTTATCACCTCATATTTAAGTTTAATCATATATATTTTAAAAGACAATAAAAAACTCATAATAAATAGTTTTTGTACGAAAATATTTCTAATATAACTATCTATTATGAGTTTTATTTTTTATTTTAATTCATTTTTAACAATATAGATAATCCATTCAGCTACATTTGTAGAATGGTCGGCTATACGTTCTACATATTTACCAATCATCAAATAATTGAGATATGCCTCTACATTTTGTGGATTTTCTTTAATCAATCCAGCTATATCTTCACGAAATCTTTTAAAGTAATTATCTACTACATTATCTGTTTCAATAATTTTTTTAGCTAAATCAACATCAGAATCTCTGAAACATTTTACGCTATCAAAAACCATTTCACGCATAACATTTACCATATCACCAAAATAATCTGGCAATGTTACAGTTTCTTCTTTTGCTAAGCTCATAGTGTATTTAGAGATATCTGCACAATGGTCAGCCATACGTTCAATATCACCAATCATTTTCATGATGGAAGCAATTTCACGCCAGTCTGTAGCTACAGGTGCTTGAGTCAATACTAAACGCAAACATTTTTCATTGATATCATGTTCAGCTTTATTAAACCATACATCATTTTTTATGATTTTTTTTGCTAAAATCTCATTTTTTTCTACTAAATTGTTTATAACTTCATCTAAAGTTTCTTGAAGTTGTGCTCCTACTAATTCTACATCTCTAATTAAACAATCTAATTCATTTATATATTTTATTCTATTAGCCATTTTTATCTCCTTTAAATAAACGCACTATACAAATCAACCAAATCTACCAGTAATATATTCTTCTGTTTTTGGATTTTTAGGATTTGCAAATAACTCTGTAGTTTCTCCGTATTCGATTAACTCACCTAATAAGAAGAATGCTGTTTTATCGGATATACGGCTTGCTTGTTGCATATTATGTGTAACGATTACAATTGTATAATCCTTTTTCAATTCAAGTGCTAAGTCTTCAATCTTCATTGTGGAAATTGGGTCAAGAGCAGAAGTAGGTTCGTCCATCAAGATAACATCTGGCTGAACTGCTAAAGTTCTTGCAATACATAAACGCTGTTGTTGACCACCAGATAAACCAAGTGCAGATTTATTTAAGCGGTCTTTTAATTCGTCCCAAATAGCAGCTTGACGAAGACTTCTTTCTACGATTTCATCTAATTGGCTTTTTTTGCGAATACCATGAATTCTTGGTCCATAAGCTACATTATCATAGATGCTTTTTGGGAATGGATTTGGCTGTTGGAATACCATACCTACACGATGACGAAGTGTAATAGAATCCATTTCTTTATAGATATCTACACCATCTAAATGAATTCTGCCTGTTACTTTTACACCATCTTCTAAATCGTTCATGCGATTTAAAGTTTTTAAGAATGTAGATTTACCACAACCAGATGGCCCAATAAGAGCAGTAATTTCATTTTTCTTGATTTCCATATCAATGCCTTTTAAGGCTTTAAAATTACCATAGAATAATTCCAAATTATCAACATTAAATTTTATATCAGCGTTATTAGCCACGTTTATTTTCCTCCATTTTTCTTATCAAGATAACTACTTAAAAAACGAGCACCTATACTAAATGAAAATACCATTATCATCAAAATTGCTGAGGATAAATTTGCAATATCTGCAGCATTAGGAGCTAAAGCTTCTGTTCTTGATGCCCAGATATTAAGTGCTAAAGTTTCCCCTGGTCTAAATGGATTGAGCGGACATGTTGGGGAAAAAATATTCCAATTTGACCAAACGATATCTGTACTCATACCTGCAGTATATAAAAGTGCAGCCGCTTCACCAAAGCCACGACCAGCAGCTAAGATTACACCTGTCATAATACGAGGCATACAAGCAGGAAGCATTACATAACGGATAGTCTGCCAAAGTGTAGCCCCCATACCCATACTACCTTTTTTATACCCAGGAGGTAATGAGCGGAAAGCATCTTCTGTTACTGTTGTAATCAAAGGTAAACTCAAAATAGATACAGCTAAAGCACCTGCAAATAAATTCCATTGAGAACCTGTCATTACAATAAATACTAAATAACCAAATAAACCTACAACGATAGATGGCAATGAGGATAATGTTTCAATACAAATTCTTAAAAATTTTGTAGTTTTTCCTGGTTTTGCATATTCAGCCATATAAATACCAGCTGCAATCCCAAGAGGAACACTTACAAGTAAAGATAAAAATACTAAATAAATAGTGTTAAAAAATAGATTACCTATACCATTTCTAGTAAAGGAAAACATATTCGGAGTAAAATTTGCAAAGCCTTTAATAATTACATATAAAGTAAAAGCCAACAATAATAATAAGAAAAAACCAGCGACAATATAAAAGAAGCCAGTCATAAATTTATCCATAAATTTGGCTCTTTGAATTACGCTCATGCCTTATGGCCTCCTTTAGCTGAAATATAATGAATAATGAAGATAAATACTAAGGAAATGATGAATAACAATAAAGCCATAGACCATAAAGCTATATTGTATTCACTGCCTTCCATAGCCCCACCCATATCAGAAGCAATAGCTGCTGTTAAGTTTGTAGTTGGGGATAAAAGACTTTCTGGAAAAGCTTTCATCTTACCGATAACCATTGCTACTGCCAAAGCTTCACCGAATGCACGAGCAAGACCTAAAACAATAGCAGTCATCAAACCGGATTTAGATGCTGGTATTACAACTTGACTGATTGTCTGCCAACGAGTAGCACCCAAACCATAAGATGCTTGACGGAAAGATTTTGGAATACTTCTAATCGCATCAGCAGATAAGCTAGTAATTGTTGGATAAATCATTACTGCTAAAACAATACCTGCTGCTAGTACAGAAAAACCAAATTTTAAATCAAATAAATCTTTGATAAATGGAACTAAAATTGTAAGACCAATCCAACCATATACAACAGAAGGAATACCTACAAAAATTTCTACAGCTGGTTGAAGAATTTTTCTACCAATCCCTGGAGAAATTTCTGTCATGAAAATCGCACTTGCAATACTAAATGGTGTTGAAATCAAAAGTGCTAAAGCACAAGTGATAATTGAACCAAAAATGAATATTGCTGCACCGACTTTACCGCCACCTTGAGCATTATCGGCTGGTGCCCATTGTGAAGAAAATAAAAATTCACCCACGCTATGACCATATGTAGTGAATATACCTACACCTTTGTAGCATAAAAATGCCCCAATGGCTAAGGTTATAATTATCATTAATAAACCGCAAGCTGTGATAATCCCTCGCCAAATATTATTTTGACGATATACAGCTGTATGTGATGATTCCATTTTGACACTCCTTTGATAAAAATTAGCATTTATTTTGGCAAAAAAAATGGGCGAAAATTCATTCGCCCAATTTTCTATTCTAATTATCTCTGAACTTGCATTTTGCTAGTTACACCGTAACCTTGAGCTTCCATGGATTTACCATATTCATCAGACATAATGAAATCTAAATATGATTTTACAGTAGCATTAGGTTCGCCTTTAGTATACATATGTTCATAACCCCATACAGGATAAGTACCATTGTATGTGTTTTCTAAAGTAGGAGCTACACCATCAACAGAAACAGTTGCAACATCTTGATTGTTTACAAGATAAGATAATGCTACATAACCAATTGCACCTTTGTTATCTTTAATGCTCTGAAGTAAAGTACCAGAGTCATCTGTTTCTAAGGATTTATTAGAAGCTTCTTCAGCTCCACCTAAAGCAAATTCTTTAAATAATGCACGAGTACCAGATGTAGACGGACGAGTGATTAATACGATTTCTTCATCAGGACCGCCAACTTCTTTCCAGTTTGTGATTTTAGCAGTGAAAATATCTGTTAATTGTTGTTTTGTTAAAGATTTTACAGTTGCTGCAATATCTTTATTTACTACTGGAGCCATTGTTACAACGCAAACTTTATGGTCAACTAAACCATCAGCTACAGCTTTATCAAGTTTTGTATCAGCAGCTACATCAGAGTTACCGATATCTACAGAGCCATCAGCAACTTGTTTAAGACCTGTACCAGATCCGCCACCATTTAATGTGATAGAAACTTCTGGATGTAATTCTTTAAATTTATCAGCAGCGTCTTTAGCTAAAGGTAATAACGCAGAAGAACCTGATCCTGTAATACTACCAGAAAGACTGCTAGAAGATGCAGCTTTATCATTAGAAGCAGTATCACTACCACAACCTAAAATACTAAGAGACATCATTGCGACAACGCCAAGAGATGCTAATTTTTTCCAATTCATAATACCTTAATCCTCCTAAAAATACCTTGCAATTAATTTGTTGTACTTAGTATACTCACTCAATGTAAAGTTACAATGACTTTTCTGTAAAATTTAAAATAAATATGACAGAATTAATTTATAATTCTCTTACAATGTGAAGAAAATGTAAAATTTTTTACAAATAGATTTTAAATTTAACAAAGATAAATAAAATATTTTCCAGTTTTTGACAAATCCTTGACAATTGACTTTTTGACTAATATACTTAAAATATGAATGTATTTTAGTTTTAACAATATAAGGAGAAAAATTATGCGTTGCACAAAATGTAATCACGAATTAGATGAACATGGTATCTGTCCGAATTGCTATCATATCCACGATGTGCAAACTATGAGTAATAGAGAAATCAATAATTTTGATGGTATTACAATCGAAGACGAAAATAATTATCGCAAAGAAACAACTCAAGAAAATCAGCAACAATATCAACAATCTTATAATAATAGATATTATCGTTCACCACGTTCTAGTGGCATAAAAGTCCGTTATATTAATCTTGGAGGAAAATCCTCTTCTAGCTGGCTCACTCGAGGTTTAATGGCTATTGGCGGTATTGCTATCATTGGCTTTTTCTTTTTTGTCGCACTACCTGCACTTTTAACCTTACTTGGCGTCGGAGTCGTAGCTTGGCTTATCTTTCATTTCTTTAAACGTTAAAAAAACGCTTATATTACTACAAATAATTAGTAATATAAGCGTTTTATTTTTATAAAAATTTCTCCATTACATAGTTTTTAAATAAAATATTTTGTTTTTCAACATATTGCTCTTTATTTACGATATATCCTCTATCTAGAAAAAATTTTTTAGCAGTTATAGATACATGACTATATAAAGATATTTGACCTTGTTTTTTAGCATGATTTTCTATTTTATCCATTAATCTAGTTGCTATTTTTTGTCGCTGATAATCTTTTGCTATATATAATCTATCTACATAATTTTCATCTAAATCGACAAAGCCCACTATCTTTTCTTTATCTATAGCTACCAATGTATAATGGCTTAACAAACTCAAATGCCAACTTTTTTCATCAATATTTTCAGGTGCCCATATTTTTACCTGCTCTTGTGTATAATCTTTACTATTTATACTATGCACAGTTTCTTTAAATAAAAAAATAATATTTTTTAAATCATTCTTTTGATAATTTCTTATATACATAATCGCCTCAATATCATTGCCAATTATCATAATCTTTGTCTAAGAAAATTCGCTTTCGCTCTTGATTATAATATGGATTTATAATACTTCGCGTTTCCTGAAATTCTGGTGTTTTTATCCCTGTAATATCTAAAATAGTATGAATTAAATCATCTGTCATATATTTTTTATCTACAGAAGCTCTAATCTGTGCATCTACTAGAGGATATTTCTGCTTAAATGTCTCTGTAGTATAAATAACAAATGGTATTTCTAACATAGATTTAGTAGGATTATCATCACTATGACCATTGAAATTTTTCAAATCATAGACTTCTTCACCATGGTCTGGCATATAGATAACTATAGCATCTTTATCCTTAAAAGCTTCCATAACTTGAGTTACAATCGTATCATTATATAAAATAGCATTATCATACTGTGCTCTTTTCGTTTTTGCTTCCTGCGTTTTTATTATTCCCTTTGTTTCATCTACATCAGAAAACTTAGCAAAATCTGGCGTATATCTATTTTCATATTCACCATGACAACCCATTAAATGCAATACATAAAAATTCTTATCACTATTATTATTCATGGCTTCATATAATAAAGGCAATAATTCACCATCAGCACGATAAGATTTCTCATATGACTGTCTAATTCCTGTAAATTTCTTATAATCACAGCGATTAGCATAAGCAAGTGCCACATTTGCCCATTGACCTGAAGTCTCTTGATTAGATAGCCAATACGTTTTATAACCTGCTTTTTTCATGATATCAAATAAATTATTACACTCATACCATTTATTTGTGGCTTCATAATTGTGAAAAGTAAATACTTCACGAAGTGAACCAATAGTATAAGCATGGGGACTGATTACATCTTTAAAAACATAGAGCTCATTATTTTTAGCCATCTTATCCATCTTTGGCGTTGTTTCTAATGGATAACCATATAAACTCATATGACCTTTTGATGTTGACTCACCTAAAATAAATACAATATTTGGTATATCTCTGCCCTTATCCACTATCTGCACATTATTTTGCATATTTGTATAAATTTCACGAAAGGCTATTGCATCTTCTACAGCTTGCTCTACAGGTGCTATAAGCCTTGTAAAAGTCAAACATTCTGTGAGATTTTTCTCAGGTATGATTACATAAAATAAACTATATAAACAAAAATAAGGTAAAAATAAAATAACTAATTTATTATTTAAGTTTACTTTTCTACTTATATAATTTAATAAATAAATGATTAAAGCTAAAGCAATTATAAAAATCAAATAGCTCCAGGAAAAATACATAGTGATAAATTCTATCGTTTCATGAAGATTTGTACCAATGATTACACTTATTATCCCAGCTGTAGTAAAAGTATAATATTTACCAATTATAAATAATTCCATCAAAGATAAAATCATGCTTATACTTAAAATAAAATACTTCAAGCATTTTTTCAATTTACCATGTAGAAAATTTATAATTAATCCCATGAAAATAATCACGCTAAAAGGCTTAAATAAACCGCCTATAGCATTTTCATATTGATTATATAAACAAAACAAATATAAATATGGCATAAAATTGAATATCATCATTAAACTAATAAAGAAAAACTCTTGTTCTATGACTTTAAATATTTTTTGCCAACATAAATCTATTATTTTTGCAGGGCTTAATATTATATTTTTAAAACCATTATATATTTTTTTCAAATTTAATTTAAATTTATCTATTAAAATCAATTATAACGTCCTCTTATAAAAATTAAAAAATCCTTAGTATACTGTTTTATTATACTAAGGATTTTAGATTTTGCTATATATTTTTTAGTTTTTTATTATTTATTATTAAGAAATTCTGCTACTTTTTTCATTGCAACTTCTGCAGCATCAATAGTTTTTACAATATCATCATCACTATGAGCGCCAGACATGAACAATGTTTCAAATTGAGATGGAGCAAGATATATTCCCTGTTCAAGCATAGACATGAACCATACGCCAAAAGCTTCTTGATCAGAGCTTTCAGATGTAGCATAGTCATATACATCATTTTCATTGAAGAATACACCAAACATTGAACCTGCTTGATGAAGTTGTACTTTTACACCTGCATCTTTAGCTGCTTTGGCAAAACCTTGTAAAACATGTTTTGTTTTAATAGATAATTCACGTGTATAATCAGCTTTACCCCATGCTGGGTCAGCAGAAATTATATCAAGTGTAGCAATACCCGCAGTCATAGCAAGTGGATTTCCACTCAATGTACCAGCCTGATAAACTGGGCCTTTTGGTGATACACAATCCATGATTTCACGTTTACCACCATAAGCTGCTACAGGAAGACCACCACCTATAATTTTACCTAAGCAAGTCAAATCAGGTCTAATTCCATAAGCTGCTTGAGCACCATTTAACGCTACTCTAAAGCCACACATTACTTCATCAAAGATGAGTACAGTACCATGTTTTTCTGTTTCTTTGCGAAGTGTAGATAAGAAGCCTTGTTTTGGAAGTACAAGACCCATATTACCTGCAACTGGTTCAACGATTACAGCTGCAATTTCATCGCCTTGTTCATTCATCAAATTAACAAAAGCTTCAATATCATTATATGGAACTGTAATTGTATCTTTAGCTGTCCCTTTTGTTACCCCTGGGCTATCTGGCTGACCAAAAGTAGCTGCACCAGAACCAGCTTTTACAAGTAAGCTATCAGCATGACCATGATAACAACCGATGAATTTTACAATTTTATCACGACCAGTATAACCACGAGCCACACGAAGAGCGCTCATTGTAGCTTCTGTACCTGAATTTACCATGCGAATTTTTTCAATAGAAGGCATTAATTCTATTACTTTTTTAGCAAGTTGTGTTTCTAATAATGTAGGTGCACCGTAACTTGTACCACGAGTTGTTGCTTCTTGAATTGCTTTCACTACATTTGGATGAGCATGACCAACTATCATTGGACCCCAAGAGCCTACATAATCAATATATTCATTACCATCAATATCATAAATTTTACTGCCACTAGCCTTAGCTATAAAAGGTGGATCACATTTCACTCTAGCAAAAGAGCGTACAGGGCTATTTACCCCACCTGGCATAACTTCTTTAGCCTGCGCAAAAGCTTGAGAAGATTTTTCTAAATTAAGCATATATTCATCTCCAATACTTATAAAAATTTTATCAAATATAAGCTATTACTAAGCAAATATTATATCATAAAAGCTATAAACTCGCTTTACTTTCTTATCTATCATCTATTCATAAAAAATTTTCATTCAATCATCTACTTCATGTGCTGTCAAAAAAATCATAACTTCTGTATCACTTTTACTCTTTTGTATATGTTTAAATAAATTGCCTAATATTGGAATATCTCCTAAAAAAGGAATTTTACTCATTTGTTTTGCTTCATCACTACCAATCAAACCGCCAATTACCATAGTTTGACCATCTTTTAGGCGAACTATCGTATCTGCTGAACGCTTTTGGAAACGATATGCTTTCATATCTTCTACATACATTGGCGAACTTACCTCTGTATGTACTTTTACTGTGATTATGCCATCTTCATTTACTCTTGGTGTACATTTTAAAATAATACCAGCTTCACGATATTTTATTGAAGTTGTAGTTGTTGAATTCGTTGTGGATACAGTAGGCACAGGAACTTCACTGCCTATATTAATCACAGCTTCTTTTCCCTGTATGGTAGTGATGTTTGGACGCGCTAAAATATTTGCCTTGCCATCACTTATCAAAGCATCTATCTTAGCAGCATAATAAAATTCATAAGGATAGCCATCTACACCTTTGCCAAAGCGAATTACCCCAGGAATATTTTCATCATCATTCCATTTACGTGTTACTTCATCTACAGGTAAATAATCTGTTATTTCTTCTTTTGAACCATCTTCATTTATTACTGTATGCTTTACTGTATCATAAGTTATTTCATGCTCTGGTGATTGGGGAAGTTTAGACCATTCCCAGCTCACACCTAAATCTTTAGCAGCATCTTTTTGAATAGCCGTTACTTTTGCTTCTAATGAAACTTGTTTTTGCGGTTTGTCTTGTTCTTGTAAAAAATTTTTTATCTGTTCATATTGTTTCAAAGTTCCATAAAAACTTATTGTATTTTCGCTTTCATCAATCATCACTTTATTATTTATAGCTGTTTTTTTATCTTTATCATCTATTTTATCAGTCAAATTGCCTGTTAACATCAGATTTATAGTTTGTGCTATTTTATCTAATTCTAAATAATTTATCTGCACTGTATATAAATTTATATCTTTATCTCCCTTACTTATATAAATGACATTATCTTTAAATTGATACGTATAATTATTATTTTCCGCGATAATCTTTATCATATCTTGAGCATTTATATTACTCAATTTTACAGATACATTTCCTTGTACTTCATCACTTATTACTATATTTAAATTATTTGCTAAAGCTATATTTGTGAGTAAATTTCTAATATCTACATCTACTGCTTCTAATTCATTAGCACTTACAGATACTATATTGCTACAAATTATCCCTAAAATTACAGTCAATAGTATCAAGTATTTTTTAATTAAATTTTTCATCATTAACTCCTAAGCTATTACATTAAACTCTTTAGCTTTAAGTTAAAGGGCATTTTACTTCTTTTCCTGTGCTTTCTTGCAAAATTAAATTATTTTGTCCAATCGCTAAAATTTTTATATCATTTACCATATCACCTTGTCGCACTCTATATATTTTGTCATTTATGCTAAATAAAGCTACTTTATCTTGATTAAAATCCAAAATAGCTTTTAATTTATATACATTTTGCTCATTTTCTATTGATTTTTTTACCTTCTTTTCATTTTGATTTATCGTTGATATTTGCTGTTGCTGTGTTTTCATTTCTATATTTTCATTACTTGTATTTACTTTATTTTTTTGTTTTTCTTCGATTGTCATTATTTTACTATCTGATTTTTCTTCATGTTCAAATGAAAAAGGATTTTTTATTGTCGATATATCTTTATCCATGTTATAAATCATCTTACTATTTTTATTTTTTTCCTCATCTTCACCATTTGCTGAAATAATCGTATTTTTATTTTCTACTTTTTCACTTACAGCTATTTTTGTTTTTTCTCCACCACTAAAACAATAAATAATAGCTACTATTATTACTAATATACATATTATTACCTGTTGCCATTTCTTTGGTAAATTATTCAATTTTTGAAGTTTTTCTCGTATAAATTCTTTATATTTCACCATAATAAACCTCTTTAAAAATGACAAAAAGAGGATACAAATGTATCCTCTTTCTAAAATCAACTGCAAAAATTAAAAATTATTGTTTAGCTTTTAATTCTTGAAGTTTAGGTCCCATTATGCGTTTGTAAGCTTCTACACCTGGTTGGTCAAATGCGTCAACATTTGCAAATTCACCTTCGTAAGCAACGGACATAGCAAGCATGTATAAGAGTTCACCTAAATGATAAGCATTCATTTCAGGTAAGCTGAATAATGCATTGAAACGTTTGTTAGAAGCAAGAGCATCAGCATTGGACTGACGAGCAACTTCTAAAGCGTCACCCATTGTTACGCCAGAGATATCAGCAAGTTTTTTAACTTCTGGGAATACGTTAGGAATTACTAAATCATTTTCCCATTTTTCTACACGAATGAACTGAACAACTTTATCAAGCATACCTTCTTGATGTTGTTGAGTCTGAGAGTGCATGTCACGTGTACCAAGAGCAACAACTGGAGTACGACCATAGCATACTTCATTGCCTTCTTTGTCGAATTGTTTTCCTAAAGATTCAGCTAATAACTGAATGTACCACATGGATAAGGATTCAAGATAATCGCCATATGGCATCATAACTTCAATATGACGACCATATTTTTCAGAAGCGATGTATTTTAAAGCAGCATTTAACATTGCTGGGTTTTCCCAAACATTGTCAGATTTACAAGCTTCGTCCATATCTCTTGCACCGCGTAAGAATTCATCAATATCAAAGCCAATACAAGCAGCTGTTGTAAGACCTACATCTGTAAATACAGTGAAACGTCCGCCAACTCCGTCTGGTACAGAGAATTGTGGCCAGTTATGGTCAATAGCCATCTGTTTTAATAATGTTGGTTTTTCAAGGTTAGGATCAGTTACTGCTACAACTTCTACTTCAATCTGTGGATTTTTCTTCAATGCATCATAAACTACCATGAAGTTAGACATAGTGTCGAGTGTTCCACCAGATTTAGAAATTACGATGAGCATTACTTTATAGTTGCGTTTGTAATGAGTTTTTGTAATTTCTGCGCAATCTTCAAGATTATCAATTAAATCTTTTGTACGACGTGGGTCAATATTGTTACCGCTGAAATAGAATTTTGGATAACCATTTCTTTCTTCAGTGGATTTGCTATTCCAGAATTCACCACATTGAATATCGAATAACACTTTGTTACCAAGATAAGAACCACCGATACCTAAAGAAACAACTGCATCTACACGATTTCTTACAGATTCACGTAAATCTTGAAGACGTTTCATAGATTCAGGAGAATTCAAAGGTCCTTCTTGAATATATGGGCACTGGCTGAATAATACTTTTTCAGGTTCACCATCTTTAGATAAATGACCTTTGATTACGCCAGTTTCACGCATTACATTCATTGCTTTATGAGCTTCTTTTAATTTTTCACCAAAAGCTTCGATATCAGCTTTAGTTACTTTACCTTCGCCAAATAAGTTATCATAGTCAAAAGTAAAGCCAGATTTCAATTTGATACTCATGTTTTTATTTCCCCCTTAACTAAAACATATAGCCTATCATAAAATAGAACTATCCAAAATATCAAAAAAAATATATTTGAATAGTCCTATTATATCATATTTAGTTTTTATTGACGATTAATTATGCACTTATAAATATCAAATATACTTTATATATTTATTAGCCACGAATAACTGCTAAAACTTCTGCTGTTTTTTCTTCAAGAAGTTTTTTATCGCCACGAGTTTCTACATTAAGACGAACAACTGGTTCAGTGTTGGAAATACGAACATTGAATCTCCATTCAGGATAATCTACACTGAAACCGTCCATTTTGCAAACTTCGCCAGTAGAACCATATTTTTCTTCAATTGCAGCCATAACAGCTTTTGCATCTGCTACTGTGCTATTGATTTCACCGCTGATTGGATAACGTTCCATGCGTTCTTTGAGCATTTCAGACATTTTACCTTCAGCCTGGCATAATAATTCAGCAACTAAAAGCCATGTAATCATACCGCTATCGCAGAAGGAGAAATCTTTGAAGTAGTTATGTGCAGACATTTCGCCGCCATAAACAGCATCTTCTTTACGCATGCAATCTTTAATAAATGCATGACCGCTCTTACACATAACAGGTACACCGCCAGCTTCTTCAACAAGTTCAATTGTATTCCAAGTGAGGCGTGGATCATAGATAATTTTAGCACCAGGATTTTTATTTAAGAATGCTTTTGCTAAGAAACCAACGATATAGTAACCTTCAATCATGTCGCCATTTTCATCAAAAATAAAGCAACGGTCAAAGTCACCATCAAAAGCAACACCTAAATCTGCTTTTTCTTCACGAACAACTTTTGCAGTAGCTTCGCGGTTTTCCATTAATAATGGATTTGGTACGCCATTAGGGAATGTACCATCTGGATTGTTATTTACTTTTATAAAGTTAAATGGTAAGCGTTTTTCGAGTTCATCAATAGCTGGGCCAGCTGCACCATTACCAGAGTTTACAACAATTTTTAATGGTTTTAAAGCACTCATATCTACATAAGTTAATAAATGGTCGATATAATCTTTCATAATATCAACTTCGATAACTTTTGCAGGTACTTCTGCTGGTGTACCAAGTTCACCAGCCATAACTTTAGCTTCAATATCTTTAAGACCAGTATCGCCACTGATAGGACGAGCTTCTTTACGAACTAATTTTAAACCATTATATTCTTTTGGATTATGACTAGCAGTAATCATGATACCACCATCTAAACCAAGATGAGCTGTTGCAAAATAAATCATTTCAGTACCACACTGACCGATATCTACAACTTCACAACCCATTTCAGTAAGACCGAGTTCTAAAGCTTTTTGAATATCTGGACCAGAAAGTCTGATGTCATGACCTACTGCAACTCTTTTAGCATTAAATAATGTTGGAAATACACGACCAATTCTATAAGCTAATTCTTCATTAACTTCTTCTGGGAATTTTCCACGAATATCATATGCTTTGAATGCTGATGATTTTAATTCCATATTTTTCACCTCAATAAATTTATAAATCTATAAATATAATATTATTATTCATCAAAATTAGCAATCTATTTTTATTTTCTTTTCAATTTATATAAATATAAGAAAACTTTTTCTTATGCAAATCAAACTGATAATTTGTGTTCATAATACTTTTTCAACAAAGACTTTCTTGTAATATAAAAAGTTATCATAAGTGGCACACATGAACCAATCCATGCCATAGGATTTGCCCAACATGCACCGATATAACCAAATGCATCAACTAAAAATAGACCAGCTGCTGCTCTCATCACCAATTCCATGATACCTGCAAAAGTAGGAATAATGCTTTGTCCTAAACCTTGCAATGTATAACGATAAATAAATAATAAAGATAAAATTAAATAGCATGAACCATTTACAATCAAATAAATATGACCATATTCCACTACTTGTTCTTGCCCATCGCCCACAAATAATCTAATCAAGATTGGACCTAAACAAATATTCATCATTCCTGCTAAAATACTAAAACCACCTGACATTAAAATACATTTATTAACGCCAGTCTTTATTCTATCCATACGACCTGCACCATAATTTTGAGCTGTATAAGCTGCCATTGCCATGCCAAAAGACATAAGTGGCATAACAGCTATCATATCTATTTTTTGAGCTGCTGCATATGCTGCTACAGCGACTTCACCTAAATTATTCAAAGGGACTTGCAAAATAATAGCACCGATAGCGATGATAGAAGCCTGAAAACCCATAGGAAGTGCTACTTTCAAATGTTGTATAGCTATTTCTCTAGAAATCTTTAAATCTTTCAATTCAAAATGTAATAGAGGTATTTTCTTTTTAATATAATATACACAACAACCGCCATTGATTAATTGTGCTAATACAGTTGCAAAACCTGCACCTTGAATACCCCAGTTAAATACACCGATAAAAACTACTTCTAAAATGATGTTTAATACACAACCTAAGATTAAAAAATAAAGTGGTGTTTTACTATCTCCTAAAGCGCGAATTAAATTAGAAGACATATTAAACATCATTGTAGCTACAATTCCTAAAAAAATTACAGTTAAAAAAGTACATGCCATATCCAATACTTCTGGTGGTGTCTGTAAAAAAATAAGTGCAGGGCGAACCATTATCACGCCAAAAATAGTTACAATAACAGTTGTAATAGCACTCAAAACTACACAAGCTGCTGCACTTTTTTTCATTCCTTCTTCATCTTTTGCCCCGAAACGCTGTCCTGTGCAAATAGATAATCCAGCTGTAAAACCTATTACAAATCCAATCATAAAGAACATCAAACAGCCACTACAACCTACAGCTGCTAATGCACTTACACCAAGTAAACGACCTACAATTAAAGTATCACTTAATAAATATAATTGTTGAAATACATTACCTACAATAAGTGGCAAAGTAAACATCAAAATTAATTTGGCAGGGCTACCTGTAGTTAAATCTTTTACCATAATATCACCGTCCTTATGTATCAATCCATTTGAAAAACTTCAAATGGATTATAGCTATCTATTCTATATATTTAGTTACAAAAGTTCGTAAATTTTCTTGCAGATAAATTGCTGTAAATTCTAAAGCCTGCGATGATGGCGCTAAGCGATTATAGTGAAAAACTTTTTCTTTATTCACCATATAATCGCAAGGATATGGTATTACATCTACACCTAATTTATTAAAATTAACAACTGCTCTTTCCATATGAAAAGCTGATGTTACAAGTAAAGGCTGTTTATACTTTCTTGATTTTAAAATATTAGTACTATACTCTGCATTTTGTGTTGTATTTAAGCTACGGTTTTCTAATAAAATCATATCTTCAGATACACCAAGTTCTTTCAAAATGCGTCTGGCAATATCTGCTTCTCTACCACTATCTTCATAAATTTGTCCACCAGATACAATAATTGGTATACCTAATTTCTTCTGTAAGCGAACAGCTGTAAGTAATCGATTTGCTGGTATACTGCATAAAGTCCCTGTTCCAGTAACATCTGGCGTATCGCCTGTAGCTCCACCACCTAAAACAATAATTACATCTGCATTAGGTAAATGTTTTGGTGGGTCATAAGCATCTTCTAATCTACCAATTAACATACTTGCTACATAAGAAGTTGATGCTAAATAAAAAATAAATGTAACAAATGTAATAGCTATTGCTAGTCTTGTTTGTTTTCTTTTTTTACAACAATAAGCTATAAATAAAAATAAAACAAAAAATATACCTGGCGGTAATACCCAACTAGCACCAAATTTTAAAAACTCAATCATAAAATTCCTTTCTTTTCTAATAAATTGTCACAAATTTTTTTAATCTATGATAAAATATTAATAAATAATATTTTATTTTTGGAGGGTTTTACTATGATTTTCACAGAACATGAAATTGTCCGCAAAGAAAAAGCAAATGGTGGTAAAGGTCATATCATTATTGAACATTTACTCACTAAAAACGAATTAAAAGAACAATGCGGTATGTTCGCTCATGTTACTTTAGAGCCAAATTGTTCTTTAGGCTATCATGAACATCACGGTAACGGCGAAGCTTATTATATCACTAAAGGCAGTGGTCTTTACAGTGATAACGGAAATATTATTGAAGTTAAAGCTGGTGATGTTGTCTTCTGTCCAGATGGAGAAGGTCATGGCATAGAAAACACATCTTCTTCTGAAAATCTAGAATTCACAGCTCTTATTATCAATACAGTTAAATAAAAATATTGTAGCTACTAAATTAATCAATTTAGTAGCTACTTTATTTTAACATAATATTTATTTTCGTACACCAATTTGATAATAATTTAAGCCATGACTTTTTACTGTTTTTGCTTTATAAATATTTCGTCCATCAAAAATATCATTGCCCTTCATTCTTGCAGCAATTTCCATGAAATCTGGACTTTGGAATTCTTTCCATTCAGTAACAATCACTAAAGCATCCACATCATTTAGAGCATCATATTTATTATTTATATACTCTACTTCTACATCTTTAAGATAAAAAGATTTTGCCATATTCATAGCTTGAGGGTCGTATGCTTGTACTTTTGCTCCACGTTGTTTCAATTCATCAATCAATCTGATTGATGGAGCTTCTCGCATATCATCTGTTCCCGGTTTAAAAGCTAATCCCCAGATTGCAATTTTTTTATCACTTAAATCTTCACCTAAAACTTCTGTGATACTATGCACTAATACCATCTTTTGACGAGAATTTACATTTTCTACAGATGATAATAATTCTGGTTCATAATCATGTTCTTTACTTGTTTTAATCAAAGCTTTTACATCTTTAGGGAAACAACTTCCACCATAACCACAACCTGGATTTAAGAAACTATACCCAATGCGAGAATCACTTGCGATGCCTCGTCTTACTTTATTGATATCAGCTCCTACGCGTTCACTGATATTAGCGATTTCATTGATAAAAGAAATCTTAGTAGCAAGCATAGCATTTGCAGCGTATTTTGTGAGTTCTGCACTTTTGATATCCATAGTTACGAAAAATTCACTAGAACGAATAAATGGTTCATATAATTCTTGCATAACTTCTATTGATTTTGCATTTTCAGAGCCAATAACCACTCTATCTGGGTGCATAAAATCTTGGCAAGCATTGCCTTCTTTTAAAAATTCAGGATTAGATATAACATCAAATTTTAAATCACTACCGCGTTTATATAATTCTTCTTGAATTACAGCTTTTACTTTATCTCCAGTTCCCACTGGTACTGTTGATTTATCCACGATATACATATCATGAATCATATATTGACCGATTTCACGTGCTGCATTCATCACATATTGTAAATCAGCACTGCCATCTTCGCCCATAGGTGTTCCCACTGCAATAAAACAAATATCACTTTCTTTTAAAGCTTCTTTTATATCAGTTGTGAATTTCAAATTGCCTCGCTGTTGAGCTGATTTTACCATTTGTTCTAGACCTGGCTCATATATAGGAATTATTCCCTTTTTCAAATTTTCAATTTTTTGCTCTGCCACATCAACACAAATAACATTATTTCCTGTAGCGGCAAAACAAGTTCCTGTAACAAGTCCTACATAACCTGTTCCTATCATTGCAACTTTCATTAATATTTACACCTCTATATATAAAATCGCTCACAAATTTATTTATACTTAGTATATTTTGCCTTATTTATGTCTAAATATCAAGAAATTATTTACAAATAACGAATTGTCATTTTATAATAGTACAAATAATAATAAACAATATATATACTATAAAATAAAGGATTGTGATTTTCTATGAAAAAATTTTCTTATACAACTTCTGGTACTTGTTCAAAACTTATAAATTTCAGCCTTGATGAAAACAATATCATTCATGATGTAGAATTCATCGGTGGTTGTAACGGAAATCTTCAAGGTATCAGCAAATTAATCGAAGGTCAATCTGCTCAAAATGTCATTGATAAATGTCAAGGTATACATTGTGGTATGCGTCCTACTTCTTGCCCTGATCAATTATCTAGAGCTTTAAGTGAAGCTATTCAAAAATAATAAATTATAAAGGGTGATTTTTATGCTTTTTGATACTCATCTGCATACAAAATTTTCTGCTGACTCTAAAATGTCTATCGAAGACGCCATCTTAAGTGCTAAACAACAAAATATAGGCTTAGTACTCACAGAACATTTAGATTATGATTTTCCTGGTGATGATATCTATGAGTTTAACCCCCAACAATATTTTCAAGAATATTCTAGCTACCAATCAAAAACACTCTATTTAGGTGTAGAAGTTGGTATGCAAGAACATACTCTCATTCAAAGTAAAAAATTTGTCGAAAGTGCTCCTTTTGACCAAGTTATTTGCTCATTGCATTTATTAGATGGTAAAGATTTATTTTATGAATCCTGTTATACTGAAAATAAGCATACTGTATATCTAAACTATTTAAACACAATGATAAAATTAATCAAACAACATGATTTTGCTAATATACTAGGTCATGTAGATTATATTTGTCGTTATGCTCCATATGCAAAAAAAGATATTTGCTATGAAGAATTCCATGACACTATTGATATTCTTTGGCAGACAATCATTGACAAAGGTATTGTGCCTGAACTAAATACTAGACGTTTTGATAACTCTAATAATATATCTATTTTATTAAAATTATATGAACGCTATGCTATGCTTGGTGGTAAATATGTAAGTATAGGCTCTGATGCACATAAACCAGAAAATATAGGTTTTGCCTTTAAAGAAGCTTATGCATTACTTGATAAATTAAATTTACAACCAGTATATTTTGTCAATCGTCAAATGCAGCTCAGTAAAATTTAAAATAAACATTAGAAAGAAGGGTTTGTATGTCCTTAAAAAAAGCTATTTCTACAGGATTATGTATTTCTTTACTATTTACATCTGGAACTCCTGCTTTAGCTGGCAGTTTAAATAGTACAAATACAGCTCAGCCTCCATCTTATAATTATGGCGTTTTAGACTCTACTAATCTCCAATCAAAATTATTATTAGTTGAGCAATCTGTATATGGACAAGAGCAAACAGGTGCCCTATTAGATAGAATTAGTCGCCTAGAAACAGATTTTTATGGTAAAACATCTAGTTCTAAAACAGCACTTAGCGACCGTATAAATACATTATATTCCACTATGTTTGATAATAGCGTTCGTCCTTCTGCTATCACTCAAATGAATGGTATTGAATGGTTTTTAAGTCGCCATGTTTCCATAAAATCTATTACTGATAGATTAACTACATTAGAAACTCAAATCTATGGTAAACCAATAACTGGCACATTACAAAAACGCATGAATGATTTGGCTATGCTTGCTTATGGCAATTCAGATACTAAAACACCACTTGTAGCCACTACTATTCCTGTAGATACATTAGTTAAAATAAAATTAGTTACACCACTCAATACAGAAACTTCTAAAGTTGGTGATAAAGTAAAATTCCAAGCAGCTGAAGATGTTATTTATAATGGTCAGTTAATCATCGCAGCAGGTGCTCCTGGTGAAGGTGTTGTTACTAAAGTAAAAAGCGCTAGAAACTTCGGTCGCAACGGTGAAATTGATGTAGACTTCCAACAAATTCAAGCATTTGATGGAACATATATTCAAACAACTTTAGGTGATAAAGCAAAAAAAGAAATTGAAAACTTAGCTATGGCTGCTGGTGCAAGTATAGCAGGTATTGCTCTTTTAGGGCCAATAGGTATTGTCGGCGGAATTTTCGTCAATGGTAAAGATATCGACTTACCTACAGGTACAGAATCCTATATTCAAACTAAAACAGCAACTAATATCTATGCTATTCAAACAAATTTAGATGATAATTTCAAAGTAAATACACCGCCAATTACTGAAGAAGAATCCTACTCTAGCTCAACAGATACTTCATCTAATTCAGATGTTAATACTTCTCCATCTACAACTACGGAAAATAATTCTTCTTCCAGTAGTACAGATTATAATACAAATACTTCATCTTCAAATAATGATATTTCTGCAGAAAACAATATTTATGATTATGAATATTAATTTTTTATAGAGACCAGATAATATCTGGTCTCTTTTTCTAAGGAGGATTTTATTTTGGACGAGGCTCAACTTCACTTTCTATTTGTATTTACAGATTTAATTGCTCCACTTGTTGCTGGTTATTTATGTTATCGCTATCAAGTAATCACACAAGATTTTTGTAATAAACTTATAAAAATCAATATTCGTTTAGTAGTTTCCATCTTATCTTTTTTAAGCTTTTGGACTTTAAAGATAAGCACAGATTTATTATGGCTTCCTTTATTTGGTTTTTTAGCCTGCATTATTCCTGGATTGATTGCCAAATATACATTTGCTTCTAGTTATAAAAATCTAAATGACCGCGGTGCTTATATGATGGCATCTATGCTATCTAATATTGGTACTTTATCTGGTCTATGTGCTTTTATAGTTTATGGTATTCAAGGCTTTGCCTATCTCCAAATTGTAGCCATGTTCCAAACTTTATTTACATTAAGCGTATGCTTTCCTTTAGCTAATTATTATCATTCAAAAGCTAGCCGTAGACATCATCAAAAAAATCAAATCAGCATTCGCAAATTATTATTCAATCTCAATCAATTACCAGTTTTAGCAATGATTATCGGTTTTTGTTTAGCTTTAAAAAATATCCCTACACCACAAATCGGTTATGATATTTTCAATTATTTAGTACATATAGGTGCTTGGGCAGGTCTATTTCCTGTTGGTTATATCACTAGATTTGATAAAGCCAAATATTTTTTACGCAAAACAAGCGATATCATTGTAGTAAAATTCGTTGTACTTCCTTTAATCGCTTATTTTGTTGTAATTTATCTTTTCAACGACCCTATTTTAATTGGCAGCATGATTATCGCCTTTTCTGCTCCAACTGCAATCAATGCTGTACTTGCTTGTAGCATATATAAATTAAATGTAAACATCGCTATTTCTTCATTCCTTTCTACAACAATCATCTTCTTACTCATAATATTCCCTTTATATTTCTTTGTAATTAAAGATTTAATTATACCTTAATCAATAATAAAAAAGTAAATAAGTAGTTTATAACTACTTATTAAAAATAATTTTAAGAAAATTTATTTTTGTCTTTACATGTACATTGTATACATGATACAATATGCATATAAAGAAGATAAATTTTCGCGGAGGCGATTTAAATGCGTATAGAACATGATTTTTTAGGTGAACTTGAAGTTCCTGATAATGCTTATTATGGTGTACAAAGTCTTAGAGGTTCTCATAATTTTAACATCACTGGACAAAAACTAGATTCCGATTTTATCATCGCACTTGCTATGGTAAAAAAAGCTGCTGCTATGGCAAATTTAAAAACAGCTCGTCTTGATAGTAAAATTGCAAAAGCTTTAATAGCAGCTGCTGATGAAATTATTGATGGAAAATTACATGATAATTTCATTGTTGACCCTATTCAAGGTGGTGCTGGTACTTCCATCAATATGAATATGAATGAAGTACTTTGTAATCGTGCCTTAGAAATTATTGGAGAGAAAAAAGGACGCTATGATATTATTTCTCCAAATAATCATGCTAATATGGCTCAATCTACAAATGATGCATTCCCTACAGCTATAAAATTATGTATTATTTTAAAATCTCGTAAATTAAAAATTGCTTTAAAACGTTTATCTTGGGAATTAGAACGCAAAGCTCAAGAATTTAAAGATGTTCTCAAAATGGGTAGAACACATCTTCAAGATGCTGTACCTATTACTTTAGGGCAGGAAATGTCTGCTTATGCTTCTGGTGTAAATCGCGGTTTACGTCGCATTGAACATGCTTTAATCAATTTACACTATATCAACATGGGCGGAACAGCTATCGGCACTGGATTAAACGCTGAACCTAACTACATTCCTGAAGTTGCTAAAATTTTATCTGTATTAGCTGAAGAAGATTTCCATGTAGCTGAAAATTTAATTGATGCTACTAATAATACAGATGGATTTGCTGATATGTCTTCTGCTTTAAAAAATACAGCACTTATGCTCATAAAAATGGCAAATGATTTCCGTTTAATGGCTTCTGGCCCTCGTTGCGGTTTAAATGAATTAAAATTACCAGCTCGTCAACCAGGTTCTTCCATCATGCCAGGAAAAGTAAATCCTGTTATCGCTGAAGTTTTAAATCAGACTTGCTACCAAATCATTGGCAATGATACTGCTATCTGCCTTGCTGTTGAAAACGGTCAATTTGAATTAAATGTTATGGAACCTGTAATTGCATTTAACATCTTTAATTCCTTAAAATATATGACAAATGCTGTTAATACTTTTGTTGATAATCTCTTAATTGATTTAGAAGCTAATAAAGAACAATGCTATACTTGGCTCAATCATAGTGTTGGTACAATCACAGCATTACTTCCTCATATTGGCTATGAAAATGCTTCTATGATCGCTAAAGAAGCTTATCAAACTAATAAACCTGTACGTGAAATCATCTTAAGTAAAAATCTATTAACTGAAGAAGAATTAGATATTATCTTATCTCCAAGTGAAATGACTCGTCCTGGTATTGCTGGTGATAAATTATTAAAAGAAAATCTTCAAAAAAGAGCTTAATATAAAAATTACCCCTAGTAATAAAATTTACTAGGGGTTTATTTTATTTTGTATTTATTTTTGCCATTAATGATGGTAATTCTTTAATATCATTGATTGTATAAGCTGGATTTTCCACTTTGCCAAAGCCATAACTTGCAAAAATCATAGGAATATTTGCCATTTCACAAGCTTCAAAATCGCCTTGTGTATCTCCTACATAAATAGCTTCATCTATATTATTTTTTTTCATCAATAATTTAATAGTTTCACCCTTATGCAATCCTGTATCACCATAACATAAATGGTCTTTCACTTTATCTGTCATATTTGCATATCTTAAAGTTGTTTCGATATAGCCTACCTGACAATTACTTACGACATATAAATTATAATCCTTTGCTAATTCGTTTAAAGTATCAATAACACCATCATAAAAAACGCCTGAATGTTTTTCTAAATAAGCATCTTCATAATCATAACAAGCCTGACAAACTTCAGCACGTTTTTCATCATCTAAAGCAGGCAACATAAGTCTACCAATTTCATCCATGGTTTTACCAAATAATTTTTTTAATTTATCGCCATCTAAATTTGCTTTAATTCCTGCTTTTTCCCAAATAGCTTCATTCCAACTTTCAGCTACTACATCAGTGGAATCCCACAAAGTACCATCAATATCAAAAATAATATTTTTCATAGAAATCTCCTTATTATAAAATTATAAAAGTATTTATTTCCATTTTAAGAAAAATCTTAAAATTAATCAACAATAATTTAGCTAAAAAAGAAGACTTTTATTTTAATTATAAAGACGAATAGATAATAAAAAATATGCTATTTACAACTATACAATTATAAAATCATCTTTATAAAAATAGTATTGACAAAAAAAGATTTTATGTTTATAGTATTAGACAAAGACAAATGCAATGAACAGGAAAAGTATATTTGTGAAGTTTTCAGAGAGTTATGGTTTGGTGCGACATAATAATATAGCAAATAGAAATACACCTGTGAGCTACTGGCTGAACATTTATTTAGTAGGCTTAGTCGGAATGCCACCGTTATCATAGGCTAGGGTATGTTAGTACCTGAATAAAGTGGCTTGCTAATAGCAAGAAGGGTGGTACCACGGGTTAATTACAGCTCGTCCCTATTTTAGGGACGAGCTTTTTTGCATTTATTTTTAAATAATAAAACTACTCAATTACTTAGCAATTTAGGAGGAATATATATTATGATTATCGTTATGAAACCAGAGGCTACAACTGCTGAATTAGAGGCTGTAAAAAATAAAATTACTGATGCAGGTTTAAATTTTCACCTTTCTCAAGGTTCTTCTCGTACTATCGTAGGTGTTATTGGTGATAAGAAAAAAATTGCTACACTACAAATGAATAGTTTCGGTGGTGTAGAAAAAACTGTTTCCATCACTGAAAAATATAAATTAGTAAGCCGTGATTTTAAAAAAGAGGATAGCATTATTGATGTAAATGGTGTTAAAATTGGTGGTGGTCATCTCGCTATCATGTCTGGCCCTTGTGCTGTTGAAAGCAAAGAACAATTGCTTGAAGCTGCTAAAGCTGTAAAAGCTTGTGGCGCACAATTTTTACGCGGTGGTGCATTTAAACCTCGTACTTCTCCATATGATTTCCAAGGATTAGCTGAAGAAGGTTTAAAAATGCTTCGTGAAGTAGCTGATGAAGTAGGTCTTAATGTTGTAACTGAAATCGTAAATATCAACGATTTAGATATGATTTGCAAATACGCTGATATGCTTCAAATCGGTGCTCGCAATATGCAAAACTTCCAATTATTAAAAGAAGTAGGTCATACAAATAAACCTGTACTTTTAAAACGCGGTCTTAGTGCTACAATCAGTGAATGGTTAAATGCTGCAGAATACATCGCTAGCGGTGGTAATTACAATATCGTACTTTGCGAACGTGGTATTAGAACATATGAAACATTCACTCGTAATACTTTAGATTTAAGTGCTGTAGCTGCTGTTAAAGAATTATCTCATTTGCCTATCATCGTAGACCCCAGTCATGGTACTGGTCGTTGGCAAATGGTTCGCCCTATGGCTCGTGCTGCTATCGCTGCTGGTGCTGATGGCTTAATGATTGAAGTACATCCACATCCTGAAGTAGCTCTAAGCGATGGCGACCAATCACTTAAACCAGATAATTTTGCAGTTGTTATGCAGGAAGTTCGTCAAATTGCACAAATGATGGGGAAAACATTATGAATACAGAAAAAACACCAAAATTACATTTAGCCATTTTAGGTGTAGGTCTTATCGGTGGTGCTTTCGGTATGGCACTAAAAGATAAATTACAAGATGATATCTTCATCACTGGTAATACTCGCACTGAAAAATCTTTACATGAAGCAAAAGCTTTAAAGGCAATTGATGAAGGTTTTTTAGACCCAATAGAATGTGTACAAGGTGCTGATATTATTTACCTCAGCACTCCTGTATTACAAATTGTACCTTTAGTAAAAAAAATATTACCACATTTAAAACCAGGCGCAATTTTAACAGATGCAGGCAGTACAAAATCTTTCATTGCCAAACAAATCATGGATTTACTTCCTGAAAATATCTATTATGTAGCTGGTCATCCTATGACAGGACGTGAAAAAAGCGGTGTAACAGCTGCTCATAAGGATTTATTCAATAATAAATGTTATGTAATCGTCAAAGATACAGGTGCTCCAGCCAAAGTAGTTGAAAAAATCGTCAATCTAATAAAATTAACTAATGCTAATATTACAACTCTCACTTTAGAAGAACATGATAGATGTGCTTCTATCATCAGTCATATTCCTCATATTACAGCAGCTGCACTAGTTAATCTTTTAGATAAAAACCCTAACGATTTAGAATCTTGCATCACTCTTGCTGGTGGTGGATTTAAAGATACTACGCGCATTGCTTCCTCTAATGCTGATATGTGGGCAGATATATGTATCTCTAACAGTGAGCCTATTATCGAACATCTATCACAACTTCAATCACTACTAAGCGGAGTAATCACTTCTATTGCCAAAAAAGACCGCCAAGCCATTCATGATTATTTTGTTGAATCAAAAACAAGACGCGATATGATACTAGAAGAAACAAAGGACAAATATGATTTAATTTAGGTGAAAAATGCAACACAAAGCTTATAGTTTTCTAATTATCGCTTGTCTTCTATGGGGATTTCAACCTGTTACTATAAAAATAGTAACGCAAGAAATGAATATCTTAACGATAATTCCTCTTAGATTTCTTATTGTCAGTATAATCTTATTCATTATCATGAAAATAACAAATGAAAAAAATTTTTTACCACCCAAAAAATCTCTATTAACTTTATTCCTAATGGGATTTTTTGGCATTACAGTAAGTAACGGCATTCAATTCACAGGACTACAATATTCCTCTGTTGGTAATATGACATTAATCAGTACCACAGCTCCTGTCATCACTGTTATTTTAGCTAGAATTTTTCTTAATGAACGTTTAAATTTAATTCAAATAATAGGTATAATAATTTCTTTTTTTGGTACCTTATACCTATTGAGTGGAGGTACACTTTCCACATTTACCCAAATGAATTTTAACAAAGGAGATATTTATTTCTTCATCGGTGAAGTAGCTTGGGTCATATATATTTTACTTAGTATTCCTATACTCAAAAAAATATCAGTATTATCAGCCACTGCTTGGTCTGGATTATTCGGCTCTATTTTGACAGCACTATTTGCCCACTATAGTGTAGGCTTACAAATAGTTCCATTATCCACTCTTGGTATTTATTCATTCTTATTTATCATTTTAGGTGGCGGTATAACTGCTATGATTTGCTGGAATTTAGGCACAAAAAAAGTAGGTGCTAGTAATTCTGCTATATTCTTAAATCTATTGCCTGTAATTGGTATTATCTCTGCATATTTTACATTGAATGAACCGATTACCATGCAAAAAATTATAAGTGGTATTTTTATTATATTTGGCGTATATGTAACGACTCATAGTCATAAATTTGTAAAAAATGCTCATTAAAAAAGACGATATCAAGATGATTTTTCATCAAGATATCGTCTTTTTTTATTTAGATTTTATTAAATACCTTTAAATTCAAAGGAGAAGTGTTTATCTTCATTTTTTGTGATATATTCATCAAGAGTAGGTGCGCCCCAAGAATCATCACCGCCAACACCATACATACCAGCAGAAGCTCTGAGAACTGTATGATGTGGTCTAGCTAAATCATAATGATGTCTAGCATTTTCAATTTCATGTGGATTGTATGGAAGAGCAGAAGCTTCAAATGGAGTTGCAGAAGAAATTCTAACACCTCTACCGCGTCTATCTGTTACTTCAAACCAACGAACATCACAATGATTTCCACATTCTTGTGGTACTAAATATGGCTGAATTTCATCTTGTGTTGTAGTAGTGAAGATGCCTAATTTGCCACCTTCTTTACGGTCGATATAATTATCACATGGACCTAAACCATAGTATTTGATTTGGTCATAATCAACTGGAAGTGTAAAGAGCATACCAAAATCAGGAATAGCAGGAAGACCTTCTACTTTTTTGTAATCCATATCAACTTTAACAACGCCATCACCTGTAACAGTATAAGTTACTACTACATAAGCTACTGGTCTTGTTGCGAGTTCATAAGTATATTTTACAGTTGCAGATTCAGTACCATTTTCAGATACTTGCATATCTACGCATTTAGTGTACATACTTGCTAATTTCCATTGAGCTGTATCAAATGGCATACCACAACCATTATCATTGTCGATAGGTGCTCTCCAGAAATTCATTTTAGGGAATTCTTCAATGAGTTCTACGCCATTATATTTATAAGAAGTAAGCATTTTTCTATCAGCAGAGAACATAACGCTGAAGCCTTCGCCTTTTACGCCAATATTGAAATCGGATTTAACGACTTTAATTGGAGCTACTGCTTTTTTATCTGCTTTGCCTTCTTTTGTGAATACATATTGACCGAAAGCTACTTCATGACCACAATTTGCCCAAATAGTTGCTTGTTTTAATACTAAAGAAGCTGTAACTACATATTCACCTGCGCCAAATGTAGGTAATGTATAAGCCACTTCACCTGTTTGACCTGCATTGATATCAGCAGTTAATTTTTTCTGCCAAACATTTTTACCATTTTTAGCTAAAGCAATAATTAAATCATAATCACTTGTATTTGTAAATAAAGATTTATTGATGATTTTTACACCAGTTTCACTTGGAACGAGTGTGAAGTTTTGATAATTGAATTTAACTTCTTGTAATTTAGAAGTTGGTGCATGGTCTGCAAATACGATACCATTACCAGAAAAGTTATAATCGCATGGTCTATCGCCAAAATCGCCACCATAATTCATTACATCATTGCCATATAAATCTCTAGTCCAAATAGCTTGGTCTGCAAAGTCCCAAATAAATCCGCCTTGATATAATGGTTCTTCATCAGTTAAATCAGTGTATTTATGCATACCACCATTACTGTTACCCATAGAATGAGTATATTCACAACAAATAAATGGTTTTTCTCTATATTTAGATAAGAATTCTTTTATCTGTGCTACTTTTGTGTACATCTGACTTTCCATGTCGCTTGTGCCATCATAACGACGTTCATCAGGCATAGCCAATACCATTTTTCCACTTGCTTCATTAACACGGTCCCAGCAAATGCTTTCATAATGAACTAAGCGAGATGGGTCAGCTTTACGGAAGTATTCAGACATATCAAAGATATTTTTACCACCATAAGATTCATTACCACAAGACCAAATAATGATACTAGCATGGTTTTTATCGCGTTCAAGCATGGATTTTGCTCTATCCAATACTGCTTCATGCCAATGTGGATGATCATTTGGTACAGTGTTTTTATCACAGCGTACGCTTCCACGAATTTGCCAAGAACCATGTGTTTCCATATTTGTTTCATCAATTACATAGAAACCATAGATATCGCAAAGTTCATATAATTTACTGTTATTTGGATAGTGAGATGTTCTGATAGCATTGATATTATTTAATTTCATAATATCTAAATCATGAGCGATTTTACTTTCAGGAATAGCACGACCATAGTAACAATCGAATTCATGGCGGTTAACACCTTTAAATACAATGCGTTTACCATTGATTTTCATGATATTGCCGTCCATTTTAAATTCTCTAAAACCAATGTTTTGTGGAATGATTTCTACTACATTATCATTTTCATCTTTTACAGTGAAAGTAGCTTTATAAAGATTTGGATATTCTGCGCTCCAAAGTTTTACGTTTTCAACATCTGCTGTAAATACGCTTGTAGCACCTGTAATTTCTTGAACTGTATCAATTACTACATTTTCTTCATTATCTACTAATTTAACTGCTAATTTTTTAGCATTTTCATTATTCCATTTGAAATCAATAGATAATTTACCATCTTTATAATCATTGCAAGGAGTTGCATGAATGAATAAATCATCAACATGAACTTGTGGTTTTGTATAAAGATATACATCGCGATAAATACCGCTAAAGCGCCAGAAATCTTGGTCTTCAAGCCAGCTAGCGGAACTGAAACGATAAACCTGTACTGCTAATTTATTTTCACCTTCAACGAGATAAGGTGTTAAATCAAATTCTGATGGTGTACAGCTATCTTCACTATAGCCTACAAATTTGCCATTGAGCCATAAAGCCATTGCACTATCTACACCCTGGAAAGATACAAATACTTCATTCCAGCCTTGTGGCACTGTAAAATATTTTACATAAGATGCGATTGGATTATTTTCTGTAGGAATTTCTCCTTCGTTTAATTCTTCATGACCGTCCCAAGGATAAGCTACATTTGTATATTGAGGTTTGCCGTAACCTTCCATTTGAATATGTGCTGGAACACGAATTGTATCCCAAATTTTACAGTTATAATCTGCTTTTTCAAAACCTTCAATACGAGATGCTAAATTTTTTGCATAAGAAAAATACCATAATCCATTTAAAGATTGACGCATGGACATTTCTTCATTGAGCATTTCTTCTTCATTAGCATAATAATGATGGTCGCTATGTGCAGGTAAACGATTATCTGCAAAATATGTTGAGTCTGCCAATTTGCTTATATCAAAAATCTTTTCTTCCATAAATAAATAACACCTCATTTTTATTTTCGAAAAATATTTTTATCGTAAACGTTTACATTGAAATTTAAACTAAAAATAATTAAATTATCAAAAAATTTTTTCTTATTATATATTTAATTATATACTAATATTATCAAAAAAAATATAAGATGTTGAACTATAAATTATAAGATTTAGAAACAAAAAAAAGGAGAAGTTATCTAACTTCTCCAAAAATAATTTTATTAGGATTTTATTTTTGAACATAAAATTCTATATCATCTATAGAACCCCATGTGTCAGGTCTACCATTTAAAATGAAGCCAATTTCTACTTCACCATTTTTAACCTCAATATTTTTAATTGAAGTCTGATGCCATCTATTCCAGCCATCATCTTTAATATCAGTAGTCATTTCTACACCATTTTGTTTTACAAATAATTGATATTTGGAAGCTAAACCATTTCCTTGTGTCCAACAAGATAAAGTATATTTTCCATCAGAAAGACCTTTTAATTTTTGTTTAATAATCACATTAAATGGTTTATTATTCCAATAGTGCATAGCACATTTATCACGTACATCTCCTTGATTCCAAGCTAAATTTATTGCTGAACTATCACCTACAATATCCCAGCCATTTAATGTTTCATTTTCAAAATTACCATTTAAGACTAAATTCATTTTATTTTTTACTTCAATATTAGCTATAGCCTTTTGTGCTAATCCTTCCACAGTTCCTGATATCGTATAATTACCAGGTTTTGCAAAAATTGGTTTGGCAACATCCCATTTAACAGACATATTTTTTACTGCATCATTAGAATAAACCACACCTACTGTCTGTGGTAAATCTACATTACTATATAAACTAACATCTTTTACATCAACTGTATTTATCGCTGTAACTTGTGGCTCTATATACTGATTATTTGGGTCTGATACTAAGTTAAATGTATCCATAGATTCAAGTGCATTTCCCTTTGTATCAAATAATGTTAAATTATCCCAACCATTACCACCACCATTAGACTTCCAACCTACTTTTTCATTGATAACCCAATCTGGAGCCCAATAAAATATCCCCAACCCACGATTATCATTTACACTAGCAACAGTTGCCATAACGTCACGCAATCCTGTTGCTTGTCCTTGCACTGTAGCTTTATAACCACCGACTTTTTCTTCATTTGTTCCAAAATTATTTTTCTCAAAATCGGCATCTTCTAAAGTATAACCAAAAGCAGTTTCTACAGCTATTACATCTTTATTATATTTGGCACTAACATCATTCATTGTATTTTTTAAATCGTCCATTGTACCATGCCAAAATGGATAAAATGACATACCAATTATATCAAAGTCATTCACTTTATTTTTTACAATTAAATTATCAAAAAAAGTATGATATAAATTTACATCTACACCAGCTAAATGTATCATTGTCTTAACTTTATTATCTTTATCATTATCATGTACAGCTTGTAAACCTGCATTTAATAATTTTGCTAAAAATTTATATCCATTAGGATTATCCTCTGTAAGTTGTGCTTCTGGCCATAACATCCCATTATTTAGCTCATTGCCCACTTGTACCATATCTGGTGTTACACCTTGAGCATTAAAATCTTGCATTACTTTAGCAGTATAAGCATAAACATCATCTACTAATTTATCACCACTATCATTTTTCCAAGCATCCGGTTTTTTCTGTTGACCTGGGTCCACCCAAAAATCACTGTAATGAAAATCTACAAGAACTTTCATACCTAAAGCTTTAGCTCGTTTTGCCATTTCAATAGCCTTAGCTTCATCTGTATTACCACCGCCGACACCTTCTGGTCCTACGACATATGGATTATTCCAAATACGAACACGAATCCAATTTACACCATGATTTTTTAAAATAGTGAGTCCATCTTGTTCTATGCCATTATCATAAAATTTAGTACCATTTCGTTCTAATTCTGGCATAATAGAAACATCCGCACCCTTGATAAAATCCGTAGATAAATTTTCTATAGGATTTACTTGTACTGCTGCTAGTGCTGTAAACGGTAAGGAACAAGAAATCATTGTAGCTGTTATTGCTGACAAAATTACTTTTTTTAATTTATTATTTTTCATAAACTACACACCTTTTATTAGAAACTATAATTAAGTGCTAAATTATACATATCATAATAATCAGAGAACCCTGAGTAATTACTATCATATGGACGCAATTTATACCAGTTAAATTCCAAATTAGTATTATCCGCAAGCATATAACTAATACCTAATCCATAACCTTTTTCACCATTACCACCAAGACCATCACCACCTGGAGTGTTTAAAATATGTGCCCAACCAGTAGAATCTACACTATAATTTCCTAAGCTCATATAATCAGCATAAACTTTCCAAGTATCTTTGGTATCCCATTTCAAATTACCATAAGTAAGTCTAGTCCACCAACCATTTTTTTGTGCTCCATCTGGAAGACCTGATGCTCTATTAGTTACAGCTTCTGCTGTTAAATTCCATTTGTCACTGAGTTGTGTGTTGATACCATAAGCAATTTGCTCTAACATATATGGATTTTCATTCCATTGATTTTTATGATTATTCCACAATGTATTTTCATTGCTATTTGTTTTTAAATAACCTAAAGTAAATTTAGTATTATCATCTACTCCAATCTGTGCATTAGCAATAAAAGCATTCATAGAATGCTTTTGCCAATTTTCCGCAGTTAAATTTCCCCATCCTGCAGAAATAAGCGAATTATTTCCCAAATCTTGAGTTACCATAATACCATCAACTGGATTATCCCACCAAATAAGACCTTGCCCAATATTTAAATTCTGACGACCTAGGGAAACAGATGTATCCATCTGTTTCCAAGTCAATGCTAATAAATCTAAATTTGCACTACCATGTGCTCCTTCATCATTATTATTAGCATCATCATTATTAGCATATCCATTATCATCATTAGTCGTATTTTCTAATTTTACTCTACCTAAAACAGATAAATTCTCATCTGGTTCTGCATAAAAACCTAAACGTAAACGTTCTTGAATACGATTACTTCTATCTTTTACATTAGCTGTATAACCCTTTGGAGTATCAGCTTTATAATTTGTTTGATAACGAATACGTGCATCACCAAACCACTTAATTTTTCCATTGTCGAAGAAATTATTTGTAGCTTGTGGCTCTTCTTTTACTGGCGCTGGTTCTGCTGGCATTACCATCATAATCTTTAATTCATTACTATACTCTTGTTGTAATTTATTGAGTATTACTTTATCTTCTGCTGTTGCTCTATTTTCATTTGCCATTGCTCTAGCTACAAATTGTGCTAAATCATAACGAGCCACCACTTTTTTATCATGAAAATCTGTCAAATTATAACCATCTACTAGACCTGTTTCTACTAAATGTTCCACTGCTGTATATGCCCAATAATCTTTAGGTACTGTAGCAAAAGGGTTTTCACTAGCAAAAGCTGTAGAATTAATCATTGTTCCAGCTATAGCTAATGAACATAATAATTTTTTATTTAATATATAACTCATAAGTTAAAACCTCTCTAAACCAAATATATTCTTATGCTCAAAGTTATAAAATAAATTCATAAATAGCTTCTATGCTAATTTTATCTATCGATACAATTTCATTACTAGTTTCTTCACTACGAGCAGCCATTGGTGAATCACTTTTTATTATTTGATTTTCTTTTAATGGAGAAATACTAATATAAATATCGCCATTTGGAATTTTTCTATAGATATTATCCAAACCAATTTCCCAACTTGCACCATTATTAAAATTATCTGCTACTAATTCATTATTTACAAAAGCATATCCAATATCACCTTGATAATCTATTTTTAAAATAGCCTCTTTTAGATCTCGCATATTTGCATAATCTATATGCAATAAAACCTTACCTTTGCCAATTTTTTCTGTAGTAAATGGTATAGATTTAGCTGATTTAGTAAATTTATATGTTTTTAATAAATCAGTTTCATCTATTTTACAAATATTTCTCATTAAATCGTCTGTTAATCCATCAATAGTTTGTATAATAATAGCATTTGTATTTGCTTCTACACGAATATTATCATTATCTACAAGAATTGGATTTTCAGATAAAAGTACCTTAGTATCTCCTGCTACTTCAAATTTCCAGAAATTTAAACTTTGATAATTAGTTAAAGTATATATATTAATTATCTTACCAGATACTGTAGTAATTACTAATTTAGATAAATCTGTACTAATCGGTTCAATAAATAATTTATTATTTTCTTTAATAATTGTTCCTTGAGAAATTTCTATGTTGCTGATACTATCATTAACAAAACAATATTCTGGTTTCATACCCTGTGGCATAAAGAAGAAATAATTTTCTACATCATCTTTAGCAAATTTTGTAATTAATTGTGTAGTAGCATATTTTAAAGTCAATCCTGCTAAAGTCAAATTAAATGGCAATATACAACTTTCTTCTGAAGCTAAACTAAGATTATTCTTTTCTGGAATAGTTAATGTTTCATCAGATAAAGATAAAATTAAATTAAAATCATTTTTATCTGGAGAAACTAAATGATCTTGATAGTTATTAATGAATATAAAGCCTTTATTTTTATCTATACGTACGGCATAACGTAACTGTTCCACATCAGTAGGTAAAATGTCTTCTGCCCCTTCTGGTAAAATAGTCTGAGTAGGACAAAATTCCTTTTGAAAACTATTAAAGAAATAGTGCAATCTCTTTAGTCTAGCATAAGATTCACGAACTTGACCAAATTCTCCAATTGCAGCTTGATAATCATAAGAAATTTTTGGGGTAGCATTTTCATTTAAGTATGGTGTTTTTAATCCCAAAGGATTAGATCCGCCATGAAATACGTAATAACCAACGAAGTTACAACCCCCTGCAACTTTTATATTAGCCATAGCTTCTACACTATGATATGGTAATTGAAAACGATATTTATAAAATACAGTCATCCCTCCACCCATTTCACAGCAAGCAAAAGGCACTGTAGTCGGATCATAAGTCGGTTCAAAATTATAAGTAGGCTTACGATAATTACGATAAATAAATTCTGGAGTTACTGGATGTTCTTTTATACTTTCATCGTAAAAAATCCATGGCCAAAAAGCATAACCACCCCACAATGGAAGTACAGTATCTGGTGATGCTTGTGCTCCACCCCAACCAGTTCCTGTATAAATAGGTGCTATCATTCCTGCTTCAATAGCAAATTCTTTTAAAATTTCTATATGATGATGATGTTCTTCTACACTTGTATCATAGCTACCATTATTAATCCATTCATTGCTAGTACCTGTAGTCATCTCCCAAGGTGCACCAGCATGACAATATTCATTATCCAACTGAACACCAATAATAGGACCACCATCTTTATAAAATAATCCACGTACTTGATTGCCAATTTCTTGATAATATCTTTTTACATAAAATAAATATCTTTCATCATTAGAACGCACATTACAAGGCTCACCATATAACCAATCTGGAAGTCCTCCATTTCTAGCCTCACCATGTACAAATGGACCTATACGCAAAATAACTTCTACTTGATGTTTTTTACAAAGTTCTACAAAGTAACGAATATTAAATGAGCCATCCCATCTAAATTGTCCTTTTATTTCTTCATGATGATTCCAAATGATATAAGTGGGAATAATATTTATCCCTGCCATTTTCATTTTAATTATTTCATCTTCCCATTTATGAAAATCATATCTACTAAAGTGAAACTCACCACAAATACCAAAAAATGGTTTTTCATCTTTCATCATATAATGATTAGTAAAACTAATATGTTCTCCATTAGGATTAACACCTTGTAAATGCTCCAAAGTTGGATAAATACTATTTAACTCTTTTTTTAAATTAATCTGATAATTTTTCAAAATAAAACCTCTTTCAATTTCACTATTTATCTATTTTTTATTTCGCTGTTCTTGCATTTTTTCTTCTGCAAGAATTATTTCTTTATAATCAATAACACGCTTATTATCACTAATTAATAATTTTTGTGAAATTAACGTACAAATTCCTGCTACAATACCAATATACAAATATGATTGTGAAAACCCTATACTTTCATACATACTGCCAAAAAATGGAGAAAATATACTTGCACAAATAGAACTTGTACATAAACAACCAAGATAAATAGAAGCTGATAATCTTAAATCAAAATTTTTAGAAATATATTTAAATTGTCCAACTAAAAATAATGGTTTTTCAAATGAATGAATACATTTTACTGCCGCAATCCAAAGTGGACCCCATTCCAAAGAAGATCCAATTATACGTATAGACATAATAGTACCTGCAAGAATTAATGTTCTTTTTGCTCCTAATTTATTAGCTATTACAGGTGTTACGAATAAGAAAATAGCTTCAAAAAAAGTCTGAATTGCTCCTAAATCTCCAAACCAACGATTTCCCTCAGCTTGTGATTCAAATTGTGATACAAAATATACTCCAAACTGTTGATCATATACATCATATACACAACCAACACCTATCATAAAAAATAATAAAAATAAAAAGTCTTTATTTTGTAATAAATGTTTAATATCCTTTAGTGAAACAGAATTTGCTTTTTTCATTTCTACATCAGATATTTCTACTTTAGCCATTGATAAACAAATAATTGCAATTAAGGCAGCTAAAGATGCTGATACAAATGCTAAATTAGGATTAATGTTCATAGCAATGCCAGTTGTATATGTAGCTGCTGCCCATCCAAAAGATCCCCACATTCTAGCACGGCCATATTCAAAACCATATTTAATAGAAACTTTATTTATATATGAATCAATAACACCATATCCTGCATTAAAAATAAAACCTAGATAAATACCTCCTAAAATAGCGCCTAAATAAAAATTAGAAACAAGTAATGGTCCATAAATATAAATAAAAAATGGTCCAATTAATAATAAAATTATCAAAATAGTAAATAACAATGTTTTTTTCAATCCAATTTTATCAGAAATAAATCCTAAAACTGGTTGCATACATAATGCTGCTAGAGCATTAGCTGAATATAATAATCCTGTCTTAGTTGCTCCTATACCTAAATGCTGACCAAGCCAAATAGCAAAAAATGACATAGCTGCTGACCATGCAAATAAATGTAAAAAGCTAACTGCACTTAAAGCAAAATAATTTCTATTTTTTATACTAATTTGCATTTTAATCCCCCTAATTGATAAAATAATCCAATCAAACGATTTTTCTAAAAATTATTAATAAACTATCAATATTTATTCCAATGATTAATGATAATTTAACATTGCCACGCGACAAAAATAATTATATTATGAATAGACAGAAAAATGTGTAACATGTTAAACTAAATAATATAATATTTTGAAACAAGGTGATTTTATGCCTATAAAAATTCGTAAAACATTACTTCATGAGCCAATTACATTTGATACAATTGGCAATCATTGGGATCAAGTACCAATCTATCGACCAAATGGTTATCCATTATACCATTATCTCCAAACAGAAAAAGGTGTTGGTAAAATAGAAATTCAAGGTAAATCGTATTTATTAAATGAAAATGAAGGTATTTTAATTGCTCCATTTATACCTCATTCCTATGCTAAAAAAACAGATGAATGGTTTACCATGTTTATTACCTTTACAGGAACTATGGAAAGTAGTCTTTCTCAAGCATTAGGTAATAAACAAATCATTTTTATTCCTAAAGAACAAGGTATTATTATTGCAAAAGAATTATTTGATATGATATCTCAATATGAGAATCCTTCTGCTGATGCAAAATATTTTTCTTTAGCTAGTTATCATCTATTAATGAATTTTATAGATAATTCAGCTTTTAATTTATTGAATGAACCTTTATATCAAAAATATGTATTACCTGTAATTAAAGAAATCGAAACTTCATATGCTAGTGAAATCACAGTGCAAAAATTAAGCCAACAAGTTTATGTTACACCGCAATATTTATCGCGTTTATTCTCTAAATTCTTAGGTTGCTCTGTCTATAAATATCTGACAAATTATCGTATCAACAAAGCAAAAGAATTATTACTAACTCATCAACGCATGGAAATTCAACAGATTTCTCAATTAGTAGGTTTTTTAGATACTAGCCATTTTATTGCTATGTTTAAAAAATTTACAGGAATAACACCTCTTGATTTTCGCAAACTCAATTAAAAAAAGCTAAGATTAATGGTTTTTATCATCATTAATCTTAGCTTTTATTTTTATTATTTACCTGTATCTGCCATGCGTTTTGCTAAACGTTTTTTATCAGAATATCTTCTAAATGTAACCCAAAGTGGGCTGGCAATGAATATAGATGTATATGCACCGCAGAAGAAACCTATCAATAAAGCAAAGGCAAAATCTTTTGTTGTATCTCCACCAAAGAAATAAAGCGCAAATGTAGCGAATAATACTGTAGATACTGTATAAATAGAACGAGTCATTGTCTGATAAATACTTGTATTTACAAGTTCTACAATATCGCCATTTTTTCTAAAATGCAATTTTAAATTTTCACGGATACGGTCAAAAATAACGATAGTATCATTTATAGAGTAACCGATAATTGTAAGTAATGCTGCTACAAATGAAGAATCTATTTGACGCTGAGTAAGTGCAAAAGCCCCAAGTACAATAATTACATTGTGTGCTAAGCCTAATACTGCTGAAATACCGAATTTAAATTCAAAACGATAAGATACATAAGCAATAATCAATAACCATGAAATAATTGTAGCATATATAGCATTCATGATAAGTTCAGTACCCATTGTAGCACCGACTTTTTCTTCACGAAGCACTTGATATGCACCTAGTTTATCAGTTAAACCAGCCATTACTTCTTTGCGTTCTTGTTCTTCTAAATCTACAGTTCTTATCATTACATTTTCAGATTCTGTAGATGAACTAGATTCTCCAGAAAGCTGAATTGTACTATTGCTCAAATTATATTCATTTAAAACAGCACGTACATCATTTATATTTACAGCCTTTTCAAAGCGTAAATCCATGATAGTACCACCAGTAAAGTCAATACCCATATTAAAGCCACGAGTTACCATGAAAAACAAGCTGGCAATAATCAATAATGAAGATATTGCATACCATATCTTGCGTTTACCAATAATATCAAATCTAGCCATTATTTCATGTCACCGTCCTTTACTTTATGACCTAAAGATACACCATAAATACGTGGGTCAGTGAATAATCTAGCTGCAATCAAATGTTTAAGCATAAACTGTGTTAATGTAATAGCTGTAAACATACTGATGACAACACCAAGACCTAAAGTAATGGCAAAACCACGAATTGGACCTGTACCAAAGAAGAATAATACTGCTGCTGCAATAATTGTAGTTAAGTTTGAGTCAAAAATTGTAGTAAAGGCACGTTTAAAACCTGAATCCATCGCCATGCGAAGTGTCTTGCCAGCTTTTACTTCTTCTTTGAAATGTTCAAAGATAAGTACGTTGGCATCAACCGCCATACCGATAGACAAGATAATACCCGCCACCCCTGGAAGTGTAAGCGTAGCATCTAATAATTTAAGTACGAATAATAAAATTATTACATAAGCCATCAAGCTTAAATTTGCAATCAAACCAGAAACACGATAGAAAAGTAACATAAATACAAAAATCGCACCTACACCAACAGTGAATGCAAATACGCTTTTATCTTTACTATCTTGACCAAGTGTTGGGCCTACTGTACGAGTTTCTATAATATCAACTTTTACAGGAAGTGCACCAGAACGTAAAAGCACTGCTAAATTATGTGCTTCTTCAAGATTTCTAGAACCTGTGATTACTGCTTTACCGCCAGTAATTGGTTCATTAACACGTGGAGCTGTTAAAACTTCACCATCAAGTAAAATAGCAATTGTTCTGCCTACATTTGCAGAAGTCAAATCAGCAAATTTTTGAGCACCTTCATCAGTGAATTCAATAGCTACTTCATTTTGATTATTTTGTGTAGTTTGTTCTCTAGCATCTTTTAAATCTGTACCGCTTAAAACAGTATTGCCTTCTTCATCTTTGAATTCAAGCATAGCTGTTTTACCAAGTACAGCAATAGCTTTGTCTGGATCTTTAACACCAGGAAGCTCGATGATAATACGGCGTTCGCCTTCACGCTGAATGATTGGCTCTGTCAAACCAAGTTCATTTACACGTTTTTCCATGATTTTTACTACACGGTTCATAGCATCATCATTAACTTGTGCTTGCTCTGTATCTACACCTTCTAAAACGACATGAGTACCACCTTGAAGGTCTAAACCTTGTCTTATTGAGCCAGCTAGTGGTGCTATAAATGCAGCAAAAACACCAACGATAACAATAATTACCGCTAATAATTTCAATAAAGGATTTTGTTTCAAAATATCTTCCCCCAATATCCTTATAATTATCTGTATTTTATAGTAGTATTTTCTGTCAAAATCATATCTACTTTGATATCGTAATCATCTTTGATTACTTCATCAACTAATTGACAATCATATACTGCTGCTATTTTTTTAGCGTTAATAGCTTTTACTAAATATCTATCATAATAGCCACCACCCATACCGAGTCGATAACCTTTTTTATCTAGTCCTACAGCAGGCACTAAAATAAAATCTATATCTTGTGGCTTTACAATTCTTAGATTTTCTTCTTTTACTGTCAAAATATTATATGCACCTACAACTAATTCATCTAAAGATTTTATTAAAGTCGCTTGCATTATTTTCATATTTTTATCAGTAATATAAGGCAGGCAAATTTGTTTGCCTGCCTTGAGAGCATTTACTATTAATTCTTTTGTCTGAAATTCATCAGGCATTGAAGCATATAAAAAACATATCTGAGAATTTTTATATTCCTCAAGTTCTACAATTTTCTTTGTAATTACTGCTGAATACTCATTTTTCTGGATTAATGTTAACGCTCTTCTTTTTGCTAAAAGTTCTTTACGTTGAACTTTTTTATTATTTGTTAGCTGGGTTAGCATTTGTTTTTTCCTGAGTTAAATCTCTAGCTACAGCAGCACTGCTGATTTTAATTTCTACATTATCAGCAATTCTAATTCTAATGAAATCAGATTTTTCTAAATCAATATAAGTAATTTCCCCATGGATACCACCTATAGTTAAAATACGATGACCTACTTTTAAATTGTCCATCATTGTATTACGTTGTTTTTGTTGTTTTTTCTGTGGACGATAAAGTAAGAAATAGAAAATTATTACCATTAATACTATTGGTCCATAGGAATAAAGACTTGCCATCATTGAATCACTCATAAAAAAATTCTCCTCATCATAAAAAATTATATTAATTTATTTTATATTAGCTATAGTATAGCATAATACCTCTATTTATTTACAAATATTCCTCAAAATTTACACAGATTTTGCATTGAATGAGAAATTAGCTGTAAATTTACGATAAAATTCTGGGAATCTATCTTCCATGATAGATTGACGCATCTGTCTCATAAAGTCAATTAAGAAATGAAGATTATGGATTGTTAATAAACGTAAACCAAAGATTTCATTTACACGAACTAAATGACGAATATATGCTCTAGAATAATTTCTGCAAGTATAACAATTGCAATGTTCGTCAATTGGGTGGAAATCATGCTCATACTGTGCATTTTTTATTACTAAACGACCATTCCATGTCATAGCTGTTCCATTTCTAGCTACACGAGTAGGATATACACAGTCAAACATATCTATACCTCTCATTACACCTTCAACTAAACAATCTGGCGTACCTACACCCATCAAATAACGTGCTTTATTTTGTGGTAAATGTTCCAAAGTGATATCGAGCATTTCATACATCAATTCTTTTGGTTCACCAACACTTAAACCACCAACAGCATATCCAGGGAAATCCATATCCACTAAACGATTAGCACATTCGATACGTAAATCTTTATACATACCACCTTGTACGATACCAAATAAACCTTGATTTGGATTTGTCATCGTATCTTTACAACGCTGTGCCCAACGAAGTGTAAGCTCCATAGACTCACGAGTGTATTTGAAATCAGCAGGATATGGCACACATTCATCAAATGCCATGATTATATCTGCACCTAAATCCATTTGTGATTGTGTAGCAATCTCTGGAGATAAGAACTTTTTAGAACCATCGATATGAGAACGGAAAGTTACACCTTCTTCAGATATTTTTCGCAAATCACCTAAACTAAATACCTGAAATCCGCCACTATCTGTCAAAATAGCTCTATCCCAATTCATAAATTTATGCAAACCGCCAGCTTCTTTCACAAGCTTAGAGCCAGGACGCAAAAATAAATGATAATTGTTACTTAAAATAATTCCAGCACCCATTTCTTTTAATTCTTCCGGTGCTAAAGTCTTAACACTAGCCTGAGTACCAACAGGCATAAAAATAGGTGTATCAAAACTACCATGTGGTGTGTGAATACGACCAGCACGTGCTCCAGTATGTGGACACTGCTTTATAAGTTCATAAGTAATTGCAGGTTTCATTATGCCTCCAAGATAAATATATTTATTCGTTTTTCTTTTAAATAAAAGAAAATGAACCAAAAGAAAATTTTTCTAAAAATAACTATCTTATTCTATAAACATAGCGTCGCCAAAGCTAAAGAAACGGTATTTTTCTTTTACTGCTTCTTCATAGGCAGAAAGTACATATTCTCTGCCAGCAAAAGCGCTGATTAACATGATTAAAGTTGATTTTGGTAAATGGAAATTAGTGATTATGGAATCTACGATTTTAAATTTATAGCCAGGATAAATAAAAATGCCTGTTTCTTCTGCTATTGGAGAGATAGTGCCATCTTCTTTCGCAGCTGATTCTAAAGTACGGATAGATGTTGTACCTACAGCGATTACTCTACCACCATTAGCTTTAGTTTGATTGATAATATCTGCTGCTTCTTTTTCAATATGGTAGAATTCTTTATGCATTACATGATCTTCAATATTATCTACATTTACAGGGCGAAAAGTGCCAAGACCTACATGAAGTGTTACAAAAGCTAAATTTACACCCATTTCTTTTATTTCCGCTAATAATTCTTTTGTAAAATGAAGACCTGCTGTTGGTGCTGCTGCTGAGCCTTCTTCTCTTGCATATACAGTTTGATAGCGATTTTTATCTTCTAATTTTTCATGAATATATGGTGGAAGTGGTGTTTCACCCAATCTATCCAAGATTTCTTCAAAGATACCATCAAATTTAAATTCTACAATACGACCGCCAAAATTTGTATGACCTACAACTTCACAAGCAAGCTCATCACTAAATTCAATGATATTACCTAATTGAGCTTTTTTACCTGGTTTTACTAAAACTTCCCATTGATTAGTATTTGTTAAACGCTTTAATAAAAATACTTCAACCTTACCGCCTGTTTTTGCTCTATGACCAATAAGACGAGCAGGCATTACCTTTGTATCATTAAATACTAAAGTATCACCTTTGCGTAAATACTGTTTAATATCATAAAAATGTTTATGTTCAATAGTTTTTTCTTTGCGATTTAACACCATCAAGCGTGAATGGTCACGTTTAGCACATGGTGTTTGAGCTATTAATTCTTCTGGAAGATTATAGTCAAACTCATTTAATAGCATTAAATATTATCCCCTTTATTTTTATTTATACATATCTTTTATATTTACATCACTATAATAATGATATAAAATTTGCTGATATTTTTTACCTTTATCCGCTAAAGATTTTGCCCCCCATTGAGACATTCCCAAACGATGACCAAAACCACTGCCTTTAAAAATCAATTTTTTATCATCTTTATCAATTTTTAAAGTATCGCCTTTAGCTTTTTTATTACCTTCTAATTCTATAGTAAAATTGCTACTTTTTAAACCCAATAAACTACGAAGCTGTGTCTTGGTCAATTCCACAGATTTTTTATTACTACCTATAAATTTTACAACTTGCGATTTACTTGCTTTATTTGGATTTTTTTTCAATCCACTAAAATCTATTTCTTTTATTGTACCAATATCACTATATGAATTTTTTATAGATTTACTTAAATTATCTACTGTTACAGATACTGCCCAACTTTGATATGGAGATTGCTCCTCTTTATCTTCTACTGCTCTCAAATAAGGCACATTGACATTCCATACATTGATACTGTCATCAGTTTGACCACCTGAAGCTGCATGAAACACTGAACATATAGGTTGATTTAAATAAACAATGACTTCTCCTTTTGTAGCATCTATAGCTTTATTTGTAGTCGCAGCTTCTGAATCCATACCACCATAAACTTGGCAATCTGTTGTTACGCAGACGTCAAAACCTTCTTTTGTATGTTTTCGATCAAGCTTATCATATAAAGCAAAAGTTCTAGCAGCTACAGCTTGAGCTTTCAAAGCTTCTATATTCCAACTAGCAGGCATTTCTTCTGGTACGACACCATATAAATATTCATCAATCAATAAACGATTTATCACTGTAAGCCCTGCTTTATGCGGTTGAATAATCAAATTTCCTCTATATCGTTTGCCATTGACAATTGCAGGGGCATTATCTTTGACTGCTACCACTAAAGTAGTAGTTTCCTTACCTTTTTTATTGACATAAACCGTTCTATCTTTTTGACGAATATTTACTTCATTCATCTTTTTAAATTTATAATTTACTTTATTATCGACATCTTTGACCACAAAATCATCATTTGCTGTAATTACAATTTCTTGTACTCCCTGTAATAAGCCTACTCTTACATATGGAGCTGATGACTGTGCTGATACTACTTGCATATTACTTACAAATGCGCAACAACATAATAAACAAATAAGATATAGATATTTTTTCATATTTAATATCCTCTTTTATTTTTTATTCTATTTTTATTTATTTTAGATTTGACTGTTTTCTTCTGTCTAGAATATGTTATCTGACAATAAATAAAGAAAATCAATGCTAAAATAAAAGCCACTAAACTAGTCGTCTGTGCAGATGTAAAGCTTAAAAATACAGGAGTAGCATAATCGCCACGCAAAAATTCCAAGCCAAAGCGAGCTAAACTATATAACATTATATATAAAGAAAAAGCTTGACCTTTGGCATGAGGAAAAGCTCTAAAAATCAACAATAGAGCAAAAATCACAAAATCAATTTGACCTTCCCATACCTCAGCAGGCCATAATGGTTGAGCACCATACGTATGATAAGCAAGTGTTGTTTCTGGATAAATAATACCAAAATTACTACCAGTTGGCGCACCAAAAGCATCGCCATTTAATAAATTAGCACAACGGCCAATGGCTTGCCCTAAAATAATTGCAGGAGCCACTATATCAGCTAGTGATAAGATATCTATTTTATGACGTCTAGCATAAATAATTCCTGCTCCCACGCCAAAAACGATACCACCTTGAATAGCCATACCACCTTGCCATACATAAAAAATTTCACTTAAATGATGACTATAATACGCCCAATCAAAGAAAAATACGTCCCACAATCTAGCGCCTACAATACCAGCGATACCACTATAAATACCAATATCTACAATATGATTGTGCCATCTGCCATCTTGTTTTGCTAAGAAATAAGCTACACCTGTTGCCAAAATAATACTCAAAGATAAAATCAGACCATATGCTCTTATCGGAAAATCACCAACAAAAAATAAATATTGGTGCATACTATCACCTCAGTATATTATTTTATATTGGTCAAATCTGTTATCCACATGATTTCAGCATCTTCACCATCTTCATAATACCCACGACGGCGACCTACAGATTTAAAACCTAATGATTCATACAAATGTATTGCTCCTTTATTACTTGGTCGAACTTCTAAAGTCATAGCATTTGCCTTTCTTTCTTGAGAAATCTTGATGATTTCCTTCATCATCAATCGACCTATACCTTTGTTTTGATATTCAGGAGTTATAGCCACATTTGTTATTTGAGCTTCATCAAATAATATCCAAACACCTACATAGCCAATGACTCTTTCGCCATCTAAAGCCAACAAATAATAAGCTTTATCATTAGAAGCTTCCTGCCAAAAAGATTGTCTTGACCACGGCATATCAAAACAAGATTTTTCTACAACTTCCACAGCACTTGCATCTTCTGGAGTCATTTTACGAAAATTTATTTGCATATTTTCACCTTATAAATCTGTTAATTTTTCGCCATGGCGTTTTTCCCATAAAACTTCAGCTTCTGAACGGCGAATATATACAGGTTCTAAATCCATGATATTATCATAATCTTCATTTTCAAATCTAGCTTTTGCTGCCATAGCCACATTACTTGCTCTAGGCATACAAAGATGTGGTAAACCTAAAGAAACATTTTCATATTGAGCGATTATTTCTGCTTTCTTTTGAGCGATATCTCCTACAAATACTACTGGTTTATCCAAAGTAGAACAATATTTTACCACTTCTTCAAAATCCATCACGCAAGTTTGTTTTTTCTCATCAAATCCCTTGCCATTCCACTCATACAAAGCAAAATAGGCATTGCTTTTTTGTGCATCTAATACACTTGCCACATATACACCTGGCACTGGATAATGATAAGCCATAGCCTCTAATGAAGATACAGCCACTACAGGAATGGATAAAGCATATGATAACATTTTAGCAGTAGCAAGACCTATACGTAACCCTGTAAAAGAGCCAGGCCCTATGCTTATAGCTACACCTGTTAAATCAGATTTATCCATATGTGCAATTTTTAAAACATCTTGCACATGCCCTAATAAAACTTCTGATTGGGGTAATTTTAATTGCATGATAATCTCTGCAACTAATTTATCTTTTTGCACAATAGCAGCACCTGAAACTATTGTTGAAGTATCAATCGCTAATATTGCCACAGTGCTTCAACTCCTCATAAATATTTTTATATTTTTGACCTTCAATATTGATAGTAATTATACGCTTTTGTTCACTATCGCCACGCTCGATTTTTAAATGCAAATAATCTTCTGGCATATAGGCAAAAAATCTATCTGGCCACTCAATCAATACTACTTCATCTTCAACATCAGTATACTCGTAAAAACCAATTTCCTCTAAATCTTCTGGTTGCTCCAAACGATATAAATCAAAATGATATATACGCTTTTTACCTTCATATACATTCATTAAATTAAAAGTAGGACTTGTAACGATTTCTTTTACTTTTAACGCCTTACATAAACTTTGTGTAAATAAAGTTTTACCTGCACCTAAATCACCTTCAAGACAAATTATCAAATTATCTTGAATTAAATTTGCTATCTTTTCACCTAAAAGACTTGTTTGTTCAGGTGAATTTGTAGTTATTGTAAACATATTTCACCTCAAAAATTCATTTTAATCATATTATTTAAAATCATCAACTACGCAAATACTAGCACCTGTTTTTCTTGCAGCGGCCAAGCCTACGTCAGAGTCCTCAAAAATAATGGTATCTTCTGGCTTAACCTTAAAATATTCCATTGCTTTTAAAAATCCTTCTGGGTCTGGCTTGCCATTTTTCACATCATCAATAGTAAAAATAACATCAAATAATTCTAATCTGCCAAAATAACGCAAAATATCTTTAGAATTACTTGAACCACTTGTTACTACAGCTGTATGATATTCATTTTTCATAGCTTTAATAATATTAAACAAATGAGTATTTTCTGTAGCATATTTTAGATTTTCTTCATAATATAATTTCTTAGCATCATGAATTTCTTCAAAACGATTTTCAGGAACACCCATTATCGGTAAAAATCCACGATAAGTAGGGCCCCAACATTTTTCAACATATATATCGTAATCAAAAATCACAGGTAATCCAGCTCTTTCAATAGCTTCACGATATGCCATATAATTCACTCTGCGCGTATCAAATAAAGTACCATCTAAATCGCAAATAACTAATTTACTTTTTTCCATTAAAAATCCCCTTAGGTTATTTAAAATCTATCATTATTTTTTACAATATCTATGTTATTCTATCACATCTAAAGATACTTGTCTTTTATATCTATGGTTTTTCTTGCAAACAACTTTATTTTCTTACCAAAATAATAAAGCTACTTTCGATTTTATCTCTAAATCAAAAGTAGCTTTATTTTATATTCATACTTAGTCAATCAATTTATTTGCTCTAAGTACAGTTTTTATACTTTCTGCACTAAAATGAAGAGCTTTTAATTCATCTTCTGGTAAATCTATAGCTAATCGTTTTTCTACACCATTTGCACCAATGATACTTGGCAAGCTAAGTGCTACATCTGTTAAGCCATATTCGCCTTCAAGCGGAGTAGAAACTGGTGTTACACAGCGTTCATTAAACATAACAGCACGAGCTAATCTACAAGCGCCCATTGCTATACCAGTATTTGTCCAACCTTTAGACAATAATACATCATATGCTGTATTTACTACTTCCTGAGCCATAGCTTTTTTATCAAAATCACTGTTATGATCATAATATTTATCTAAATCAGCTAAACGCACACCACCAATGCTGATTGTAGACCATGCAGGAAAAGCAGAATTACCATGTTCACCAAGCATAAAGCCCTGAACATCTTTAGCATCAACATTATAATGATTTGCTATGATGCGTTTTAAGCGAAGTGTTTCTAAAGTAGTCCCTGTACCGAATAATTTTCCTTTTTCATAACCGAATTTATTAGCTGCCAAATATGTAGTTACATCAAGCGGATTAGTAATCATGATAAAAGGTGTATTTTTTGTATATTTTGTAACCTCTGTCATGATTTCACCAATAACTTTTACATTTCGTTCTGCAAGTATTAGTCTATCTAATTTTTCCCCAGGTAAGATACTAGGGCCACCAGAACAAATAATTATATCAGCATCTTTACACTGACTAAAATCGCCTGAATAAACTTTCATACCTGGTACATACGTACAAGGTGTCGCATGAGTTGCATCTAAAGCTTCGCCATGAGCTACTTTTTCATTAATATCTATACATACGATTTCAGCAGCTAAATTCATTGCCATTGCTTGTGTTAATACAGCTGAACCTACATGACCAAGACCTATAATTGCCAATTTACTCATTTTCATTTTAATTACCCCCATATCACAAAACCATTAATCTCATTTCATTAAATAAATGGTTCAATTTTTTATGATATAGTAAATAATCATTATTGTCAACATGTAAACAAGTTTATCCTTTTTGCTTTTCGAATATTTTCGCCATCATTTTCTTTACAAGTCTTACACTCTGATCAAATTTTTCCGTATCACTATCTGATAAATCAGTCATGCTTTCCATAAAAATAAGTCTTTGCGATTTTTGATGTTCCTTTAAAAAATTTCTACCTTTTTCACTCAAAGAAATTTGACTATATCTTCTATCCTTACTTAAACAAGTCTTTTTAATAAATTCTTTTTTCACTAATTTATCAATGATAGGACTCATTTGTTGTTTTGATATAGATAAATGTTTTGCTAGCTCTGTTACAGTAGCAAATGTATCCTCTTTTTCAAAAAGATAATACATCACTGCAAAGTGATTGAGTGGTAATGGCAAAGCTGCAGTTCGCCATAATTTGTGATTATAAGTCATCATAATATCAAACAAATCAAAATAAATATCTGATATCTTTCTGCTATTCTTCTCCAAAAATTTCTCTCCCTTTGTCAAAAATTAATAATAAAAAATTTTATTTTTTCAAAGATTAAAACCAGATTAAAAACTGTCTTCAAGAGTGCAAAATTCTTGACTTTTCAATAGATATACTATACTATAGAACACGATAATAGTAAATACTTGTGTACTATCAGCTATTTATAAAAAATCTAAAAAGCTGATTATAAAGCTGTGCTAAAGCACAGCTTTTGAAATTTATCAAAGGAGGTTTAATAATTTTGGCCACACAATCAAAGAAAAAAGCTGTTATCCTAGTTGTAGCCATAGTAGTTATAGCACTTATTGGATATCTTGCATATTCTAAGTTAACAGCTACATCACAGGGCAACAAAACAGCAGGTGGTCCTGCAACTGTAAAAGCAATGCAGGTAATCAAACGTGATACACCACTTAATTATGAATATGCTGGTAATATCAAATCAACAGATGAAGTAAAAATCACTTCTCGTGTTTCAGGCACAATTGTTGAAAAATATATTACAGGTGGCGAATTCGTACAAGCAGGTCAACCACTTTACAAAATTGACAGTCGTCAATATGAAAGTACATTGCTCTCAGCTCAAGCAACATTAGCTCAATCTCAAGCTAATTATCAAAATGCTTTAGCTACATTACAAAATGCTCAAGTAGATAATAACCGTTACCAAACATTATTATCTCAAAACGCAATTTCCGATCAACAAGCTGCAACTCAACAATCTCAAGTAGAAGCTTTAACTGCATCATTGCAAGCTCAGCAAGCAATCATTGATTCCAATGCTGCTCTTGTAAAAAAAGCTCAAGAAGATTTAGATGATACAGTTGTTTATGCCCCAACTTCTGGTAAACTTGATATCAATGATATTGATGTAGGTGCTTATGCTACTGCTGGAAGTACAGTTCTTGTAACAATGGGCTCTGTAGACCAGGTATATGCTCAATTTAATGTAAGTGAAAATGAATATTTAAATCTTGCATCTTTCTTTAATAGTGATACTAACAATGTAACTATCACTTTAAGTGATGGCACAGAATATCCTGTTTCTGGTCACCTTGTGCAAGTAGATCGTTCTTTAACTACAAATACTGGTACACTTGCAATCAATGCTTTATTTGATAATCCAGATGGTCTTTTACTTCCTGGTATGTTCGCTCGTGTAAAAATTTCTGGACAAGTAATTCCAAATGCTACTTTAATTCCACAACGTGCAGTACAACAAATTCTTGAAAAAACTTTTGTAACTGTAGTAGGTCCAGATAATAAATCTGTAAGTAAAGCTGTTACTTTAGGTGATAAAGTTGGTAGTTATTGGATTGTTAAAGATGGTTTAGATACTAATGACGTTGTTGTTGTTGAAGGTCTTACTAAATTACAAGAAGGCGTTCCTCTTAACGTCACCATAGTAACTCCTGAAGAATTAGGTTTAACTTTTTAACCAGGGGGTGCTATAATTGTCAAGATTCTTTATAAATCGTCCGATATTTGCTATTGTTATATCTTTAATCATTGTAATTTTAGGTACAATCTCTGCTTTTAATCTACCAATAGCACAATATCCACAGATTTCTCCACCTACAATTACTGTAAGCACAACTTATACAGGTGCCAATGCTGATACTGTAAATGAAACTGTTGCTCAAGTAGTTGAACAGCAAGTAAACGGTGTTGAAGGCATGGACTATATGAGTTCTACTGCTTCAAATGATGGTAGATATAGCTTACAAGTAGTCTTCAAATTAGGTACTGATGGTGATATGGACTCAGTAAAAGTACAAAACAATGCTTCTACTGCTGAACCAAGCTTACCAACTGATGTTCAAACATACGGTCTTACTACTCGTAAAGCCTCTAGTGATATGGCAATGGTATTGACTTTGACATCACCTAACGGTACTTATGATAGTGTTTTCTTAAAAAACTATGCTGATATTTATCTCGTAGATAAAATCAAACGTGTTCCAGGTGTTGGGGACTTAAACGTATTCGGTGCTGACTATGCAATGCGTCTTTGGATCAATCCTGATAAATTAGCAGAACTTGGTCTTACTGTAGCTGATGTTGTCAGTGCAGTAAAAGAACAAAACATTCAGGCTCCTGCTGGTACAATCGGTCAGATGCCTGCACCAAAAGACCAAGAATTCCAATATACAGGTAAAGTTCAAGGTCGTTTAATAACACCTGAAGAATTTGGAAACATTATTATTCGTTCTGATAATAATAGTGGTTCTTTTGTTCGCGTAAAAGATATTGCTAAAGTAGAAACCGGCGCTCGTACAAATAATATTTCTGCTAAATATAATAATCAAAATGCTGTAGCTTTCGGCGTTCAACTTACAAGTGATGCTAACGCAATGGATACTGTAAGCCAAGTAAAAGAAATCCTTGAAGAAGCTAAAGCAGACTTCCCTCCTGATTTAGAATATGAAGCAGTTGTAGATAATACAACATATATCAGCGAATCTATTCAGGAAGTTGTTAAAACATTTGTTGAAGCCCTCTTACTCGTTATGCTCATTGTATATATCTTCTTACAGAGCTGGCGTGCAACTTTAATTCCAATGCTCGCTGTACCAGTTTCCCTTATCGGTACTTTTGCAGCCTTCATTGTATTAGACTTTACTATTAATACACTTACCTTATTCGGTATGGTTCTTGCCATCGGGCTTGTTGTCGATGATGCTATCGTTGTTATCGAAAACGTTGAGCGTCATATGGCAGAAGATGGTCTTGACCCTAAAGAAGCAACAGGTCGTGCTATGGACGAGGTACAAGGTCCAGTTGTCGCTATTGCCTTCACACTTGCCTCTGTATTCGTACCAGTAGCAGGTTTAGGCGGTATGACAGGGGTTTTATATCGTCAGTTCGCTTTGACTATTGCTATTTCTATGGCATTATCTGCCTTTGTGGCTTTAACACTTACACCTGCACTTTGTGCTACTTTGTTAAAACCACATACTCCTAATGAAAATAAAGACTCTACTATAGGCAGTTTCTTTATTAGATTTAACCAATTCATGAATTGGATGACTAGAGGATATGTAAAATGTATTGCTTTCCTCATTGGTAAAGCTAAACTTTGCGTAGTATTTCTTGTAATTATCACAGCTCTCATGGCTGGTTTATTTAGAATATTACCAACTACATTCATTCCTCCAGAAGACCAAGGTTTCTATCTTGCTTCTGTAACATTACCTGAAGGTACTTCTTTAAATCGTACAGAAGAAATAGTGGATAAATTATCTGCTGAACTCAAACAAAATCCAGGTGTTGACCAGGTTATGGGTATTTCTGGTTATGATATTTTATCTGGTGGTGCAAAATCTAGTGCAGCTACTTTCTTCGTTGGTTTAAAACCATGGAGTGAAAGAACTACCCCAGAAACAAGTATCGATGCTGAAGTTGGTATGGCATTTAAGCAAGGTATGAATTACCCAGAAGCTTCTATCATCGCTATGAACCCACCTTCCCTTCCAGGTCTTGGTATGGTCAGTGGTTTCAATCTTCAATTACAAGATATGAGCGGTCATACTAATGAAGAATTAGATACTATCACTAAAAAAATCGTTGCTGCCGCTAATCAGCGTCCAGAACTTCAAGGTGTATATACTACTTACAGTATAAAATCACCAATATATGAATTTGAAGTAGACCGTGAAAAAGTTAAAAACTTAGGTTTAAATATCTCTGATGTGTTCACTGCTCTCCAAGTAAACTTTGGTGGTACAGAAATCAACGATTTCAACCAATTTGGTCGTACTTATAAAGTAGTAATGCAAGCAGATAGCAATTTCCGTAATGAAGCTGATACAACACGTTTCATCTTTATTCGCGGATCTAATGGTCAAATGGTTCCATTAAATACTATAATTAAACCAAAATTAGATTCAGGTCCTGCTATCATCTCTCGTTTCAATGCTAGCAGAAGTGTTACAATTCAAGGTAGTCCAAAAGATGGATATAGCTCTGGTCAAGCCATGGCTGCTATCGAAGAAGTTGTAAAAGAAGTGGCACCTACTGGATTTAATATTGACTGGTCTGGTCAAAGCCGTGAAGAACGTGCTGCAACAAGCTCTACAACTCAAGTTATGGTTCTTGCTCTTGTATTCGTATTCTTATGCCTTGCTGCTTTATACGAAAGCTGGAGCGTACCATATGCTGTATTGTTGACTGTTCCAACTGGTATCTTTGGTGCTTTATTATCTGCATATGTCTTAAATATGCAAATCAGTATCTATATGCAAATCGGTATCATCGTTATCATCGGTTTGGCAGCTAAGAACGCTATTCTTATCGTAGAATTCGCTAAAGTTCGTGTTGATACTGGTATGAAACCATTAAAAGCTGCTTTAGAAGCGGCAAAACTTCGTCTTCGTCCAATCATAATGACATCTCTTGCATTCATCATCGGCTGTTTACCACTTGCTGTAGCAACTGGTGCTGGTGCTGCTGCTCGTAATAACATGGGTATTGCCGTTGTTGGTGGTATGATTTTTGCCACTATCTTAGGTGTATTCTTAATCCCTGTTATGTATCTTGTTGTTATGAAAATAACTTCTTGGCTCACTGGAGATAAAAAAGTTAAACCAAAATCCGAAGTCGATAAATTTATGTAATTTTTTTGACCAATATTATCTTTTGATATAAAATAAAAATCGCTTTTTATGCTTATCTATGATATAATTGGCTAAATAAATACTATGAATAAGATGCTATAAATTTATAGCATCTTATTCTATAAATTTAAGGAGATATACTTATGATTTTAAAAAGAATGTTTCTGACTTTTATGAGTATTTTTACACTACTAGCTGTAGCAGCTATGCCAGGCACAAGTTTTGCAGCAGACGGATATTTATATACTAGCGAACGCTTCGGTTACAGTATAAAATGTCCTGAAAAACCTCTCGCTGTAATTAATTTGAGTATTCTTTCCCCTCAAGAACAAGGAGATGTTCTCATATTTGAAACAGATGGTCATAACCCTACAAAATACTGGGTTATTTCCCCAAATGCTTTCAGTAATGATACTTTCCCTGACCTTGATAATTTAACTGATGAAGCTAGACAAGATTTATTTACTCGATTAGCTATTGAACGTGGATATGAAGCGATTTCTCTTGTTCCAATTCAAGGACATAATGCTATTTATGCTGTTACTGCAAAAACTATCCAAATCGATACAGATAAAGATGGTCAAGTAGATAAAACAATTGAACAAGAAGGACAACATATCGAAACATATTTTAAAGGTGCAAAATCCAATTACTGTATCGTTTTATCATCAAAATCAGCATTAACTGAAGATGATATTAATAATTACCAATATGGTTTATTATCCTTCAATGATAAATAATCTTAAAAATAGAGAAAAAGCCAGTATAACTGGCTTTTTCTTTTATTCTCTATTGACATTTTGACCTATAATTATATAATAATAATTAACGGTTAGCACTCTTTGTATTAGAGTGCTAATAATTCATTTTTAATCTAAATTTAGGAGTGACAAATCTTGGCTAAAGAAACACATCAATTTCAAGCTGAAACTAAAAAATTACTCGATTTAATGATACATTCTATTTATACAAACCGTGAAATATTCCTTCGTGAATTAATTTCTAACGCTTCTGACGCAATCGATAAATTACATTTTGAATCACTTACAAATCGTGATTTACTTGAAGGCAATAGCGATTATGAAATCTTCTTAATTCCTGATGAAGCTAGTCATACATTAACTATTTCTGATAATGGTCTTGGTATGAATAGAGAAGAACTCATTGAAAACTTAGGTACTATCGCAAAATCCGGTACAAAAGCATTCTTAGAAAAACTTCAACAAGCCAAAGAAAGTGACAATGATACTCAAAAAGATTTAATCGGTCAATTCGGTGTAGGTTTTTACTCCGCTTTCATGGTAGCAGAAAAAATCACTGTAGTTTCCAGAAAAGCTGGCGAAACTCAAGCTTATAAATGGGAATCCACAGCTGACGGTTCTTACACTATTGAAGAATGCACTAAAGATAGCCGTGGTACTAATATCACTATCACACTTTTACCTGAATTTTATGGTGATAAAGCTGAAGAAAACTTTACTGACACATATAAATTACAATCTCTTGTAAAAAAATATTCCGATTATGTTCGTTACCCAATCAAAATGAACTTTGTCGTTGAAGAACAGCCAAAAGATGCTGATGGTAAACCAATCGAAGGTGCTGGCACTATCAAGAAAAATGAAATTCGCATCTTAAACTCCATGCAACCACTTTGGGCTAAAAATAAATCTGAAATCAAAGAAGAAGAATACACTGAATTCTATCAAAATCTTTTCCATGATTGGGAAAAACCAATGGAAGTAATGCACAATAAAATCGAAGGTAATATCGAATACACTTCCCTTTTATTCTTCCCTGCACATGCTCCTTACAATCTTTATCATAGCGATTATGAACCAGGCTTACAGCTTTATTCTCGCCATGTATTCATCATGGATAAATGCAAAGACCTCTTACCTGAATATCTCCGCTTTGTTAAAGGTTTAGTTGACTCTCCTGATTTCTCCTTAAATATCTCTCGTGAACTTTTACAACAGAGCCGTGAATTAAAATTAATCGGTAAAAACTTAGAAAAAACTATCTTAAAACAATTAGCAAATACACTCAAAAAAGACCGCAGTAAATATGAACAATTCTGGAAAGAATACGGTAAATCCTTAAAAATCGGTATCTATGGCAGTGTATACAATGGTGGCAGTGATGTAATAAATAAATTAAAAGATTTACTCTTATTCACAACTTCCAAAGAAGATAAACTCATCACTTTAAAAGAGTATGTAGAAAATATGCCTGAAAGCCAGAAAAAAATCTACTACGCTACAGGTAAAGACCGTGCAAGCATCGATAGCTTACCACAGATGGAAATTCTACGCGATAAAGGTATTGATGTATTATACTTCCTTGATAACGTTGACGAATTCGCTATTGAAGTTATGCGTGAATATGAAGGTAAACCATTCCACTCCATCAGCCGTGGCGATTTAGACCTTGATGATGTTGAATCTCAAGAAGTGAAAAAAGAAACTGAAACCATCGCAAAATCCAATGAAGATTTAATCAAAGATATTAAAGAAACTCTCGGTGATAAAGTTGCTGAAGTAAAAATCAGTAGCCGTTTAAAATCTTCTGCTGTTTGCTTAGTAGCTGACGAACAAGGTCCAAGCTTTGCTATGGAACAAGCTTTTGCTGATGCAAATAATCCAATGTTCAAAGCTAGACGTATTTTAGAAATCAATCCAAAACATGACTTATTTGCTCGTTTACAAAAAGTACATGAACAAGGCAAAGAAAGTACTGCCTTCAAAGATTATTGCTCACTTTTATATGCTCAAGCACTTCTTATCGAAGGTATGATGCCAGAAGACCCAGCTGCAATTGCTAATAAAATCGCTGAATTGATGGCTAAATAATTATATTTATATAAAAAAATCCTACAGAATTTATCTGTAGGATTTTTATTTATGATTTTATTTCATTACTTTTTCATCTACAATATTATAAATAGTGTATTTAACAAGTTTTAAAATTCGGCAAGCTTCACCATCAACTAATTTATATTGAATTTCACAAATGCCACCAGTCGGATTAGCATTTGTATCATCTTCTAAATAAAGTGGAAATGTTCTTTTGACATACTCCCCATGCCTAAAGGCAGGGGATTCTTGGATACAAACGATACTTGCCTACTAAAATAGCAGGTCTTACTATATCTCTCCAAAGAAGGTTGATGCCCCAACCTTCCATATCTAAAAAAATTTATTAATAAAATATATTCTCTCTATCTTATTCTAGATAAATTAAAAAAATCCTATTTACTTAAAATATATCTTTCAATACCATAAGCTACACCATCTTCAAATACTGATGGAACTACAATTTTAGCACTATTTCTAGCTTTTACACTGCCATTTGCCATTGCCATACCCATTCCTACTGTAGATAAAATTTCAATATCATTATCTCCATCACCAAAGGCATAGCTATCTTTTATATCTATATTCAATAATTCTAAAACCTTTAATGCTCCTGTAGCTTTGGAATTTTCTTTAGCATAGACTTCTAGATGACAATAATTATGGTTCATATCCTCTACATAAGTCATATTTTCAGGCAAATTCTCTATGATATATTTTCTATCTTCATGTCTAGGTGAATCTATTTCTAATTTATAAACATCTATAGCTTTTTTATCATAATCGAAAGTCAATTGGTCAGCAAAAATTCCGTATTGCCCTAAACGATAGATTAGATATTCAAATTTTTTATCTACATAAGTATGAAAATCTCCTTGTAAACTGTATTGCATATCATGTTCATCACAAATAGATGTGATTTTTTCTACAAAAGATTTTTCAAGTGGCGCTCTATAAATAATCTTATCATGGAAAAATATAACCGAACCATTGAGCAATACATAGCCATCAAAACCAAAATTTCTTATCTTTTCATCAAGAAAAGCAAGTGAACGACCACTAGCAATAAATACATAATGACCTTGCTCTTGCAATTTACGAATCGCTTTTTGTACGTTTTCACGCATATAACGATAATCTGGATGTGTACCTTCAATCAGTGTTCCATCAACATCAAAAAATACTGCTTTCATAACATACCTCATTACTAAAAATTTTATCTTTATTTTAATAATCTCTTTCAATCAATTCTATTTCTTGCTCTGTAGGATATATTCCATGCTCATAAATTTTTTCATAAATTCTTGGAATATTTTTCAATCTATTATTCATATCTACTATATCAAAGGATGCTAAATCTATATCATCATCTAATAACCATTCACAATAATTTTCATATTCTTCACCACTTTTTTCACTATAGGCTTCAGCAATACTTTTTAATCCATCAATACCACCACAATCTTCAATAATACCATATCCTTTACCTTTTAATACACGTGGTAAATCCTTTTTCGATAATGTTTCATCTATGATAATTTTTTCTAATTTTACATTTATTTCCCAATCATCACCAAAATCATATGTAAATCTAGTTTTAGGCATCATTGGTGTAATAAAGTGTTTCATTTTCACATCAAAAATATTAAAGTCATAAATCCTTTTATCTAATTCATTAGTTTCACTATCAGGTAATCCTATCTTTATTATATTTAATAAAAATTTTCTTGGTATCTCTATATTTTCTCTTCCCAATTCCTTTATTAATTTAGATTTATTCAATTCCATCTTAAATTCAAAATCAAACAAATGATTAGCTCTCATTTCAAAAAGAGTCATAACAATATATGCTAATCTTGCTAAAGAAATATCTTCCAAAACTTGAAAACGACGCCACATTCTTGGTTTATAACCTTTTAATTCAGCATTAAATTGATAAATCGAACAATTTGTCATAATATATTACCTTTTCTTCATTATAATTTTTTAAATTCTTCTTATAAAAATATTTGCATTATCTTTAGGAATATTGTACCATAAAAAAAAACTAAAATATATTAATATATCCGTTGTGCTAGTTAATTTCTAATAATTGTACTGTGTATACTAAAAAGCATTGTTCCAATCTTAGTTGAAATCCTATTAAAGATTTAACACATATTCTTTCTATGTCGAATAGATTTACCCAACTAGAAAAAAATGTTTCTATATATCTTCTCTTTCTTTTTAAATCATTTGTTATTTTTTCATCTTCCCGTATCTTCATATATCCCTTATCTGCAATAACTTTACTACATCTGTATTCACTAAGCAACGTTTTTACCAATGCAGTATCAGTTTTTGAAGCTTTCGTTACAACATATGCTCTTATTAGTCCGTTGTTATCAATTTCAAAATATCCTTTAAATCCGTAATAATACTGTTTTTTTTAGCATTAGCACAAGCCGGCAATGGTAAGCTGTCCATAATCAAATAAGCAGGATTTGGAGAATAGTTTTCAGATAAACTGATACATACATACGCATGTATTGTAGGGAAAAAAGAGCATTACAGCAAATACGATTAAAACGGGAAAGTTCAAGAATTTGACCTGGTTTAAAAACAATATTTTTCAAAAAGGAATAAAAACGGAATTGATTTGTAATATCTAAAGAAACCTGCCAACATAATAAAGAAAGAATAACAGCATCGTTTAATTTTGATTGAGTAACATTTCTACGATATCGAATACGAAGTTAAAATTTGAAATTATTTGATTTACAATGATATTGCTTCAACATTATGCACACTTCTTTGAGTTGGTATACTTAGAAATGTACTCTTGTTAAACCTTTTTTCAAGCTATTTTTTAACTAGCACAACAGGTATATTATTAATAATTTATTATAGAAAGTAGTCTGATTTTATGTCGCGCGTTTTTGATAAATTTTATTTTAAGCCTAAACAAACAATTTTAAGTATAGATTCTTTAATTAATGCTTCTCGATCTCATGATGAAAATATTGCTCCTTTTATTAACAACATGTTTTGTCCGGAATGTCTTCAAGCTCAATTAACATTCTGCCATGAAACCTCTAAACATAAAGCTTATTTAAAAAGAATTCCATCATCGAGCCATGCTCCTAATTGTTCATACAATTATAAATATGCCTCTAATTCCAGTATTAAAAAATATATTACCAGTTTATCTTCCAATCAAGTTGAAGATAAATTAAATTCTATTTTACATTTATTAACACGAAAAAATATAACAAGTAACACTTCAACAAATTACTCTAAAACCAATTCAAATAATCATAAAAATCCTTTATTAGTTTATGATATAAATAATTCTGTTTCTGGCGCTCTACCACAAAAAAAAGTTAATTCTTATTTAGATCTAAATATTATTGGTAATGATATTTATCTTTTCTATGGTGAGAATATTAAAATCAAACAAAATATCATTGATAAAAATAATAAAAAATTTTATCTTTTAGAGTTTAAAGCTAAAAATAAAAACCAAGAATGGACTTCCCGCTTTAAAATATTTAGAAATACTATACGCGATATTATAGATGAAAATGCTGAATATTATATTGCTACAATAGGCACACTAAATTTAAATTATTCAAAATTACAAATATCACCATTACTTCCTAATGCGTTAAAAATTAAACTCATGCCTAAATAAAACTATTTAACTATCCAAATTTAATAAAAAATTACTGAGGTTATATTATGTATCAACTAAAAAACTCAATAAAAAATACCATACACTATTCTTTTCTACTAAGTACAACTAATGCTATAACTCATATTGGTTATGGAATTGATAATAATTATGTTCGCTGTTGTTCTACATCTATTGTTTCTTTCTGTAAAAATAATCCTTAAGAAAAGTTTCATTTTCATATAATCTCTTCTATTATTTCCAAAGAAAATCTCAATAATCTACAAAAATTAGCTGAAAAATATAATATTAACTCATTGTGCTAGTTCATTTTTTATTGTATAAACTAATAAACATTGTTCCAATCTTAATCGAAATCCTAAAATAGATTGTACTCTTATTCTTTCTATATCAAATAAATTTACTAATTTAGAAAATACTGTCTCTATATATTTCCTCTTCTTTTTTAGAAATTTACTATTTTCTTGTTTCTTTTCTTTCATATTTTTTCTTGATGGTGTCCAAAACCATATTCCTTCTTTTTCCAATTTCTTTTTTAATTCATTACTTAGATATCCTTGGTCTGCTAAAATATATTGACATCTATATTGTCTTAACAAATCTTCTACCATTTTTATATCATGTTTAGATGCTTTACTCAATGTATATGCCCAAATGTATCCATCACTTCCTACTTCAAAGCTACCTTTCAATCCATAATAATATTGCTTTTTAGTGGCATTATAGCCAATATCTGCATAATCTGTAAGTACTTTACATCTTTTATTACGAAGAGGTTGACATAATGGTAGTGGTAAACTGTCAATAATTGTGTATTTAGGATTATTTGAATGTTGTTTTAATATACCAATACGTATCCATTGCAAAAAACAAAAAGCATTATTGCAAATACGATTAAAACGTGAACGCTCAGGAAGAGAAGATTTAGGAAAAATATTATTTTGCAAAAAGTAATAAAAACGAAGCTGAGTAGTAATTTTAAGCTCAACTTGCCAACAAAGTAAAGAAATAACAAGGACATCATCTAATTTACAGTGCTGAATATTTCTGCGATGGCGAATAGAAGAAGGAACATATTTTTGGTATAAAGGTTGAATAAATTTGTACCAATTTAATAAATGGGATTGAAATTTTAAAGTATTTAGCTTACAATGAGATTGGTTCAACATTAGATACACTTCTTTGTGATGAAATACTTAGAAATGTACTCTTGTTGAACTTTTTTTGCAAGTAAAAATTTTAACTAGCACAATACGTAAGATCTAATTATATTAATGGAGGTTTCATTATGTCAAAAGAGAAGATTATATCTAGTCTAGATAATCTTATTTTTGCTTGTCTAGTTATTTATTCATTAACTTTTATTACTAATATTAATACCAAATTTTTATTTTTCGCTTTTTATATATGTATTTTAAAATTATTTTTTATTAAACCCAAAATTAATTTATCCACAAAACATATTCATTTTATAATATTATTTATCACCTGTTTATTTATATCTCTTATATCTAATAACTTATTACAATTAGATAATATTACTGAATATAAATCTGACGTTCTAAATCCTCTAATTGGACTAATTATATTTTTTATTTATAAAATAACCTATAAGAAATTTTTAATATTATTATCAACTTTTTCTATTTCATTATCTATAAATGCCTTAATTATTTTATATCATTCTTATTTAGGAGAAGTTGGTCGTCCTGTAGGATTATGTGATTTTCATTATATGTTTTTAGCTGGTGTTAATTTATTAATAATACCATTTATTCTAACTTATTCTCTAAATAAAACTACATATTATAATAAATTACATTGGTTATTTCGTTTTACTATTTTTATAAATATTCCTGCTTTAATATTTGAAAATACTCGTATTGTTTGGTTAGCTTTTTGTATCATTTTTCCATTAGTAATTTTCCTAGGAATAAAAAATAAATTCAAAGCATTTCTTATCATTTGCTGTATAGCTATCTATAGCTTTGGAATCTTCCAAATGTCTCCACAATCTACAAATAGATTAGAAAGTATTACTAATAATAGCTATGAAAACCAACCTAATTATGAACGTTTATTAATGTGGCAATCAGCTTCTAATATGTTTATTGAACATCCTATTTTTGGTGTAGGCTATGGAAATTACTATACTAACTATATTTCAGAATATCGTTCTCCTTTAGCCAGAGAATACCAACGTCACCCACACAATACGTTCTTAGAAAAATTATCTGAAGCTGGTATTTTAGGAGGTATTAGTTATTTATTGCTAATATTATATTTTATTTTTAATAGCGTAAAAACTTTTATAAAAAACAAAAATCCTATTAATTTATCTTATTTAGCTTGCATATTAGCATATTCTATTGGTTGCTTAACAGATTGTTTATATTCATCATACAATTTAAAAGAATTAACTTATATATTTTACTTATTTACAGGAATATATTTGATTTTAAATTCTTATATAAAACAGGAGCATCAATATGAATAAAATTAGTATTATTATTCCTATTTATAACGTAGAACAATATTTACCACAATGTTTAGATAGTATTATTAATCAAACATATAAAAATTTGGAAATTATTTTGATAAATGATGGTTCTACTGACAATTCTGGTAAAATTTGTGACAATTATGCTAAAGTAGATAATCGCATCCATGTTTTTCATAAAAAAAATGAAGGTGTTAGTTCTGCTCGTAATCTAGGATTAGAGAAGTGTACTGGTGATTTTATAGGTTTTGTTGACCCAGATGATTTTATAGAACTTAATATGTATGAACTACTCTATAATGAGCAACAAAAAACAAATGCTGATATTGTTTGGTGTAATTATTATAATTATTTTTCTAACGAACATTATAATATAGTAAATATATTTAATGAAAATAAACTCTATAAATTACCTTTTGCAATAAATAAATTAGGTATTGATTTATTTATTAATAAATATTATGAACACTCTCATCTTTGGTCCAAATTGTATAAAAAATCTATATTTGATAATATAAAATTTCCTTATAAGAAAACATTAGAAGATCTTTCTATTTTTTTACCTACTCTTATGAAAGCAAATATAATTTGTGTAATACCTCAAGCATTATATTATTATAGAAATAATCGAATAAATAGCCTTATTAATCTTTCTAATAAACAAACAATAAATATAGAAGCTATTGAAACTTATATAATTTTTTCTTTAGACTATGCATACTATTTTCCTAATTATCCTTATAAAAATATACTCCTTTTTAATTCTTATAAAAATGCTTTTGATATATGCATGAAAAAAAATTGTTATACTTTATATCAAAAAATATTAATTTATCAATTAAAAAAATTATTATTAACCACTTTACCTTTAAATATAAAATATCGTATCCTTAAAAGATATATTTTATTTCTACTTAGAACTCTATTAAGGAGGTTTTTATGATTAAAATAAGTATAATCATTCCTGTTTATAATGTAGAAAAATATCTTGCAACTTGCTTAGATAGTGTTATAAATCAAACATATAAAAATTTAGAAATTCTTCTAATTGATGATGGTTCTACTGATTCCTCTGGCTTAATTTGCGAACAATATTCTAAAAAAGATACTAGAATAAAAACTATTCATAAAAAAAATGGTGGTTTAAGTGATGCTAGAAATGTTGGTATATCTTATGCCTCTGGAGATTATATCTCCTTTATTGATTCTGATGATTTTATTGATATAAACACTTTTACTATTCTAAATCAATATATAAAACAATATAACGCAGACATAATTACATTTAATTATTATGATTATTATAATAAAGATAAAATATCTCCTCATTTACTTTTTAATAACTTAAAATTTTACGCTCAACAAGAATTTCACTCTACTTTTGCTAAAGATTTATTTAATAAATATGAAATGAATGTTACTGCATGGAATAAAGTATATAAAAGAAAAATATTTAATAATATAAAGTTTCCATATGGAAAATTATTTGAAGATACTTTTTCAGCTATATATATACTCAATCAATGCAACAACATTTTAGTTATACCTGATACTTTATATTATTATAGACGTAGAAATGATAGTATCATTGGTAAACATATTCAAGAAAAAAAGTATAATATTATTAATATCGATTCTATTGAAGCCAAAATTATGTCTGCTGTTGATTTTTATATTTTTGCTAATCATAATAAAGAATCAACAGAAATGTTATTTCGTATTTTAAAGAACTCTCTTGATGATATTCTATTTTCTGCTAATAGAAATCAATATAAGAATTATGAATTAGCTTTAATTTATTTATTAAAAAATCTTTATAAAAAACCCCAGCTATCTCTAAAAATAAAATTTGGAATATTAAAACGTTGTTTTAATATAGAATTATATCGTAGATTAATAATATTATTTAAAAAATAATATCTATTTTATCTCTTTGTCTATTTTTAATAATATCTTTTTCTTTATTATATAATCTAATTCTATTTTCAAAACTATTAATATACACATCATGAACATAATAAAGACTAATCCTATTGTATTTTTATTAGCAATTGTATTTAACATAAGTCCACAACACGCTATAAATAAGGATATTGCTAATGCATTGAACATACAATAATTATTTAAATAAACATCTTCAACAATTTCTCTTAATCTCTTAACACCTAAAAATTTTTCTCTTTTGCTACAATATTTAATTGCAAAAACTATATATTTTTTAACATTATTATCATTATTATTTTTAATTGCTATTTTAACTTTTTTTCTAAATACAAAAATTATAAATACCGCAATAATAGCAATTACAACCAATAACATATTTATATTGAATACTAAATCATCCATTATTTTTACCTTCTTAAAATAATATTGTTTTATTTAATAATACTATTTATATCTTGTTCATTTTCTAAAAAAATTACTTTCGATTTTATAAAAAGTAATTTGTATGGTATATTTACTTTCTTAAAAAACACTTTACTTAAACTAATCACTTTTACTTTATTAGTTGAAAATTTTTCTACATTTAATAACGCTGATGATTGATAACTTATTACCGCTTTTAATTTAGTATTTGCATAAAATAATAATTCTGCCGGCTCTATTTCTTTATAAATCTTCAACTGTTTAAAATTCTTTTTATAATAGTTTAATTTTTCCTTACTATCATTTGGATGAGGTTTATAATATAAAACTGCTTTTTCCCCTAATGTAGATAATATTTTTCTCAAACAATTTACTTCTTCTTCTACTGTAAATAAACCTTTTTCTACCATTGGTTGACTTAAATATAATACACTATTCTCTTTAAATACCTCTTTTAATAACTGCTGAGATTTTAAATTTTGCATTGCTTGATTTATCATTTCAACAGTTATTTCTTTTGTCGCAGGTGATTTTCTTTGTAAAAGCCATGGTTGATACATGATATCTAATTTCCCTGCAGGACTTTCACCTTCTGCTTCTGTATTAATATACATATTTCCTTGTATTCCTGATATCCACTTTAATAAATATGTTTTTACTTTATGAAATAATGCATGACTCTTTTTACGCCTTCTATTTTCATTAATATATGAATATACACCATCTTCAAAACGATAAAATTCATTTTTACCAACAGCCATTACTAGTAATTGATTTACAGGAGATATATCTACCCCAATAAAAACTCTATCAATATTTAAGGGTTTAATATTTTTTTTTACATAATTAGCTTGTTTACGATAAGATTCTTTTTTATTTCTACTAGATAACCAATCTAATAATAAAAAAACTTGTTTATATCCACATTTTGTAGTTGACATATATGTCATTAACTCATTTATTTTCCATTTTTCATATCCATGAGGATGCATTAACACCAAATAATTTTCATCATTCTCATAAATACTATGTGTCAATATAAAGCAAGTTAATAAATGATATGGTGTATTTACTACAAATAAATTTTTCATAATTTATTTCCTCTATAATTTACTTTTTATTTTATAAACAGCATACTTTAAATACCAATATATTGATTTTAATTTTTTATTATATATAGCATAAGATTTTCCCATATGTTTCATTTGCTTATATGTCTTAGGTTCATCTAATGGTACATTTTTCCATAAAGAAATATTTGCATACTTCTCAAAAAATTTTTTTACTGGATGCATACACCATTTTTGCCACGGTTTAAATTTACCTACATAATGTAAAAAAACTACATCAGATGGTATATTATATATATATCTATTATGTTTATGCCTAACATCAAATTCATAATTATATATTTTATCCATATATATACATTTATTTTCTAAAATAATATTTAATATATCTTGATCATTAAACATAAATTTTTTCTTACTTTTTAATAAATTTAATATTTTATCATTAATATCATTTTTTATCCATTCTTTTATATTTATATACATGACTCCTGCATTAAAATATTTATTAGATATAAGTCCCAATTCTTTTATTTGTTGTTTTTCTACATATTTATTAGCCTCTTCTATTACTCCTACAATATTATCATCTATATTAAAATTTTTTAATAATTTAATACTATTAAGACATATAATATCTGCATCTAAATACAATACTTTATCTGTTATATCTTTTAAAATATTTGGTATTAAAAATCTATTATATGTTGCATGACTAATATATTCTGTTTTGGGTAAATTTTTAAATATATTTTCATCTATAACATATATATTTATTACAATATTATTATTTATTGCGAACTCTTGAACAATTTTTTCATTATCTTTTTTTATTTTTTTAATAATTATGTGAAATATTATATTTTCATCTCTATTATTTTCTAAAATAGATGTCATTAATACGCCTAGTGGTCTTATAAAATCATCATCTATACCAAAAACAATATGAAAATAATCATTTTTAATATCATTATTACCATAAACTATCTTTTTTTTTATTATATTCATTTTTTACTCCAAGTATATATTTATTTTTTTACTATATTCTTTTTTATATGATAATGCATATATATCACTTAATAGATTAATAATTATATTTGTTTTATTTAAATTCATTTTTTTAAATTCATTTTCTATTAAATTTTTATTTAAACTAAAAGCTTTTATCCATCCTTTATATCTAGCTATCCATCTAATTTTCTTTAATAAATTTGAAGATAAATATCCTACTTGATAACGGTATATTGCATATCCATAAGGATTTTTATAATATAATTTTTCACCTTGTTTTGTATAACCATCTTGTTTATACTCAAATAAATAAAATACATCATTTATTAATTTAATAGGCTTATCATAAGAAATTTGATAATATAACACATTTTCAGTAACAAATTTTTCATTTTCAAATACAGGAAAACTATATTGTTTTAATATTCTACTTATCCATATTAAAACTAATTCTCCTCTATATTTATGTTTTTCATATAAATCAAAAAACGATATTTTTCTCTTATCATCTATCCAACGTTTCCCCGTAGGATTTCCTGATAAATCACCTCTTCTCGAACAATATGCTACAAAATCAATTTCATTATTACTATCATTTTTCCAATAATTAATAATTATTTCTACTGCATTATTTGTTAATATATCATCTGAATCTACACATACAAATAATTCTGTATTGCATAATTCTACTGCCTTATTATGTGCTACATGTTTTCCTGAATTTTTTTGATATATATATTGTATTTCTATCTTATTTTCTTTTTTCCATATATCTACTAATTCTTTAGTATTATCTTTTGAACCATCATCTATTATCAACCATAAAAAATCTTTATTTATTTGTTCACATAAAGATTTATATAAATGTAACAATAAGTTAGACCTATTATATGTAGGTGTAAAAATCGTTAAATATTTCATATCATAAATTCTATCCTTTTTTCATAGTTTTTATACATAAGTTCTAGATTAAACTCTTCATTAATAAATCTATATGCTTTTTCACTAAAAAATTCTCTTATATTTTCATCATTTTTCATTCTTAATATATTATTAGCCAAATCTGATACTTCATTTTCTTTTACTAATAATCCCGTTTTTTCATTTAATACAATTTCATTTACACCTGGAACATCAGTTGCTATTATTGGTGTTTTTGAAGCCATTGCTTCACATAATACTAATGGTAACCCCTCATAATGTGTAGCCAATACAAATAAATCTGTTTTTACTATTAAATCTTTAAAATTACCTTCTATTATTTTTATATTATTATCTAAATTATGTTCAGAAATATACTTTTCACATTTTTTTCTAGTCTTTCCTATGCCCATTAATAACAAATTAATTTTTTCATTTTTTTCTTTAATCAAATACTCTATCGCTTTAATCAAAGTCATTTGATCTTTTTGTTTACTGAAACGAGCAACCATTCCTACTGTGAAAATGTCATGCTTTTCCTTTGCTAAATCAAAACTTTGTATATCAATACCATTATAAATTACTTCTACTTTTGATTTATCTATACCTTGCTTAATCAAGTGATTAGCTACACCCTTAGATACACAAATATATTTGTCTGTATATTTATCTAATTTTTGTGTTAAATATCTTCTAAAAGCAGTATATTTTTCTGTATTATGTTCTACATGTATTAATTTTACTGGTATTTTAGCATATACTAAGGCTAATTTAGTCCAAATATGTGTACTATATCCATGAACAATAATTAAATCTGGTTTACTATGTCTAATAAACTCACCTAAAGACAATATATAATCTATAGTAAATTTGTCTTTTATAACAATAATACCTTTTAAATCAGTATTATTGTATTTACGAAAAATATCTATAACTTCATAACCCTTAGTTTTTAAATAATTACTTATATCTATTGCAATATTAAGTGAACCTGACGGATTACCAGATACAATACTTAAAATTTTTTTCAATTACTTCACTTCCTTTTAATTTTACCATCCAATTACCATCCAATTACATCCTTTAAATTCAAGCTTTTTCAACTTTTACCATCCAATTACCATCCAATTACCATCCAATTAATTTCCCATTCTTAATCTATCTGCTAATTTTTGTACACCTACATAAAGCTCTAATTTTGTTAATGATTTTGAATATGCTCTACCTCGTCCATTACCTGTGATTACTATTAGATCAGTATTACTTAATTCTTTTATTGCTCTTTGAAAAACATATTTACTAAGTTTTAATTCTTCTTTTAATTCTTTTGCTGTATATTTATTTTTACCATTTTTATCAATATAAGTAAAAATTAACTTAGCTTCCTTTGATAAATTCGGATATGTAGAAACTAAATCTACTTTCCATATTTTTATGTTTGTTTCTTTGAAATTAGTTTCTACCTGTGGTTGTTTAAAACTATTAGTAATTGCAAAATCAAATATTTCTGGTCCACCAGAACCTGCTCTCTCTGATAAACCTAATCTTCTAAACAATGTCATTATTACTGTATTTCTCGGACATGAATTTCCACCTTTTATAAATTCTTCCGTAGAAACTAACATCATTCCTGGATTATTAAATTCATAATAATTACTATATACATTAACAATTATAGATGATGTACTTACATAATAATCAGCATGGACAATCATATTTATTAATGCCTCTCTTAGAATCACTAATAACTTTTCTGGAGATTTTCTTATCAAATTTTTCTCCAGTTCAAAATCATCTGTTATTGTACTTTGTAATTTTTCCATTATAAGAAAAAAATAATTCATTAAATTTAAATTTAAAAAAGACATATCATCAGAAGCTACTCTATCACTCCATCTTGCATTATTTCCTCTTCTATCAAAATAATCTAAATGAAAATGTGGAAATCTATTTATTATAGCATCTATTTTTCCAAAAAATAATAAACCACCTTCTGTTATATAATATTTATTATCATTATAATCTAATTTTAAAGCTCCCATTTGTATTAGGAACTTTGATACATCCATATCTAAGTATTTTGTATCATGTGTATGCTCAAAAATATGTTGCCTATATTTTTGTATAGATAATAAATCTAAATCTCTTTCTATTGTATAATTTTTTAATAAACCCACATCTTGAGCTAAATTTCTATTTCTCAATAATATTTGTAACTGTTCTATATTAACTTTTACATCTGCTGAATTTAACCTAATATATGTATTTGTTAATACATTATTTAAGTAAATAGGTTTTTGCTGATGAGTTGCTTCTGGTACATTAATAATTATTATTGATTTATCTTCTATTTTTTTTATTTGCACATCGTTATTAGATAAAAGATTATAATTTACTTTATTAGTATTTGATATACATGTCCAAAAATCATCACATACTTTAGTTGGGTTTTCAACACCTGTAATTTCAAATTTATATTTTTCTCTATATTTTTTATCTCAGTAATACCTAAAATAATTTTACCACCATGTGTATTTGCAAACGCACTATATGTTGACCAAAGATCTTTCGGTAAAATTCTCTTGCACTGTTTACATTCTATATCTTGATTTTCTGCTTCTAAATTATTTATAAAAGTAACTATATTTTCTTCTGTCTTCATTTAACATTAATATCTCCTATAAAACATTAATTAGTTTTATTATCTATTATCTCATTATATATTTCTATAATCTTTTTTATCATTATTTGATTAGCAAAATCTTTTTCTACTTTTTTCCTTGCATTTATTCCCATTTTGCTACATAAATCTTTATCTTGAGCTAATATATTTATCTTATTTACTAAATCATCATCATCATTATATTTTACAAGAAATCCTGTTTCTTTATCACTTATAACTTCACTAATGCCACCAACATTAAAAGCTATAGCTGGCTTTTGCATTGCCATCCCTTCAGCCAAAACTAATCCAAATGTTTCAAAATATGATGGTAAAACCATTACATCTGCTATATCTATATAATTTTCTACATCTGTCTTATGACCTAATAAATGTACTCTATCTTGTAAATGATATTCTTTTATTTTTTTCTTTAAATCACTGAAACCTTTTCCTTTACCAATTACTACAAGATGCCATTTTTTACTAACTTCATAAATTTTCAATACATCAAGTAAATGCTGATGTCCTTTATTTCGCAAATTTTTAATACGCGAAACTATAATCATAGTAAAAGCCTCTTGTGGTATATTATATTTTTTTCGTAATAAATTTTTATTTTGTCGATTGGGTTTAAATTTATCAGTATCTACACCATTATATATTACTTGAATTTTTTCAGCTAAAAAGCCTTCTTTTATTGCAGATTTCCTAGAAAACTCACTTACAGCAATAATCTTATCCACTTGATTTATAATGTCTTTCACTTTTGCTGGTAATACACCATGAGCTGTATATACTATAGGAATATCTAATTTATACTTATTTCGTGTCTTTACGGCTACAATACCTGCTGCTTCCGAATTGGCATGTATTAAGTCTATATTATATTTTTCTACAATACGTTTTAATAATAATCCTGATATAAACTTACTCAATCTAATCGGTAAAAAAAAATGTTTTATTCCTTCTTTTTGTAATTCAACCGCCAACGCTCCACCAGCAGAAGCAATAAAAATATTGTAGCCTAATGATTTTAAACTACGAGCTACCAAAGCTACATATGATTCAGCACCACCTATATTCATACGAGGTACTAATAATAAAATATTTTTCATAAAAAATTACTCCATAATTTTTCTTAAAGAATTAACAATATTTTCTACCTTTATATTTTCTGTTAAAACCTCACAACGATATAATGATTTTTCAGGAGCCCATGCGTCTAAATGTGCTTTTGTATGAATATAAAATAAACAAACTGTAGGTACATCTACTGCCAAACCTAAATGCATAGTTCCTGTATCCACACTAATTAAAGCTTTACAATTAGCTAGTAGCGCTCCAAGTTGAGCAATAGTCGTCTTATCTACTAAATTTATAAAATCATCTTTAGCTATTTTAGACAATTCTTCTCCATATTCTTTTGCTACATTTCCTGCCCCTAATAGTAATAAAGTATAACCTTTACTTTTTAATGTTTGTATTAATTCTTTACAATCTTTTAAAGGCATATCTTTTTCTTTCTTTTTAGAAGTAGTACATATTGCTACTAATTTATTATCTTGTATATTTAAACCTTCTAATAACACTTCAATATCATCATATGATGATTCTGGTGGTATAAATTTCATTGGTAATTCTCTTATAGCTTTTTTACTATATTGTTCTAATAAAATACTATTTTTAGTCTGTACTTTTGTCTTACCATGATAATCTATTTCTCTAGGATTATCTAATAAAAAATTTATTATACCTTTATTTTCAGCATATACTTTTTTAGCCCCAAATAATTTTGCTAAAACAATACCTCTTTCATTACCATAGATAACAAAAGCTGCTTCAAAGCCTAATTTAAATTTTTCTTTATATTCTTGATAAAAATTCCATGCTCCCTTTACACCATGATGTTTACCCTTTTTATCATAAGCTACTACTTCATCTACTCCATCACAGTAGGTTGCTACTTCTACAAATGGCTTATTAACAATAAAAGTTATATGTGAATCTGGATATAATATTTTTATATTTCTACACAAAGGATTAGTAAGTAAAGTATCTCCAAAAAAAGATGTATTAATAACTAAAAATTTTTTCATAAAATCTTTCCTTAAAAATTTATTGAATATCTTCTTCATATTCGTATAATATATTATTATACACTATATCTAAGGTTAGGAAAAATTATTATGTTTATACTATTATTGATTATTTTATGTATATTTTTTATCTTATATTTAAAATTTAAAAATTATGTACCAATTTTAATGTATCATCGTATAGCTGATATTCCTGGTGATAGAAATGCTCTACCTAAAGAAAAATTTGCCGAGCAACTAGAATATTTATCCACACATAACTATCATACTATTACACCAGAACAATTATATAATCACTTCGTAAATAAGACTAAATTACCTAAAAATCCTGTTCTACTAACTTTTGATGATGGCTATCAGGATAATTATCTTGAAGCCTTACCGCTATTAAAAAAATACAATATGACTGCTGTTGTTTTTCCTATTTACAATTGGATTGGTAAACCTAACAAATGGGAAAATTTCGGTAAACAAGAAACTACTACCATGAATTTAGCAGAATTAAAATCTTGGCTTAATCACGGTCTAGATATCCAACCTCATACTGCCAACCATCCATTCCTAACTCAATGTAATGAGGAAAAATTAAATTTAGAAATTATTGATACCAAAACAAAATTTGAAAAATTATTAGATAAACCTATGGATTATCTTTGTTACCCATATGGTTTTTTCAATCAACAAGTAATAAATATAGTAAAAAAAGCAAATTATAAAATGGCATTTGCCATCTTTGAAAATGTTCCACTTTGGCATATTGACCTTTTTGCTCTTCCACGCATTCCTATACCTTCACACCAAAAAATGTGGGAATTCAAATTAAAAGTAAGCTCTATTCACATTATTTTCGTTGCAATGCGAAAATTGGAACGACAATTTAAACAACTAAAAAATAAATTTAAATAAATAAAAGGCCTCAAGAATATAAGTTCCTGAGGCTCTTTTTATTATCTTATACTAAAATATCTTATATGAATATATCTTCTTTTAAAGGAAATATCATATGTACAACAAATAAGAGCTATATATGCTATGATTTCACAGCTTTCTTCTAATAATTGATTATAATTACCAAATTGCACTAAACCTCTATCAAATACACATTGACCCAATATGCTTGTTACTATAAAAAACAAAAATTCACCTAATGGAATGTACCAACAAATTCCTTGTCTTCTGCTTTGATAAAAATATACTCCCAATAAAATCAAGACTATTAAAATTAAAATCCCTACCATTGGATAAACTACTGAACCATACCATAATTCATGTACTTTTACAAAAATCTGTTCACCATTTTTATCCATACCAATAGGATAAAATACACGACCCCAACTCAATTCTCTGCCAATCATCAATATATAAATTATTATCGAAGCTACATAAAACTTTATACTATCATATAAAATAAAATCTCGTATTTTCCCTATACAAATTACAATGCCTAAAAATAAAATTACAACTTCTAAATTCTCTAAAAAATGATTTTCATAACTATATTCTATAGGTAAAACAAATGATAACCCAATAAAAATAATAGCTAAAATACACAAAATAACTAAAGCTTTTGTATATCTAATTTCAAAATTTAACATCTATATTCCTTCTTTATTTCTTTTTAAATGATATATCATAAGTAAAGCATACTAAAGAACAATATGCTAATATCTCTGTGCATTCTTCTAATAATTGACCATAATCTGCTAAAAACTTGATTAAATTTTTCTCAAATACTATCTGGCTCAATATCATCATAATTATAAATAAACGAATGCTATATCTAGGTATACTACAAATAATCTGTTCTTTTTTTATGTATTTATAAGTTTGTATCATTAAAAATAATGCTATTAAAACTAGTACTGCAATTATAGGATATACTATTGGACCATACCATATTTGATGGATATTCATAAAAATTTGTTCACCATTTTTATCAATACCGATAGGATAAAACACTCTACCATAACTTAATTCTCTAGCAATCATAACAATATAAAAAATACCACATGCTAAATAAAACTTATTAATTTTATCTTTATTTAAATTTGCAGTTTTATATAACATATTTATAAAACCAATTCCTAATACAAATACTTCTAGATTTTCTAACAAATGATTTTCATAACTACATTCTACCGGTAAAATAAAAGCTTGAGGCAATAAAAAAACCATCAAACCAATTAAAACATAATATGTCTTATGCATATATTTATCTACACAAACCATCAATACCATCCTTTACAAAAATTTAAATTTATTTTCATCTAAAATTCATTTTTATAAAATATACTATAATTGAGATAGTAGAATATTTTTTATCTATAAACAATAATAAAGAAGTAAATTTTAAATAATTTACTTCTTTATTTTTTATTATTTTTCAAAACTAGATTTTTCTGGCAAAATTCTATCAAATGCCTGTTTTATTCTTTCTTTCATAGGTTCAAAATCCACATTATCATTGTCATTTATACATATCATAGGCATTGCTTGATTTTCTATAATTTTAAATAGTTCTTGATTTTGTTCTACTCCATTATAGATTTCATAAACCTTACCTTTTACATGTCTTCCTATTGGATAAAAATTTCCTCTAGTCAATTGCCAATAACGAATAAGCCAATTATCTAAATCTAATTTACTTCTAAACTTATGTGACGAAGTATCATCTAATGATTCATATTCTTTTTCCCAAATATCTTCATATTCACTTTTCAAAAAAGAAAAAGCTAAATGATTATTTGCAAATCCTTTAAATCTATGTTGCCCATAAAAAATTAAATTACGTAAAGCATTCCAACCATAAGCTAAATTTACCCATTTACTAAAATGCTTTTTCATCTGTTCCTTTTTATCAAAATGTCCATTTAAAATTGTTACACAATTTAATTTTATAAATGGCATCATATCTTCTTTAGTAGTTGTACTAATTGTACTAGTTATCGCAAAATCTGTCGGCAAACAATCTTTACCTGCAAAAAACAATTCTCTTTTTACTGGTCTTAATAAAAACATATCATCATTAAAATAAACAAATCTTTCTGCTAAACCGTTTATTCTATGCAAATTTAATTCAATAGGCTGGGAACTAAATGTAGGTAAATATTTTTGTGGTATAAAATCGCTATGTTTAGCAATATTTAATTTGGGATTATCTATATTTAACCATTTAGGCAAATGACCATAAGTTACAAAATGTATTTTGTTAACCCATGGTGCAAATTTTTCTACAGCTCTAAACCAATATTGCATATTATCCCAATCACGAAAACGCACATTACGATTATCTGCATTTTTATTGGGACTATACTTTGCTTTTTCTGCTTGCCATACTGGATCATTACCATCAACCCAAGTAACTACAAAGTCAATTGGATAATCTTTTTCTATCATAATAATCTACCTTCTATGCTTCATTTTATTTTCATTTTTTAACACTATAATAAAATTGGGTTTTTATACATTTTTAATAAATAACATTAATAAGAAATCATAAAGTATAAAATGATTTCTTATTAATATTATTTATTTTTCAAAACTAGATTTTTCAGGTAAAATTTTATCAAATGCTTGTTTTATTCTCTCCTTCATAGGTTCAAAATCTACATTCTCATTATCATTTATACATATCATTGGCATCAATTGATTTTCTATACTCTTAAATAAATCTTGATTTTGCTCTACGCCATTATAAATTTCATAAACCTTACCTTTTACATGTCTTCCTATAGGTTCAAAATCACCTTTTGCTAATTGCCAATAACGCATAAGCCACTGATTTTCATCTGTTTTATTTCTAAATTTATGCTTACAAGTTTCATCTAACTCGTCAAATTCCTTATCCCATAAATCCATAAAAGTTGTTTTTAAATATGAAAAAGCCAAATGATTATTTGCAAAACATTTAAAATGATGCTCTCCACTTAATATTAAATTTCTTAAACTATTCCAGCCATACTCTAAATTTATCCATTTACTAAAATACTTTTTCATTTGTTCTTTTTTATCAAAATGAGTATTTAATATTACTATATTATTAAACTTAACATATTGTACTGTATCTTTTTTATCAGCAACACTCAAAGTACTAGCAATAGCAAAATCCGTTGGTAAACAATCTTTACCTGCAAAAAACAATTCTCTTTTTACTGGTCTTAACAAAAACATATCATCATTAAAATAGACAAATCTTTCAGCTAAACCCTCTATCCTATGTAAATTCAATTCAATAGAATGTGAACTAAATGTAGGTAAATATTTTTGTGGTATAAAATCACTATGTTTAACAATATTTAACTTTGGATTATCTATATTTAACCATTTGGGCAAATGACCATAGGTTACAAAATGTATTTTGTTAACCCATGGTGCAAATTTTTCTACAGCTCTAAACCAATATTGCATATTATCCCAATCACGAAAACGCACATTACGATTATCTGCATTTTTATTGGGACTATACTTTGCTTTTTCTGCTTGCCATACTGGGTCGTTGCCATCAACCCAAGTAACAACAAAGTCAATCGGATAATTTTCAATCATCTTTTAACAACTCGCTTTGTCTTAATTTTTCTATGACTTGATTTGGTTTTATACTTGCTAAGCAATCTATATTCTTAGCACAAGTACGCTTCCAACAACCATCACATTCATGACCTGCTAAAATCACATTTTCACTTTGTCTATATGGACCATTTCTATTAGGATCTGTTGGCCCCATAAGCATAATTGCAGGAATATTTAAAGCTGCTGCTAAATGAAGATTTCCAGTATCTCCACCCACAACAGCCTTTGATAATTTAATAAGTCTAGCCGTTTGCATCAAGCTTGTTTTTCCCACAAAATTTATAATATTATTTTCTCTAGCTAATTTAATAATAGCTTGTGATTTTTGTTCATCATCTTTTCCAAAACCAATTAAGACTACTTTTAAGTTATATCCTGCTAATAAATCGCTTAATTTAGCAAAATTTTCTACAGACCAACATTTATTTATCCAATTAGTACCCACTGCAAAAATTATAAATTTTTGATTTAATATACTCTCTTTAATCAATAAATTATCTACAAAATCAATTTCATCTTGTGTATTAACTAAAGGAAATATTATATTTTCTGTATCACAATCTAAACATTTAACAGTATCTAAATATCTATCTACAATATGACCATTTTTATTATTGCCTACTATGCGTTTACTGATTAAATTGCTACCTTCACGCATATCTACATAGCCTATTTTTTTCTTTGCCTTGGCAGCAAATACTACAGCTGCTGACTTAAATAAACCTTGTAAATCTATAGATATATCATATTTTCTTTTTTGCAATAACTTAGCAAATGGTCGATAATTTTCCTTAAAACCATTCCATGATTTAAATGCTTTTTTATGAAAAATAATTATTTCATCTACATATGGATTGTGTTTCACCAATTCATATGCTGTAGGTTCCACAACCCATGTAATATGCGCATTAGGATATCGTTTTTTCAAAACATATGCTACAGGTAATGCATGAATTACATCTCCTATTGCACTTAATTTTACAATTAAAATATTCATAAAAACCTCATTACTTCTATCTATCGAAAATATAAATTAAAAATTTTTACTAATATATTTTTCTATTATTTGATTTTACCAATATTTTTTCAAATAGTAAATACTTATTTACTATTTAAAGTCCCAAAAGAAAAGCTACATCTTTAAATTATCTAAAAATGTAGCATATCTTTAAATTATTTAATTAATATATATCTAATATTTTTTGTACTATATTTGTGGTAGAACATCCCTCTACTACTTTTATAAATTTTATCTTACCACCATATTTTTTTACTGTTGATGTTTCTGGAAGAGATTCTTCTGTATAATCTCCACCTTTTACATAGATATCTGGTTTTACTTTACTGATTAATTTATCAGCTGTTGTTTCATCAAAAATAACTACATAATCTACAGCTTTTAAACTATCTATAACCTCTGCTCGCTCTTTTTGCGAAACAATTGGTCTTTTGTCTGATTTATACTGCTTTACAGACTGATCACTATTTAACCCTAAAATTAAATAATCTGCTAATTTACTAGCTTCATTTAAATAACGAACATGACCTGCATGTATTAAATCAAAAGTGCCATTAGTAAGTGCTATAGTTTTATTACCCTTACGCAAGATTTCACAAAACTTTTCAATATCTTGTATATCTATAATCATCACTAAAATCCTATCTGTAATTATTATTTTTTCAATACAGCAATTAATTCCTCATCAGAAACTGTAGCTGTTCCCATTTTACGTACAGCAATACCAGAAGCAAAATTAGAAAGTTCAGCTGCTTGACTTGGCATCGCACCTGTAGCTAATGCTGTGATAAAAGTAGCAACACATGTATCGCCTGCTCCTGATACATCAAATACTTCTGATTTATCAGATACTGGGATATTATGCACATCTCCATTTGCTTCAAATAAAGTCATACCTTTTTCGCCACGTGTAACTAAAATTCCCTTTGCTTGCATTTTTACTAAAAATTCCTGTGCCGCTTTATATAAAATTTCCTCATTATCTATTTTATAGCCTACAGCACTAGCTAATTCCGCATCATTTTGTTTTACATAATCAGTACCTACAAAATTGAAAATAGCATATCGAGAATCTATTATTGATGGTATATCATATTCTTTACTTAAAGATAAAATTAAATCACGAATTTTAGGTGTAATTGTTCCACTACCATAATCGCTCATTACTACACCTTGCATCTGTGGCATGACCATTTGAATATAATTCATCAATTCTTTTTCATATATTTCACTGATAACTTCATTACATTCTCTATCAATACGTACTACCTGTTGACTTACTGTAGCTCTACCACCTGCAATAACACGTGTCTTAGTAATAGTTTTGCGATTTTGATCACAAAACATACCTTCCGTATTTACATTATTTTCTTCTAATATTTGCTTTAAATTTAAAGCACCTTTATCTTCGCCTAAAATGCCTACAGCAAAAGCCTTTCCGCCTAATGTAGCTACATTATTAACTACATTAGCAGCACCGCCAGCCACTGTTTTTTCTTCTGACTCTATCAATACTAAAACTGGCGCTTCACGAGAAATACGAGAAATATCGCCTTTTAAATATATATCAGCAATCATATCACCAATAATTAAAATGCGTTTTCCCTTAAATTTTTCTACAAAATCAATCAATTCCGGCTTCATAAATTCACCTTTTTTCTCTATATATTAGAAATTCAAGAAATTAAAATGTAAACTCCATTTATCTTTTTTCTGTTCATATTTTAATTCAGTTTCTACACAATGCCAATCATGATACCAATAATAATCTAAATCTCTTAAACGAAGCTGATCAGAAGCATCATATCCTGTTGCTACAACAAAGCGATTTTTATCATCTATAGTATAACTTAGACCTGCGGATACTTTTTTGGAATAATCTTCCAATCCATACTGGAATAAAGTATTTTCTGCACTAACTCTTGAATAATGATATCCTGTATAAGCTACTAATCTATCAGTTAATTCACCAAGTAAAGTCACATCATAATACAAACTATTATAATTGCTATCATCATAATCTTCATAAACTAAGCGATAACCTATGCTTGGAAATAATCTAAATTTACCTTCTGTATCTAAATTTATAGGATCATGATGGAGAGATAAATTATGTTCACGATGCCAACTTTTAATATTATTTTCTTCCCATAAACCATATTCATTATACAAATTAAAACTAAGTGGTGTATCACCTATTCTACTGCCATAATTATATACATATGCTATATTTTTTTCTAACCAACGATCATCATCATCTTCATATTTACCATTTTCTACTTTAAAAGTACTACCTGCATTATTCCAAGCTACACCATAAATATTTCTCATATCATGCTTAGTAGTATATTTTAAATCAGCATAAGCTTTTACATTATCCATCAGTGGTGCATCTAATTTATAACCGATAGATAAACCATCATCATCATTTATACGAATACGCAGTGGTATCCATTGATTTTTTCCATCGCTATTAGTACCTATTTTAGTACTATATTCATCTGTTTGATAAATAACTTGACCTTTGATCAAAAATTTCGCATTATATGCTACCATATGGTCATCAGGATAAATTTCAATTTTCTCAGCAGTCAAACAGTAATCTGGTTTTTTCGCAGGACAACGTGTCATCGTGCCATTGTAAATTATATAGTAATCAGGATAAAATTCTACTTGTTCCCCTGAAATATATCTATTATCTACACGACCTTTTACATTATTCATTACACCAGTTTTTTCATTATAATTATATTTTGTTTTCTCACTGTTGATATCAAGTGTTGGGTTAGCTACCTGCATAACATGAGCAGGAACAGGAATATCCACATCACCTGTATTTAAATTACCATTTGCATCTTCAGTAGTCATGCGTGAATAATTCTGAGTGATTTTTACATTACCCTTACCATATACTTCACCTGTTACTGAGTCATACATAATATCATTACCCTCAAAAATAATTGGTGCTTCTTGAGGATTTTGTATAACAATGCCTTCTTTTTCATATTGAGCATCTAATTCTGCTTTAAATTCATTAATAGCTTTATTTTTTTCTTTATCTCTAGCTTCACGACGTTGGTCTTCAACATAATTTAAGATTTCAACATCAGTATCTGAAGCTAATACTGGCTGATTATATGTACATAAAGATAATGCACTTAATGATATCGCCCACAATATTTTTTTCTCTATTTTCATTAAAATATTCACCTATCTTAAAATAAATTTAACTAAATACACTTAAATTATTATACCATGATAATATCTTCTTTGCCGAATTACTTTTCGCTAAAATCTAAAAGGACTCTACATTTATTGCAGAGTCCTTTTCATTTATCTATTATATTTTTCTACTAAGGAACACAAATACATTGCTTTTTCGTCTGTCAATGTATCTTTTTGCATGCGCCAGCCCCAGTTAGTGCCTACTGTACCAGGTAAATTCATTCTAGCATTACTATCCAACTTCAAAACATCTTGCATTGGCAATATCGCCATCTTAGAGGCACTAGCATATGCTAATTTTACCAATTCCTCTAATAAAGCCTCATTATCATCAACTTTAACTTCTAATAAATCTGCTAAAACTGCTTTATCCTGCGGAGATATATCCTCTTTAAGCCAGCCTAAAGTTGTATTATTGTCATGAGTGCCTGTATAGACAATGCTATTTTTCGGACTGATAAAGTTTAATTTATGATATTTATTTGCATATAATTCAAATTGCAAAACTTTCATGCCTGGGAAATTACAACTATTTTTCAAAGCTTCGACTTCTGGCGTAATTACACCTAAATCTTCAGCAATGATTGGCACATCACCTAAATATTCTTTGATTTTATCAAATAAATCTTTGCCTGGACCTTTAACCCATTTACCAACACGAGCATTTGTGGCCATACCAGATACTTCCCAATAAGCTTCAAAACCACGGAAATGGTCAATGCGAATTATATCTACTAAATTCAACAATGTAGCTATACGTTTACGCCACCAACTATAGTCATCTCTTTGCATTACCTTCCAGAGATAATGTGGATTGCCCCAAAGTTGACCATCTTCACTGAAATAATCTGGTGGCACTCCTGCTGCTGTCTTTAAGGTGCCATCAGCATTCAAATTAAATAAATCTTGATGTACCCATACATCAGCACTATCATGTGATGGAAAAATTGGAACATCACCGACTATTTGTATGCCTCTTTCGTTTGCATAAGCATGTAAATCTTGCCACTGTTTAAAGAAAATATATTGCTTAAACTTAGCATAAGCAATATCTTGTGCCAAAGAAATTCTACAAGACTCTAAAGCTTGAGGTTTACGCAATTTTATATCTAAATTCCATTCATACCATGGTAAGTTTTTATAATATTTCTTTAATGCCATGAATAGTGCATAATCTTCAAGCCAATAACTTTGCTGTTGACAAAAAGCAGTATAATCTGCATCTGCTACAAAATTTGCAAAAGCTTTTGTTAAGATTTTTTCTTTATAAGCTTCTACTTTTACAAAATCTACTTTATCAACATCAGCTTTATAATCTAAAACAATATCTTTAGCTTCCAATAAATTGATTTCCACCAATTTTTCAGGAGAAATAAGCATAGTATTGCCAGCAAAAGCAGATGGAGATTGATATGGAGATGCTCCATATCCTACTGGATTTAATGGCAATACTTGCCAAATCTTTTGTTTAGCTTTTACTAACCAATCCACAAAATTATAAGCTTCTTTTCCTAAATCACCAATACCATAATCAGATGGAAGGGATGTTGGATGCATGATAATACCAGCTTTTCTAGCATATTCTATATTTTCTTTTTCCTGTTCAAATACTAGAGCTGTGAGCGGTTCAATTTCTATCTTAGCTTTATTATCTATGATTTCCACATCAGGATACATATTAGTTATTTCATGTAATTTACGCTGACAAAAACCATGAACATCAATTTCTATCGTCATAGTCTTTTCTTGATGACGATTTAATACCACTAAAATGCAATCATCATCCATTTTTTGTCCAAATCTATCTTTGCCTAATTTTGTAGTTCTCATATAAGCTAAGACATCATCTTGAGCATATACTGGTATATACCAACCAGTTTGCAATACTTGTCGATGATTGCGCAGTGCTATCATACGCGTAAAGAAATGACGTAAATTATTATCAGCTTCATCCCATTTATAGCTTGCTCTATTATGTGGATCGCGATATCCCTGCATACCGATTTCATCGCCATAATAAATTGATGGCACTCCCGGCAATGTCATCTGCCAAACAACGGCTAATTTCAAACGAGCAATAGCTAAACGCAAATGAGCATCATCTAATTTGAATTTTGCCTGTACACTAGCTGGTACATTTTCTACACTTGGAGCTTCGCCTAATAAAGTCAAAATACGTTCTACATCATGACTACCCAATAAATTCATCATGGCATAGAGATTTTCTTCAGGATAATTTTCATGCTGATTTAAAATACTTACTTCTGTTTCTTGAGCTGATTTATTTTTCAAAATAAAATCTAAAATAATTCTGCGCAATGGATAATTCATCGCACTATCCATCTCATAACCACAAAGATATTCACGATGAACATTATACGCTATTTTATTTGAAGCATCTTCCCATACTTCACCGATGATAACTGCATCTTTATCTAATTTCTTCAATTTTTGATAAAAACAACGTGTAAATTTCTGTGGCAATTCATCAATTACATCTAAACGCCAACCACTTATGCCTTTATCCATCCAAAAATTCATTACACTATCTTCACTGCGAATGATGAAATCCATATATGATGGTGTTGTTTCCTTTGTGTTTGGCATACTTGTAAAGCCCCACCAACAATCATATTTACAAGGATATTCCTTGAAATCATACCATTCATAATATGGAGATTCTTTGGATTGATATGCACCTACACTGTCAAAATTGCCAAAGCGATTGAAGTATATACTATCACTGCCAGTATGACTAAATACCCCATCTAAGATAATACGAATTCCCATCTCTTTAGCTTGACTACAAAGCTGTGCAAATTCTTCATTAGTGCCAAACATTGGGTCTACTTGATGATAATCTGCCGTATCATAATGATGATTAGCACGTGATTTAAAAATAGGATTAAAATAAATCACAGATATTCCCAAATCTTTTAAATAAGATAATTTCTCTTTTATACCTTGGATATTTCCGCCAAAATAATCATAAGTGATTACATTTTTTGTATCTGGGTCTAAATAATACATTGGTGGTTCATTCCAATCACAATGAAGCACCGCATGTTTTTTCTGTGGGATATTATTGCCACTACGATAAAATCTATCAGGGAAAATCTGATACATAACAGCTTTTTTAAACCAATCTGGCGTTTTTACATCTTTTTTAAATACTGTAATCTGATAAGATGGTGGCACCTCTAGTGCTTCTTGACCAATACCACCCATTTGCGCCTTATTATTGCCATAATATAATAATTTGCCATCAACTAATTCAATTATAAAATAATACCAAACAAGACAACCATCTTCAGGCATATCTAAATCAATAAAATAATGTTTTTCATCCCATGAAGATTTTTTTAAATTATAATATATTGAACCACAAGTTTCTTGCCATGTATGTAAACGCACCAAAGAAACTTTATCTTTTAAATCAACATCAATTGCCAATCTCACAAAAGATTGTGTCGGCACTGCCCCTATAGGACTGCGATAATATAGATTTCGCGAATCATGAAAAATCATTTATATTATCCCGTTGCCAAAAATCTATAAAAATATAAAAATTTGTTTATTTCCTTCTTCATTGAATCCGATTTTGCCATAGCTACTTTCGTTTGATATGATTCTCCAAAGGCTTAAATTCGGATACAACGAATCCTACATATTAGCATTTTCTTGCTTGTGAAACTATGCTAATTTATACATAGATAAATTTAGTGAAGCATTTAAGTCTCTATCAATTACTGCTCCACAGTGTGGACATCTATAAACTCTATCTTTTAGTTTTAAATCTTTCTTTATAAATCCACACTTGTTACAAGTTTTTGATGATGGATAAAATCTATCTGCTACTACTAATTCAATTCCATTTAATTCAGATTTATATGTTAGATACTGTCTAAACTTATGGAAACATTGTTTTTTTACTGAATCAGATAAATGTTTATTTTTCATCATTCCAGAAACATTCAAATCTTCTATTACAATTCTATATAGTTTGGTTTTCACTATACTTGTTGTAACTTGATGAATATAATTGTTTCTAATATTAGCTAATTTTCTATATATTAGTTTTGTTGTATTCTCTAATTTTTTTATATTTTTAGTTTTGATAAATTGGCAACGTTCACCTCCTTCTTTTTTGATTTTATTTATTTCATATTTTCTACTTATTTGTCTTTGCTTTTGTTTTAATCTTTTTTCTAATTTTTTTACTTTTTTAGTCTTATTAATGTTTTTAAATATTTTTCCATCGGAACAAATAGCCAACTCTTTCAATCCTAAATCTATACCTAATGAAATATTTGTTAATTCTTCCTTTTTTTCATTAACTTCTATTCCAACCGATAGATACCAATATTTATTATCATAAGTTATTCTAGGATTATTATATTTAACATTAATTGGTATTTGTTCATTTATTTTTATCCAACCTACTTTTTCAATTAAAACTTTTTTCTCTTTAACTTTTAATTTAATCGGGTCGTTATAAAAACTAGGTTTACTTTTTTTCCTACTTTTAAATTTGGGTTTGTTAGCTAAGCTTTTAAAAAATCTTTTATAAGCCTTACAAGCATCTTTTACAGATTGTTTAGTGATATTATTTGATACTTCATTTAACCAAGTTAGTTCAGACTTTTTAAGTTGAGTTAATTCTTTTCTGATAACTCCGTCGTTAATAAATTTACCACCATTTTTATAATTTTCTTCCTGTTTTGCGAGAGTATAATTATAGATGAATCTAGCAGTTCCTACAGATTGCCACAGTTTTTGTTCTTGCTCTTTTGTTGGATAAATTCTAACTTTTTTCGCAAGTATCATCTTCTATTAACTCCTTAATCATTTTCTTAGCTTTATTAGCTCTTTTTCCTTGAAGTCTACAACTAAATACAGTAACTATTTGAATTAAATCTTCTACTAACTCTTGTTCTTCAGTTCTCTCTGTATTATCAATAATTTCAATTGTTGTTCCATATTTTGTCTGCAAATTCTCCTATTGAGTAATATTTCATATTATCACCTCAATAGTGTCATATCATAATCTTTAAATAATTTATAGATTTTTATATAAAATTATATATTATTTATAACAGCTTTAAGCCTCCCCTGATTAAAACTTCAATCATCTATAAAATAATTATCGCTTAATACAGACCTTATTTTGTTGAGTAAGCAAAATTTTATAAAAATCGTATTAAGCGATAAAATTTTTATTTTAAACTAATTATTAAGCCTTTAAGCTATTATACAATTCTTTATATTGTTTAGCTGATTCTTCCCAGCTGTAATCAGCAGTCATAGCATTTTCTACAAGATGAATATGTTTTCTATCATCAGCAATACCATCTACTGCACGTTTGATGGAGAATAATAATTCATGTGCATTGTAATTATTAAAGCTAAAGCCATTACCAGTTTGAGTGTAATTGTTATATGCTTCAACAGTATCTTTTAAACCACCTGTAGCACGTACAATTGGCACAGTACCATAACGGAGAGCGATAAGCTGACCAATACCGCATGGTTCATATTGAGATGGCATCAAGAATAAATCACTTGCAGCATAAATTTGATGTGCTAATTCATTATTAAAGAAGATATTAGCAGATACTTTTTTCGGATAGCGCCATACAAGACCTTTGAACCAGTCTTCATATTGTCTATCGCCTGTACCTAAGATTACAAATTGTACATTTTCATATTCAAGTAATTCATCTAAGATACGTGTAACTAAATCAAGACCTTTAGCTTCAACTAAACGAGTTACCATACCAATCATTGGAATTTTGCGATTTACTGGTAAGCCCAATTTTTTCTGAAGTTGTTCTTTATTATCACCTTTGATAGCAATTGCATTATGTACATCAAAGTTTTTAAAGATGTACTTATCAGTTTCTGGATTATAATCTTCATAATCAAGACCATTGATAATACCAGATAAATCTGCATCACGTTTTTGAAGCATACCTTCAAGACCTTCACCATAATAAGGATCTTGAATTTCTTTAGCATAACTGCGACTTACAGTAGTAACTTTATCAGAATATACGATAGCACCTTTCATGAAGTTGATATCATCGAAGTATTCCAAATCACCATTGTTGAAGCATTTCCAATCAAGACCTAATACATCTGGTAAATATCCTTTCCAGAAACGACCTTGATATTTCAAATTATGAATAGTATATACTGTTTTAATCTTGTTATAGCGTACATCTTCATTATGTTCGAGTTTTAAATAAACGCTAATTAAACCTGTTTGCCAATCATTCATATGAATAACATCTGGCCAGAAATCAATATGAGGAAGCATTTCAAGAACAGCTCTGCAGAAGAAAGTAAATCTTTCTACATCATCTGGATAACCATAATATCCTTCACGATAGAAATATTCCTGATTATCAATGAAATAAAATGGTACATCTTTATAATCGTATCTATCAATACCTAGATATTTTTTACGCCAGGAAACATTGATTTCACCATCATAAATATGTTCCATATTATTGCGATATTCTTCTTTTATACCACTGTATTTTGGTATAACAACACGAACATCTACACCTTTTTGTTTTAATTCTTTAGGTAAAGAACCCGCTACATCTGCAAGACCGCCTGTTTTTACAAAAGGCACAGCTTCTGAGGCTACATATAAAACTTTTAACACTATAACACGACCTTCCTCTATGATTGTATATATAGCCCATATAATAAAAATTATATGGGCTATAACTTAAATTATTTCAAGGCATAAGCTTTAGCCTTTTGACGTTGTTTTGATCTATTACCATTAAGTTTTACTTTTTCTGGTTTTTCAGCTTCAATCACTGTCTGTTTTTTAGCTTCAACAGGACGCAATTTCAATCTGAAATATACTGTACCAAGTGGTGGTAAAGTAATTTGAATAGATTGATTTAAATTATGCCAGAATACATCTTCTGATTTAAAGTCACCTTCATTTAATACATTAGAACCACCGTATTCTTCTTTATCTGTATTAAATACTTCTTGATAAATACCTTTTTCAGGAACACCAATGCGGTAACCATGACGCACTTCTGGAGTGAAGTTACATATTACAATGATGAAATCATCTTGGTCTTCAGCATAACGAATAAAGGAAATAACGCTATTTTCATTATCGTTACAATCAATCCAGCGGAAACCACGCCAATCAAAGTCTACTTGCCATAAAGCTTTATGTTCACAATAGAATTTATTCAATTCTTTAGAGAATCTCTGCATTTTTGTATGCATTGGATACAATTCAGCTAAATGCCAATCAAGACTATCATCATATTTCCATTCGATAAATTGACCAAATTCGCCACCCATGAATAATAATTTTTTACCAGGGTGAGTCATCCAATAACCAAAGAAGGAACGAAGACCAGCGAATTTACGCCAATAATCGCCTGGCATCTTTTCAATTAAAGAGCATTTACCATGAACTACTTCATCATGAGATAATGGCAATACAAAGTTTTCAGAGAAAGCATACATCAAGGAGAATGTAATTTTATCATGATTCCATTTACGATAAATAGGATCAAGGCTCATATATTTGAGCATATCATTCATCCAGCCCATATTCCATTTATAGTTAAAGCCCATACCGCCCATATAGGTTGGACGAGAAATCATAGGCCATGATGTAGATTCTTCTGCCATCATTAAAGCATTTGGATGATATTTGAAAATCGCTTCATTTAGATTTTTAATCAATTCCATAGCTTCAAGGTTACCAGTGTCACCGTATTTATTAGGTTCCCACTGACCTTCTTCACGACCGTAGTTTAAATACAACATATTAGCTACAGCATCAATTCTAAGCCCATCAATATGATATTCATTTAACCAAAATAGAGCATTAGAAATTAAGAAGCTATGCACTTCACAACGACCATAGTCGAAGTTAGTTGTACCCCATTGCCAATTTTCACGGCGTTTTTCATTATCAGATTCATATAAAGTTTCACCATCAAAACGGCGAAGACCATGAGCATCGTTACAGAAATGTCCTGGAACCCAGTCCATGATTACAGCAATACCATTTTGATGAGCTAAATCTACTAAATACATGAAGTCTTTTGGTTCACCATAACGACTAGTTACTGCATAATAACCAGTTGCTTGATAACCCCAAGAACCATCAAATGGATGTTCACAAAGTGGCATAAACTCAATATGAGTATAATTCATTTCTTTAACATAAGAGATGAGTTGTTTTGCTGCTTCTCTATAAGTTAAATAATTACCTTCAGCATCACGACGCCAAGAGCCTAAATGCACTTCATAGATGAGCATAGGTTTATCATAAGAAGCTTCTTGTTGCTGTTTTTTCTGCCATTTTTCATCATGCCATTCATAACCGCGTAAATCATAAACGCGAGAAGCTGTTTTTGGTTTCTTTTCAGCATAAAAAGCATAAGGGTCTGCTTTTAAGAAACGTTCTCCACCATTGAATGGCTCTATAGAATATTTATAAATTTCACCTTGCTGTAAATTAGGAATAAAAGTCACCCAAATTTCACCATCAGAAATTCTCTGCATTGGGTTTTCATTGTAATCCCAATTATTAAAATCTCCTACTACACTTATGGCTTTAGCATGAGGTGCCCAAACAGCAAAGCGTACGCCTTCTACTCCGTCTTCTACTACAAAATGAGCTCCTAACATTTGATACGCATAGAAATTTGTACCTTGATGATACAAATACAAATCAAAATCTTTTAATGCGGATACTTCCATATTTTTAGTTCTCCTTTGGAGTCATTTATTTTAATAAATTAATAGGTTCTACATTCCAGATATCTTTTGCATATTCGCTGATAGTTCTATCACTAGAGAAGATACCAGAATGTGCAATATTGATTAAGCTGGATTTCAACCAACCATAGCGGTCGAGATATTTACCTCTAATTTTTACATGAGCATCAATATAAGAATTGAAGTCTTTGAATACGAAATATTCATCATTACTATTGAATAAATAGTTGTGTAAGTCATGGAAATCACCATTACCTACGAATGGACCAGTCAATAATTCATCAACTACATTGTGAATTGCTGGATTTGTATTATATTCAGTCCATGCGGAATATAATCCATTTTTATAGTATTCCATTACTTCATGTTCTTTTAAGCCAAAGATAACGCAGTTATCTTCTCCAACTGCATCGCAAATTTCCACGTTAGCACCATCTAAAGTACCAAGTGTGATAGCACCGTTCATCATGAATTTCATGTTAGATGTACCGGAAGCTTCTTTACCTGCAAGAGAAATCTGTTCACTAACATCAGCTGCTGGGAATAATTTTTCTGCTAAAGTAACACCATAGTTTTCTAAGAATACTACATGTAAACAATCGTTTACATCTTTATCGTTATTAACAATATTAGCTACATTGTTGATTAAGCGAATTGTTTCTTTAGCGATATGGTAACCAGGAGCTGCTTTACCTGCGAACATATAAGTACGAGGTAACATTTCAGATTTAATAGATGGATTTGCTTTAATCAAATTATAGATATGCATTACATGTAAAATATTCATAATTTGACGTTTGTAAGAATGAATACGTTTAACTTGAATGTCATATAAAGAGTTAGGGTCAATAGTAAATCCACTACGACGTTTGATATGACCAGCTAAATAAATTTTATGTTCTTTTTTAACTTCTGCTAATTTATCAAGGAATGCTGTATCATCTTTATAATCTAATAAATCGATAAGACGAGATGGGTCTTTACGCCATTTATCAGAAATAGCTTCATCTATTAAGCTAGAAAGCTGTGGATTTGCAGCAATGAGCCAACGACGATGTGTAATACCATTAGTTTTATTATTGAATTTACCTGGGTAAATTTCATCAAAGTCACGCATAGTATGTGCTTTTAAGATATCGCTATGAATTTTAGCAACACCATTTACGCTGTGGCTACCTACAACAGAAAGACGAGCCATATGAACTACGCCATCTTGAATGATAGATACTCTGCGTACACGGTCTTCATCATTTGGATATTGTTTACGAACATCTTCTAAGAAGCGTGCATTGATTTCTTCTACGATCATGTAAATACGTGGTACGAGATTTTTAAACATATCAATTGGCCAAGTTTCTAATGCTTCTGGCATAATTGTATGGTTAGTATAAGCTACTGTATTTTTAGTGATATCCCAAGCAGTATCCCAATCCATACCTTCTTGGTCAATGAGTACGCGCATAAGTTCAGGAATTGCCATTGCTGGATGAGTATCATTGATATGAATAGCAATTTTTTTCGCAAAATCTTTTAAATCACCTTTACGGCGTTTATAATGACGAACAATACTTTGAACGCCTGCAGATACAAAGAAATACTCTTGAGTCAAACGAAGCATTTTACCTTCATAAGAGCTATCTTCTGGATACAAGCAAGAAGTGATTGCTTGTACACGATAAGATTGACGCAATCTTTCTTGTAACTGTTCTCTAGTACCTGATAAAGAAGCAAAATCTTGAGGAACTTCAGCATTCCAAAGACGAAGAGTATTTACTACATTATTGTGGTAACCTACGATTGGCACATCATAAGGAACAGCTGCAACTGTATTATATCCTTCATGAACTAATTTTAAAGAACCATCTTCTTGTTGAGCCATATAAGCATTACCGCCAAAATGAACATCAACTTCTTTGTCAGCTTTGCGATATTCCCAAGCGAAACCATTTTTAAGCCAATTATCAGGAATTTCAACTTGTTGATTATCTATTATTTTTTGTTCAAACAGACCATATTGATAACGGATAGTACAACCATGACCTGGAAGGCCTAAGGAAGCCAAAGAATCAATAAAGCAAGCAGCAAGACGGCCAAGACCACCATTACCTAAACCTGCATCTGGTTCCTGTTTAAAGAGTTCTGTAATATCAATATTCAAGTCTTTCAAGGCTTCTTTACAGATTTCTTTCATATCAAGATTGATCAAGTTTGTATTTAATAGACGACCTAATAAGAATTCAATGGAAAAATAATATACTTCTTTGCATTGATTTTCTTCATAGTATTTATTAGTCATAATCCAGTTTTCACTGATGTACTGACGAACTGTTCTAACTAAAGTCTGATATAATTCTTCTTTAGTTAATTCATTCCAATCTTTACCAAATAACATATTTGCTGTTTTTAAGAAATTTTTCTGTAATGAAGCTCTCTCTTCAATTTGCTTATTGATTATTCCTACACTCACTATTACTTCCCCCTATAAGTTTTTACCTTAATCGCACTACCCTGAAATAAAAACTCTATATTTCTAAAAAAACCAAAACCTATATATTAATATTTTATATTATATAATTTATATTATATATATTTATAATTACTATATTTTTTAACCTATATTATTTTAATATCTTATCTTTTGTTAATCAAATAACTGTATTTTTTTCAATGATCAATGGATAATTTTCAGCACCTTTTAACCATTTACCATCGGATACTACTACATTTTTATCGCAAATTACATTTTCTACTAGAGCATCATCTTGTAATTCACAATTCTGCATGATTACGCTATTTTTAACTTGAACGCCTTTTCCGATTTTAACACCACGGAATAAGATACTGTTTTCTACAGAACCTTCAATTACGCAACCATTTGCAACTAAAGAATTATTAACTTTTGCTTGTTTTTTGTACTGTACAGGAGCTTCATCACGAACTCTTGTATAGATTGGGTTATAACCCATGAATAATTCTTCCCAAATTTCTGGTTCTAACAAGTCCATATTAGTTTTGAAATAGGAACTTGTAGAGCAGATTTCAGATACATAACCTTCATGTTGGAAGCCATAAATATTTAAATTATCCTGATGACGTAAAATACCATCAATCAAGAAATCATAGCCACCACGTTCATATGCTGTAGATATGATTTCCATGAATTTTTTACGGGACATTAAATAAATACCCATGAATACTTTGGAATTTTCATAAACAGCTGGACGGTTAGCAATTTCTGTAACAAGACCATTTTCACCAGTCTGTAAAATAGTTGCATTATCTGGACGTTCTTTATTTTCAATATGGTAAACCATAGTGATATCAGCACCAGTATTCTGATGGAAACGAAGAGCTGTAGTAAAGTCTATATTATAAACAAAACGGCTGTTGCAGATTAATACATATTCTTGTTCAGACTGTCTGATAAAGCTCATATGTCTATAGAAAGACTGTAAGTTACCATTACGGCTATCTTTATCCATTTTTATAGCTGGTAAATAGAATAAACCATCATGACGACGTGCTAAATCCCAGTCTTTACCAGAACGAAGATGGTCTAAGATAGAACGAGATTTTGCTGGCATCATCATACCAATTTTTGTAATACCAGAGTTAACCATGCTAGATAAAGCAAAGTCTAATAAACGATAACGACCTGCAAAAGGTAATGTTGCAACAGGTCTTTTTGTTGTAAGTGTTCTTATTTGTTTATCGTCTTCATATAAATCCATTATTCCGAGAACATTTTTCATAATTATATCCCTCTCTTATTTTATCCCACATTTACATTTTCAGTTGCATCGGAAACAACCATTGGTCGTACAGTTTCACCTTCAGGAATTACTACAATAGTGCCATCGTCACTACCTACTTGAGCAGTTGCTTCAATTTTGCTATTTTGAGCTACAATAGCTTTTTCAACAACAGCATCTGCTTCAATTTTTGCAAATGGCATAATTACAGAATTGCTTACTTTTGCACCTTTAGCAATGCGTACACCTGGGAATATAACAGAATTTTTTACTTCACCGCAAATCATAGAACCTTCGCTTACAAGAGAATTTTTAATTTTAGCTTTTGGTCCTACATAGTGAGGTGGCATAGCCATATCCACGGAATAAATTTTCCATTTACCATTCATTTCAAATGGTTGTTTTTCTTTTAATAAATCCATGTTTGCTTCCCAAAGGCTATCGATTGTTCCTACATCTTTCCAATAACCTTCAAATGCATAGGAATATAATCTAGCTTGGTCAGCTAACATTTTTGGAATAATATTTTTACCAAAATCATGGCTAGAAGTTTCATCTTTAGCATCATTTTCTAAGTATTCACGTAAGAAATTCCAGCTAAAGATATAAATACCCATAGAAGCTAAATTGCTTTCTGGTTTAGCAGGTTTTTCGGCAAATTTAGTAATACGACCTTCTTTATCTGTGCTCATAATACCAAAACGAGAAGCTTCTTTCATTGGCACTTTAATTACACCAATTGTAGCTTCTGCTTTATTCTTTTTATGGAATTCAATCATTTTTGCATAATCCATAGTATAAATATGGTCACCAGACAAAACTAATACATAATCTGGATTAGCTTTATTGATAAAATTAATATTTTGATAAATTGCATCTGCTGTACCTTTATACCAATCTGCACCTTTTTCTCTAGCATATGGAGGTAAAATATATACACCACCATTTTTACGGTCAAGATTCCATGCTTCACCAGTACCTAAGTATGTATGCAATTCTAGTGGACGATATTGAGTAAGTACACCTACTGTTTCAATACCAGAATTTGCACAGTTACTTAATGGGAAATCGATAATACGATATTTTCCACCAAATGGCACAGCTGGTTTAGCTATATTTTTAGTTAAAGCTCCTAATCTACTCCCTTGACCACCAGCCAATATCATGGCTAAGCATTCTGTTTTTCTCATAATATAAAACCTCCTGAAAAAAATAAACATAGTCTACACATCTTGTCAATTTAGACAAAAATGCAGGAATTAATCTATAAAAACTATTAAAATTTACACAAACATAACATATTACTTATAAAAACTTAACAATCTTAACAATTGTCGTACATTTTATAAAATTTAGATTAAATAAATTTACACTTCCTTTCTATTTATAAAACTTCTCAAATAAATAAAATTCGTTACATTTTCATTTGACAATATTACAATTCTATATAAATTTTGTAAATCCTTCTTTTTTTTTAAAATTTTTTAAAAAAATAATAAAAAAAGCAGGACATTAAATTTGTCCTGCTAAAATCAACCCTTTTTTATATTTGCTTATCGCGGAAATTTGTAAACCAAATTTTTTAATCAATTCATCTTTTAAAGATAATAAATCTTCAATTTTTCCTTGTTTTAATTCAATTTCAACTTCACAAATAGGAGCTTTATTTTCTCTTCCTTGAACAAAACCAAGATCTAAAGCCACTTCTAGCTTAGAGTCCAGCCATGTTAGCTCTATACACTCACGCACAAAATCTGTTATTACTATCGGTAAAAATTTTTTATCCTTTGTAGTTTTAATCAAAGACCAAATGTCTTTATCTTCAGCAAATACATTTATATCTGGTGTCAACTTTGTTACTTTTTTATTAATTTCCACGCGTTCAAACAGACCATCACTGTTTACTTTTCCCGATTTGTACGTTGCTACGATACAATCATTTTCACAGCGTACACGATAAGCGATTTTATGTTTTTGATAGAAATTATCTTCCGTATCATAATAAATAGCCTTCATATCTATACGTTGCCATGATTGATCTTTATTTTCTTGCAAAAATCCACGTATATTTTCTATTTGGGCTTCATCTTTTATTTCCATTTTTACTTCTATTTCTTGATTATTCATGGATTTCCCAACAACCTTTCTCTTTCAATCTCAAAATAGCCTGATGTTTTGCTATTAAACTACTGCGATGAGCAATGCTGATAATTTTTGTATTTGGCAAATGAATTTTCAACATATCATATAAATTGCCCTCTAAATCTTCATCAAGTGCTGATGTCGCTTCATCTAAAAATACAAATTCTGGTCTATATAATAGAATTCGCGCAAAAGCTATTCTTTGTTGTTCACCTAAAGATAAAATTCTACTCCAATCATCAACAATATCCAATTTATCTGCTAAATTTTCTAACTTACAAGCTATGAGTATTTCTTTTATTTCTTCATCATTATATTTTTCACTGATTACTTCTTCAACTACAGGATAAGAAATTGCCTGTCTTAAGCTACCAAGTGGCAAATATGGTCTTTGTGGTAAAAATAAAAATTCTTCTTCTTTTGGCAAATAAACATTACCTTTTGCATAAGGCCAAAGACCTGCAAGTGTTCTTAAAAGAGTTGATTTACCCACACCAGAAGCACCCATGATCAATAAAGATTGATATTTCATCAAATCAATTGTACAATCCTTGATTAAAACATCTTTATTTTTATTAGGAAGGAAAACATCTACATTTTCTATACCGACTTTAATATTAGAAGCATTATCTATGATTAAATCAGATTTCAAATCTAAAGCTTCACTAACATGACGATTAAAACCATCTAAACGGCGGACTACAGAGCACCACTGTGCTATAGTTGTATAAGCATCTACAAAATATGACATTGCTCCTTGAACCTGTCCAAAAGCATTTGATACTTGCATAATCCAGCCCACTTGTACCTCTTTAGCAAACCAACGCGGTGCAGCCAATAATAATGGAATGATAATCGCCAATTGACCATAACCAGCTGTAAAGCCATTTAAGATTTTTTGACGAGTCATAATATCGCGGAAATTGCCAATTACAATCTTAAATCTAGTCAAGAAATTTTCTAATTCTGGTTTTTCACCACGATAAAAAGCAATCGACTCTGTATTTTCTCTTACACGCATCATCGCAAAACGGAAATCAGCTTCATATTTTTGCTGTTCATAATTTAAATTGATAAGTGCCTTACCCACCTTATGAGTGAGATACGTACCAACAATAGAATATACCAAAGATAACCAAACCATATAGCCATAGATAGTAAATTCATAACTGCCAATAGGCACAGTGATAATTCCTGATAAATTCCATAAAATTACAGTAAACGCCACCAAAGTTATCAATTGACGCACAAGACCAATCGTCAAAGATAAAGTCAACGCTACAAATTGATTAATATCCTCAGAAATACGCTGATCTGGGTTATCCATATCTTTTCCCATCAATTTCAACTTATAATAAGCTCTATTTTCCATCCATCTAACTAAATATTTATCAGTGAGCCATTCACGCCATTTTATCTGCAATAATTGTTGCAAATACACAGAATAAACGCCAATCGCTATATAGATAGCGGCAATCAAGGAAAATTTGCCCACTAAATACCAAAAACTATCAAATTCATAGGCTTGCAAAACATCCCAAAATTCTTTATACCAATCATTTACCAATACCGTCAAAAATACACTGGCTAAATTTAAAATTAAAACAACAGCTAAAATACCATAAGCTTTCCATTTTTGTTCAGAACGCCAATATCCTAGTGCTAAAATTTTAAAAGCCCGTAAATAATACATAATTCTTCTTGAAGTCAAACCATACACCTCTATCCTAAAATTAATTTTCATATCTTCTAAAAAAATATGCTAAAATAAATATATTGCTTACTTTTCTTTCATGAGCAAGAAAAGTAACAAAAGAACTCTACCTCCCGATATCAATTTTACTTTGTCAATTATAAAATTATGTCTATAACGCTCTAAACTCGCTTTGCTCAAACAGTAGAGCTAAAACCATAGCCATAATTTTATCCTTTCCAATAGCCTACGGCTACCGTAAAATTCGCTAACGTGAGGGACATTCGGTATTATTTTTAATAATGCTAAATAATTTGTTATATTTTCCGCATTATAAAATTTAGCGGTAATCGCAAGATTATTGAAAAACATTATCATTGAATACGGTTTTTGCTTAACTGTCTGAGCGTAGCGAGTTTTAAGCTTTGTATGAAATGATAATTTTTTTCAAAGCTTAAATTTTATCTGCGGTGGCTTTCTTTGGTTCGTTTCTTTGCCATCAAAGAAATGAACTTATAATATAAGGAGGAAAAAATTTTTTATGAATATTTTACTAGCTATTGCTGTTATGATTGTTATCATTGTTGCTAGTTATTTAGCTGATAGAAAATACCCTACAAAGAGAATATTTATTATTCCTTGTGGCATTATTTTACTTTGTTTTGTAGCTGTCTATAGTTCTTTAGTGATACCATCTTCTTCAAATTCTATCTCCACTGAGCAACGTTTGGCTATTTTAAACGAACAACCTTATTTTATAACATGGTACAATGATTATAAAGAAGATATCAATCAGCTAGATAGATTTGCTACAGTTTATCACAAAATCATTTCTAATTATGAAAATCAATCCATATCTGCAACTGAAGCTTTAAGTCAATTGCAAAGATTATATGATGAAACAAATGCTTTTAATAATTCATTACAAGATGCTTTACCGCCAAGTGAATTATCACAAAACAATTATACATTAGTTTATAATATTTTGGAAAAAACTCGTGTTTATAGTTATAAATTAAATGAAACTGTTCGTCAAAGTATTGTAATCATCAACGAAGGAACTTACAATCAAATTGAGCATAAAGATATTGTAAATAATTTAAATCGCATTTATGCTATTGAAGCTCCTATAATGTTAGATATCAATAGCGAAGTATCGCAAATTAAAGATAATCTAACTATCCCAGAAAATTAATCACAAATATAATATATAGATAAAATAAAAGGTGATACTAAAAGTATCACCTTTTTTATTATAATTATTATTATAAATCTTTTACAATTGTTTTGAGATATTCCGCAAAGTCACCAAATAAATCATCACGACGGAGAGCAAATTCTACTGTAGCTTTCAAAAAGCCTAATTTATCGCCTACATCATAGCGTTTGCCAGTGAAATTATAAGCATAAACATTTTCACGTTTTGCCATAACTTTGAGTGCATCTGTCAACTGTATTTCTCCACCTTTACCTGGCTTAGTATTTTGCAATACTTCAAATACATCTGGAGTGATGATATATCTACCAAGCACTGCCATTTGACTTGGAGCTTCTTCAATGCTTGGTTTTTCAATCATGTCATTAACTTTCATCAATTGTTCATTGATAGTTGGTACGCCTGCTACAATACCATAAGAAGAAACCTTTTCTTTTGGCACTTGTTGACAACCTAAAATAGTAGCACCTGTTTGATTATACATATCCATCAACTGTTTTAAAGCTGGCATTTCAGGATTATAAACTATATCATCACCTAATAATACAGCAAATGGTTCATTATCAATGAATGCTCTAGCACATAAAATAGCATCACCTAAACCACGCATATGTTTTTGGCGAATGTAATGTACATTGATTTCTGATGTTTCCTGTACCATTTCCAATAATTTAGTTTTACCTTTAGCTTTTAATTCAGCTTCTAAAATTGGTGCACTATCAAAATGGTCTTCAATTGCACGTTTAGCATGACCACTGATGATCAAAATATCTTCAATACCACTAGAGATAGCTTCTTCCACTATGTACTGAATTGTAGGCTTATCTACTATTGGTAACATTTCTTTAGGTGTTGCTTTTGTCGCTGGCAAAAAACGAGTACCAAAACCAGCAGCAGGTATAACAGCTTTGCGAATACGTTTCATAACAATCTACTCCCTATAATCTATTCAAATAAATAAAATACTTTAAATTATGACAATTTTATACAATCAAAAATCATTATATCATAAAAAAAGATTTTCTTCATAAAATTATTAACTCTATTGATTATAAAGTTTACCAAATTATAACTATGAAGAAAATCTCTCTTTATTATTAATTTTTAGCTATCCTATTCATTCCTATTGTAAGTCTTATTTTTTAATTACTAATCTTATCATTACTATTTCCTCAAAATTTAAGGCTTTATTCTTCGTTTATCTTTTTTATTTCTTCTACACTTAAATTAGTATATTTAGAAATAAGCTTTATATCTACTTTATCTTTTAACATATTTTTTGCAGTTTGTATAGCTTGTTGATATAACCCTTTTTGCATGCCTTGCTGTAATCCTTGCTGTAATCCTTGCTGTAAACCCTGCTCTAAACCCTGTTGCAATCCTTCTTCTTTAAATGCATTCATATAGGAATAATAATCTCTTATAGCTTTTTCTCTTTGTTCATATGCTCTACGTTCTATTTTATTCTGTAAAAATGTATCTTCAAATTCTACTGCTTCTTTAATTGCTGGAGTTGTCATCGCTATTTCCTCCAATTCTTCTTTACTATATTTCCCTGAAAAATAAGCAATCCATGCTTCAGAGGCTCTTATTTTTCGCATATCCTTTAAGGTAAATTTGGGCAATTCTAAAAAATGTATCTCTATATGGTCCGTAAGTTTTTTATGAGATTTCACATTTAATAGATTATAGATGTTATGCCATTCTTGCTCATCTTCCAAATAATCAAATGCTAATAGATTTATAGCTATAGCCTTCTTTAATTTCTTATATTCAGCACCTTTTTCTAATTGCTCTGAATACATCTTTGACCAATAATATAATGAACGCTCAGCCATTAATTTAAACGGACAAACTTGCACCTCAATATCTACTTGCGTACCATCATTTAAATCCGCTCTAATATCTAATTTAGATAATTTACCATCTAAAGTTAATGGTTCATTATCTTTATCTAAAAAACTTATATCTGTAAAATAGTTTTTATCATCTTTATTTAAAACTCCATTTAAAAAACTAAGTGTTAAATTCTTTCTTTTTTTATCCCCCAAAAGTTTTTTAAAATATAAATCATTTAATCTATTAAAATTTTCCATGATAATATTCCTCCATCATCTATATTATAACACAGAAAAATATCGTAAAAAAATTAAACTGCACTTTCAAAAGTCAAATATAAAGCAACTTTTAAAAATGCAGTTTATTATACTTATTATAAATAAAATCTCTGTTTTTATTTTTATTAATGATTGACCTGTTTAGCTAAAGTTTCATTCATATGTCTTATACCTTCTTCTAAATTAGCCAAATGTTTATCCATGCGAAATAACAAAAAACTTGCCACTACCATAGGAAAACCATAATTTGCTATATACGTAAAAATATATTCCATATTATCACCTTAATTCTTTATTTCTCTAGAGATTTATTAATAAAAGCTAATGCTTTACGATAATTTTTGCTTACAGCTTGTACAGATATGTGCAATAATTTTGCTACTTGTTTATATTTTAATCCCTTAAATACTACCAAGATAAAGACTTCATACTGTTTAGGTGGCAATTGATGAATAATCTTCATTATATCTAATCTAGAAGAAATACTATCAGCTAAATCCTCATCTACTGCCAATAAATCCCCAAATTCTTTTACTTCATCTTCATCATCTGTATTCATTTGAGCAGATAACGATACTTCATTTTGCCAAATACGCAGATATCTACGAAATAAAGTATGTACACCTTGATATACTTTTACTTTAGCGTAACCAGCAAAAGGCACACCTAAAGACTCATTAAAATCCTTAATTGCTTGATAAAAACTAATCACGGCTTCTTCATATGCCTCTTCTTGAATAGATATTAAATGATGTTGTCTAGAAGCACTATTTAATAAATTCTTATACTTATTTAATAATAACTGTATAGCATAATTATCTCCAGCTTTAGCTTTTATTAATAGTCTTTCCATCTAATCGTCTTCTTTCTATCATCAAGAGAATAATTTAAAAGAAAAAGGGGTGACACGCACCCCTTTTTCCTTATTCCGCAGCTATTTCTGCTGTGTCCTGACGATTTACACTACCTAAATTATATTTTTGTAAGCCCGCTATTTTTTGACCGATATCTAAAATATCATCTTCTGCTAAAGAAGGATTGATATAACCGAAACTACGACTGCTATAGCTAGCTTTACCTGTAGAAGTAGTACCTGTTTCTACTTTAATAATGATTTCACATTCTGCATTTTTCTTAACTGCCATAATACATTCCTCCTAATAAACTATAAAATTATAAATTAAACTTAAGCTAAAACATCTTGTGTAGTAGTTGTAATATATGCTTCTTTAATCGCTGTTGCTTTATGATTATCTTTGATAATAGCCTGTGTATCAATCATTTTCTGCATGACTACATCGACTTCACTTTTTGTCAATTCATCTTTAGGATCTGCTAAATTATATTTAAAATCGTCTCCATTATCTAAAGTAAATACCATTGTTAATTTGCGTGTATCTGCCATTAAAAATCACTCCTTAATTTTAAAATTTAAAAATACATCATAGCTTTGATTGATAACATCTTTTGCCGCCGTTTTTTATTCATCTTATCAACTCCTTACACTTATTTACTTGCAACTTAGATGGCAAAAATCAACCCCCAAATAAAAAATTTTTTTTAGCAAATAAAAAAGGCAAACTATTATCCAAAAACATAATAGTTTGCCTTTCGCTATATGTGCAGTTATGAATTTAAACTTTATATATTTTCTGCGAAGTATTTTCTAAACTTATATTTTTAAGGTCAAATAAATTTGAGGCGTAAAATTTATCCATTCTCATACCAAAATCAATACAAATTTTAAAAATAGTATCTTCTGTAGGATTACGACTTTTTTCACTTAATAAGCTAGCCACAGTTGAAGGTGGCATTCCTGCTTTATTTGCCAAGCCATTTATGCTCAAATTATAAGCCTTACATAATTCCAAAATCCTATAATCTACTGCCTTTATAAGTAGCATTATAATCATCTCGCTTTTTCTTAAATTAACTATATTATACTCTTATAAAAATAAAATGTATTCGACATATCGTAAATTTTTATAAAAATAACAAAAAATTTCCCCAAATTTGCTTAAAAGGTTTAATTTCTTCATTTAAACTGCAAGTAAATCATTAAAGGAGTGATTACTTATGCAAAATTTTCAAGTAGTAGATATCTCAGCTTGGCAAGAAAAACTCAATTGGCAAAAACTAAAAGCAAATAATATTCAAGGCGTTATCATCAAAATAGGTGAGTACACTCATCTAGATGAAATGTTTATCTCACATGTAAATAATGCTGTAACTTATAATCTGCCCTATGGCATATATTATTATGCTCATGCTTCAACAATTGATGAAGCTATAGCAGAAGCTAATTGGGTAGATAAACAAATCAAAACATATCTCAATGGACAAAATCCGCCACTTGGCATTTGGTATGATGTAGAAGATAAATCTATGCTCAAAAACAATATCAATGTAGCTTATATGATTGGCAATTTCATCAATCGACTAAATGAACTAGATTATAATTATGTAGGTCTATATAGTTCCTATAATTGGCTCACCAATATCATTGACTTAAATCTACTTGCAGATTATATTCCCATCTGGTCTGCTCAATATTATCATGAAAACAGCTTTAAACTTGAATATCCTAATCGTATTTGCAAGATATGGCAATACACAGATCATAAGCAAATAGATGATATGATACTTGATTGCAATATTTACTATAAATAATATTTACTTATAATCAGCTATAAACCTAAAAATCTATTTTATAGATAAAAAAGCTCATATATGCTATAATACTGTATAGCAAAATAACAAAGAAGTTTAATTATTTACCGGTAGGAGCTATTGTAATTAATGGCACAACATCGTATGTAGCTAATAGGTTCTATGTATCTGTAGTGGTGAATATTGACGAAAAATCAAAGCACAATAAAGATTTAGAAACATCATACCGAGCTATAAGTGATGGCATTGGTATAGATTTAGCAATTATAAGCAATGGTAAAATATTCAAAAATATAAATAAAAGTTCAAAAGTAAAAAGACTAGAAAAACGGCTTAAAAGAGAGCAGAGACATCTTAGCCGTAAATATGAATTTAAGAAAAAGAAAGGTGGTAAAACTGCTACAACAGCCTCTGCAAACATAGAAAAGCAAAAGCTAAAGGTACAAAAAATTCATCAACGAATTAGCAATATCCGCGTTGATAAATTCTATCCAAGTTCTAAAACCTGCCATGCTTGCGGATATATTCATAAAGGTTTGAAACTTAAAGACCGTGTATATATCTGTCCTAAGTGTGGTTATAGGGAAGATAGAGATTTCAATGCTTCGCTCAATTTGCGAGATGCTAAAAAATATCGGATAGCTTAACAACAAAAGTACTGATATGTGTACCGATGGCTAGTCGTGAATTTACGTCTTTGAAGTGTACTAGAACATGTGAGTAGTTGTTGGATTTATCCAAAACCAAAGCATACACGATGAAGAATAAATTTTCTCAAACGTAAACATTTTTGTCTATGTTTTTAGTAGCAAAGTATTATTATGCAAACAATGACCTTAGAAGAGCTCACACAAGGAAAAGTATTTATCAGCGATATTTCTACAGAAAATACTACTACTATTAACGGAAATAAAGTTATTATTGGTCGTTATGCTGTATGGTCTCCATTAAAGGATAAACCTGGACATATGATTATTGAGGTTGGTAATGACTTAGCACAACTTCAGCAAAAATATAATATCTCTGATAGTTTAGTATTCAAGTTCTTAAAATAAACTTATAGGTGTAATATTATGGCAAACATAAATCTTTCAGAATTATTTACACAAATTGGTCTATCAATGCAAGAGGCTCAGCAAAAAATTGAACAGTTTAATTATCTGACATTTATTAATCAATTTAAAAATGTAAATAATTCTAATGATGAAAATTCTTCTATTTTGGTACCTAAAACACAACAATTTTCATTTAAAATAAATGATACAACACAGATTTTAGATGTCCCTATTATCACTTTATTCAACCACAATAATCTAAATTTAAGTGAAGTTAAAGTTTCTTTAAATATAAAAAATTTTATCTCCAATAATAAATTACTCAATATCGAAGTGGGTTCAAACCAAAATAACAACGAATCAAATACAAATGAAGGAACTATTGAAATCATCTTCAAAAAAGATACTACCAATGAAGGCATTGCACGTATCAAACAAGAAGCTATTAAACAATTTTAATTTTTATAAATGAAAGGAGTTTCTCTCATGGCAGATATTAAACAACAATTTACAGGATTACCTTTAGGTCTTTTAGTATGTACCCCTATTATTGAAGTTGCTAAAGGACAAGCCGAACTTTGTCGTGTTTATTTAGATTATGTTTTTAAATTAGCCTACAAAGATGGTAAGCAAGATGGTGAAGCAAACGTTATTAAATTCAAATTAAATCGACCTGTCACTGACGGAGAAGGTAATATTAGTCAACAAGAAATTGAAGTTTCCGCACCTTTAATTTCTCTTGTACCAGTTCCTGCCTTTACCATGGACGAAGCCACTGTTCAATTTACTATGGAAGTAAAAGAACAGGTTGTTGATACAAGTAGTAAAGACACTTCTACTTCCTCTCAATTTGGGGCTTCTTTTTGGGGATTTAATGCTCAATTAAGTGGTAGTGTTACAACTTCTGCCTCAAATACAAGAAGTACCGATCAATCTGCTAAATACAATATTTATGCTAGAGCTTCTCAACAACCACCTGCTGAAGGTATGGCAAAATTAAGCACTATATTTGCTTCAGTAATTGAACCCATTCCTACTAAAGGTAGTAAATAGAAAGAGGGCTTTTTATGTATGGTAAAAAACCTCCATTTTCAATGAAACCACATTTTCCCACTTTGAATCCTACTAATATGCCAGCTGATTTTCCTAGACTTAATACTCCTTCTGGTCAAAATTTCCCATCGCTTCAACAATTTTCAATATTTAGTCTGCCACCAAAGCAAAGTTCTTCCATATCTTCAAATGATATGCAATACATTACTCCAGGTAAATATGCTGTATTAGGTTTTTTTGCAGATAGTCATAAAACTACAAAAACTGATCGATTTATGGCTACGCAAATAGGACAATATTTTTGCTGTCATACTTGTGGAAGACGTCCAATCGGTGGTGAAAAATTTACTCCAGACCATCAACCACCTTCATGTCTTTTTACGGAACTCCCTCATGAACTGGGATATCCTCATCAATTTTGGGAATTTGAATATGGTGGTTGGTTATTTCAAACCACTAACCCTAATATACCTTCCTCATTAGGCATTGATTCTATACCTTCAGTATTTGGAGAAAAACAATTTTTATATCCACAATGTCGAGAATGTAGTAATAAACAAGGTTCTGTTTGTAGACAAATGCTAAATAAATAAAAAACAAGTTCTTTGTCAAATGTTGAAGTAAATCTAGATAGGTAGATTTTTATCTACCTATCTTTTTTGTTCTAAATACATTATTCTTTTCTTAAACAATGAAAAGTAAAAAAAAATAAATATTGAAGTAAAATAATTTTCTCATATCCCAACATTTATAATAAAACCTATTTTTATTATAGAATTATCTAATATACTAAAAAATCTCAAAGAAAATATTTTCTTTGAGATTTTTTACTACTTATTTATTTCTTTTAAATATTTTGTTAAAGCATTTTGCCATGTTGGTAATCTATTAAAGCCTGCTTCATCCAGACATTTTTTACTCATTCTTGAATTATGTGGTCGTATAGCTTTTGTTGGAAATGCTGTTGATGATACTGGCTTTACATTTATCTTTATATCTGCTTGTTTAAATATTTCACAAGCAAAATCATACCATGAACATATCCCTTCATTTGTAGCATGGTAAATACCATATTTATCAGATAATGACATATCACAAAGTAATTTTGCTAAATCCACTGTGTAAGTTGGTGAACCTATTTGGTCATTAACTACCGTTAATTTATCATGAGTTTTAGCTAAATTAAGCATAGTCTTGATAAAATTCTTACCGTTACTGCCAAATACCCAAGAAATACGCACAATAAAATATTTATCTAAAATCTCTTGTACAGCTAATTCTCCATCAAGTTTAGATTTCCCATAAACATTTTGTGGTGCTTTTTCATCATTTACTTCATAAAAATCTTCACCACTACCTGCAAATACATAATCTGTACTAATATAAATCATCTTGGCATTAATTTCCTTACATACATTTGCTAATTCCTTAGTTGCTAAATGATTTATTTGATCACAAAGTTCTACTTCATCTTCTGCCTTATCTACTGCTGTATAAGCTGCACAATGAATTACTACATCTGGTTTATATGCTTTAACAAAAGCTTGCATTTTTTCTATATCTGTCAAAGAAAATTCATTTCTTGTTGTACCAATACATTCTATATTTCTAGCTTTTAATTCACGTACTACATCAAAACCTAATTGACCTGTATAACCTGTTACTAAAACCTTCACTAAAAATCACTCCTTACAAAGAAAGAGAGCCTAAGCTCTCTTTTTATTTATCTATTCTTATACATCTTATCATAATAGTCTTTGTATTCACCACTGATGATTTTTTCCCACCAAGATTTATGTGTTAAATACCATTCAATAGTTTTCTTAATGCCATCATCAAACTTAGTAGCAGGAAGCCAACCAAGTTCATTATGAATTTTTGTAGGATCAATAGCATATCTACGATCATGACCTGGTCTATCTGTTACAAATTCAATTAAATCTTCACTTTTACCAAGTTCTTTAATAATTGTTTTTACAACTTCTAAATTAGTGCGTTCATTATGACCGCCAATATTATATACTTCACCAATTTTTCCTTTACGAATAATTAAATCTATAGCAGAGCAATGATCTTCTACATAGAGCCAATCACGTACATTTTCACCTTTACCATATACTGGTAATTTTTTATCATTTAAAGCATTTGCTATCATGAGTGGGATTAATTTTTCAGGAAAGTGATATGGTCCATAGTTATTTGAACAACGAGAAATAGTTACAGGTAATTTATAAGTGCGATAATATGCTTGTACTAATAAATCCGCTGAAGCTTTCGAAGCTGAATATGGACTAGAAGTATGAAGTGGTGTTGTTTCTGTAAAGAATAAATCTGGTCTATCTAGTGGTAAATCTCCATAAACTTCATCTGTAGATACTTGATGATAGCGAATATTACCATACTTATGACAAGCATCCATAAGTACACTTGTACCAATTACATTCGTCTGTAAAAAGATTTCTGGATTTTCAATAGATCTATCCACATGAGATTCTGCTGCGAAATTTACTACAACATCAGGCTTTTCACTTGCAAATAAATCATCAATAAAAGCTCTATCAGCAATGTCTCCTTTAACAAATTTAAATTTAGGATTTTTCATTGCAATTTCTAATGTTTCTAAATTGCCAGCATAAGTCAATTTATCTAAACAAATTACTTCATCATTTGGATAATTATCTAATTCATAATAAACAAAATTACTACCAATAAATCCTGCTCCACCAGTTACTAATATTTTCATTATTTATCTCTTAAATTTTAAAACTAAACTTTTTATCTTAGATTTTTCTTCAATATTCATAAAGAATTTATACATTATACCTATATATAATAAAGTATATATTAATAATTTCATGATAAACACTACTGTATTTTTATCTTCAATCATTCTATTAAAAACATAGCCTATTATAGTAACAATAACTACACCAATTGTTATTCTTCCAATATTTTTCCAAAATCGTCCTATTTCTAGTTTTGTAATTTTTAAATAATACCAATTCATTATTAAACCATTACCAATAAACATCGATAAACCCGTTGCAAAAGCACAACCTATACCACCATACATCTTTGCTAATGGAATAGCTAAGCATAAATTAAAAATTCCCATACAAAAATAAACCTTTGCTCTAAAATCATATTTATTTTGAGCTTGCAATATCGCTAAGCCTATATTTTGTATTAAATCTATTGTAAAGGGTATAATAATCAGTAATGTAATCCAATAAGCATCTTCAAAGCCTATACCCGCCCATAAATTTATAAAATCTTCACCAAAAATAAAAAATCCGCTTCCAATAGCCGCTAATAAAAAATATTGCCATCTACCAATATTTATAAATAAATTAGATATTAGATTCATAGTTTCTTTTTTTGCTACCATTTCTGTAATATGTGGTAAATAAACATTAGAAATAGCTAATGATAACGCCATATAATTCATATAAATAAGTGACGATATCGCATATATTGCTACAGCACTAGTTCCACTGATTATACCTAAAATTATTTGATTAGTTTTAAAAAATATCTGATCTATTAAAGTAACTGCAAAAACACTTAAAGCTAATTTTTTAAATTCTTTAAATAGTTTTTTATCCCAATAATGATATTTTATCTGTATTTTTAAATATTTAAAGCAATAAAAACCTCTAACTATATTTAAAAATATATTCAATATTGTTTGTACTAAAGCTACAGAAAAAGCATATGGATATTCTTGTAATATTACAACAACTAAAATTGGTTGTAATATTAATTGGATGGTTTCCATACCTTTAAGAAATAGAAATTTTTCATACGCATTAATAATTGCTCTAAATATCATTGTAGATATTGTAACTATTATATTTAAAAGTAACAACCTAAATATATCTTTTGCTGAAGAAATCTCTGATATTGTCATGCTATTATAAAATATATCATCTATAAATAAATAACATATATAACCTATAATAAATAATATTAATGTTATTACAATATAACATCTTGCAGAAATAGCTAATACATTTTCCATACCAATTTTATCCTTTAATACCTTATATTTAGTATAAAAACGAACTACTGCAGCCGTCAAACCAAAATCCATAATACTAAAATAAGCAATAAAAGAACCTATTAATTGATATAAACCATATTCATTTTTTCCAATATAGTATATCAATAAAGGTACATATATAAAATTTATTAATGTATTAAAAAAAATATTCATATATGATAGTATTATCCCATATTTTCTATTTGCCATTTAAATACCTCATTTAGATAAAAATACACCTTAAAATATTAAGGTGTATTTTTATCTATCTTTCAGCTCGCATATCATTATTTAAGAAATCTTTATATGCTAATTTTATACCATCTTCTAATTTAGTTTTATACTTCCAACCTAGTTTTTCTAATTTAGATACATCCAATAATTTTCTTGGTGTTCCATCTGGTTTTGTTGTATCAAAAGTTATATTTCCTTTAAATCCAACTACTTTTTTTACAAGTTCTGCTAGCTCTTTTATACTTAATTCTTTTCCTGTTCCTAAGTTTACTGTTTCATTTCCAGAATAAGTATTCATCAAATAAACACAAGCATCTGCTAAATCATCTACATACAAAAATTCTCTTAGTGGTGTTCCAGTTCCCCATATTACAACTTCATTTAAATTATTTTCTTTTGCTTCATGAAAACGTCTTATAAGTGCCGGTAATACATGTGAATGTTCTGGATGATAATTATCATTTGGTCCATAAAGATTAGTTGGCATTACTGATATAAAATCTGTACCATATTGTCTATTTAGATATTCACAATATTTTAATCCAGATATTTTTGCTAATGCATATGCTTCATTTGTTTTTTCTAATTCACTTGTAAGTAAGCAATCTTCTTTCATTGGCTGAGGTGCCATTCTAGGATATATACAAGAACTTCCTAAAAACATCAATTTTTTTACTTTATTTTTATATGCTTCATGTATTACATTCATTTCTAATATCATATTGTCATACATAAAATCTGCTGGTGCTTCATTATTTGCGAGTATTCCACCTACTTTAGCTGCTGCTAAAAATACATAATCTGGTTTCTCTTTTGCAAAAAATTCTTCTACATCTATTTGTCTTCTTAAATCTAATTCTTTTGATGTACGAGTTATTATATTTGTATACCCTTTATTTTTTAATGCTCTAACAATTGCAGAACCTACCATTCCTCTATGTCCTGCTACATATATTTTTGCATTCTTTTCCATCATTTTATTGCCACCTTATTTATTAGCATATTTTTTCATATCTTCGTGAACCATCATAGATACTAGCTCTCTAAAACTTACTTTTCGTTTCCAACCTAATTCAGTTTCTGCCTTTGTGGAATCTCCCCATAATAATTCTACTTCCGCTGGACGGAAATATCTTGGATTTACATCTACGAGTAATTTACCTGTATTTTTATCATACCCTTTTTCATCTATACCTTCGCCTTTCCATTCTATTTCCACACCTACTTCAGCAAAAGCCAATTCTACAAATTCACGTACTGTATGTGTTTCATTTGTTGCTAATACATAATCATCTGGTTTTTCTTGTTGAAGTATTCTCCACATTCCTTCAACATAATCTCCTGCAAATCCCCAATCTCGTTTTGCATTTAAATTTCCAAGTGATAATTTTTCTTGTTTTCCTGCCATTATTTTAGCTACTGCTATTGTTATTTTTCTTGTTACAAATGTTTCTCCACGTCTTGGTGATTCATGATTAAATAATATACCATTACATGCAAACATATTATATGATTCACGATAATTTACTGTTATCCAATAAGAATACAATTTTGCTGCTCCATATGGACTTTTTGGATAAAATGGTGTTTTTTCACTTTGTGGTGCTGTTCCAGGAAGTCCACCAAATAATTCTGATGTTGATGCTTGATAAAATTTACATTTTACTCCACTTTGATAAATTGCATCTAAAAGACGAATTGTTCCTACTCCGGTTGCTTCTGCGGTATATTCTGGTACTTCAAAAGATACAGCAACATGAGACTGAGCCCCAAGATTATATACTTCATCTGGTTGTATTCTTTGAATTAATCCCATCAAATTACAAGAATCTGTTAAATCCCCATAATGCATAAAAAATCTATTTTTTAAACTTAGATCATCATACAAATGATCTATTCTATCTGTACAAATTGTACTATGACGACGAATTATTCCATGAACCTCATATCCTTTATCTAATAAAAGTTCCGCTAAATAAGAACCATCTTGTCCTGTTATACCTGTTATTAATGCTTTTTTCATTTTTAATACTCCTCACTAGTATTATTAAAATCTATTTTTAATATTGTTCTACAATTTTTAATACTTTTTTACTAAGTTTTTTCCAAGATAAACTTTCTATATATTTACTTGCATTTTCTATATATTTATTACAATCATTTCTATTTTCTATCACAAATTCCATAGCTTTGACTAATGCATTTATATCATTCGGCTTTATCAATATTCCTGTTTGCTTATGACAAATCTGTTCTACTATTCCGCTACAACTTGTAGCTATTACTAAAGATTTATTTATCATGGCAATATTTATAACTCCTGATTGTGTAGCATTTAAATATGGCAATACTGTTATTATATTATTCCCACAAAAAAAATTTCCTACTTCTGTATCATCTATCCATCTATTAATAATATGGACATTTCTTAATGACTTATATTCTTTTTCATATTTTGAAAAGTCTCCACTTCCAGCTATTGTTAATGAGACTTTTTTATATTTTTCACTAATTTTTTTATAAGCTTTAGATAATATTGATAAACCTTTATAATCCTCTATTCTTCCAAAAAATAAAAAATTTATATTTTCTTTATCATATAAAGACTCATTATATATTTTTATACTATTATAATAATTAAAAATACCATGAGGTATCACATGTATATTTTTTTCAGATTTATTATGAATATCTATCATATATTTTTTAAAATACTCTGATAAAATAATTATATCATCTGCATTTTTTAAACTCTTTTTATTATATATCCATGTAAGTTTATTCCTTATTAAATTACCAGTATGTGGTAAAGCATCATGTGTTGTTACTATTTTTTTTGCTTTTGGAAAAATATTATTTACTAATTCGCCCCAGTTATGAAAGGCTGGAACATATACAACATCAATTTTTACATCTTTAAAAAAATTTTTTATTATAAATCTATACTTTATGAAAAATTTAACTGTATTTATAATAAATGTTTTATTATTATTATAGGTTGGCAAAACTAATAATTTTTTAAACTTTAATTTTTTCCATTCATTTAACATATAATTTTGTTCTGATATTATGCCATATACATTTGCTCCATTTTCAATCAAACCTTTTGCCATCTCGAAAGAATATAATGCCGTACCGCCTTTTCTTCCCAAATAATTTACTAATATATTTTTACTCATAAATATTACCTCTATTTTTTTAACATATAATAAATATTATATAAAAATTTTATTTTTAAGTATTTCATAATATAATAAGATAATTTTATAAAACATTTATCCGTTAATATACCTTTTAATATGCATGATATCATTAAAAATTTATTATTATATTTATTATGTTTCAACAATGAATGTTTTAAACCCATTCTTTTAAAATTATTACAAGGTAAATAACTCATATATTTACATAAGTTCTCAATTTTATTTTCTGTAAACATTTCAGAAAAATATCTATAATAATAATATATTACTACGTTATTTTTACAATTCCAAGGCTTAAATGGTCCAGCAAAATGAATAATATTATATTTCTCTAAATCTTTTTCTATTATTTCATCTATATTACTAGCTATAAAATTATATTTTTTATTTATAAATTTAGCTCTATTCTGTAATAAATAATTTAAAAAATCTTGATCTAACATTGAAACATATTTGTTCTTTAAAAAAAAATTTTTTACTTCTTTTCTTATATTAAATTTTTCTTTTATTAATTTACAATTAAAATAAATAACACCTGAATTAAAATAAAGTTCATAATTAATTCCAATACTTCTATAATAATTTGTATTTATAATATTTTCTCTAGTTTTTTTTATATCTTTTACAACTGCACAATAATAATCCGTAATATCTATTTTCCATAAATCATAAATATCTTTTGTTACTAAAATATCTCCATCCAAGTAAATTATTTTATCAACATTACATTTTTCAAAAATAAACAGCCTATAAAACATACCTACATTTTTATGAAGATTTCTTATAGTTTCATCTATAGAAATTAAATGAAACTCTATTAGCTGATCATATTTATTAGCAATATCTAATAATAAATTTTTTCTTTTCTCACTAAGAGTTTCATCATGTAATATATGAACACATACACTATATTTAGTATTTTTGAAAAGAGATATCATTGTTGTTGCAACATATTTACTATACATACCATCTTTGTCATATAAACCAAATGCAATATGAATAATTTCTTTCATTTCACACCTTCTTAATTAAATAAAAAATAATACAAAAATTTTTTTATATTTTCCGGTAAACTCCAAAAAAATAATTTTATATTTAATTTTATTGAATATTCTTTTACGTTCGATATATTTAATATTTCTTTTCTTATACATTTTATATATGTTTTATAAAAATCCTTACCAAAATAGCTATTATCTTTTACATAAATTTTTAAACACCATGCAATAAAATCTAAATATCTTTTATTTAAACTTCTTATTATATTTTTATTTTTTTCTTCTTTTTTTATTATTTCACATGCTTTTAAAAAACTTAATCTTTCTTTACTAAAATTTTTATGAACTGTAGAATTTTCATGCTGAACATAATGATAGCCCTTTATTGGTAAGTAAATTATTTTTTTTGCACCTTTAAACAATTGATAATTCAGTAATAAATCTTCCCCATGAGATTTAATTTCATTAACCATCAAAATATTATTAAATAGATCTCTACGATAAAGTTTATCCCATAAACCCCATGATAATATTTCATTATTAAATATATCTACTATTGCCTCATTATTATCGTCATATATTTTTTTATTCATTCTTCCATATGAAATAAATTTATCTTTAAAATCTTTTATAAACCCGCCTATATAGATGTCAGCTTCTTCATATATATAATTTTTTATTAAATTTTCATAAACATCTAATTCCAACCAATCATCGGCATCAACAAAAGTAATAAAATCTCCATTTGAAGATTTTATTCCCTTCCATCTGGCTTTATTTTGACCTTGATTTCTTTGGTTTATTAATTTTACTCTTGGGTCTTTTTCTTCAAACTTCTCGCAAATTTTTTTACTCATATCAGTAGACCCATCATTTATCAATATTATTTCTAATTCTTTATATGTTTGATTGATAATAGATTCTATACATTTTTCTATAAAAGTTTCCGCATTATATATAGGTACTATGACGCTTATTAAAATATTATTTTTTGTCATTAAAATCTAACTCTCTTTTATTTAACAATTTTTCAACAAAATCTAATGACTTTTCTACCACTACATCTGAATTATAATGTTCATGTTCTCCCCATCTACCTAACCCATAAATATTATGTTCTTTACACCAAGATAATAAATTTTCCATAATTTTAGGTTTATCTAAAGTATTTAATGGATATGCATATTCATTTATATATTTGAAATTGTCACTATTATCATTACTAATTCTTTCTATGTTACTTTCTGTCCAATAACCTCTACTATTTGGACAAAAATTATGTCTTACTAACACCCTATGATAATCCAATTTTAAATTAGGATAATATATCCAATGTGCTTTTGTGTTTAAATTTTTATTGAAATATTCTGTTTGAATTGTACTATGTTTTAATCTTGATATACTTTTTATCAAGATTTCAGGCATTCCCTTAATATTTTTATAAGACTTCCATGGTATTGTTGTTATAATTTTCTCTGCTTGATAACTTTCACCATTATCACATGTAATAATATTATTAATACAATCTAGTTCTACTACACTTGTATTATAAATTATTTTATTTTCTAATTTATTACCCATTCTCTTCCAAAGTTCACCATATCCATATTTTTTAGGATAATAAAATTTAGCATGTCCTGGTTGCTTTCCATAAGCTTTTTTTACCAAACAACTCAAAAGAGTTTCTTCAAAAGAAACATTGGGCAACTTTTCTAACCAATAAGTTCCTAATTCATTCAACTCATTACAGAATATTTTTTTATTATATGGTATCATATAATCTTCTGCTATTTTTTTTCCTAATTTCCAATATATCCAATCTATAAATTTCAAAGGTTTTTCTTTATTCAGATTACATCCTGCAATTGCAATTTCTTTTAAATATTGAACTTGATTATCTAAATCCATTTGCCAAATATTTGCTTCTATTGGATGATTTATTATATTTTTTTCATCTAAATATATCTTAGAATCCCTATTATATAAATCCCATTCTTTTTCTGGCATAAATTTAAATAAAAACTCATTTGCCATTGGGCGTCTAACATCTAAAAAATGTCCTCCACCTATATCCATCGGTGTTCCATCAACATCTATAGACCTACATAGTCCTCCTGCTTCTTTTTCCTTTTCAATAACTAAAAAAGATGTTATTCCTTGTTCTAATAATCTATTTGCAATTGTCAATCCCGCAGGACCTGCTCCTAATATTATATATTTCATCCTTTATTATTCCTTTCAATAAAATATTTTATATATTTTAAATGATAATACATTATTACTAATGAATCATATATTCTAAATAAAAAAACTTTCAAACTAAATGTTTTTATTCTTTTTGAAAAAATAATATAAAATATACTCCATAAAAATAAAATAAGCATAGTAAAATTATTATCTATAATCGATAATACTGTTAATAAAAATACTATAATAGATATAATTGTAAACAAACACAAAAAAGTAGTATAATTAAAAAAATCTTTTAAAGACCAAAGTTGCATATCTGCCAAACAATAAAAATTCCTTTTCTTTAAATATTCATTAAAAGTTTTCGGCGTTCCCCAATATAATTTAGCATCTTTTACATAAATTATTTTATATTTATATTTTGACAATCTATTTATATAAAAGTCCGAATCTTCACCTGCATATTTTAAATTTTCCTTAAAATATCCTATCTTCTCAAAAATAGATTTTTTTATTAATACACCTCGATTTGATGGAGTAGAAAAAAACTTTCCTTTATCTCCTTGTAAAAATGCATTTGTATATAACGTCGAAAAAGTATTTTCTTTTCTTCCATATAAAGGACCATATGCAATATCTGCATTTTCATTTATTAAATTATTATATAAATTATAAATAAAATTTCTATCAAAAAAATTTCCAATACATGATACTAATACAAATTTTGTATTAGTATTTTTTATCGCTAAATTAAACCCCTGAGCTATATTTAACTTTTTTCCTTTTATTATATTTAATTTAAAAGGAGCTCTTTCTTTTACTTCTTCTATTATTTCTATTGTTTTATCAGAAGAACCTCCATCTGCTATAATTAATTCTTTTGGTTGTAATGTCTGAGAAAAAAAACATTCCAAATATTCCTTTATATTCTTTTCATCATTAAATGATGTTGTTACTACTGTAATATCATTACATATCATATTATAACTCCTTTTCTAAAATAAAAAACTTTTATATGGAATATATGCTTCTAGCGTTGTTATATATAAATTATAAATATATAGTACTAAAAATAAAAAATATATCATTATTTTTACTATATATCTTTGTTTTTTATTAATTACTTCAAAAATATATGGTAATAATATAAAAATATAACTTAGCCCTGGCATTCCTAATCTAATTCCTAATATTCCCGTATTAAATGAAAATAATAATGCTATCATACTTGACCATATATATATTTTTAACATTTTTTCATAGTTATCTTTAATCTTTATATATTTCTTCAAATATATAAAGATTAAAGAAAACAAACAATATAATAAAATTTGGCTTAATCCATTTATTTCATTCCAATCTACAACATCTAAATAAAAAGCCTTATCTGGAAATAATATTACTAAATAATTTTTAAATATAAATATAAATATAAATATAAATATTATCCATATAAAATATTTATATTTATATTTCTCACTTGAAACTATATAATACATAATGGCAAAAAGACTACTAATATGAAACATTGCTGCTATAATTATACAAATAACATATTTTATTAAATTTCTTTTAAGTATATATCTTGTAGCAAATAATATAATAGCTATAGCAACAAATTGCCTAGAAACAGATAATGTTTGTACTAATCCTATTGGCAATCCTAAAAAAGCTAATACACTCCAAGCCCACTTATTTTTTAAATCTGAATATGTTTTTATACTATAAAAATACAACGGTATAGATATAATTGCTACAAAAAAGAAAAAATATCTATAATCTTCTAGCATATATGCGCCTTCCATCAATAAGGCTGATAATACTTCCCCTTTTAATAAATATGCCTCTTGAATATTATTTTGTATGATACTTTTATATAACCCATAATCATACCCTATATCTTCTCTTATTGAATAAAAAAATATAAACAACAAGATGCTTATATAATAAAAAATTCTATTCATTTTATCGGAATTTTTATTTTCTTGAAATAAAATTATACTCATAACCCATACACTCAATAAAATATATGGTAACATCCTTGTTCTCCTTCTTGCTTATATATATTTTTTATATTATCATTTATTCTCTTAATAAAGTATATATATCTTTTAATAATTTATATAAACCTAGAAAATATAATATTTTCCTAAGATTTCTCTTAATTTTTATTTTCCATGTATCTTCAAAATATTTTTTTATAAATCTCTCTCTATCTAATGCTATTAAATCTTGCATAAAGATTTTTCTTTTATTATTAATTTTTACTGAAAAAAACATTTCATGTACATTTTTTGTTAATAAATCTGCTCCTATATCCTTATACTTAAAATTAGATTTTATTTCTTCAAATATATTTTTCCCTTTTTGAGTATGTATTAATACTCTAGTTGTTCCTTTATCATCATCAAAATCTTTTGCTATTAAGCCTGTTATAAAACAATCCCATATAGTAAAATCACTTACCCTATATCTTTTTTTGAATGCACATTCATAGCAAGAAGGTCTATCACAAATATCAGAAAAAAATGCTCTAAGCATTATATCAGACTCAACACCTAAATGACCTAAATCTCCACCTCTATTATCGCGTATTGTCATTTGGGAATATTTATAACCATAATATTTTTTATCTCTAAATATAATATTTTTTATATTATTTCCATATTTTTTTCTTTGAACTTCAAGATATTTTTTCCAAACAAGAGGAGATGGTACTGCATGACAAACAACATCTACTGTTATAAGTTTATTATAGTCCTTTTTTAAATATTTTTTTAATCCCTCTATTTGACAAGGTGTTCCACTAAAACATACCCATCTATTTTCATCTAGAAACTTTTTAGCTTGTTTAAAAGTCTCTCCTATGTTACTTTGAACATATTTACTATTCCTATATAATTTTAGATCTATTTCATTTTCTACATAACTATGCACTACATTTAAATTTTCATCATATTGAACACCAAAGACTATTCCTTTTTTTTCTAATACATATTTAGCTATAGCTGTAAAAGCTCCTCCAGCCGTACTTTCTTCTCTTATTTTCTCATCTTTATTTTGAACTAAATATCCTTCTTGTTCAAAAACTTTTTCTTCAACTTTATTTATAATTGGACAAACATTCTCACATAATCCACAATTTATACACAAATCTTTATTTATCTTTGGATATAAAAATCCTTCTCTATCAGCTTTCATTTCTATGCAATTTTTAGGACATATACTATAACAAGCTGAACAGCCACAACAATTCTTTTTATCTTTTATTTCAATCATTTATTTACCTGCCTTTAAAGCTTTTATTAAATACTCATATGATTTTTTTCTATATAATTCTATTCTATCCCATACTATTTCATAATTAATATCTAAGCTTAAAGCATCATTCACATTCATATCTGGTGTAATAAATCTTTCATGCAAATTTAATAAATTAAATAACGAATGCATTCTAGAATTAGTAGATAATTTAGATCCTTCTTTAAATCGTCTAAAAGTAAAAAATTTCTTACCATTTAACACAGAGAATACTGTTCCATGAAAAGAATCAGTAAGAACTAGTTCTGCATTTCGTATTAAATTAACAAATTCCTCTGGACCTATATCATATGGTGCATAATCAGGAAAAGATATATCACTTTTTATATATTCGTCCATATGCAATAAAGATACAATTTTATATCCAGTTTCATTTCTAACTTTATCTGCAAATGCTCTCTGTTCAGGATTATTCCCTAAGAAATAGCAAAAAATATATTTATCTTTGTACAATCTTTTATTTGGAAAATAATTAAGCCATTCGTCTTTTGTAAATAATAAAGTAGGATCACAGACTACAGGTACTTCACGATGAGCTACTTGTTTTATAATATTTTGTCCACCTTCTTCACGTACTGATACATAATTTATACGATTTAAAAATTTATTAGCAAAAGACCACTGTCTTTTTGGTAAAGATGAAACACCAAAACTTGTAGCATATGCAATTTTATTAATATTTTCAGGAACAAAATTCAAAGTATAATAATTTGCATCAATATTAGAAGGTAACCATAATTGATCGCTTCCAACAAGAACAGATGAATAATTATTACAATAATTTCCTATTTCTTTTTTAGAATTATATACCGGAGATAATTTATATTTAGTATTTTTAAACTCATTAAATTTTTTATCTCTAATCAATACATTTTCCTTAAAATTACTATCCATTTTTTTTAAGAAAAATCTTTTTATAAAACCTAATTTCCCTTTAATAATATTCCAATCATTTAATTGTCTCATATAATGCTTTAATTTTGCATTACGAATTTCTTTAGCTATACCATCAATACAAATTGTTTCAGATTTATAACCTAATTTTTCTATAACTTGTTGAGTAGCATACGCTTGAAGCATACTTCCATAATTTTTTTGGAAATAACATGATACGATACCAACTTTATTCACTAGCTTTTCATTCCTTTATAAATATTTAAATACGATATTGCCATATTTCTCATATTAAAATTATTTTCAACTATTATTTTTGAATTATGACCTTTTTTATTTATCCATATTTTATTTTTTAATAATTCATTAATATTTTTAACAGCTTCGATTTTATCAATATATAAAACACCATTATCTTCTACTAAATCTCTATTTCCTACACAACTAGATAATATAACAGGTAAACCTATAGACATAGCTTCTAATACAGATAAAGGTAACCCTTCCCATAATGAGGTAGATAAATATATATCTGCATTAGCTAAATGATTTTCTAATTCTTTTCGTTCTATCCAGCCTGTACATTTTATATTTTGTGAAATTAATTCTGATTTTAATTCACCATCACCGCACCAAATAAATTTGATATTAGGATTATCTTTAAATTCTGAAGCTATATCATTAAAAAGCTTAGGATTTTTTTGAATAGATAATCTACCTACAGAAATTATTGTTATTTTATTACTTATATTTTCTTTTTTTTCTATCTGTAATGGTTTTATTCCATTATTGATAAAAGTAACATTTTTTATACCTTGCTCTTCAATAGCTTCTTTTTCAGATTGAGAACAAGCCACTGTTTTCCCGCCAAAAAAACTAGCAAATCTTTCCATCCAAATAAAAATTTTTCTTTTTTTAGGACTTACGTCTAAACGCAAAAAAGATATTGCATGTGGAGTATATATTGTTCTACTTGATTTTCCTAATAAAAAACTTACTATACGACCAAGAAAACCTGCTTTACTTGAATGTAAATGAATTATATCTATATCATCTATTTTTTTTAATATTATATATAATTCCCATAAAGCTTTTAGATCTGTTAAAGGATTTAAACTCCTACTAGCACTTTTCCATGGTATAAATTTTGTATTCGAAGGAAATTTTTCTCTAAAATCGCTAGGAGTATTATCTCTATTAATACCATAAATTACTATATATTCTTCTTTATCTAATTCATTAGTCAAATTAGATAAAAAACTAAATACTCCACCTGCAAAACATTCTACTACATGTACTATTTTCATTAGTTGTCCTCAAAAACTACAATATCATCTTCATTGATATATTTACCAGATTGTACTTCTATAATAATTAAAGGTATTTTCCCTGGATTAGATAATTTATGTTTTACACCCATAGGAATATAAGTACTTTGATTTTCTGTAAAAATACTTTCTTTATCATTGATAATAGTCTTACCTATACCCGAGATAACAGTCCAATGCTCACTACGATGATAATGCATCTGCATAGTAAGTGAAGCCCCTGGATCCATCTCTATTTTACGCACTCTATAACCTTCACTTTCAGTAAGTAAAGTGTATTTTCCCCATGAGCGATACATAGTAACATTTTCTTTTGCTTCCTTACGTTTATTCTGCTTAAGCTTATTCACTATATTTTTTACTTTTTGACTTTCACCTTTTTTAGCTACAAGAAGTGCATCTGGAGTATCAATGATCATTAAATTTTCTAAATCAATACCAGCTATTAAACGATTATCGCCAATAATCATCGTATCTGTACAATTTTCCGCTAAAATATCACCTTTAAATACATTTTTATCCTCATCAGAAAGTACTTCTGCGATGGCATCAAAACTACCGATGTCATTCCAATAAATATTTTCCATTGGTATCATCATCATCTTTTGTGATTTTTCTGCTACTGCATAGTCAATAGATATATCAGGCATGTTTTCAAAATTATCTACTGTATACTGATAACCATTCTGAGTAATATCTACTATTACTGGCATATATTTAGTTAGTTCAGCCTGCATAGTAGCTATGCTAAACATAAACATACCACCATTCCAATAATAATTACCAGAAGATATATATTCTTTAGCTGTAACCAAATCTGGTTTTTCTTTAAAAGAAATAACTTTTTTAGCTACATTATTATTTTTCTCTGCTTCAATATAACCATAACCAATTTCTGGTTTTGTAGGTTTAATTCCTAAAGTAACTATATTATCTTTTGCTACATCTTGAGCATTTCTGATTAAATCTTGAAAAGCATCTATCGGTTTTATTAAATGATCTGATGGACTAACAAATAAAATCTCATCATCATCACATTGCAATATATCCTGACAATAACTCTGTGCTAACGCAATAGCGGGAGCTGTATTTTTTCCCATAGGTTCAGTGATAATATGTGCTTCTTGTGCATTTATAGTTTTTAATTCTGCCTGCACATGAAAAATATAGTGTTCATTAGTCACTATAACAATATCTTCTGCTTCAACTAAACCTAAAAATCTCTCTATAGTTTGAGCAAGTAAAGATTTATCCCCGATTACATGCAGAAATTGTTTAGGATAACAATCTCTAGATAGCGGGAATAATCTAGTGCCTCCACCACCTGCTAAAATAATAATTTTCATCTATCAATAAGCTCCTTTTTTTGCAAATACTGCTTTAAAAGTTCTCCATAAAATCATTATATCAAGCCATACAGACCAATTGCGCACATACCAACTATCCATATGCACACGTTCTGTATAATCTATATCATTACGACCACTACATTGCCACATTCCTGCAATCCCTGGTCGCACCATCAAATAATCATCAATATAATTGCCATAACGTTCCATCTCTGCTTTAATTATAGGTCTTGGACCTACTAAACTCATCTCACCTTTTAAGACATTAAAAATCTGTGGCAATTCATCAAGGCTAGTCTTACGTAAAAAAGCTCCAGATTTAGTAATTCTCGGATCATGTTTTAATTTAAAATCTCGTTCCCATTCAGCTCTTGCCTCGGGATCATTTTGCAATAACTTCTCTAATTTCTCCTTGGCATCTACACACATAGAACGAAATTTATAACACGGGAACTCTTTGCCATCTTTACCTACTCGCATATGTTTAAATATCACAGGTCCTGGAGAATCTTTATAAATCCATATAGCTATGATGACTAAAAGTGGAGAAATACAAATTGTTCCCACTATAGTCAATACTATATCAAATAAATATTTAATAATGCAATTTAATCTACGTTCTAAATTATTACGTACACGAATAAGCATAATTTTTTCTGTAAAAAATGTTTCTACATCTATCCCCCCCATAGGAATAGCTGTAAGATTGGGAATGATACAGATATTTTTCACTAATGGCTGTACACGATGAATAATATTTTGCATTTTTACTTGTTCCAAATAAGGAATAGCTATCAATACATTATTTATCCCTGTAGTTTTGATTATTTCTTCTATATCCTTAAAATCACCTAATAAAGGATATTTTTCTAATCCTTTTATAGGAGTTTTATCACTGATTAAACCTACTATTTTATAAGAACTCATTCCTATATCATTATTTATGCTTCTCGTAAAAGCTAAAGCTTCTTCTTGAGCCCCAATAATTAATAAAGGTATCTTAAATATTTTTCTTTCATCTAATATACGTTTCAATAAATAACGCACAATTATCAGACATATAAAACTAGCTAACCAAAGTAATGCTAAAAAAGCTATACTATGTTCAGTAGAATTAGCGCTTACAAAAAAGAACAATAAAATAGCAATAATACTATAAATACTACTATAAAAAAGCGATTCTACTCTTTGCCAAAAAGGAATAGTACGACGATAAGTCCTTGCAGCAGCGATAAAAGCTATATAAATAAACGGTATAACGATAAATAAATCTATATGACGAAGATTTTCCTCACTAAAATATATTGCTATCAGTTCAGCTAATAATACCGCTAGATAATCTGCCATCAGTGATATACCAGACCAAATTATGCGGATATTTTGTTTTAGATTAGTTTTATAATTTTGTGCCAATAAATTCACCTACATTGCATTTATTTTTAATTATAGTATAAAAGGAGAAGCCATATTTATCTTTAAATCTATACTTCTCCTTTTACATCTATTTCCTATTATAAACCATATCTTCTACTATAATTATATAAAGTATAACCAAAGCTGAACATTATACCTAAGACAAAGCCAATAACTACAATTAATTTTTTATTTGGCTTAGCTGGCATATCTTCTTTTGGTAAATCTGCTGCATCAATGATCTGGATATCCATAGAATCTTTTGCTTCTTGAATTCTAGTCTGTTCATAGTTTTGTACAAGAGAAGTATATACTTGACCTGTGATTTTAGCATTACGTTCTAAACGCATATATTCTACACTATCAGCAGATAATGTAGCTATATTCTCTTGAGCTTCTGCTTGTTTTGCTTTCAAAGCTTCCAGAGAAGCATTATTTACAGATATCTGCACCTCTGTGCTGATTTTATCTTTTAAGAGGCTCGCTTGTACTGGGCTTAAAGTCACTGATTGTGAATTTACAGCTTTGGCGATCTCATCAGTCAAAGATTTTTCAAGGCTATTTAATTCTTCTTTGGCTTTGATCACATCAGGATGTTCATCAGTGAATTGTTGCTGAAGACCTACAAGTTCTACACGTTTATTGACGATAGCTTCACGGATATTACCGATATTTGTATTATCAGATACATTATATTCCAATAAAGATGCATTTTGCTGTTCCAATTGACTAGTCACACCAGCAAGTTTAGCATTATCTCCTTCACTTTGCGCTTGAAGCTGAGCAATAGTTGTATCATAATTATTTAAATTAGCAATAATAGCTTTAGCTTGTTCATCAGGTGCATAGATTTTATGTTCCTGCTGATAAGCAGCTAATTTATTTTCTGCTGTTTCCATCTCTTCTTTAGCGATTTTTATACGTTCATCAAGGAATTTCAAAGTAGTAGAATTATCTTCTTTATTTAGTTTAGTCATCAATGCTAAGAAATTATCTGCTACCCCTTGGGAAATCATCTGTGCTTCCTCTGGTGTCTTACCATAAGCCGCTATAGTTATTAAATCTGTATTTTTAATATTAGTAACTTCTAAATTAGATTTTGCAAAACCTGCTGCTGTCATATTCTCCTTTGTTTCTTCTGGCAGATCTAATTCAGTAATAATAGGCTCTAAAACTTCACGAGATTTCATCAATTCAATATAAGATTCAGGTGAACCGGAACTTCCTCCCCCTATATCTATGCCAAACCCAGCTGCCATAGCTGCATAACCAGCCATAGAAGAAATATTATTAGATTTTACACGTACAAGTGTGGTAGATTGATAAGATTTTGGCAAGACAAAAGCAACTATAGTAGCAATAAGAGTACAAACTACTATTATCGCTAGAACTATCTTTTTCTTTTCAATCATTAAAGAAAACAATTTTTTTAAATCAATTGTATCATTATCATTTGCATTATTTATATCCATTATTTCACTCCTAATTAATCAGTCAAAGCTCTATACGTACTATATACATTGATAAGTGGTAATACGTCTTTATGGAAGTCGATTTTATTAGATTTAGGAATATATAAGATATCTCCATCTTCTAAGGCAAAATTCTGACTGATATCATGTTTTTCTATATAATCTTTAATATTGGCTTCTTTTACATACATAACACCATCATCTATGCGAATGACTTGTACTTTTTTGATACGACCATATGTAGTCACCCATCCAGCTCTAGAAATGGCAGATAATACATTCATATCATCAGAAGCTAATTCCACTGTTCCTGGAGCATTCACTTCTCCCAATACCTGTACTTTTCTAGGTCCATAATTAGTGACGATTATTGACATATCTGGTATTTTAATATATCTGCCAAATTTTGCAGTCAATACTTGTTTTGCTTCTTCAATAGTTAGACCTGCTAATTTTACGCTACCTGCATAAGGTAAATTTACATAGCCATCTGTACCGATCATAATGCTATCCAATCCCTGAGCATCTTTGTAGCCTATAATTCTAATTGATATCGTGTCATATTTATATAAACGATAATGTTCATCATAATCTGTTAATGATTTAATAGCTGCTGGTTTAAACACTGATGTATCTGTTGCATCCATAATCACTGCACTATCAGCAATATTTGTATATACATCTTCTGGCGCTGCAAAAGCTGTAGTTGATAATGCTGATACTAATAAAGCTGTAACTATCGCTTTTTTATAAAATCTTCCCATAAAATCCTCCACAAATTTTATTATTAATTTATAAATCCATTCTTAACTAATTCTATATTATATCATATATATGTAAAAATCCACTACTATATTATTTCCTTATTTTATATTTATATTTTACAAAAAAATATAAATTTCCTAATAATATCAAATATAAACTTAGATATAAAAAACTCTAGAATATAAATCCTAGAGTTTTCTTAATTAATCTTTATTAATCTTTCATTAAAACTTTATAAATATAAGTCATAGCTATAGCTAATAAAACAAAACCAGATACTACACCAATCCAACCATTACCAGCAATACCAGCTACTAAATAACCTACAAATGCACAACTAGCTACTACGATTACATATGGAACCTGTGTACTTACATGATCGATATGACTACATTGAGCCCCCGCAGAAGCTAAGATAGTTGTATCAGATATTGGTGATACATGGTCACCACCTACAGCACCAGCCAATACTGCTGCTACTGTAACTACTAAAAGATGTGGATCTGTAGATACTACAGCAAGAGCTATAGGAATCAAGATACCGAATGTACCCCAAGAAGTACCAGTAGCAAAAGCAAGACCGATAGCTACAAGGAAGAATACAGCTGGCATGAACATACCTACAGTAGCATTATTGGATACAATACCGCCAACATAACCGCCGATATTTAAATAATCTTCACCACAAACACCAGATAAGCTCCAAGCAAGACATAAGATAAAGATAGCTGGAGTCATAGCTCTAAAACCTTGGTTAAAACATTCACAGAATTTACCAAAGCGAAGCACCCCACGTGGTACATAGAGTAAAAATGTGAATACTAAAGCGATAAAGGAACCAATTACTAGACCTCTGGCAGATTCACAATTTGCAAAAGCATCAGATACACTAGCACCTTCTAAAATACCACCAGTGTAAAGCATACCGAAGATACAACCACCGATTAAAACGATAAGTGGTAATAATAAATCTAAGATTTTACCATTACCTACTGCTTCCATTTTTTCTTCTTTATATTCTTCAGGAATTACTAATTTGCCACCGCTTTTTTTCTCTAAAGTTTTCATAGCAGCAAAATCTTTACCTGTCCAAATCAAGAACAACATAAAGATAATAGTAAACCATGCATACATATTAAAAGGAATTGTCTGCAAGAATAAGGAGAAACCATCAATAGCACTGTCTTCTGGAAGTGAAGAACTAACTGCTGCTGCCCAGCTAGATACTGGAGCGATAATACAAATTGGTGCTGCTGTAGCATCAATGATATAAGCGAGTTTTGCACGAGTTACATTAAATTTATCAGTAACAGGTCGCATAACTGTACCTACAGTCAAACAGTTAAAATAGTCATCGATAAAGATAACTACCCCTAAGATAGAAGTAACGAGTAAGGAACTGCGTTTTCCTCTGATTGCACTTGCTGCCCATTCACCATAAGCACGAGAAGCACCAGAGCGAGCAATAGCTGCTACAATAATACCTAATAAGACCAAAAATACTAAAATATATACATTTCCGCCAACTTTATCGGACATAATTGCAAAAAATGTATCAATAGCAGCTAATAAATCAAAGCCTGTGAACATTAAAGCCCCTACAAAGATACCCACAATCAACGACATGTATACTTCTTTTGTCGCCAAAGCCAATACTATGGTAATTATCGGAGGCAATAGCGACCATGCTGATTCAACCATTCATTTCCATCCTTTCTTATATATACAAATTATAAATAGTTAAAAACAATAGCTATATTATACCATCTATAGACTATTTGGCAAAATGCTTTTTGATAACATATCCTGTCCTTAGTTGAAACAAATCAATTATAATACCTAATATAATATCTAAATTAATTCAACTTGTTTTGCCATATTCATTGTAGTATAATAAACAAAGAAGAGAATAAACTGATGTTTGCCGATGTCAGCCCTCTTCTTATAGTGTTATTGTTGAAGAAGAGGCTGTCCATCAAGATGGCTTCTTTTTTATTTTAAAATCAATTAAAATAAGAAAGTATAGTAAATACAAGCGTTAATAAAGATATTATCAAAGACAATACTTCATAATTCGTCATATTTACCACCTCCCTAAAAGAGAGGCATGACACATCAATTTATTCCCTATGCCAAGAATTATATCATAAAGACAAGTATTTTACTTGTCTTTTTATTTTTGTCATAAAAATAAAAAAAATAGGTTTAGATATAAAATCTAAACCTAAATAGTATTAAGGTATATTCTTAGAATTTTGAAGGCTTCATTATTTAACAATATTAGTTATAGTACCAAAAACAGTTTTTGCTCTATCCCCCATATTTACAATCATTTGTTCATGTAAGAATTTCAAATATCTGATGAACACATAAGTTACAATCGCTGTAGCTAAGATAGTTTCTACTCCTACTACATAATTTAAAATGCTAGGTACTGCTATATTGATTTCATTTAAATAACTAACAGTCTGACGAAGTGCAATCGCAGTGATAACAAATGGGAAAGTAAATGCTGCATAACTAGGATAGAATTTTAATTTTAAAAGTTTTGGCATCTGTGTAAGCACTGCCACAAATAAACCTTGAGCTAATATCTGCATAATCACAATCATGATTAAAGATTTATCAGCAACACAAGCAAGATATCCTGCTAAACTTAAACTCATTGGTGCAGTATAGATACAAAATAAAGGTTTTGCTGGTTCAGCGATTGCATGTTTACTGCAATAACGGATAGTAACAAGCGCAAATAATATCATATACATAGTGAAACCAAACCAGAAAATATATTCACCTAAATTGTGGTGATTAAAAGTAGGTGCTGTAACAGACGCTACCACAATACCTACATACGCTATAAAATATGTTGGAAAAACATCTCTTAATTCAAAATTAATGATATAGCGATAAGTAAACCATGCCATCAACATAAAATGACCACAAATCGCCCCATACCAAACTACTTCACTAGCTATAGGTGCAAACGGAAAAGTATAAGTGCAAAGCTGCATAATCGCCATAAAGAAAGTAGCAAACACACTGGCAAAAATAGAATTTCCATTCAAATCATTTTTCATCATCTGCGGATGTAAAATAATTTTACTAAATAACAACACCCCTAAAAACGCAGAACTAATACCGCAAGCATATTTCAAAATCATGGAATATGGTGCAAGCAAATTGCCAAGAGCTGCTAGTCCAAGCATCACCCCAGCAGTAGGTACAGGAACTTTTCTAATCATAATATAAAGCCTTCTTTCATAAATTATCTTATTTATAATTTCTTAATTAACATCTCGTTCAACCTTGACCTTATATTATCATATATTCATCCATAAGTAAAATATATTATTTACTTTAAAACAATATGTAAATACCTATTTATAAAAATAGAAAAATCACCATAATATAAATCTTATATTATAAATATAAAATCTATACTATGAGGAAAATCTTTAATAACACCAAATTTTTCCCCTATTTTAGCATCTTTTTACGCTAACCATCAAACTTATCAATAAATAATTTGTTATTTTTCCGCATTATAAAATTTAGTGGTAATCGTAAGATTATTGAAAAATATTATCATTGAATACGCCTTTTGCTTAACTGTTTGAGCGTAGCGAGTTTTAAGCTTTGTATGAAATGATAATTTTTTTCAAAGCTAAAATTTTATCTGCGGTGGCTTTCTTTGGTTCGTTTCTTTGCCACCAAAGAAATGAACACCTATATCTACTGAAAAATTCGCTAACGTGAGGAACATTTGCTTATTATTTTTTATTTAAAAACTAATAATAAAAAATTCCCTATAATATAAATCTTATATTACTATTATAAAATCTATATTACAGGGAAATTATAATCTGTAACTTTCCTCGCGTTAGCAGACTTTTACGGTAGCCATAGGTTAATAAAATCAATATCGCGAGGCGGTTTCTTTGGTTCGTTTTTTTACCATTAAAGAAATGAACATTTACATCTTATGAGGAACATCTTCTAATAATACCAATTTTTTCCCGCATTTTAGCATCTTTTTACGGTAGCCATAAGGCTATCATAAAAAGTGCGTGAGCGGGTGGTTTCTTTTGCTTCGTTTTCTTTACCACTAAAGAAAATGAATACCTATATTTTTTCAAAGCTTAAATTTTATCTACGATAGCTTTCTTTGGTTTGTTTCTTTGCCACCAAATAAATGAACACCTACATTTTTATACTTACTTTTCTTTCATGAGCAAGAAAAGTAACAAAAGAACTCTACCTCTCGATACCAATTTTTCTTTGTCCATTATAAAACCATATCTATAACGCTCTAAACTCACTTCGTTCAAACAGTAGAGCTAAATTCATAGATATGGTTTTATAATTCCCAATAGCTTTCAGCTACCGAAAAATTCGCTAACGTGAGGAATATTTGCTTATTATTTTTTATTAAAAAACTAATAATAAAAAATCCTCATAATATAAATTTTATATTATAAATATAAAATCTACACTATGAGGAAAATCTTCTAATAATACCAATTTTTTCCCGCATTTTAGCATCTTTTTATGGTAGCCATAAGGCTATTGGCAAAGATAAAAATATGGCTACGTTTTTAGTTCTACTGTTTGAGCCTTGCGAGTTTAGAACGTTGTTGACATATTTTTATCTTTGACAAAGTAAAAAGTGCGTGAGCGGGTGGTTTTCTTTTTGGTTCATTTTTCTTTTGCACAAAAGAAAAACGAACATTAACCATTATTTATCTAATTTTTCGATAACACCTTTAATTAATTTTACATGAGGAACTAATGTTTTTAATTCCAATCTTTCATTTGGGCTATGAATATCTATGTTGTTTGGTCCAATAGAAATTATATCTAAGTTTGGATTTTTAGCATAGAAATAGCTACATTCAAGACCTGCATGAATGGATTTTGCTTTCATATCAAAACCATTTTGTTCTTTGAAAGTTTCTAATACTACATGTTTTAATTGGCTATCTGAATTTGCAGGCCAACCAGGAGCAGGTTCTCCGCTTACAACACGAATACCACAGCGTTTACCCAATTGAATATAAATATTTGCAATTTCTCTAGTCAATGCATCTACAGCACTTCTTGGGAATACAGATATTTCCACTGCATTTTCTTTAGTAACAACAGGACCGATATTTGCAGATAATTCTACTAAGCCTTCTTCAACTTGAGACATCTTGAGTACGCCAGTCATGCTCAAATTGATGAAGTCCACAATACTGCTTGCATCTTCTTCAGACATTACACGTTCTGGAAGTTCACAAGGAACACAAGTAACTGTGAAATTCTTCTCTACATTGCCATAAGCAGCTTTTAAATAATCTGTGATTTTAGCTACTACTACATCAAATACTTTCACATTGGAAAGTGGGGAAGTGAATACAAATTCAGCTTCAGATGGAATCACATTTCTTGCTTTTAAACTGCTGATACTTGCAAGTTCAATTTCTGTTTTTTTCATGATACTATTGATTGCTTGAGCAATGATTTTTACAGCATTAGCATAACCACAATTGATAGCTTCACCAGAATGACCACCATGTAAATCTTTGACTACAAATTTATAAGCAGAACGATGTTCTGGTTTATGCCATGTAATACGACGTTCTGCATCAACATTTACACTGCCTGCACTAGACAAAGTGAGCACATCAAAAGCTTCAGAATCACAGTTTATAAGATATTTTGCATCTAATAAATACTTTTCATCTAAAGCTTTTGCCCCAGTCATGCCCTGTTCTTCATCTACAGTGAAAATAGCACGAATAGGACCATGATTGAAATCTTGTTGTAATAAATACATAGCTACTGCTACGCCAATACCATCATCAGCACCAAGACTAGTACCATCAGCACGTAAAAATTCACCATCATTGATAATTTTAATAGGGCTTGTCAGTGGATCATATTGCACGCCTTTAGCTGCTACGCATACCATATCCATATGACCTTGAATAATTACACGTGGCCAAGTTTCACAACCTTTTGCTGCATCTTTATCAATGATTAAATTAAATTTTTCATCTTGAACTACTTTGCAACCAAAAGATAAAGCACGTTCTTTCAAAAAATTACTTACTGCTTCTTCATGATTTGATTTACGTGGAATAGCTGCTAAATTGCTAAATTCAGCTAATACGCCATCCATAATTTCTTTATCAGTTAAAGACATAAGCTACACCTCGATTTTGATAATATATTATATTATAGCATAAAATATATTTATTTTAACTTTATACAAGATAAAAAAAAGAAGTTAGGCAATACCTAACTTCTCTTTCGTATATTCATTTATAAGTTATTTAATAAGCTAAAAAATATCCAAGAAATATCTCTATTTATCTATAGAGATATTTCTTGTTTGTGTATAAAGATATTTCTTTCATTATACTATATAGTCAAATTGAATACTATATAGTCAAATTGACTACACTTATTATAATGAAGGAAATTAATCATGCTTCATCATCTGTGATAGCTTTATCACCCATTGTTCCTGTGCGAATACGCATAGCATTCTCTACATCATAAACAAAGATTTTACCATCACCAATATGACCTGTCTGCAAAGCTTTGCGTGCTGTTTCTAAAACTAATTCTACAGGAACTGCACAAACAATTGTCTCAATCTTTACTTTTGGTACAAGATTTACGCTGTATTGTTTGCCACGATATACTTCAGTATGACCTTTTTGTAAGCCACAGCCGTATACTTGACTTACAGTCATACCCTGAACACCGATTTTATTCAAAGCTTCTTTTAATTCTTCTAATTTACTAGCACGAGTTATAATTTCTATTTTCGTTATTTTGCGCATAAAATCTACCCCTTACTAATGAAAATCTATAAATTCTTTTTCTTATAATAATACCACTAAAACTTTTAAATTTTAATTTTATTATTTTAAATCAACAGGTTTTGTAAAATTTTCACTAGCAAAAGCTTCTGCATTACTGGAAAGCAATGTATTGGCACTCATGATAGATTGATTGTATGCACGTTCACCATGTTCGCAGATATCAATACCAGAAACTTCTTCATTTTCACTTGCACGAACCTGCATAAAGCAACTAACAACTTTAAATAAGATATAAGAACCTACAATAGCAAGTACATAAGCTACTACTATAGAAATCAACTGAGCGATTAAAGTGTCTGCACTGCCATAGAATAAACCATCTGCACCAGCTGGATTTATTTCTGTAGAGCACCATAAACCTGTAGCTACAGCCCCCCATGTACCACCGATACCATGAACACCGAAAGCATCTAAGGAATCATCATAACCAAATTTTTCTTTAACAACTGCTACTGCAAAGTAACAAACAATACCACCGATTAAACCGATAATTACAGCTGGAAGTGGAGCAACAAAGCCTGCTGCTGGAGTGATGGCTACAAGACCTGCAACACAACCAGAAGCTGCACCTAAGATAGTAGGTTTGCCATGATGCATCCATTCACATGCTACCCAAGATACAGTCGCCATAGCTGCTGCCGCCTGTGTAGTAACAAAAGCATTTGCAGCAAGTGCATTAGCACCGAGAGCAGAACCTGCATTGAATCCGAACCAACCAAACCATAAAAGTGCTGCACCAAGTACAGTCATTGGTAAATGATGTGGAAGCATTGGAACTTTGCCATAACCATGGCGTTTGCCAAGTAAAATACATACTGTAAGACCAGATACACCAGATAAAATATGAATTACTAATCCCCCTGCAAAATCTAAGGCACCGAGTTTAGCTAAGAAGCCACCACCCCATACCCAATGAGCCATAGGGTTATAGATTAAAATTGCCCATAATAAGATGAATACTACAAAAGCGCCAAATTTCATTCTTTCTGCGAAAGCACCAGTAATAAGTGCAGGTGTAATAATAGCAAACATACACTGAAAGGCTACGAAAGCAAGTTCAGGAATTGTGCCATTTGCCATTACCTGCATGCCTACACCAGTCAAACCAACTTTGTCTAAGCTACCAATAAAACCACCAATATCACTGCCAAAAGTCATTGCATAACCAATAAGAACCCATTCCACAGAAATCATCGCTACAATGAAGAAACTGTGCATTATGGTACTCAATACGTTTTTACTTCTTACCATACCACCATAGAAAAATGCAAGACCTGGTGTCATGATAAATACAAGTGCTGCACTGATTAAAACCCATGCTGTATCACCTGTATCTATTGCTGCTGTAGTATCGTCAGCGGCGAAAGCCACAGATGCCATCATCGCTATGAACATAGCAGTCATAGATAATATAGACGCTAATTTTTTCATAAATTACACCCTTTCTTCATCACAAAATAAGCCAAAAATATATAATAATTGCTAAAATAAAAAACGCCTTGTCAAAGGATATACTGCTTTGTATATCTTTTAACAAGACGTCTTTGTCTTATTTTGCTATTAAATTACAAGATAATATCAACAATTTTTTATTTAATTCCGATGTACATCACTGTTGATGTTTTTTATTATATGACTGGACATTATATTTGTCAATTAAAAATATAAAAAAATTTTGTATACAATCCATAAAGTAAATCTCCCTTATATTTATTGCAATATTTTTCTTATTTATAGTATATTTGTATTATTTGTAGTATACACATTTACATATGTACATATTTTACTTATCATGATACAATATTAACCATATAATTAAACATCAAAATTAAATAGGAGGTATCTTATGTCTGATAATATATCTATTATCGTCGCTTTTTTACTTTATTTGCTATTCATGATGGCAATCGGTGTTTATTTTTATTATCGCACTCATAATATGTCCGATTACATCTTAGGTGGCAGAAAACTTGGTGCTTGGGTAACTTCCATGAGTGCCGAAGCTTCCGATATGAGTGGTTGGATGCTCATGGGACTTCCTGGATTTGCTTATCTGGCTGGTCTAAATGCTGGCTGGATTGCCGTAGGTCTTGCACTTGGTACATGGGCAAATTGGCAGTTTATCGCTCGTCGATTACGCAAATATACAGAACTTGCCAATAACTCTCTTACTTTGCCAGATTTCTTGCAAAATCGCTATCACGATAAAAGCCCTTTAATTCGTGTTGTCATGGCAATTTTTATTTTAATCTTCTTCATCATCTACACTTCTTCTGGATTTGTAGCTGGCGGTAAATTATTCAACACCATTTTTGGCATTCCTTATGAATATGCTCTTTGTCTTGGTGCTTTCGTTATCGTCTTTTATACTTTTGTAGGGGGATTTTTAGCCGTTTGTTGGACTGACTTTATCCAAGGCGTAATGATGTTCTTCGCTATCTTAATCGTCCCTATTGCTGCTGCTTTCACATTAGGGGGATTTGGTGATACATATACTGCTATCAGCATCACTAATCCAGAATTTTTCAATCCATTCACTAAATCAGATGGTTCTTATACTACAGTATTAGAATTGATTTCTCTACTTGCTTGGGGTCTTGGTTATTTTGGTCAACCTCATATCTTAGTGCGTTTCATGGCTATCACTTCTTCTAGTGAATTGAAAAAAGCCACTCGCATTGCTATGACTTGGGTAGTAATCTCTCTTACTGCTGCTGTATGTGTAGGTATGGTTGGTAGCGTATACTTAACAACTCCACTCAACGGCACTAATTCTGAAACAGTATTCCTCGTTATGACTGACCATTTATTTAGTCCTTTCTGGGCTGGTATCGTGCTTTCTGCTGTACTTGCAGCTATCATGAGTACAGCTTCCGCTCAATTATTAGTAGGTGCTTCCGCTGTAGCTCAAGACTTATATAAACAATTCATTCATAAAGATATCAATCCTCGTGAATTAGTACTTGTTACTCGCTTATCTGTAATCGGTATCGCCTTAATAGCTATCGCTCTTGGTCTTGACCCTAATAACTCCATTTTAAATATCGTTGCTTACGCTTGGGCAGGATTTGGTGCTACTTTCGGCCCTGCTTTATTATTCTCTCTCTTCTGGCGTCGCACTACAAGAAATGGTATCCTAGCAGGTATGATTGTCGGCGGTATCACTGTTCTTGTTTGGAAACAAATCACTTTATTAGATATCGCAACTGTATATCCAATCTTACAACTCTATGAAATCGTTCCAGGCTTTATCTTATCCTCTTTAGCTATCATTATCGGTAGTAAACTTGATAAAGCACCATCTAAAGAAATCACAGATATCTTTGACTCCGTAAAACATAGCAATATTTAACTATTTGTTCATTTCTTTGATGTCATAGAGATGTTCATTTCTTTGGTGGCAAAGAAACGAACCAAAGAAACCACCCGCTCACGCACTTTTTACTTTGGCAAAGATAAAAATATGTCAACAACGTTCTAAACTCGCTTCGCTCAAACAGTAGAACTAACACCGTAGTCCTATTTTTATCTTTACCAATAGCCTATGGCTACCGTAAAAAATACTAAAATGCGGGAAATATTTGGTATTATATTTTTCCGCATTATAAAATTTTAGTGGTAACCTAAGGTTATTGAAAATAATTATCGCTGAATACGTTTTTAGTCTGAATGTTTGAGCGAAGCGAGTTTCTAAGCGTTGTATGAAGTGATAATTATTTTCAAAACTAAAATTTTATCTGCGGTGGGTATTCTTTTGTTACTTTTCTTTGCCCACCAAAGAAAAGTAAATAAAGATTTATGAACATAAAAAGCCCTTTACTATATTAAATGATAATAACTTAGTAAAGGGCTTTTTATTTTAATATTTTTGTTAAATTATAGATAGAATAAATATAAGTAAATGCTACTTATAATAATAGATAAAATCATAATTGGGAAAGCTACCATAAAGTATTTAGCAAAGGAGATTTTTTCTCCATGGATTGCTGCCATACTTGCTACTACTACGTTAGCACTTGCACCTATTAGTGTTCCATTTCCACCAAGACATGCGCCTAATGATAATGCCCACCATAATGGTTCTAGATTTGTCATTCCCATTGCTCCCATGTCTTTGATCATCGGTATGAGAGTTGCTACGAATGGTATATTATCAATAAATGCAGAAGCTATCGCACTTAGCCATAAGATAAGCATTGTTGTACTTGTTAAATCTCCTGCTGTTATTTCTAATACTTTTTCTGCTAATAATTTGATTACGCCTGTTTCTACCAATCCACCTACTAAGATGAATAAGCCTGCAAAGAAGAAGATTGCTAGCCATTCTATATGACTTAATACATTGGCAATTTTCTTTTCATATCTAGCCATACTGATGAGCATCAAAATACATGCACCAGTGAGTGCTACTGTTGCTGACTCTAAATGCAATTGAGCGTGCATTGTGAATGTAACGATGATCATAGCTAATACTACTAAGCATTTTTTGAGCAATGTAGCATCTTTGATTTCTTGGCGTTCGTCCATAGCCATTACTTTTGCTCTTAATTCATCTGTTGTAACTAATTGTTTACGATAGAGGAATAATAATATTGCAATTGTAACGATAAAAGTAACTATACATACACCAGATAAATTTGTAAGAAATGCCATAAAGTCCATTTCTGGTACGGCACTGCCAATCATGATGTTTGGTGGGTCACCGATGAGTGTTGATGTACCACCGATATTAGAAGCTAAAATTTGTGCTACTAAGAATGGTTTTACTGGTACATTTAACTGTCTTGTAATACTGAAAGTAAGTGGCACTGTCAATAATACTGTTGTTACGTTATCTAAGAATGCAGAACAGATTGCAGTTAAAAAAGATAATGCTACTAATAATTTTAGTGGCTCTGCTTTTACTTTTTTAGCTGACCAAACTGCTAGATAATTAAATAAACCAGTTTCACCTGTGATATTTACAACTACCATCATACCAGCTAAAAGACCGATAGTATTAAAGTCGATATGGTGAATAGCCATCTCCTGAGTTAAAATACCACATACAATCATGAGCATTGCACCAGTTAGGGCAATTACAGTTCGGTGAATTTTCTCCGAAACGATGAACACGTACACTACCATGAAAATGGCAAGTGCAATCCAAGCTGTTGAATCCATGAATAAACCTCACTTTATTTTTTTATTTTCCCCTTTTTTATTATCTCTATCTATAATTAATTATAATTATCCTTTTTTAGCAACTTTGGACCATGTATCACGAAGACCTACTACACGATTGAATACTAAATTATCCATTGTGCTATCTTTGTCTACGCAGAAATAACCTTGACGTAAGAACTGGAATTTTGTACCAGGTGCTGCCCATTTTACACTTGGTTCTACTTTACAATTATCTAATACTACTAAAGAGTTTGGATTTAAAGAAGCGATGAAATCTCCATTTACTGCTCCTTCTTCATCATTTAATAAATAATCATAAAGGCGAACTTGTGCATCTAAAGCTGTAGAAGCATTTACCCAATGAATAGTACCTTTGATTTTACGTCCTGCTGTTTTACCACCAGTTTTAGAATCTGGGTCATATGAACAATGAAGTTCTACGATATTTCCTTGTTCGTCTTTTATAACTTCTTCACATTTAATGATATAAGCATTTTTCAAACGAACTTCGCCTTCTGGTTTTAAGCGGAAGAATTTCTTTGGTGCTTCTTCCATGAAGTCTTCACGTTCAATATAAATTTCACGGCTAAATGGCATATAATGTTTAGCATCTGTATTTGGTAAGTTTTCACAAGCAAGCATTTCTGTTTTATCTTCTGGATAATTTGTGATTACAACTTTGATAGGGTCAAGCACTGCCATGATACGGTTTGCATGAGCATTTAAATCTTCACGCACACAATGTTCAAGCATTGCTACATCTACTAAGCTATTTGCCTTAGCTACGCCAATGCGTTCACAAAAATCGCGAATTGCTGCTGCTGTATAACCACGACGACGAAGACCAGAGATAGTCGGCATACGTGGGTCGTCCCAGCCAGATACATAACCACCTTCTACTAATTGGCGAAGTTTACGTTTACTCATAACCATTTTTGTGATATTCAAACGAGCAAACTCAATCTGACGTGGACGTGTATTTACGTCAAAACCAAGGCTGTCTAAAAGCCAATCGTAAAGTGGACGATGATCTTCAAATTCTAAAGTACAGATGGAATGTGTAATACCTTCGATAGCATCAGATAATGGATGAGCAAAGTCATACATTGGATAAATGCACCATGCATCACCTGTACGATGATGAGAAATATGCGCTATACGATAGATAACTGGGTCACGCATAGTAATATTAGGTGAAGCCATATCGATTTTTGCACGTAAAACTTTTTCGCCATCAGCGAATTCACCATTTTTCATGCGTGTAAATAAATCTAAGTTTTCTTCTACACTACGATTGCGATATGGAGATTCTTTACCAGCTTCAGTCAAATTACCACGATATTCGCGGATTTCATCAGCTGTTAAATCATCTACATAAGCTTTACCTCTTTTGATTAACTCTACTGCATAATCATAAAGTTTTTCAAAATAATCGGAAGCGTAATATTTTCTATCTTTCCATGTAAAACCTAACCATTTTACATCTTCTTGAATAGAATCTACATATTCTACATCTTCTTTTACTGGATTAGTATCATCAAAACGAAGGTTACAAAGACCATTATATTTTTGAGCTGTACCGAAATTTAAGCATATGGATTTTGCATGTCCAATATGTAAATATCCATTTGGTTCTGGAGGAAAACGTGTATGTATTCCTTCAGTATATTTACCTTCTTTTAAATCTTCATCAATAGCATTATGCACAAAATTAGAAGCCATTAATTCTGCCATTATTTTTTCCCCTTCTTTTATCAAATTATAGTTTATCTTATATGATATCATGATAAACTATTATTTGTCAGCTTTAACCTTGCCAAATATCTTTCGTTTGTAGTTTTTCTTGGATATAATTGCGCAAACGAGTAATACCTTGCATCATTTTTTCATCTTGAACTAGATTGTTGATTATATCTTCAATATAATTTTGTTCAACAATCTGCTGTAATGACCATGCAAAATATACATCATATACCCACATCAAACGCACAAGTTTTCTATCATCTTGTGTTCTCATTTTTGTGTAATCACATTGCTTGCCTGCTACAAATAAATCCACAAAATCAGGGCTACAACCTGTACCATCTGTAGGCCCTAAAAATGGTTTTAATACACGATAAATATCTATTTTATCAGCATCACGAATTAATTTAGCAAAAGCTAAATGCCTTTGATTTTCTGTAGGCGCTATTTCTTTAGCATTATGATTACCTATGGCAAATTTTAAAGTCGCTAAATCTTCTTCATCTAATTTAGCTATAAAAGGTAAATCCTTTATAACTTTTAGACCTAATTTAGCATGATTTTCAGATAAGGCATCATTAAAGGTGCGATATACTGTGAACTGATAAAAGCGACCTACATCATGGAATAAACCTATCATTTTAGCTAATAAACTATCATGTTCATTTAAATTCAAATGCTTAGCCAAATTTTCGCAGTTTTTTACTACTTTCCATGTATGTTTTTCTTTTAATATTATGCCATCTACGATTTGAGCATCGTCAAAAAATATCGTTTTGGCTGATTTTATCTCCAAATGAGATTTTGCTGTCTTTGCTGCTTCTGGCGAATAAAAAGATTTCATGTATGTTGTCATCCATGAACTCATTTCTTGCCAAAGCTCTTGCATTTTTGCTATATCGTTCATCATATCACCCCAAAATCTTCAAAATTTCAAAATACAATATGATATTTTTTAAGCTTTAAAATTAAAGAAAGTAACTTCTGGTGGGCAACCAATGCGATAAGGGAACCAACTGCCTGCACCATTGCTTACATAACCAATGGAGTTATTCTGCTCAAATCTTCCACGCATGTATTTAAACATAGGAATAATAGGTATACCTAAAAAAGCAAATTGTCCTCCATGTGTATGACCTGTTAAAGTCAAATTTATATTATGTTTAAAAGCTTCATCTATAAAAATAGAATGATGAGCAAGCAATATCTTATAAGCATCTTCTGGTACATCTTTTAAAGCTTTTTGTAAATACTGTTCTCGCATATTAGCAGACTCTTGTCCGCCTCTTTCATCTACATAATCCACACCTAAAAGATATAAAGGTTTATCTCCACTTAAAATCTTTATAGACTGATTATTTAAGACTTTGATATTTGTCTTACTTAAAGCTTCTTGTAGATGTTTTATACCACGTATATGTTCATGATTACCCCAGCAAAAATAAACGCCAAAAGGAAAATATGGTGTAAAAGCATTTAATATCTTGATAGCTTCATCATTTATTTTTCCGCTATCAAAAATATCACCTGTGATAACGAGCATATCTGGAGCTTTATGTGCTATTTCATTTAAAATCTCATAAAATTGTCTAACTGAGAAGAAATTTCCCAAATGTACATCAGTTAAATGAGCTATTTTCAAGCCATTTAATTTAGGAAATGCACTACAATCTATATCTTGTTCTACAAACTCTATATTACGGCTTTCATATAAACCACCATATAAAGTAGCTGAGATAGCAGGCACCCAAATAACGCCATGTAAAAATCTACGTCTGCTCTCATCAACTTTAGTGCCACTTGTTTTTTCATAAATTAAGCGGAAAATCTTCACCAATAAAGCTATAATAGATAAAAAGACTTGCAATACATACCACATTACAACTAATTTTATGAGAATTGAAGCATATTCAAAATCTAATATTTTAGGATATAATACTGCAAAACCCACAATAACTACTAAATTAATAATTATTAATTTTTTTCTCGCAGATTTATAAACATTAGCGGAAATATATTCCTTTGCTAATAAAATACTACTACAAGCGATAACAGCCATTACTAAAGCCATCATTATAGTAAAACTCATGTGCAATATATCACTCTCCTAACAATCTCTAAATTAAAATATTAGCTAATCAATAAATTTTATTAATCAAATTTATTACAAATCTACATTATTTCTAAATTATATCATATATACCAAAAATTTTAAAAGAGACAGTTTTCATATATTATATAATTATTTCTACCCTATAATTTTATTTAACTATTTAATAATTTTTATAAAAAATCTTCTTAAAGCTTATATATAGCACCCTTTACTATTGACAAGGATTTATTTTTCTTTTAGAATAAAATTATAGTTTTTGGATAATTTTTCTATTTTAATAACAATTATTATTAATAACTATTTTTGGAAGGGGCGATACAGCCATGTTAGATAATAAAAAAGTGACTGAGCTCTTAAGAAAAAAAGGTTTCAAAGTAACGCCACAACGTTTGGCAATCTATAACGCATTATGCAACACTAAAGCACATCCTAATGCTGAAATGATATTTAATAAATTGCAACCTTATTACCCTACAATGAGTTTGGCTACTATTTACAAAACTGTTGATATTTTACACGAAATCGGATTAATCAATATCTTAAATGTCGGTGAAGATTCTTTCCGTTATGACGCAAACACTAGCTCTCATGCTCATATCTGCTGTACTGAATGTGGCAGAGTTGATGATATCATGATCGATTTTGCTAAATGTGTAGAAGATGTTGCTAGTCAATCTTCTTATGATGTTCATCGTCATCAATTTTACTTCTATGGCACTTGCGCAGAATGTAAAGCTAAATTAAATAGCAAAGCTAAAGTTAGTTAATTCATTAATTCAATTAATTTTAATTAAAATTTAATCTAAAGCCACAGTTTTCTGTGGCTTTTTATATTGTATTTTTCTTATCCTAGTAATATACTAATCATATTACTTGACGGCTAAGGCTATATACACATATAATCAATAAAAATCAGAAATGAGGTTTTTTATTTTATGAACATATCTGTCTTAGCTAGTGGTAGCCGTGGCAATTGTACTTTAATTCATGATGATAATAATGCTGTCTTGATTGATATGGGTATCAGCACCCGTAAATTAAAACAAGCTTTAGCACAACTACATTTAAATATTGAAGATTTAGATGCTATTTTTATAACGCATGAGCATATCGACCATATCCGTGGTTTAAAGACATTGACTAAAAATTATAATGTGCCCATTTATAGCAAAACTGCTACATTAAAACAAATAGCTATTACTCAAAAATTTACAGATATAAATTTAAAAAATTGCCAAGCACTTACAACTAATAATATTGATATCGGTAATCTAGCTATAAAAATATTCAATATTTCTCATGATGCAATCGACCCTGTAGGTTACACTATATCTAAGTATAAGGATAATGCTAAAACAAAGAAATTCACTGAAAAAATAACTCTAGCTACTGATTTAGGTTTTGTCAGTGAAACAGTGCAATCTGCTTTAGAGGACTCTGATATTTTAGTATTGGAAGCCAATCATGATTTAAAATTATTGCAAAATGGTCAATATCCATGGTCATTGAAAAAACGTATTTTAAGCACTAAAGGTCATTTATCTAATGTTGATGCAGGTTTTGCTATCAACAGACTTCAAGCTAAACCTCAACAGATAATTTTGGCTCATCTCAGCGAACAAAATAATTCTCCTGATATCGCTTTAAATACAATCAAGCAAATTTTTCAAGAAAATAATTTAATGGATATTTCTTTACATGTGGCATCACCTGATAGAATGTTAAATATTAAAAATTAAATTTAATATTCTATCCATATTTTAAATAGATAATTATTTTAAGGAGGTTTTTCTATGCGTTCTCCACTTTCCATCTTAGGCATTTGCCTTATCACTATGAGTATTTTTCTTGGCGGTTGTGGTAGCGATGAACAAAGTGCTACATCTTCATCTTCTGTAGCAGCGTCTTCCGCTTCTAGTGAAAAATCCACTGCACCTATTTCCGATGCGCGCAATACACCAATAGTGCAAGCAGCTAAAAAAGTAGGTCCTGCTGTTGTTGGTATCACTAATAAAGCAGTCGCTCGCGATTGGTTCAATCGTCAAGTTGAAATTGATAAAGGTACTGGTTCTGGTGTTATTTTCAGAAGTGATGGTTATATCGTAACTAATAACCATGTAATTGAAGGTGCTAAAGATATCACTGTAGCTCTCGCTGATGGCAGAACACTTCCTGCTACGCTCGTTGGCACTGACCCATATTCAGATTTAGCAGTAATCAAAGTAGATGCTACTGATTTACCAACTGCTGAATTCGGTAATTCCGATGATATCATGGTCGGTGAACCTGCCATTGCTATCGGCAATCCTTTAGGTCTAGAATTTCAGGGCAGTGTAACTGCTGGTGTAATCAGTGCATTAAACCGTACTTTAACTATCGGTGATAATCGTCTAAAACTTTTACAAACTGATGCAGCTATCAACCCTGGTAACTCTGGCGGTGCACTTGTAAATGCTGATGGTCAAGTAATCGGTATCAATAGTGCAAAACTTGCTGCTACTGGCGTTGAAGGTATCGGTTTTGCTATTCCTATCAATACTGCTAAACCAATCATTGATGAATTAATCAATAAAGGTCATGTAACTTACCCATATCTTGGCGTGGGTGTTCTTGATAAACAAACTGCAGCTCAAGCTGGTTATAAATTAAATGTCGATGCTGGCGTCATTGTAATGCAACTTGAACTCGGCAGTCCTGCTGACCAAGCTGGTATTAGACAACGTGATTTAATCTTAAAAATCGACGGTAAAGACACTAATACTGTAGCTGATTTACGCAGTATCATAGCTGAACATAAAGTCGGCGATAATATCACAATCACAATCTCAAGAAATGGACAAGTTGGCGATGTTACAGCTACTCTAGCTGAAATGCCAACAAATAATTAATCATGAAAATATCAATTGTAGCTTCAGGTAAAATTAAAGAAAAATATTTACGCGATGGTATCAATGAATTTGTAAAACGCTTAAAACCTTTTACACAATTAGAATTCATTGAAATCAATGAAGAAAAAATGAAAGATAATCCTTCACCAGCTGAGAAAAAAGCTACATTAATAGCTGAAGGTGAAAGACTCTTAAAGAAAGTTCCAGCAAATAGTTATTTAATTGTACTTGATGTTTTTGGTAAAGATATTTCCTCAGAAGAATTATCTGCCAAAATTGATAAACTCACTTTATCTGGACAAAGCCATATAACCTTTTTAATCGGAGGAGCTTTTGGTTTATCTGAAGAAGTCCGCAAACGTGCTGATGAACGTATTTCTTTTTCACGAATGACATTTACACATCAAATGATAAGACTTCTACTCGTAGAACAAATCTATCGTGCTTTCAAAATCAGCCGTGGTGAAAAATATCACTGGTAAATCATAAGAAGTATAGACAAAATAAAAGCTCAGGATTTCCTGAGCTTTTGCTTTATAAAATATAAAAGAGGTGATTTTTTTGTCAGTACCATTTTACCATATCTTTGATAAAGACTCGGTCGGTCAATTAATCAATCCTTTGCCTTTAAATCAAATTCTCAAATGGGCTGGGCAAATAACAACAGCCCAAACAGAAGAAAACAAACCAAAAATTCTCTTTTTGGGAATTGATATCCAGACAGATTTTATGGATAATGGAGCTTTAGGTGTTGCAGGCGCGAAGCAAGATGTAATTCGCCTAAGTCAATTTCTCTATAAACATATGGATAAATTATCTAAAATCATTGTTTCACTAGATACTCATGAAGTAAAACAAATCTTTCACCCTTGCTGGTGGGTAGATATTGAAGGCAATCACCCTACTCCTTATACCATTATCAAAGCTTCTGATTTAACAGAAGGTAAATGGAGAGCTACTGTTGACCCTGCACTTAGTAAAAATTATGTTCGTCATTTAGAAAAAGCCGATAAGCAATTATGTATTTGGCCTTACCACTGTATCAACGGTACTGTAGGTGCTACTTTAGAGAATCAATTCAATAATATTATTCACTTTATTTCTTTAGCCCAAAATATTCCTTTAACAAAAATCAATAAAGGGCAATATCCACTTTCAGAAATGTATGGTATCATCAAACCTGAATATTCCATACATGATGATACAAATACAGATTTACTCACTGAGATTGCTTCTTTTGATAAAATCATTATCGCAGGTGAAGCAAAATCTCACTGCGTACTTGAAAGCGTCCGCCAAATCTGCGAATATTATTTCGACAAATTAGAGATAACACGCAAAATATATGTACTCACTGATTGCATGAGTGATATTCAAGGCTTCGAACAATACAGTGAAACTAGATATAATATTTTAGCCAACAAATATAAAATCAATCTCGTAAAATCTACCGATAATTTTCTCTAACAAAAAAGCGACTTTAATTAAAAAATTAAAGTCGCTCTTTTTATTATTTATTTATTACTTTTTTATTTGGACTTACAAACATCATGATGAACATAATTATTAATGTCAACATAATGGCTGTTGATTGAGCATTTAAAATCCAAATGCCTTTATTGCCATTAAATAAATCTAATCCTACAGTAACTATAATCCCCACTATTGTAGAAATTATAGCAGCTGAAGCACTACTGCGTTTTGTAAATAAACCGAATAATAATGGTGCTGTAATGGATACAGACATCAAGGAATAGAAAATAGATAATGCCGAAATTACATTCGGTAAAACAATCGCAAGACCAATACCGATAATACCTGCCATTACAGTTACAAATCTACTGCCTTTGATCAAGCTTTCATCAGAAACATTAGGATTGATAAAGGATTTATATAAGTCTTTCGTAAAAGATGTTGTTATCATATATAAAACTGCATCTGCTGCACTGATTTCCGCCGAGAAAATAGCTGCCAAAGCTAAAGCTGAAGCCCAAAATGGCATACATTCTTTCATTACATAAGGAAGTGCTAAATCCTGCTGTGGTAAATCTGGGGCAATAGCATAAGCTGCCATACCTAAAGTAACAGGAATGATGGAAAATAATAACATGACTAAACCACAAGCAAATGTACTAATGCGTACTGTATTTTTATCTCTTGCACTATACACTTTACCAATAAGCGCTGGAGATAAGAAAAATGATGGCATTAACATCAAGAAAAAGCCCATGATTACAGTATTACCTAAACCATCAAAACTAAAATAAGCTGTTGATTTTGCTACATCAGCCATATTAGCTACTACTTTTGCCTGTAAACCATCAAGACCACCAACAAAAGATAATACAAGTGGTACAGCTACGATAAAGCCGACTAATTTTACTCCAGCTTCAATTAAATTTGCGTAAACAGCTGATAAAAATCCACCTGCACAAAAATATAAAACGACTACAACAGAAGCGATTAAAACACCTGTAGTTTTATCAATTTCTGCTACTACAGATAATATCCAAGCAATACCCATCAATTGACCAGCAAAAATAGCTAAAGTGCCAATTGCCATCATCAATGATATAAGACCTCTAAAATAACGATTATAGCGATATTCTAAATAATCACCTAAAGTATAAAAACCATGATTTTTGGCTATTTCCCAAATTTTAGGGCCAATGACAAATGCCAAAATAAATGTACCCACAGCTGAAGCGATAATCCACCATGCAGCAGAGATACCTGAAGTAAAGCCCATACCTGCTACGCCAACGGTTGAGCCTGCACCGATATTTGGTGCTACCAAAGTGATGAATAATAAAAATGGTGCCATTTTACGTCCACCAACAAAGAAATCATCTGCTCCTTTTACTTTTCGTGATATTATCACACCAACAGCGATTAATAACACAGCATAAAGGGCAATTACCATAAGATACCAGTTCATTATAAGCCTCCACTCTTTCGCCTAAGTCAATAACCTAAAAATCAAGGTTTATTGCTATTTGCAGACAAAAACATTCCTCAAAAATCAACTGCAAATTAATTGTCAGTTGTTCTTGCCAAGACTATAGCTTATTTATTATAGTATAGACAATATTAAAATACAAATATAAATGTGGTGATATCATGGAACGTTTACAGATAAAAAATGATATTGAAGGTATGCACGAAGCGCTAATTGAAGCTAAAAAAGCTTTTGCTATCGGTGAAATTCCTATAGGAGCTATAATCTGTGATGATAAGGGCAATATCATCGCTCGCGGTCATAATCTTCGCGAAAAAACATTTGATGCGACAGCTCATGCAGAAATTGTAGCTATTCGCAAAGCTTGCACTAAACTTCAAAATTGGCGACTTTCTGATTTAACTTTATATGTAACAATTGAGCCATGCCCTATGTGTGCTGGCGCTATCTTTTCTAGTAGATTAAAGCGCTTAGTCTACGGTGCTACTGATTGGCGCGCTGGTGGTTGTGAATCTGTATTTAATATCGTAAATAATCATTGGCTAAATCATCAAACGCAAATACGAGCTGGCATACTCGAAGATGAATGCTCTTTACTAGTAAAAAAATTCTTTCAAACTAGACGTCAAAATCACAATTGAGGTTTCTCTAGCAAACAAAATTTTATTTTTAGAAAAATTTTACAAAATTAAAGGGATTTTCACTTTTTTTAGCGAAATAAAATATACATACAAATAGTTCAAGAATTAGGTGGTAATATATGCCAAATATACAACAAATTGTCGTTCCTATAAATGGCACAGCAGAATCATTCAAAGCTTTATCTTTAGCTTCAGATTTAGCAAAAATATACCAAGCACAGATTTGTTTATTATTAGTTACATACTTTTCCACAGAAACTGATGATAAATCAACATATTCTTCTTGGTTAGCCACTCCGTTGACTGGTTCAGTTTCTCGTTATGCTGAAAGTGTTTTTCTTAGGGCAAAAGATTTATTGCCTGCAAATATTGATATCAGCACACATCATTTAAGTGGACAACCTGCTTCAAAAATTTTAGAATTTACCAAAGCTCATAATACAGATTTAATCATCATGGGTTGCCGTAAATTGAATTTATTTAGCAGTATTTTAAATGGTAGTACAAGTCGCCAAATTCTTGAAAAATCAACTTGTCCTGTAATCATTGTAAAATAATCTTTGGAGGGATTCCTTATGACAGATATTAAACGTATTTTAGTACCAGTAGATGGCTCTGAAACTTCTGATAGAGCTATTGAAGAAGCTATTAAAATTGCCGAAGTATATAATTCAGATATTCACATTCTTTATGTAGCAAATATCAACCAACTAGCAATCAATGCTTGCCTCTCTGATGCAATCTTAGAAGCAGTAACAAAAGCTGGTAATGAAATACTAGAAAAAGCTGCTAATAAAGTTCCTGAAAAAATCAATGTAATTACAACTTCAGAAACTGGTTCTCCATCTGTTACTATCACAGATTTTGCTGATGAAATCAAAGCTGACTTAGTAGTAATTGGCAGTCGTGGACTTGGTCTTGTAAAAGGTGTACTTTTAGGCTCTGTAAGCCAATATGTAGTAGAACATGCTCCATGTCCTGCTTTAGTTGTAAAATAAAATATAAATATGAAAAGAGCCTATATATAGGCTCTTTTTTTTAATCTAAAGTTAATTAAATTTTAATATGATTATTTTTTTTCAATGATATACTAAATGTACAAATAAAAAATATGCGATATTTATATAAATCAATAGCCGAAAGGGTGTGTATCTCATGAAAACTACTTTAAAGAAAAAACTTACAGCTGCTATTTTAGCTGGCTGTAGTACATTTATATTAAGTGGTGTAGCTTTAGCTAATCCTCCGCAACTACCACCGCCTCCATCTAGACCATTTGTACACAACGAAGAAGTACAAAATTATTGCACACAATTTGAAAGTGATTATTCTTGGATGTATCTATCTACTCGTAAAGATGCTGCAAAAGATTTTGTGTCTGTAGATAAAGCCTTAGAACGCAATACTATTTCCACTAATCAAGCTACTAAATTGAAAAAAGAAATCATCAGTTTTTATAAAGACAGACAAAAATATGAAGATAAAGCTCGTAAATTAGACCGCAGAGATGCTAGAGAATATCGTCAAGAAAATCGTGAACATTTCTCCTTACGTGCTAATATAGCAGATATCTCCGAAAGCACTACTATCCCTGTAGATACATTAAAACGCATTTTATTTAAACCAAACCCTAAAGCACCTAAAGATCGTGATGATTTATCCGAAAGACTCGCTAAATTCACTAATCAATTAGTAGTTGAAGGCAAAATCACTCAACAAGAAGTAGATATTCTCGATGAATATATGCAATCCGGTAGAGATAAATTAGCTAATATGACTAAAGAGGAACGTCATGAATATTTAGACGATTATCGTCAATTAACTGATGAACAGCGTTTAGCTAAAATTTCTGAAGGAACAGGTATCTCCACAGAAAGACTACAAGAAATCTTTTCTACTTTCAAAGATGCTGTAAAAAATAAATTACAACATAAAATTCAAGATTAAATAAAAAAGCCTAGAGAATTTTAATCTCTAGGCTTTTTCATTAAAATTATATAACTATTATAGATATCTAATATACACATATATACTTGCTACAATAATAGATAAAATCATGAGTGGAAAAGCTATTTTTAAATAGCTGATAAAGGATAATTTTTCACCATGAGCACTTGCCATACCTGCTACTACTACATTGGCACTCGCACCAATAAGTGTACCATTACCACCAAGACAAGCACCTAAAGACAATGCCCACCAAAGTGGCTCAAGATTAGTCATACCCATAGCACCCATTTCCTTAATCATAGGAATAAGCGTAGCTACAAAAGGAATGTTATCAATAAATGCTGAAGCAATAGCACTGAGCCATAAGATAAGCATTGTGGAAGCTGTAACATTTCCAGATGTTATTTTTATAGCTTCTGCTGCCATAGCCTTGATAACGCCAGTTTCTACTAAACCGCCAACTAAAATAAACAAACCAACAAAGAAGAAAATAGCAAGCCATTCCAAACGACTTAAGATATTGGCAATTCTTTTTTCACGTCTACTTATAGTGATTAACATCAATAAAGATGCGCCTGCCAAAGCTACTGTTGCTGATTCTAAACCAAGTTGAGCATGGAACATAAAAGTAATGATAGTCAAGAATAACACTGTTAAACATTTTTTCAATAACAATGTATCTTTTAATTCTTCTTTTTCATTCATTGCCATTACTTGTTCTTGTAATGCAGTTGTAGTATGCAATTTTTTATGATATATAGCAATTATTATAGCTATAGTGATAGCAAAAATAACTATACAAATATCACCTAAATTAGTCAAAAATGCCATAAAATCCATTTCAGGAACAGCACTACCGATCATAATATTTGGTGGGTCACCGATAAGTGTTGCTGTACCACCGATATTAGAAGACATAATCTGTGCAATCAAAAATGGCTGTACTGGTATTTTTAGCTGTGCTGTAATACTAAAAGTTACAGGTACTGTCAATAAAACAGTAGTTACATTGTCTAAAAAAGCAGAACAAACAGCTGTAAGTGCAGATAATGCTACTAATAATTTCACTGGGTTGGCTTTTACTTTTTTTGCTGCCCAAATAGCCAAATAATTAAACAATCCTGTTTCACTGGTAATATTGACCATAATCATCATACCAGTAAGCAAACCAATCGTATTAAAATCAATGTGATGGATTGCTTGGTCTTGTGATAATATGCCCATAATAATCATAACCATAGCACCTGTCAAAGCCACTATAGTACGATGTATTTTCTCAGAAATAATCAACATATAGGCAATGACAAATACAGCTATAGCTATATAAGCACTACTATCCATCAATAATCACTTTCTTTCCTAAAAGATATTTATAATCATCTAAAATCTACTTAAATAAATTTTAAATATTATACATACTAATAGCTAAATCACTTAAATATGATTTATAAAATTTCATCTTATTATTTTGTATATAAAATCTAGGTACACGACGAGAAATCATGCAAGTTATTTCATAATTTATAGTTCCCAATTTTTCAGCCAATTCATCAGCTAAAATACATTCATCACCTTGTTTACCAAAGAGAACTACTTCATCGCCTACTTGTACATTTTCGATATCTGTAACATCAACCATGCACTGGTCCATGCAGATATTGCCTACTACTTTTGCACGTTTACCATGTATCAATACTTCCGCTTTTCCAGATAATAATCTAGTATAGCCATCAGCATAACCTACAGGTATAGTGGCAATCACGCGAGTATCTTTAGCTATAAATTTATGACCATAACTTACACCTTCGCCAGCATGTATAGTTTTTACATGTGTTACTTCACATTTAAAACTCATAGCTGGTTTTAAGCCAGTATTGCTGATATCAACTTCATCTGATGGTGCCATGCCATATAATATCACTCCAGCACGTACCATATCATAATGATACTCTGGTAAATCAATAATAGTAGCACTATTAGCACAATGATGTACATTGGCCTTCACTCCAGCTTTGGCCACTTCATCACAAACCCATTTAAAACGTTTATATTGAGTATGTGTAAAAGTTTTATCTGCACAATCGGCTAAACAAAAATGAGTGAACATACCTTCTATTTTTACATTAGGTAATTTGCTTATTTTTACAATTTCTTCTACAGCTTCTTTTGTTGGTTGATAGCCAATGCGTTGCATACCGCTATCTATAGCTATATGAAATACCACTTCACTTTGTTGTTTTACAGCTTCCTCAGAAAAGAGTCTTGCCTGTTCATAATCAAAGATACATACATCAATTCCATAAGCAATAGCTTCACTAGCTCTTACTGGATTTGTATAACCCAAGATAAAAATAGGAGCTATAATACCTTGATGACGAAGTTCTAGCCCTTCATCTAAACGTGCTACAGCCAATCTATCAGCACCATTTTCCAATAAAGTTTTAGCTAAAGTTACAGAACCATGACCATAAGCATCTGCTTTGATTACAGCTGCCACTTCTTTTGATTTTGCCATCTTTCGTATAATTTGCATATTCTGTGCAATTACATCTAAATCAATTTCTGTCCACAATAATCTTATCATTTCGGACTCCACAATCTATTCGCTTCCATTCTTAATCATTCTAGTACATTTCAATTTACAAATACTATTTTTTAATTTGCTTCATAACGACGAATACGCAAATTCAAGCTATATTCTTCACAAACCTTTTTACAAGCATTGATTTCATCTTCGCCGATAATATCCACTATAGTTACTACTACATTTGGAATATAATTTTTGCAATCCACTGCAAAATCAAGCATAGCTTTATAAGATTTTATGCCAAAACGACTGCGTGTAACTTCTAAATATTTTTCTGCATTTGATTCATTCAAACTTATAGAAATAGTATTTAATAAGCCTTTAAATAACATAGCTGTTTTTTTACCATATTCTAAATCGCTCAAACCATTTGTATTCATTCTAACTTTAAATTTAGGATATGTTTGATGGATAAAAGTCAATAATTTTACCAAGTCATCTAAACGCATAGTTGGCTCACCAAAACCACAGATGACGATATCTGCTACATTTTCCATAGGTGCATTCAAAAATGCTTGTTTAATCTCTTCTAAAGAAGGTTCGCCATCTTTTAACCATAACTTATGGTCATTCTTTAAATGACGCAAACAAAATGTGCAATTACAATTACATCTATTGGTAAAATTTACATACATATTGAATTTTTCTTTAGGAAATAATTTAACTTTTTCACTAAAATCAATATATCCATTATTATGTAATGTATATAATATCATTTAATCACCTTTTCCTTGTTACAATATAACATAAAAATTATAGCCTTTTAGCTTCTAAACTTCAATATAAAATCATATTTATAAGTAATAAATAAGCTTTAATTCTACCAACTACATTGTTTAGTAAAATTAAAGCTTATTTTTGTACGCTATTATTTTAAATCAGTTAAATATTCTTCAAAACATAGGCCATAATTCCATGGCACATTTAAAGAATTAGTATATGCCATTGCTTTTCCTACAAAATCAGCTGCTTTTTGCACTGCTTTCGGTAAAGCTTCTTCACGAACTAAACAAGCTGTCAAGATAGCCACAAAAGCATCTCCTGTACCTGAATGTTCTTCTGGTATGCGATTATTCTCTTGCATACATGGATTTTTACCTTGCTCATAAATATAATTATAAACTTTGTCATCTGTTTCATTGACAAGACCTGTGATTACAATTTGCTTTACGCCTTTAGTAGCTATAGCTTGTGCCATTTTTAATAACTCAGCTTCAGTTGGCATTTTATCTGGATATTCTATATCCAATAATTGACAAACCTCCGTTAAATTCGGCGTTAAAACATCAGCCACATTCAATAATTGTCGCATCTTTAAACAAAGTTCTTCATTATAAGAAGAATACAATTTTCCGCCATCGCCCATCACTGGGTCAACGACAAACAAAGTATTTTCTTTTTTAAAGCGTCTTGCAAATTCTAATACAAGTTCAATCTGGTCTTTAGAACCTAAAAAACCTGTCAAAATACCATCAAATTCTAAATTCAAAGCTTGCCAATTATCCATATGAGCTTTCATATGACGAGTATAATCGTCCATATAATGTACAGGAAAACCAGTATGCGCTGCTAAAATTGCAGTAGGAAGCGGACAAGCTTGTATCTTTAAAGCTGAAATCAACGGCAATTGTACTGTTACAGAACAGCGACCAAAACCTGTTATATCATTTATTAAAGCAATTCTTTTTTGTTTATTCACTTACTCTAAAACAGCTCCTGTGCTAGCAGATGTTGTAAGTTTTGCATAACGGGAAAGATATCCTGTTTTTACCTTTGGTTCAGGTTTTACCCAGTTAGCTTTACGTTTAGCCATTTCTTCATCGCTGATTAATACATTTAATTTACGATTTGGAATATCGATATCAATGATGTCTCCATCTTCAAGATATGCGATTGGACCGCCAGCCATAGCTTCTGGAGATACGTGACCGATACAAGCACCACGAGTAGCACCAGAGAAACGACCATCTGTGATAAGAGCTACTTTTAAGCCCATACCTGCGATAACAGCAGTTGGATTGAGCATTTCACGCATACCAGGGCCACCTTTTGGACCTTCATAGCGGATTACTACTACATCGCCATCTTTGATTTTGCCACCAGTAATAGCTTCGATAGCTTCTTCTTCAGAATTAAAGCATTTTGCTGTACCTTTATAGCAAAGCATATCTTCTGTTACTGCACTAGCTTTTACTACTGCATAATCTGGAGCTAAATTACCTTGTAATATAGCGATACCACCTGTTGGACGATATGGTGCTTCTACTGTTTTGATTACATCAGCACGCTGAATTTCGCTATTTTTTATTCTATCTTCAACAGTTCCTGTTACTGTGAGTGCATCTAAATGAATAAGACCTTTTTTGCTGAGTTCATGCATTACTGCACAAACACCGCCAGCTTCATTTAAATCTTGCATATGATGAGTACCAGCTGGACTTAATTTTGTGATATAAGGTGTTTTTGCACTGATTTCATCAAATAATGGAGCTGGAAGTTTAATACCTGCTTCATGTGCAATTGCTGTAAGATGAAGTACAGTATTAGAAGAACCACCAATACCCATATCTACAGTGATTGCATTTTCAAATGCTTTTTGAGTTAAAATATCACGAGGTTTAATATCTTTTGCAATTAAATCCATGATTACATGACCAGCTTGTTTTGCAAGTGAAATTCTAGCACCAGTATAAGCAGCTGGAATTGTACCATTGCCAGGAAGTCCCATACCTAATACTTCTGTTAAAGTATTCATTGTATTAGCTGTAAATAATCCAGAGCAAGAACCGCAACCTGGGCAAGCTTTTGCTTCTAAATCATACATTTCATCTTCTGTGATTTTGCCAGCTGTAAATTTACCAGCAGCTTCAAAAGTTGTGCTTACGCTGACATCTTTACCTTGATAACGACCAGCAAGCATAGGGCCACCACTTACTACTACGCAAGGAATATTCAAACGAGCAGCAGCCATGAGCATACCTGGAACGATTTTATCGCAGTTTGGAATGAGTACTAAGCCATCAAAAGCATGAGCTGTTGCTACAGCTTCGATAGAATCAGCAATTAATTCACGACTAGCCAAGGAGAATTTCATACCAGGGTGTCCCATAGCAATACCATCGCATACACCAATAGCTGGGAATTCAATAGGTGTACCGCCAGCAGCAGCTACGCCGAGTTTTGCTGCATCAGCGATTGTACGTAAATGAATATGACCTGGAATTATTTCATTAAATGCATTTACAATACCAACTAATGGTTTTTTCAAATCTTCTGGGCCATATCCCATAGCATTAAATAAAGCACGATGTGCTGAACGAGTTGCACCTTTTTTTACTAAATCACTTCTCATGAACAAACCACCTTTTCTATCTACATATAATATATAAACAATAAATTTATTATACTAACATATTAATCATATATACAAATAAATTTCTTTTAATCCATGCGATTAACTGCACTGATTAAAGCTTTTATGGAAGCAGTGATGATATCTGTATCCATACCAGCACCCCAGTATGTTTTACCATTTTCTGCTGTAATACCTACATATGCCATAGCTCTTGAAGTAGCACCGATTTCCATAGCATGTTCACTATAAATCAAATTATCATATTTGATACCAAATTCTTTTTGTATAGCATTACTTGCAGCATCAAAGCGACCATTACCTTGTGTTTCTACTACAACTTCATGACCATGTTCCATCAAATGTACATTACCTTTAAATGTGCCATCTGCTTGTTTATTCAAGACAAAATCAATCAATTTATATGGTTCTTCAACATTTACATAATTGTCTTGGAAAATCTGATAAATTTCTTCTGGCATAAGTTCTTTATGTTTATGGTCAGATACACCTTTTACGCAATAACCGAAGTCTTCACGCATTTTCTTAGGCATGTTAAGACCATATTTTTGTTCCATAACATAAGCTACGCCACCCTTACCAGATTGGCTATTGATGCGAATAACATCTGCATCATATTGACGACCAACATCTTGTGGGTCAATTAAAAGATATGGAACAGTCCAATGTGGTTCATCATTTTCTTCACGCCATTTCATACCTTTAGCGATAGCATCTTGGTGAGAACCAGAGAATGCTGCAAAGACGAGTTTACCAGCATATGGTTGACGTTCATATACATGCATACGAGTTACGCGTTCATACATTTCAATGATTTCTGGCATATTGGAAAAATCAAGTTTAGGGTCAACGCCTAAGGCAAACATATTCATAGCGATAGTGATAATATCGGCATTACCTGTACGTTCACCATTACCAAAGAGAGTACCTTCAATACGGTCAGCACCAGCGAGTAAGCCCATTTCAGAATCTGCAACACCTGTGCCACGGTCATTATGTGGGTGAAGTGATAATACTACATTTTCACGATATTTAAGATTTTGAGAAATATATGCTATCTGACTTGCATATACATGAGGCATGGACATCTGCACTGTTGCAGGTAAATTAATGATAGCTTTTCGATCGCTTGTTGGTTGCCATACATCTAAAACAGCATTACATACTTCTAAAGCAAATTCTGGTTCTGTTCCTGTGAAACTTTCTGGAGAATATTCAAAACGATAATTTGCTCCTGCTTGTTCAGTTAAATCTTTAAGTAATTTTGCACCATCAATAGCGATTTGTTTGATTTCTTCTTTAGATTTTCTAAATACTTGTTGGCGTTGTGCTACAGAAGTGGAATTATACACATGAACTATAGCATTTTTTACACCTTTTAAAGCTTCAAAAGTTCTTTTGATAATATGTTCACGAGCTTGAGTCAATACCTGTACTGTTACATCATCAGGAATTAAATCTTGTTCTACCAATGTACGCAAAAATTCAAATTCAGTTTCGGAAGCTGCTGGAAAACCTACTTCAATTTCTTTAAATCCGATTTCTACAAGGCGTTTATAAAATTCGATTTTTTCCTCTAAGCTCATAGGAATAATCAAAGATTGATTACCATCACGAAGGTCTACGCTACACCATGTAGGAGCTTTATCCACATATTCTTTTTGAGTCCAACTCATGTCTACTGTTGGTGGCATAAAATAACCTTTAGTATATTTATTAACATTCATCATTATGTATTCCTCCAATAACAATTTATAAAAAAAGCTTTCATCTCTAAAACTAGAGACGAAAGCTGTACTTACGCGTTACCACTCTTATTCATGTAAAAATATCTACATGCACTCATTTTTAAACTCAATATAACGGTCGAGTTCCGACTTAACCTAATTATCTATAATCTAAGATGTTCAGCCAGCTATTCCAAGGCGAGTTCAAAAAATCTTCCTTACTGTTTTGCACCAATCAACAGCTCTCTGTAAAAGAAAATAATTTTACTATTCCTTTTCTTCATATTTTTATATTTATAATTGTTTAATATTGCTGTTTAATACCTTATCATATAGCATAATTTTTTGCAAGTGTTTTGTATACAAATTTACATTTTATTTTAAAGAATTGACGTCTTTATAGAAATCTTTTACTGCTCTATTAAACATATCATAGGCTTTTTTCTCATCTTCTCTTTTATCAATTCTTTCAAATATTGTCTTGCCGTCTTTATCAGTTAAGACAAATTTAGCGGAAAAATACTGAGTATAATAATAATAACCTGGTTTTGTTACTGTTACAGGAATTGTTACTGAAGAAGTCTTCCCATCTTTGCCTGTATGCGTAATAGTTTGGTTTTCTGTAACAGTTTGTTCATCTACCCAATATTTCTTAGTTCCCCATGTCAACATTTTCACAGATAAAACAGCATCTGCTATATTTTTATTATTTACAATTCTATATTTTTTTATATATTTTTCATTTTCGTCCAAAGATTGACGTACTTTCAAAGCTTCTAAATCAGAAAAAGAAACACTTTCGTCTTTTTCTACATCATCTTCAACGTAAATTTTTTGTACTTTACTTAAATCATAATTGTCTGCTTTCCATTCAGCTTTTTCAGCACTTGCCACTACTGCTGATAATAAAATACATAACATAATCAAAACTGAACTCAAATACTTTTTCATTATTCCATCTCCTTTATAGAAATTTATTTTATTGATAGGTAAATTTTATCATAATTATTATTAAAATCAAATATTAATATCAATGAAAATAAAACCTTTTTATACTTTTAGCAAAAACAAATTTCCTATACTAAAAATCAAAAGTCCGTTTTTACTTTCCTAGAAAAAGAAAAAATCTCCCTAGTAATATACTTTTACCCAAAATTTTACCGTTTTTCTCGCTAAAATATTACTCTTGACAAAATTTTTCCACTTGTAATATCATATCTTTTAATGACATTGTTAATTTGTTAACTTAAAATAAACGATATTGGAGTGATTTTCATGGGTATGACTATGACCGAAAAAATTTTGGCTAAACATGCTGGAATTGATGTGGTAAAACCTGGACAGCTCATCAATTGCAAACTTGATATGGTACTTGCAAATGATGTAACTGCTCCACCTGCGATTAAAGAATTTGAAAAAATTGGCAAACCTGTTTTTGATAATACAAAAATAGCTCTTGTGCCTGACCATTTTACACCAAATAAAGATATCAAATCCGCTGGACTTGCTAAAATTGTTCGTGATTTTGCACATAAACATAATATTGTAAACTACTTTGAAATTGGTCGTGTAGGTATTGAACATGTAATTTTACCAGAAAAAGGTATTGTAGCTCCTGGTATGGTAACTATTGGTGCAGATTCTCATACTTGTACATATGGTGCCTTAGGTGGATTTTCCACAGGTGTTGGTTCTACAGATTTAGGCGTTGCCCTTGCTACTGGTGAAGCATGGTTCAAAGTTCCTGAAACTATCAAAGTCAATATCACTGGTAAAAAACCTAAATATATCTGTGGTAAAGATGTTATGCTCACTTTAATCGGCATGATCGGTGTAGACGGAGCTTTATATAAAGCATTAGAATTTGCTGGCGAAGGTGTCAAAGAACTCAACATGACTGACCGTTTAACAATTGCCAATATGGCTATCGAAGCTGGCGCTAAAAATGGTATCTTCCCTGTAGATGATGAAACTCTCAATTATATTAAAGACCGTGTAACTAAACCATATGAAATCGTTGAAGCAGACAGTGATGCTACTTATTGTCAAACTGTAGAAATCAATCTCTCTGAATTAAAACCTGTAGTAGCATTCCCTCATCTTCCTGAAAATACTCATACTGTTGAATCCATCAAAGAACCTATCACTATTGATCAGGTAGTTATCGGCTCTTGTACTAATGGACGTTTAGAAGATTTAGCAATTGCTGCTTCTATCTTAAAAGGTCATAAAGTACATCCTAATGTTCGTTGTATCATCATTCCTGGTAGCCAACAAGTATATCTTGATGCTATTCATAATGGTTATGTAGATACATTTATTGAAGCTGGTGCTGCTGTAAGTACACCAACTTGTGGACCTTGTCTTGGTGCTCATATGGGTATTATGACTGCTGGTGAACGTTGCGTTTCTACTACAAATCGTAACTTCCGTGGTCGTATGGGACATGTAGATAGTGAAGTATATCTCGCTAGCCCTTATGTAGCTGCAGCTAGTGCAATTCTTGGAAAAATCGCAACTCCTGAGGAGGTAGAATAATATGGCTGAAAAATTAGAAGGAAAAGTTTGGCGCTATGGCGACAATATTGATACAGATGTAATTATCCCTGCTCGTTATTTAAATTCTTTTGACCCAAAAGAATTAGCTAGTCATTGTATGGTAGACATCGACGAAACTTTTGCTCAAAATGTAGTAGAAGGTGATATCATGGTCGGCGGTAAAAACTTCGGCTGTGGTTCTTCTCGTGAACATGCTCCAATCGCCATCAAAGCTTCTGGTGTCCCTGTTGTAATCGCTAGCAGTTTTGCTCGTATTTTCTATCGCAATGCTATCAATACTGGTTTACCATTACTTGAAATTGGTGATGATGTAGAAAAAATCCATGCTAATGATAAATTACGCGTTGATTTATCCACTGGTACTATTGAAAATCTCACAACTGGTGATACATTCCATGCTGTGCCACTTCCTGGATTTATCCAAGATATTGCCAAAGCTGGCGGACTCATTAACTACATTAAACAGAAGGGTTAAGATTATCTATGAGTAAAAAAATTGTAGTCATTCCTGGCGATGGTATCGGTCAAGAAATAACTGATAGTGCTGTTGCCGTTTTAAAAAAAGTTTCTGATAAATATAATTTAAATCTTGAATTTGAAAGTCATCCTGCTGGTGGTACTGCTTATGATTTATGTGGCACCCCACTTCCACAAACAACACTTGAAGCAGCACAAAATGCTGATGCTGTACTTTTCGGTGCTGTTGGTGGTCCAAAATGGGATAATGTAGAACCTACACTTCGCCCTGAAAAAGCAGTTTTAGGGCTTAGAAAAGGACTCGGATTATATGCTAATCTTCGTCCTATCAAAGTAGCAGATGCTCTTGTTGAATATTCTCCACTCAAAGAAGAAATCGTAAAAGGTACTGATGTATTAATCGTACGTGAATTAATCGGTGGTATCTATTTCGGCGATAAATGTGAAAGTGAAATCTATGAAGGCAATGAACGTGCTTGGGATTTAGAAAATTATTCCGTTCCTGAAGTCAATCGCATTGTAGAATTCGCTATGCAAGCTTCTAAAAAACGCAAAAATAAAGTGACTTCCGTAGATAAATCCAACGTTTTAGCAACTTCTAGATTATGGCGTAGAACAACTGCTAAAGTAGCGGAAAAATATCCTGAAATCACTTTAGAAAATCTCTATGTAGATAACTGTGCTATGCAACTTGCCATCAACCCAAGCCAATTTGATGTCATTGTAACAGGCAATCTCTTTGGCGATATTTTAAGTGATGAAGCTGCAGTTTTAAGTGGTTCTATAGGTATGCTTCCATCTGCTAGTATCGGTGAATCCACTAGCCTTTATGAACCAATTCATGGCTCTGCTCCTGATATCGCAGGCAAAGGCATTGCTAATCCATTAGCTACTATACTTTCTGCTGCTATGCTTCTTCGTTATTCTCTTGATGAACAAGAAGCTGCTACTTGCATTGAACAAGCTGTAGATAAAGCTTTAGCTCAAGGATATCGCACACCTGATTTATATAAAGAAGGCTTCATCAAAGCAGATACAAAAACTATGACTGAAGCTGTATTAAACAATATTTAATATATATTTTATCTATAAACTTATTAAAAAATTTTATTGACAATTAACTTATCTTTTAATATAATTCTTGTGTTAGGACTTATATACATTCTTTACTCACCCCCTAGTGCATAACTAGGGGGTTTTTCTTTATACTTTTTTATAAAATTTACTCATTCGCGAATAGCTAATTGAGGATATCTTCGATAATTAAGTGGAGTATCTTTATATACTTTTTTAAACTGATGACAAAATGCTGATGCATCATTAAACCCACAATTATAAGCTATATCAGCTATAGACATATTTCCACCTTCTAATTTATTCATAGCTGTCTTCAAGCGGAAATTTAAAAGATATTTTTGTGGCGACATATTATATTCTTCTTTAAATAAACGATATAAATACGTTCTATCTATTCCTAAATATTCTGCTATATCGGTAACACTGATATTTTTACTGTAATTTTCATATATATAATCAATAGCTCTCTCTACATGAATAGATTTTGCTTGCTGTTTTTTCATTTAAATTTTCATATGTCCAAAAATATTATATAAACGACTAAGCAACATATATTCATTATTTTTATACTTAGAAAAATAAAATATAAAATTCAACATAGCATCTCTGACTTCACCATTACTCTTATCAAAAAATAATAGATTTACCTTGTCAAAACCGCTATTATTTAACATATTTTCTACATCATAGCCATCGATACAAATCCAACAATATTCCCATGGATCATCTTTATCTGCTTGATAAACACATGTTATTCCTGGACGAATAAGAAACATAGTATCTTTTTCTATTACATAACAAGTATCATTCATCCAAAGTCTTCCTTTGCCTCTCGTTACATAATGAACTAAGTAATGCTGTCGTATTGCTGGCCCAAATGTATGCATAGGACAACAAATTTCCCAGCCTCCATAATATAAATTTAATGCTTTACTTAAATAAACAGGTGTATTAAATTCACTATAAATTTTTCTTATTTCCATAAAAAATCCCACCCAAATAAAATTTATACCATTCTTGCTCTATTTTTATTATATATACTCTTTTTCAAAACACAATACAAAATTTAAATCTTGACTTAGAATTATGGAACTGATACCATATTAATGGAACCAATTCCATAATTAAGGGAGTGTACATAAATGAAAAATCTTATTCTAACAAGTCCTATTCCTGAAAAATTAATTGCCTTGGACAAAGTAGAGATATGTTTAATGATATCATCACTGGTGCTATAGTAGCTCAAGGTGAAGCAGCTATCGCTGTTGCTTTACGCACTCAAAATAAAAAAAAACGTGCAATGTATATTTCTTCAATTATTCCTGCATTTTTAGGTATTACTGAACCTGTTATTTTTGGTATCAATCTTCGTTTTGTTAAACCTTTTATCTGCGGATTAATCGGTGGTGCTTGTGCTGGTGCTACAGCTAGTATCATGCAATTAGCCGGAACAGGTATGGGTATTACTGTTATCCCTGGTATGCTTTTATATATGGATAGATTACCAGCTTATTTACTCGTCAATTTTATTGGTTTAGCTGTCGCTTTTGCTCTAACTATGGTATGCTTTAAACCAGAAGAATAATTATTGCAAAGGATGACTTTATCATGACTCAAAAACTCACTATACAAGATATTGCTAATCTAGCTGGAGTAGCTAAAAGTACAGTTTCTCGCTATCTAAATAATGGTTACGTAAGCAAGGAAAAAGCTATGTTAATTGATAAAGTCATACGTGAAACAGGTTATAAATCCAATTTTTTCGCCAAGCGTTTAAAAACTAAACAAAGTAAATTAATCGGCATTGTCATGCCTCGTTTAGACTCTTTTTCTGCGGGCAAATTATTGACAGGTTTTAATATAATTTTACAACAAATGGGATATCAAGCTTTGATTTTAATCAGTGAATTAAATTCGCAAAAAGAACTAGATAATATCTCTCAATTAATTCAACAAGGTGTAGATGGAATTATCGTCGACTCCATCAATATCAATTACAATCATTTAAAACTAATCAATCAAGCTAATATCCCCATTATTTTTACAGGGCAAAGCCACGATAAAGTAAATTTTATCAAAGTAGATGATATCAATGCAGGCAAATTGATGGGTGAATATATCGCCTCTTTAAATCATCAACAAGTGGTATTTTTAGGAGTATCCCCTCAAGATAACGCTGTAGGCGTAGACCGCTATGAAGGATTTAGACAAGGTTTCCTTGCTAATAATCCGCAAGGTAAAATATCTTTTGTCCAAACTGATTGTAGTCTTGAACAAGCCTATAATTTAGGCGATACTGTAGTATCTTTTGAACCTAGCGCAGTCGTCTGTGCTACAGATAATATCGCTTTAGGATTATTGCGTTATTTTCATGAAAAGAAAATCCATGTTCCCCAAGATATTTCACTTGCTGGCTTTGGTGGTTATCCTGTAGGCAGTATATCTTATCCATCATTGACTAGCCTAGCCTTTGATTATAAACATCTAGGCATAAAAACAGCAGAAAAATTATTATCTATGCTTCAAAATCAACCTGTAACTTCTGAATACGACCACAATATGAATTTAATCATACGTGAAAGCACACGCTTAGCAAAAATATAAAATAATATTTAATGAAGGAGGACTTTCATTTATGCAATGGCATAACAAATTTCATTTGGAAATGCCTAAGGGATTAGTTAATGACCCTAATGGTCTTTGTTATCATCAAGATAAAAGTCAAAAGCGTTCAGAATAAATAAATGATAAAAAGGCAGATGATTGTAGTGAAAACATATTGTTTTAAACTGTATAAGGCAAAAAGAAATAGAAAACTTCATAAAGTTATTAATATAGCTGGAATTATCTACAATCATTGTATTGCTTTGCATAAGCGATATTATCGTTTATTTAAAAAACCTCTTAATATCTATAAGCTTCAAAAACATTTAACTAAACTTAAGAAAATAGGTAA
>OFME01000008.1_pt1 | contig 224045 bp, 214 predicted proteins | sample 1541381 | NCBI WGS metagenome assembly OFME01 (sample SAMN04209243, study PRJEB22552) | human gut metagenome | biome: gut; material: feces | host: Homo sapiens | place: USA: Oklahoma
TGATAGGCCGGAAGTGGAAGTACAGCGATGTATGGAGCGGACCGGTACTAATAGACCGAGGACTTGACTTAAGCAGAGAAGCAGTTTTAAAGGAGCGAAAGCGACGCATAAAACTGACTGAATCGCTTACTCCGAAGCAAGGCTTCGGAGTGGGCGGGGGAGTCTGGAAGCAGATGTCTTAAATGACGGATGCCGAAGGCGACAAGACTGCCGCATTCAGCAGAATGTGACAGCACTTAAGGAAAGTATTCAGAATAACAGGAAGTTAAGACAAACATTTTTATGCAGTTGTCAGGATACGAATCCTGAAACAAATTCAGTGGCGATAGCTGCGGGGATCCACCTGTTCCCATGCCGAACACAGCAGTTAAGGCCGCAAACGCCGAAAGTACTTGGGGGGAGGCCCCCTGGGAGGATAGGAAGCCGCTGATTAAACTAAGAAGCACTTCGATATGAAGTGCTTCTTTTTTTTGTATTAAGCAGAGAAGCAGGTTTAAGCAGCGAACCAGGTTTAAAGGACCGAAGGGACGCATGAACCTTCGTGAGTCGCTTACTCCGAAGTGAAACTTCGGAGTGGGTAAGGGAATCTGAAATCAGACTATTCCGGAAAAGCGACGCATAAAACAGACTGAATCACTTACTCCGAAACTTGACTTCGGAGTGGGTGGGGGAGTCTCGAAGCAGCTTTTTTTGACGGATGTCGAAGACGATCAGACTGCCGCTGCCGAAATGATGTATCTGCCTTTATGACGGATGCTAAAGACGACGAGACTGCTGTTACCGACACATATGGCCTCTCGCATGGATGGATGTCAACCCTAATCATCTGCTGTCAGGATATATTCAACATTCTCCTTTCATCCTCATAAATTGCTATACCCATATTTCCTTTCTATGCCATACGTCATTTCTGGAATACCTTCACTTTACCGCCCATAAAAGCTATAATAGACATAGCAAATCACAAAGGTGGTAATAACATGACTCAATCTGAAATATCTGCGGCCGTCGCCAAAGCGGCCCAATTGGCGAAAGCGTCGAACCCGTTGACTCCGTCGATTACCAACACGGTGACGATCAACTTCGTTGCCAATGCGCAGCTCGCTGTCGGCGGCTCAGCCGCCATGGTCTACTTACCGGACGAAGGCGCTGCCATGGCGAAGATTGGGGCGGCGATGTACATCAACGTAGGCACGTTATTCCCCATATATGAAGATACACTGCCGCTGACGGCAGCAGCCCTTCATGATGACGGAAAGCCCTGGGTTCTTGATCCCGTGGCTATCGGAATGGGGAAAATGCGTACGGACTTATTGCTGAAATTTAAGCCGTATAAGCCGACCATCATTCGCGGCAATGCTTCAGAAATCATCGCTTTAGCCGGTTTATGGGGCTTAGAAGGCGGTTCGCATACGTCTGAGGTACGTGGCGTTGACTCGACGGATGGCGTTTACGCAGCAACGTCAGCAGCGATAGCCTTGGCAAAATGGACGGGCGGTGCCGTTGCCGTTTCCGGTGAAGATGATTTAATCACCGATGGCCGTCAGGTCGTCCTTTCAAAAGGCGGTTCGGATATGATGCCTTCTATTACGGGCACGGGTTGCTCTCTTGGCGGCGTCATGGCTGTCTATGCGGCAGTGGCCAGTCCTTTTATAGCAGCCATTACTGGTGCTGCCATTTACAATCTGGCCGGTAAACGGGCGGCTGCCTACGTAAAGGGTACCGGCTCTTTCCAAGCTGCCTTTATCGATGAGCTCTATGTTGCGACACCTGAAGATATTGCACAAAATCCTTTTACGATTGAGGAGGTATAAAATATGAATACATTAGTTGCCCTTTGCATTGCACCGTGTGGTACCGGTGATGAATTTGCACCGTATGTCGCTGAAATCGTTAAAATCATTCGTGCATCAGGACTTTCAAATCGGACGAACTCGATGTTTACCGAAATTGAAGGCGAATGGGATGACGTCATGGCTGTTGTCAAAAAGGCGACGCAGTATTTGACGGATCAGGGAATTCGGACAGAGGTCATCTTGAAAGCCGATATCCGCCCGGGTTATACGAACATGATGGATGCTAAAGTAGAATCGGTAGAACGTATTTTAGAAAAATAGTGATTCATAAAACATAGCCTTGACAATCACTCCTGGTTGTAGTAAACTAATATAGTCAGTTGACGCATGGAGTGATACTCAAGAGGCTGAAGAGGACGGTTTGCTAAATCGTTAGAGGTCGCAAGGCCTGCGAGAGTTCGAATCTCTCTCACTCCGCCAGATTACTGGATAAAGAGCACTTAGGATTTTTCCTGAGTGCTCTTTTTTTATGCGCACATAGAGAATGGCGGAGAGGCTACGCAAGGCGCGTGTTTTTTGGTACAATAAAGATGACAAATTATTACGAGGTGTATTGGAATGGATATAACCTATTACGATATTGGGCTTAATTTATTTACGCGGTCTTTTCCGGATCCGGAGAAAATCATTGCCGATGCTGAAGCCGACGGCATCTGCTGTATCCTGACCGGTTCCGAAGATCGGGAAAACAGACTGGTCGATGATTTTGTCCGAACTCATCAGATATTTGGTACGGCCGGCATTCATCCTCATGTGGCCGATGCCGCGACGGAGGCCGATGTCGAAGAAATCCGGCGCATCGTCACGACCAATCCGAAAATCGTCGCTGTCGGTGAAACCGGTCTCGACTATGACCGCATGTTCTCTAAAAAAGAAAACCAGCTCTACTTTTTTAAGAAACTGATTGCCCTGGCAGAGGAATTGGATAAACCGATGTTTCTTCATGAACGCGATGCCGGAGACGATTTTTTAGCCTGTTTTAAAGGCCATGAAGGGGTCTGTCCGAAGTCCGTTGTCCACTGCTATACCGGTGATAAAGAAACACTGGCCCGTATGCTCGATATGGGCTTTTATATCGGCATTACCGGCTGGATCTGTGATGAACGGCGAGCCGATGCACTGCGCGAGGCCGTGTCCATTTTGCCCTTGGATCGGGTACTTCTCGAGACGGATGCGCCTTATCTGACGCCGCGCGGGTTTCACTTGCCACGGACGAATGTTCCCAATAATATCACCTATGTTGCCAGCACCTTGGCTAAGTATATGGATGTTTCTGTCGAAGCCTTGACGGTTCAGGCAAAGGCCAATACGGAGCGACTGTTTCGATTATAAGGGTTTTGTTAATTTCTCCCCGATTAAGGAGGTCTTTTTATGAATATTGTGCAGTATACGAAGGCGGCGTCCCTCGAAGAAGCGTGGGAATTGAATCAAGGCCGCGGGGCCGTTGTCCTCGGCGGATGCTGCTGGCTCCGCCTGTCGCCCCAACGGCGCATTGCTCAGGCCATCGACTTGTCAGGTCTTGGCCTCGATGCGATAGAAGAACAGGATGACTCTTTTAAAATCGGAGCCATGGTCACTCTCGGAGCCTTTGGCAGTCATGAAGGACTGTTGACCTATACCCATGGAGCTGTAAAAGAAGCGACGCGCCATATCGTAGGGACTCAGTTCCGCAACTTGGCGACCATTGGCGGCAGTATCAGCGGCCGCTTCGGCTTTTCCGATATTTGGACCTTGCTCTTGGCGCTTGATGCCGACGTTGAATTGTATAAGGGCGGACGCGTTCCGCTGTCTGATTTTGGCAAGACCGGGCCCGGGAAGGATATCGTAAGCCATATCATCGTTCCTAAAAAGAGCGGCCAGACGGCCTATGCGTCTCTTCGCCTCAATGCGACGGATTTTCCCATCATCGCTGCCGCTGTTCACGTCGACGGAAAAGAGGTGCGCTGTTCCATCGGTGCCCGTCCGGGAAGGGCTGAGGTCATGACACTCCCTGTGGATACTGTCAAGACACTTGGTTGTGAAAAGGCCGGTCGGGAATTTGCCGAAAAAGTGACGTATGAAACCAACCAACGCGGTTCTTCCGAATATCGCCATGATATGGCTGTCGTCTTATGCCGGCGCCTGTTGGCTCAAACGATGGGAGATGATGTCTGATGATGATTACCTATTGGCTTAATGGAAAAAAATCCTCGGCCGATATTGAACCGGGGATGATGCTTTATGATTTTCTCCGCAGCCGGGGATGTTATAGTGTAAAATGCGGCTGTGAAACGACAAACTGCGGCCTCTGTACCGTTTGGGTCAATGACGTGCCGGTCTTGTCCTGCGCCGTACTAGCTGTCCGCATCGATGGCTGTCAAGTTACGACCCTTGGAGGCCTCCAAGAGGAAGCCAAGGAATTTGCCTACTATATGGGACTTCAAGGTGCCGACCAGTGCGGCTTCTGCAACCCGGGCTTCGTCATGAACGTCCTGGCCATGGCTCGCCGCTTCGATTCGCCGACGGAAGACGAAATCAAGGAATTTTTATCGGGTAACCTCTGCCGCTGTACGGGATATATGAGTCATATGAGGGCTATTAAAGAGTATTTCAAGGCCAAGGGGAAGGAGGTCCGGTCATGATGGAATTTAAATCGATCAATAAGGTCGTAGCCAAGAAGGATTCCCAAGCCTTGGTTACGGGGCAGCCTGTCTATACGGAAGACATCATGCCCAAAGACTGCCTCATCGTAAAGGTACTGCGGAGCCCCCATGCCAGAGCCATCGTTAAAAAGGTCAATAAGAGTGCCGCTGAGAAAATTCCGGGCATCGTTTGTATCGTAACGGCCGATGACGTACCTAAGTCGCGATTTACCATTGCCGGCCAGACCTATCCGGAACCGAGTCCTTACGACCGGCTTATTTTGGATAAACAGATCCGTTTTGTCGGCGATGCCGTAGCCCTCGTGGCAGGGACGAATCAAGCGGCAGTCGATAAGGCGCTGCGGGCCATCCGCATCGAATATGAAGTCCAGGAACCGCTCCTCGATTTTACGAAGGCCTTGGATAATGACATCGTTGTCCACCCCGAAGACGATTGGAAACCCTTAGTCGACGTCGGCGGCGATAACAAGCGCAACCTCGTCGCCAAAGCCTGCGACCGTCACGGCGATATCGATGCCGTCCTGGCTTCGTCAGACGTCGTCATCGACCGGACGTATCACACTCGTCAGAATCAGCAGGCCGCCATGGAAACCTTCCGAGCCTATGCTTATAAAGATGCATTCGGACGGCTGACCATCGTCAGCTCGACGCAGGTACCTTTCCATGTGCGCCGCGTCGTTTCCCATGCCCTTGAAATCCCCAAATCCAAGGTTCGGGTCATCAAACCGCGTATCGGCGGAGGCTTCGGCTCGAAACAGACCGTCGTCATGGAAGTCTATCCGGCTTTCATTGCCTGGCTGACAGGCAAACCGACCTATATGGTCTACAGTCGGGAAGAATCGCTGACCGTATCGACACCGCGCCATGAATCGCAGATCCGCGTCGTTCTCGGAGCGTCGAAAGACGGCCATATCCGGGGCATTATCCTCGATTCTTTATGGAACGCCGGCGCGTATGGTGAACATACGCCGACGACGGTTACTTTATCGGGACACAAGTCGATTCCTTTATATAATGCCGCTGAAGCCTTTCAATTCAGCTATACCTGTGTCTATACCAATACCATCGCTGCCGGGGCTTACCGCGGCTATGGGGCGACACAAGGCCTCTTTGCGCTGGAGACAGCCGTCAACGAATTGGCCGAAGCCCTCCATATGAGTCCGGTGGAACTGCGGTTTAAGAATATGGTCCGCCAAAATCAGGTCCTGCCGGCCTATTTTAATGAAACGGCCCTCAGCTGTACCCTCGATAAGTGTCTGGAACGCGTCGTTTCCATGTCTGGCTGGGACGATGCGTCGCCGCGAAAAGTCCTGCCCAACGGTCATATCCAATCCGTCGGTTTGGCTATCGCTATGCAGGGTTCCAGTGTCTCCAACGTCGACGTGGCCTCGGTTACGATCAAAGTCAATGATGACGGCTTCTATACGCTCCACGTTGGGGCTACCGATATGGGAACCGGTTGTGATACCATTCTCGCCCAGATTGCTGCCGAATGCCTCATGTGTTCTGTTGACGACATCGTCACTGACGGCGTCGATACCGATACGTCTCCCTATGACAGCGGCTCTTATGCCTCGTCTACGACGTATCTGACGGGCAATGCCGTCGTCAAGACCTGTGAAAGCTTGATTCATCGGATGAAAGAATTAGCGGCCATTAAATTGGGGCTGTCCGATACGGATTTGGATGACCTTGAATTTGACGGCAAGGCCATTACCTGCCTTCAGACCGGTAAGTCGATTACCGTCCGCGATCTCGGCAACGGGGCCATGTTCATGAACGGCATTGCCCTCGAGGCGACGGAATCGTGCTATTCGCCGACCAGTCCGCCGCCGTATATGGCCGGTGCTGCGACGATCGATGTCGATCCCGAAACGGGGAACATCACTCTCTTGAAATACGATGCCGTCATTGACTGCGGTACGGTCATCAACCCCAGCCTGGCCCGCGTCCAGGCCGAAGGAGGCATCGTCCAGGCTATCGGCATGGCTCTCACGGAAAACGTTCAGTATACGCCGACGGGACGGCTGCAGAATAATTCTTTCATGCAGTATCGCCTGCCGACGCGTCTCGACGTCGGTCCCGTCAACGTCGAATTTGAACCGAGCTATGAACCGAACGGTCCTTTCGGCGCTAAGTCCATCGGCGAACTGGTCATCGACTCGCCGTCCCCGGCCATTGCTCACGCCGTTTATAATGCAACCGGCGTATGGGTCCGCGACCTTCCCATTACGGCTGAAAAACTCTATCAGGCCATGAAACATAAGACGGTCTGAGTCATGATATTTTGAAAGACAAGATAGAACGCCCCTCCATGAATGTATCATGGAGGGGCGTTCTTTGTGATGGTGTTATTTATTTTTCAAGGGAACTGTTGATGCGGACGCCGCTCATGAAGGGAAGAACCGGTTTGGTGTCTTCCTGGACTGTTTCCCGGATGCCTTCAAAGGTCGTGGTCAGCATTAATTTCAGACGGTTCGTCTGGTTGACCGAGCTGGCACTGGGGTCGTAGTCGATGGCGACGATATTCGTTTCAGGGAAGGCCGCTTTCAAGGTCTTGATCATGCCCTTGCCCGTGACGTGATTGGGCAGGCAGGCCCAGGGCTGGAGGCAGACGATGTTCTTGGCCCCGCGATGGATGAGGTCGATCATATCCCCCGTGAGGAACCATCCTTCCCCGGCTTCATGGCCGAGGGACAAGAATTTCTTGGCTTCGTCGGCAATGTCGTAAATCGACGTAATGGGATCGAAGTGGCGGCTCTTGGCAACGGCCTGTTCGTATGGTTTGCGGTACCATTCGAGGAGGCGGACGCCGGTCTTGCTGAATAAGGCGTCTTTCCAGCTTCCGGAAAGGTACTTGTGGCGGAACTGGTCGTCGAGCAGACCGTAGAGGAAGAAGTCGGCCAGGCCGGAGACGATGATTTCACCGCCTTCTTCTTCAATCATGCGGACGATGTGGTTGTTGGCAATGGGGTGGAACTTGACGTAGATTTCGCCGACCAAGCCAATGCGCGGTTTCTTTTCGTCACTCATTTCGATATTATCGAATTCATTGATGAGGTCGCGAAGGTTGCGCTTGAAGGATTTAAAGTCGGCTTTCTTGAGCTGCTGGGTGCATTTTTCCTGCCACTTATGGAACAAGGCTTCGGCCGTACCCTTGACCTTTTCATAAGGCCGAGTGCGGTACAAGACTTGCTGCAGGGCGTCGCCGTAAATCATGCCCATGATGAGGCGGTGCCAGAATCCGAGCCCCGGCTGGAAACCGGGCTGCTTGTTCATGCCCTTCATATTGAGGGATAAAATGGCAACCTGGGACATATTGGCATCGTTCAAAGCTTTTCGAATCATGCCGATGTAATTGGTGGCCCGGCAGCAGCCGCCGGTCTGGGAAATCATGACCGTCGTGTGGTTTAAATCGTATTTTCCCGACTTTAAGGCCGTGAGGATTTGGCCCAAACTCATGATAGCCGGATAGCAGGCGTCATTGTGGATATAGGCTAGGCCGGTGTCGATGGCTTCCTGGTTCTGGTGGGGCAGGAGTTCGACGTGATAGCCTTCGTGTTCGAAGGCCGACATGAGCATGGGAAAATGGATCGGTGTCATGGACGGGGCCAGGATGACGTTCTTTTTGGCGTCTTCTTTGGTGAAGATCGTCTTTTCGTAGGAATACGGTTCGAGTGTGTAATCTTCTTTCGGCCGATGATTCATGACGAACAGCAAGGAGCGCAGGCGGATGCGGATGGCACCGAGGTTCGAGCCTTCGTCGATTTTCAGCAGGGTGTGGATCTTGTGGCCGTGGGTCAGGATATCCTGTACCTGGTCGGCGACGATGGCGTCGAGGCCGCAGCCGAAGGAATTGAGCTCTACCAGTTCGAGGTTCGGATGCTGGGTAACGTACTGGGCTGCCCGATAGAGGCGGGAGTGGTACGACCACTGGTCGACGACGCGGAGATTGCCGTCAAAGGTCGACAAGGAAGCGACGCCGTCTTCTGTAAGGACGGCCAGGCCCAGGCTGTTGATCAGTTCCGGTATGCCGTGGTTGATTTCCGGGTCGACGTGGTACGGGCGACCGCAAAGGACGATGGCCCGCTGGTCGTTCTTTTTGAGGTCATCTAAAATCTTTTGGGTCAGGCTGTAAATCTTCTGTTTATAAGCTTCTTCTTCCTCCCAGGCAGCCATAGCGGCTTTCTTGATTTCCCGGTCCGGGAGATTCCAAGCCTTCAATTCTTCGATGAGGCGTTTGGCAATGCGCTTCTTGTCGTGTAAGGGCAGGAAGGGGCAGAGGTAAGGCGTATTCGTTTCGGCCAGCCGTTCGCCCATGTTGTTGCGGATGACTTCCGGGTAGCTCATGACCATGGGGCAGTTGAAGGTGTTGTCCTTGCTTCCTTCTTGAGGACCGTTTTGGATGCAGGGATAGAAGATTCGGTCGACCCCTTTTTGCAGGAGGTTTTCGATGTGCCCGTGGACGAGCTTGGCCGGGTAGCAGGCCGAATCGGATGGAATCGTATCCATGGCTTTTTCAAAGAGCCCTTTGGAAGAAGGATCGGACAAGACGACGGAATAGCCGAGTTTGGTGAAGAAAGTAAACCAGAAGGGATAGTCTTCATACATGTTGAGGACTCGGGGGATGCCGATCGTGCCGCGGGGAGCATCGGTAAGGGGTTTATAGCCGAAGAGGAGGTTGTATTTTATCTTATACATGTTCGGCAGGGGCTTCTTGCGGGCCGCTGTCGAGCCGGCAGCACCTCGTTCACAGCGGTTGCCCGTAATGAAGGAACGGCCGTCGTTGAAGGTGTTGACCGTGAGCAGGCAATTGTTGGTGCAGAGGCCGCAGTGGCGGATCGATGTCGTGATGTTTAATTCCTGCAGGGCTTTTTCGTCGACGATGGTCGATACGACGTGGTCCTGATGATAGGCTGTGCGGCAGATGATTCCCATGCCGAAGGCACCCATGAGTCCTGAAATCGACGGACGGATGACTTGGCGGCCCAGGAGCTTTTCAAAAGCCCGGAGGACAGCGTCGTTATAAAAAGTACCGCCTTGGACGACGATGTGCTTGCCAAGTTTTGCAGGGTCTTTGACTTTGATAACTTTATAAAGGGCATTTTTTATGACCGAGTAAGACAGGCCGGCAGAAATATCGGCTAAGGTAGCGCCTTCTTTTTGCGCTTGTTTGACTTTGGAATTCATGAATACCGTGCAGCGGGAACCGAGGTCGATGGGACTCTTGGCCAGGAGGGCTGCCTGAGAAAATTCCTGAATGGACATCTTCAGCGATTTGGCAAAGGTGTCGAGGAAGGAGCCGCAGCCCGACGAGCAGGCTTCGTTGAGCAGAATGTCTTCGATGTGGCCGTCTTTGATGCGGCTGCACTTCATATCCTGTCCGCCGATGTCGAGGAGAAAATCGACGTCCGGGCAAAAATGGGATGCGGCCTGATAGTGGGCAATCGTTTCGACTTCGCCAAGATCGAGGTGCAGCGCTTCTTTGAGCAAGGCTTCGCCGTAGCCGGTAATGCCGGCCTTGGCGATGAAGGCGCCCTTCGGAAGGCGGGAGTAGACGTCGGCGACAATCTTTTTAGCAGCTGCCAAAGGACTTCCTTCATTATTCTGATAGTGAGAATAGAGGATTTTCATGTCTTCGCTCAAGACGACGGCTTTGATGGTGGTCGAACCGGCATCGATGCCGAGATAGCAGGGGCCGCTGTAGCTGTCTATATCGCCGTGAGGAACGGTATGCTGACGATGGCGTTCTTGGAATTCGTCGAGTTCAGCTTGGCTGTCAAAGAGGGGGGCGACCCGGTCTGACTTGGCCAGTGTCGATTCATCGACGTTCTTAAGCTGCCCCATGAGATTCATGAAGGAGACCGGCTTGGTATCCATACTCCCCAGGGCGGCACCGATGGCGACGTAGACTTGGGCGTTTTCCGGGGCAATGACCTTATCCGGCGTCAAGTGCAATGTCTTGGCGAATTGTTCGCGAAGCTGCGACAAGTAGGTCAAGGGACCGCCGAGGAAGCAGACCGTGCCTTTGATGGGACGGCCGCAGGCAAGGCCGGTGATGGTCTGGAAAACGATGGACTGAAAGACCGAAGCCGCGACATTTTCTTTGCTGGCGCCTTCATTTAAGAGGGCCTGGATATCGGTCTTTGCAAAGACGCCGCAGCGGGCTGCAATGGGATAGATTGTATCGGACTTCTTGGCCAGTTCATTCAATCCGCTGGCTTCAGTGTCGAGGAGGGTTGCCATCTGATCGATGAAGGCCCCCGTCCCGCCGGCGCAGTTGCCGTTCATACGGTGCTCATTGCCGCCGGTAAGGTAGGTGATTTTGGCATCTTCACCACCCAGTTCGATGATGACATCGGACTGAGGATAGTATGTTCGAACGGCTTTGGTGCCGGCAATGACTTCCTGCAGAAAGGGGATGTGCAGGTAGTCGGCCAGGGCAATGCCGCCGGACCCGGTGATAGCCATGGTGATCTGACGGTCGCCAAAGATTTCATAGGCGTTTTGGAGTAAATCCCAAACTTTTTGGCGTATATCCGTATAGTGGCGGACATAGCATGCGTGCAGGCATTGTTTGGCATGGTTGAGAACAGCGATTTTTACTGTCGTCGAACCGATGTCAATGCCGATGTGTAAGAGATTCTTCATGTTTTGTCACCCTATCGGTTTATAAACCGACTCTTTCTTTAAAAATTTTATTTATTATAAAGACTATATATAAAAAGTCTACTTTATATTGTACCATAATCCCTTTATTCTGTAAGGGGGTGATACAAAGGATTTTACTTATTAATAAGAAATCGATATCATTTTGGAAACCATGAAATGCGCTGCGACAAATGAGCCTAAATATGCTAAAATGAAGTCACTATCAGAATATGATAAACTCAGGATATTATCAAGGAGTACAATATGAAAAAATTTATAACGGAACATCAGTCCCCTTACCTGGATCTGACGACGGAGGCCTCTGAAATCCTTTATCGCGGTCATTCCGACTTTCAGGATATCGTCATCGCCGATTCGAAGGAATTTGGCCGCATGCTGGTCTTAGACGGCGTATTCCAGACGTCTGTTAAAGATGAATTCATGTATCATGAAAGTATCGTTCACATTCCCCTGTTTCTTCACCCCAATCCGAAACGGGTCCTCATCATTGGCGGTGGTGACGGCGGATCAGCCAGGGAAGCCGTCCGCCACCCTGAAGTCGAATCGGTGGCTATGGTCGATATAGACGGCAAGGTCATCGAATTGTCTAAACAGTATTTTCCTGAAATTTCCAAGGCCATGCTGGAAGAAAACCCAAAACTGACCGTAACTGTTGGCGACGGCATTGCCTTCATGCGGCAAGCCGAAAACTACTATGACGTCATCATCGTCGACTGCTCTGATCCTGTCGGCCCCGGAGAAGGCCTTTTCACCTACGATTTTTATAAGGATACCTTTAAAGCTTTGAAGGACGACGGGATTTTTGTTCAGCAGACGGAATCGCCTTTCATGCACGGCAAATTGGTGAAAGATGTATTCGACTGCGTATCTGATATTTTTCCTGTCGCCCGTTTATATACGGCCTTCATTCCCCTCTATCCGTCGGGGATGCACTGCTTTACGCTGGGGTCTAAAAAATACGATCCCCTGCAGTGGACGCCGAATCGAAAGCGTACCTTCCCGACGCGCTATTACAATGAAGGGATTCAGCAGAGCGCCTTTGTCCTGCCGAATTTCGTAAAGGACCTTCTGTATGGAAAGGCTGACCGTTAATCGGCTTGGTTTACAGCTATGCATTTCAGGTCTGTATTCTTTTGTGATTAAATGTAAAAAATACTTGACTTTGTCTTTGACTCATGGTAAGATTATCTACGTTGACGACGCTGATTCAGCGCCGTTACGGCAGATAATCTTATATGGCGGGTATGGTGAAGTGGTTAACACGGCGGATTGTGGCTCCGTTATGCTAGGGTTCGAATCCCTATACTCGCCCCATAGGGGTATAGCCAAGTGGTAAGGCACCGGACTTTGACTCCGCTATGCGCTGGTTCGAATCCAGCTACCCCTGCCAGCCATGATTCATTAGCTCAGCTGGTAGAGCACCTGACTTTTAATCAGGGTGTCCCGAGTTCGAATCTCGGATGGATCACCAAAGAAGGCGTCGCACATCGTGCGGCGCCTTTTGTTTTGTCATTATACCGGATGGATAAGATGAATCTGTTTGTCAGACGCAAAAAACCAGGACTGTAAGGACAGCCCTGGTTTTTTTGTAACCTTTTTCTTATAAGAAGAATACGAAGGTGTTGATGATGAATACCGGGATGAGGATGGCAATGGACCAGCCCATGTACCCGAAGAAGCTCGGCATTTTGATCTTATTTTCTTCGGCAATGGATTTAACCATGAAGTTCGGCGCATTGCCGATGTAAGTATTGGCACCCATGAAAACGGCACCGGCTGAGATGGCTTCCAACATGATTTGAGAAACCGTACCGACGGAGGTCGTGATGCCTTCCGTGGCACCAAGTGCCCCGGCAGTCTGCAGGAATACCAAGTACGTCGGCGTATTGTCCAAGAAGGACGACAAGGCGCCGGTAGCCCAGAACATCTGCCAGGGATTGTTCATTCCCAGTTCAGCCCCGTGGGCTTTGAGCAGAATCAAGGCAGGAATCATAGTGACAAAGATGCCGATAAAGAGTTTTGCGACTTCGATAATAGGAGCATACGTAAATTCGTTGAGGTCTCGCGTCGATTTTTTTGTCGTCTTAATCGAGAGGAATGCAGCGACTAAAATGATGATGATTTCAGCTAAGGTTGCATACGGGAAGACGATTTCGTCGTAAATATGGATGCCGGCACCGTTGGCAAAGAACGGATGCATTTCCGGCAGGAGGCCGTTGGCTAATACGCCGATGATGATCATAGCGATGAAAATCAGGTTATGAGCCCCTTCAAGACGGATCGGTTCTTTGCTGCCGGCAGCAATGGCGTCATGAGGCGAGCGGCCTTCTTTTATTTCCTTATTATAAAAATGCTTATCCATCATGGCAAAGATGGCAAACATGATGACCAGGTTCAGGAGAAGAATCGGCAGGAGATGGAAGGTCCACGTAAAGGGAACGCCGCGCTGGAAGCCCATGAAGAGCGGGGGATCGCCGAGGGGGGTCAGGCAGCCGCCCATATTGGCGACCAGGAAGATAAAGAAGACCATGAGGTGGACTTTATTCTTGCGCCAGGCGTTCGCACGGATCATGGGACGGATGAGCAGCATGGCAGCACCGGTCGTGCCGATCCAGCTGGCGAGAGCCGTGCCGATGAATAAGAGAAGACAGTTGACCTTCGTCGTTCCGGCTAAAGTCCCGCGGACGGCGATGCCGCCGGCAACGACGAACAGACCCAGGAGAAGAACGATGAAGGGTATGTAGTCGAGGAGGACCGATTCCAGAAGGCGGAACCATGACTCACCGATGCCATAAGCAACTGCAAAGGGAATAAGGAATAATAAAGACCAGGCAAAAGCTACGCCGAGCATGTGTTTTTCCCACCATTCCGGTCGGACGAGGGGAACGATGGCGATGGATAGGAGCATCCCGGCAAAAGGAATGATACTCCATACGGGTAAGGTCGCGCTTACGAGTTCGTGTGTCATAAAAACCACCTTTCTTAATCGTTACAAAAAAGTAAATTTATGTATGCTATAATTAACATTATATCATAAGAAAATGAAAGTTTATACTCTATTTTTACATTTTACACTGTCATTTAGGCTGAATTCGAGCTGAGCTTTTAAAAATAAAGCGTTTTTTTTTCTAAATAATTTTTTTGCCAGGCAGGAATCGGCCGAGGGAGTGACGAATATATACTTAACGATAAGGCATTATAAGGAGGGATTCATATGAAGCAATATAATAACATCATCGTTCCGACCGACGGTTCGGTCAACTCGAAACGAGCTTTGGAACATGCCGTCGTCATTGCATCATCTTTGGGCGCTATGATTACGCTGGTCTATGTTGCCAACATCGTCTCGGTCATCTCGAATTTTGACCAGATTCCCAATGCCAGTGGCTACGTAACCGAACAGGTTGCCCTGGACATGGAAGAAGAAGGGAAGGGGATCCTCGATGAGTTTGCCAAGGCGATTCCTCAAAACATCGAAGTCAAGAGCGTCTTTGAAGTCGGCTCGCCGGGGCCTGCTGTCTTGTCGGTAGCGAAGAAGTACAATGCCGATTTGATTGTCATGGGCAGCCGCGGCCTGGGACCGCTGAAAGGCTTATTCATGGGTTCGGTCAGCAGTTATGTCGTCACGCATTCGGTCTGCCCCGTATTGATCGTAAAATAATGGTGACGCAATGCCGTCATGGCCTTGTTCTGCCGCAGGCTGGTTAAAGGGTCTCACAGGGATTATCCCTGGAGACCCTTTTTTCGTGCCGTCATGGCTTTTTGCGGATGGGTTTGTTTATAACGGATGAGGGGAGGGTATTCTTTTTGGAATATGTAAAAATTTGACGGATGCCATAGGGAAAAGAGTCATTTTATGATATACTGAATAGACAGGTGTGCTTTTTTAGGAATGCCTGAAATATCACATTACGAAGGGTCCCGGAGTGCCTCGTTCCGGGATGGCGCCTGGGAGGCAAGTATGAGACGGAATACCAATGAATGGCTGGACCACAAGGTCACGGACTGGGTTTCTAAAGGATGGATTACAGAAGAAGCCTGTGAAAAAATACGGAAATCTTACGGCAGGGATGAACAAAGAAATTCTCTTTTGACGACCCTGCCTTTATATGCGTTTTTATCGGCACTGGGATTTGCAGCCGTTGTCATGGCCGTCATTTGGGGCCTTTCCCAATTATGGTACTACGTGTCGGTCCCGGCCCGCATGACGTTGGCCGGTGCGCTGCTGCTCGTGACTCAGGCCGGTGTGGGCCTGGCCATGTTTCAGAAACGACAGGGCTCGGCGGCAGCTGAAGGGATTGCGCTCATCCATTGTTTGGGCATTTTTGTTGTATTAGCCATGGCTGAACAGACTTTTTATATCGGTTGGGATGCGGCGTCCTATGTCATTACTTGTGCCGTGCTTTGTCTGCCTGTCGTCTATTTTTTATGCTCTGTTGCGGCTCTCGTCGTTTACGACTTGTCCCTCCTCTATTGGACGGCTTCCGGCGGCCCGGTGAATACCTTTGGCGGAATGGGCCTCTTGTGGCTTCTTCTGCTTTTGGCAGTGCCTTTCTATAACACCTTGATCGGCCTTCGGGATGAACGGCGGCTGTCTGTTTTCTCGTGGGTCATGACGATTACCGTCTTCATTGCTTTTGGACTGGCAGCACAGACGACGGAATACATCCCGTTCCTCCTTTTGGGCAGCTTGGCCGTTACAATCATGCTGGTAGGTTATTCCATTGACATCCACCGGCCTTGGGGCGTGCCCTTTCGCTGGTTCGGGCGGTTTGCCGCTGTCGGCTCGCTCCTCATTTCCTGCCTGCCCTTTGCCTGGGATGGGATTGCTCAGGTTCAGAATTTTCATTGGACGACCGATTTGGTTACGATCCTCCTCTTTGTATTTATGGCTGGTATGATGGCTAAAACCGTGAAGAAGCGGTTGTGGAGCCCGGCTTTGTATTTGGTGATTCCCGTCATCCTGGCTTTTGAGACGATTCTCGTTCGATCGGCCCTTTATTCGTCCATTCCCCTCATTCTTTCATCCTTGTACATCGTTGTCCTCGGTGTCTATGAAACGGCTCAGGGATTTAAGCCCGATCACCAGGCTCATCTTAAATTCGGCATCGTCATTTTGGTCAGCGTAGTCCTGACCTTCGTTTTTGGGACGCATTTTTCGCCGCTGGCGCCGATTTTGGCCATTATCGTCTTGGCCTTAATCGTATTCCAGTTCAGGCGGATGCAGAAAGATAAAAAATCAGCGGCACAGAGAGCTTCACGAAGAGCAAGACTTCGCCATTCGGCGGCACGCGTCCGAAATGATGATGCCTCAGCTACAGAAGAACAGGTTCCAGAAGAAATGCCGGTGTGGTATTCTCCTGAGGAAAACGAAACGGATGAAACGGTCGAAGAATGGATGAAGGATATCCGTATTCCGTCCCCGGCTGAACTCGGGCTGGGCGAATCAGGTATTGAGGCTTCGTCTGATACGAATTCGCCCAAGGCCGATTCCGTACCGGCAAATACGACGGATTCCCCGATGGTATTCACCCTGTCCGTACCGACTGAAAGCACGGGGAACGACTTTGTGCCGCCTCGTCAGGTTATTCGTGAAACGACGGAAGCCGTGCCGCAGCAGATGGCCGTTTCCCAGGAAAAGACCAAAGAAAAATCTCCGGCAGTTACGGAGTCGCCGTGGAGTCATATGAAACCGGAACCGAAACGCAAAAAACACTTTACCCAGTCGCCATGGTCCCATCAAGGAGGCAAGTCGGAATGAAATTTTCACCGCCTTTGCAGGGCATACATCTTTCTTTTTCGCCGGAAGGCCGTCATCGCTGGACTGTCTTCGGGTTAGTCGTATTGATTCAATTTGCCGCACTGGCTTATGTCGGCTGGCGCTGGCATAATATTTCTGTCGACGGGATTCCTTACCAGTGGCGTGCTGTGCCGCGGCTAGAAATCTCTACCTTTGGGACCGATTATGTTCGCGTTGTGTTCCCGGAAGATACGACGCAGTGGCTCGATGAAACGCCGCCTGAAGTCGGTCAGCAAATTTACGTCGCTATCTCGCGCGATGCGTCGGGACTCATGAAAGTGGAAGGGGCGTCGGACTCTAAACCCGATTCCGGCAGCGATTACATGCGGGCTGAGGTCGTTTCTTATGCGGATGGCCGCGTTCAGTTTCAAGTTGGATTTGACCGCTACCGCCTGTCTCCGGAAATGGCCGACGGTATCTACAGCCTTCGCACCGATGACAGTATCATCGCCAGTATCCGCATCAAGCGGGGAGAAGGCGTCATCGAAGGGATTTTTGTCAACGGCGTTCCGTTAGAGCAGCTCAGTAACGCGGCTGCTATGGACAAAGCTCGGGCTGATAAGGCCGGACGTTCTCTGTTTGATAGGCCGCATCTCGTCGATTCCGGGATGGTACCGCCAAAAGAAGAGTGACAGAAAGCGAGGAGTTTATGAAAGGGTATTCAAAGATTGCCAAACTGGCTATGACCGTTATGCTGTTGGCTGCATTTTTCCTCTTATCAGGATTTCGGGCGCAGACCATCATTCATGACGATGGCAGTGAAACGCAGGATGTTTTGAAAGTGTCGGCTACGGCAGAAGGGCAGCAGAGCTTGAAGGCCGATGCCGATGAGTTCCAAAAGCGCAATTATACCATCATGGATTATAGTAATGATAACGGTGAAGGCTTTCGGGCCATGAAGACCATTATCAATGACGGCGCCAACCGCAGTTCCGTCGACCATATCGTCCATAAGACCCATGACGGCCTGTTTGCTTCGACGTATTATATCAATTATAATTTCGATGCCAACAGCATTCAAAACCTTCGTCTGGGCGCGGCCATGCCGGAAAACGGTGTTGACTTGGAATATATGGTTTCCTTCCCGTCGGGGACGCAGGTTACCAGCAACAGCACCAAAGCCGATGACCAGGCCAGTACCTATTTGTGGCAGCTGTCGGATTCCCAGCCGTCTACGATAAGCCTGCAGGCGACGGTTTGGCATAAACTCTTCATCTATATGGCCTTGTTCTTAATCGGACTGATTTTAATCATCGTCCTTATTATGGAACATCGCCGCAAAAGCGTCATCAGCTGGAAGCGGGCAGCCCAGATGCGCCGGTTTGAAATGATGCTCCTCTGTGTTCCCATCGTCATTTTGGGGTACATGGGTTATGAATACTACGTCGGCACTCATGTTACGACGGCATCGCTTGATAAAGTGGCCGAACAGCAGCAGGAAGAACTGTTGGAAAATCGTGAAGAAGATCGAAAGATGCAGGAAGCGGACGCTCGGAAACAGCGCAGTGGAGAATTGGCTGCAGCTCGGATTCGCAGCAAAGCCAGCGAGATTTCAAACGAACTGCGCAGTTTGAAACGGCAGTACCGCAATGGAGCCGTCAGTGGCAGTTCGGCTCGCTCCCAGGCCCAAAGCCTGGCCCAGCAGGCAAGGGAGATGCTCAGCGGCAATACCGACTTGTCTCAGGCTGACCGCGATGTCTTGGAACAGCTCATTAACAGCGTCGTGTCCGAAGCGGAGTCCATCGGTGATTCCGCCCCGGCCGTGAGCCGGAGCACTGCTCCCGAAAGACAGCGCAGTGATGCGGCTGAATCGGAACAAAAGAGTAAGTCCTCGACGGAAGACGAGGAAAAAGAATCGGACCGTGATTCTCGTTCCGATGCATCTAAGAGCCGCCAGTCGTCCGGACGTGATTCGGCTTCTGACAGTGACGAACCACAAGAAACAGATAAAACTAATAAATAATAGATGTTTTTTGGTAAGTTTTTTCATTTAAAGTATTTCCTATTTATCGAAAAGATGGTATGATAGGAACGTGATAATTGACGTTACAGCATAGATGTGCTGGTACTATTTAAGGAGGTTATACATATATGCATTGTGTAGAAGAAATTAAAAACGGTATCTATTGGATGGGATGCAACGACTTCCGGACGCCATTATTTGAACGGATTTTCCCGATTCCGGAAGGTATTTCGTACAATACCTATTTTATCGATGATGAAAAGACGTGCCTCATCGATGCTATGGATAAATCCTGCCGTGATGAATTTCTTGAAGATGTAGAATACTTGCTCAAAGGTCGGAAACTGGACTATTTCGTCCTCCAGCATATGGAACCGGATCATGCCAGCTCGGCATTGGCTCTCTTGGAAAAATACCCGGAAGCTAAAATCGTCGGTCAGCCGTCGACATTTAAGCTTTTTGAACAGTTCTTCCGCACCCCCATGCCGGATCGCTATATGACCGTTAACGAAGGCGACCAGCTGAAATTGGGTAAGCACACCCTGCAGTTCATCAAAGCCCCTATGGTCCACTGGCCGGAAGTCATCATGACGTATGAAGTAACGGATCATTTCCTGTTCAGCGCCGACGCCTTTGGTCACTTTGGTACTGTCGGCAACGTCTTTGCCGACCAGGCTGACTTTGAAGAAAACTACCTCGATGAAGCCCGCCGCTACTATGTCAATATCGTCGGAAAATATGGCCCGCAGGTCATGAACGTCCTCAAAAAAGCCTCTAAGCTGCAGATTGACTTCATTTGCCCGCTCCACGGTTTCGTCTTCCGTACGCCTGAAACCATCAAGTACATCGTTGATAAGCACCTCCATTGGGCACAGCACGTACCGGAAAAGAAGGGTGTCGTCATTGCGTTCTCTTCGATTTACGGCAATACGGAACGAGCTGCCTGCGTGTTGGCGAATAAATTGAGCCGCCGTGGCGTTCGTGATATCCGCATGTACGACGTTGCCAAAATTCATGCCTCTTACATTACGGCCAAGGCTTGGGAATACAGTCATCTGATTCTGGCTGCACCGACGTACAACCTGAACCTCTTCCTGCCCATGGAAAGCTTCCTTCACGACTTAAAGACTCTCATGTTCCAGAAACGCACTATCGGAATCGTTGCCTGCCACAGCTGGGCTTCGGCTGCGTATAAGACCATGGCCGACTACGTAGAAAATGAATTTAAATGCTGCGAACTCCTCGAACCGACGATGGACCTTAAATCGTCTCTCCATGACGATCAGGAATGCCTGATGGATGAATTAGCCGATAAAATGGCAGAAAGCATCGAACAGTATCCCGATCCGAAAACCTTACTCTAAAAGTTGATAAACGAGCTGTCCCATTATGAAGAAAGATTTTGGGCTGCTTGCTGACTCATAGGCTGTCCGTTTCATAGCGGGCAGCTTTTTTCTTTACCAATGCGAACATTTTTTCGAAAAATGCCGTTGTCTGCCTTTTAGGAGGGCAGGCCAATGTGGTATAATGGAAAAAATACGATAGGAGGTGGTACGATGATCATTCGTGACGACAGTGCCAAAAGCGGTGACAAGCACGAACAGGACAAAGCCCGCAGCAACGGCGAAGAGCTGCACATCGACTTGGGCCGTGATTTGACGGAAGACGAACAGAAGATATTTGAAAAACTGCGTGAAGGTTTGAATTTATAATGGACAAGGGGACTGCTTGAGAAAGCCCATGCTTTCGTCGGGCAGTCTCTTTTAAACCAATAGAGGGCTGCAGCTGCACGAGGAGGCGAGAGGGTCGTGGATTGGGAACGAATCGAAGAAAAATTACATATTTTAAGCGATGCGGCGAAATATGACGTGTCCTGCTCATCGAGCGGCAGCCACAGAGCCAATAAGGCCGGCGGCATCGGAAATGCGGCGGCCTGCGGCATTTGTCACACCTGGTCGTCAGACGGACGGTGTGTATCCCTCTTAAAGATCCTCATGACTAATCACTGCATCTACAACTGTGCCTACTGTGTCAATGCTGCGAGCCGCGACGCGAAAAGGGCTATTTTGACGCCGGAAGAAATCGCCGATGTGACCATTGCCTTTTACCGGCGCAACTATATTGAAGGGCTGTTCCTCAGCTCCGGTGTCTATCGCTCGCCGGACTATACGACGGAGCTGTTGATTCGGACGGCGCGGATCTTGCGGGAAGAGAAGAAATTTAATGGCTACATCCATATGAAAGGAATTCCCGGTACGAGTGCGGCTTTGATTCGAGAACTAGGCCGTTACGTCGATCGCTTGAGTGTCAATATCGAACTGCCGTCCTCGTCGAGCTTAAAACTCTTGGCACCGCAGAAGACCAAAGAGAATATCCTCGTTCCCATGGGTCATATCCGTGAAGGCATTGATCAGTGGCGTGATGAAAAGAAACGGTACAAGAAGGTGCCGTCCTTTGTGCCGGCCGGTCAGACGACACAGCTCATCGTCGGGGCGACGCCGGACAGCGACCGGACAATCCTGCGCCTCAGCCAGGCCTTGTATGACAAGGTCGATATGAAGCGCGTCTATTATTCGGCCTATGTGCCGGCCGTGACGGGTTCCAATCTGCCGGCTATTGCAGAGCCGCCCCTTCTTCGGGAACACCGACTGTATCAGGCCGACTGGCTGATGCGGTTTTACCAGTTTAACGTCGAAGAAATTTTGACCGATGAGGTTCCAAACTTCGATTTGGATCTCGATCCGAAAGCTTGTTGGGCCCTGCGCCATCCGGAAGTTTTCCCCCTTGAAGTCAACCGGGCTTCGTACCATGATTTGCTTCGCGTGCCCGGCATCGGAGTCGTTTCAGCCCGCCGTATCTGCGCTGCCCGCCGTCAGGCCTTCCTGTCTTATGACAGTCTGAAGCGCTTAGGCGTTGTGTTAAAAAGGGCCCGCTATTTTATTACCTGCAAGGGGAAATACTACGGTCTTTCGACGGATCCGGCCTATGTCCGAAGGATGCTCTTATCGGGTCAGAAGCAGCCGTCTGCTTACGAGCCCATGAGTTTATTTTAGAGGCAATGTTATGATATATACTTACGATGGAAGTTTTTTCGGGTACCTGTCGGCCGTCTTTGACGGCTGGCATGACGGCGTGCATCAAATCGAGGATATCTGTTTGGAAGCCGAGGAGGCCTCACTCTTTTCCGAGTCACGCTTTGTTACGACTGATGACGGCAAGGCCCGGCGCATCCTGGACGGCCTTTTGCGGCAATGCGGCCCCAAGGCCTGTCATTATTTCTACTATGCCTTTTTGTCGGAACCGAAAAAAGGTGGGATGATCTTACTGGGCTATTTGCGGAAGGCTTTTTATTATAAAGGGACATTTCTCAATCACCGCAGCGAGGCCGATATTTGGACGGTCTGCCAATGGGCACGGAAGACGGGTAATGAGCGCCATAAACTCTTGGGACTGGCCCGCTTTCAGGAATTGTCCGACGGCATGCTTTACTGCCGGCTGAAGCCGACGTGCTGCGTCATTCCGGTCATGGCACCGCACTTTATCCGCCGCCTTCCGGGCGAACGCTGGGTTCTCCACGATACGGGCCGGGGGTTTGGTGTCTATTACGACCGGGAAAAGCCCGTCATGGTGACGATTCCTGACGTACAGGCGGAACCGGAATTGTCAGATGATGAGCTGGCCATTGAACGGGCTTGGCAGAATTATTACCGCACGATTGCCATTCCTTCGCGGAAAAATGAGGCCCTGCGCCGCAATTTTATGCCTAAAAAATATTGGCCGACCCTCATTGAAATGAAATGAAAAAAAGTGTTTCTTTTTCCCGGCACTTGATATATAATAGTAACATTGGATTGGTGATAGGAAAGGTGGAATACATTGAAACCTGTCTTAGTAAGTGTACAGAGTATCCAACGCGACCCGGAAGGGCAAGAGCTGAAAATAGAGCTCGTTTCTGAAGGTAAGTATTATATCAAAGACGGTACCCAGTATATCGTCTACGAAGAAAGCGAACTGACGGAAATGAAAGGCGTTACGACGGTCATCAAGGTCTTACCCGGAGGGTCCGTCTTATTGTTGCGTCTGGGGAAACTTCGCCAGCGGCAGGAATTTCATAAGGGAAAGGTAACCTACTCCCAGTATGAAACACCGGTTGGCACGTTTGACGTGAAGATGAAAACCTATGAATGCCGTACCGATCTCCAGGATGGTATCGGCACGATTTATCTGGGCTATGACGTCCATATTGAAGATATCAGTTCCATGTATACTCAATTAACCATAACTGTGCAGGAGGATAAAGCGTAATGGAAATGAAGGATTTATTGAAGCAGGGAATTACGGAAGCCTTGAATAAGGCCATGGATAAAGGGACGCTTCCGGCCGGTGATTATCCGAGTGTTGCCTTGGAAGTGCCGCCGCAGAAAGAATTCGGCGACTTTGCCAGCAATATCGCCATGCAGTCGGCCCGCGTTGCCCATAAAGCTCCGAAACTCATTGCCCAGGCCATTGTCGATGAAATGGATTATCCCTGGCTGGAACGAGCTGAGATCGCCGGAGCCGGCTTCATAAATTTCTTTTTAAAGAACGACGTCATTTACGATACGCTGAAACAAATCCTGGCCGCCGGCGATGCTTACGGCCATGCTCCTTTTCGTGAGGACGATTCGGTCCAAGTCGAATATGTCAGCGCCAATCCGACGGGACCGCTCCACGTCGGCCATGGCCGCGGTGCCGCCTATGGCAGTACCTTGGTCAATCTCCTGCGGGCAGCCGGTTATAACGTCCAGTCTGAATACTATATCAATGATGCCGGCAACCAGATGAATAATTTGGCCGCATCGGTCAATGCTCGGTACCTGGAATTATTGGGCCGGCCGTCGGAAATTCCGGAAAACGGCTACCACGGCCACGACATCATTGAAACGGCTCAGGCCATTATCGATCAGGACGGCGATAAATACCTCGACATGCCGGAAGAAGAACGGCTTGACTTGTTTAAAGACCGGGCCTATGTCGAAAAATTGAAGGCCCTTAAGCGGGATTTGGAACACTTCAACGTTTCTTATGACAATTGGTTCAGCGAACGGACGCTCCATCCGGACGCCATCAAGGCGGCCTGCGATGTTCTGCAGGGGCGGGGGAAAATCTATGAAAAAGACGGTGCCTTGTGGCTGAAGTCGACGGATTACGGCGATGATAAGGACCGCGTCGTCATCCGTGATAACGGTGTTCCGACCTATTTGGCTGCCGATATTGCCTATCATAAGAATAAGTACGATCGGGGTTTTAAGACCATGATCAATATTTGGGGTGCCGACCATCACGGTTACGTCGCCCGCGTCAAGGCTGCCATGGCAGCCCTTGGTTATGATACAGCCCAATTGGAAGTCCTTTTACTGCAGATGGTAAGCCTTTTCCGAGACGGACAGCAAGTTAAGATGAGCAAGCGTACCGGTCAGGCCATTACCTTAAATGAACTCATCGAAGAAGTCGGCACCGATGCAGCACGCTACTTCTTCATCATGCGGTCTCTCGATACGCAGCTCGATTTCGATTTGGATTTGGCTAAATCACACAGCAATGAAAATCCCGTTTACTATATCCAGTATGCTCACGCTCGGATTTACAGTATCTATCGTCAGGCTAAAGAAGCCGGTGCCGACATAGACAGCGACTGGTCCGACGTCAAATGGGATACCTTGACCAATGAATATGAATTGGAGTTGATCAAGAAAATGGCTGCGTTCCCGGAAGAAATTCAGAATGCAGCTCGTGAACGGGCACCGCACCGCATCGCTCATTTCGTTCACGAACTGGCCAGCTTGTTCCATGCTTTCTATAATCATTGCCGTATTATTCAAGAAGACAAGGATTTGGAAAAAGCACGTCTGGCCTTGGTTACGGCTGTACGCATTACCATTGCCAACAGCCTGGCTATTTTAGGGGTTTCTGCTCCTGAAAAAATGTAATATAATAAAATGATAAGTTATGGAATGGATTTTGATTCGTAGTGGGCAGAAGCTCGACAGGGAGGAAATATGGCTAAATATATCTTTGTAACAGGCGGCGTCGTTTCTTCGTTAGGGAAAGGCATTACAGCGGCTTCCTTAGGCCGGTTGCTGAAGAACCGCGGCTACAAGGTTACAATCCAGAAGTTTGACCCTTATATTAACATTGACCCGGGCACGATGAGCCCTTATCAGCATGGTGAAGTTTTCGTCACCGACGACGGTACCGAAACGGACCTTGATCTCGGCCACTATGAACGCTTCATCGATATCAACCTCGGCAAGAACTCCAACGTCACGACCGGTAAAATCTATTGGTCCGTTCTTCAGAAAGAACGGCGCGGTGATTATCTGGGCCATACGGTACAGGTTATTCCGCACATTACGAATGAAATCAAGAACCGCGTCTATCGCGTCGGCGACGACGACAATGCCGATATCGTCATTACGGAAATCGGCGGTACCGTCGGCGACATCGAAAGCCTGCCTTTCTTGGAAGCCATTCGTCAGATCAAGAAGGAAGTCGGCCGCAACGACGTCTTGTACATCCACGTCACCCTCGTCCCGTATATCGGCGCTGCCGGTGAATTGAAGACCAAGCCGACCCAGCACAGTGTAAAAGAACTGCGCAGCATCGGGATTCAGCCGGATATCATCGTCTGCCGCACGGAACGGGCCTTGTCGGATGAAATGAAAGATAAATTGGCCCTGTTCTGCGACATCGATAAAGATGCCGTCATCGAAAACAAGACCTTGAACAGCATCTATGAAGTTCCGCTCCTCTTGTCGGAAGAAGGGATGGACCGTATCGTTTTGGAAAAACTCGACCTGCCCAACCGTCCTTGCGACATGGAAGACTGGAAGAAGATGGTCGAATCGATCTACAATACCGAAAAGACGTTGGAAATTGCCTTAGTCGGTAAATACGTCGCCCTTCACGATGCCTACCTCAGCGTTGCCGAAGCCTTGAATCACGCCGGCATCGCCAATAAAGCCAAGGTCAATATCCACTGGATCGATTCGGAAACCTTGGAAGACCCGAAACTTACGATGGAAGAAGTCTTTAAAGGGATAGACGGCATCGTCGTTCCCGGCGGCTTCGGCAACCGCGGCATCGAAGGTAAAATCCGCGCTGTCCAGTATGCCCGTGAAAATAAGGTTCCTTATCTCGGCTTATGCCTGGGGATGCAGTGTGCTGTTATGGAATTTGCCCGCAACGTCGTCGGCCTCAAAGGGGCTACGTCGTCAGAATTCTGTGAAGACGCTGAATTCCCGGTCATCGACCTCATGCCGGACCAGGTTGATATTTCGGAAAAAGGCGGTACCATGCGTCTCGGTCTCTATCCCTGCAAGCTGGTGGATGGTACGAAGGCCCAGGAAGTATACGATGCCAACCTCATTTATGAACGCCATCGTCACCGCTGGGAATTCAACAATAAGTACCGTACGGAAATGGTCAATGCCGGCCTGATCTTGTCCGGTACGTCCCCTGACGACCGTTTGGTCGAAATCATCGAAATCAAGGATCATCCCTGGTTCGTCGGCTGCCAGTTCCATCCGGAATTTAAATCCCGCCCGACCAAGGCGCATCCCTTGTTCAACGGCCTTATTAAAGCGGCCCTCGGTTTGAAAAAATAATAAAGCAAGTGCTTGTCATTGTAAAAAGGACGTCTCTTTTGGGGACGTCCTTTTTACGTGTTGTATATTTTCATGAATCTTGCAAATATCGTATAAATTCTGCGCGGCCATTCTATTTTCGGGATGCACGGTATAAAGATACAACCGCTATAGGGTATCATGTCATATATGAATATAATATACATAATATATGTGCCTTGCGGAACATATATCAAAACGTTGTTTTCTTTAAAAATGTGATAAATTACGACCTTTGAAAAAGGGTTTGTAAACTATTTATTTGTTATTCCACATCCTTGAAAATCCCATAAAATGGCCATTTATACTATACAAAATAGGTGTTGTATGAAGAAATGTAAACCAAAATATCTTTTTAAATTCGGACGACTTTGGACTTCTTTTTCTTTCGCATTGCATATCATAAAAATAAGTTAAATGTGAAACTTTGCTCCGATTTTCACATTGAATAATACGCTACATAATGATATAATGTAAGCGATTGGAAGCATGATTCATGTTTTTATTATTTTTCATTATATAATAATGAGGTGATTTTTGATGTTGAATACCTTTAAACGAGGTGGGGTCCATCCTGACGATGGCAAGATCTATGCAAAAGATAAAGCCATAGAAACCCCGGCAGTACCGGCTCAAGTCGTCATTCCCATGAGCCAGCACTTTGGTGCCCCCTGTACACCGACCGTCAAAGTTGGCGATATGGTTAAAAAGGGACAGCTTATCGGGACCAGTGACGCATTCTTGCATGCCGACATTCATGCATCTACGTCCGGCAAAGTCATCAAAGTTGCGCCGATGCCGCACAACATGATGGTTCAGTGCATGGCTGTCGTCATTGAAGCGGATGGTAAGGATGAATGGGTTGAAGGACTTCCCGAAGCTCACGACTGGAAACAGCTCGACAGCAAAGAAATCCTGGAACTCATCAAAAAAGCTGGCGTCGTCGGCTGCGGCGGTGCTACCTTCCCGGCTCACGTCAAACTGGCTCCGAACAAACCGGTTGATACTTTCATCGTCAATGGCGCCGAATGCGAACCGTACCTGACCTGTGACTACCGTGCGATGGTAGAAAAGGAAACGACGGACAAACTCGTAACAGGTGTCCAGATCTGCATGAAAGTGCTCGGAATTAAAACGGCTTTCATCGGAATCGAAGACAACAAACCGGAAGCCATCCAGAACCTGACCGAAGCTTTCAAAGATATTCCCGAAGTTACGGTTGTTGCCTGCAAGACCAAGTATCCTCAGGGTGCTGAAAAAATGATGATCGAAGCCTGCACGGGCCGTCAGGTAGAACCGGGCGGACTCCCGATGAACGTCGGCTGCGTCGTCAGCAACGTCGGCACCGTCATCGCTATCACCGATGCTGTCTGTCAGGGTATTCCCTTCATCGAACGCCTTACGACCGTTACGGGTGACTGCATCAAAGAACCGAAAAACCTCCGTCTTCGCATTGGTACTACCTTCCAGGAAGTTATCGACTACTGCGGCGGCTTTACCGAAAAACCGGATCGCCTGATTGCCGGCGGCCCGATGATGGGGCTCGCCCAGTATCAGCTCGATGTACCGATTACCAAAGGTGCGTCCGGTATCCTGGCACTCTCTCCGGAAAAATGCCAGGCCGGCGAAGAATCTCCGTGTATCCGCTGCGGCCGCTGCGTAGAAGCATGTCCGATGGGCCTCGTTCCGAGTCAGCTCAGCATCTTCTCGTCCTGCCAGGCTTGGGATAAATGCATGGAATACGGCGTCATGAACTGTGTTGAATGCGGCAGCTGCGTTTATACCTGCCCGGCAAAACGCAATATTGTCCAGTATATCCGCAATGCAAAAGGTCAGTGCAAAGCAATGCAGCGCGAAGCGCAGGCGAAAGCAGAAGCACAGAAAGCCAATAACTAATTGGAAGAAGGGATATCATGAGTCCAGAAGCTAAAGGACAAACAAATGGAAAGGATGCTAAAGACATGCAGGAAATCAAACTTACCGTAGCATCTTCACCGCATGTTCGCTGTAACGAAACGATTCCTAAAATCATGTGGAATGTTGTTGCCGCTCTCGTACCGGCTGCTGCGTTCGGCGTTTACTATTTCGGTGTCAATGCTCTCGTCAATATCATCGTCGCAATTGTCTCGGCTGTTATCTTTGAATTCTTATGGGAAAAGGCGATGCACAAACGCATCACCATTACCGACGGCTCCGCTGTCATCACCGGCCTTCTGTTGGCTATGACCTGTCCTCCGAGCCTTCCTTGGTGGATGAGCATCGTCGGTTCCTTCCTGGCTATCGTCGTCTGTAAACAAGCTATGGGCGGCCTCGGCTACAATATTTTCAACCCGGCTCATGTCGGTCGTGCCGGCCTGATGGTTTCCTGGCCGGTGGCTATGACCACCTGGACACAGGTCAACGGTACGGTCATCGACGGCGTTGCCGGTGCAACTCCTTTGAACGTTTTCAAACACGGCGGTTCCGATGCCCTGTTCCAGCTTTTCGGTACGAATGACTGGAGCAGCATTTACCAGAGCCTGTTCTTCGGTTTCCGTAACGGTTCCCTCGGTGAAACCTCTACGGTTCTCCTCATCCTCGGCGGCTTATGGCTGATTTACAAAGGCTATGTTAACTGGCAGGTTCCGGTCGTCATGATCGCCACTGTCGGTATCCTCACCGGTGCTGTATACGGCAGTGCCAACGTTGCCCTCTTCCAGATGATGGCAGGCGGCCTTATCATTGGCGCTTTCTTCATGGCAACCGATATGGTCACGGCTCCGATTACCGTTAAAGGTCAGGTCATCTTCGCATTAGGCTGCGGCCTCATTACGGTTTTGATCCGTGTACTCGGCGGTTATCCTGAAGGGGTTTGCTACTCCATCTTGCTCATGAATACCTTGACTCCGCTCATCGACCGTTTGGTTAAACCGACTGTCTTTGGTGCGGTAAAGACAAAGGGGGCTAAATAAAATGGCAGACAAAAACGAAAGCGGGATCTTTAAGGTCGCAATGAACCTTATCCTTACCTGCCTTGTTTCCGGTTGCATTATCGGTGTCGTTTTCTTCATCACCGGCCCGATTGCTACGGCAAAAGCAGAACAGATGAAACAGGATTCGATGAAGACCCTCGTTCCCGATGCTGACAAATTCGTTCCTGTACAGGGCGAAGAAGATACGTTTATTGCTGAAAAAGGCGGCCAGAAAGTCGCTTACATCATTCCGACGGCTCCGAAAGGATACGGCGGTCCGATTAAGCTTTTGACGGCTGTATCCATGGACGGTACGGTTATGGACTACACGGTCCTCGAAGCCAATGAAACGCCGGGTCTTGGTGACAAAGGCGCAAAATCTCCGTTCAAAGATCAGTTTAAAGGTAAGAAAATTGCCGGTCTTGAAGTCACAAAGGACAGAAGCGCAAAAGATAAGATCCAGGCTTTGACTGGTGCAACGATTTCTTCCCGTGCCTTCACCTTGGGCGTTAAAGAGGCTGTTGAAAAAGCAGCACAGATGGGGGGGAAATAATAATGAATCTTTGGAAAATCTTTACTAGAGGCATTATTGAAGAAAACCCGTACTTCGTCTTGGCCTTGAGCCTGTGCCCGGGCCTTGCTGTAACGACGAGCATCGTCAACGGTTTGACCATGGGCTTTACGGTATGGTTCGTTATCACCGCCAACAACGTCGTCGTTTCGATCATTCACAAATTGATCAACAAAAAAGTACGTATTCCGGTTTATATTACGTGTATCGCTACGATCGTAACCTGTGTACAGCTGTTCTTACAGGCTTATGCTCCTGATCTGTACAAAGCCCTCGGCGTATACCTCGACTTGGTCGTCGTATTTGCTATCATCTTGGCTCGTGCTGAATCGGTCGCATCGAAAAACGGCGTCGTCGTTTCCTTCCTCGATGGCATGGGCATGGGCATGGGCTTCACCATTGCTATGTTCATCATTTCCTGCATCCGTGAAGTCATCGGCAACGGCACCTTCTTTGGTCTCGAAGTATTCGGTCCGTCTTACCAGCCGGCTCTGATCATGGCACTGCCGCCTGGAGCCTTCATGCTGATCGGTTTCATCATGGCTGGCTTCAAGATTTGGAATGAACGTGTTGAAAGACAGAGACAACTGAAAGGGAGTGAAGGATAATGGAATACTTTACGCTGTTTATCGGGGCTGTCTTGATTAACAACTTCGTATTGACCAAGTTCCTCGGCTTGTGTATCTTCTTCGGCGTTTCGAAAAACTTGAACGCTTCGGTCGGGATGGGTTTCGCTGTTACGGCCGTTATCACCTTGAGTACCATCTTAGCTTGGAGTCTGTACAACTGGGTCCTCGTTCCGCTTAACCTGACCTTCTTACGGACGATTTCCTTCGTTATCTTGATTGCAAGCTTCGTACAGCTGTTGGAAATCATCATCAAGAAACAGTCTCCAACACTGTATAACATGTGGGGGATTTACCTCATGCTGATTGCGACGAACTGTATCGTTCTGTCCGTCCCGGTCATCAGTGTTACCAGTGGCTATAATTTCCTCGAAAACATCATCTTCGCTGTCGGTGCCGGCATTGGTTTCGCCATTGCCCTTATCCTGATGGCAAGCTGCCGTGAAAAAATGGATTTTGCCGATATCCCTCATGCTATGAAGGGGACACCGATCGCCTTTGTCCTTGCAGGCATGATGTCGTTGGCTTTCCTTGGCTTCTCCGGCATGATTTAAGGCAAAAGGAGTTGAAAACTGATTATGGATTACTCATTTATTGCGATCATGGCCGTCGTCGTCATGGTTTGTATCGGCCTTGTATTCGGTTTTATCCTTGCAAGTGCGGATAAGAAATTCGCTATGGAAGAAAATCCCCTTATCGGCGAAGTAAAAGAAGCACTGCCTCAAGGTCAGTGCGGTGCTTGTGGCTTTGCCGGCTGTGCAAAATATGCAGAAGCTGTCGTTCTTGATCCCGATGTTGCGCCGAACCTCTGCGTTCCCGGTAAGGCAGAAGTTGCTGAAATCGTCGCTAAATTGACCGGTAAAATTGCGGAAGCTACGGAACCGAAATTTGCCCACGTCAAATGCCGCGGCGGCAATGGCATCGCAAAACTGGCTTATGAATACAAAGGTGTTCATGACTGCGCTGCTGCTAAAATCGTTCAGCAGGGTCCGAAGTTCTGTAAGTTCGGCTGTTTAGGTTTTGGTAACTGTACCCGTTCCTGCCCCTTCGGTGCTATGCACATGGGTGAAGACGGACTGCCGGTCATCGACAAACGTCTCTGCACGGGCTGCGGCAAATGCGCTTCCATTTGCCCGAACCACGTCATCGAATTGCTGCCGATCAGTGCCAAAGTTGCTATTAGCTGCAGCTCCAAAGATTTTGGCGCTGCTGCCATGAAGAACTGCAAAGCTATGTGTATCGGCTGCGGTTCCTGCATGCGTAACTGCTCCCATCAGGAAGAAGGCGCTATCAAGATCGTCGACCATTTGGCCGTCGTCAATCAGGCTGTCTGCCACAACTGCGACAACGCTACGTGCATGACCAAGTGTCCGACAGGCGCTATCAATGAAATGATCAAAGGTTCTTTCAAGAAAGAAGAAAAAGTAGGTTAATAGATGGGTAAGAAACGGTATGTATGGGTTCTTCTCACCATGGCGTTCCTCATCGTATTAAGCAGCTCCGGATGCACCTTGCATCCGGAGTCTTCTTTTGATAGGAGCGGCGTCGCCATGGATACGTCGGTCTCTCTCCGTGCGACCGGGGAGGAGGCGAAAGAAGCCGTTGATGAAGGCTTCGAGCGGCTGGCTGTCTTAGATAAATTGGCCGGTCAAAATGAAGACAGCGATGTCAGCCGCATCAATGCCGCTGCCGGTAAGGACTATGTAAAGGTAGATCCGGCTATTTATGAAATGATTGAATACGCCAAGGACTATTCGGCCAAGAGTCAGGGCGAATGGGATATTACCATTGGGGTCATGACCAACTTGTGGCATATCGGCAATGCCGACCAGCATGTGCCGTCGCCGGAAGAGGTCTCCCGGGCCTTGATGAAGGTCAATTATAAAGATATCCTCCTGCGGCCGGAAGACCACAGCGTCATGCTGGCAAAACCGGGGATGGCCATCGATTTAGGCGGTGTCGCCAAGGGCTATGCCGTCGATGAAATCCGCAAGATTTACGAAAAGCACCACATTGAAAGCGGTCTCATCAACCTCGGGGCCAGCTCGATGTATGCTGTCGGCAAGACGACCAAGGGAAAGCCGTGGAACATCGGTATCAAGCATCCCCGGTCGGATAATAACCAGGACTTTTTGGGGATCGTCGCCATTGAAAACCAGGCCTTGTCCACGTCCGGTGATTATGAACGCTACTTCATCCAAGACGGTGTCCGCTACCATCACATCTTTGACCCTCGTACGGGTTATCCGGCTCAGTCCGGTGTCATGAGCGACTCTATCATTATCGATGGGGCCGTGCCCCATGCCGGCATGCTCAGTGATATGCTGACGACCATCGTCTTCGTTTTGGGGCCCCAGAAAGGACTTGACTTGGTCCACAGTATGGAAGGTGTGGACTGTGAAATTACCGGAACGGATAATGCCATTTATATGACACCCGGATTCCGAGATCGTTTCTCTGATCTAAATGCTGATTTTCATATTTCAGAATAAAAAGACTTCCATAGAAGTAAAAAGTATAGTGAATAAATAATTAATAACTTTAAGTCTATTTACTTTTTGCGATCTTTGTAAGATAATATAGGTATAATAGATTTTAAAGCTATGGAGGGTAGTATTGGCAGATGGATCATATTGATGACAAGATTTTAATGATTTTGAAACGAAATGGAAAAGCATCGGCAACAGAAATAAGTAAAGTTGTCGGCTTGTCCATTCCCGCCGTTGCCGAACGAATTCGTAAGATGGAACACAACGGCATCATTGAAGGCTACGGTGCGAAGATAAACCGCCGCAAGACGGGATACAACGTGACCGCCTTCATTATGGTCAACCTGGAACGGTCGGGCGATGACGAGGATTTCCGTGCGAAAATCGTTCAGTATTCTGAAGTGTTGGAATGCCATCACGTCGTCGGCGCCTTCGATTACTTGTTAAAAGTGCTCGTAAAGACACCGGATGATTTGGAACATTTCCTCATGCAGGTACTGAATGAAATTCCGACGGTCGCTTCTTCGCAGACGTTCATGTGTTTATCCACACTGAAAGAAGAATGGAACGTTTAACCAAAAAAGATGCTGTCGCACTTGCGGCAGCATCTTTTTGTCTATATATAGCGTTATCGGTCAGGCCGTTATCCTTCCGTCGGGACTGATGACTTTGACCTGAAGGTCAAGGGATTTACCGCTCTGATCCAGAGCTTTTTTTACGGCCATTTCCAGGCCGCGGCAGCAGGGGACTTCCATGCGGACGACCGTGACGTCTTGAATGGCGTTCTGGCGAATGATTTCCGTCAGTTTTTCGGAATAGTCGATGTCATCGAGCTTGGGACAGCCGATGAGGGTGATATGGCCCTTGATAAAATCGTCGTGGAAACGGGCATAAGCATAGGCTGTGCAGTCGGCAGCAATCAAGAGACGGGCGCCGTTAAAGTAAGGGGCATGAGGCGGGACGAGTTTGAGCTGGACCGGCCATTGACGGAGTTGCGAACCGTCTCCTTGACGGGATTCTTTTGCAGCTTCCGGGGTTACGGCATGAGCTTCGCTTCCGGGGCAGCGCCCTTTATAGACACGGCCCTGGGCGGCCATGTTCTTTTTGACGGCTTCTTCGTCGTAGTCAGCGGCTTCGCGTTCGACGAAGGTGATGGCCCCGGTCGGGCAGTTGGGAAGGCAGTCGCCTAAGCCGTCGCAGTAATCGTCGCGCATGAGCTGAGCCTTGCCGCCTACCATGGCGATGGCTCCTTCGTGACAAGCGTCGACACAGGCACGGCAGCCATTGCATTTTTCTTGATCAATTTGTATAATTTTACGTATCATAGTCATTTCCTCCATCGGCAGTTTCGTTGATAATGTTAGTATACGTTATGTTGACGGATATTGCCGTTGTTTTTCCAACTTATTCAGCAGGAGGTGCTGCTAATGGAACAACATCTTTCCCTTATCGAAAAATCGCCTCTTTTTCGCGGCGTCGCCAAGGACGATGTCCTGCCGCTTTTGCAGGATTTAAAAGTCAGGCAGAAAAACTATAAAAAAGGGGAGTTTCTCTTTTATTCCGGAGATCCGGTCACCTATATCGGGCTGGTTCTCGAAGGTTCGGTCCATATCATTCAGGAAGATTATTGGGGCAATCGGAATATTCTGTCTCAAATCCCACAAGGCTTCTTTTTTGGCGAAGCCTTTGCCTGTCTTCCTGAGGCGCCGGCGACGGTCGATGTCGTGGCGGCCTCTGATGCGGTCATCATTCAGATCTATGTGGCCAATGTCCTCCACGGCGGCCATCTCTTGACGCCGGCTGAGGCACAGTTTACGGGAAATCTCTTGGGCCTCATGGCTGAAAAGAATCGACTCCTTACAGAAAAGATGCGCTACTTGACCCAGCGCTCGACGCGGCAGAAAATCATGCTCTACTTGTCGAACCTGGCCCGGGACAAGGGAAAGGCCACCTTTGTCCTGCCCTTTAACCGGCAACAGATGGCGGATTTTTTATCGGTCGACCGCAGCGCCTTATCGGCGGAACTCAGTAAGATGAAAAAAGACGGACTCATCGATTATCATAAAGATCAATTTTCCTTGTTATAAGGGAAGAAAAAACGGCAGGGATTGCGGAATATCGGCAATCCCTGCCGTTTTGTATATCTAAGGATCAGTGGAGATGGGGAAGGATGTGGCCCATCTTATTTTTCTTGGTTTCTAAATAGAATTCATCGAATTTTTGCGGTTCCATTTCGATGGGGACGCGTTCGACGATTTCTACGCCGAAGCCTTCGAGGCCGTAGATCTTTTCCGGATTGTTGGTCAGGAGGCGGATTTCCTTAGCACCCATATCCTGCAGCATTTGAGCGCCGATCCAGTATTCGCGAAGGTCGGGGGCAAAGCCGAGCTTTTCGTTGGCTTCGACCGTATCGTATCCCTGTTCCTGGAGGACATAGGCTTTGAGCTTATTGATGAGGCCGATACCGCGGCCTTCTTGGCGCATGTAGAGCAAGATGCCTCGGCCTTCTGCGTTGATCTGGCTGAGGGCGGCTGCCAACTGTTCACCGCAGTCGCAGCGGCACGAGCCGAAGACGTCGCCGGTCAGGCATTCGGAGTGGACGCGGCACAAGAGGTTCTTGCCGTCGCCGATGTCCCCTTTGATGAGGGCGACGTGGTGTTCGCCCGTGAGGTCGTTGATGTAGCCGTAGATTTTGAATTCGCCGTACTTGGTCGGCATCTTAGCGACGGCTTCGCGGATGACGTGTTTGTCGTGGCGGCGGCAGTAGTTCTGCAAATCGTGGATGGTGATGAATTTTAAGTGGTACTTATCGGCAATTTCCCACAGGGACGGCGTGCGCATCATCGTGCCGTCGTCGGCCATGATTTCGCAGCACAGGCCGACTTGTTTGAGGCCTGCCAGGCGCAGAAGGTCGACCGTTGCTTCCGTATGGCCGTTGCGGGTCAAAACGCCGCCTCTTTTTGCGATGAGGGGGAAGTTGTGGCCGGGACGGCGGAAATCTTCGGGACGAGCCGATTCTTCGGCGCATTTGCGGGCTGTGAGGGCCCGTTCGACAGCCGAGATACCTGTCGTTGTATCGACGTGGTCGATGGAAACGGTGAAGGCCGTTTCGTGGTTATCTGTATTTTCGCTGACCATGGGCGGCAGGCCTAATTTATGGGCATATTCGATGCTCATGGGCATGCAGATCAGGCCCTTGCCGTGGCTGGCCATGAAGTTCATGTTTTCTGTCGTGCAGTACTGGGCTGCGCAGATGAAGTCCCCTTCATTTTCACGGTCCGGATCGTCGGTGACGATGACGATATGACCGGCCTGCAGTTCTTCGATAGCTTCTTCAATGGTGTTGAATTTACGTTTTTCTGTCGTCAAAATAAAGACCTCCTTATAACGAAAGCCCTGCGCCGATAACGGCTCAGGGCTTTTCTATGCAATGTAAGGCAGGCTGCCAAAGCAGCACGCCACATCTTCTTCCATCCAGACTATACTGTCGGTTTTGGAGTTTCACCAAATCACGAGCCTTATGGCTCCTACGCTGATGCGTTCGCGGACTGTACCGCCGATCGGGAATTTCACCCTGCCCTGAAGATATACGTTTTATTCAGTTCTGTTTTGTATTATACACGGTAGTCGTGATTTTTGCAAGTCATAGCCATGGCGCCGGTTCTCAGGCTTTTTCGTCGATGTCGAAGATCTTTCCGGGGTTTAAAATGTTGTTCGGATCGAGGGCCCGTTTGATGTCCATCATCATTTCCAGTTCACCGGGATCCGTGAATTCTTTCATCAGGGCTTTTCGCTTATAGCCGATGCCGTGTTCGCCGGACAGGCGGCCGCCGTGGGCATAAATGAAGGCGTACAGTTCCTGTTGGTTGGCCTTGACCCGTTCATCCCATTCTTCATAGGTTTCATCGTCGCCTTTTAAGATGTTCAGGTGGATGTTGCCGTCGCCGGCGTGGCTGGCGATGCGGGTAATGAGGTTGTACTTTTTGGCAAGGCGCAGGATTTCATCGAGGAGCAGGGATTCCTGATCGACGGGGACGACGACGTCTTCTTTGCAGACGATGAGGCTTTCGGCGCGGACGGCTTCGGCAAAGGCCTTGCGGGCCTGCCAAATCTTATTGTGGTCGGCGACGAGGACCGAGGAAGCTCCGTTTTCCGTGCAGATTTCGTCGAGGATGACGGCTTTGTCGTCAAGGTCGTCTTCATTGGTCCCTTCGACTTCGACGATGATGTAGTTGCCGTTGTCGCTGCCTTGAAGCGTTTCGTTGAGGTATTTTTCGACGGATTTGATGGTGATATTGTCCATGAATTCGACACAGGTCGGTGTAATGCCGGCCTTGATGAGTTTTGTGACGACGCCCATAGCTTTTTTACGGTCGTCGAAAATAGCCAGTAAATCGAGGGCGTATTTCGGCTTGGGGACCAGTTTCAAAGTCGCCTTGGTAATGATGCCTAACGTGCCTTCTGAGCCGATGATGAGCTGGTCTAAGGAGTAGCCCGTCGACTGTTTTTGCAGGCGGGCACCGAGGGTTACGATGCGGCCTTTAGGATTTACGACTTCGACGCTGTATACTTGGTGGCGGGTTGTTCCGTATTTGACGGCTCGGTTGCCGCCGGCATTGGTAGCGATATTGCCGCCGATGAAGCACGAGTCTCCGCTGCAGGGATCGCCGGCATAAAAGAGATCCTGCTGTTCGGCGGCATCCTGAAGGTCCGATGTGCGTACGCCCGGTTCGACGACGGCATAGAGGCCTTCGGGATTGATTTCAAGGATTTTATTCATCTTTTCTAAGGACAAGACGATGCCGCCGTATTCCGGGACGGCGCCGCAGGCAAGGCCGGTACCGGCACCGCGCGGGACGACGGGGAAGCGAAAGGCGTTGGCCAGTTTTAAGACGGCACTGACTTGTTCTGCTTTTTCGGCAAAGACGACGGCTTCCGGCATCCGGTGGTAGGCCGGGTCGGTTACTTCGTCATGGGAATAGGGCTGCATGGCGTCCGTATCGGTGACGACGTTTTTCGGGCCGACGATAGATTTCAATTTTTCTATGATTTCCGGTGTTATTTTTTCGTATGTCATAATAGTTCCCCCTCGGATAAAGATACAATATACGTGTTTTTATTATATATAACCTGCCGGTATTTTAAAAGGAATTTTACAAAAAAACTTTATCTTGTTCCCAAACCCATGTATACTATAGGATAAGATTTTTTCTTAGACTATCATTTTTTAGAAAGGGTGATTGGGTGGAGTCTAAAGAGTATCGGCCGCCTGTGCGTCGGAAGAAGCGCCGCCGGATTCGTCAAAAGCGCCGTCCCGGTCTGTTCAGTCGGTTTCGGCAGCTGAGCTGGTACAATCTGTTTCTCATAGGCATCATTATTGTCGGTTTTTATCTCATTGGGGTCCGGCTCTACCGAGTCTGGGAAATCAGGGAGGATATGAATCAAACGCTGCAGCAGGAACAGCTCTTGCGGGATGAAAATACGCGGCTTAAAGCGCAGTACGATAAGCTCAACGATCCCGAGGAAGTCTCACGAGAAGCACGGGAACAATTTGGATTGGCCAAGCCTGACGAAATCCCTTATAAGCCGTAAAAGTTTGTCGATTCTTCCATTTTGGGAATTGAATTTTTGGGAAATTATGAGTATAATGACCATATACGTTTATCAAAGTATCTATCAGAAGGCCACCATCTCTAAGATGGTGGATGAATGGTCGCAGTTAGTCTTCTGCGTAACCAAAAACGATAACAAAACAATAGCCTTAGAGCTATCTTGGGCAATACTTGCCTTGGCCGCAGCGTGACACAACGTGGATCATGACGGGTACAAAAACGAAAGTAAGCGGAAGTTTTTTAACGACCGTGTAGTGGGCTTTTGGACAGCCCGTTAAGAATAAGGGTATCCTGATAGTGAGTTCCCTCGGGATAAATCTATCAGGCGTTAGTCCGTGTATCAAACTTCTTAAGAATCTTTCACTTCTATAAGTAAGAGAAGTTCAACAGCTATGCTGAATATCACAAGGAGGAAATTAAAACAGCATGACAATTGAAGTAGGCAGTGTGATAGAAGGTACCGTTACGGGGATTACAAAATTTGGCGCATTCGTAGAACTTCCGGATAAGAAAGTAGGTCTTGTACATATTTCTGAAGTCGCTAATGAGTATGTCAAAGATGTAAATGATTTTTTGAAAGTTCGCGATAAGGTCAGCGTCAAAGTGTTGTCTGTCGATGATAAGGGGAAAATCGCCTTGTCTATTAAGCAGACCCAGGCGGCTCCTGAAAAGAAGGAATTCCGCCCGAAACGCGATATGCGGCAGAAACACGAATTCCGCCAGCATAACGGTTTTGATTCACGCCGCTCGTCAGGTTCGCTGTCGTTTGAAGACCGGCTCAGCAAATTCCTGAAGGAAAGCGATGAACGCCTGATGGATTTGAAGCGCAATACAGAATCAAAACGCGGCGGCCGCGGCGCTCGCCATGCTGATTGATAAGTATTGAATAGCGGAGTGCAGAAAGAGGCGCCGCACGTATCGTGCGACGGCCTCTTTTTGATTTGAAAGGAGACGTTATGGAGTATCAGAAATATGCCGTCATCGACATTGGCTCCAATTCCCTGCGCCTCATGACGGGTTGGCAGGAAGTTCCCGGGACGTGGACTTTTTCGCCGAAAGAGTTGGCAACAACCCAGCTCGGGAAGGGCATCGACGAAACACGCCATTTGTCGGCTGACGGAATGGAAGCGTCTTTTGCTGCCATGGAAGGCTGGAAGAAAAAGCTTTCCGGCGTACCCGTCTGTGCCGTCGCTACCAGTGCCGTTCGTGAAGCCGTTGACGGCCAGGCCTTTTTGGCAGAAGTACGAGCCCGTTTCGGCTGGCACTGCCGGGCCATTTCAGGCCTTGAAGAGGCGTCCCTCTGTTTTACGGGAGCGACGAAGTTTATCGATCCCGAAAAGACGGCGGCCATTCTCGATATTGGCGGCGGCAGCAGTGAAGTCGCCGTCGGCAAACGAGGGATTTTATGCTGGTCTCACAGTTATGCCATGGGCGCCGTACGGTTTACGAAGAAGGCTGTCCTCCGGGAAGACGACGTCCTTCACTTGGAAAACCGCTGTCACAAGATGTGGCTTCCCATTCCCATGAGTGAGACGCCGCAAGTCCTCATCGGTGTCGGCGGTACCTTGACGACGTTGGCCGCCATGGATTTAAAGCTCGACGTCTACGACGCCAAAAAGGTCGAAGGTCACGTCGTGTCGTATGAATCCTTGTGTCAGCACATTGAGAAACTGCGTGTCATGACGCCGGAAGAACGGCGCCATGTACCGGGCCTTCAGCCCAAGCGCAGCGAAATCATCTTAGCCGGTCTAATCATTGCCAAGTCGTTCTTAAAGCGCTATGGAATTCCGGCCGTCATGGCCAGTGAACGGGACATCATGGAAGGCATCTTCTTTCGCCATTCCTTTCACGATGCGGCCTGGAACTCGAAGGAAGGCCGGTTATGAGCCTCGTCGAAGGCGTCGCGGACTACAACCGGCAGCACCGCTTGTGGCAGCCGGGAAGTGCCGTTCTCGTTGCCTGTTCGGGCGGACCGGATTCGATGGTCCTTCTCGATGTATTGAGCCGCCTGGTCCCGTTATATCGCCTGCGCCTGACGGCCTGCTACGTCCACCACGGCATTCGGGCTGCTGCTGATGCCGAAGTCGACTTCGTTCGCCGCGAAGCCTTGAAGCGTCATTGCGGTTTTGCTTGGCAGTACGTCGATGTGCCGGCTCTCGCCCGTCGTGAAAAAATGTCAGAAGAGGCTGTGGGACGGCGGGAACGCTACCGAATTTTACGCGCTGTGAAGCGGGCCTGCGGCGCTTCGGTGATTGCCGTCGCCCATCACGGTGACGATCAAGCCGAAACGGTATTGCTCCACCTCCTTCGCGGCAGCGGCCTTCAAGGCCTGTGCGGCATGGAGCCGAGAAGGGGGGACATCATACGCCCGTTGTTGGGCTTTACGAAAGCCGAGCTTGCTTCATATGCTGCCGAACAAGGGATCTCTTCTTGTCACGATGAAACCAATGACAGTACACGCTACCACCGCAACCGCATTCGCTTAGAGCTACTGCCTGCCTTAACACGATATAACCCGGCCATTACGGCCGACCTCAACCGCCTGTCTGATACAGTCCGGGCGGATGAAGCTTTTTTAAAGGACTGTACCGAGCAAGTCTATCGGGATATTGCCTGTCCGGATCACGGCGTTCCGGCCCTGGACAGACGCAAATTACTGTCTCAGCCTCTCGCCCTGCAGCGGCGATTGATACGACGGCTCTGGCAGGAGGCAACCGGGTCTTTTAAGGACCTTCCCTTTCATTATGTTGAAATTATACGGGCTTTAGCTGCCAAGGAAACGGGCAAACAGTTTCAGTGCGGCAAAGCTTGTGCTTATACGACGCGGACCGCTGTCTGCATGGGTCCGGCCGTTCCCCGCCAAAAGGGGCGACGGTAATTTAATTTTTTTCGGAGGAATCAAGATGCATCAGGATATCAAAGAAATTTTACTTACAGAAGAACAGATTGCTGCCCGCGTTCGCGAATTAGGCGCCGAGATTACGAAAGATTATGCCGGAAAGACAATCCTCCTTTGCGGCATCTTGAAAGGAGCCGTCACCTTCTTTACCGATTTGGCCCGCGCCATCGACGGTCCTGTCTATTTCGACTTCATGAGCTGTTCCAGTTACGGCGCTTCGACGGAATCGTCGGGGGACATCGAAATTCGTAAGGACCTCGATAACGACGTCGAAGGGAAGGATGTCCTCATCGTTGAAGACATCATCGATACGGGCATTACCTTGAGCCATCTCGTCCCGATGCTGAAAGAACGGGGGGCCCGCTCGGTGAAATTAGCTACCCTCTTAAGTAAACCGGCTCGGCGCCAGGTTGAAGTCCCTGTCGACTACAACGGTTTTGAAATTCCCGATGCTTTCGTCGTAGGCTACGGCCTCGACTATAACAGCTGCTACCGCAACCTTCCTTACATCGGCGTCTTGAAGGAAGAAGTATACTCCAAGTAAGGAAGTCTACCTATTTTGTATAAAATAAGTTGTTGCTTTTAAAGAAGTGTGGTAATATAAAATTGTGTTGGTTAGAATAAAGAAAAAAATGTCATAAACTAGGTGAAAGGAGCAGTATTTTGAGTAAATTTGTGCGGAATGTAAGTTTATACTTACTCATCATCATCGTCGCCGTATCGATTATAGATGCCCTTACGAGCAACAAGACTGATAAATCGGAAATTTCTTACACGAATTTCATGAGTCAGGTCCAGCAGAAAAAAGTCGATGCCGTCCAGATTACCGCCGATCACGCCATCGTCGGTCAACTGAAAGACGGAACGTCCTTTACGTCGTATGCCCCGACGGATGCAGCGCTCTTACCGGCCCTGCGAGATGCTGATGTCAATGTTATTGCCAAGCCGCCTGAACAACCGTCGTGGTGGATGAATATGCTGACGGCAGTCCTGCCGATTTTGGTACTCATCGCCGTGTGGTTCTTCATTATGCAGCAGACCCAGGGAGGCGGCGGCCGGGTCATGAACTTCGGCAAAAGCCATGCCAAGATGCATGGTGAAGGAAAAATCAAAGTCACGTTTAAAGATGTTGCCGGCGAAGATGAAGCTAAGGAAGAATTGGCTGAAATCGTCGAATTCCTGCGCAACCCCAGCAAGTATAATGCCATTGGCGCCAAGATTCCGAAAGGGGTCCTTCTCTTTGGCCCTCCGGGCACCGGGAAAACCCTCTTGGCCCGTGCCGTAGCCGGTGAAGCCGGTGTGCCTTTCTTCAGTATCAGCGGGTCTGACTTCGTCGAAATGTTCGTCGGTGTCGGTGCATCCCGTGTCCGTGATTTATTTACACAGGCCAAGAAAAATGCCCCCTGTATCGTCTTCATCGACGAAATCGATGCCGTCGGCCGCCAGCGCGGTGCCGGCCTCGGAGGCGGTCATGACGAACGCGAACAGACCTTGAATCAGCTGTTGGTCGAAATGGATGGCTTCGGTTCCAACGAAGGCATTATTACCATTGCTGCGACGAACCGTCCGGATATCCTTGACCCGGCCCTTCTTCGTCCCGGCCGTTTTGACCGTCAGATTACCGTCGACCGCCCTGATTTACGCGGCCGTCGGGCTATCCTCGAAGTCCATGCTAAGGGTAAGCCCTTAGGCAAGGACGTCGATCTCGACATCATCGCCAAGAAGACACCGGGCTTTACCGGTGCCGACCTGGGGAACCTGCTCAATGAAGCGGCGCTCCTTGCTGCCAGAGCCAATAAGAAAATCATCAACATGCCGGAACTGGAAGAAGCCAGTGAAAAGGTAAGCTTCGGGCCGGAACGGCGCAGCCACGTCATCAGCGATAAGGAAAAACGCCTGACCGCTGTCCATGAATCGGGGCACGCCCTCATTGCCTACCTCTTGCCTGACGCTGACCCGGTACACAAGGTCACGATCATTCCTCGCGGCCGTGCCGGCGGTTATACGATGATGCTGCCGGAAGAAGACAGGTCGTATGAAACGAAATCCTACTACCTGGCACAGATCCGCGTCGCCCTCGGCGGCCGGGCTGCTGAAGAAATCGTCTTCAACGAAATCAGCAGCGGTGCATCGGGCGACCTCCAGAGCGTTACCCGCATTGCTCGCCAGATGATCACCCGCCTGGGCATGAGTCCTAAATTGGGTCCCATGGTCTTTGGCGAACAGCAGGATCAGGTCTTCCTTGGCAAGAGTCTCGGCCACGAACGCAATTACGGCGACAGTGTGGCTGAACTGATCGATAAGGAAATGCACGATATTGTATCGGAAGCCTATGCTGATGTCCTCCATATGCTGCACGAACGTCTCGATACACTGAATAAGATGGCCGACGCCCTCATAGAAGTCGAAACGATCAACCGTCAGCAAGTCGATAATTTGGTCAAATACGGGACTCTCGAAGCCCCTGAAGAAAAAGCAGCTGATGCTGCTGATACCGACGCTGTGGTGGAAGAACAGCCGGCAGAAACTGTCGAAACAAAAGCCGCTGATGCCGAACCGACTGCAGAAGAACCGGCTTCGGAATCGAAAGGTGAAACGCCTGTCGATGAAGCTCCTCAGCAGGAACAGACGGAAGTCCAAATCAGTCCTTGGGGCAACCCCGTTCCTAAGGGCGGCCTGACGGATGGCGTAATCGATTCGGACGATGAAAAGTCTGACAAAGATACGAATAAATAAGTTTATCATGGCTTAGTTCAAGGCCGTTTAAAGACTGCCGTATGAGCTTTATCCTCATGCGGCAGTCTTTTTGCGTGACGCCTTGACAGGCATATGGGGTATGATACAATTTTTAAATAAATGATGAGCATGTTACGGCCGCTATACGATACCTCATGGGCATGGTCTGAAAAGCGGCAGTAGGAGGGACGAATGAATATGCGGGAAGATATTTTCAACTTTTTACGAAAACACCAAAATGAATTCGTATCGGGCCAGCAGATTTCTGAGCAGCTGGGCGTCTCTCGGACGGCGGTGTGGAAGCATATACGGGCCTTGAAGCAGAAGGGATACGTCATTGAATCGTATACGAAAAAGGGCTATTGCCTGCGCGAAGCACCGGAACTCTTGTCTCCGGAAGCCCTGGAAAAAGGCTTGGCTTCGTCCGAATTCGGACAGCATATCGTCTACCGGGAACGGGTCGATTCGACGAATAACGTCGCCAAACAACTGGCCGACGACGGGGCTCCGGAAGGGACCGTCGTCATTGCCGAAGAACAGACTGGCGGCCGCGGCCGTTTAAGCCGTTCTTTTCACTCTCCCTTTGCCAAGGGGTTGTGGTTCTCGGTCATCCTGCGGCCGGCGATTCCGCCGATGGAAGTCTCTAAGATGACCTTGCTGGCTGCCGTGGCCTTGGCCCGCTCTCTGCGTGCTCACGGCCTTTCGGACTGCGGCATCAAGTGGCCCAATGACATTTTGATTCACGGCCGCAAGATGGTCGGCATCTTGACGGAATTGAACGGATCCGCGGAAAAGGTCAACTACATCATCATGGGAATCGGCGTCAATACCGGTATCACGGAAGGTGATCTTCCGGAAGACTTAAAAGATATCGTTACCAGCTTTGCCATGGAAGGCGTTGCCGTTCACCGGGCCGAACTTCTGCAGACGATTCTTTCGGAATTAGAGCAGCTGTATCATACGGTCTGTCAGGAAGGTTTTGCCCCGATCCTGGCGCAGTGGAGAATCCTTTCGTGCATGCTCGGACAGAAGGTTTCTGTGAGTTCTGTCAACCGATCCTTTACGGGGACGGCAGCCGATATCGATGACGACGGCAATCTCATCGTTGAAACGGAGGGCGGGATGGAGAAGGTCATGGCCGGAGATGTCCATGTTCGTCCCGTCTAATTGTGCCGAAAGACTATTCAAGACGGGCAAACTCTGTTATTATAATAGGCGTATTATCAACTTAGATTAAGCAGGAGATAAAGTTATGCTATTAGTCATTGATGTAGGGAATACGAATATCGTCCTCGGGATCTTTAAAGATCAGGAACTCGTGGACCATTGGCGCGTATCGACGGATCGGCTTCGCACGACCGATGAATACGGCGTCCTTATTCGCCATCTCTTTTATTTGAACGGCGTCAATTCAGAAGAAATCGATGCCATCATCATTTCCTCTGTCGTTCCGCCGGTCATGCCGACCCTCGAACGGATGTGCCAGCGCTATTTTGGCCTGACGCCGTTGGTCATCGGCCCGGGCGTCAAGACCGGCATGGATATCAAATATGACAATCCGCGTGAAGTCGGTGCCGACCGCATCGTCAATGCCGTCGCAGCCTATGAAAAATTCGGCGGTCCGGTCATCATCATCGACTTCGGGACGGCGACGACCTTTTGCGCCGTCGATAAGAAGGGAACCTACCTCGGCGGGGCTATCTGCCCGGGAATCGGAATTTCAACGGATGCCCTCGTACAGCGTACGGCTAAGCTGCCGCGTATTGAAGTCGTCCAGGCAGAGAAAGTGATTTGCCGCAATACCGTTGAAAGCATGCAGGCCGGTGTCTTTTACGGCTTCGTCGGCCAAGTCGACGGCATCGTTACCCGGATGAGACGGGAATTGGGTTGTAAGGCAAAGGTCGTTGCGACAGGCGGTCTTGCCGTCATCGTAGCACCGGCGACAGACGCCATCGACGTCGTCGAACCGATGCTGACGCTGGAAGGGCTGAAAATCATTTATGACCGAAACAATTAAACCTTTTGCCATCGGTCGCGTCGTCCTCGACGCGCCGATTATTTTAGCACCTATGGCAGGGGTCTGTGATGCGCCGTATCGGGTTATTGCTCACCGCTATGGCGCAGCTTTAGTCTGCGCTGAAATGGTAAGCTCCCAGGGCATCCGCTACAGCAATCAGCATACGGCAGAGCTGCTCCATATCGAAGACGGGGAACACCCTTTGTCGATGCAGATTTTCGGCTCTGACCCGGACGTCATGGCCGAGGCCGCTGCCGTCGTTGAAGAAGCCGGTGCCGATATCGTCGATATCAATATGGGCTGTCCGGTAAAGAAAGTCGTCAAAAACGGCGATGGTTCGGCTTTGATGAAGGACCTGCCGTTGGCAGAAAAAATTATACGCGCCGTCGTCCAGGCTGTGTCCATTCCCGTCACCGTTAAGATGCGCACCGGCTGGGATGACCATTCTTTTGTGGCCCCGGAACTGGCAAAGCGTGCTGAAGCTGCCGGTGCGGCTGCCGTTGCCGTTCATGGTCGGACGCGGGAGCAGTTTTACAGCGGTAAGGCCGATTGGCAGAAAATCAAGGCCGTCGTCGACGCCGTATCCCTTCCGGTTATCGGGAATGGGGATGTCATCGACGGCCCGTCGGCAGCCGCCATGATGAAAGAAACGGGATGCCAGGCCGTTATGGTCGGCCGCGGGGCTCAAGGAAATCCTTGGATTTTCCCACAAATACGCCATTATCTTGAAACGGGAGAAGTCCTGCCGCCGCCGACTCCTGAGGAGAAGTACACCCAGATGTTGGCTCACTTTGAAGCCCTTTTGGCTTATAAGGGAGAATACATCGGTATACGGGAAATGCGTACTCATGCGGCCTGGTATACTCACGGCCTTCACGGGGCAGCCGCCCTTCGGGAGCGGATCAACCGGACCCGGTCGGCTGAGGAATTTCGCCTTGTCGTCGGCGAGATGATGGAACGGCTGCGCGGACGGTGAAGCCGCGGTTTTGTTGACATAAAAGACAGATGTGAATATAATTAAAGATACGGTATAAATTAAGCTATAACAGTGAGACGCGATTCTATCGCAGGAGGAATAGGAAGACAATGACCAATGAAACGCTGATTACCCAAGAAGGGTTGCAGAAATTAAAAGATGAATTAAATGAACTGAAATCAGTCCGCCGCATTAACGTTTCGCAGCGTATTAAAGAAGCGATTGCCCTCGGTGACTTGAGCGAAAACTCGGAATACGATGATGCCAAAAATGAACAGGCCTTTATCGAAGGCCGTATTGCCGAATTGGAAGGAAAAATCCGGACGGCAAAAATTATCCAGGAAACGGAAGACGGCGCTGCTAAAGTTCGCATCGGTTCTCACGTCATTTTGGAAGACGTCGAAACCGGTGACCGCTTCGACTATACCGTCGTCGGTACGGCTGAAGCCGATCCCTTCAACAACCGAATTTCGAATGAATCTCCGGTAGGAAAAGCGATTCTCGGTCAGAACATCAATCCATCCAATCCGGCAGTCGTTACCGTAAAGGCACCGGCTGGTGAACTCCAGTACCGGATCTTGCCGCCTGATGCAAAATAAACTGTAGGAGGAATATTCATGTCGGATACGAAAGAAAAAGAAATGCCCATGATGGAAGAAGAAAAATTAAATGACCAGATGCAGGTTCGCCGTGAAAAGATGCAGGAATTCATCGATGCCGGCGTCTATCCCTTCGGTCAGAAATATAATTGGGACCACCATGCCCAGGAAGTAAAGGACCAGGCAGAAGCCTTAGAAAAAAATGAAACCGTCGTCAGTGTCGCCGGCCGCTTGATGGCCATTCGCCGTCACGGTAAGACCGCCTTCTGCGTCCTTCGTGATTTGAGCGGTGAAATCCAGCTCTACTTCCGTAAAGACGTCCTTGGAGAAGAATCGTACAACTTATTTAAACTCCTCGACCTCGGCGATATCGTCGGTGTCGGCGGTACGGTATTCGTTACCCATACCGGTGAAACGACGATCCGCGTCGAATCGTGGCAGCTCCTCTCGAAATCGCTCCGTCCGCTGCCAGAAAAATTCCATGGCCTTACGGATAAGGAAACACGCTATCGTCAGCGCTATCTCGACCTCATCGTCAATCCGGAAGTTACAGATACCTTCGTTAAGCGTTCGAAAATCATCAAGGGCATCCGCAAGTACCTCGATGACCGCAACTTCCTCGAAGTTGAAACGCCGATGCTCCATACCATTGCCGGCGGTGCCGCAGCCCGTCCGTTTAAGACGCATCACAACGCCCTCGATATGGATATCTTCCTGCGCATTGCGCCGGAACTCCACCTCAAACGCCTCCTCGTCGGCGGCTTGGAACGGGTTTTTGAAATGAACCGCTGCTTCCGCAATGAAGGCATCGATACCCGTCATAATCCTGAATTTACGACGGTCGAACTATACCAGGCTTACGGTGATTTGGAAGATGTCATCAACATTACCGAAGATATGGTCTCGAAATTGGCCGACATGCTTTACGGTACGATGAAGTTGACCTATATCGATAAAGAAATTGACTTGACGCCGCCTTGGGACCGTATGACCATGATCGAAGCCGTTAAGAAATTCAGCGGTGCCGATTTTGAAAACGTTACCGACGTCGAAGTCGCCCGCAAAATGGCCGATGAACATCACGTCGAATACGGTAAGTATGATGGTGTCGGCAAGATCATCAATGCTTTCTTTGAAGCCTTTGTTGAAGAAAACCTCATTCAGCCGACGATCATTACCGGCCATCCCTTGGAAATCTCGCCGCTTACTAAACAGGACCAGGATAACCCGCTTCTTACCTATCGTTTTGAAGCCTTTATCTACGGCCGCGAACTGGCGAACGGCTTCTCGGAATTGAATGACCCTATCGACCAGCGCAACCGCTTCATCGAACAGATGAAGGAACGCGAACACGGCGATGACGAAGCCCATCAGATGGATGAAGATTACTGCCGCGCTTTGGAATACGGCTTGCCGCCGACAGGGGGCCTTGGCATCGGCATCGACCGCTTAGTCATGTTCTTGACCAACAGTCCGTCTATCCGCGACGTACTGCTCTTCCCCTTGAGCCGTCCGGAACAGCATAAATAATTTTTGCACCCTTTGCCCATGTCAATGGCAAGAAAAGGGCTGTCGTAGGACAGCCCTTTTTTATCACAACCCATAAAAAGGAGGAACGCTATGAAACGTACCGCATTAGCTGCATTGGTCTGCTCTGCTTTTCTAGCTTGCAATTCGGCAGCCGGTGCTGTGTCGACAGAGAACTGGGAAAGCTCTCTGAAAAATGCGCCGACATCCCTTGCAGCAGCGATTGGGGAAGAACTTCTTCTTGATGATGCTGACGACGCCGATAAAACAGCATCGCCTGAAACGCCGTCGAAGTCAGCCGAACATAAAGAGTCTGCCCAAAAAGACGTATCTCATCAAAAGCCGGCAAAATCCGATAAGACCCGGCCGTCTTCTAACATAAAAGAGAAAACGGCAGCGGATAAAGCCGATGCCGGCGAGGCTAATAAAGATGATGCCAAAGACGGTAAAAAAGCCGGTTATCACAACGCTGCACCAGCCAGCGTCCACGCTTTGACGTCAGACGATCAGCGCGTCTTCGATTCGCTGGATACGTTGAAGATTGCCCCCTTAGAAGCCGGTGACTTTTACATTGGCAGCATCCACAGTGGTGACAGTCCGATGAAGGTGAAGCGGATTTTTGGTAATCCCAGTAAATACTCGACCAGCATGCACTACACGTCGATGCAGTATACGGGAAAAGATCTTAAGCTGCGCTTTGTCATTCGCAATAAATTGGCCGACAGCCTGCGCTCCAGCGGCGACTCGCGAAAAAGCGTCCGTCCCGGTGTCGAGTCTGCTTTTTTGACGACGGGGACCAATATCCTCATCGGCCGTGACATGCGTTTGAAGTATCCTATTGAAGTGCTTTTGCGCCAATTCGGCCTCCCCGATTCCGTGTTGCGCGATGCCGATGCCAACGTCTATTACGTGACCTATGAAAGCCCAAAAAAGGATGCCATGTACGTCTTTGCTGTCGGCAATCGACGCGTTGAACGAGTGGCCCTCATGCCGGTTCGTCCGCCTTATATTACCGGCGAGCCGTCGAAGGATCCGATGAAGTTGACCGAGAAGGACTTCACCCTCATGGGCTTTGGCCTCAACCAACCGTTTGAAGCCAATAAGTACAATATGTGGAACAAACTGGTCAAGCGCAACAACAGCAGCTTTTGGCTCTACGGTGACTATGGTGTCGAAGTAGACCGGCGCAATATGGTGCAGAAAGTATTCCTTCTGACCAACAATGGCTATACCAGCCGCGGTGCGACCCTGGGTTATCACGTATCGACCATCCTGGCACTATACGGCCGTCCGGACCGCGTCGAATGGGGCCCGGATAAGGAAAAATCCGTCGATGCCTATTATTATGACAGCCCTTACCAAAAAGGCGTATCCCTGGTCATCATCATGCGCCACAATGAGCCTTATGTCGACGATGTCATCCTGACGTCGACGCCGATTAAGAATATCCAAGACCCGATGGAGCGTTACGGATTAAAATAGGGATGCGTACCGTTTTGGCATATGTGTGAATAAAATAGTAAAAATGCTTTACTTATATGATGAAAGTTCGGTATAATAAAATAAATAAATTAAATATCTTAAGAAAACGAAGGTGATTTTCATGGTTACAGATGCAGATGTTTTAAAACGATGGAAGTACATTGCCCAGGACGATGAAAAACTGTTAATTATTATTGGCAGTCCCGGTTCGGGTAAGAGCCAGCTCATCCGTGAACTGACGTATCAAGACGGTTGGAAAATTTGTGAAGCCCGTGAACTCTTTGATGACGAATTTTTGGAAATACCTCGTGCCGACCGTCCGGATAAAGCCATTACCCTTGTCTCCGCAGCGATTCATCGTCTCAATGCCCGTGTTGTTATGATTGATAACGTTGAATTTATGTTTGCGCCTATTTTGAATCTCGATCCTGTAGCAATGCTGAAGAAACTGAGCCGCGAATGCCCGATCATCGTCAGCTGGCGCGGCAGTCTGGAAGGCAATACCTTGTATTTCGAACACAATGGTGATCCCAAGTACGCCAAGTTTGTCATCGACAATCCCAATCACGTCATTTCTCTTGACGACTAAGATGATCCTGTAATTTAAAAAATAGTTACCTTTTCGCAATCGTTTTTTCATAAATCCTATGTAGAATAAAGGCTGTCTAAAAGGCTGTTTGCCTTCGCGGACAGCCTTTTTTTTTGTCAGCTAGTGTGGTATACTCTTTTAGTATTGTAAGGCTTTTGGTAGGACGATTAAAGCGAAAAGGAGATAAAACAATGAGTGATTCTATTATTGCCATTATCTTGGGGATTGTTGAAGGCTTCACCGAGTATTTGCCCGTATCTTCAACGGGACATATGATTCTCGTCGGGGATATGTTAGGCTTTACCGGTCCCCGGGCCAGCGTGTTTGAGATTTTTATCCAGTTAGGTGCCATTCTGTCGGTGGTCATTATTTATAAAGAAAAATTTACCCGTATGCTCCATCAGTACCGCTGCTGGAACCTCCTGCAGCCGAAAAACTGGTTCCGCAATGATACCGGCCTGACCTTGGCTCATATTGCTGCCGGCATCATCCCCGTCATGGGCATCGGATATCTGGCCCATCATGCTATCAAGACCTATCTCTTCTCGACCGGAACGGTTATCATCGGCCTCATTATCGGCGGTCTGTTCATGCTGATGGCTGAAAAACACGGTACGAAAACGGTCTGTGACGATGTTGAAAAGATGACCGTTGCCCAAGCCTTTTTAACGGGAATCTTTCAGATTTTGGCTTTGTGGCCCGGCTTCTCCCGGTCCGGATCGACCATCGCCGGCGGTCTGTTCTTAGGCCTCAGTCGTAAGGCAGCGGCCGACTTTTCCTTCATTATTGCTGTACCGGTTATGATCGTGGCCTGTTTCTATGACCTGTTGAAGAGCCTGAGCGATCTTAACAGTAATGATTTGATCATGATTGTCATCGGCTTTATTACGGCCTTTATCGTAGCTTACGTATCGGTCTTGTGGTTCCTTAAATTCATGAATAGGTCGACGCTGGCCTCTTTTGCTTACTATCGGTTTATCGTTGCCGCTATTTCTTTCATTTATTTCTTTATCTTTTAACCAAAAAGACTGCCTCCTGTAGAACTCTATCTTTACCGATAAAGTTTCCCGGGGGCAGTCTTTTTTGATGGCGTTTTTAGGAGCCGCTGCTCGATAACTGTTCGAACTCGGCAATGAGTTGGTTTAAGACGGAGGCGACGTTGTCGTCATCGATGTCGGCATGAAAGGCTTCCATCATATTGGGGAAGAAAATATAGAGTCCCTGCATGTAAATATAGTAGTAATACTGCAGATCGTCATGACTCATGATGGTTGCCGATAAGGCGTCATTGACGGCAAAGTTCAGGTCATAAAAATCGAGGATTTCATTTTTGAAGCGGTCTAAATCGAGCTCTCCCCGAGCGTAATCGTCCATGAGGTGTCCGCCCATCTCACTGAGGGCATCGGTGATATCGGCGAGATTGTCCGGGACGGTAAGTCCTTCGTCCTCCATGATGTGCGTCAAGGTGTGAAGCGATGTAATCAGGGATTCGCAGAAAAAATTGAAGGTCAGGGCTCCTTCTGAGCCCTTCAGATTCGTAAAAACAGTAGATTCCATGGAAGCCTCCTTGAGGGTAATTTTTTTCATTATACCATATTTTAGCAGAAATGAATTGAATCATGCCCCTTAATATAGTACGATAGTAAGGAGAATCCCATGTAGGAGGTAGTTTTGGTGGCTCAAAAAAACAAAAAGATTCAACTCAAGAAACGTTCCCGCCAGTCGGCCCGGATCCATCGCGGCTTTGCCATGCCTGTCGGTCCCGGCAGTGAAAACAGTTTGGTCAGCTTTCGCGACTTTGCCGACCTGAAGGCTAAATATTTCCGTTTTACCGGCCGCATTCAGCGCCGCCCTTTTTTGGCGCGGACTTTGATTTTGATGGTGGCCCAATTTATGTTTTCCCTTATCCTTTACAGCAAGATCATCGAATCCATTTTAATTGGTCATGAAGATTATGCCATTATTTTCGGACTCATCTTTTTGGTATTGACGGTTCCCACAGTGTGGGCCCATATATCCCTCGGTACCCGGCGCTTCCACGACCTCAATAAACCGGGGGCCTTGTTTGCTGTTCCGTATATGGCTTATTTGGCAAGTTATATACTGCCGGTCCTTGCTTTGGATACGGCAGCTTTGGCGGCACAGTCGATCATGGCCGTTTGCTACTTAGGGCTGGCGACGGTGAAGGGGACTGACGGTGATAATGCCTATGGTCCCGAACGGGCGCGGTAATAATCTGTATGATCCCTTGTTTATAAGCTGATTTGAAAAGGCCGTGCGTCATGAGGCGCGGCCTTTTTGCGTGTATCTATGGACAGGGACTGCTATTGACTGTATAATATTCAAGAATATAGCCTTTTTTCTTACGTGAGGAGACGTAGTATGACAATACCTATGATAAAGACAGACCGCCTGTGCCATGCCTATGAAGATGAGGACGGCAAGGTCGTCTATGCTTTAAAGGACATTTCGCTGACCGTCGATAAGGGGGAATTCGTCGCCATTATCGGCACCAACGGCTCAGGTAAGTCGACCCTTGCCAAGCACTTTAACGTCCTGCTGACGCCGACGTCAGGCACGTGTGAAGTCTGTGGGATGCGGACTGACGAGGCTGAGAATATATGGAAGATACGCCAGCACGTCGGCATGGTTTTCCAAAATCCGGACAACCAAATCGTAGCGGCTGTCGTCGAAGAAGATGTAGCCTTCGGGCCGGAAAACCTGGGCATTCCGTCCGACGAGATAAAGTCCCGTGTCAGCGATGCCTTAAAAAGGGTCAATATGACGATTTATGCCAAACACGGCCCGCATCTCTTGAGCGGCGGCCAAAAACAGCGCATTGCCATTGCCGGCATCCTCGCTATGCAGTGTGACTGTATCGTCCTCGATGAGCCGACGGCTATGCTTGATCCCGTAGGCCGCAAGGAAGTCATGGATACCCTCCATCAGTTGAATCGTGAAGGTATTACGATCATCATCATTACACACTTTATGGAAGAAGCCGTCCAAGCGGAACGGGTCGTCGTCATTGACAAGGCGGAAGTTAAGATGGACGGTGTGCCCCGCGAGGTTTTTTCAAAGGTCAAGGAACTGAAAGATATGGGCCTTGATGTGCCTGTTGCCGCTGAACTTGCGGAACGGCTGCGCCAAAAAGGGATACCCCTTCCGGCATCGATTATAACGGAAAAGGAATTGGGAGACGCATTATGTCAATTAAGTTAACGAACGTGACCCATACATATGGCTTGGGAACGCCTTTTGAAAAGACGGCCCTCAGCGATACGAATGTAGAGATTCATGAAGGTGAATTCATCGGTATCATCGGCCATACCGGATCGGGCAAGTCGACGCTGGTTCAAATTTTAAACGGCCTCATAAAGCCCACGAACGGTTCCGTAACCGTCGACGGTACCGATATCGGGAAGAATACGAAAGAAGCCCTGGCGGTACGCCATAAAGTGGGTATGGTCTTCCAGTATCCCGAATATCAGCTCTTTGAAGAAACGATTGCTCGCGACATCGCCTTCGGACCCCGCAATTTCGGCCTTAGCGAGACCGAGGTGGAGGACCGGGTCAAGGAAGCCATGGATTTTGTCGGCCTTGACTACGATACCTATGCCAATCGCTCGCCTTTTCGGCTAAGCGGCGGTCAGATGCGGCGTGTTGCCATTGCCGGCGTCATCGCCATTCATCCGGCTTACCTTATCCTCGATGAACCGTCTGCCGGTCTGGACCCTGTCGGGCGGCGGGAAATATTTTCTGAAATCCAGCGCTGGCATAAGGAAAAGGGCGTTACCGTCATCTTGGTGTCCCATAATATGGAAGATATATCCCAGATGGCCAGCCGCCTTTTGGTCCTCTCTCAAGGAAGCATCGTCCTTGACGGCGACCCCTTGTCGATTTTTGCGCAGCACGGTGATGAACTGCAAAAAGCCGGCGTAGCCGTTCCGCCGGTGAACGGTGTGCTTCAATATCTGAAAGGCCGGGGCCTTGCCGTTGACGACCGGGTACGGACGGTAGAACAAGGCGCCGCGGCTATTTATGACTGCCTGAAGGGAGGGACGGGTCATGCTCACTGATATTACACTGGGTCAGTATTTCCCGGGGACGTCTTTCCTGCACCGACTCGACCCACGGGTAAAAATAATCGCCGTTATGATTTTCATCGTCGCCATTTTTTTGGCCAATTCCTTGGAGTCCTACGGTATTGTCACAGCCTTTGTGGCCTTGAATTTTGCCATTTCCCGTCTGCCTGTTCGGTTTATTTTTAAATCCTTAAAGCCTTTGTGGGTCATCATTATCTTTACCATGGCCGTCCACGTTTTTGCGACGCCCGGCGAAGTCCTTTGGGAGTACAGTGTACTGCACATTACAAAAGAAGGGCTGTATCAAGGCGCTTTGATGACGGCCCGTTTAGTCTTCCTCATCGTCTTTTCATCCCTGTTGACGTATACGACGTCGCCCATCGTATTGACCGATGGCATCGAACATCTCTTGAATCCCTTTAAGCGAATCGGTGTGCCGGCGCATGAACTGGCTATGATGATGACCATTGCTCTGCGCTTTATTCCGACCCTGTTGGAAGAAACGGACCGCATCATGAAAGCCCAGACGGCGAGAGGAGCTAACTTTACCAGCGGCAGCCTCATTCAGCGCGGCAAGAGCATGATTCCTCTCTTGGTACCTCTCTTTGTCAGTGCCTTTCGGCGGGCCGATGACCTGGCGACAGCCATGGAAGCTCGCTGCTATCGCGGCGGCGAAGGGCGGACGCGGATGAATGAATTGTCCTGCACGTATCGTGATGCCATTGCCATGGCGGCCGTGCTTATCGTAACGGCCCTCTTGGCGGCCATGCGGTGGCTGTAATGGCGAAGAAGAATATTTGCCTCGTCGTTGCCTATGACGGCACGGATTTCCACGGTTTTCAGCGCCAGACCAATGCCGCTTCGATCCAGGCCTGTATCGAACAGGGCCTGTCGGCTATCTTCCGGTCGCCGATTACGATTTACGGGGCGGCTCGGACCGATGCCGGCGTCCATGCCCGCGGTCAGGTCGTCAATTTTTACGGGGAAGGCTCGATTCCGACCGAAAAGATTCCCTATGCGATGAAAGGCTATTTGCCGCCGGAAATTGCCGTCCTCTCGGCGAAGGAAATGCCGGAACACTTCAGCGTCCGTCATGACAACGTCGGCAAGCATTATCGTTATACCATCGACAACAATCGGATGCACGATCCCTTTGGCCTGCGCTACGCCTGGTTCATTCGCAAACCGCTCGACAGGGAGGCCATGAAGGAAGGGGCAGCGGTCCTTTTGGGCACCCATGATTTTTCGGCCTTTGAAGGGCAGAATACGACGCCCATGAATCCGGTAAAGACCCTCTATTCCATCACCTTTCATGAGCGGGGACATCTCCTCGATATCGATGTCGTCGGCGACGGTTTTTTGTATCATATGGTGCGCAACATTGCCGGCGGTCTCGTCGATTTGGGACTCCATCGAATTACGCCGGTGCGGTTTCGGGAAATCTTGGAAAGCGGCGACCGGACACAGCTCGGTGCTACGGCACCGGCTCAGGGACTTTGTTTAGAAAAGGTCTTTTATGATGAACAGGAACTGACTTTGCGTATCAAATCGCTGGAAAATTAATCATTTATGGCTGTTTTGCGGTATTTCTTGCCAATAAAAAACAAAATAATATGGTATAATAAATGCAAATAGAACAATCCCGTTTTTTTGCCGGAGGTGAGGACCATGCTGACGAGTTTATTAGCTGCTATCACTAAGGGACAGGATCTTAGCGATAGAGAAACTTCTTTTGTGATGGAACAAATCATGGAAGGCGCCATGTCAGATATTCAGTTGGCGGCATTCCTGGCTGCCCTGACGACGAAGGGAGCCTCTCAGCGGGAAGTGATCGCCCTCGCCAGGACGATGCGGGAATACAGCATGAATGTACCTTGCAGCGACGATGTATTCGACATCGTCGGCACTGGCGGCGGCCGTATGAAGACCTTCAATATTTCAACGACGGCCGCTTTTGTCATTGCTGCCGGCGGTGTTCGCGTCGCAAAACACGGCAATCGGGCGAAGACGTCGCGCAGCGGGTCGGCGGATCTCCTCGAGGCTTTGGGTGCTAATATCTTCCTCAGTCCCGAAAGCTGCCTTTCTATGCTGAAAGATTTGGGCCTTTGCTACTTTTATACGCGGTACTATTACTATATGATGAAGCGCATTGATGTCGTTCGTGAACAGATGGGAATCGGAACGGTCTTTGACGTCCTTCGTCCTTTGACCAATCCGGCTCATGCCGCTTATGAAATCCTCGGCGTCAGCGAAGCCCATTTAGTCGAGCCCATGGCGCACGTCTTAGCGGCTCTTGGCGTCCGTCACGGCATGGTCGTCTATGGTAAGGACGGCAGTGATGAAATCTCGGCTGCGGCACCGACGACGATTTGTGAATTTACACCGGGCTCTTTCTCCACTTATGAAGTGCGGCCCGAAGACTTTACCTTGCCCGTGGCCTCGCGCCAGGATTTGGAAGGTGGGGTTCCGAAAACGAATGCCCTCATTACCAGGCGTATTTTTGATGGGGAAAAGAGCGGTGCCCGGACGGCCGTTCTCCTCAATGCCGGTGCCGGTCTTTATATCGGCGGGCAAGCGCAGGATTTTGCCTCCGGTGTCCGTAAAGCGGCCCGACTCATCGACAGCGGTTCGGCCCGTCAGAAATTGGACGACTTCATCGTCATGAGCCATCGCTTGGGCGAGGCTGAAAAAATGGAAATCATAGCAGACAGAGACCCTGAAGATATGGTATAATGAAGGGTAATGAAAATTTGATTATTACGTGAGGATCGCATTTCTATGAATGATAAATATTTAGGCTGGCTCCTTCATATCGGTGGGGGCTTATTAGTCATTTTAATGTTGCTGTCGATTCAACTCATGGCGCCTGATTTCTACTCGACCATGTACCGTTTGACGGTCAGTGGTGATTTGGATGGCTTGGCGGATTATATTGATTCCTTCGGATTTTATGCCGTCGGGCTTAGTATTTTCCTGATTGCCTTTGTCAATGCCATCGGCCTGCCGTCGATTCCCTTCCTGACGGTAAACGGCATCATCTTCGGCCTCATTCCGGGGATCCTCATCTCCTGGGTCGGCGAAGTCATCGGGATTGAAATCAGTTTCCGCCTGACGAGGACACTGCTCCGCAAACAGGCACAGAAGGTTATTTCGCGGAGTAAGATGCTCGAGAAACTCGATTCGTACAGCTGTATTAAGACGGTCATGATGGGGCGGGCCATTCCGTATGCACCGAATGTCGTCGTTACGGCTTTCAGCGCCCTCAGCCATATCTCTTACCGGGACCACTTCATTGCTAACGTTTTGGGGAAGTTCCCGGCCGTCTTAGTCGAAGTATGGCTCGGTCATGATTTGCTCCGCATTCAGGAACATTGGGGCCGCCTTATCGTCCTGGTCGCCATCGTCGCCTTTATTTACGGCATCATCTGGTGGCGGAAGCGATACATCAAAAAAAAGCGCCCTTACTGCAGTAAAGAACAGTCCTAAAAAAGCGTTGTCTCTCAAAGACAGCGCTTTTTTTCGATGACAAGGCGTTTACCTTTCTTTTCCGGAAGTGGGAACGACATAAAAAAAGAACTGCCGCACAGCGACAGTTCTTTGGAATCCGGTTGAATCGGATTATTTTGCGAAATAACGAGCCAAGAGGCCATCGAAGACACGACCGTGACGAGCTTCGTCTTTTGCCATTTCGTGGACCGTATCGTGGATAGCGTCGAGGTTGAGCTGTTTTGCAAGGGTTGCCAATTCTTTTTTACCAGCGCAGGCACCCTGTTCAGCAGCTGCACGCAGTTCGAGGTTTTTCTTCGTATCCGGGGTAACGACTTCGCCGAGGAGTTCAGCAAATTTAGCAGCGTGTTCAGCTTCTTCAAAAGCGATGCGTTTGTAAGCTTCAGCAACTTCCGGATAGCCCTGGCGGTCTGCAACGCGGCTCATAGCGAGGTACATGCCGACTTCGCTGCATTCGCCGGTAAAGTTGAGATGGAGACCTTCGATAATGCGTTCGTCAACGCCTTCAGCGACACCTACGCGATGTTCGTCTGCATATTCTTTAACGCCGGCAACGAGTTCTGTGAATTTCGATTTCGGAGCACCGCACTGAGGACACTTTTCCGGAGCTTCCGTACCTTCATAAACAAAACCGCAGATGCTGCATACAAATTTTTTCATCATTCATTCCTCCTGAATTGCTTTATGGTTGTATATTCATGTAATCGTAACAAATAGAACGTATTTGTTACGGAATTATTATAACAAAGGGACCGGGCAAAATCAAGGATAATTTGTAAATAATTTTAATTGATAAGCGTTATTGATTAAATAATGAAAGCTAAGGGACAGAGAAAAAGCCTTTTATTGCATTTTATACATCAGTCTTATATAATAAGGATAGTATCCATAAAACAGAGAACGATGCCGTTCGTATATAGATGTAAATTTTGACGTGGAGGTACGCCTATGTGGAATAAAAAAGTTTCTTGCCTGTTAGCCGTGCTGGCCCTGTGCGGTACCATGGCTGCCGGTGCAGCAGATTATACGGTTTTGGAAAAGGCCGATAAAGTAGAAACGACGATTTACGGGACGACTCAGACGGGTTCCTTGAATGAACGGATTGCGTCGGTCGATAAACTGCTCAACGGGAAGTCAACTGTTTCCGGCAGTTTACAGGACAAAGCCAATTCGTTATATAAAGATGTATACGGTAACTCCGGGGCAGATTTATCCCTGCTCACGGCGGTCAACCTCCTGCAGTGGCAGTACTCCGGCCAGATTACGGCGGAGCCGATTTTAGTCCGCGTCGAATCGATGGAACAAGATATCGACGGCAAGGTCATGACCGGTTCTTTGGAAGGGCGAGTCATGGCTCTTCGGCGGGCACTCTTGGGCAATACGAAATATATTTCTCAGCGAGTCATTATCCCGGCCAATACGGTAGTTACCATGACCAATCTTGATGAACTCAATTCTAAGACGATTCAAGAAGGTGATGTCGTACGCTTTACCGTTGCCGATGACGTCCTCGTCGGCGATGTCATTGCCATTCCCCGCGGCATGGAAGTAAACGGGACGGTCACCAAAGCCCGTAAATCGGGCCGTTTTGGCAAAGACGGCAAAATCGAAATCATGTACGACCACGTTCGCGCAGCGGACGGTTCGCCCGTGGCCCTCATGGTCGGCGACAAGACTAAGGATCAATATAAGCGGACGGCCGGTGCCGTCGGTGCTTCGGCTGCCGGTGCCGTCATCTTAGGCCCTGTCGGCTTAGTCGGCGGTCTCTTTGTCCACGGCAATGAGGTCGATATTCCGGCCGGCACGACGATGTATGCCGAAACGAAGGAAAATACAGAAGTCGTCGGTTTTAAGGAAAACGGTGTCATGGACGATATGGAAACGGCCGATATGGCGGCCAGTGGTGTAACCGTTCCGTCGTTTAATCCCGTCAGTGACAGCGATGTTGATGACAGTGCAGAGGCCGAACATGATGGTGACAGCAGTGAAGGTGATTTGCAGGCCGGCCTCAAAGCAGGGACGGTCACGCCTGTCGATTTAGAAAATACCGGCCACGATGATGAAACAGTCGTCCAGATTCAATCGAATACAGCAGGTGACGCGAATGAATAAAACATGGACAGCGGCAATGGTCGCTGCCTTGCTGCCGCTGACTTTTTCTGTCAGGGCAGCCGATACGGATCAACTTTATACCGATAAGACCATGGACGTTCCGGTGACGGAAAAGACGATTATCCCCGTCGATTTAGATAAGGCTGCGACGGCTCAGGATGTCGTCTTGCCTCAGCAGCCGGTCCATATGACGGCCGATAACCTTTTAGTCCGCAATTCCGATGGGTATGTGAAAAGCCGGGGCAATGTCGATATTCAGCAGGGGATGGAAGAAGTCCATGCGAATTATGTCGAAGGAAATACTAATACCGGCATTTATCATACGACAGGTCCCGTCGTCTATGTCAACGAGACCAACGCCTTGACGGGCAAAGATGTTACCTATAACAGTAAGACCAGCAGCATGAACATGGATAACATTGAAGGCTTTATTGGCCCGACGACGTATATTCGCGGCACCGATGCCGAAATGTACGACAACATCGGCTATGTAAAGCACGGCCTCATTACGACGCCTCATGCCGTCGCCAAGACGCCGGACTATTACATTACCGGTGACGATATCCGCATTTATCCCGGCGAAAAGTTTACGTCTGAAAATACGGCACTGTGGTTTAAACACGTCCGCTTGTTTACGTATGGACACTACGAAGGCCGTCTCGATAATCGACAGAATACGCGGCCTTATCTCTTTACCTTGCTGCCCCGTCCGACCTATAACAGCGATGACGGATTTGGCGTCCGAGGCTATGCCAATATTCCCCTCAATGAGTCCGGGGATCTGAGCTTCTATGCCAGCTATGCCTTAGGCAGCAAGATTGGATTCAAACCGGCAGCGCGTATTCAAAAGAACACAAAGTACGGTACTTTCCGCTTTGGCTACAGCAAAGAAGAAAGTACCGATAACGACGATAATATTTGGGCTACGAAGTGGCCGGAACTCGAGTACTTTGCGCCTCGCATCAACCTCGGCTCGACGGGGATATACATCGACTCCCGAGCCAGTTGGGGCCGCTGGGCCGAAGACGGCGTCAAGACCGGCACTCACAAGGGGTTCCGGACGGAAATCACTCACGTTCCCATTCACTTGTGGACCAAGGCAAACCTCAGGTTCTTTGCCGGCTACCGTAAGGACTTGTACTCGACCAAAGATGCCCAGCGCCGCGATCCTTATTCAGGGGTCATCCTGAACCAAGGCATCAACGATCGTCTGTGGACCAGTTTCTGGTACAAGAAGCATAATGTCAGCGGCTACACGCCGTATCGCTTCGATACACTGGACAAGCCGCGACAGAAAGGTTTTTCCGTCGGATATGTCCTGACCCCGCGGGATACGGTCATCTTCTCCTTGGCTCAGAATCTTGATAACAATGATATTGCAACCCGAAATTATACGTGGGTCCGCGACCTCCACTCTTTTATCGCCATCATTACCTACAAGCAGGTTGAAAAAGAGTGGCAAGTTAAGGTACAGGCTAAGGACTTTGACTTGTAAGATATGGAAGTAAAAAGCTATAGAGGGGGACTGTCCGATGAAGGCAGTCCCTTTATTTGTAGTTTTACGGTAATTTTACAGCCGATTTTCTCGCGATTAGGTTATAATAAATATAAAATAGCCTTATTGTTTTTATGAAAGGAATGTGTTCCTATGCCTTTGATTTACTGTGTGGAAGATGATGAAAATATCCGTGAACTCGTCGGTTATGCCCTGCGCAGCCAGGATTTTGAGGTAGAAACCTTTGCCGACAGCCGGGAATTTTGGCCGGCTCTTGAAAATCGGATGCCGGCCCTGTTGCTGCTCGATATCATGATGCCCGGTGAAAGCGGCAATGACATCCTCGACAAACTGCATAAATCGCCGCAGTATAAGTCTCTGCCGGTCATTATGCTGACGGCCAAGACCAGCGAATATGATATCGTCAAAGGCCTTGACGGCGGTGCCGACGACTACGTCTGCAAACCCTTTGGAATCGTCGAGCTCATTTCCCGTATCCGCGCCGTCCTGCGCCGGTCGACACGACAGAGTACGGAAACCAACGTCTATACCTATGGCTTGGTGACCCTCGATCAGGAAAAACATACCGTTTCCGTCGACGGAAAGCCCTGTCATCTGACCGTCAAGGAGTTTGAACTTCTCAGATACCTTCTGGTCAATACGGACATCGTTTTGAAACGAGAACAGATCATGGAAGCCGTTTGGGGCTTTACCTATGAAGGGGAAAGCCGGACCATCGACATGCATATCAAGAGCCTGCGGCAGAAACTCGGGGACGGCGGCAAGATCATCCATACCGTTCGCGGCGTAGGCTATGTCATCGGAGGCGGCCTATGAAGCGTAAGGTCTACGCCAGCCTGCTGGTCATGGGGCTGGCCTGCATGGCCGTCACGCTGCTCATATCGACTTGGTTTTTTTGGAACTCTACGCAACGCCAAATCCAGCAGGAATTGGAAATGACGATGAATGTCGTGGAAACGACGATTGAAGAAGGCAATGATACGACGCTGTATCTGCAAAAAATGGGCTTTCATAATAATGACGGCCTGCGTATCACTTGGATCAGTACGTATGGTGTCGTCCTCTTTGAATCAGATTATGATAAGGGCGTCATGGAAAATCATTTAGAACGTCCTGAGGTAAGAGCCGCTATTGCCAATGGGGAAGGCATGGCCGTCCGCGATTCGCAGACCGTTTCCAAGGCCTTGTACTACTATGCCAAGCGATTGCCTGACGGAACGATTTTACGGGTCAGTCTCGAGCGGGATACCTTTTATGCCCACTTCTTGAACCTCCTTCCTTGGACGCTGCTTCTCTTAGGTCTGTCGGCCTTGGCCTGTGTCAGAGCGTCGCGTATTCTGACAGCCAGTCTTCTCAGTCCTTTGCGGCAGACGGCACTTTTTATTCGCCAAATCAATGATGTCAACGTTAAGATGACGGAACCGCCGTCGGTCGATCATGAGCTGCAGCCCTTGGTCGATAAGATCTTCCTCCAAAGTCAGACCATTACTGACAACTTGCGAAGTTTGGAGCAGCAGCGGAACATGATGCGCCTTATCATGGAAAACCTTCAGGAAGGCGTCATCCTGACCGACAAATCTTACGGCATTGCCGGCCTCAATCTGAGGGCTGCTCACTTTTTAGGCGCCGATCATACCCAGGCGCTGCTGCAGCGCAACTTAAAGGAACTCATGCCCGACGCGCCGTGGAGCCACTTGCAGCATTTAGAAGGGGTCTGTGAAGAAAAATTGATCCGAGCGGACCGCCGTTATCTATTGACGATTCAGCCGGTCTATAAAGATGATGATTTTTATGGGATGTTGTTTATCGTCGACGACGTGACGGAACAAGAACGGCGGGAACAGCTGCGGCGAGAATTTACGTCCAATGTATCCCATGAATTAAAGACACCGCTCACGTCGATCAGCGGCTTTGCCGAAGTACTGTCGACGGGAATCTGTACGAATAAAGACGATATCGTCCATTTTGGTACACTCATTCGCAAAGAAGCACTGCGCCTCTTGCAGATGATTGAAGAAATCATGCACCTGGCCCGCATCGAAGATGGTAAACGCCAGATAAAGATGGAAGACGTAGACCTTCGCGAACTTATTCAAGAAATCGTCGAATTTATGGAACCGGTCCTCATGGAGAAAAAGGTAACCATCCATTGTACGATGGATGATACGACGATCCTTGGCGACCGCGGCCTGTGCCGGGAACTCATTATGAACCTCCTCGACAATGCCGTGAAGTACAACCGCCCGGGCGGTCACGTTTACGTTACCGTCCGTCATGACGGTCACCGTGCCGTTTTGATCGTTCGCGACACGGGGATCGGCATTCCGGAAGATAAGCAGAAGCGAGTCTTCGAACGCTTTTACCGTGCTGACTCCAGTCGCTCTCAGAAAATCAAGGGTACCGGCCTGGGACTTGCTATTGTCAAACACATTGTCGAACAGCATCACGGTACGATTGCCCTTACCAGTAAAGAAAACGAAGGAACTGAAATCACCATTACCTTCCAGGCCTGATCAGGCCTGGCGGGGAGTGGTGATTTTTTTACAATATTTTACAATACATACATCCAAACCTTACATCCTGTTGATAGGATAAGACTGTATTCAGAATCAGGAACATCTTTCAGATTCTTTTATTTAAAGGAGAGGATTTCGTTATGAAGTTGAAAAAATTAGTTCTCATCGCTTTGGCAGCCACTATGGCTATTGGCGTCGCTGGTTGCGGAAGTCAGCAGCAGAGTAGTGATTCGTCAAAACAAGCGAGCGTTTCCGGAAGTATTACTGGCTCTGGTTCTTCGGCCTTGCTGCCTTTAGTTAAAGACGCAGCTGAAAAATTCAAGGCAACGAACAAAGACGTCACCATTACCCTCAATGCCGGCGGTTCCGGTACGGGTCTGAAACAGGTTTCTGATGGTTCTGTTGATATGGGGAACTCCGACGTACCGGCCGAAACGAAACTCGATAAAGAAAAAGCCGACAAATTGGAAGACCATAAAGTCGCTGTTATGACCGTTGCTACGATCATCAATAAAGACGTAGGCGTTAAAAACTTGACGCGTCAGCAGCTGCAGGACATCTTCACGGCTAAAGTTACGAACTGGAAAGATGTTGGCGGTCAGGATATGCCGATCGTATTGGTAACGCGTCCGAAGACCTCCGGTACTCGCGCACTCTTCCAGAAATATGCTATCAACGGTGCTGAAGAAGCCGACAACAAATCCCTTGAAACGGATAACTCCGGCATTCTTATTCAGAGCGTTTCCCAGAACCCCGGTGCTATCGGCTATGTCGCATTGCCGTACTTGCTGAACAATGATTCCGTCGGCGTCGTTTCCATCGATGGCGTAGAACCTACTTTGGAAAATACCTACAACGGTAAATACAGCGTATGGGGCTACGAACATATCTACACGAGCAAAGATCCGAAACCGGCTGTTAAAGCTTTCATCGAATACATCACAGGTGCCGAATACGGCAAACGTATCGAAGAACTTGGCTACGGCGTAAGCTCGAAGATGCAGACGAAAGAAGTTCATTAATTTATTGGAGGAACGGGTATGAATGCAATCGAAACGGTGGTCCAAAGGGCCCATCGTAACGAGAAAGCAGCCAAAACGTTCATCACCATTTGCGGCATCGGTATGGCACTGGTGCCGCTTCTCATTGGCGCTTTTCTCTTTGTTAAAGGTACAGATACGTTTTTCACTTTTGGCCACAGCGTAACTGAATTTCTCTTTTCCGGTCAATGGAAACCGAGCGATACGGCCGAAGGCGGCGGTCAAATCGGGGCTGCTATGTTCTTGGCAGGTTCACTGGTTACGTGTCTGTTGGCGTTACTTATTTCCTTGCCCTTCAGCCTGGCCTCGTCAATTTATATGACTGAAATCGCGACGCCCCAGCGGCGCCGTTTGATTCAGCCGGCTATCGAATTATTTACGGGCATTCCTTCTGTTGTTTATGGCTTTGTCGGCATGACAGTGCTCATTCCGGCCCTGCGCCATATATTCCCCATGCCGTTTGGCTTTTCTGTCTTAGCTGCCGGTATCGTCTTGGCCGTCATGATTTTCCCGACGATTACGACGATGTCTGCCGACGCGATGGCGGCTGTTCCCAAATCGTGGCGCGAAGCTTCTTACGGCCTCGGCGCGACTCGCTGGGAAACGATTGCTCACGTCGTACTTCCTGCGGCTAAGAGTGGTATTTTCACCGGCATTATCCTAGGCCTGGCCCGTGCCTTGGGCGAAGCCTTGGCTGTTGCTATGGTTATCGGTCAGATGAAAGTCTTCCCGACGTCCTTGTTCCTGCCGGCCAGCACGCTTACGACGGCAATCTCTGCGGATATGGGGGGCGCGATGGAAGGCGGCGAATACAATGCCGCATTGTGGACGATGGCCTTGCTCTTGTTCCTGTTGTCGTTCCTGTTCATTTTTATTATCCACCAGATCAATGCCGCTTCCGAATTAAAAGGAGGACGGAGTTAATATGACAAGTATTGAAACCAAAAAAAGTAAAGATAAAATGATGACCGCACTTTTTACGTGTGGCGCAGCCTTTGCTGTCGTATTGCTGATTGCCTTCGTTCTGTACGTCGTCGTCAGCGGCGTAAGCGGCATGACACCGCAACTCTTATCCTTTACCGGTGCCGGCTTAGGAAACATGTTCTTTAATACGATCTATTTAGTCGTATTAGCCTTGGTTGCCAGTGCGATTATCGGTATTCCTGCAGGTATCTTCCTGGCTGAATACGCGAAAAAAGGACGCATTACCCATTGGGTCCGCATGGCTGTTGAAACCTTGGCATCCCTGCCGTCTATCGTCGTCGGCTTGTTCGGTTACTTGGTCTTCATCGTCATGACCGGTTCCCAGTGGAACCTCATGGCCGGTGCTTTGGCCGTATCCATTCTGACCTTGCCCTTGGTTACGTCGGTTACAGAAGATGCTCTGCGCAACTTGCCGTCGAGCTACCGCAACGGCAGTTTGGGCCTCGGCGCCTCCCATTGGCAGACCATTTGGCACGTTCTCTTGCCGGCCTGCTTCCCCCGTATCATGACCGGCCTTATCATGGCTGCCGGCCGTGGTTTCGGTGAAGCTGCTGCTTTGATGTTCACCGCCGGTATGTCGACGGATATTGACTGGACCAACTGGGATATTACGACCAAGTCGAGTCCTCTTAACCCCTTCCGTCCCGGCGAAACCTTGGCCCTGCACATCTGGGCTCTGCGTACGGAAGCCCTTCATCCTGATGCAGCGCAGCAGGCTGCGGCATCTTCTGCAATCCTGATGATCATGGTCTTGGTCTTCAGCTTACTGGCACGCTATTTAAGCTATCGAATCGATAAGAAAATGGGAGGAAACAACTAATGTCAGAAATTACTACGACCCTGACGGGTTTTTCGGCAGCTACTATTGAAAAGAAACAGGCTGCTGACGCTGTACAGGACGGCGCACAGAGCACGACCGGTGCAGCGGAATACACCTTTGATGTCAGCAACATGGATCTCTTCTACGATGAGTACCAGGCATTAAAAGACATCAACATGAAAATCCGTAAAAATGAAATCACGGCTCTCATCGGCCCTTCGGGATGCGGGAAATCGACCTTCCTCAAAACCTTGAATCGTATGAACGATTGGGTTGAAGGCTGCCGTGTCACCGGCGACATCCGCTTTGAAGGTCAGGATATCTTCAAAGAAGTCGACCCCTTGGCCCTTCGCTACCGTGTCGGCATGGTTTTCCAGCAGCCGACGCCGTTCCCGAAGAGCGTTTATGAAAACATTGCCTACGGTCCCCGCGTCCAGGGCATCAACGATAAGAAGAAACTCGATGAAATCGTTGAAAGAAGCCTGCGCCAGGCTGCCTGCTGGGATGAAATGAAGGACCGTCTTAATAAGAGCGCCCTCGGCTTGTCCGGCGGTCAGCAGCAGCGTCTGTGCATTGCCCGTACCTTGGCGGCAGATCCGTCGGTCATCCTCATGGACGAACCGACTTCAGCCTTGGACCCGATTTCGACGCAGAAAATCGAAGATCTGGCCTTGGAATTAAAAGAAAAATATACCATTGTCATCGTTACCCACAGCATGCAGCAAGCTCGCCGTATTTCTGATAAAACGGCATTCTTCCTCTTAGGGGAACTTATTGAGTACGATAATACACTGGATATGTTCACCAATCCGTCGAATCCCAAGACAGAAGAATATATTACCGGCCGTTTCGGCTAAGAGGAGGAAAGGGACTTATGCTGGAAATTTATGAAAAAGAATTGGCCGAGCTGAAGCAGGATATGATCGGCTTGGGCATGAAAGTAGAACAGGCCGTAGAAAGCACGTGGAAGGCCTTGGAACGCAAAGATGTCGAATTGGCTCAGCGTATCTTCGATGGCGACGATGCCATCGATGAACTGGTCAAATCGTGCATGAAAAAAGACTTGACGATTAGTTTGATGCAAGGTCCCGTGGCGGCTGATTATCGGAGCTTGATGGCGACGCTGAAAATCCTCTCCGACTTAGAACGCATTGCCGATCATTGCGCTGATATCAGCCACTACGTCATCCACTTGAAACAGACTAACCATGACGTACCCTTGCCGGCAGGCGTAAAGGAAATGTACGGTGTCATGTCCTCTATGGTCAGTGACGTCATCGACTTCTACAAAGAACGTGGCACGTCATCCCAGGCAGAATTTATGCGGGATAAGGACGATATCGTCGACCAGGCTTTCAACAACCTGATGCTCGACCTGTCGGCCGAAATGACCAAGCATCCGGAAAATTCCAAAGATTATATCGACTTAGTCTTGGTTATTAAGTACATCGAACGAATGGCTGACCATGCAAACAACATTGCTGAATGGCTCATCTATCGCGATACCAACGAAATTAGAATCTAAACTGCGAATTTTACGAAACATAAAGTCCCATAAGTTATGCTTGGCGTAACTTATGGGACTTTGTTTATACAAAAAAAGTACTATCCTTGGTTAGACGAAAAGGGTGCGAAATAAGGGAATCTTTTTCGAGATGGAGAGGAATCGCCACTAATGAAGGGATACGGTGTCTGGTAAACTCTTGGGATAACATTCTGGAATTTTTCGTGCGTTGAAGAGCATTTGAAACGGCGAAGCCATTCAGGAAGCAATCGTTCTGAAAGATGAAGGAGCATGCTGTGACGGTTCGGAGGTATAGGGGCTGGCGTCTGATATATGACCTCTTAAAAGGCCGGCGTGGGGAATGGCTGTAAGTCTTTGTCGAGAGGCTTTTAGGGCTATTTAGGGCGAAAAAAACGCAGCCCCGAATGGGAGCTGCGTTTTAAGGTCTTGAAATCAATATTCCGGAGGCATATTCTTTTGGGTATGGGGCATGGAAAGGGCATCGCCCGGGTATTGGTGGTATTTAACCGGTGATGACGTGAAGCCGCGGCCGACGACTTCCGAGGCATCGCTGATGATCATGAAGGCCTGCGGATCGAGTTTGTTGACGATTTCTTTGACCTTGGCTACTTCCGTCAATTTGATGACGGCGTAGATGACTCGCTTGTCCTGCATGGTATAGGCACCCTGGCCGTGGATATAGGTGGCGCCGTGGCCGATGTAGCGCATGAGGACCTGGGCGATGGGTGTCGAGCGGTTGGAAATGATGAGAACACTTTTTCGCTGTTTTAGGCCGAGGACGACTTTATTGGTAATGAAGGCGGCGATATAGATGGCGACGAAGGTCAGGACGGCTCGTTCCAAGGAGAACATGTAAGCTGCTGCTGACAAGATAACCAGGTTGAGAATCATCGTGACCGTACCCATTTCCAGGGAATAGTATTTTTTGACGATAGCGCCGATGACGTCGAGGCCGCCGCTGTTGCCGTTATATTTGTAAATGATGCCAAAGCCGATACCCGACAGGATGCCGCCGGTAATGGACGAGAGCATGGGATCATCCATGATTTTCCACGTCGATAAGAAGGCCGTGGCGTCGGCTAAAATCGAAAGCATAATGGTGCCGACGATGCTAAGGAGGGTGTAGCGTCGTCCCATGAATTTGTAGCAGGCGATCATGATCGGGATGTTGAGGATGAATATCCCGGTCCCGACAGGAAGGCCCGTCGCAAAATAGACCATGATCGCTGCGCCGCTGATGCCGCTGCTCAATAAATGGAAGGGGATGAAGAAAGCATTCATCCCGATGACGACGACCAAGCTTCCGACAAAGGACGCAATGTAAGGAACCGCTAATTCCCAAAGTGTCTGGGCTGGTAATAAATTCTGTGCCGGTAGTAAGTTTTTCATAATTTTTCCCCCAGTTTGAATGAACAATTGTAAAGCAAAGGAAAAAACGGTATAATCATGATAGCATAATTGAAGTTTCTGTGCATTCGTACAGGATGCTGTGAAGGCAGTAAATCCCTGCTTTGTCTCATTATAACATAGAGAATTTTTTAATCAATAAGGCAGGGCACATTTTATACATGGAGTGACAGTATGACTGAAATAGTAGAAACCGGATATGGAAAAATTAACTTAGCGTTGGCGATTACAGGCGCTCGAGAGGATGGTTATCACAATATCGATACGATCTTTCAATCCATCGGTCTCTGTGATACGGTAACGCTAAGGGAAGCGGGGGAATTTCAGTTAACCTGTTCCGTCGAGTCACTGCCTTGCGATGAAACGAATTTGGCCTACCGGGCATGGAAGGCGCTCTGTCCATATAAAAAGGACAATCATGGCGTGGCTGTTCATATTGAAAAAAGGATTCCCATTGCCGCCGGCCTTGCCGGAGGCAGTACGGACTGTGCCGCTGTTTTGCGCGGGCTGAATCGGTTGTGGGAGCTCTCTTTATCGCAGCAGGAACTATGCCGTATCGGTGCTAAACTCGGCGCCGATGTGCCTTTTTGCATCTGCGGCGGGACCATGCGCGGGACCGGGATTGGCGAGCAGCTTCGAAGGCTTCCGTCACTGCCGTCCTGGCCTGTCGTCGTGCTTCACCCACGCGTTGCGGTACAGACGAAACGGGCCTATGCCCTCTTTGACGGCAAAAAAAAGACCGGCACCATCGATGTCGACGCCGTCGAAGCAGCTATCCGTCAAGGGCAGTTCGAATCTGTGACGACCGCCATGGGAAATACCTTTGAGGAACTGGTGATGCCTGACGTGCCTCAAGTGACCCGGTGCCGGAAACGCCTTGCTTCTCTGGGACTGCGGCCGCTCATGGCCGGCAGTGGTCCTACGGTCTTTGCTTTGGTTCCGCCACTGCTGGAAGAGGACGTACGACGTCAGGTGATGACATGGACTGATGTTGATACCTATATGACTACCATAGTGAAACGAGAGGACGGTGAATACTGATCGATGCAAAAGCAAACGAAAAGGCATGCCTTAGAACCGATAAAATTAGATGCTTACCGACCGCTGCGGGAAGTCGTCAGCGAGGCCTTGCGTCAGGCCATTAAAGATGGCGTATTGAAGCCCGGTGAGCGGCTGATGGAAATTCAACTGGCTGAGGAATTGGGCGTCAGCCGGACGCCGATTCGCGAGGCTATCCGAAAATTGGAACTTGAAGGCTTCGTCGTCATGGTGCCGCGGCGCGGAACCTATGTAGCCGATATTTCTTTAAAGGATATCGCGCAGGTTTTCGAAATCCGAAGCGCCTTGGAAGAACTGGCAGCCGGCCTTGCTGCCGAGCGAATTACGCCGGATGAATTAGAATATTTGGAACGGATCCTCGTCGAAATCAATGAATATATTGATAATGACCAGTTTGATAAGATCGTCGATGCCGACATTCGCTTCCACGACGTTTTGTACCACGCCAGCCGAAATCAACGCCTGGTTGATATCTTGAACAATTTACGCGAACAGATGCTGCGCTTTCGTTCCATTTCCATGCACTATCCCGGCCGTCTGGCGGCGACCTGGGAGGAACATCGGCAGATGGTAGAAAATATTGCCGATCATAATAGCGCCATGGCGCGAAAAGTGGCTAAAAAACATATGGAAAATTCAGAACGCACCCTGCTGAAAGGGATTCGCCAAGATGAAGAATCGGCTCGACGCGTCCATGAATTATTCCCTCATCAAGACGGATAAGGAAGGGACTTTCAAATGGGACATTTTTTACTCGAGCATTTTCACGAAATTCATGAACGTTCTGAGCACATGGAAGACTTTGAAAACTTTCTCTATGTTTTGACCTATATTTTGTTTGTCTGTTTATTCATTCGCTCCCTTGTCGCCTTGTATATGGGACATTGGAATCTATTTTAATAGAAGGATATTTTTATGAAAACCTATTCACTTCCTTTTGGGAAAGGGGAACAGCAGATTTCCCTTGATGAAACACACATATTATATGATTTACATGGGAATCATGTAAAAGCCGTCTCCGATGAGGCCGCCGCTGTCCGAAAGGCCCTGCGCCAACCCATTGACAGCCTTCCCTTGGCTGACGTCGTAGCACCCGGGGACACCGTAGCCATCATCGTCAGCGACATTACCCGTCCCGTCCATACGGCACAGATGCTGCCGGTCATTGTAAACGAATTGAATCTGGCCGGTATTCCTGATGGGCAGATCAAGGTCATTACGGCCCAAGGGACTCACCGGGCTCATACGCCGGAAGAAGATGAAGTGGTCTGCGGTAAAGAAATGGTACGTCGTCTTACCATCATCAATCATGACTGCCGCGATAAGGAAAACCTCTTAAAAGTCGGGACGACGACGCACGGCAATGAAGTCTGGCTTAATGCCGAAGCCGTTCGGGCCGATAAGGTTATCGTGACCGGTGCCGTATCCTTCCATCCTATGGCCGGGTTTGGCGGCGGCCGTAAAGCTGTCCTGCCGGGAATTGCCGGCTATGAAACGATTATGCGCAACCATGCCTTGGCGCTTACTGAAGATTTTGGCGGCGGCTGCAATGAACGCTGTGAAACGAGCCTCTTAGAGGATAACCCCCTTCACGACGATATGAAGCAGGCAGCGGCATTGCTGAATCCTTGCTTCCTGGTCAATACCGTCTTTTCGGCAGACGGGGAGCTGGCTGAAGTCGTCGGCGGTCACTGGTATACCGCCTGGAAGAAGGGCTGTGATGACCTTCTTTCCTTTGCCAGCGTGCCTATTGCTGAAAGGGCAGATATCACCTTAGCCTCGGCCGGCGGCTATCCTAAGGACATGAACCTCTATCAGAGCATGAAGGCTCCTATGAATGCCGTCTTTGCGACGAAACCCGGCGGCACGATGATCCTCGCCCTCGACTGCCCCGATATCAAAGAACCGGCCGTCTTTACGGACTGGTTCTTCCGCAGCGACATGACGGCTTTTGAACGGGACCTGCGGGCCGACTTTTCCATTCCGGCCTTTGTAGCCTTCAAGTCACACTGTATTTTCCGTTCCATGCAGGCTGTCTATGTCGTAACCCGGCCTGAAAACTTTGACATCATTCGTCAGAGCGGTCTCATCCCAGCGGCGTCTTTGGAAGAGGCCTGGGCAAAAGCACAGGAAAACCTTCCTAAAGATTATACCGTTACCGTCATGGGCCATGCGGCAGCGACCTTTCCCGTATTATAAGGAATCTTTTTCAGCATCTGCCGTCGCGCACGATAGATACAGCAAGCTGTCTTTTTAGACAGCTTCTTTTTTTTATATAAAACCCATGGATTTAACCGTTCTTTAAGATATAGGGAAGATATAAATAAAATGATAAAGGGATATATCCTTTTTTTGAAATTTTAGAGACAAATAGGGGCGCCTGTACTATAATAGTCATAAAATTAAAAAAAGCAGTTGCGCTGGGCGAAACCTCAGTTCCATTTCTGCGAAACAGTAAAGGGGATTTTACGATGGAAAAATATAATCCGGTTACGGATGAAGTGTTAGAAGCTTTAAAAAATGCCGTTGGCGATAAATACGTCAAGACCGATCCGGCCATCCTCGACGTGTATAAATCGGATGAAAGCCTGGCGCCGTCTTTTTGGAGGACACCGGAAGTCGTCGTCTTGCCGGCGAATACCGAAGAGGTTTCTGAGGTCCTTCAGATTGCCAACCGATTTGGCGTCCCGGTCACGCCGCGCAGTGCCGGTACCAGCGTCAGCTGCGGCGCCGTTCCGGCTTATGAAGGTATCGTCCTGCTCATGGAACGGATGAATAGAATCCTTGAGCTGGACGAAGACGGCATGTATATGACTGTGGAAGCCGGCGTTCGGACGATTGACATTCAAAATGCAGCCCGCGAAAAGGGACTGCTCTACGCCGGTGATCCTTGCAGTTCCGACAGCTGCCTCATTGGCGGCAACTTGGCAACCAATGCCGGCGGCAATAAGGCCGTCCGTTACGGTACGACCCGTCACCAGGTCTATGCCATCGAAGCCGTCTTGCCGACGGGGAAAATCGTAAACCTTGGGGCGAATCTTCAGAAATGTTCTACGGGATTCTGTTTGGATCAACTGATCATCGGTTCCGAAGGGACTCTGGGCATCATTACCAAAGCGACGCTGAAACTCGTTCCCCTGCCGCCGTATAAACTCGATGTCCTGGCTGTCTTTACCGACCTTGCCAAGGCGACAGCCCTGGTCCCGAAACTCATTAAGGCCGGCCTCAATCCGACGTCGGTCGAATTCATGGACAACAATTTCGTCCGCAGCGCCAGCGATTACAGTGACTTAAAGCTGCCCCATTACGAAGACGGCTGTTATGACATCATTTCCATTGAAACCTTCAACGAAGATGAATTGGACGACAAGATGGAAAAACTGGCGGCCGTCTGTGAAGAATGCGGAGCGACGGATATCGTCGAAGCCGACGACCGGGTATGGAAGGTCCGCCGCAACTGTCTGGAAAGCACAAGGGCTTTTTCAAAAGTCGCTACGTCGGAAGATTTAGTCGTTCCCGTTCCTAAGATTGCTGACTGCATTCAGCATTTGGTCAACGAAAGTAAAAAATACGACTTTCGTATTTTCTGCCTGGCCCACGCCGGTGACGGCAACCTGCATTTCCAGATTTTAAAATGTGACATGAGCGATGAAGCTTGGGAACAGCAATTGAAGGACTTCCGGTCGACGGCGTATACTTATGTATATAATCTGGGAGGCCGTCTGTCCGGTGAACACGGAATCGGTTTGAAGCGCCTCAAGTATATGGAAGAATATACGGATCCGGCTGAACTCGACCTGATGAAGACCTTGAAAAGCGCCGTAGATCCTAAGTGGATATTGAATCCGGGCAAGGTTATTGAACAACCCTCTAATTTTTGAGAATTTATTTTCATAAAGCAGGTATAAGCTATACGGACTTTATTGTTTAAAGTTTGTACTTAATATTATAAAAAATAAACTTATTGTTAATAAAAAAACTATTGGACAAATGCGGCCATTTCATGATATACTACAATAAACGATAATAAATATCAACGAACATTAAAATAGTATTAAAATATTACATAGTAAAAGGAGATGTTGAGATGAACGCCATTGTAGTATATTCATCCCAGACCGGCCGCACCAAACAGATTGCCGAGGCCGTTGTATCCGGTCTTCCGGAAGGGACGCCCTGCGTCAGCGTCGATGAAATGCCGAAAGATCTTTCCGGTTATGACTGCGTTTTCGTCGGCTTTTGGAGCGATAAAGATCAGGCTGATCCCAAAGGTCAGGAAGCTTTGAGACAGATTAAAAACAACAACGTAGCTGTTTTTGCAACCCTTCATGATGATCCCTATTCGGACCAGGCTTCGAAACACCTGCGCGGTGCTGTGGAACTCTTAAAACCCGGCAGTGGCGTCATCGGAACCTATGTCACCTGGACGGATAAAGATAAATACATGCAGGTTCCCGTCGATGAAAGCGAATTGAACCTCGATCAGGCTCGGGCTTTTGCGCAAGATACGATGAGCCGTGTTCAAAAACAGTAGCCCTTAAGGCTGTGAAAAGACCTCAGATTACCGTTGTAATCCGAGGTCTTTTTTGTAAGCATCATTACTTTGTTCCGGGCTGATGTAGCCTTGTTCGGTCATGAGGGTCAAGACGATTTTTTGACGGGCTTTGGCAGCCTGATAGTTTTGCAGGGGGTTATAATAGGTCGGAGCCTGTACCAGGCCGGCCAGCATGGAGGCTTGGGCCAGGTCTAATTTTTCCGGCGATGTTGTAAAATAGGTCCGGGCGGCATCATCGATGCCCGTAGCATTGGCACCGAAATATGCCGTATTGAGGTAGATCTCTAAAATTTCATCTTTGCTGTAATTCTGTTCCAATAAGAAGGCCATGACGAATTCCTGGGCTTTTCGGGCGATGGTCCGGTCTTGGGACAGAAAGACATTTTTTACGACTTGCTGGCTCAGGGTACTGCCGCCTTCTACGGTTTCACCGGATTGAATATTGGTCAAAATAGCCCGACCGATGCCGATGGGGTCGATGGCTCCATGGGAATAGAAGCGGCGGTCTTCCGTGGCGACGACGGCGTGCTGCATCGGTTTGGAGATGGCTCCGATAGCCACATAGACGGGGATCTTTTTGATTTTGGCATCCATGGCCTGATGAAAGTGCAAATAGGGATAAAGACTGGCTTCAAGAGGCTGGAGCGGTGTCGGCCAAGTCCCTTGGGGCTCGGTTGTTTCCTTTATCCGGCTCGTTGTCCCGGTCGGCGGCTTCGTCGTTTTCGTGGTGTCGAAGACGATATTCCAGCCGGCGCAGAGGATAAAGGCCAAGATGAAAATGGCGATGTATTTTCGTTTCATCACATTCCTCCTATTAAACATCCCTATTATACTATACTTTAGAGGCCGATGGAACTTTGAGACGGCTTTAAAAAAACATGTAAAATTTTTATGCAAAATACTTGCATAATTTTTCTGTCTGATGTATACTATCAAACGTAGACAGAATAAAACTTACCAACAATCGCAGTCGTTCATTCGATAGAGGAGGAATTTATCATGAGCAATACGAAAAAAGAGATTAAAAAAATTGTCCTTGCCTATTCCGGCGGACTCGATACATCAGTCATCATTCCTTGGTTAAAAGAAAACTACCCCGGCGCTGAAGTCATCGCTGCCTGTGCTGACGTCGGCCAGCCGGACGACTTTGAAGCCATTGAAAAGAAAGCCTATGCTTCCGGTGCTTCTAAAGTGTACGTCATGGATATCAAGAAAGAATTTATGGAAGAATACGTATGGCCGACGGTAAAAGCCGGCGCCGTCTATGAAGGAAAATACCTTCTCGGCACGTCCTTTGCCCGTCCGCTCATTTCTAAGAAACTCGTTGAAGTCGCTAAAAAAGAAGGGGCCGAAGCCATTGCCCATGGCGCTACGGGTAAGGGGAATGATCAGGTTCGCTTTGAATTGACGGTCAAAGCCCTGGCTCCGGAAATGACCTTGATTGCACCGTGGCGGATGTGGGACCTCAAATCTCGTGAAGACGAACTGGCTTATGCTGAAGCCCACAACGTTCCTATCGACTATAAATCGGAAGAAAATCCCTATCCCTACAGCATGGACTGGAATATTTGGCATTTGAGCCATGAAGGTGATGACCTCGAAGATCCGGCCAATGCCCCGAAAGACATGGTCTACATGGTCACCAAGACGCCGGAACAGGCTCCGGACGCTCCGGAATACGTTACCATCGATTTTGAAAAAGGGATTCCCGTCGCCGTCAATGGTGAAAAACACGACGCCGTTACCTTGATTACGGTCCTCAATGAAATCGGTGCCCGCAATGGTGTCGGTATCGTCGATATCGTTGAAAACCGTTTGGTCGGCATGAAGAGCCGCGGTATTTACGAAAACCCGGGCGGTGCCATCCTCATGTATGCTCACAGAGAATTGGAATACCTCTGCCTCGACCGCGACACATTCCACTATAAAGAAACGGCAGCCAACAAGTTTGCTGAACTCGTCTATGACGGTAAATGGTTCTCGCCGCTTCGCGAAGCTCTTTCGGCCTTCGTCGATGAAACGCAGCAGACCGTTACCGGTCAGGTTATTTTGAAACTCTACAAGGGCAATATCATCAGTGCCGGTTCGACATCGCCTTATTCTTTATACAATGAAGAATTCGTCACCTTTGGTGAAGACGATGTCTATGACCAGACCGATGCCGAAGGGTTCATCAACCTCTTCGGACTGCCCCTCAAGATGCGGGCCCTCATGAAGCAGCATGTTGAAAAACAGGGTAAATAATAAGGAGCGAATGATGTCAACGACTCCTGCTTATAGAAGCGGGAGCTTGTAAGTCAGAGAAACACAGGTGGCAGCGATGCTAAGAACAACATCTCCCTAATTCTGCCTACATCATCGGGCAGTTGACGATGCCCGTTTTGCCAAGGAGATTTACTCCGAGGCAGTTGCAATTCTCTCGTAACGAGGGTGATTGTCTCCGGAAATCCACATCGTACCAAGATGCTGGATATTCATAGCTCCGATACGGTCATCGTTGGATTGGTATCCGCACTGGCAGCGATACAGGTGCTTGTGAGGCTTACGGTTTTCCTTGTGGATTGTACTGCATTTCGGGCAACGTTGAGAGGTGTATTTGGCCGAGACTTTCAATACTTCCGAGCGGTTTTCGTGAGCCTTGTAGGTCAGAAATTGCTCAAGCTGATAGAAAGTCCAGCTCCGCAGGTCATAGTTCTGCTTTGCAGTTTGGGAGAGATTTGATGCTTCAAAGCTGACACACGTCAAATCTTCCAGCACAAACAATGTATCCTTGCCGTATTTCTCGACGAGTGTCTTAGAAATCCGATGATTTACATCGGACATCCAACGGTTCTCTCGTCCGGAAAGGGCTTTGAGTCTGCGCTTTGCCGATTTTGTGCCTTTGGATTGGAGCTGCTGTCTGACTTTGAGAAACTTGTGCCGTTTGGCCGCAATTTTTCGCCCGGAAATAAATTCGGTTTTACCTTGTTCGTCGTAACTGACCGTCAGAAATCGCAAGCCACGGTCAATCCCGACAACATGGCGGACCTGCTCCTTCTGGAAGCACTCAACCGCTTTGGTGACGGGAATATGCAGATACCACTGGCCTTTGAGTTCAATTAACTTTGCTGTGCCAAGATTCCATGAGCCGTCCAGATATTTTGAAAATGGCTTGCTTTCAAAGGTACATCGGGTTCGTTTGCCAAGAGTGTTGATAGACAGGCTTTGTCCGTTATCCACGAAGCTGTAATCACGATTGCGAACCAAATCCGCTTGCGGGCGCTTGAAGAAGATGGGCTTCCAAAGCCATTCGAGCGTTTTAGTGATGTATTTCCAGCTGCCATCTTGGTCCTTGTATTTGTATGGCTTTTGGAAGAGTTGTTCCTTAACGGTTTTGTAACGGGCGATAACCGTCTTGATGGATGACTGTGCCAGCTGCGACTTCAGCCCAAACCGTTCGCGGAGATTGCGGTACAGTGCTTGGTTAAGGTTTTGGTAAGCTAAATTGAATTGATTGTCGAAGATATATAGCGACACAAAATTACAAGCCTGACGATACTGCTCCGTCATTTGGCGAAACAGAATTTCTTGTTCCGGAGAAACATGGAGGCGAAGTTTTATCGTTTTGATTAGGTCGGACACTTTTTCTCACCGGCCTTTCTAAGAATATATGGCTTTCATCAAGACCACCATATCATATATGTTACTAAAACTCCAGTATTTCAAGAAAGTGAGGTGAAGCGGGCATTTCTCTCCGACCTAAGAGGCCGGAGTATCCTGCCCGCATTTAGAATGAAGTTATGGGGCGGCCGGTTCACTAAGGCCACAGATAAAAGTGTAGAAGCCTTCAATGCATCCATCCAGTTTGACTGCCGGATGTACGCCGAAGATATTTGCGGCAGCATCGCCCATGCGACGATGCTGGCCAAGGAAGGCATCATTTCGGAAGCGGATAAGGACGCCATCGTAAAAGGCTTGAAGGTTATTTTCCAGCAAATCGAGGACGGGGATTTTGATTTTTCTGTCGAACTCGAAGATATTCATATGAATATTGAAAAGAGACTTACCGATGCCATTGGCGAAGCGGGAAAACGCCTTCATACGGGGCGGAGCCGCAACGATCAGGTAGCCCTCGATACGCACCTCTATATTCGCCGGGAAATCGCTGCCATTGCCGACCTCTTGGTCAAGCTCCAAGAGTCTCTGGTGAAGGCTGCTGAAAAGTACAGCGACGTCATCATGCCGGGATATACGCACCTGCAGCGGGCTCAGCCGATCCTCTTCAGCCACCATCTCATGGCCTATTTCTCGATGCTGTCCCGTGACTTCATCCACTTGAAATATGCCTGGGAGATGGCCGATATGATGCCCCTTGGCGCCGGTGCCCTGGCCGGGACGACCTATCCCCTTGATCAGCCCTTTGTCGCTGAGACGCTCAAGTTTGGGAAGCTCTATGACAACAGTCTCGATGCCGTCAGCGACCGGGATTATATCATCGCTTTCTTGGAATTTGCCGCCGTTCTCATGATGCACCTCAGCCGTTTGTCGGAAGAATTCATCCTCTGGTCGAGCTCGGAATTTAAGTTTATCGAACTTGACGATTCTCACTGCACGGGTTCGTCCATCATGCCCCAGAAGAAGAATCCCGACATCTGCGAACTCGTCCGCGGCAAGACCGGCCGCTTTTACGGCCACCTCATGGGCGTCCTCACTATGATGAAGGGGATTCCCATGGCCTATGACAAGGACATGCAGGAAGATAAGGAAGGCGTCTTCGATGCCATCGACAATTTGAAATTTGCCCTGACCATCTATGCCTCCATGATTGACAAAATGACCGTCAACGGCGCGCATATGCGGGAAGTGCTGGAAAGCGATTTCTCGAACGCTACCGATATGGCCGACTACCTGGCCAAAAAAGGACTTCCTTTCCGTGAAGCCCATGCCGTCGTCGGGAAAGCCGTCCACTACTGCATCGAACAGGGTAAGGTATTACAGCAGTTATCGCTGTCAGAGCTGCAGGCCATGAGCCCTCTCTTCGCCGAAAATATCCATCATTACTTGGATATCGAAACGTGCGTCAAACAGCGTAACACATATAACGGCACGTCGCCAACATCCGTTGCGCGTCAATGCAAGGCCGGCCGCGATACGATTGCCGGTGAACAGACCCAAATCGGAACTTGGGACGATGTCGTATCCTCTGTCTATGAACTACTGAAGTAAAAGCGATTGAAACAAAAAGGAGTTGTCTTTCAAGGCAGCTCCTTTTTGTTTGGCGAAAGGGGCCGGGTGAACAATTACTTGTCATATGGCCTCTCGATAAGGTATAATAAAAAAGCATGAAAAAAATTATAAAAAAAATTACGAAAAAATTATTTGTCTTACTCGTAACAGGAAAGGAGGGGCCTGCCTATGTCACAGACAGCACAAACGACACTGGCTCATGACGTTTCATTTAACGGGATCGGCCTGCATGCTGCCAACGAAGTTCATATGGTACTGCGCCCGGCTCCGGCTGATACAGGGATTGTTTTTATTCGGACCGATTTGCCGGAAAAACCGTCTGTACAAGCCCATCTGACGAATGTAACCAATACGATGCGGGCGACGACCTTGGAAAAAGGGAGCGCCAAGGTCTTTACGGTAGAACATCTGCTGTCGGCCCTTTATGGGATGGAAATCGACAACTGTTTTGTCGAAATGGATTCCGTCGAACCGCCCGTTGCCGACGGCAGCAGTCTGACCTTTGTCAAGCTCATTGAAGAAGCGGGAGTCCGTGAGCTCGATGTGCCGCGCCGACCGCTGGTCATACAGAAACAGCATCTCATTCAGGACGGAGATAAGTTTATCGCTCTTGTGCCTTACGATGGATTCCGCATTACCTTTACATCCATCAATCCGCACCCTATGCTGGGCGTCCAGTTTTTTGACGAGACCGTCACCAAGGCTTCGTACATTGAGCAGATTTCCTTTGCCCGGACGATCGCCTTTACGGAAGAATTGGAAATGTTGAAGAAATTGGGCCTTGGCAAAGGCGGTACGATTGAAAATGTCGTCGTCTATGATAAGACGTCGTGCCTGTCCGTTCCGCGCTCCGATGACGAATTGGTCCGCCATAAGGTGCTCGACATCGTCGGTGATTTGTCTTTACTCGGAAGACCGATACGAGGACATGTCATTGCCGTCAAATCGAGCCATAACTTAAACAACCAGCTGACACATCAGATTTTTGAAGAACTACAGTGAGCTAAGGAGGAATTCTCATGACTTTGGAAGTAACTGATATTATGGAAATTTTGCCGCATCGCTATCCCATGCTGCTTATTGACCGGATCATTGAATTGGAACCGATGAAATATGCCATCGGCATCAAGAATGCGACCTTTAATGAGCAATTTTTCCAAGGCCACTTTCCGGGCAAGCCGGTTATGCCGGGCGTCCTCATTGCCGAAGCTATGGCCCAGGTCGGCGGTATTGCCCTCTTGTATCCTGAAGAAAACCGCGGCCTCATTCCCTTCTTTACGGGAATCGATAAAATCCGCTTCCGCCATCCCGTCATCCCCGGTGACCAGTTGGTCATGCGGGCTGACATCGAAAAGGTAAAGGGCCGTATGGGCAAGGTCAAGGCTCAGTGTCACGTCGGTGATATCCTCTGCGCCGAAGGGGAATATCTCTTTGCCCTCATGCCGGGACAGAATCCGAAAAAGTAATCAATAAAATTGACTTTATGTTAAATAATGAGCTAAACGGGCGTATTTAGCAGCATAAAGGGGAATATTGCGGGAAATGGCTTGATTTTGCCGGGCGAAATAAATCGTTCTTCCTGCGACTGTATACGTAGATATTTATGAATTTAAGCGACTGTCCCTTTTTGGGACAGGGAAGCGAGGAGTGACTTTAATGACCGAGGAAACGAATAACATGCGTCAGAGCATGATACATCCGACGGCTGTTATAGACCCGCAGGCGAAAATTGGGGCTGGTGTTAAAATCGGACCGTATGCCGTTATCGGGCCTCATGTCACCATTGGTGACGGAACAGAAATCATGGCCCACGTTACGATTGACGGTTGGACGACGATTGGTAAAGACTGCCGGTTTTTCCCGAGCTGTTCTATCGGTTCGGAACCGCAGGACTTAAAATATCACGGTGAAAAGAGCTTTCTTATCATCGGCGACCGCTCGGTTTTCCGGGAATTCGTGACGGTCAGCACGGCGACGGGGGAAGGGGAAGAAACGCGAATCGGCAATGACTGCCTGTTCCAGGCCTGTACCCATGTGGCCCACAACTGCGTCGTCGGCAACCACGTCATCATGAGTAACTGCGCCGGCCTTGCCGGTCACGTTACCGTTGAAGATCGGGTCGTCATCGGCGGTATTGCCGGCGTTCATCAGTTTGTCAAAATCGGCCGCAACAGCATGATCGGCGGCCTGGCGAAAGTCGTACAGGACATTCCGCCCTTCGTAATTGCCGATGGCCAGCCTGCACGCTGCATCGGCCTTAACAGTGTCGGTCTTTCACGGGCCGGTGTACCGGAAGATGTCCGCCGGGAATTGAAAAAAGCATTCCGCATCTTGTACCGTTCCGGACTCAATTTGCGCCAGGCTATTTTTGAAATGGAACAGGAACTGGACAGTTCCGAAGAAGTAGAACATTTTCTCCGCTTCCTTCGCAATGCCGACCGCGGTATTTGCCGAGGAACAAAGGATTAGGCAGCAGCCAGTGAGTAAAAGGGGTGTCGCACCTGCGATAGCCCTTTTTTTACTGACAAGGGACCTGTTTTTTTGTATAATATAGAGATAAATATTTCTCTTTATGAATAAGGATGATTGCTATGGAAAAAGTTGGGCTCTTGGCCGGTATCGGTAAGCTTCCTGTCGAGTTTATGCGTGCTGCAAAACACCTGGGATATGAAGTTGTCGTCATCGCCGTCGTCAGCGATGTCGAACCGGAACTGGCAGCGGAAGCCGATGCATACTATGATATCAACGTTGCCAAGTTGGATAAAATCATTAAGACCCTCAAAAAAAATGACGTCTCGAAAGTTACCATGATCGGGAAGGTCACCAAGGAAATTCTCTTTAAAGGGCTTAAATTTCCCGATTTGCGGGCCATTAAACTGTTGGCGAAATTGCGTAATCGCAAGGACGATACGATCATGCTGGCCATCGTCGATGAACTGGCTAAAGACGGCCTTGAAGTCGTCGACCAGACCTTGTATTTGAAGGATCTCATGCCGGCCATCGGTGTCTTGTCGCGCCGCAAGCCGACGGAAGGGGAAGAAGATGATATCCGCTTCGGTTTCGTGACGGCTAAGGCCATGGGCGGTATGGATATCGGCCAGACCGTCGTCGTTAAGCATAAGGCCGTCATGGCTGTCGAAGCCATTGAAGGGACCGATGCCTGTATTCGCCGCGGCGGGGCTCTCGGCCGTGAAAAATCGGTTGTCGTCAAAGTGGCAAAACCCAACCAGGACCCTCGTTTCGATGTGCCGGCTGTGGGCCGGCAGACGATTTTGTCCATGATTGAAAGCAACTGCAATGTCCTTGCCATGGAAGCCGGACGGACCCTTTTTGTCGAACAAGATGAAGTCCTGCGCCTGGCGGACAGCCACGGCATCGTTATCTGTGCTGTTGATAAAAACTTTTGACGGGAGATCCCTATGAAGATTATGTTTTCTGCCGGTGAAGCGTCCGGTGACCTCCACGGCGCCAATTTGGCACGAGCTTTGAAACAACTTGCGCCGGACATCGAACTGCTCGGTATGGGCGGCGAAAAGATGAGAGACGCCGGTGTCGATATCGTGTATGACATCGATAATTTGGGAGTCATCGGCATCGGTGAGATTATCCGCAAGATTCCTTTTTTCTTTCGCCTCCGTGATTTTCTAGTCGATACGATGAAGAAGGAAAAGCCCGACGTCCTCGTTTGCATCGACTATCCGGGCTTTAATATGCGCCTTATAAAGGCCGCCAAAGCTGCCGGAATTCCTGTCATTTATTACATTCTGCCGACCATTTGGGCCTGGCATAAGAGCCGGGGGAAGACGATTGCAAAATATACGGATTTGGCCATTTCGCTTTTCCCTTTTGAAGCCAAGCTTTATGAAGATATAGGGACGAATGTCCTCTATACAGGGCATCCCCTTTTAGATAGCGTCCATCCGAGCCTGAGCCGTCACGACGCTTTTTTGAAGTTTGGCCTTTCGGAAGAGAAGCGAACGATCCTTCTCATGCCCGGGAGCCGTGTCCAGGAAGTGACAAGCCTGCTGCCGTGTATGTTGGAAGCGGCGAAACAGATAGAGCGTGACTACGGAGACCTGCAATTTCTCATCCCGCGGGCTACGACCATCGATAGAGCCATGCTTGATGATATCATTGCCTCTTCCGGCATGACTGTCACTGTCGGAGAAGGCAATGTCTATGACATGATGAATATCAGTACCGCTGCGATTGCAGCTTCGGGGACTGCAACCCTTGAAACGGCCCTGATGGGGCTTCCGACACTTCTCGTATATCGCGTCAATCGCCTGACCTATTGGCTTTCCAAGATTCTGGTACATATTGAAAGTATCGGCCTGCCTAACATCATCATGGGCCGTAGGGTGATTCCCGAGCTGTGGCAGGATGATGTGACGCCGGATAATATTGCTGACGTCGTCCTTCCCATGCTGGACGACGGACCGCGCCGGGCGAAGCTCTGTGAGGACCTTTCTGCCGTGCGCCGTACGATGGGGGAATCAGGAGCTGTGATGCGTACAGCCCAGGCTGTCTTAACTTTTGCAAGAGAAAGAGGTATTCATGAAGCAGTACAATAGTTGGCAAGGTTATAAACGATTATTAACTTTCATCAAACCCTATAAGACACGGCTCGTTTTCGCCGTCATCTGTATGGCTCTGTCCGGGGCGAGCAACGTCGTCGTTCCCTGGCTGATCAAGGACGTCATCGACAAGGTATTGGCTAATAAAGACATTTATACCTTGAATCTTATCGTCATCGGTATCTTGGTCCTGTTTTTACTGCGCGGCGTCTTTTACTTTGGCGAACGCTATCTCATGAGCTTCGTCGGTCAGAAAATCGTCAATGATATCCGCGAAAAACTGTACCGCCATTTGCAGACCCTGTCCCTGTCTTATTTTGATAAGCATAAGACGGGCAATATCATGAGCAACCTGACCAATGACGTAACGGCCCTTCAGACGGCCATTGCCGGCAACCTCATTTCTTTCGTTCAGGAAGCCGTCATCCTCGTCGGTTCTTTGGCATCGATGATTTTCCTCTATTGGAAGCTGACCCTCCTGACCCTGGTCATCGTGCCTCTCGTCGTCTTTACGATCAACTTCTTCGGATCCCGCCTGCGCCGTGCCGGCCACGACGTACAGGGCAAGATGGCAGATATTACGTCTCTGCTTGAAGAAGCCATTTCCGGCATTCGCATCATTCGCTCCTTTAACCGCGAAGACTTTGAAATCCGGCGTTTCATGCTGCAAAACGACCGCAACTTCTGGGCCCTTATGAATACGACCCGGCTGACGTCTTTATTGACGCCGTTTATCCAGTTCTTTGCGGCCATTGCCGTAACCGGTATCATCTGGTATGGCGGCATGAGTGTCATCAACGGAGAAATGACGGCCGGTGCCTTGATTGCCTTCCTCATCTATGCCATTAACTTGGCGAATCCCGTTCGCCGCATCAGTGAAATCTACGGTGACATCCAAAAATCCCTGGCCGCTGCCGACCGCGTCTTTGAAACGATCGATACCGTGCCCGACGTCAAGGAAAAAGAAGGCGCTGTAACCCTGCCGCAAGTAAAAGGGGAAGTGACCTTCGACAACGTTTCCTTTGCCTATGATAAAGAACACCCGGCTTTGACTGACTTTAATCTCGAAGTCCGTCCGGGCGAAGTCGTTGCCCTCGTCGGTCCCAGCGGTGCCGGAAAATCGACGGTGGCCAACTTACTGCCTCGCTTTTATGACGTTACGGCAGGCCGCCTCTTGATTGACGGCATCGACGTCCGGGACGTTACCTTTGCCTCCCTGCGCCAGCAAATCGGCCTCGTGCCGCAGGAAACGATGCTTTTTAATGCCAGCGTTCGGGAAAACATCCTGTACGGCCGGCTCGATGCGACGGAAGACGAAATCGTCGCGGCCGCCAAAGCTGCCAATGCCCACGAATTCATTATGAGACTGCCCGGCGGCTATGACGCCCTCGTCGGCGACCGGGGCAACTCCTTGTCCGGCGGTCAGCGCCAGCGCATTGCTATTGCCCGGGCTATTCTCAAAAATCCCCGCATTCTCATCCTCGATGAAGCGACGTCCGCCCTCGATACGGAAAGTGAAAAAATTGTCCAGGCTGCCCTGGATCGACTCATGGAAGGCCGGACTGCCGTCGTCATTGCTCATCGTCTGAGCACGGTCCGCAACGCCGACAACATCGTCGTCATCGACCATGGTCACATCGTGGAAACGGGGACTCACGCCGAATTATTGGCCAAAGACGGCCTTTATGCACACCTCTACGCCGTTCAATTTAACGATAAGAAAGAAGCTTCAGAAGGTTGATAGCGATGAAGAATTTAAAATCCCATCCGATGTACTGGCTGTATAATATTCTCCTCCTCATTTATTGGGCGACACTTATTCCCATGTTGATTTACCGCTTAATCCATGAAGAAGGTTTTTATCAGCGCATCAAACAGAGCATCGGCTTTTTGCCGGATGAATTAAAAGAAAAAATATCCAATCGCCATGCCATTTGGGTCCATGCCGCCTCGGTCGGTGAAATCGTAGCGGCCAGCCCCATTGTGCGTGAAATGCGAAAAAAACACCCCGATGAAGTCATCATCGTATCGGTCGTAACGGCGACGGGGTTCCGCATGGCCCATCAAATCATAAAAGGGGCCGACGGGATCCTCTACTTCCCTTTGGATTTGCCTTATTTGACCAACCGTATCCTGACCATCGTCAATCCGCAGGCTATCGTCTTAGTCGAAACGGAAATCTGGCCTAACTTTTTGCGCATTGCTGCTGACAAAAAGATTCCGGTCATGATGATGAACGGCCGTATCAGTCAGCGCAGTGCCGTTCGCTACCGCCTGATTACCTTTTTTACGCGCCGCGTCTTGTCGACGATTCGCATGTTCTGTATGCAGAGCTATATCGATGCCCAGTACATCATCGATATCGGCGCCGATCCCAATAAGGTCATCGTCACGGGCAACACCAAGTACGACCAGACCTACGGTATCGTAACGGAAGAAGAGAAGAAGCGCTTCCTTCATGAACTCGGCTTTTCTGAAGGCAGTCCCATCATGATTGCCGGCAGTACCCACCGCGGTGAAAACAGTCCGGTATATAAGGCCTTTGTGAAAATTCGCGACCATTTTCCCGATGCCAAATTGATTATTGCACCGCGCTATATTTACCAGGCCGACCTCATCGTCGATGAAGGCATTAAGCACGGCGTGACCATGGTCAAACGCAGTGATATGATGGCCGGAAAGGCCGTTCGCTCGGCCTATGACGGCGTCGTCCTCGATACCATCGGGGAACTGGGGCGGGTGTACAGCCTTGGCGATTTAATCTTCGTCGGCGGCAGTTTGGCCCATATTGGAGGCCATAACATCCTCGAACCGGCGGCGCACGGGAAACCGATTGTCGTCGGACCGAATATGTTTAACTTCGTCGAAATCTTCGAGCTCCTCAGTCGTCACGGGGCCTGTGTCATGGTGAATAACGAAGAGGAATTCGTCGACACTTGCCTCGACATCCTCGTCAATCCCGATCGGGCCGAAGCGATGAAGCGAAATTGTATTGCCGTCGTCCGGGAAAATCAAGGGGCGACTCGTAAGAATTTAGATAAACTGCAAGAAATGTTGGAATCGATTCAGACCGGGAGGTGAGCCTATGTCCTTGAGAACGGCAGGAACTGCTTACTTTCATTATTTGACAGGAAGCAAAGAACATCACTGGTGGGACTGGCCGGCTCTGCTCCTCCTTGGCGGCGCCTCTTGGATTTATCGAAAGGCCGTCATCATGAAGTACCGCTCCTTTGCCGATCACGAGGAGCGGCAGGAACGGCTCCCCGCTGTCGTCATCAGCTTGGGTAATATTACCGTCGGCGGGACGGGGAAGACGCCTATGGCCTGTATGCTGGCTAAAGAACTTTCTGCCCGGGGCTGGCGCGTCGCCCTCCTCAACCGAGGCTATCACTCGAAACGGGAGAAGAGCGGCGCTTCGGTCATGTCCGATGGCCGCATGGTACTCCTTACGGCTGAAGAGGGGGGCGATGAAGCGAGTCTCATGGCCAGAAGCCTCATGGGAATTCCCGTCCTCGTCGGTCGGGACCGGGCTGTAAGCGGCCGCATGGCCGTTGAAAAATTCGATGCTCAGATCCTCATCCTCGACGACGGCTTCCAGCACTGGCAGCTCTACCGTGACATCGACATCGTCCTCATCGATGGAACCAATCCCTTTGGAAATGGCCACGTCTTGCCGCGAGGCATCCTGCGCGAACCGCTGGCGCATCTTTCTCGGGCCGACGTCTTTATCATTACCAAGGTTGACCAGGTATCACCGGAGACGGTGGCTCAGATTCAAGAGGACCTTCGGCGATACAATTCGTCGGCTCCCGTGGCCTTATCGGTCCACAAGCCCTCGGCCGTCCTTCCTTTTTTAAATTGGGATCAAGGCCTTCACCCGGAAGAGGCCATGCCGGCTGACCTTATGGCACAACCGGTGCTGGCCGTATCGGCCCTCGGCAATCCAGCCTCTTTTGAAGAGACTCTTCGCGGGGCCGGCTTCACCGTATCCGGCGTCCTTCGCTTTGAAGATCACCATCATTACGGACCTTCGGATATTCGGCGCATGGCCGACATGGCTGCCGAAAAGCAGTGTATTCTGGTGACGACAGAAAAAGATGCCGTGAAGCTGCCCGCCGATCTTGTAAAAGAATACAACCTTCCCTTGTACGTCTTGGCCATTACCCTTGATATCGTAGAAGGGCAAGAAAAAATAGATGCCGTCTTGCAATCTGTATTGGAGGATAAACTATGAATTTTGTATGCATCATTCCCTCGCGCTACGCTTCGACGCGCCTGCCGGGGAAGCCTTTATGTGATATTGCCGGCAAACCGATGGTACAGCGCGTGTATGAACAGGCGTCCAAGGCCTCGAAACTGACGGCTGTCGTCGTCGCTGTCGACAATCCTAAAGTTTATGACACTGTCGTTTCCTTTGGCGGTCATGCCGTCATGACCCGGGAAGACCATACCAATGGGACCGATCGCTTGGCCGAAGCCGTGGCTCACTTTCCCGATGCCGATGTCATCATTAACGTCCAAGGCGATGAACCGCTCATTGCGCCGGACGTCATCGATGATCTGTGCCGGGCCTTTGAAGAAGACCCTTCCTTGACTATGGCGACCGTAGCGGCACCGCTCCAAGAAGAAGAATACGATGAACCGAGTGCCGTAAAGGTCGTCCTCAATCAGCGCGACGAAGCTATGTATTTTTCACGGTCCCTCATTCCGTATCCGCGGCATGCTTTTGAAGAGGGCGGCGTGGTGCCATACAAACATATCGGGATTTATGCCTACCGCCGGGACTTTCTCTTGGCCTATGCCGCTATGGAACCGACACCGGCAGAAAAAGTTGAGTCCCTCGAACAGTTGCGAGTTCTCGAAAATGGTTATAAGATAAAAGTGATAAAAACGCATCATCAATTCATTGGCATCGATACGCCGGATGACCTTGAACGCATCCGCCGTTATTTTGCTGAATCTGCTCATAAAGGGGAATAGACTATGGAAACAGTGAAACAAATTCATGTTGGCAATACGATCGTCGGCGGCAACGGCAGCCTCTTTGTCATGGCCGGCCCGTGTGTCATCGAAGATCCGGAACGGACGCTCAACATCGGCCGCAAGATGAAAGAAATTTGCGAACGACTGGGCCTGCCCTATATTTTTAAAGCCTCTTTTGACAAGGCCAATCGTTCGTCATATACGTCGTATCGCGGACCGGGACTTACAGAAGGCCTGCGTATTTTAGGGGACATCAAAAAGGAACTTCAAGTTCCCGTCGTCAGTGACGTCCACGAAGTCCACCAGGTGGAAGCGGCCGCTGAAGTCCTGGATGTCATCCAGATTCCGGCCTTTCTCTGCCGGCAGACGGATCTGGTCGAAGCCGCTGCTGCAACGGGTAAATGCGTCAACGTAAAAAAAGGCCAGTTTTTGGCACCGGAAGACATGAAGAATGTCGTCGATAAGATTGTCCATTCGGGTAATGAAAATATCATGCTCACCGAACGAGGCGTCAGCCTGGGCTATCATAACCTGGTCGTCGACATGCGTTCCTTCCCGATTATGCGCAGCTTCGGCTATCCTGTCGTCTTTGATGCGACCCACAGCGTTCAGCTGCCGGGCGGTGCCGGTACCAAATCGTCCGGTCAGCGCCAGTTCATTGGTAATCTGTCCCGTGCTGCTGCAGGTTCCGGCATCGACGGCGTTTTCATGGAAGTTCATGACAACCCGGCCGAAGCGCTCAGCGACGGCCCGAATATGCTGTATTTGTCGCAGGTCGAAAAGGTCCTTTGCGATATGGTCGCCATTCGCGACATTGCCAAAAACAGCGTAAGTACGGAAATGTGAGGGGAGCCGATATGATGGATATTTTAGAAGAAGCAAGAGACGTGCTCCATCAGGAAGCACAGGGGATTGAAAAATTAATTCCGACATTGGATCAGAACTTCGTCAATGCCGTGAATCTTATCATGGAATCCCACGGTCGGGTCATTGTCACCGGCATGGGAAAATCAGGGCACATTGCCCGCAAAGTAGCGGCTACCTTGTCGAGTACGGGAACGCCGTCCATTTTTCTCCATCCGGCTGAAGGGATCCACGGTGACTTGGGCATGGTTACGGCCGACGATGTCGTCCTCGCTTTTTCAAACAGCGGGGAAACCATTGAAATCCTCAATACCCTGCCGTCGCTCAAACGCATTGGGGCGAAACTCATCGCCGTCGTCGGCAACCATAATTCGACCTTGGCTAAACATGCTGACATCATCCTCGATGCATCCGTTGAAAAAGAAGCCTGCCCCTTAGGATTGGCTCCGACGACGAGTACGACCGTCTCGCTGGCTCTTGGCGATGCCCTGGCAGTGGTTCTCCTTACACAGCACCACTTTACGAAAGAACAATTCGGTATCTTCCATCCCGGCGGTGCCCTTGGCAAAAAACTGCTGCTCACCGTCGATGATGTCATGCATAAAGGCGAGGACAACCCCGTCGTTAATGAAGACAGCAGCGTTCAGGACGCCCTGTTTCTCATGACCGAAAAAGGCCTCGGCGCCGTTTCCGTCATCGATGAAGGCGGCAAACTGATCGGTCTCGTCACCGACGGCGACGTCCGCCGCGGTCTGGAAACGGGTTCGAATTTCCTGCAGTGGCCCGTCGACGCCATGATGACCAAAAACCCGCGGGTGATCGTCAACCATAAACTGGCGACAGAAGCCCTGCACATCATGGAAAAGAATCAGCCGCGGCCGATTACGGTTCTGCCCGTCGTCGATGAAGATCAGAAGGTCGTCGGCATGGTCCACATTACAGATTTACTGCGGCAGGGAGTGGTCTGATGGGCTTTTTGACACACGTTAAAATGCTGGCCCTCGATGTCGACGGCGTCTTAACGGACGGCATTATTTACTACAGTCCGTCCGGCGATGCCATGAAAGGCTTTTCGGCTCGTGACGGCATGGGGATTTCCCTGGTCCGGGCAGCCGGCTTGAAGACGGCTTTGGTTACGGGTCGCCGTTCACCCATGGTTGAACAGCGTGCCAAGGATTTGCATATCGATTATGTCCTGCAGGATTGTTCGCATAAACTGCGGTCTATGCAGCAATTATGCAGTGAAATCGGTCTTTCCCTCGATGAAGTGGCTTACATGGGAGATGACCTGAATGACGTTGAACTCATTGCCAATGCCGGATTTGGTGCCGCCCCCCTCGATGCCTGTGAAGAAGCACGGAACTCGGCTGCTTTTGTGTCTGCTTATCCCGGCGGCCATGGGGCCCTCAGGGAGTTTGCCGAATATATTTTAAAAAGCCAACACGTTTGGGATGACGTCTTGCGCCGGTATCTGGGGGATTCGGTATTTACGTTGCGCCAATAAGAAAGGAGAGTCTGTACTGTGGGGAAGGAATGGCAGTACCACGTTGCTCGCGGATTTGGGAAATTTCTCTGTTGTCTTCCGTATCCGCTCATCATTTCTTTGGGCCGTACACTCGGTCCTTTCGTAGGAAAACTTATGAAAAAGCAGCGCGAACGCGGTATCTTCCAAATCCAGCGCGGTTTGGAATGCAGTCGGCCCGAAGCGGAAGCCATCATGACCGAAGTCTTTCGCAATCTGGGACAGTCGCTGATGGAAATTCTCTATACGCCGCGGTTGAATCCCGACAATATTCGCCAATACGTCACGCTCGACCATCCGGAACGACTCGATGAAGCGATGAAAGAAGATAAAGGGGTCATCGTTCTTACCGCGCATATGGGGAACTGGGAATGGCTCGGTGCCTTAGCCATGTATGGCTATCCGGCATCGACGATTGTCAAAAACCAGGCTAATAGTGCCGTTACACGACTGCTCAATGAAAATCGGGAAGGCATGGGACTTGAAGTCTTTGCCCGAGGCGGTAATGAAATGATCATCGCCGCCCGTGCCCTGAAACGAAAGAAACTCCTCGGTTTTTTGGCGGACCAAGACGGCGGATTTTACGGCGTGCCGCAACCCTTCTTGGGGAAGATGAGTTCGACGCCTAAGGGACCGGCCATGTTTGCCCAAAAATTTCACTCGCCCATCATTCCGGTCTTTACCATCCATGATGAGAACCACCGTACGCACCTGGCTATCGGGGAAATCATGCATTATGAAGACACGGGGGATAAGGAAGCCGATATTGCCCGCATGACCCGTAAGATGGCGGTTATTACGGAAAATTTCATCAAAGAACATCCGACCGAATGGTTGTGGTTCCAGCATCGCTGGAGTACGGAGCCGGAAGAGATCATTGCATTACAACAGAAACCGGAGGCGCATATCGATGATAGCCGAAAAGCTGAAAAAGAATAAGATTTCCCTGATTGCCGTCATCGCAGTCATCGGCTTTGCTGTCATGCTCTACGTCTTCATGAATCCCAACACGTCGGAGGATACGATGGTAAGTCCTGATAAGCTCGTCGAGTTCGATGGGTCGGAACTCGAAGAAAAACAGGATGGAAAACTGGTCTGGAGACTGACGGCGGATAAGATTCAAATCGATCCGGATACGCAGATCATGTACTTTACGAATCCGAAAGCACTGGTCGTCGCCGAAGACGGAACGCAGATGACCATTACCTCTGATAAAGGCATTGTCGACCGGGAAAAGCGTACCATTGAAATCAAGCAGCCGGTCAAGGCTGAAACCGATAAGGGCGATACGTTGCAGACTGAAGGCAGTGTGTATTATAATATGGATACGCGTATGATTAAAGGCGGCAAAGTCGTCATGGAGCGCCATGATAATACGACGCTGAAAGCAGATTCTTTTGAAACCGACAGCAGTCTGACCAAGGTCTTGCTGACCGGCCATGCGCAAGTGACAAGGGGAGAATAATTATGATAGAATTCTTGGGAAGAAAATTAGCAGCCGCTGCCCTTATCGGGTCCTTGATCCTTCCGTCTGCCGGGGTCATGGCCGCCGATAACAACGGCAATCCTGCCGTATCGGTTACGGCAGACAAGCTCGAATACAACGGTAAGACGCAGGTGGCAACGGCTACGGGCAACGTCGTCATCGTCCGCGACCAGGCGACCATGACCGGCAATAAAGGCGTCTACAACTTGAAGACGTCCGAAGCCGATATGGAAGGCAATGTTGCCGTACAGCAACCGAATATGCAGCTCAATTCAGATAAAATGCATTCGACGAACCGCAATTATATCGTAGCCACGGGGAATGTCCACGGTGTCTATGAAGATAAAAAAGTTCGCGGCGATAAGGTAGAATACTACCTCGACAAGGATCACAGCATCGTCACCGGCAACGGCTATCTCGAAGCTCAGGGATCGCAGATGTGGGCCGACCACATCGATGCCTGGTTTAAACAGATAAAGGCCGTCGGTACTGGCAATGTCCATATCGAATCGCCGGCGGACAACCTGGTGGCCTATGCCAATCAGGCTATCTACACCCAGACTCCGGGCCAAAATGACGGCGTCGTCCATCTCCGGGGCAACGTCAATGCGACCCAGAACGGCAATTCCTTAAATGGGGATAATGTCGATATTCAACTTGCCGATAATTCTGTTCAGACTCGCAGCCGCTCGACCATCGTCATCGTGCCGGGCAGTGAGTAAGGGGTATCCATGTTCATTCAGACCAAAGATCTCGTAAAATCGTATAAAGAAAGAAATGCCGTCGACGGCGTCAGCATTCGTGTCGGCCAAGGAGAAATCGTAGGTCTCCTCGGGCCTAACGGGGCGGGGAAGACGACGACCTTCTACATGATTGTCGGCATCGAGCGGCCGACATCCGGCGAAATCACGATTGACGGAAACGATATTACTCAGCTTCCCATCCACCAACGGGCGGCCCACGGCATCGGCTATCTGCCTCAGGAAGCATCTATCTTCCGTAAGCTGACCGTAGAGGACAACCTCCTGGCCTTGCTGGAAACGACGAAGCTCAGCAAAAAACAGCAGCATGAAAAGGCGGAAGCCTTGATGGAAGAGTTTTCCATTACCCAGCTGCGGGACCGACTGGGCATCCAGCTCTCCGGCGGCGAACGGCGCCGCGTCGAAATCGCCCGCTGCCTGGTGACCGATCCGGCTTTCATTCTCCTCGACGAACCCTTTGCCGGCATCGACCCCTTAGCGGTCAACGATATCCAAGGCATTATCAGCCATTTGAAACGGCGCGGCATGGGCGTCCTCATTACCGACCATAATGTCCGGGAAACGCTCAGCATCGTCGATAAAGCCTATATTTTGAGTGACGGAAAAATCCTCCTCGAAGGCAGTCCGGACTTCATCGCCAATGACCCGGTCGCCAAGAAATTCTACTTAGGCGAAGAATTCAGGATGTAACAGGGAGTATGGAATGCGTATATTAGACAAGTATATATTAAAAGAATTTATCGGCCCCTTTCTGTTTGGCGTCTGCGCCTTTACGGCCGTTTTCATCGGCACAGGGACGCTGTACCGGATTGCTAACCTCATCAATCAGTACGGCGCTTCTCCTTGGGCGGCTTTTCGCGTCTTCGTGCTGGCCATACCCTCTATCATCGTCATCACCTTTCCCATGTCCGTCCTCTTAGGTTCGCTCATGGCCTTTGGCCGTCTTTCAAGTTCCAGTGAAATGATCGTCATGCGGGCCGGCGGTCAAAACTTCATCCGCCTGGCCATGCCGGTATTCGTCGCCGCTTTGTTTATTTCACTCAGTGCTACGGCCTTTAATGAATACGTCGTGCCCAAGGCCAATAACGCCTATAACCGGATTATTAACGACGAAATAAAGCACAACGTCGCGCCGAAGACACAGGATCATATTATCATCAAAAATACAGACGGCTCCGATATATCCAGCCTGATGTATGCCCGGCAGTACGATGCTGAATCAAGGCAATTGAAGGATATTACCGTCCAGGAATTTGAAAACGACCAGTTAAAGCGCGTCGAACAGGCTGACAGGGCCGACTGGAACGGACAGAAATGGATCATGCACGAAGGCACGATTTTTGACGTCTCGACGGATGAGCGGACGACGCGGTCCATGAAGTTCCAAAACCAGGCACTTCCGGTGACGCAGAAGCCGGATAAAATTTCGGCCTCTCAGAAAAAACCGGATGAGTTGACCATTCGTGAACTGCGCGAACAGATAAAACTCCTCGACCAAAACTCTGTCGATACCAATAAGATGAAAGTCGAAATGTACAACCGCTTTGCCCTGCCCCTGGCCAGCCTCGTCTGTGCTGTCGTCGGTGCCCCATTGGGAATGCAGAAGCAGCGCGGAAGCTCTTCCATCGGCTTTGGCATCAGTGTCGTCGTCATCTTTATCTATTACTCGATCATGACACTCGGCAATGCCCTGGGGAACGGCGGTAAGATACCGGCGTACATCGCCGCCTTTTTGCCCGATATCATCTGCGGTATCGCCGGTGTCATCTTAGTCTATAAGAAATCGAAGTAAGCAAAGGAACTGTCCGATAGGCAGTTCCTTTTTTTGAGATTCAATTATGAAATAGAGCCCGAAAATCAGAGTCTCGATTGTGACTGAAATACGATAGGACTTCGATGGTTTTGGGATAATGGGAGCCTTTCTGTCCCTTCACGCTTGCAGGAAGTCTCCTTTATAGTCTATAATATAATGAACTTAAATGATGAGAAAAGGTGGTGGCTTATGGAATACGGATGGGTTATGCTGGTCGTTTTAGCCGTTATGGGCGGCATTATTGCCTATCTTGGCGATAAAATCGGCTCTCGTGTAGGCAAACAAAAAATTAAATTATTCGGACTCAGGCCGAAGTACACGTCTATCTTAGTCACCATCCTGACCGGCATCAGTATCGCCGCCATTACCTTAGGCGTCATGTCCATCCTTTCCGAAAACGTCCGCATCGCTTTGTTCGGCATGCATCAGCTTCAGATGCAGAAAGCCCAGCTCGAAGCCCAGCGCAGCCAGCTCATGCAGCAGGCCGTAGAGCTCGGCAAGGAACTCGATGATAAGAACCAACTGATCGCGTCTAATGAAGAACTGTTAAAACAACAACAGGAACAGCTCGATGGGAAAAACGAAGAAATCCGTGCCACCCAAATGGACCTTCAGCAGGCCCAACTGGCTCGCGACGACAAGGCTCGTCAGCTGACGGTCATTCAGGTGGCTATGGATGAGGCGAAAAAGCAGCGTGACTCGGCCCTGGCCGACAGTGAAAAAGCGCGCCAGGACGTGGCTATGCTGGAAGAAACAAAGAATAAGATGATGGATACCATCGACGGCCTCGACCAACGCATTAAGCTGCTCAACGCGACGATGACCAATATCCGTGAAGGTACGGTCGTATTCCGCGTCGGCGAAGTCCTTTCGAGCAACGTCCTTCGCGGCGGTCTTTCTATTGAACAGACGCGGGAAGAACTGAGTCGGGCTATGAGTCAGACCAACACGATGATTGGCCGCCATCTCGGCGTTTCTGATGAAAATACAATTTTGCTGTATATTTCTCCGGAAGAATTCAATGCCACCGTCGAAGCGCTGCAAAAAGCCGGTAAATCGCAAAAATTGGTGCGGATCATCGCTGCCGGCAACATCATCCTCGGCGAGCCGGCCTTGGTTCATGTCGAAATGTATGATAACCAATTGATTTATCATCGCGGCGATGTCGTCTTTGAAGAAACGTTGACCGGCGATGATCTTTCGGGTAATACAGAACTGCAGGTCATGCGCTTCCTGCACAATGTAAACCAACAGGCCCAGACTAAGGGCCTCTTGCCAGATCCGCTTACGGGCAACGTCGGCGCTTTGACGGCCTCGGAAATGTTCGATACTATCAATCGCATTCGGAGCCATGCCGGGACCGCTGTCGTCCTCAAAGCCGTGGCGGAAACCGACACCTATACGGCAGGACCGCTGCAGATTGACATCCGCGTCGAAGCCGGTAAGTAAGGGAGGAAGACCATGATTTTTGCTATTGACCCGGGCTCAGAAAAGACGGGGACTGCCGTTGTGAATGATGACGGCAGCCTGGTCACTAAGGCCATCGTGCCGACGCCGGACCTTCTTTCTTACATCGAAGAGATCTATGGGACCTATCCCTTTTCCCATATCGTCATGGGGGACGGGACGAACCATAAGCATCTGCAGCCGTTGGTTGAGCAGTGGATTGCCGGCAGCAGCTATGCCGTCACGTTTTCACTTATCGATGAAAAATTTACGACCGTTGAAGGGCGTAATCTCTATTTTAAGTACACACCGCGCAAGGGGTGGCGGCGTTTTGTCCCTTTGTCGCTTCAATATCCGCCGGAACCGGTCGACGATTTTGTCGCCTGGATCATCGGTCGCCGCTACGTAGCTAAAAAACAGGGAGGTAATCTATGAAATATTTCTTACGCGCCTTGGGGCTTGCCTTTGGGGCTTTCATCTATACGCTCGGTCTCGATGTATTCCTCGTACCGAACCACGTCATTGACGGCGGTGTCGTCGGCATTGCTCTCATGGCAGCTGAGCTTACGGGCGTCAGCTTCAGTATTTTTATCATTGTCTTGAACATTCCCTTTTTCATATTCGGGTATAAAAAAATCGGTGCCTTTTTTACCGTGTCATCGCTCTTTTCGATTCTCTGTCTGTCCGTATGGAGTGATTTCCTTCACTATCCGCCGGTCACGTCGGACCCTTTTCTGTCGACCATTTACGGCGGCATCATCATCGGTCTCGGTGTCGGCCTCATCATTCGCTGGGGCGGATCCCTTGACGGCACGGAAGTCCTGGCCATCATCGCCGATCGCCAGATGCCTTTTTCCGTCGGCGAAATCATTATGTTCTTCAACCTCTTCATTTTAGGCAGCTCAGGCTTTGTCTTTTCTTGGGACAGTGCCATGTATTCCCTTGTCGCCTACTTCATTGCCTATAAGATGATCGATGTCGTTACGACCGGTCTCGACGAAATGAAGGGGATGCTCATCGTAACGGGAAAACACGACGCCGTCGCCCAGTGCCTTACCCAGGACATGGGCCGCGCCGTAACCCTCATCAACGGCGAAGGGGCTTATAAACGGGAAAAGACGATGATTTTGTACTGCGTCGTATCGCGTCTGGAAATTACTAAGATTCGCGACGCCATTACGACCATCGATCCGGCCGCCTTCGTCTCGGTTTTCGATATCAGTGAGGCTCACGGAGGGCTTTTCAAACGGAGAAAGAGCCACGGTTAAGGGTGAAAAAAAGCTTGACATTATTGGCGAATCTGCTGTATTGACATAATTTGCATATTTGCTATTATATAAAATAATTGGGTTATCGACATAACCTGACATGATGCAAACAATGAACGCTATCGGGAGGTATACAATGGCACAGTTAAATTTTAACATCGAAGATATCTGCGGCACCTTGTCTGAAAATAAGGACGGCTGGCGCAAAGAATTGACCTATATCAGCTGGAACAATCGGGCTCCTAAGTTTGACCTGCGCTCGTGGGATCCGGATTACCAGGCCATGACCAAAGGGATTACTATGACCAAAGAAGAGTTAGAAAAACTGCGTGACGTATTGAACGAAATGGATTTCGATAAATACTAAGGAGTGAGGAGTATGCTTTCGGCAATTCAACGAGAATGAATGGGGTGAAAGCATACTTTTTTTATTTTCCTTGCCAAAATCGTCAAAACATTATATAATCTCTAGTTGTATGTGCTAATAGTACTTGGTAATAATTTCAAGGGTGAATGACATGGTCCGTATAGCAAGAGATAAGCGACATGCTTTGTTACAGAAGCGAATTGAAGATAATCCTTTTATAAATGACGAAGAATTAGCTGAAGAACTTTCCGTCAGTGTAGCTACAATCCGCTTGGACCGCATGGCCTTGGGGATCCCTGAAATGCGCATCCGCATCCGTCAAAAGGCGGAGGCCGCGCAGCCCAAACTGCGAAATGCGACCGTCGTCGGCGAACTCGTAGACTGCATCATCGGAAAGAATGCCATTTCGATTATGACGGCTACGGATGATATGGTCGACGAAGCCCATATCGTGCGCTCCCAATGCCTGTATGCCCAGGCCAGCTCCCTGGCACGGACCGTATTAAACCTTCCGGTCTGTATCACAGCAGTGGCCAATGTAAAATATAAACAACCCGTTACCGTAGGCGATAAACTGATTGCCAAAGCTGACGTCATCCGCCAGCGCGACCAGAAATACTACGTATGGGTTACGATTCGGAAGATGAGAAAAGAAGTGTTCCGGGCGAAATTTATTATAGAATCTTTGGAATAATGGAGCGGTAGTATCATGAAAATAGCAGTAGATGCGATGGGCGGCGATTATGCACCGGAAGAAATTGTCCTCGGTGCCATCGAAGCCGTCAAAGCATATGATTACGATGTCGTCCTGGTCGGTGATGAAACGAAGATACGCCAGGTATTGACGACGCATGGGGCAAAAGAAAATGAACGCCTGTCGATCGTCCATGCCAGTGAAGTCATCGAAATGGGCGAGCATCCGGCTCAGGCCATTCGCCGCAAGAAAGACGCATCCATCGTCGTTGCTGCCCGCTTGGTAAAGGACGGCGCATGTGATGCTGTCGTTGCCGCCGGCAGCACCGGGGCTGCGGTAACGGCTGCCCTTTTCGAACTGGGCCGCATAAAGGGAATTGAAAGACCTTGCATCGCTACGCCGATTCCTTCGAAAAAGGGGATTACTGTCCTCCTCGATTCCGGGGCCAATGCCAGCAGCAAGCCGAAGCATTTGGTCGAAGGCGCCATTATGGGCTGCCACTACGCCAAATACATCCTTGGCATCGAAAAGCCGGCTGTAGGCCTCTTGAACATCGGTGAAGAAGCATCGAAGGGCAATGAGCTGTGTCAAAAGACACATCCCATGTTGGAAAATTTGAAAACCATTACTTTCTATGGTAACGTAGAAGGCAGAGATATACCGAAAGGAACGGTCGACGTCGTCGTCTGCGACGGATTCGTCGGCAATGTCATCCTGAAATTTGGGGAAGGCATGGCCATGTTCATCATCCGTCTCGTCCGCGACACGATCAAACAGAGCGGCTTCATCGCTAAATTAGGGGCCCTGGCCATCTATCCGGCCTTGAAATCGCTCAAGAAGAGACTGGACTTTACCGAATACGGCGGAGCGCCCTTACTGGGTGTCAACGGCAGCTTCATTATCTGCCACGGCAGCTCTAAAGCGAAGGCCATCAAAAATGCCGTCCGCGTGGCCGGCGAAATTGCAGAGCAAGACGTCATCGGCCATATTCGAAAAAGTATAGAGGAAGAAGAGGTAGAACAGTATGATAGTGAAAGCTAACGCAGCCGGCGTGCTGGGGACGGGCCATTATGTACCCGATAGAGTCGTTACCAATGCCGAATTGGAAAAGTATGTCGATACATCGGATGAATGGATTCAGAGCCGTACGGGTATCAAAACGCGGCACTTTGCCGAAGACGGAATGAATACGTCGGACATGTGCACCATCGCGGCCAAACAGGCCCTGGAAATGGCCAATCTGTCTGCTGAAGACCTGGATATGATTATCGTCTGCACCTTGACGCCGGACATGACGATTCCGTCGACAGCCTGCATTGTACAGGATAATATCGGTGCCAAGAACGCAGCGGTCTTTGACTTGTACGCTGCCTGCTCGGGCTTTGCCTATGGCGCCATTACGGCGTCACAGTACATCGAAACGGGCATGTACCGCCACGTCTTGGTCATCGGGGCTGAAATCCTCAGCCGTTTCCTCGATATGACCGACCGTAACACGTGCGTCCTTTTCGGCGATGGAGCCGGGGCCGCTGTATTCGGTCCCGTCCCGCAGGGCTACGGCATCCTCGGTGCCGACATGGGTGCTGACGGAAGCGGCGGTAAATACCTGAGCATCCCGTCCAGCGGCGTTGCTATTTTGCCGACGGACGAAGCGCGGGCAAAACACTTGACCTACGTTAAGATGGACGGCAAGGAAGTCTATAAATTTGCCGTTAAAGTTATGGGACGGACGGCGGAAAAAGCCTTGGAACGAGCCGGTCTCAGTTATGAAGACATCGACCTCATGGTTCCGCATCAGGCCAATACCCGCATCATCCAATCGGCAGCCAAACGGCTCCACCTTCCCATGGAAAAAGTCTTTGTAAACATTGATAAATACGCCAACACGTCGGGAGCATCCATTCCTATTGCCCTCGATGAAGCCTTGCGTCAAGGCCGTATGAAGCGCGATGATATCGTCGTTTTGGCCGGATTTGGTGCCGGATTGACGTGGGCCGGCTTAGTTATGAAGTGGTATTGATTTTTTGCGAGAGGTGTGATTGATGATGAAGAAAGCCTTTGTTTTTCCCGGCCAGGGCGCCCAAAAAGTGGGGATGGTCAAAGATTTATACGATGCCTACCCGATTGTAAAACAGCTCTTTGAAGAAGCTGATGACGCATTGGGGTTCTCTCTGACGAAACTTTGCTTTGAAGGTCCTGACGAAGAACTGATGAAGACCTATAATACACAGCCGGCCATCCTTACGGCCAGCACGGCCTGCTGCCGTGTATTGGCTCAGGAAGGCCTTCTGCCCGACATCGCAGCCGGTCACAGCCTCGGTGAATATTCGGCCCTCGTTGCCGCCGGTTCCCTGACCTTTGCCGACGCCGTTCGGACCGTCCGCCTTCGCGGTCAGTTCATGCAGGAAGCCGTACCCCTTGGCGAAGGCGGCATGGCAGCCATCCTCGGTTTAGCGGAAGATAAAATCAAGGAAATCTGCGCCGACATTTTTAAAGATGGCGGCGTCGTTCAGGCAGTCAACTTCAACTGCCCCGGTCAGATCGTCATTGCCGGCAGCACCAAAGCTGTTGAAGAAGCGGCCAATCGCATGAAGGATGCCGGTGCTAAACGGGCCGTTCTCCTTCACGTCAGCGCTCCCTTCCACAGCACGCTCATGGAACCGGCAGCGAAACGCCTGGCCGAAGTCCTCGACGACATTACGATTTCCGATGCCAAGATCCCCGTCGTTGCCAACGTCAACGGCCAAATTGAAACGGCTGCAGCCGATATTAAAGCGTCGCTCATCAAGCAGGCGGCAAGTCCCGTCCTTTGGATCGACTGCACTAAAACCATGCTCGATTTCGGTGCTGAAAACTTCGTAGAAGTCGGCCCGGGTAAAACACTCTGCGGTTTTAACCGGAAAATTGACCGTAAAATCCACAGCGAAAATGTAGAAGATATTCCTTCCTTACAGAAAACGCTTGAATTTTTCCAGGAGGTTCGATAAAATGCAGTTAACAGGAAAAACAGCCATCGTTACCGGTGGCTCCCGCGGCATCGGTCGTGCGGCAGCTTTGACACTTGCTGAAGCCGGTGCCGACGTCGCTGTCATCTATGCCGGCAATACCGCCGCTGCTGAAGAAACGGTCCGCCTTATCGAAGAAAAAGGGCGTAAGGGCCTTGCCATCCAGTGTGATGTGGCTGATGAAGCCGCCGTTACGGCCATGGTCAAAGACGTCAAGAAGGAATTGGGTCGTATCGACATATTAGTGAATAATGCAGGCATCACTCGCGACGGCCTGCTCATGATTATGAAAGAAGCAGACTGGCAGGCTGTGCTTGACACCAATCTTACCGGCGCTTTTCACTGCACCAAAGCCGTTACCCGGCTGATGATGAAGCAGCGCAGCGGTTCGATTATCAACATCACGTCTGTCGTCGGTGAAACGGGCAATGCCGGCCAGGCTAACTATGCTGCGGCGAAAGCAGGCCTCATCGGTTTCACCAAATCGGTTGCCAAAGAACTGGCTTCGCGAAACATCCGCTGCAATGCCATTGCTCCGGGATGCATCGAAACGGATATGACGGCTGTCCTCGGCGAGGACACTGTCGATGCCATGATTAAAACGATTCCCATGGGCCGCGTGGCTCAGCCGGAAGAAGTGGCAAAAGCCGTGTTGTTCCTTGCATCGGATGATGCCAGTTATATTACCGGCCAGACGCTCAATGTAGACGGCGGCATGGTAATGTAAACAATCATACTCCACTGAAAGGGGGTGAATGGACATGAGCGAAGAAAATACTTTTGAAAAAGTAAAGAGCATTGTTGTTGAACAGTTAGGCGTTGACGAAAAAGAAGTCAAAATGGACGCTGCTTACATCGATGATTTAGGCGCTGATTCCTTGGACATCGTAGAACTGATCATGGCTTTCGAAGAAGAATTCAATATCGAAATCCCTGACGATGTTGCTGAAAAAATCAAAACTGTCAAAGATACAGTTGATTACATTGAAAAGGAAAAGAAAGCATAAGTTTGCAATAAGAGCCTGAAGGGGGAGGCATATGTGTCTTCCCCTCCTGGTATCTTGAATGGAGGAAAACAGAGTGAAGCTGCCAGAATTAAGAATAGGTAAGCTTGTAGCAAAGGTGCCAATTATTCAAGGTGGTATGGCAATCCGTTTGTCCACAGCCCGTTTGGCGGCAGCAGTAGCCAATGAAGGCGGTATCGGCCTTATTGCGGCATCTGGCATGCCTTTTGACGAATTGCGACATGAAATTAAGTTAGCCAGAAAGTTATCTCCTCGTGGAATTATAGGTATAAATGTCATGGTGGCAGCCCGCGAATTTAAGGGCTTGGTTACTACGGCAATTGAAGAAGGAATCGATCTGGTTGTGGCAGGCGCAGGTTTTTCCCGGGATATGTTTGCTTGGGGAAAGGATTCGGGCACGCCTATTGTCCCTATTGTGTCTTCTGCCAAACTAGCTAAAATATCCCAATCCCTGGGTGCTTCGGCCGTCGTTGTCGAAGGTGCAGAAGCAGGCGGGCATTTGGGAACGAATCGCTCGAGCCGCGTCATCGTACCGGAAGTACGGGCCGCTGTTGACATTCCTGTCATCGGCGCCGGCGGCGTCCTGCATGGAAGCGATATTGCAGAAATGCTCCGTCTCGGAGCCAACGGCGTCCAAATGGGCAGCCGATTTGCAGCCAGTGTCGAATCAAACGGCGCTGACGCTTTAAAAGAAGTCTACCTCCGGGCCAATAAACCGGAAGATTTTATCCTCGTACACAGCCCTGTCGGCCTTCCCGGTCAAGCTATCCGTACGCCGTTCTCGGAACGAATTCTTTTGGGTACGGCACCGAAGCCGGAAACGTGTGATTTCTGTCTGAAAAAGTGCAGTCATAAATACTGTATTATCCGGGCATTGACGCGGGCCCAGCAAGGGGACGTTGAAACAGGCCTGGTATTTTCCGGCAAACGAATGATGGAAATTCATGACATCCTGCCGGTCAAGGATATATTTGCAAATATCAAGCGGGAAATGGAAGAGATTCCCGAGTGATAAGTGCGTTACATTTTATAATGAGGTGAAAACTTTGGAAAAACGCGTAGTAATTACAGGGTTAGGGGTTATTTCTCCCGTCGGCATCGGCAAGGATGCTTTTTGGAAGGCCCTGCTCAACGGCGAAAGCGGCATCGGCCCCATTACCCACTTTGACGCAGCGGAATATACGACTCGCATTGCCGGCGAAGTCAAGGATTTTGATCCTGCCGATTTCGGTATCGACCGGAAAGAAGCCCGTCACATGGACCCGTCCACGCAGTATTCAGTAGCCGCTGCAAAATTGGCCTTAGATGATTCGAAAATCAACTTAGACGAAGAAGACCGCGACCGTATCGGTACGATTATCGGCACCGGTATCGGCGGCATGGAAACGCTGCATAACTTATATAAAGGCCTCTTTTCGAAGGGCCCGTCCCGGGTCAATCCCTTTGTCGTACCGAAGATGATTGCCAATATGGCCTCCGGCCAGGTATCCATTTTCTTCGGCCTTCAAGGCCACTGCGCCAGTGTCGTTACGGCCTGCGCAACGGGGACCAACTCCATTGGCGATGCCTACCGCATGATTCAGCGGGGCGAACTCGATGCAGCCTTGGCAGGCGGTACGGAAGCTGCCGTTTCTCCGGGAGCAGTTGCCGGCTTTGCGGCGATGAAGGCCCTCAGCACGCGCAATGACGATCCGACTCATGCTTCGCGTCCTTTCGATAAAGACCGTGACGGCTTCGTCATGGGCGAAGGCGCCGGCATCGTCGTTCTCGAAGAACTGGAACATGCTAAAAAACGCGGTGCTCACATCTACTGTGAAATCGGCGGCTACGGCAGCAATGCCGATGCTTACCACATCACGGCACCGGCACCGGAAGGCCTTCAGCAGTCCAAGTGCATGGCCCTGGCTGTCAAAGACGCCGGCCTCAAACCGGAAGACGTCGACTACGTTAATGCCCACGGCACATCCACTCACCTCAATGACTTTAATGAATCCGTCGCTGTTGCCCGTGTCTTTGGCGACCATACCAAAGATATGCTCATGAGCTCGACGAAGTCCATGACCGGCCATCTCCTCGGTGCCGCCGGCGCCGTCGAAGCGATTGCCTGCGCCATGACGATTGAAACCGGCAAGGTCCATCCGACGATCAACCTTGTTGAACCGGAAGAGGAACTGAAAGCTTTTGGCATCAACTATGTTCCGAATAAAGCCGTTGACGCCGACGTCACCGTTGCCATCTCCAACTCCTTTGGTTTTGGCGGTCACAACGCGACGCTGCTGTTCAAAAAATATGCTGAATAAAGAAGAAGACTGACCTGATGGATACGACTCGTAAAGAACAGTTAGAACAGTTCATACAGGTCTTGGGCCTTGGAGAGTTCCATAATTTCCTTATTTTGGACCAGGCCCTGACCCATTCTTCCTATGCCAATGAAAATAAAGCCAATCACGGCTACTACAATGAACGCCTTGAGTTTTTAGGCGATGCTATTTTAGACTTGGTCGTAGGGGAATACTTGTTTCTCCACTATCCGCATATGCCCGAAGGGCAGCTGTCAAAGGCCAGAGCCAGTGTCGTCAGTGAAAGCCCCCTGGCTTCGGTGTGCATGAAGTTCCATATGGGTGACTATCTCCTCCTGGGGAAGGGGGAACTTGCAACCGGCGGCCGCACGCGTCCCAGTATGCTGGCCGATGCCTTTGAAGCCGTTGTCGGTGCCATCTATATCGACAGCTCTTACGAAGAGGCGCGGAAATTCATCCTTCACCAATTAAAGGACTATTTGGACCTCGTCGACAGTGGTCATTATGAAAAAGACTACAAGACGATTTTCCAAGAGTACGTACAGCAAGACGGTCCGCAGCATATCGAGTATCGCCTTTGCCGGACAGAAGGACCGGACCATGATAAAACTTTTTACATGGAAATTCTGGTCAATGGCAAGGTGCTCGGTGAAGGATCGGGAAAATCAAAAAAATATGCCGAACAACACGCGGCGCACGAAGCGCTCATGCGGTTAAAAGGCAAGTAGACGGGGAGCTGCCTGAGCAGCTCCTCTTTCGCAATTTATACACTTTATGACTATGAAAAATTCTATCATCCCTATTTTTATCCCCCATATCGGCTGTCCCCATCGCTGTGTCTTCTGTAATCAGTGGCAGATTACGGGCCACCATGGACTGCCTTCGGCAGGGGCCATACGAGAGCTTATTCAAGGCTATACGGCATCAGCCGGTGAAGGGCGTCACTGGGAAGTGGCCTTTTACGGCGGCAGCTTTACGGCCATTCCCATGGAGATGCAAAATAAATTGCTCCGACCGGCTTACGAGGCTCTCGAAAAAGGCCTTATTCAAGGCCTTCGCTGTTCGACGCGGCCGGACTGTATCAGCGAAGATATTTTAACGAATTTAAAAAACTACGGACTGACCTGTGTAGAACTCGGCGTCCAATCGATGGACGACCGGGTGCTGCAGGAGGCCCAGCGAGGTCATACGGCAGCAGACGTCGACGCGGCTACGGCCTTGCTGCGGCAATATGGCTTTACCGTTGGTCATCAGCTCATGCCGGGCCTTCCCGGGGAAGATTGGGACAGCCTGTGCCGAACGACGAAGGCGATTTGCCGTCTCCAGCCCGATATAGCCCGCATTTATCCCGTCGCCGTCCTAAAGGGGACGGAACTGGCCACGATGTATGAAGAAGGGCGATATAAGCCGCTTACCATCGATGAAGGTGTACGGCGGGCGGCTTATATGAAGCAGCACTTTCTGGAACGAGGAATCTCGTGTATACGAACGGGACTTCAGGCCACCGAAGACCTTGATGACGCATCGCAGGTCATGGCCGGGGCTTACACGCCGGCCATGGGTGAGCTCGTCGACACCTATCGCTACCGAAAGCAGCTCCTGTCCTTTTTAAGAACCCTGCCAACGGATGAGGCCGTTACTGTTTCTTATCATCGCCGCGAAACGTCGCGCGTTCGAGGTTACCGCAGCCTTACCGTCAGAACCGCTCGTTGGAGTCTTCCATTGGCCCTGTCGTGGCGGGAAGGGGACGTACCTCGCGGCCACGTCTACGTCTTTCAAGGACAGACGGCCTATGACCTAGATATGAATAGCCATGCCGGTCCTACTATGATATAATAAAATAGTACGTATGATTTTAAAATAAACACATTGCAATAGATATACTATGGAGGAAAGAGAATGGCAAGAGTAAAAATAACGGAAACGGTTCTGCGCGACGGCCATCAGTCCATTGCAGCGACTCGCATGCGCCTTCGCCAGATGCTTCCTGTACTGGAAGCGATAGATGAATTAGGCTACAATGCTCTCGAATGTTGGGGCGGAGCTACTTTTGATACGTGTATGCGCTTCCTCGATGAAGACCCGTGGGAACGCCTGCGGACGATTAAGCAGCACGTCAAAAAGACGCCTCTCCAGATGCTGCTTCGCGGTCAAAATATCTTGGGCTATCGGCACTACGCCGACGACGTCGTCTATGAATTTGTCAACCGTGCCGTCGACAACGGCATCGACATCATCCGCGTCTTTGATGCCTTAAACGATCCGCGCAACATGGAAGCGGCCATCAAAGCGGCGAAAGACACGAAATCAGTCCACGTCCAAGGGGCTCTGGTCTACACCATCAGCCCGATTCACACCATGGAATCCTTCACCAAGGTCGGCCAGGAACTGCAGGATATGGGCGTCGATTCCGTCTGTATCAAGGACATGTCGGGTCTCCTGTCGCCTTATGACGCGTATAACCTCATCCGCATGCTGAAGCGGCATCTGACAGTTCCCATTGAACTGCACACGCACTGCACCTGCGGTCTTGGTGAAATGACCTACATGAAGGCCATTGAAGCCGGCGTCGACATCATCGACACCGCTTTGTCACCCTTTGGTGAAATCACCAGCCAGCCGGCAACGGAATCGATGGTCATGGCCTTAAATGGCAGTATTTACGATACCGGGATCGACGTCGACCGCCTGTGGCCTATTGTCGACCACTTTAAGAATGTCCGCAAGGAACTGGCCGATGAATTTAAATTGACCATGCCCAGTCAGATCAATCCGGCTGTCCGCAAATATCAAATTCCCGGCGGCATGCTGACCAACCTCTATAACCAGCTCAAAGCCCAAGGTGCCGAAGACCGCTTCGATGAAGTCCTGGCTGAAATGCCGAACGTCCGCCGCGACCTCGGTTATCCGCCTCTGGTTACGCCGACCAGTCAGATCACCGGTTCAGCAGCTGCCTTAAACGTCCTCTACGGCCGTTATAAAATCGTAACCAATGAAGTGCGCGATATCGTTCGCGGCAAATATGGCCGTGTACCCGGCAAGATCGATGAAGCATTCCGGAAGATGTGCATTGGCGACGAACCGGTCATTACCCATCGTCCGGCCGATGACTTGGCTCCGGAATTGGAAGCGGCTAAGAAGTCCCTGGCTAACGAAGGCTTCCCCAATGCCAGTATGGAAGACGTCTTAAGTTATACCCTGTTCCCGGAAGTGGCCTTGCCCTTTTTCCTGAAACGGGACGGACGACAGTAAAATAATATACCGATAGAAACTTCCTTATATAGTGGCGATGTCTTTTACAGCAGCTGCCTCGGATGGACGTGAGTACAGCTGCTCACGTCCTTTTTTGTCCTTTGAAAGACCTGAGTTATTACAAAAAGTTTTTATGTTTGCCTTGATTTTTCAGGCAATTCATGATATCTTTTATTTATAATGATAGTGGTTTTCATTTAAAAGGAGGTTCATACTTATGTCATTAATCAACAAGGAAGTCAGTGATTTTACGGCAAAGGCTTACCATAATAACGGATTCATCACCGTTACCAAGGAAAACCTCTTGGGAAAATGGAGCGTGTTCTTTTTCTATCCTGCTGATTTCACCTTTGTGTGCCCGACAGAATTAGCCGACCTCGAAAGCTTTTATGAAGAGTTCAAAAAGATAGGCTGCGAAATCTATTCTGTTTCCTGCGATACGGAATTTGTACACAAAGCCTGGCATGATCACTCGCCGCTCATCAAGGATATTACGTATCCCATGTTGGCCGATCCGACCCATGCCCTGGCCCGTGATTTTGAAGTCCTCATCGAAGACGCCGGCGTCGCTGAACGGGGAACCTTCATCATCAATCCGGAAGGCCAGATCGTCTCTTATGAAGTCAATGCCGGCAACGTAGGCCGCAACGCCGAAGAACTGCTGCGCAAGGTACAGGCTTGCCAGTTCGTCCGAGAACACGGCGATGAAGTGTGCCCGGCTCGGTGGACACCCGGCGCTAAGACCTTGAAACCGGGCATCGATTTGGTAGGGACCTTATAAGCGGCTTTTCAAAATTTGGACTATTGTGTATGATTATCCTTATGAAGGACTGTGTCGGTCTCTTCATAAGGATAATTTTTTTGTAAGAAAAGAGAGGAGGGCCTGTGTGCCGGTCAATTCTTTTGAAACCTATCCCATGTCCTGGCGTCCGTCTCGCCGTGATTTAGAACAACAGAATATACCACTCTACAAGGCCTTGGCAGCTCAGCTCATCGAAGCCATCGAAAAAGGCAGCGTCCTGCCGGGAACGAAACTGCCGCCTCAGCGGGAACTGGCTGATTTTCTCGATGTCAATGTCAGTACCGTTTCTATAAAGAAGGTCTTAGATCCCTATCGAACATAATCGTGGGGCATATAATTCTTTTATTGTATGCCTATTTTTCCTATGCTATCATGAAGGCATGAAAAGAGATTTTTGAAGGAGGGATTCTTATGAAATGTTACGTCGTCGATGCTTTTACGAAAGAAATTTTTAAAGGCAATCCGGCAGCTGTCTGCGTTTTGGATGCTTGGCTGCCCGATGAATTGATGCAGGCCATTGCCATGGAAAACAACCTGTCGGAAACGGCTTTCACCGTAAAAGAAGGGGACGCCTATCGCCTTCGCTGGTTCACGCCGGGCGGTGAAATAGACCTCTGCGGCCATGCGACCTTGGGAACGAGCTTTGTCCTGGCCAACTTCGTCGAGCCAAAGGCCGACCGCTTCGTCTTCCATACTCTGAGTGGGGATTTGGTCGTTAGCCGTAACGGGGACCTGTTTTCTATGGATTTTCCGGCCTACGATATGGTACCGACGCCGGTTACCGATGCCATGACCGACGCTCTTGGCATAAGGCCTTTAGAAGCTTATATGGCGCGGGATTTGGTCTGCGTCCTGCCCGACGAAGACGCCGTGAGGAATTATCAGCCGGACTTAGAGAAACTCAAAGGCCTCGACGGCATGCTTTGTCACATTACGGCACCGGGCCGAGAATACGACTGCGTCAGCCGCAGCTTTGCCCCCAAGCTCTCCGTGCCCGAAGATCCGGTCTGCGGCTCCGGCCACTGCCATATTATCCCCATCATGGCGGAAAAACTCGGCAAGAAGGACCTCCTGGCCTATCAGGCCTCTAAGCGGGGCGGAGAACTCCAATGCCGACTGGAAGGCGACACGGTGTCCCTGGCCGGTTATGCCGCCCTCTATTCCATCGCCGATTTGAAGGTGTAACCCGTCGGAGCGTCTTGACAGGCTTAGGTAAACTTGCTACAATATTTATCACAATAAAGGCGATGAGCGGAAGAAGCTTTACTTCTTTTTGTCAGCGAAATGCCGATTCGGTGAGAGGGCATTCAAAGAGAATAAGGCGCGTCACCCGTGAGCTGGCAGGAGGAAAGGCCTGTCCGTCAAGCAGACGTTACCTGTGCCATGAAGCGGTCGCAAAAGCGGCAATTTAGGTGGTACCGCGGAAGATACAGCATTCTTTCGTCCTAAGGAATGAACCCTTAGGCGAGGGAATGCTCTTTTTTGTTTTGGAGGGAATAAGCATGAAATGGAATAAAGAACAACTGGGCACGTATGCACCGAATGAGATGGAAATGACGTGGTACGATTTTTGGGAAAAGAAGGGCTACTTCCATCAAGAACCGGATAAGAGCAAGAAACCCTTCAGCATCGTCATGCCGCCGCCGAACGTAACCGGCCAGCTCCACATGGGCCATGCCCTGGACAATACCCTGCAGGATATCCTGGTCCGCTTCAAGCGCATGGAAGGCTACAATGTCGCCTGGATTCCCGGAACGGACCATGCCGGCATCGCTACTCAGGTAAAAGTTGAACAGCAGTTGGCGGAAGAAGGCAAAAACCGCTATGAAATCGGCCGCGAAGAATTCCTGAAACGGGTCTGGGCTTGGAAGGAACAGTATGGCAGCCGCATCGAAAAACAGATTCGCCGCCTGGGCTCGTCCTGTGACTGGAGCCGCAAGCGCTTCACTATGGACGATACCTGTGCCCGTGCCGTTCGGGAAGTCTTCATTTCCCTGTACGAAAAAGGCCTCATCTATCAGGGCCAGCGCATTACTAACTGGTGCCCTCACTGCCACACGGCGCTGTCGGATATCGAAGTCGACCACTCCGATGTCGCCGGCCATCTGTGGTTTGTCAAATACCCCGTCGTCGGTGAAGACGATTACATCATGATTGCCACGACTCGTCCGGAAACGATCATGGGCGATACTGCCGTTGCCGTCAATCCTAACGATGACCGCATGAAGAAGTATATCGGCAAGAAAATCATCGTGCCCCTCGTCGACCGTGAAGTCGAAGTCATTGCCGACGACTACGTCGATATCGGCTTTGGTACCGGCGCCGTCAAAATCACGCCGGCTCACGACCCCAACGACTTTGAAATGGGTCAGCGCCATAACTTGGAATCGATCATGATCATGAACCTCGACGGTACGATGAACGAAAAAGCCGGTGCCCAATACAATGGCATGACCCGCGAAGACTGCCGCAAAGCCGTCGTTGCCGACCTCAAAGAACTGGGCCTCCTCGACCATATCGAAGAATTGACCCATGCTGTCGGCCATTGCTCGCGCTGCAAGACGACGGTCGAACCCTTCGTCACCAAACAGTGGTTCGTTAAGATGAAGCCTCTTACTGAAGCCGCCCTCAAAGCCGTAGAAGACGGAAAGACCCGCTTCATCCCCGAACGCTTCGTCAAGACCTACAATCATTGGCTGGAAGACGTCCATGACTGGTGCATCAGCCGCCAGCTCTGGTGGGGCCATCAGATCCCGGTTTGGTACTGCGACGACTGCGGCAAGGCCTCGGCCAGCCGCGAAGACATTACGGAATGCTCGCACTGCCACAGCACGCATATCCATCGTGATCCCGACGTCCTCGACACCTGGTTCAGCTCGGCCCTTTGGCCCTTTTCGACCATGGGCTGGCCCGATAAGACGGCTGATCTCAATCAGTTCTTCCCGACCAGCGTCTTGGTTACGGGCTACGACATCATCTTCTTCTGGGTCGCCCGCATGATGTTCATGACCTGCGAATTCATGAAGGACATTCCCTTTGAAAACGTCTTCATCCACGGCCTCGTCCGCGACAGCCAGGGCCGCAAGATGAGTAAGTCCTTGGGCAACGGCATCGATCCCCTCGGCGTCTGCGAAGAATACGGCGCCGATGCCCTGCGCTTCACCTTGGTTACGGGCAATACACCGGGCAACGACATGCGTTTTTACATGGAACGAGTCGAAGCTAACCGCAATTTTGCCAATAAGATTTGGAATGCCTCGAAGTTCGTCATCATGAACCTTACCGATTTTGACGAATCCTTCGTCCCCGAGGAAAGCGATTTGACCTTGGCCGACCGCTGGATTTTGACGTCCTTTAATGAAACGGCAGCCAGAGTGACAGAAGACCTCGATAAATTTGAACTGGGCGACGCCGCCGATGCCGTCTACAACTTCATTTGGAGCTCCTACTGCGACTGGTACATCGAACTTGCTAAAAAGCGCCTCTACCAGGCCGCCAGCGACCGTGACAAGCATACCGTCCAGTACGTTTTGGTCTACGTTTTGACTCATACCTTGGAAATGCTCCATCCCTTCATGCCCTTCGTTACGGAACACCTTTGGCAGCATCTGCCTCACGAAGGGGAAAGCATCATCGTCGCCCCCTGGCCGAAGGCTCAGGATAAGTGGAATTTTGCCGATGACGCGGCTACCATGAATACCCTCATGGAAGCTATCAAGGGCATCCGTAACCTCCGAGCTGAATCGAACGTTCCCATGGGTAAGAAGGCCCCGGTCATCTTAGCACCGGCAACGGAAGACTTGGCCAAGACCTTGAAAGATTATGAAGATTACTTCCATACCTTGGCTTTTGCCGATAAAGTTACCCTCCTTTCGGCTGGTGACGCCAAACCTGAAAACGCCGTCGTCGCCGTCGTGCCCGGCATCGAAGTTTATTTACAGCTCAAAGACCTGATTGACGTCGAAAAAGAAACGGCCCGCGTCCAGAAAGAACAGGACAAGCTCCAGAAGGAAATCGACCGCCTCGACAAGAAGCTGGCTAACCAGGGCTTCCTGGCCAAAGCTCCGGCAGCCGTCGTCGAAAAGGAAAAGGGGAAACTGGCCGATTATCAGGAAAAAATGGCCGCCCTTACGAAACGTATGGAAGATTTGGCAAAACTCTAAGAGGCTCTCATGACATACGAAGAAGCAATACGCTATTTAGAAGCTGCCAATGTCTTTGGCATCCAGTTGGGACTCGGGCGCATCCAAAATCTCTTGGAACGCCTGGGAAATCCCCAAAACAAATATAAGACCATCCACGTCACCGGTACCAACGGCAAGGGATCGGTGACGGCCATGATCGCATCGGCCCTTACAGAAGCGGGTTTTAAGACCGGCCGCTACACGTCGCCTCACTTGGAGTCCTATACGGAACGGATTCACATCGACCATCACGACATTTCTGAGGATGACTTTGCCGCTGCCGTCGCCGTCGTCAAAGACGCCGTGACGGCCATGGTAGCTGACGGCGGGGAAGGGCCGACAGAATTCGAACTGATTACGGCGGCCGCCTTCTGGTATTTTGCCAGCATCGGTGTCGACTATGCCGTCATCGAAGTCGGACTGGGGGGACTCCTCGATTCGACGAACGTCATCGTTCCGGCCGTATCGGTCATCACCAACGTGGCTATGGACCACATGAAATACTGCGGCAATACGATTGAAGCCATTGCCGAGCAGAAGGCGGGCATCATTAAAGAAGGTGTGCCCGTCGTCACGACGGCGGAAGAGCCGGCCCTGTCGGTCATCGCCCGCAAGGCCTATGCCATGCACAGCCGGCTTTATGCTCTCGATCACAGCTTTGACGTCGTCGGCAATGCCGGTCCCGAAGACCCGGCGACAGGCCAGATGGTGACCGTCCGGGAAAAATTCGGCTTTGCCATTACGACGGTCCTGCCCTTATTGGGGAAACACCAGCGGAGCAACTGTGCCGCCGCCGTCATGACCTTGCTCCTCTTGGCCCGCCATGAGAAAAAGCTGACTCGGACGGCCCTTGAAAATGGTATCCGCCACGTCGAGTGGCCCGGACGATTTCAAGTTTTTAAGGCCGGCCATACAGACGTCGTCCTCGACGGTGCTCATAATCCGGCCGGAATTACGACTTTTTGCAAGACTTATGAAGACGTCTTTGGAGACCGCAAGCGGGTCTTCCTGTTTTCGGTCTTAGCCGATAAGGATTACAGCCAAATGGTACGGGAACTCTTTCACGAAGATGACTACGTCGTCTGTGCACCGGCACCGACGCCGCGGACATCGGATCCGAAGGAGATGGCAGAACTTGTGCCTTGCAAGGCCGATTGGGCCGAAAGTCTTGCTGAAGGACTCGATAAGGCCTTCGCCGCTGTAACACCGGATCAGGTCCTGTGCATCGTCGGATCGCTCTACATTCAAGGTGAAGTACGGGCATATCTTCGGAAAAACTATCAGCTTTTTTAAACCGTCTTGTCGGCTTAGAAAGAAGCGTTACCTATCGTTTTTCAGACCTGTCAGCAGGCTGTCGAAAAGGAGTGTCTCCCTGTGGAGATACTCCTTTTTCGTTGCGCCGGAGTGGACCTTATGATAAAATAAAACATATATTTACGGAGGAGCGAACCTATATGAAGTGGATGATACGGACCGGCAGTACGCCTGCTGAGCGGGCACGGCTGCGCGTCGTCTATGCCCTGGCCGGGACTGTTTTTTTTATGCCCCTGAATCTTTTTGTGATGGAGGGCTTTTTCGTCATGGCCTTGCTTCTCGGTCTTTATTATAGGATGCGCTACCCGCGCCTGCCTCTTCGAAAGGGGCCTCTTTCCATGCCTGCCGTCGGGTTTGCCGTCGCCGCTTTTTTGTCGCTCATCGGCTCGCCCCATTTTTTTATGGGAACGGCATTCTACGTTTTTACGGTTCTGCAGTATATCCTACTTTATTACGGCATCTTGGTCTTTGTGCACCGTTCGTGGGAACGGAGGATGCTCTTTTCGGCCCTCTTGTTCAGTGCCTTTGCCGTCGCCTTGTACGGCCTGTATCAGTATGCTCACATGCTGGTTCTGAACAATGCCGAATGGGTAGATGAGGCGGCTTTTCCGCTCCTGCGGCGCCGCATGTATTCGACGCTGTACAACCCCAACTTGCTGTCGGCCTTCCTGTTGATCGTCATGAGCGCTTCAGCATCGATGATGATCTGCACCCGCCATTACTGGCACCGGGTCATGTACTTGGTGCTCCTGGCCATCCTGACCCTTTGCCTGGTTTTGACCTACTCCCGCGGGGCCTGGCTCAGTGTCGGCGCCTTGGTCTTTTTCTTTGGCCTTTTTTGGGACAAGAGGGTATGGCTCCTCTTTTTGGCAGCGCCTTTGATCGGTGCCTTTTATCATGGCGGCGTCGCCGACCGGCTCTTATCGATTTTTAGCCACAGTGAAGCCGATACGTCTGTTGCCATGCGCATGGATATGTGGGAAGCGGCCATTGCTATGTTTCTCGACCATCCCTTGTTTGGCATCGGTTGGGGGGCTTTTAAACACGTTTATCCCGTGTACAATGAACTGATACAGGAAGCGGGCATCGTCATCTTCCACGCCCATAATATGTACCTCAATTTCTTGGCGGAAACGGGGCTGGTCGGTACCTTTTTCGGCCTGTGGTTTTTCTTCGGAAATGCTTGGTACGCTATTCGTTACGTAAAAGATCATCACGTTCGGACTTTTGATCGGTCCCTTTCCATGACCTTGGCGGCGTCCGTCCTGTCGCTTTCCATCAGTGGGATCAGTGATTATGATTTGTTCAGCACGCAAATATCGCTCACTTTTTGGCTGATGAGTGCCCTCTTCGCCAATATGTTCGGGGAACTATGTGAAAAAAGTAATAAAAACAGTTTGCGAAATAATTCACAATGATATATAATAGGCATGTGACTATTATCACTAGACAAGATTGCTTATAGCTATAGGGAATAGCTGGGGACATAGTTGGAGGGTTACTATCCATGAGACAGAAAAAGGCAATATCGGATGCTGTCATCGAACGGTTGCCGCTGTACTACAGGGACTTGCTATTACTGCAAGATGCGGGAATCGATATCATCTCATCCGAAAAATTAGGGGAACGCTTAGGCATCACACCGGAACAGATTCGCAAGGACCTTACCTGCTTTGGTGCTTTTGGAAAAAAAGGCGTCGGTTATTATGTCAGTGAATTGTGTCAACAGATCGTGGAAATCATCGGTTTGCAGCAGCATTGGAAAGTCGGCATCGCCGGCATCGGCCATCTGGGCTGGGCCTTGGCGAACTATAAGACCTTCGGTCGTTTGGGTTTCCGGACGACAGGGCTCTTCGATGTGGACCATCGCATTATCGGCCAAAACGTCGGCGGTGTCGAAGTCACGCCGATTTCTGAAATGGGGGACGTCATCCGTCGCGAAGGCATCCAAATCGGTATCATTACGACGCCGGCAGCCGTTGCCCAGCAGGTGGCAGATCAAATGGTCGATGCCGGTATCCGCGGTATTTTGTCTTTCGCACCGCTCAGATTGACCGTACCGGACGGGATTTTCGTCTTTCGAGAAGATTTGTCCATCGGCCTGAGCCGTATTTCATACTATCTGACCAATAAGACAGAATGAAGATCGTTGCAAAACGATTGTATAAACTTTCATAAAAGAATTTAAACAGTATCTAAAAAGGATGGTGCCCGTGTGCGGCACCATCCTTTTTTATGGTATAATACTCGTACTAGTTAGTGAATGAGGTGATTTTATGGACAGCACATCCATTTATGGTGCATATGAACCGGCTCTCGAGTCCGTGATGCAGGACCTTATCGGTCGTATCCGGGCCTATAGCAGCGATACCAAGAAAAAGACCGGTGAAGCCGCTTACGAGCATTTGATCTACCGCCTGAAGGGCGAGGCCAGCATGCGGGAAAAGTGCGACCGCAAAGGGCTGCCCCAGACAGCACAGTCGGCGCTCCACCATATATACGATGCCATCGGCATCCGCATCGTCTGTTGTTTTCTCGACGATATTTATCGAGCCATTGATTTTTTGAAGAGTCAGCCCGACATTCGCGTCGTCGAAGAAAAAGATTATATTCGCAACGTCAAGCCCAACGGTTATCGCAGTTATCATCTGATTTTAGAAATGCAGGCGCCCTATGAAGATGTAACCGGCGCTAATCCGGGTCGCTTTTATGCGGAAGTCCAGCTTAGGACCATTGCCATGGACTCTTGGGCCAGCCTGGAACACCAGATGAAGTACAAGCAGGATATTAAAAATCCTCAGCTCATCGTCCGGGAATTGAAGCGTTGTGCCGATGAACTGGCGTCGTGTGACGTGTCCATGCAGACCATCCGCAATTTGATCCATGCACAAGAATAAGGAGGAATGAAGATGCGCCTTCTCTTAGCAGAAGATGAAAAAGAAATGTCTGCGGCTCTGGTCGCGATTTTGACTCATTCGGGCTATGAGGTCGATGCCGTCTATGACGGCCAGGCAGCCGTCGATAAGGCTTTGGTCCAGTCTTATGACTGTATGATCCTCGACATCATGATGCCGAAAAAAGACGGCGTTCAGGCCCTGCAGGAAATCCGGGAAAAAGGGGACATGACTCCGGTCCTCATGTTGACGGCTAAGGCCGAAGTCGATGACCGCATTACCGGCCTCGACGCCGGCGCCGACGACTACCTGACCAAACCTTTTGCCATGGGAGAACTCCTGGCCCGCCTGCGCTCGTTGACGCGGCGATCCCAGTCCTTTACGCCGTCGAAGCTCCACGTCGGAGCCGTTAAGCTCGACGTGGATGAACAGGAAATGGTCTGCTGCAGCTCCATTCGCTTGGCTAACCGAGAAACGAAGTTAATGAAGTTTTTCATGGCCAACGTCGGGAAGCCCTTATCGACGGAGCAAATTTTCGACCATGTATGGGGCGATGAAGGTGACGTCGACGACGGCATCGTCTTTATGTACGTCTCCTATTTACGGGAAAAACTGGAAGCCATCCAGGCCGACATCGAAATCGTCGGCGAAAGAGGCCAGACCTACTTGCTCTCGGTAAAAGAAAGGAAATAGGCTTATGAACATGATCAAGCGCTTGCGCCGCAAATTTCTCATCATGGCCGTCATCGGCGTCCTAGTCGTCGTCGGCGGGGCCTTAGGACTCATCAACGCCATTGCCTATATGCGCATGAACGCCCAGGTCATGTCCGTTTTGACCTATATCATCCATAATGACGGCGCTGTGCCTCAGAAAATCGGCGGTGACGACAGCAGTTTCTTCAGCGATCCGTCGTGGACCGAAGAGACGCCGGAATTTGCCTATCAAATCCGTTTCTTCAGCGTCCTCGTCAACGGCAACGGTTATGCCGAACACATCGACATCCAGCACATTGCAGCTTTTTCTCAGCCGGAAGCCATCGAATACGCTCGAACGACCGTCGAAGAGTCGCGCGAGACCGGGCAGAAACAGGGATTTTTCAAAAAGGGACGGGCGACTTACGCCTACATGATAAAACCCAATGACGACGGCAGTTTCCTCATCGTCATCATGGACGCCACCCGCGATGCGGCGGCCGTTACGTCCTTTATGCGCTACTCGGCCTGGTTCGGCTTCGGCTGCGTCGTCGTCTACATCCTCATTTTGGCCGCCCTCTGCAACATCGCCATCCGGCCCTTTGTCCAGAATATGGAGAATCAGAAGCGGTTCATTACCAATGCCGGCCATGAGCTGAAGACGCCTATTGCCATCATTTCCGCCAATGCTGAAGCCATTGAGATGCTGAACGGCCAAAGTCAGTGGACGGACAGTATCTTAAAGCAGGTCCGCCGTCTGTCGAACCTCATTCAAGATTTGATCCTGTTGTCCAAAATGGGCGAACGGTCGCAAGTGGATCTAGTCATTACCGACGTCAACTTCTCGGATACGGTCAAAACCGTGTCGGACTCCTTCCAGCAGCTGGCTATCGACGCTGAAAAGACGCTGACTACGGCTATTACCGACAATGTCAGACTCAAAGGCGACAGTAAATGCCTGTATGAATTGGTCAATATCCTCGTCGACAACGCCGTCAAATACTGTGACGACGGCGGCAGTATCGAAGTGGCCCTGCGCCGGTCACGGCTGGGAAATGGCGTCGTCCTCGACGTGTCCAATACCTATGTCGACGGGGCCAATGTCGACTATTCTCGCTTCTTCGAGCGGTTCTACCGCGGCGACGTGTCCCACAACAGCCAAAAGGCCGGCTATGGTATCGGCTTGTCCATGGCTGAGGAATTGACCCAATTGATGGGCGGAAAGATATTTGCGACCTATAAGGGAGATCGGATTACCTTTACGGTCCGTCTGGGATAATCTTTTGTCCGACAACGGCAGTATCTGTGCTATAATGAGGACGTGACGAATTTTACTCAGGGGGGAAGACTATGGAAATGCAAATGGAATATATTCGGAAACTGCCGGAACCGCAGGAATTGATGGAACAATTCCCTATGGATGACGGCTCAAAGGCTGTTAAAAGACGGCGTGATGAGGTCATCCAAAATATCCTTGCCGGGAAAGATGATCGATTCCTGCTCATCATCGGTCCTTGTTCTGCCGATAATGAAAAGGCTGTTCTCGATTACATCCATCGCCTGGTCAAGGTACAGGACCAGGTGAAAGACAAAATCTTCATCATTCCCCGCGTTTATACCAGCAAGCCGCGGACCATCGGCGTCGGCTACAAGGGGATGCTCCACCAGCCTGATCCGGAAGGGAAGGAAGACATGCTGGGCGGCATCATGGCTATCCGCGAACTCAACGTACGGGTCGTCCGGGAAACGGGCTTTACCTGTGCCGAAGAAATCCTCTATCCGGAAATTTTCCGCTACTTATCGGACCTTTTGTCCTATGCTGCCGTTGGCGCCCGCTCCGTGGAAGACCAGGTTCACCGCATGATTGCCAGCGGCGTCGGCATTCCTGTCGGCATGAAAAATCCCACGTCCGGTGACATTTCAGTCATGCTCAACTCGATTGAAGCTGCTCAGCATTCCCAAAATTTCCTTTTTCGCGGCTGGGAAGTCCGGACGACCGGAAACCCCATGGCGCACGCCATTCTTCGGGGCTACGTCGACAGCTTTGGCAATAGTCTTCCAAACTATCATTACGAAAACCTTCAGCGCCTATATGAAGCCTACGGAAAACGGGACCTCTCCCATCCGGCGGTCATCGTCGATGCCAACCATGCCAATTCGGGAAAACGGTATCTCGAACAGATACGCATTGCCAAAGACGTCCTTCAGAGTCGTCGCCATGCTGCCGATATCAAAGACCTCGTAAAAGGCCTTATGATCGAAAGCTATCTCGAAGACGGCTGCCAGAAAATCAGTGATGGTGTATACGGCAAGTCGATTACTGACCCTTGTCTCGGTTGGGAAAAGACGGAACGCCTCATTTACGACATGGCCGACGTACTATAGAATCTGTATTCCCAACAAAAAAAGTCATCCTCATGGATGACTTTTTTTAGAATGTATCGAGGAGACGATAGCCTTTGCCCCGCAGAAAGGTTTCCGTTTCCATTTCCCGGGTCTTGAAGATGGCTACCGGCGTTGCCGTCTGGCGGTTGTAAGAAATGTACAAGTAGTCGATGGCGACGTTGGCCTGGCAGAGATGGTTGAGAATTTTATCCAGGCAGCCCGGCGTATCGCCCATTTCGACGGCGACGACGCGGTCCATATGGCACTGGTAACCGGCTTTTTTCAGCTCTTGGACGGCCAGTTCCGGATCGGTAACGATGAGGCGGATGATGCCGAATTCGGCGCTGTCATTGGCCAGCATGGTGTAGATGTTGATATTGGCATCGGCCAAAATGGAGGTCATCTTGCGCAGGGTGCCCTTGTTGTTTTCAGCGAAGACAGAAACTTGATGGAGCATGAAATAAGAATCCCCTTTCACGATAAATTATATAGATGTGTTCTTATTTTATCATAAAAATATAAGTTTGTACCAGAAAAAGGGAAGTTCCCCTCGAAATCAGGTAAGAAATCTGCCGGTCCATATCGAATCGTGTTATAATAGAAAAAAGAGTGCGAATCGGATGGGAGATGGGATTATGCCCTTTTCTGTTTTTGTTACGCTGTTTGTCATCATGCTGGGACTGACGAAACTGTATATCTGGATTTTTGATATGACGGAACCGATTTATGCCATCGGGGCGGCGGCGCTTACCTTGATTGCCCTGTATTTGGCTCTCTTGCCGGGGATGAAGAAAAAGGCCGAAGCCGAACAAAAGGCTGAAGCTGAAAAAAGGGACAAGGCTTTAAAGGCCCTTCATGAACGGCCGTCAGTGCCGAAAGACGACCATCCGGATACGGGGACCGATGAAGCCTTCATGGCAGCCTTTACGGCGTCGATGATCTACCATGAAATCCATGGCCATCACCGGAGCCGGGAAGAACGGGACTATGACGGCAATTGGGATGCACCGGACGATGACAGCTACTATGCCGATCCTTATGAGGAACGGCATGACGATGACTTTTTCTGAGGTTTGTATGAAGGAGACCGTTTGCCGGCGGTCTCTTTTTTGGCGTCCGTCTGTATATCAAGGCCGGAATATGATATAATGATAAATCACTAGCCACAGGCTATTTTGACCGAGTAGGATAAGGGAGGATTTTGGGGATGCGGCCTTTTGTTCATTTACACGTTCATACGCAGTACAGTTTATTCGACGGGTTGTGCAAGATTCCCGACATGGTATCGCGAGCGAAAGAACTCGATATGCCGGCTGTGGCCATTACCGATCACGGCAATATGTACGGCGTCATCTATCTGTACCGGGAGGCGAAAGCCCAGGGCATCAAGCCCATCATCGGCTGTGAAGTCTATATGACCCGCGGCAGCCGTTTCGAGAAAAAGACCAAGGAACGGCTCTGCCACCTGGTGTTGCTGGCCAAAAACAATCAGGGGTATCACAACCTTATCAAGATTGTGTCCAAAGGTTTTGTCGACGGGGAAAACAACTATCACAAGCCGCGAGTCGACTTCGATTTGCTCGAGCAGTACCACGAAGGCCTCATTGCGACGACGGCCTGCATCGAAGGTCAGGTCCCGCAGGATATCCTCAACCATAACGAGCAAGGGGCTCGGCGCTCTTTGGAACGACTGGTAGCGATTTTTGGCAAAGACGATTTCTATTTAGAAGTCCAGAATCACGGCATTCCTGAAGAAAAGACGGTCCGTACCGTCTTTAAGCGCTGGTCACAGGAATTGGGCCTGAAATTGGTGGCGACCAACGACTACCATTATATCGATCAGGCCGATGCGCCGGCTCAGGAAATCAAGCTCTGCATCTCGACGGGCAGCACCCTCGATGACCCGTCCCATTTCCGATTTTATAATAATGAATTTTATATGAAGAGCGGCGATGAAATGGCCGACCTCTTTTCGGATATGCCGGAAGCCTTGGATACGACTTTGGAAATTGCCGATAAATGCAACGTCGATATCTCCTTTGACGACCGCCACTTGCCGCAGTTTCCCGTTCCCGACGGCGAAACGGATTCTTCCTATCTGCGAAAGCTCTGCGAACAAGCCCTTTCTGAAAAGTACGATCCCATTACGCCGGAAGTAAAAGAACGCCTTGATTATGAACTCGGCGTCATCGATACCATGGGGTTTCCGTCATACTTCCTCATCGTCTGGGACTACGTCAAATATGCTCGGGACCATGAGATTCCCGTCGGCCCCGGCCGTGGTTCGGCAGCAGGTTCTGTCGTTGCCTACCTCTTGGGCATTACCGGCCTCGATCCTTTGAAGTACAATCTCCTCTTTGAACGATTCTTAAATCCCGAACGAGTGACCATGCCGGATATCGATATGGACTTCTGTTATGAAAACAGAGGTCGAGTCATTCAGTACGTTACGAAAAAATACGGCATCGACCACGTCTCGCAGATCATCACCTTCGGGACCTTGGCGGCCAAAGCCGTTTTGCGTGACGTCGGCCGCGTCCTCGACATTTCCTTAAGTGAAGTGAACCGCATCGTAAAACTGGTGCCCAATGAATTGGGCATGACCCTCGACAAGGCCCTGCAGATGAGCAAAGAGTTCCGCAGTGAATACGAGTCTAACGATACGGTCCACCGTTTGGTCGATTTCGGAAAATCTCTCGAAGGCTTGGTGCGCCACTCGTCGACCCATGCTGCCGGCGTCGTCATTTCGGCGGCGCCCGTCGACGATTACGTGCCGGTCCAACACTCTAAGGAAGGCGACCTTACGACGCAGTATGAAAAGGATCTCGTCGAAGACCTAGGACTGCTCAAGATGGACTTTCTCGGCCTTAGAACCTTGACTGTCATCGGTGATACGGTCAAGATGATCAATAAGAACTACGGCATCGATTTCGACATCGACGCTATTCCTCTCGACGATCCGAAAACGTGTAAGCTTTTGACCGAAGGCGATACGGCCGGCGTCTTTCAGATGGAATCGTCAGGGATTACCAACCTGGTTAAGGAACTGGCGCCGAAGCATTTTGAAGACATGATTCCGCTCGTGGCCCTGTATCGCCCGGGCCCCTTGGGTAGCGGCATGGTCGATGACTTCATCAAGGGCAGTCACGGTCAGAAGAAGGTTACCTACCTGCACCCGAAGCTGGAACCGATCTTAAAGGATACGTACGGCGTCATCCTCTATCAGGAACAGGTCATGCAGATCGCCTCGGCCTTAGGCGGCTTCTCTCTCGGTCAGGCTGACTTGCTTCGTCGGGCCATGGGCAAGAAGAAAGAGTCCATTCTGGTAGCCCAGCGGGCTAACTTCCTCGAAGGGACGCGGAAGAATAACATTTCTGATGAAATCGCCAACAAAATTTTCGACCTCATGGTCTATTTTGCCGGCTACGGCTTCAATAAATCCCACTCGGCAGCCTACGCTTACGTTGCCTGGCAGACGGCCTACCTCAAGGCCCATTACCGGGCTGAGTTTATGGCAGCGACCATGACCAGTATGATCAACGACAGCAGCAAAATCAGCTACTACGTCGCCGAGTGCCGCCGCCACGGCGTCAAGGTTTTATCGCCGGATGTCAACGACAGCGTCTCCATGTTTTCCGTTCAGGACGGAGCCATCCGCTTCGGTCTGTCCGGCGTCAAGAGCGTCGGCGGCAACGCCATCGATGCCATCGTGAAAGCCCGGGAAGAAGGCGGCTCGTTTTCGTCCCTCGGCGACTTCTGCAGCCGCGTCGACTATCACTTAGTCAATAAGAGGGCCCTGGAAAGCCTGATTAAATGCGGCGCCATGGATTCTTTCGGCAAGAAGCGGTCCCAGCTCATGGCCGTCATCGATCAGGCTGTGGCCATGGGGTCCCTCAGTCAAAAAGACTATGCGTCGGGCCAAATCGGTCTCTTTGACGATACGGAAGAGGTCATGACCGATCTCGAATACCCCGATATCGAGGAATATCCCATTGAAATGCGGCTGGCCATGGAAAAAGAGTATGACGGTTTCTATTTCAGCGGCCACCCTTTGAGCAAGTATCAAGAAATCATGGATAAGCTCAGTCCCCTATCGCTGCTCTATGGAGAAGACGGGCGCCAGTATGATGGTAAGATGCTCCGCGTCGGCGGTCTGATTACGGCGAAAAAGCAGGTCATGACCAAGCGCAATGAACAGATGGCCATCATCACTCTCGAAGACTTTACCCACGCCGTGTCGGTCGTCGTATTCCCCAAAACCTACGGCCGCTATCAGCAGTTCGTCGCCGTCGATATGGCCGTGTCTATTCGCGGCCGGGCCGATATCAACGACGACAGCATCCAGATTTTGGCCGAAGAAGTACGCCCCCTCGGCCAGGAAACGGCGGCCTCAGACCCGCAGCCGACACCGGTCGTATCGGCTGCCGCGGCTAGAGAGGCCGGAGACTACTGGCAGCCCGGCATGGGGACGAAACTCTTCATCAAGATCCCGGCCCACCTTGAACGGACTGACCTTGCCGGCCGTATCGGCAAGGTTCTGAAACAACATCCGGGCCAGGTCAAAGTTTATTTCCACCTCATGGGCAGTCGCAAGACGATTCTGACCGACGAACAGTATTGGGTCGAAACGACGGAAGAATTGCGTCAGCCCTTGCAAGCCATGCTCGAACCGCGGTCTTTAGTCGTTAAATAAATAAAAGGTGAAGAAGGAATTCCTTCTTCACCTTTTTTATTGCGGGTCGGCGATGATCTGGGCCAGGACGACGCGGTACTTGTCGTTGTACTTTCTCATGCAGGCGTTGATTTCCCGGCGGATGCGGGCGATGTTTTCTTTGTTATATTCGTCAGGCGGGACGTGGATGTCGCAGATGATGTTCAAGCGGGCGTTACCGGAGGTCATGCGCAGGTGGTCCGTATGGTAGCGCGGGTATTTTTCGTGGACGATGTGGTCCAATACGTGGCGGATGGCGTCGATTTTATCGGGATCGGTACACAAGGGATCCATGTGGATGTTGAGGTCCATTTGGTAGCGGTCCTTTAATTCGTCTTCCAATACGTCGAGGGCGGCGTGGACGTCGGCCAGATTGGCCGTGTCCGGGACTTCGGCGTGAATCGTGCCGAACATCCGACCCGGGCCGTAGTCGTGGATGCGGATGTTGTGGACGCCGACGACGTATTGGCACTTTAAGGCGCTTTCTACGATGCCGTCGATGAGCTCCGGATCCGGCGCCTTGCCGAGGAGAATATTGATGACGTCTTTGGCAATGCCGTAGCCGGCGTACATGATCATGAGACCGATGGCTGTGCCGGCCGCTGCGTCGACGGGGAGGGTCGTAAACTGCTGGGCGATGGTCGTGACTAAGACGCCCGTCGTTGCGATGGCATCGGTGATGCTGTCGGCGGCGGTCGCTTCATTGACGCTGGAATTTATCTTCTTTCCGATATAACGGTTGTAGATGCACATCCAGACCTTGACGGCAATGGAGATGACGAGAATCCCTAAGCTCCAGTAGGAGAATTCCATGGCTTCCGGCTCGAAGAACTTTCCAATCGACGTTTCGCAGAGCTTATAGCCGACGACGAGGATGATGATGGCAATGGTAAGGGATGCCAGGTATTCAAAGCGGCCGTGGCCGAAGGGATGTTCTTTATCGGGCGGACGGTTACTCAGTTTGGCGCTGATGATGGAAATGAAAGAGGAACCCATGTCGGTCAGGTTATTGAAGGCATCGGACAAAATCCCGATACTGTTGCTGGCCATGCCGACGAGAAATTTGCTGACGAAGAGAAATAGATTACAAATGATGCCTAAGACGCCGCCGAGGATGCTGTACTGTTCACGGACTCCTTTATTGTCTGTGTCTTCATAGTTTTTAATGAAGCGACGGATGATAAATTCAGTCATATCGATTCACCTGACTTTCTGATTTCCTCTATTATAGCAGAGTTAACGCAAGATACAAGGGATAATGAAAATGCAAATGAGAATAATATAAATGCGAAAAAATCATAATATTATCGAAAATGGGAATAATTATTACCTCTATAGAAGGGGAAATTGCAATTCCTCTTAATTTCGATATAATAAAGGGGAAGTTCAGAATTATGGTTGCAAATGAGGACCATTATACACAGGGAGGAAGTATGGACAGAAGAAAAGCTTTAATTTTTGACATGGATGGGACGATGTTTGATACGGAGCCCATTTTCTACCGTTTTTGGCGAGAGATATCGGCCCGGTACGGCTATGATTTGGATCGAACGGTCTATGATAAGATCGCAGGTCGTGACAATGTGAGGACCCGCTTTGTTTGTGAAGAGGCTTTCGGGCCGGACTATCCTTATGACAAGGTGTGCCAAGAAGAAGTGGCCCTGCAGATGGACTATTATCGACATCACGACATCCCTTTTAAACCCGGTCTCTGTCAGGTTTTAGACTATGCCCGAAAAGAAGGCCTCCTTTGCGCCGTTGCCTCTTCGTCGCCGCCGTCGATGATTGAATACTTATTGGAGCGAAAGGGAATTGCGTCTTTTTTCGATGTCGTCCAGAGTGGGGAAGAAGTGCCGCACGGAAAGCCTGATCCGGATATCTTCCTCATTGCTTGTGAGAAGCTCGGTGTCTTGCCGGAGACGGCCTTGGTCATGGAAGATTCAGAAAACGGCATCTTGGCAGCCCATCGGGCCGGAATTCCGTCCATTTGGATTCCGGATATGGTTGAAATTGATAAAGAGGTGCAGGCCATGGCCTGGCATATTTGTCAAAGTCTTGCCGAAGTACCGGATCTCCTTGAAAAAAATACGGCCCGGGACTGATTGTTTTCAGTCTCGGACCGTGTCGGTCAAATGTTGCGGGCGACGAGTTTTTCAAGGGGCTCGTCTGGTCTTTTGAAGGGAATGTCCGGCTTTTCTTTTAAATAATCGAGGGCAAAACCGAGGCAGGTTGCTGCTCCGTAGGGCAGGCCGTCTTCATCGAGGTCGAATTCCGGCGTATGATGATTGGCGCCGCAGCCTTTTTCTTTATTTTCGATGCCCGTAAAGATCAGGACGCCGGGGTAGAGGCGAGCCGTGAGGGCAAAGGTTTCCGACGCCATCCAGGGCTGGCAGTCCGTTAAGACGTCGGGGCCCAGATACTTTTTGACGGCCTCGCGGGCGATACCGACGCAGGTAGGATCATTTTGGACTTCGAATAAGGGGTCGGGCATGTGCAGGATCTCATAGCTGCACCCATAGGTTTGGCAGGAATTTTTTAGGATGTCCTGAAAGGCTTCGTAAAAGCCCTTCCCGGCATTGTCATAACTGAAGAAGCGCGACGTTCCCGAAAAGGTCAGGGAATTGGGGATGACGTTTAGTGTGTCGCCGCTGTGCAGGCTGCCGATGGAATAGGTCAGGCATTCCTTGGGCGGGACGATGCGCATGCGAAGGGCCTGGAGGTTGCCGTAGAAATCGTGGAAGCAGTCAATCGGGCTCTGGGCTAAGTCCGGTCGGGAGCCGTGGCCGCCGTGGCCGTCGATGCGGATTTCAAAGCCAAAGCCTCCGGCCATGGGAGCTTCGTCGCAGATGGCGATTTTCCCTGACGGAATGTCCCAGCGGACGTGGGTGGCATAGCAGGCATCGACGTGCCACGGACTGTCCTGTTCAAGGTAGCGCAGGAGGTATTCAAGCGGGCCGGAGGCTTCTTCGCCGCGTTCAAACATGAAGAGGACTGTGCCGTCCCACTGATCCTTCCAGCGGTTTAAGAGCTTGGCGGCGACGAGCTGCATAGCCATGTGGCCGTCGTGGCCGCAGGCGTGCATGACGCCGTCGTGGCGAGAGCGGCAGACACGAGGGACGGAGAGATTCTTTTCACCCTCCGTAATTGGCAGGGCATCGACGTCGGCCCGAAGGAGCAGGGTCTTTCCCGGTCCCTTGCCGTCAATCCAGGCGATGAGGCCGCCCTTGTCGACGATGCGGTAGGAGATACCGTATTCATCGAGTTTTTGGGCAATATAAGCAATGGTCCGGTCTTCTTGTTTTGATAATTCCGGATATTCGTGGAAATGGCGGCGCAAGGAGATGAGTTCTCCTTGTTCTTCTTTTACGGCTTCAAAGATATTGATCATGTGAGATGCCTCCTTCAGGCTACTCTTCGATTCCCAGGCGGGCAGGGATACCTTTATCGAAGGGATGCTTTATCTTTTTGATTTCCGATACGTAGTCGGCAAGATCCACGAGGGCCTGACTGGGATTGCGCCCGGTCAGGACGACTTCGGTGTTAGCCGGCTTTTCGTGTAAAAAACGGCGGACTTCTCCTTCCGGGACCAGCCCCAGGGCGCAGGCTCCGATGAGTTCGTCGCAGACGGCCAGATCGGGCTTGTTGTCACGGCAGAAGGTACGGACTTCGTCGAAGAGGGCTGTCTGGGCGGCCTTCGTCTCCTCTTTCTCCGCTTCCGTCATCTGGAAGGTGAATTTTAAGATGGGTTTTCCCCGAAGGACGGTAATGGTCGGAATCTGCTCCAGTGACGTGAGCTCTCCCGTCGGCCGCCCTTTTAAAAACTGGGAAAAGAGGACGCGTCCCCCACGGCCGGCACAGCGCAGGGCCAGCCCTAATGAGGCCGTCGTCTTGCCTTTGCCGTCGCCGCAGTATAGATGTATTAAACCAGTGTCCAAGAGATTACCTCCTTTTTATGTTCCCTGGCGGACTGTTATGTTCACCTTATGAGTGAATTATATCATAACGATAGGCTATCAGATAGTGGTCAGTACCGTCTATTCGTGTTATAATATAACATCATTAATTTCTAAAGGAAAGGGGGGCCGGGATGATGGAAGAACGAGCGCATCAACTGCTTATGGCACTGGAAGATGCCGGGTTTGAAGCGTATGTCGTCGGCGGAGCTGTCCGTGATCTGCTCATGGGACGGACGCCTCATGATTACGACATTGCAACGTCGGCCCGGCCTGACGATATCCGCCGCGTCGCTGAAGAAAAGGGCTGGCATACGGCGGAAATCAACGCCGAAGCCTTTGGCATCGTCGTCGTCGTCCTTGAGGGACAACCCTTTGAAGTTGCTACTTTTCGCGGTGAATCTTACGGTACTGACAGCCATCGGCCGGAATCGGTTTGGTATGCCGATTCCCTTCGCGAAGACGTGCTGCGCCGCGATTTTACCGTCAACGCCTTGGCCATGGACAGAAGCGGTGAGATTTACGACTATGTCGGCGGCCGAAAGGATTTGAAGAAGAAACGGCTGGTTACCGTCGGCGATCCCGTGCGTCGTTTTCAGGAAGATGCCCTGCGCCTCTTTCGCCTGTGCCGTTTTGCCGGTCAGCTCGATTTTATGGCCTCCAAGGAAACCGTAGCTGCCATGCCGTCGGCCTTTGACCGCGTTTCCGGCTTGTCCCTTGAGCGAGTCGTCAGTGAACTTGACCGACTGATGGTGACACCGGCTTCTTTTCGCGGCTTGGATATTCTTGTCCGCAGCGGCCTTGCAGCCTGTTCGTGCCGTCAAAAAGAAAATGGGGTTTATACGGCGATTCCCATCCTGCCGGAATTAGGTCACTTGCCCAATACGCCGCAGTCGAAGCCCTTCCATCTTTTTGATGCCTGGGTGCATACCTTGGCGACAGTGGCTCATACGCCACCCGATCTGACTGTTCGCTATGCCGCCTTATTTCATGACATCGCCAAGGGCCTGCCCGGCATCCGCGGTGAAAAGAAAGGCCGTTATACCGATTACTGCCACGATTCGCTGGGGGCCGATATGGCCAAAGAGATTTTGCTGCGCTGGCGTAAGAAACCGGCCTTTGCCGACCGCGTGGCCTGGCTGGTCAAGACCCATATGAAATTTCACTTTTTTGCCAATACGGCTGAAGGGGACGTCGACAAGTGGCTTCGCCGTGAAGCCCTGCAAGGGCCTTTTCACCGGACGGAAGAATTGGCTGAAGCCATCCGCCAGGCGACGGCGCTGTCCGTCGGCGATATCATCGGCTGCGGCCGGCCTGACTCTAATACGGAAGGGACAGAATCCTTTGGCGAGTATATGGCCATGCTGGCAGAGGCCATGCCGGTCAGTACGAAGGATCTCGTCTATGACCGCCGCATTCCTGATCTGTGTCGGAACCGGACCGGTCAGTGCCTGCGCATCCTGTTGAAACGGGTTCAAAATAAGGTTCTCGTCAACGATGCCGATGCCTTGGCGGCGGCAGCCCGGCGCTGGATGGAACGCCATGAAGGGGATGCAAATCATGGATAATACCGAAAAAAGAGAGAATCGCTATATCCGTTTCCATATCGCCGTCTGCGTTTTCTTGATGATGCTCCTTTCAGCAGCTGTCCTGGGCGCCCTTTTTTATCATCAAGTCCTTCATCATGATGATATGATGGCCATGGCCGAGATGCAAAGTGAGACGGAACGGAATCTTCAATCGCCGCGAGGCATGATCCTTGATCGTAACGGCAAGGTTCTGGCCATCAGCGAAATGTCGAAATCACTCTACGCCGATCCGACGATGCTCAATGAGCCGCCGGAAAAGGTGGCGGAGCTTTTGGCACCGTACCTTCGTATTTCTCAGGATGAAATACTGCGGCGCCTTAAAGAAGACACGGCCTTTGTCTGGCTCGACCGCCAGATGGACCACGATAAATACGAAGCCGTCGAAGAGGTCATCAAGGGCGAAAAGCTGCACGGTCTCGTCTTTCGCGATGAAAACCGTCGTTTTTATCCTAACGGCTCCATGGCGGCTCAGGTCATCGGCTTCGTCGGCGATAATGACCGCGGCCTCGATGGTATCGAAATGATTCTCGACGATGAAATCCGTGGCAATAAGCAGACCTTCCGCCTTCAGACCGACAGCAATAACATTCCGGTCTTTGAATCGGCCTTGAAGAAATTCCTGCCCGATAAAGAACGGTCAGTCAGCCTTACCCTCGACAGTACCATTCAGTACCTGGCTGAAAAAGAATTGGACGGCATCATGAATCGAAACAAGCCGGAAGGGGCTGCCATCATCGTCATGAATCCCAAGACCGGTGAAATTTTGGCCATGGCCAGCCGGCCGACCTATGATTTGAATCATTATGGCAAGGGCGATAAAGAATCGTATCGGAACCGGGCCGTCGTCAACGTTTATGAACCGGGATCGACCTTTAAGCCCCTCATGGCAGCGTCGGCCCTCGACTCGGGGAAATGGAGCGTCAGTGACGTCTACCACGATACGGGTTCCATTCAGGTTGCCGATCGGACGATGCATAACTGGGATGAGAAGGGCCTTGGAAATGTCACCCTTCGAGAAATCATTATGTACTCTATTAATACCGGTATGGTCCACATTGCTGTAAAAGCAGGCGGAAAATTATTGACCGAATATGCTCACCGTTTCGGCTTCGGTTCGATTACGGGCATTGAACTTCCGGGCGAACAGGAGGGTATCCTGTTTTCGCCGAGTACCATGTCCATCGTCGATACGGCCTCCATGGGGATTGGCCAGGGGATTGCCGTCACGCCGCTGCAAATGGTCCAGGCTTTCAGTGCTATTGCCAATGATGGTCACATGATGAAGCCCTTTATCGTGAAAGAAATCGACAATCCCGACGGATCGGTTTACGAAAAGAAAGAACCCGTTGAAGTCGGTCAGCCTATTAAGGCGGAAACGGCGGAAACCATCAGTAAATTTATGGGAGAAGAAATTTCTTCCGGCGGCGGCCAAAATGCAAAAATCGAAGGATATACCTTTGCCGGTAAGACCGGGACAGCCCAGAAGAAGACGGCTGACAGCACGGGCTATGCCGAAGGGCAGTATGTCGGTTCCTTCATCGGCTTTGGTCCTGTAGAAGATCCGCAGTTCCTGGTTTTAATCGTCGTCGATGCACCGAGCGGCGTCTATTACGGGGCTCAGGTTGCAGCCCCGGTCTTTAAGGATTTGATGACGGAAATCGTTCGCATGAAAGGCCTGCGGCCGACTTCCGATACAGGACTTAAGCCCTTGGCTCCGCTGGTTACGGCGCCGCCGAGAGTCATCCCTCCTGTTCATCAGACAGAGGACGGGGTCCTCATCCCGTCCTTTATCGGCTGGAGTACGCGGGAAGTCAACGACTGGCTTAATGAAGCCGGCCTGGGCTTTGTTCCAAAAGGGATGGGAAGTGCCGTTCAGCAGGATCCGAGGCCGGGAAGCTATGCGCCTTCCGGAAGTGACGTAACGGTCACCTTTAAACGCTGAACGGATACAGTATCATAGTTCTAATTAGGGGGAATATCATGCAATTACTCAATGGGAAAGATGTGGCGGCCTTTCATGGCAAGCGCATTGCCCAACAGATACAGGATGTTCGGGAAAAAAAGGGGATTGATCCTGAACTTGCCATCGTCGTCGTCGGTGACGATGCGCCGTCGGTTATGTATGCGGCGTCCATGAAGCGGACTGCCGAGTCCGTCGGCCTCAATGCCCGTATCTGTCAGGAGAAGGAAGGGGTAGGTGAAGACGAGCTTTTGCTCCTCATCGACAGGCTCAATGAGGACCCGTCGGTCTTTGGCATCCTGTTGATGATGCCCTTGCCAAAGTCGATTGACAGTCAGCGCATCATCAATCGCATCAATCCGTCAAAAGACGTCGACGGACTGACTGATGCTAATATTGCCAATCTGTATACGGGAAGGGCGGGCTTTGTACCCTGCACGCCTCAGGCTGTCATGGCTATCCTCGATTATTATCATATTTCTCTGAGCGGAAAAGAAGTGGTCATCATTGGCCGCAGCCATGTTGTCGGAAAACCGCTGGCTCAGCTCTGTCTTTCACGCAATGCGACGGTGACCGTCTGCCATAGTCGGACGAATGATCTCAAGGCCGCCTGCCAAAGGGCCGATGTCATTATGGCAGCGGTCGGCAAGGCCGGCCTTGTCACCGGCGATATGATAAAACCCGGTGCTGTCGTCATCGATGTCGGTATCAACCGCGTCGACGGCAGGACCGTAGGCGACGTCGCCTTTGAAGACGCCGCTCTTCGTGCCGGGGCCATCACGCCCGTTCCGGGCGGTGTCGGCGCCGTGACGACGATGATGATTCTTGAAAACGTCGTCTGCGGCATCGCCCGGACAGACACTATTTTATAACAGAGAGGGGAGTATCTATGAATATTTTAGATAATTTTCTAGTTCATTATTTACGTCGCTTCGATAGAGATTGTTTTACCGTACGACTTCACGATAAGACTTATACCATTGGCGAAGGACAGCCCTTGTTCAATATTGTCATCAACAAAGACATCCCGAAGAAAGAGCTCCTGGCTTCGACGTCACTGGCTCTCGGTGAAGCCTATATGCGCAAAGATGTGGAAATCGAAGGCGACTTATTTACGGCCTTGCGCTGCCTCTTATCGCAAAACAGTCAGTTCTCGCTGGATAAATCCTTCTTTAAGCGTCTGCTCTATCCGTCGGAATCGAAGAGCGCTCAGAAGCAGCAGGTTTCGTCGCACTATGATTTAGGCAACGACTTCTATGCCAAATGGCTCGATCCGTCCATGAGTTACTCTTGCGCCTACTTTAAAAAGGACGACGATACCCTGGAACAGGCTCAGCACAATAAAGTCCACTATATTTTGGAAAAACTGGCCCTTGAAGAAGGAATGACCCTCCTCGATATCGGCTGCGGCTGGGGCTACCTCCTCATCGAAGCCGCTAAGAAATACGGTATCAAAGGTTATGGCTGCACGTTGAGTAAGGAACAGTGGAAGAAAGGTCAGGAACGGATTGAAGCCATGGGCCTTCAGGATAAGGTTCAGATCGACCTCGTCGACTACCGTGACCTCGTTGCCGAAGGCCGCCAGTATGACCGCATCGTCAGCGTCGGCATGTTGGAACACGTCGGTCGTTCCAACTATCCTTTATATATGGAAACGGCCAGCCACCTCTTAAAAGACGGCGGCATGTTCCTGCTCCACTACATCAGCGGCCACGACGAAAGCATCGGCAACCCGTGGATGCGAAAATACATCTTCCCGGGCGGAACCTTGCCGTCGCTCCGTGAAATCGTAAGCCTTGCTTATGACAATGACTTCCAGGTCATCGACGTCGAAAGCCTGCGCCGTCATTACTACAAGACGCTGATGTGCTGGTTCGACAACTTCCAGAAGGTTCGCGACGAAGTCATCGCTGCCAGAGGCGAAGAATTTGCCCGCATGTGGGACCTCTATCTCTGCGGCTGCGCCGTCTCCTTCTACATCGGCAACATCGATCTTCACCAGATCTTGATGACCAAGGGAAGTAAGAACGACCTGCCTATGACTCGTTGGTACTAATGGATTTCAATAGTACTTCTTTGTAAAGCGAGAAAAATCGAATATCCACTGAGAGAGGACCTTTTGTGACATAACTATCACAAAAGGTCCTCTCTTTTGGCATAAATATGCCTGCTGCGGCAGACTTCCAGAGTGGACGTACCATTTCAACTATTTACGTAGTGTTTACGTAAAACGTATAACTATACACGTATCGATGATAAAATGGCATTAACACTATGCTTGACTTTTATAGCTCCAACGACTATACTAAAAGCATAGAAACGTTAAACGTTATACGAGTCCGGATTAAATTTATGTTCATTTTAAGAAAAGGAAGTGTACTTTATGATTAAGCAAATCGTAAAAACTTTGGATGGTAACGAAGCTGCGGCACACGTGGCCTATAACTTTACCGAAGTCGCAACTATTTACCCGATCACTCCGTCGTCTCCGATGGCTGAACACGTTGACGTATGGGCAGCCAACGGCCGTAAGAACTTATTCGGCCAGACCGTTAAGTTGGTTGAAATGCAGTCCGAAGCCGGTGCTATCGGTGCGGCTCACGGCGCTTCCGAAACGGGCAGCCTCTGTACCTCCTTTACGGCATCTCAGGGCCTCATGCTGATGATCCCGGTCATGCACCGTCTGGCCGGTGAATTGAAACCGATCGTCCTGCACATCGCAGCTCGTACGGTAGGGACCCACACCATGTCTATCTTCGGTGACCATTCTGACGTTATGGGCTGTCGCAACACCGGTTGGGCCATGCTCTGCAGTGCCAGCGTTCAGGAATGTGCTGACCTCGCTGCTGTCGCTCACTTGGCAACGATCAAAGGCCGCGTACCGTTCATGCACTTCTTTGACGGTTTCCGGACGTCTCACGAAATTCAAAAGATTCAGATGCTGCCGGCCGAAGAATTAGGCAAATTGATCGACCGCAAAGCACTTTATGATTTCAAACACACGGGCCTCAATCCGGAACATCCGGTCATGCGCAGTACCGTTACCAACCCGGATATGTTCTTCCAGTCCCGCGAAGCTAACAACCTCTGGTACCAGCGTCTGCCTTACATTGTTCAGGACTACATGGATCAGATCGGTGAACTGACGGGCCGTCCGTACCACCTCTTCGATTACTACGGGGCTCCCGATGCTGAACACGTCGTCGTCGCTATGGGTTCCGTTACCGGCGCAATCCAGGAAACGATCGATAAACTCAGCAAAGACGGCAAGAAAGTCGGCTTCCTCCAAGTACGTCTCTATCGTCCGTTCTCCCTCGAACACTTCATGAAAGCCATGCCGGATACGGTCCGCACGATTACCGTTATGGACCGCACGAAAGAACCGGGTGCCTTGGGCGAACCGCTTTACGAAGATGTTTGTGCTGCTGTATCTCACATTAAACAGGACGTTACTGTTTTGGCCTGTCGCTATGGCTTGTCGTCGAAAGACGTTCCGCCGGCAGCCATCAACGCCGTATTCAACAACATGGAAGCCCTCCAGCCGAAGAACCACTTCACCTTGGGCATCATCGATGACGTAACCCATCTCTCCATGCCGGATATCCCTATTGCCGTCGATACGGAAGGGACGATCAGCTGCAAGTTCTGGGGCTTCGGTTCTGACGGTACTGTCGGTGCCAACAAGAACTCCATCAAGATCATCGGCGATAATACCGATATGTACGTCCAGGCTTACTTCGAATACGATACCAAGAAATCCGGCGGCGTTACCAAATCGCACCTGCGCTTTGGCACCAAACCGATCCGGGCTACGTACTACGTAAAAGCGGCTGACTTCCTGGCATGTCATAAACAGGCTTATATGGATACCTATGACATCGTCAGCGAAATCAAAGAAGGCGGCATCTTCCTGCTCAACTGCAACTGGGATAAAGCGGATGTTGCCAACCACCTCAGCAACAAGGTTAAACGCCAGCTGGCTGCAAACCACGTTAAATTCTACATCATCAATGCGACTAAGATCGCCGAAGAAATCGGTCTCGGCAGCAACCGTACCAATACGGTCCTCCAGGCAGCCTTCTTCAAACTGGCTAACATCATGCCCATCGATGATGCGGTTAAACATATGAAAGACGCTATCGCTAAGACCTACCTCGCGAAAGGCGAACAGGTCATTTCCATGAACCAGGCAGCTGTCGACCGCGGCATCTCTGACCTCGTCGAAGTCGAAGTTCCGGCAGAATGGAAAGACCTCCCGTCCGATCCGGTCGTCGAAGATACGCGCAACATTCCTGACTTCATCAAGAACGTCGTCGAACCGTCGAACCTTCAGATTGGCGATTCGATTCCGGTCAGCGAGTTCGTTCCTTACGCTGACGGTTCCTATCCGCTGGGCACGACGCAGTACGAAAAACGCGGTGTCGCTTCCAAGGTTCCTGAATGGGATGTCGATAAGTGCGTTCAGTGTAACCGCTGCGCCCTGGTCTGCCCGCATGCCGTTATCCGTCCGTACCTCTTGACGGCAGAAGAAAAAGCCAACAGCCCGGAAAGCTTCAAGACGAAGAAAGCTATCGGCAAAGGTCTCGAAGATTATGAATTCCGCATCCAGGTTTCGCCTCTCGACTGCTACAGCTGCAGCGCCTGTGCAAACGCTTGTCCGGCTAAGGCTCTGACCATGAAACCCCTCGATACCCAGCGTCATGAAAGTGAAAACTTTGACTATGCCCTTACCTTATCGGTAAAAGAAACGGGTCTCGATAAATTCTCCGTAAAAGGCAGCCAGTTCAACCAGCCGCTCCTCGAGTTCAATGGTGCCTGCGCCGGTTGTACCGAAACGTCTTACATGAAGCTTTTAACGCAGCTCTTCGGATCGCGCATGATCGTTGCCAATGCAACGGGTTGTACCCAGGCTTGGGGTTCTGCTATGCCGAGCATTCCGTACACGACGAACCACGAAGGTTTCGGTCCGGCTTGGTCGAACTCGGTCTTTGAAGATAATGCCGAATTCGCTCTCGGTATGTCCCTGTCCATGGATCAGCAGCGCGAAGCGATCATCTTGAAATCGGAAGAACTCCTGCCGCTGACGGAAGGTGCTCTCCACGATGCTATCCAAGCTTGGCTCGATTCTATCGGTGTCGCCAACGAAGGTGAAGTTACGGAAGGCATCAGCCGGACGTATCTCAAAGAATTGATGGCAGCGAAGCTGACCGGCAAAGCCGCCGATCTTCAGAAAGACATCTTGGCTCATAAAGAACACGTCATCAAGAAGACGATTTGGATGTACGGCGGCGACGGCTGGGCTTATGACATCGGTTACGGCGGTTTGGACCACGTCATGGCTACCAATGCCAACGTCAACATCATGCTCGTCGATACGGAAGTTTACTCCAATACGGGCGGTCAGTCGTCCAAGGCTACACCGATCGGTGCTGTCGCTCAGTTCGCAGCTTCGGGCCGTAAGTTCAACAAGAAAGATTTGGGCCGTCTGCTCATGACCTATGGCCATATCTATATCGCTCAGGTTGCTCTCGGCGCTGATGCCAACCAGCTCATCAAAGCCGTTAAAGAAGCTGAAGCTTACAACGGTCCGTCCATCGTCATCGCTTACGCACCGTGCATCAACCACGGCATCAAGGGCGGCATGGGCAATGCTCAGAATGAAATGAAACGCGCCGTAGAAGCCGGTTACTGGCACCTCTACCGCTACAACCCGCTCCTCAAGGAAGCAGGAAAGAATCCGTTCATCCTCGATTCCAAGGAACCGACCCAGTCCTTCCGCGATTACCTCCTCGGCGAAACGAGATACGCAGCCCTTACGCGTACCTTCCCGGATATTGCTGAAGAACTCTTTGCCAAGGCCGAAGAATTTGCTGCTAAGAAATACGAAGTATACAAAGAATTGGCCGACAAATAATGTTTGCACGACTATAGATTTGCTCAGTCTATAGATTCACGCTCAAAAACCATATACATACCCCAAGGCGAAGGCTGTCGTTTCGGCAGCCTTCGCTTTGCATAGCCGGCCTTTTTCCTTCCAAAGAACGAACAGTTTGTGATACAATGAAACAGAAAGCAGGTGGTTACTATGAAGAGGATATGGCTCATCCGCCATGGCGAGAGCATTGCCAATGCCGGTGAAGCGACAGACGATCACAAAAGTATTCCTCTGTCCGAATTGGGACTGAAACAGGCTCAGGCCCTGGCCCTGCAAATACCGAAACAGCCGGATCTCATCGTGACATCACCGTATCTTCGGGCACAGCAGACGGCCATGTATACTATCGGCCGATTTCCCGATGCGGCCACGGGGATTTGGGATGTCGTCCATGAATTTGTCTATTTGGCGCCGGCCACTTGTGTCGGGACGACATCGGCCCAGCGGCGGCCCAGAGTCATCGACTATTGGCGTAATCTCAATCCCGATTACGTCGATGGGGACGGGGCCGAAAGCTATCGAGATCTCATCGAGCGTATTCAGCGGACACTGGCCCTTTTGAAGCGGCGCCCGGAAGAATTTATTGTAGTCTTTACCCATGCCCAGTTCATCCGAAATTTTCTCTTAGTCTATGAAAATCCGAACCTTCCCGTCGAAGAGTATATGGCCGCCTTCCGGCGCAGCCGTTCGGTCCGCAACGGGCAGATCATCGAGGTTACCATGAACTGGTAGGAAAACTTTTTCATTATCCTTTGCGAAAGGAGTGTTTTAACATGGAATTACAATACAGTGATCATAAGATTTGGATCGAAAATGAACAGGGAAAGGTCGTCGGTGAAGTCGACTTCGTCCAGCGTGACGACGGCAACTACGACATCGTCCATACTTTCGTCGATGACAGCCTGCGCGGCCAAGGGGCTGCCGGAAAATTGGTCAAAGCCGCTGCCGATGAAATCCGTAAGCGCAATAAAAAGACGGCGACCAGCTGCACCTATGCCCAAGCTTGGTTTAAACGCCATACAGAGGAACAGGATCTCTTAGGATAATAAACGACGATAACGAAAAAGGCTCCCTGCCTGGCAGGGAGCCTTCTCTATGTTATGATGGGAGAGTGAGTGATATGCGTCTTATTTGAAAATCTTGACCCGTTCTTCAATGGGAGCCTTTTCGATCGGATCCGGTTTCTGTAAGGGATGGCCAAAAGGCATCTGAGCGATGAGTTTCCATTCTTCCGGCACACCGGTCAATTTTTTGACTTCATCGTCGATGAGGGGATTGTAGTGCTGGAGGTTGACGCCTAAGCCGAGGTCGGTAAGGGCGGTCCAGATGGCGAACTGCATCATGCCGTTAGCCTGCTGCCCCCAGATGGGGAAGTTCTGTGCATACAGCGGAAATTGGTCGGCCAATTTTTCAACGATGGAGATATCGTCAAAATAGAGGACTGTGCCGTACGCGGCGGCAAAGGAATTGATTTTTTCTTCCGTTGCAGCAAAATTAGCTGCCGGTACGATGCCTCGAAGGGTATCCATAGCGATCTGCCAAATCTTATCGTGGGTTTCACCGAAGGCGACGACGACTTTGCCGGACTGCATGTTGAAAGCCGACGGGACTTCGCGGACCATGTCTTCAATCGTCTTTATAATCGTTTCCTGGGAGATAGAAACGTCTTTACTAAGAGCATAGTTTGTGCGCCGATTGGTAACGGCTGTCGTGAAGTTATTCATAAGGCACCTCCTGAGTTTTATTAATTAATAATGAATCTCTTTTATTTTAAGCTAGTATAGCATCTTGTAGGATATAAGTCAAGATTTCTTCGGAATTTATGAAGAGACCTTTCTTTTTTTGATAGGGTGAGCTATACTTTTAGCGGCAGCTTTTTGGAGGCCTGGAAACCGGTCGGAAAAGACGCCCCAAGCCACTTGACAGGCCCTATGCCCCTGTGGTAACATTAATACATTGCGTGAGCAAAATTTATTTTTTTGAATTACTAATATGAGGTGATGTAGAAAATGGCAACGAGGAGAGACCCGCGTTTTAAGGAATGTCGCCGGTTCGGAGTTAATGTGTACGGACACCCTAAGGCACTAAAACGCGTACGTAAAGATCAGCGTCAGAAAAAAATGTCTGAATATGGCACACAGTTATTGGAAAAACAGAAACTTCGCGCATACTACAATTTGCTCGAACGTCAGTTTGTCCGTTATTATGATAAAGCCAAGAAGATGGAAGGCGTAACGGGCCAGAACATGCTGAAATTGTTGGAATGCCGTTTGGATAACTTAGTATACCGCATCGGTTTTGCTAACTCTATCCGCCAGGCACGCCAGATGGTCAACCACGGCCACATTTTGGTCAATGGCAAACGCTGCGATATTCCGTCGGCACACGTAAAAGTTGGTACGGTTATCACATTGAAAGAAGATTCCCGTTCGAACGAAATGTACAAGAAATCCTTCCAGGAATTAAAAGCATTCGATGTTCCCTACGTTGAAAAGAATTTCGATGGCTTCGAAGGCACCCTTACCCGTATGCCTGAACGCGACGAAATCCCTGTAGAAATCAACGAAACACTGATCGTCGAATTGTACTCCAAATAAGAACTATTTGAGTATGATAAAAAGCGTTGTCTTTCAAAGACAACGCTTTTTTGATGCGTAAAATGGAGGATATGTTTCGAGGTCAGTCGATATGTTCTAACAGGGAGAGCCCTTTGTCGGCAGCATAGTAGGTGCCGGACTGTTTTCCCGCGGTGATGCATCCCGTGTCGACCAGGTCTTTAACGAGAGCCAAATCCGGTTTTTCCGGGGCCGCCATTTCTTCCGGCGTACCTTCTTCGCGTTCGACGGCGGCGATGTAGGCAGCTTTTCGATCGTCATAGGTCGGTTCTTTTTCGACGTAGGTCAGAGACGGCAGGTAGAGAGGATAGTCTTTCTTGGCCTCCAGGAAGAATTTCCCAATTCCGATGGCCTGGCTGAGAAGATTGCCTTCTTCCGTCTTGATGTCCATTTCATCGCAGATGTTTTCAATCTTATTGGAAGAGAAGTGGTAGTATTTTTTGGCGGCTTCCATCGTGTCGGCATAGCGGAAGGACGGGGCCTTGATGCCGTAAATGTGAAGGGCATGGGTCAGGCAGCCCAGGACGAAGGGGGCGTTGTGGGCGATGAGGGTCTTGCCTTTGATGAGTTTTTCAAGACCGGCCTGCCAGTATTCGCCGAATTCATCGGCTTTAGACAAGTCTTCCCAGCGATGTCGGCCTCCCGTAGCGGACAAGTTGTTTTCAGGCGGACGGATGTAGAAGTATCGCGTGTCTTTTATCTCGCCCTTATCAAATTCGGCCAGAGCCAGGAGACAGATGGAGTAAGGCTGCTCATTGGCAAGCTCGATGGCGATACTCGTAAAGTGCTGGGGGAAGCGGCGGAGTTTTCCCTTTTCGACAAGGGGATACTTGTAGTAGCCCTTTTCCGGTTTGATGTCGTATTGGTGGAGATTGTCGACTTTTACGTGGACCTTGGTCACCAGGTCTTTTTCATACTTTGCCTTGCGCCGCTTTTTTCTAAGGGCCGACGTCAGGGAGTAGAGAACGGCGCCGATGAAGATGATGGTAGCGACGGTGGTTACGATGTGGATGATGGAATCCATAACTATCAATCCTTTTCAGTGTATTATTCTTGGAAAAAATTCATGTTGTAGCAGGCTCGGAAGGCACGATTGGCTGCATTGCCGTTGGCCGAGAGGCGGTCTGTCGTCTTGACTTCCGGGTTAGCCAGGGCCAGGGTAGACAGGATATTACCGGCAGGGTCGTAGCCGACGTCGCCTAAGGTCTGCGTTTTTACCGATTGGGATTTAAAATTGTAGAAAAAATTGTTATCATATCCTTGTAAGGTATTGTTGGCATAATCGTACGTCACGACCGTCGCCCGGATGATGTAGTACGGCGGATCGTAGCGAACGGATTGAATCGTATTCATGTCGATGTACGATTCCGTCGTATCGTCGTGGCCGACTTGGACGAAGCGGGGATTGTTGTCGAGAAAATTATTCGCCGATGCGAAAAGGGTCAACAAAAAGAAGAAGGAGACGGCAAGACTGGCCGTTTTTTTGAACATAAGGCATACTTCCTTTCTGGCCTTTTTAGAAAGGCCGTATTAGCTATAAATATATTATATAGGAATTGACAGACAATACAAGAATATATATTGTAGAAGTAGGAGTTTAGACAGATCAGGTCGAATACTATAAGTATAGAGGTGATAATAGTGGATGTGATATACATTGGACTGCCCTTTGTCTTTTGGCAGGAAGATGAATCGAAACACGGGCTGGATATTCACGTGACAGAAGGGTTCCAAAAAATAGGGTTTCACGTCTATCCGCTCAACGCCGGCGACAATGCGGAAGAGATTTGTGCGGCTTACAACCTGCATACGTCTTTTGTCGAAGAAGAAGCCGATATTGCGCCGACGGAAGAATTTATTTCGGAACACGTCTTATGGGAAGATTTCCCCTTGCTGTATATTTCGGAAGCGGCGGCGACGTCAGAAGATGAATATACACAGTTCGTCTTCCATACGGCGGAACTGGCTCGGGACAACGGACTCATCGTGGCGGCAGAAGTTGCCGAATGCGACGGGGATGAAGACGATCCCTATCCTTGGCGGGCTATGGCGACCGTCCTTTGGGCTCACGGGGATATCTTGCCGACGGGCAGCACGAAGTGTGCCGTCCGACTGGCAATCGGAACGGGAATTACCGTGTCCGACGGCAACGAAGAGCGGCACTATGACAAGCAAGTTGTCAGCGAAATGTTTATTCCTTATTTTCTCCAGGGACTCTTAGAAGGACAAGACCCTTTTTCCATCGCAGCATCGTACGAGTCCTGAGTTAGGAGGGTTTTACTTTGAATCACAAAAAAACAGAAGAACACCCGTTGCGGGCAGCCATTCTTACCATCAGCAACAGCCGTACCTTTTCCGACGATACGAACGGATTGCTCATTCAATCGCTGTTGGCACAGCACGGCCACCAAGTCGTCGACTATCAGATCGTGAAGGACGACCGGGCCGAAATTGAACGCCATCTCCATGAATGGGTATGCAGTGTCGACCTGGTCATTACCAGCGGCGGTACGGGGATTGCCAAACGGGACGTGACCGTTGAGACTGTGGAAGCCCTCTTCGATAAAACGATTCCGGCCTTTGGCGAAATGATGACTTACTTTGCCTATCGGCGGGTCTGCGGCGTTCAGGCTATGGCCTATCGGGCGACGGCCGGCATCATCCACCAGTGCCAGGTCTACTGCCTGCCGGCCCTTCCCAGCCTGATTAAAATCGGCATGGAAAAAATCGTCCTGCCGGAAGTGTTCCATCTGTATTCGGAAATCAAGAAATGATGGGGAAATCGAAACTGGTGTTGGTAACGGGCGGGGCCCGGAGCGGCAAGAGCGACTTTGCAGAACGCTATGCTGCGGTCCTGCCCGGCCGTCATGCCTATGTGGCGACGGCTTTCGTTTCTGACGATGAAATGGCCCGGCGAATCGCCCTTCATCGGAAGCGCCGGCCGGCATCGTGGGCGACTTGGGAAGTTCCCCGTCACTTGCCCGACGTCGTCGACGACCTTTGTAAGAGTGCCGATGTCGTCCTCGTCGACTGCCTGACGATTTATTTTTCAAATTATCTGTGGGATCATGACGGGGAGTGTGACGATGTTCTCCTGGAAGGGGCTCTGACGGAGCTTCGAACCATCTTGAAGGCCTTTCGAAGGGCCGGTGTAACGGCTGTTTTTGTTACTAATGAACTGGGAAGCGGCATCGTGCCCATGGAGCATGTCAGCCGTCTCTATCGGGATCTCATCGGCCGCATCAATCAGGAAGCGGCCCGCGAGGCCGATGAAGTCTACGTGTCGGTCTGCGGCATTACGACGGAATGGAAGCATCGGGCCGTGATCCTGCCGGAGGTGAACCCATGAAAGCCTTTCTGATAGCCCTGCAATTTTTATCGCGGATCCACTTGGCGTCGCAGGATGTTTGGACGGACGAAGACTTTGGCCGTTCGGTACTGTTCTTTCCCCTCGTAGGCCTTATCATGGGCCTTTTATTGGCCGCCTTGTACGGTGCTTTGTCGTTTGTTTTGGATCCTTTTGGCCGCGCCGTCTTGGTCGTGGCCTTTTGGTTCTACGTGACCGGCGGTCTCCATGCCGATGGCTATATGGATACGGCTGACGGTCTTTTTTCCGGCCGCAGCCGGGAACGGATGCTGGAAATCATGAAGGACAGCCGCGTCGGGTCCGGCGGCGTCATGGCCTTCGTCTTTTTGGTCCTCTTGAAGGTTTCTTTTTTGAGTCAGCTCGAACCGAAAGTCGCCGTCTTCAGTCTCGTGGCCATTCCGGCAGCAGCTCGGTTCGGAACGCTGATCAGTATTTTTCAGTTTCCCTATGCCCGTAAAGAGGGACTGGGAAAGGCCTTTGTTACCTACGGGCCGCCTCATACGACGGCGAAGGCCTTGGTGCTGGCTCTCTTGCCCGTCTTCCTTTGCGGGCCTTTTTATTTGGCCCTCTTAGGGGCAGCCATGATCTTGTCCCTATGGGTGAACCACGGCATCAGCCGAAAACTCGGCGGCGTCACAGGCGATACGTACGGCGCCGTCATAGAAGGCAGTGAAATGGTTTTGCTCCTTCTCGTCGTTATCGGTAGCAAGGCCGTTCATTTCCTGTTATAATATCTATGTCTCTCGCTTGGGACGGCGCTTATTTTCCGGCGTCCGTCCTTTTTGCAAGGATGGGACGACACGAAGCTTTTTAGATGAATTTTCGATAATGGAGGATATTCATGATTACATTATATTTAGCGCGTCACGGTGAAACGGACGGAAATGTACAGCAGTGGTACCAAGGTTCTACCGATGTACCCATCAATGCCCACGGGCTGGAACAGGCCAAACACCTCGGTGAATTTTTCAGCCATACTCACCTTGATGCCGTATACAGCAGTACCCTCCAGCGGGCCATGGCCACGGCGGAATGCGTAGCGGCGCCACACGGCTTGTCGGTCATCCCAGATGAATCGTTGAAGGAAGCCGATTTTGGCGAATGGGAAGGCCATACGTATGAAGAGATTACGACCAAGTGGCCGGGCGAGCTGGAAGCGGTCTACGCGTCAGACGGGACCTTGCCGGCTCGGGGCGGCGAATCGTTCTGCCAGGTCCGGGACCGTATTTTGAAGGGAACCCGCGACATCCTGGCCAAGCATAAGGACGGCGACAGCGTGTTCATCGTCTCCCACGGAGCGGCCATCCGCTGCCTCCTCTTCGGTCTTTTAGGCCTCGATATGCGCCGTATTTGGTGCTTCCAACAGTTCAATACGGCCTTCAATGTCGTCGAATATTACGGCGACCGCAACGTCTTGACCCTCCTCAACAGCACCCGGCATTTAGAAGGTACGGCCGGCTATCTGCCCCAGTGGGACAAGATGCCTTCTTTATAGGAGCGCCTATGGGAAAGGCGATGCGTCTCGATAAACTCCTGGGCCATACGGGCTGGGGGACGAGAAAGGAATTAAAAGATTTATGTAAGAGCGGTCAGGTCACGATAAACGGTGCCATCTGCCGCGACAGCAGTCGTAAGGTCAATCCGGAAGCGGACGTCGTCGCCGTCGGCGGAGAGATTGTATCTTATGAAGAATATATTTATCTCATGCTCTATAAGCCTGCCGGCGTCGTGTCGGCTACGGAAGACAACGTGTCGCAGACGGTCTTGGATCTCCTGCCGCGCCGGTATCAGGGAAGCCGCCTGTTTCCCGTCGGCCGGTTGGATAAAGATACGACGGGCCTCTTGTTTTTGACCAATGACGGAACCTGGGCCCATGGCATTACGTCGCCGAAGAAACATCAGCCCAAACGCTATGAAGCCGTCGTCGAAGGCGATATTCCCTCTGATATAGGGGAACGCTTCGCTTCTGGCATCGTCCTTTCTGACGGTCTCGAATGCCTGCCGGCAACTGCGGAAAAGACGGGTGAACACACCATTACCGTCGTCGTTGAAGAGGGGAAATTCCACCAGGTAAAACGCATGTGTGCTGCCGTCGGACTTACGGTGACGGCACTCCATCGCCGATCTATCGGTCCGGTCTTTCTCGACGAAGGGCTGCGCCCCGGTGAGTTTCGTCCGCTCACGGATGACGAACGAGACAGCTTATCGTGATAATGGAGAATATATCCTTTTGATTTTTTTCCTTTTCAGGCAAGATAAAATATGGTATTATAAAATATGATTGAATTAATATAAGGTGATAGTATGATAGAACAACGAATTGCCGATTTGCGTGCCTTCCTCGAAGCACACGATGCCGACGGCGCCATTATCGTTCAGCCCGAAAACCTGCGTTACTTCAGCGGTTTTACCGGCGGCGAAGGGGCCTTGGTCATCGGCCTTGATAAGGCCGTACTGTGGACCGATTCCCGGTATACGGAACAGGCCGCACAGCAGTCGGGCTCGTGGTATGACATCGAAAATCATCAAGGGGCCTTGGCCCGCTCCATACGCCAATCCCTGACGGAGATGGAAATCGGTGTTGCGGCCTACGAAGAAAATTTTCTGACCCATTATTTATATGAAGCCATTGCCGACGGGGCCTTCTGCGGCTTCCTGCCCTGCGATTTGACCCATCTTCGGGCCGTCAAAGAATCGTACGAACTGGAAGCGACGCGCAAAGCAAGTCACATCGCCGACAAGGCCTTTGCTGACCTCTTGCCTTACATCCGGCCCGGCGTTACGGAAAAGGAAATGGCCGCCAGACTTGAAAGCAATATGCTGCTTCTCGGGTCTGAAGAAAAATCTTTTACGACGATCGTCGCCTCTGGCAAGCGCTCGGCCATGCCTCACGGTACAGCCAGCTCTAAGGTCATTGAAAAGGGCGATTTCGTTACCTTTGATTTCGGTGCCGTTTGGGATGGGTATCATTCCGATATTACCCGTACCGTCGTTGTCGGCAAGGCGACAGAGGCCCAAAAGGATTTCTACAATCTCATCTTAGAGGGGCAGCAGATGGGCGTATCGCTGGTAAGAGCGGGGAGTTCCTGCCGAGCCATTGACTATGCCGTTCGCAATTATTTTGCCCGCTATCACGTCAGTCAATATTTTACGCATTCCCTGGGACATGGGACGGGGCTTGAAATTCATGAACAGCCGGTGCTGTCACCCCGCTCGACCGGTGTCTTACAAGAGAATATGATAGTCACGGTCGAACCGGGACTGTACATAGAAGGCAAGTTTGGCGTCCGCATTGAGGATTCCGTTGCCGTAACAGCCGACGGCTGTGAAATTTTAACCAAAACACCCAAAGAATTGATGGAGCTGTTATAGGAGGAGTTTAGACATGATTACAAGTAATGATTTCAGACCAGGCGTAACGATTGAAATCGACGGCCAGGTATGGCAGGTTGTTGAATTTCAGCATGTAAAACCGGGTAAGGGCGCTGCCTTCGTACGCGCTAAGATTAAAAACCTCGAAACCGGTGCCGTTATCGAACGCACATGGAATGCCGGCGAAAAGGTTCAGGACGGCCACGTCGACCGCCGCCAGATGCAGTACCTTTATGAAAACGAAGGCATGTACTGTTTCATGGATAATGAAACATATGAACAGATTGAATTGAACAAAGACGCCTTGGGTGATGCAGCTAACTTCCTCAAAGAAGAAATGAATGTATCGGTCATGATGTTCAAAGGCAAGGTCATCGGCATCGATCTGCCGGCTTCCGTTGAACTCAAAGTTATCGAAACCGACCCCGGCGTCCGTGGTGATACAGCTACCGGCGGCAGCAAACCGGCCACGCTTGAAACGGGTTATGTCGTCAAAGTACCGCTCTTTATCAATGAAGGCGAAGTTCTCCAAATCGATACGAGAACCGGCCAGTATATCGGCAGAGCTTAAGGTTAACGGATTACCGTGTTAGCCGCTAGCATAGGGTATTCAAGGGGCTTCGCGCGTGCGACAGCCCCTTTTTTTGGATGAAAGAGGTGATGTCCATGGAAACGACAGAAGTCAATGAATGGGGGAGTATTCACATTTCCCAACAAGTCATTGCCGCCATTGCTTCGCTGACGGCGGCCAAGGTTCCGTCAGTCGCTGCTTTAGGAACGAATATTGCCGATGCGGCGGCTGAAAAACTGGGCCGGACACGGCCTAATCACGGTGTCGATGTCTCCATTGACGGAAAGGTGATTGAGTTGACCGTCCGGCTGCTCATCCGCTATGGCTGCCGCATCCCGGACGTCGCCTTGGAAGTCCAAAAGACGGTCAAAGACGCCGTTGAAAAGGCGACGGCCTGCCCTGTTGCGGCCGTTCACATCATCGTCCAGCAAGTGGTTTTCGAGGAGGCCGGTCAAGATGGATGACAATCAGGACTTTGCTTATGCCGTCAGTGATAAGGCCCTGCGCAACATTGCCGAAACGGCGGCCAAAGACGTGGACGGCGTCACGGCCGTGACCCGCTGCAGTGTTTCCGTAAAAGACGGCAGTGTCGCCCTTCGCTTGGGCATCCGCGCTGTCTACGGTGTTAACCTGCATGAGCTGGCTCTCGCCATCCAAAAGCGTACCGCCGGAGCTGTGCAGGATATGGCCGACCCGAAAGGCCTTGATATTTCTGTTACTATAGAAGATTTGGTACTGCCGCCGGCAGATTAGTTACCAACAGGAGGTTTTTTGTGAGCAGACATAAAGCGCGCCAAGAGGCGCTCGAACTCTTATATTCCCGTGAATTTCACGAAGAAAACGACATTCAGTACCACGAACATGAAATCATGGAAAGCGATTTCATCACGACGGATATGCTGACTGAAGACGGTCCGGAACTCAGCGAATCGGAACGGCATACGTACAGCAAGTACCTCGTCGAAACGACGACGGCTCATCGCGCTGAATTGGACGACATCATCCGTCCCTTCGTCAAAGGCTGGGAAATTGAACGGATGAACCGCATCGACCGCAATATTTTGCGCTTGGCTCTGTGCGAACTGGTCTACCCGAAAGAAACGTTGGCGCCGTCCATTGTACTCAATGAAGCCATTATCCTGGCCAAGGAATTCAGCGGCGATAAGTCGGCGAAATTCGTCAACGGCATCCTCGGCGCTTACGTAAGGTCGAAAGACTGATGGATACCTATCTCGGTATCGATACCAGCTGCTATACGACGTCCCTGTGCCTGGTCGATGAAACCTATGGCGTCGCTGCTGATGAACGGATCATCCTGACGGTTCCCAAAGGCGGCCGCGGCCTGTCCCAGTCGAACATGGTCTATCAGCATACGCGCAACCTGCCGGTTCTCTTTGAACGGGCGGCAGCAGTACTGAAGACGCGCCGGATTCGGGCTATTGCCGTGACCGACCAGCCGCGGCGCCGGGACGACTCGTATATGCCGGCTTTTTTGGCAGGCCTCGGGTATGCCCGGGCTCTCTCGGCCGTCTTACAGGTACCCTTATACCGCTTGAGCCATCAGGAAAATCATTTGCTGGCTGTTCTTCGCGGTTTGGGGAAAATCGAAAAAGAGCCTTTTTACGGGATTCATCTCTCCGGCGGTACGACGGAGCTCGTTCGGGCCGTTGCCGACGATAAAGGCCTTGACATCACCCGCATCGGCGGTACGAGCGACATCAGCGCCGGCCAGTTCATCGACCGCATGGGCGTCGCCATGAATCTGCCATTTCCGGCCGGTGTCCACGTCGATAAGATGGCACAGTCGTTTTCGGGAACCCTCAAAGGAGCCTCGGTCTTTTTTAAAGACGGTGAAGTCAGTTTTTCCGGTCCCGAATCACAGGGTCAGCGGTTTTTAAAGGAAGGGGACGCCGATATACCTCGACTCTGCCGCTGGACGCTGGCGACGGTTTGGAGGGGCCTTCATCGCCTCCTCGATTACGCCGTCTCTGATGGCATGACCCACCTCGTCGCGGCCGGCGGCGTCATGTCCAATGCCTATCTGCGTCAAGAACTGGGCACATACTGCCAAAAAAAGCACATCCGACTCGACCTTGCCGAGGACGGATTCAATGCCGATAATGCTTCGGGAGCTGCTTTTTGGGCGGCCCTACAGGAAGGGAAGAAATGATGAAATATGCATCGGTTACGGACGTCGTCCGCCGCATTAAAGAGGATATACAGAAGGATTACCGACTGCAGAGCATTGCCATGGAAGGCAACGTCATCGGTTTGAAGCAGGCATCTAACGGCCATTATTATATGAATATCCGCGATGAAGCCTGTTCTCTACGAGCTATTGTCTTTCGCAGTCGGGTTACAGCTGCCGTAAGGGCCCTGCGCGAAGGGGATCACGTCGTCGTCATCGGCGCCGTCAACGTCTATGAAAAAGGCGGCGCCCTGTCTTTTATCATTGAACAGCTCTTTTCCCAGGGGACGGGATCCCTCCAGGCCCAGTACGAACAGATTAAGAAAGACCTGGAGGCCAAGGGCTATTTCGACAGTTCCCATAAAAAAGAACTGCCTCGCTTTCCCTGGCGCATCGGGGTCCTGACCTCGGCGACCGGTGCCGTTCTCCATGATATCCGCCGCATTGCCGGAGAAAGAAATCCTTTTGCCGACATCGTCCTCCGACCCATCCCCGTCCAGGGCGAAGGCGTCGATAAGACCATTGCCGCCGCCATCGATGAGATGGGCAAGAGAAAAGACTTGGACATTCTCATCGTCGGCCGCGGCGGCGGATCTATGGAAGACCTGTGGTGCTTCAACAGCCCGGCTGTCGTAAAGGCCATCTATGGGGCTAAGGTACCGGTTATTACGGCTATCGGTCATGAAACGGATACGACCTTGGCCGACTATGCCGCCGACGTACGGGCGGCGACACCGACCCATGCGGCAGAACTGGCTTTTTTTGATTTTGAGGAAGCCCAGCTCGACTTAGCCGCCTTGGCGGAACGGGCGTATGACATCATCGTGCGGCGTATCGACAGTGAAAAGCGCCGTGTCGACGCCGCGGCCGGCCGGCTTAACCTGCCGCACTATGAACGCTTTTTGGAAATGAAAAAGGCTCAATTGGCCTTGCTCATGGAAGGGGCCGGCCATCAGTGGCAGCGGCAGCTCGAACAAGGACAGAGTAGACTTCTGGCCTTAAAAGGCCGCCTGGACGGCCTGAATCCGGAAAACCTCGTGCGCCGCGGCTACGGCCAGCTCGTACAGGACGGAAAAATCATTACCGCCATCGACAGCGTAGTCGCCGACAAACCCCTTGAAATACAGCTCGTCGACGGTACGATTGTGACAGACGTGAAAGAGGTGAAGCGATATGGCAAGAACGACGGATAAACTGAAAAATTTTGAAAGCAATTACGAGAAACTGGAACAGCTCGTCCGCGACCTCGAAGCGCCGGATTTGACGCTGAAACAGTCCCTCGATTTATATGAAAAGGCCGTTAAATTGTCCAAGGACTGTGAAGACGCCTTGGATTATGCCCGCCAGAAAGCAGCGGCCATGGTCGATAAAGGCGACGAAACGGCTGATGTGGCAGAAGGAGTGCTGGACTTATGATGTTTAAAGACTATTTGAACGATAAAAAGAATCATATCGAAACAGTCCTTAAACAGCTTCTTCAGACGAAGCAGCCCCAGTTTGGGACCTTGTATGAATCGATGAATTACAGCCTCATGGCCGGCGGCAAAAGGATCCGCCCGGTTCTCATGTTGGCGACGATCGAAGCCTTGGGGCATGATGCGGCGCCTTATACGGAAATGGCCTGTGCCCTGGAATGTATCCATACCTATTCTTTGATTCACGACGATTTGCCCTGCATGGATAACGATGATCTGCGCCGGGGCAAACCGACGAATCACGTTATATACGGGCCGGGCATTGCCACTCTCGCCGGTGACGGCCTCTTGACCTTTGCCTTTGAACTCCTGGCTCGTCAGAAGGACATGGATCCGGATAAGCTGAACCGCTGTATTGCCGTCATTGCCGAGGCAGCCGGTCCTTCCGGCATGGTCGGCGGTCAGGCCTTTGACCTGGCGTCAGACGGCAAGATGGAAATCGGTCGGGAAGGGATGGAACTCCTCCATCGTTCTAAGACGGGAGTCATCTTCAAAGCGGCCATCGATATGGCTGCCATCGTTTCTGAGGCCGAACCGGCCGTCCGAAAGGCCCTCGATGAATACGCGACCTATATGGGACTGACCTTCCAGATTACCGATGATATCCTCGATGTCGTCGGCGACGAAGCCCTTTTGGGAAAACCCGTCGGCAGCGACCTTAAAAACGACAAGGCGACGTATGTCACCATCTTTTCCCTCGAAGAAGCGCGGAAAATGGCGCGCGATGCGGCTGATAAAGCCGTTATGGCCCTTGAACCCTTAGGGGACAAGGCTTGGTTCCTGAAGGAACTCGTCGAACACCTGCTGACCCGGGTCCATTAATGATAGGAGAGGTAAGATCGTATGCAGCATAAAGAAAGACTGGACGTACTCCTCGTCAACCGCGGCTTGTCTGAAAGTCGGGAAAAAGCCAAGGCTACCATCATGGCCGGCCTGGTTTTCGTTGACAATCAGCGCGTCGATAAGGCCGGTACCAAACTGTCCGACGACGTAGAAATCACCGTCAAAGGCAATCCCATTCCCTACGTCGGCCGCGGCGGCCTGAAATTAGAAAAAGCGATGGAAATATTTCCCATCGACCTTACGGGAAAGACGATGATGGATATCGGCGCCTCGACAGGCGGCTTTACAGACTGCGCCCTTCAGCGCGGCGCCGTGAAAGTCTTTGCCGTCGACGTCGGCTACGGTCAGTTGGCTTGGAAACTCAGGACCGATGAGCGCGTTGTCAATATGGAAAGGACCAATATCCGCAACGTCACCGTCTCCGATATCGGCGAGCCCGTGGACTTCATTTCCATCGACGTCTCCTTTATTTCCCTCCTCAAAATCATGCCGGCCGTCGTGCCCCTTCTGGCACCGGGCGGCGTCATGGTATCCCTTATAAAACCTCAGTTTGAAGCCGGGCGGGAACACGTCGGTAAGGGCGGTATCGTCCGCGATATCACCGTCCATCGTGACGTCATCCGCCGCGTTGTCGACGGCATCGCCGAAAACGGGCTGTCGCCGCTGGGGCTCACGTTTTCCCCGATAAAGGGGGCCGACGGCAATATCGAATATCTGTTGTACAGCCGTAAAGATGAACCTTGTCACAACGATATCACCGATGACGTCGTCGAAGATATTGTCGGTAAATCTCATGAAATGTAGGTGATTTCTCATGCGTATCGGTATTTTTCCGAACCTTGTTAAACGCGAAAGCGCAGCGATCGTCAAAGAACTCATCCGGATTTGTGAAGCCCGGGGGCTTGAATACTACTTGCCGGCTTACGTCAGTGAGAGCTGTCAGCCGGCCTATCAGGAAATTGCAGCCGACCATTTCCGGCCGCGAATGACGATTTACGACACCATCGATATCGCCATGGTTCTCGGCGGCGACGGGACGATTCTTAAGATGGCCAATAAATTTGCCTCGGCAGACGTTCCCATTTGCGGCATCAACCTCGGTTCCTTGGGGTTCCTCTATGAAGTCGAAACGCGGAACCTCGAACAGCGTCTGGACGATATCCTGGCCGGAAAATATTTCCTCGAAGAACGGATGATGCTCCATGCCGATCTGTGCTACGAAGACGGTATGATCCAGTCTCTTCCTGATGCCTTAAATGATATCGTCATCGGCCACGGAAATGTCGGCAAATTGATCCGCGTCGACCTCAGCATTAACGGTCATTTTATTCAGCAGTATCCCGGTGACGGCCTCATCGTATCGACGGCGACGGGCAGCACGGGTTATACGTTTTCGAGCGGCGGCCCCATTGCAGCGCCGAGCGTGCCCTGCATCATGGTAACGCCAATCTGTCCGCATCTGCTCCTGAAAGTACCCCTGGTCCTGCGCGACGATGATCAGATTTCCGTTACCTCGGCCCACAGCCGCAACAGCGTCCGCGTCTCCGTTGACGGCGTGATGGATCAGGAACTGATGGGCAATATGACCCTTGAAATCCGAAAAGCCGATCACGTACTGAAACTGATTCGTTTTAACCAAAATTATTTTTATAGTAATTTATTTACTAAGATGATGGGAAATGATTGATATGTATCCATTCCGCAATGCCGTTACGGTATCGCACATGCTCCTCGATCCCTATGTCCGCCGGGCCGGAGTGATTGTCGATATGACCTGTGGGAACGGATATGATACGGCTTTTTTGGCAAAACTCATGCCGGCCGATGCCGTCCTCTATGCCTTTGATATACAGCCCTGTGCCATTGAACGGACAAAACAGCGGCTTCTGGAAGAAAAGCTGACCGACCGCGATGTCCGCTGCCAGTGTGGCTCTCATGACGAACTCTTGGAAACGGTCCCTGACGGCATCGATGTCATGGTATTCAATTTGGGCTATTTGCCGTCCGGAGACCACCGTATCCATACGGATTATGAAATAACACTAAGGGCTCTAAAAATAGGCTTGAATAAAATTGCGATAAATGGGATAATTATAATAGCAGCTTATCCCGGTACTGAGGCCGGCGCTCAGGAAGAAAGAGCGCTGCAGTCATTTTTGAAGGACGTACCCCAAGGGGCCTTTCACGTCTCGTCGTGGAAACCCGTCAATGAGGTCCACTGTCCGCCCTTATTATATGTCGTACAGAAGAGAGGGAAAGGTCATTATGAAAAGATTTCGCTACACAAAGATTAAAGAGATTGTCCAGTCCAGACCGATTGAAACACAGGAGGAATTAGCTAAGGCACTGCAGGAAGAAGGCATTGAAGTCACCCAGGCGACGGTGTCCCGTGATATCAAGGAACTGATGCTGATCAAGGTCCCGACCAGTGACGGCCATTATCGCTATGCTTTGTCGCCGGAACAGAACATGCTCATGTCCAAGAACCGCATGGCCCGTCTCTTCCAGGACTCCATCGTCCGCGTCGATTCGGCTTACAATCAGATCATCGTCCACACCCTGCCGGGATCGGCCAACCACATTGCCGCTGCTATGGACCATGCCCGCTGGGAAAACGTCATCGGTACCTTAGCCGGCGACGACACGGTCCTGCTCATTGTGAAAGACACGGAAACAGTTCCTAAATTGATTAAATTGATCGTATCGTTGATGAAGGAATGAGGTTCTTATGCTGCAGTCCCTGCACATTCATAACTTTGCGCTGATTGAAGACCTGCATTTGGACTTAGAGGACGGAGTGACGATTTTTACCGGCGAAACAGGGGCCGGCAAATCGATCCTCCTCGACGCCATCGGTATGTTGGCCGGAAAACGGGCGTCGGCCTCCTTCGTCCGCCACGGCACCGAGGGCTTTCTCGTCGAAGGCTCGTTCTTTTTTGCCGATATGCCTGCCGAATTGGCAGCCCTTTTGGCAGATAATCACATCGAAGTTGACGAGGGACAGCTCATCATTTCCCGGCAGTTCCAGCGCAGCGGAAGGGGGACCATTCTGGTTAACGGCACCTTGGTGCCGACGGCGGTCCTGCGCCGCGTAGGCGATTATCTTCTCGATATTCACGGCCAGTTCGACAACAGCCTCATCTTTAATCCTGCTTATCACGTCGCCATTTTAGACGGTCTCAATGACGACGTCCGTAAGGCCAGAGAAACGTATGACGAGCTCTATGTCACGTGGCATAAAACGGAAGGGGCCATCAAGGCCCTGCGCCGCGATGAAGGCGAAAAGGCTCGGATGCTCAGTATCTTGGCCTTTCAAATCAAAGAAATCGAAGGGGCGGAGTTAAAGGAAGGCGAAGACGACGAGCTTGAAGGGAAGATCAATAAGGCGTCCCATGCGGAACACCTGAAGGATAATCTGCGGGATGCCATCTTTGCGTTAGAAGGCGGCGAGCGTCAGACCGGGGCTATCGAACAGTTAGAGACGATTCACCGCAGCCTCGAGAAGGCTTCGACCTACGACGATACCTTCAGCGCCTTGTCGGGAAAGGTCGAAACCTTGTCCTATGAGATCGAAGATATCCACGATGCTCTTCTTCGCTATGCTGATTCCTTCGACTTCGACGAGCACGCTTTGGACGCCATGCAGTCCCGCATGGCAGCCATTGAAAAATTAAAGCGCAAATACGGCGTCACCGTAGCTGACATTTTGCAGTTTTTGGCCAAAGCCAAGGAAGACTATGAACGCCTGGACCAGTCGGAAAGCCACTTGGCAAAACTCGAGGCGCAGCTGGCGAAAGAAGCGGAGGCTGTACGGCATCAGGCAGGGGTTTTACTGGATTTGCGCCATAAAGCCGATGCCCGGTTCAGCAAGGTCATGACTGAGACCTTAAACAAGCTCGGTATGCCCAATAGCCGCATTGCCTTCCACATAGAGCCTATGAAGGAAATTTCACCGGACGGTGCTTCCGGCATTGAACTTTATTTTTCGGCCAATACGGGGGAAGCTATGCAGCCCTTGGCAAAAATTGCCTCCGGCGGTGAAGTCTCGCGTATTGCCTTGGCCTTGAAGACGACCGGGTCCGGCCAGGAGGCCGATAAGACCATGATTTTCGATGAAATTGACGTCGGCATCAGCGGTCAGACGGGCCTTCAGGTCGCCGACCATATCCGGAAACTCGCCGGTCGAGGACAGATTTTCTGTATTACCCACTTGCCGCAGACGGCGGCCATTGCCGACCACCATTTCTTCATCTATAAGAAGGAAGCCGACGGTCGGACGGTCACCCAGGTACGCAGCCTTTCTGACGGTGAACACGTCCTTGAAATCGCTCGCATGTTTGCCGGCAACGATACGACAAAAGCCAGTATTGAAGCGGCCAGACAGATCGTACAACAGGTGAAGGGATCGTAAGGCAGCCTTCGAAGTGACAGATACAGGTTGACGAATGTCCGCGATAGGTATATAGTTAAAGATAATTTTAAAATAAAAATACGCTATCAAATCATAAAACTACAGGGGGAATCAATATGCTTCGTGTATTAGTCAATGGGGCAGACGGCCGCATGGGAAGCCAGGTCGTCAAAGCCGTCTTTGAAGATCCGGAACTGACCGTTGCCGGCGGTGTCAGTATCGACCACGTCGGGGAAGACGTCGGCGAAGTCGCAGGTATCGGTCATTTAGGCCTTGCCATCGAAGGCGATTTTGCCAAGGCCCTTGACGATATTAAGCCGGACGTCGTCGTCGATTTTACGACGCCTGCCGTCATTTTTAAAAATGCTAAAACCTGCATAGCTCACGGCATCAACATGGTCGTCGGTACGACGGGACTTACGGCCGAACAGCGCCATGAGCTCCATGCCCTGGCTTTGGAAAAGAAGACCAGTATCTTCATTGCACCGAACTTTTCCATCGGTGCCGTTTTGATGATGAAGTTGTCGACGGAAGTCGCGCCCTATCTGCCGGACGTTGAAATCATCGAGCTCCACCACAACAATAAACTCGATGCTCCGTCGGGGACGGCTATCATGACGGCTGACAAAATCGATGAAGCGCGGAAAGCTGCCGGTGCTCAGCCGGCTCCGGACAAGACCCATGAAAGCCTGGACGGGGCCCGCGGTGCCTCTGTTGCCGGCATTCCCATTCACAGTGTCCGTCTGCCGGGATACGTAGCCCACCAGCAGGTCCTCTTCGGGGGATACGGCGAATTACTGACGCTTCGTCACGATTCGATCGACCGTAAATCTTTCATGCCCGGCGTCATCTTAGCCGTTAAGAAAGTAAGCTCCCGTCCGGGACTCGTCTTCGGGCTGGAAAACTATTTATAAATAAAGAACCATGAGGAAAGGAAGTTTGTTATGACGAAAGAACCGGTAGTAGCGATTTTAGGTGCCACAGGTGCCGTAGGCCAAGAATTTATCCGCCTGATTGAAGAACGAAAATTCCCGTACAGCCAATTGAAGTTGTTGGCATCCCACCGTTCGGCCGGCAAGAAATTGACGGTCAATGGCAAGGAATATACCGTTGAAGAAGCCAAGCCGGAATCCTTCGATGGGGTAGATATCGGACTCTTTGCCGGCGGCTCGGTCAGTAAAGAACTGGGACCGGAAGCGGCGAAACGCGGCTGCGTCGTCATTGACAACTCCAGCACTTTCCGCATGGATCCCGACGTCCCCTTGGTCGTTCCCGAAGTCAATCCGGATGATATCGCCCTTCATAAGGGCATCATTGCCAATCCGAACTGTTCGACGATTATCATGCTCATGGCTTTGAAACCCATTCATGATCTGTCGCCCATCAAACGGATCATCGTCAGCACCTATCAGGCTGTGTCCGGTGCCGGGAAAGAAGGGCTCGACGAATTGCGCGAAGAAACGGAAGCTTTCTTAGCCGGTCGGGAGATGGAACCGAAAATCCTGCCCAGCAAGAGCCTGCCGAAGCACTATCCCATTGCCTTTAATCTCATTCCGCAAATCGATAAGTTTGTAGAAGACGATTATACCAAGGAAGAAATGAAGATGGTCAACGAAACGCACAAGATGCTTCATGACGACTCTATTGCCATTACGGCGACGACGGTCCGCGTGCCTGTTTTCCGCAGCCATGCCGAATCGATTTATGTAGAAACGGCTGATGAATTGACCGTCGATGCCATTCGTAAAGCCATCGATGCCTTCCCGGGCGCTCAGGTTCAGGACGATCCGGCAGCGATGGAATATCCTATGCCTTTATTTACGTCGGAAAAATACGACTGCTACGTCGGCCGTATTCGCAAAGATTTATACAATCCGAAGGCGGTCAACCTCTGGGTTTCCGGCGACCAGATCCGCAAGGGTGCAGCCCTCAACGCCCTGCAGATTGCCGAATATATGCTGGATTACGATATGATTCACTGAGATCACGATGGGAGATGAATCTTTATGTTAACCTTTCCGAATATCATCATTGCCATGATAACGCCTTTCAATCAGGACGGTTCCGTCAATTATGAAGCTGCTGTCGAACTGGCTAAGAAGTATGCCGACGAAGGTTCGGGCATCCTCCTTGGTGCTACGACCGGTGAAGGAGCCGTCATGACCGAAGAAGAAAAGCTCAAGCTTTTTAAAGTCGTTGCTGACGAATTGAAGGGCAAGACCCTTATCATGGGCAATGTCGGTACCAATAATACGGCTGAGTCCATTGCCATCGCTAAAAAGGCCGAAGCCACCGGTGTCGATCTCTTGCTGTGCATCGTACCGTATTACAATAAACCGAACCAGGACGGCTGTTACGCCCACTTTGCAGCCATCGCCAAGGCGACGTCCCTGCCGTTTTTCATCTACAACGTACCGGGCCGTACCGGCGGCAGTATCGAACCGGAAACGGTCTGCCGACTGGCTCGTGACTATGACAACATCATCGGCCTCAAAGACGCCAGCGCCAGCCTCGACTTCGCCGGTTACGTCGCTGCCAATGCTCCGGAAGGCTTCCACCTTTACAGCGGCGAAGACAATTTGACCCTGCCTATCGTTGCTGTCGGCGGCGAAGGTGTCATCACCGTTGCCGGCCACGTCATCGGGAAGGAAATGGACGCCATGATTCAGGCCTATAAAGACGGCGACGTCAAAAAGGCCGCTGCCCTTCATCAGAAATACCTGCCCTTCATGAAAGGCGTCTTCTGCACGGTCAGCCCGGTTCCCATTAAGACCATGGTCAATATGCTCGGTTTTCCCGCCGGCCCCCTTCGCCTGCCTTTAGTCGAAGCCAATCCGGAAATCCGCGAAAAATGCCAGCAGTACTTGAAAGATATCGGAAAATTATAAGTATCTTCGATCCCTTCGCTTCGTGCGGAGGGATTTTTTTGACTGTTTTTCTGTGAAAAGGGTATAAAAAAAGCTCACACAAAATGTGTGAGCTTTTTTCTGTGGTGACCCGGTAGGGATTCGAACCCTAGACCTACTGATTCGTAGTCAGTCACTCTATCCAGCTGAGCTACCGAGTCATATCTTGTCGTTCCTGACGACTTATATATAATAACAAAAAAAGAGGAACTTGTCAATGTATTTTCGAAAAAAGCTCTTCGTTTTTTTACTGAAACGGTCCCGCTTACCGCAGCCGCCCCGTAAGCCGGGGACACGTAGGGGGGGCAAAGCGGCGAAACTTTCTTTATGAAAAGGTATCTTTTATCAGGCGAGTAAATAATTCCATGGCCGGACTGATCCATTTCTTGCGGTTATACCCGCAGGCGGCTGAAATGCGGGCGTCGGTCAGTTCCGTCTTGATTTCTGCCAGTTCGCCGCGCTTTACATCTTCTTCGACGGCAAAGGTCGGCAGGTAGGAGATGCCGACGCTGCTTTTCACCAGATTTTTAATGGTCGGAATGCTCCACAATTCGATGGTATGGTCGAGGACGATGGATTTTCGCTGCAGGTACTGTTCGAAGATCTGGCGAAAGACGCAGGTCGGTTCGTTGATGATCAGCGGTAGGGGAATGTTCTGCTTGGGCGTGATAAAATCGGGATATTCTTCTTTTATGTCCGGGGAGGCCACTAGGGTCATGGGATAATTTCCGAAAGAGGACACGATCAGGTTGTCGCCGAAGCCGCCGACATTTTCATAAAATACGCCGATATCGAGGGTGCCGTCCAAGAGCTCATTGCGTATATCGTAGCAATTCATGGACTGCAAATAAAGCCGGGTATTGGGGGCCAGGTCATGGAATCTTTTTAGGACCGGCGACAGTTTGTAACAGAGCAGAGTTTCGCCGACGCCGACCCGTAAGATGCCCTTATATTCCGACAAATCATTCTCAAAGCAACGGAGCTTTGCGACGGACGTGAGGACGTCGGTCACATAGGGATACAGCTGTTCACCGGCCTTGGTCAGCTGCATCCGCCGTCCCATCCGTTCAAAGAGTTTGACGGACAATTCCTGCTCCAACTGTCCGACTTGGAAGGTAATCGTCGATTGGGTGTAGTTGAGTTTTTCCGCCGCCTTGGTAAAGCCGCCTTCTTCCACGATGGTTTTGAAGGTTTGTAAATATTTTAAGTCCATAAGTGCCTCATAATAGTTCAAAATAAATGAAGTGTAAAATTAAAAACATTGATTTTATTTAAGTATTTGTTGATGCTATACTAACAGAGAAATATAAAACTGTCAATGAGGGAGTCCTATGCGTATCTTACACACAACACCAATCTTACAGAAACCCGGCTCACTGCTTCAGAGCCTTGTCCTGGTCATCGCCGCCTGCATCGTCCACGGCGTGATGCAGGGCGTCCACGACAATTACGGCATCATGATGACCGGGCTCATTCCCTATACGGGCATCGACTACGTGACCATCAGTTTTGCTATCGGCGTAGGTGCCCTGGTCTATGGACTGGCCCAGCCCTTTCTCGGCATCCTGGCCTTGAGACGATCTCCGGTCTTCGTCATTCTGGTAGGGATTCTTTTTACCGTCGTCGGCTTGGCGGCGACGCCCTTATGTACGAGCCCTTGGACGCTGGTCTTATTTTTTGGTCTCATCCTGCCCTTTGGCACGACGGGCCTCTGCTTTGGCATCATCATGGGCGCTATTACGCCGATGTTGGGAGAGAAACGGGCGGCTGTCGTCTCAGGCCTCGTTCAGGCCAGTGCCGGCATTGGCGACGCCTTCATGTCTCCGGCTTTGAATCTGGCCATTTCAACCTTTGATATCGCCTTTGCCATGAGGGCTTTGACCGTTCCCTTTTTACTGATGATTCCCATTGCTGTCTGGATGCACTCTATCGGCAAAAAGGAAACTCAACGAGAAGAGGCCGTTCACGAAGGGAAGGGGACTTCGAAAGTGTCCCTCATTCCCCTGCTGAAATTTGCCCTAAAAGACCGGGACTATCGCTTAATCGTCATAGGCTTTGCGACCTGCGGCTTTAACATGTCCATCATTGAAAGCCATCTATTTTCACAGTATCTGTCCTATGGCATCGACGGCAGCACGGCGTCGCTGACACTGACCGTCTACGGTATCGCCACCATGATCGGTGCCGCCGGGACAGGCTTTCTCGGGGCGGCTTTCAAGATGAAGAACGTCCTGGCCGGAGTCTATGCCGTGCGGGTCGGGATTTCCCTAGCCTTTCTGCTTCTTCCCAAATCGGTGGCCTTTGCCTTTGCCGCCACGGCCTTACTGGGGCTCTCAGGAGATGCCACGGTGCCGCCGACGTCGGGCATCATCAGTAAAAAGTTCGGCTCGAAAAACATGGCCGTCTTGTATGGATTTACCTTGATCGGCCATCAGATAGGTGCCTTTTTCAGCGCCTATCTCGGCGGCCTTTTCGTAGATATCGGCTGGGGCTACAGTCCTCTTTGGATGGTCAACTTCTGCTTGGCCGCTATGGCGGCAACGGCCAGTTTCCGCATCCGTAATGAAAACGAAAGAAAAGAATATGTAGGGGAAATCTAAGGTATTTTGACGGCAAGTCGAAAGCATAAAGCCGGAGCCTTGTGAATCTGATGTTCACAAGGCTCCGGCTTTGTATAGAATCTTTTTCGTTTTACTTTCTCAGGTTCGGCGTGCAGTCGATGATGATCGTGTCTGCTTGTTTCATAACCGTGAAATTGCCCTTCGTCGAGGAGAAGGCTTTTTCCAGCGTATCGCTGTGCCATTTTTGGACGGTCATGGTTGTACCGCCAACATTTTTCGAAGACGATGACTGTTTCTGGGCATCTTCCGGCAAGAGGTCGCTGATATTCAGGTCTTCGCCGTCTTTTAAGGCAATGGTAACCGTAACGGCCCGGCCGTTTTCAAAGACGACCTGGTAGCGGCCGTTGTGGAAGACGCGAATCGTATCACCCTGGGAATAGGGGTGGCCCCATTCGTCTTCCCAAGCCTTTTGCGTATCGCCGATGGTCGGCAAGGTGGCGACCGCCTTTTCTTTCGATTCAGTCTGGCTCTTCGTATCCTGATTGGATTTCGTATCCTTCGACTGCTGCTGCGTTTGGGTCTGTTCTTTTTGCTGGGAGTCCGTCGGCACGGCCGTCGAACATCCGGCAGTCAAAAGGGTAACTAACATGAGAACAATAGCAAGATAACGTTTCATAATAAACCTCCCGTTCATTAGCGGCGGCGGAGGTTGTCTCCGCCCTTATGGCGCTGTTTGTGGCGCTTGTTTCGAGTTGTTTGATAGGTGCTGGCCGGTAACTTGTCGCGATAAGTCTTCTGCCGCTTCGGCGGGGTGCTGCTGGCTTTTACTTTGACTTGTCCCGTCAGGGTGTACTTGGTGATCGTGGCCTGGATGTTGTGTTCAATCCGGCGGACCCAATCGACATCGGCTCCGGTGGCAAACATGATGGACAGGCCGTCGCTGCCGGCCCGGCCCGTGCGGCCGATGCGGTGGATGTAGTAGTCGACGTCGTGAGGGACGTCGAAGTTAAAGACGTGGGTAATGCCCTCGATATCGATGCCGCGGGCAGCGATGTCGGTAGCGACCAGAATCTGGGTCTTGGCCTTGGCAAAGTCACGCAGGACCTGGTTGCGTCGGCCTTGGGACATATCGCCGTGGAGTTCGCCGATGTTGAAGCCTTTGGCAATCAGTTTGCCTGCTAAGAGGGATGTCCTCTCCTTTGTATTGCAGAAGACGATGGCAAGGTAGGGATTCATCTCGGTCAGCATTTGGCATAATTTCGGCAGCTTCTGCTCTTCGGTCATCATGTAGATCCGCTGTTCGATATTTTCAAGGGCAATGGTATCGCCTTCGAGAATCTTCAGGACCAGGGGATTCTGCATGTGTTTTTTGGCAAGGCCCTTGATCTTATCGGGGACGGTTGCCGAGAAAAATAGGAGCTGCCGGCGTTTTGGCGTCAGGCCGATGAGGGTATCGACGTCTTCGAGGAACCCCGACTGCAGCATCTGATCGGCTTCGTCGACGATGACCCGGCGGACCCCGCTGAGGTCAAGGGAGTTGCGGCGGCAGTGGTCGAGGAGCCGCCCCGGCGTACCGATGATGACCTGCGGATGGCGATGGAGTTTTTGGAGCTGGTTTTCGATGGTCTTGCCGCCGATGAGGCTTAAGACGTCGACATCAAGGGACGGGGCCAAGGTCGCGGCTACGTCCGCAATTTGGCGGGCCAATTCCCGCGTCGGTGCCAAGATGAGGACCTGCTCGGCGTGGACTTCGGTCCGGATCTGCTGCAGCGACGGCAAGAGGAAGGCCAGGGTCTTGCCGGTACCGGTTTGAGCCTGAGCCAGTATATCCCGGCCTTTGAACAGGGCCGGGATGGCTTGTGATTGAACGGCCGTCGGTTCGTCGATTCCCTGCTTGTGGAGAAGCTCGGAAAGGTCCGACGTCAGGCCGAGAGATTGAAAATTTTTTGTCATATCGTGCCCTTTCTCTATAGGTGCTAACAAAGTGCTTACTAACTATTATTATTACACAAAGCCCTTGTTTGCGCAAACTTTTCTTTCCTTTGGGGATATGGTATACTAAAGTGATTTCGTTTGCATTGTTTTAGGAGGTCTTGCATAAATGAGTTGGTGGCGCGATATTTTGCGGCAGTCTGTTTTCATGTGTATTTTTATCGTCCTCATTCCCATTGGAGCCTATACGATTCACAGCGGTTCCAGTGCTATTGTGGCCGTCGTCAGTTATCTTTTCCTGTCTCTCGTCGTTCCTACGGCCTACGTCGGGACGGCGGATGCCGTATTTGGCGTGGGAAATGGCCGTATTCGCCGCTGGGTCGTCGTCTTGGTCTGGCTCTTCATGCTGGCCCTTAAAGTGGCCGTCAAGGTCTATCTGGGCAGTTACTGGAAGGCGGCGCCATTTTGGGAATGGCCGACTTTCGGTCGTGATATTGTCTTTATTCTTGCCATGTATGCTGAAATGAGCCTGGTCATGCTCGTATCCTATGGGCTGTCTTCTTTGATGCCGGGTCGAAAGGCGGTGGGATGATGCGTGTTGAATGGAAACAGAAGGGGTACGACTGGCTCAGGGCTGTTCTTTGGGCGTCCTGCGGCATCCTGCCGATTCCCTTCGGAGCCTTTGCGTCGGGAAAGCCTTATATTGCCGCCGCGTCGATCCTCGTCTTTTTTATCCTGTCCTTTGCCGTCCCCTTGTGGCTTGGCTATCGCCGTCGTAAGGCGGGACGATACGATGACTATGCCTCTTCCGGGGCGACTTTCTATGGCGGCGCCGTTGCCCTCATCGTCGCCGTGGGCCTCTTAAACGGTCTGATCGGATCGTCTCTTTGGCATTCCTATTGGGGAATGGTATTCCTGTTCACCTTGTGGATGTTTTTGACCATTGCGGCTCAGTACGGGGCTGCGAAAGGGGTTGATTTTTGGCATGCTCGGCTGCGGCGATACTGGTATTCCCAGTTCCTTGACCCCATCTTATTCAGCCTGCCCCTTCCTTGTGCCGTCCTGGGGATGTTTCTCTTTCCGTCTTTCAGCGATGAGTCGGCCTCAGTGAGCCTCTTCATCGGTATTATGGCCATCATGGGCTTTTGTTTCTTAGCCATTAGCATCTTCGTCATCGCCACCTTTGCCTTTTATTTCTTCCCCTATAAGCGTTACGGCTACAGCCGAAAAGAGAAGATCGTCCATCTCCTTTCCATCGTCGTCATGGTCCTCCTGTGGGTCATGGTCCAAAATCTCTTATTCAATAGCGATATTCAGGTCTTCGGATATATCTTCAAGGCCATGCCGATTTTGCAGAATAATCCCTTAGTCTTCGTGACGCCTTTTCTGTTGTCGTCCCTGGTCATCATCGGCTGTGTGGCTCTTCGCAATGTCGTCGTTGAAACCTTATCCTGAAACAACTCCATATAAGATAATCCTCATGAGAGAGCTGTGTAATCTCATGGGGATTTTTTTGATACGCCGATAGGGGAAACGGATGGAAAATGAATCTATATTATGATATAATTAGATACAAATTTTTGTTAGGAGGTGCAGCCACGTGAAAACGATTCGATTATTGTATCCGGACTATGTGAGCGGCGGATTGGAGACCTATTATTTTGGAGCCAACCTGATGGCTCATATTTTGCCGGAAAATGAAAACCAGCCCCTGATACGGGTGAACATCCTTCCGCCGACAGGCGAAGAAAAAAAGGTAACCGACGGTATCTATGGGAAAGAAGCAGTTGTAAGCGGGATTGTCGATGCCATGGGTAAAATCGAAGACGCACAGCCCGATAAAATCATCACCATCGGCGGGAACTGCATGGTGTCTCAGGCTCCGTTTGACTATTTGCACGGAAAGTACGGAAACCTTGGCCTTATCTGGATCGATGCCCATCCCGACGTATCCACGACAAAAGACGGCTATCCCAATGCCCATGCCATGGTGTTAGGCTCGTTATTGGGGCAGGGGGATGCAGCCTTGTCCGATTTAATGCAGTCGCCAAAGTTTGATCCCAAAGACCTCCTGTATGTCGGTCTTCAGGACTTACATGACTATCAGCGAAATTTTTTGGATGACATGGGCGTAAGGTATAAAATCCAGACCGAGGAATTTGTGACCGATCAAGAAATTCGCGCCTTTGCCGGAAGATTCGACCATGTCCTGGTCCATTTCGACATCGATGTGCTGGATGAACGGTTTTTCCATGCTACCTATTTTGCCAATCCCGACCTCGTTGGCGATGGTTCTGGCGGCGGAAAAATGACCCTTGAAAAACTGTCAGAGATCCTCCAAACGATCCAGGACTGCTCCGATATTGTCGGTTTTACCATTGCCGAATACCTTCCCTTTGAGGCCTATCGGCTCCATAAGATGTTTTCCAACCTAAAAATCCTTACAGTGTGACGACACGGTGGGATATGAGCTGTCGCCGCTCCCTTATAAAGAGAACCCTCATGAGCAAAATTTCCTTTGCTCATGAGGGTTTTTGCGGCCCCAAAATCGATTACGATGCCTTGATGGATTCTTAGTGGGCTTGGTCTAAATCTTTTCGCATGAGATCGTCTGTCTGCACATCATCTCCCATGACAAAGTGGTGGGTGCTGATTTTATAAAATCCATTGGCTTTGTAGAATTGAAGGGCTTTTTCATTATGCTCCCAAACGCCGAGCCAGACGTATCTTTTCTTTTGCGCCACGGCCATGGCAATAGCTTGTTCCATCAAATAGCGTCCCAGGCCTTGTCCTTGAAATTCTCCGGATACGTAGATCCTTTCGATCTCCAAGGACTCCGGGTCATTGATATCCGTCTGTGACGGTGCTTCATTTACCTTCAGGTAAGCACCTGCCTTTTCGTGGCAGCGCAGGATGAAGAACTTTGAATGATTATTTTCCAATTCCCGGCGAAGCTTTTCCCGGTCAAAGGCCCGGTTCAAATATTCTTCCATATTTTTCGCCGTGTTGACGGCTGCAAAGGTCTCGTAGTACGTTTGAATCGATAGTTTGCGGAGTTCCTCTAAGTCGTTGATGGTACATAATGTTAAGGTCATGTCCATAGTGAATACTCCTATCTGATAGGTAAGCCTTTCCATGATCGAGCAGGGCTGCTGCCGTCGTTGTTTTCGACATGGTGTAACCTATGGTTCTGTTTACGGTCGGTTTTTTGGAAAGGCTGTAAAAAAAAGGAGGCCTCCTGAAGGGGTCTCCTTTTTGATCTGTTCATTTAATTTCGACGATGGTCTGCTTCATAATCGTGAAGCGGACGACGTAGACGAGCCAGCCCAGGAAGGCGGCGAAACTGCCGCTGAGGAAGGTCGTCGCATCGGTCGTTGTCAATGCGTATACGCAGTAGATAATCGATACGCCTGCTAAGAAAATCGAAGTATTTCGATTGCAGACTTTATTGGGAATGTTTTCCTTAGTAAGGATTGTCGTCAAGGCCCCGGCGCAAAGGATGTAGGGGATGACGTTGGTGACGACGGCCAGGTTCGCCAAGAGTTCGAACTGGGCGGCCAAGGTCGGGCTGATAGTCATCAAAGCGAGGACGCTTTGCATGCCTAAGATGCAGAGCATGCCCTTGACGGGGACATCGGCGCTGGTGACTTTGGCAAAAATCTTGGGGAACAAGCCGCGCTGGGCGCTGGTCTTGAAGACGCGGGCCAGGGTGAACTGCCACGACAGGAGAGACCCGGCGCAGGAGAATACCATCAGGCCCATGACTACCTTGCCGGCCGTATCGCCGAGCATGTAGGAAAAGGCCAGGCCGAAAGGTGCGCTCGATGCCAGGATTTCGGCATTGGGAACGATTCCAGCGATGACATTCGTCGAAGCGACGTAGATGACAGCGACGCTGATGGTGCTGACGAAGGTCGCAATGGGTACGGATTTTTTCGGATTTTCCACGGCGTCCATGTTGACGGCTGCCGATTCAAGTCCCAAGAAAGACCACAACGTAAGGGCAATCGAATTTCCGACGGCATCGCCGAGACCCAGGTCATTGGGATTCCACGATGCGAGCCAGGTTGCCGGGCTGAACCAGTGCCAGCCGATGATAGAAATACCGAGAACCGGAATGATAGCGCCCCAGATGGTGATGGCACTCAGCTTGCCCGAATAACGGGAACCGCTGAAGTTAAGGGCAGCTGCAATCCACAATAAAGCGATCGTATATAGACACGTCTGAATCGGCGTAAAGGTTGTCTCAAGGAAACCGGCGCCGTAACCGACTGCCGTGATGGCAATGGCGACGTTTGCAATTACGATGGAAACAGAGTAGGCGTAATTTGCCATAAAATGTCCTATTCGCCCAAAGGCGTATTCGGAGTAACCACCCATACCGCCCGGCTTCGTTGTAAACATGCCACATCGGGCAAAGGCCATGGCGAGGGCTAAAGAGCCAAAAGAGGTAATAATCCAAGAAATGATTGAAATAGTACCGACTTCGGCAAGCTTGGTCGGCAGCATGATGATACCGGCTCCAAGCATGTTGGCAGCAGTGACGAAGGTCAGCTGGACAACAGACATTTTACGACATGTAGTTTTCATTATCAGTCCTTCTTTCGTTTAGAATGCGTATACGGCTAGAAATTTTAGCAAGTTAATTCTATCATTTTTGCAGGGAAAATTAAATAGCTTTTTGAAAAATGCTATATGTATTTAGGGCCCTTTTGACGTCGATTATTCTAAATCTGTATAGAAAATTTTACATACTGTGATAAGGGCCGGGAAGGCTAGGTTTCATCAGCTTTCCCAAGGGGTTGAAAACATGGATTTTCAAAGAACATGAGGCGCTGTTGAGCCTTTGGGAGGCTCTTTGTAAAGAGCTGTCCGAGATGGTTTTTGTCCTGACTTTTTTCTTTTGAAGCGAAGGTTCTTTTTCAAAGAACAAAAATTCACTGAACTTATCCGGATTCAAAGGCAGGCATAATCTGTCATGGGCCTCCCATCGGAATGGCTGCATCAGGGCCGAAAGAGGAGGGGAATCTCTCCTATGGAAATTGCGCGGTCCGCCTCTAAAGGACGAAAAAAGAGGATTCATCTTTGAGCAAGCCTCAGAACCATAAGCCAGTAAAAATGAATCCTCTTTGCGACTGGATAAGTATATCAATATTAGGGTCAGACGTCAATAAGAAATGGGAAGTTTTGAGACAAGAAATGATTTTTTTTTTCGATCGGAAAAAGCACGATAAAAAAGAGTCCCGCACCATCATGCATGCGAGACTCTTTGCAGTTTTTACAAGGGTGATTAGTCGATGTTTTCGACGATGCAGGCCGTACCCTGGCCGCCGCCGATGCACAGCGTAGCCAAGCCGTATTTGCCGCCGACTTCTTTCAAGCCGTAGAGCAAGGTTACGAGGATACGGGCGCCCGATGCGCCGATCGGATGGCCGAGAGCGATAGCGCCGCCGTGGATGTTGACTTTATCCATATCAAAGCCGAGTTCGCGGCAGCAGTATACAGCCTGAGCTGCGAAAGCTTCGTTGGCTTCGACAAGGTCGAGGTCTTTGACTTCAAGACCGGCTTTCGCCAAGGCTTTGCGGGACGAAGGAACCGGACCGGTACCCATGATGGTCGGATCGACACCAGCCGATGCATAGCTTACGATTTTTGCCATCGGTTTGAGACCGAGTTCTTTAGCTTTGTCAGCCGACATGACGACGAAGGCTGCAGCACCGTCGTTGATGCCGGAAGCGTTGCCGGCCGTTACGGTACCGCCTTTTTTGAAGGCCGGTTTCAATTTAGCCAAGCTTTCCATGGTCGTGCCTTCACGCGGGAATTCGTCCGTGTCGATGACGACGTCTTTTTTACGCTGATGGACCGTAACCGGAACGATCTGGGATTTGAAAGCGCCGCTCTTAATAGCTTCGCAGGCTTTTACCTGAGAACGGACGCCCATTTCGTCCTGATCTTCACGGGTAACACCGAATTTTTCAGCTACGTTTTCAGCCGTGATGCCCATGTGGTAGTCGTTGAAAGCATCCCATAAGCCGTCTTTGATCATGGTGTCGACGAGGACGCCGTTGCCCATACGGTAACCGTAACGGCCCTTAGGAACGGCAAAGGGAGCCATGGACATGTTTTCCATGCCGCCGGCTACGATGACGTCTGCGTCACCGGCTTTGATCATCTGAGCTGCCAAGGATACGCAGCGAAGACCGGAACCGCAGACTTTATTGACCGTAAGAGCCGGAACTTCGATGGGCATGCCGGCTTTGATCATAGCCTGACGAGCCGGGTTCTGGCCTTGAGCTGCCTGAAGAACGTTGCCCATGACGACTTCGTCGACGTCTTTGCCTTCGATGCCGGCACGTTTGAGGGCTTCTGCGATAACGACAGCACCTAATTCAACAGCCGGGGTATCTTTGAAACCGCCGCCGAATTTACCGATAGCTGTACGGCAAGCACTTACGATAACTACTTCTTTCATTGGAATCACTCCTTGAGATTTTTTTACGTATGAAATAAATGGGACGCATCGGTATGAGGCGAATGCGCCGCGAAAAGCATCATCATAATGATGATACCAGATAATGATATAATACACCCTCCAAAAGGAAATGTATAGACCACGTTCAGAAAATTACGTAGTCTATACATTTGATTGCTTACTATTAGGGAATAGGGGGGTAAAAACTTACAGGCGTTCTACGATAACAGCCGTGCCCTGGCCGCCGCCGATGCAAAGAGCAGCAAGACCATAGCGGCCGTTGATTTCCGGTTCAGCCATAGCGTAGAGCAAGGTGACGATGATACGAGCGCCGGAGCAGCCGATCGGATGGCCGAGAGCGATAGCGCCGCCGTGAATGTTGACTTTGTCCATGTTGAGGCCGAGTTCGCGGCAGCAGTATACGGACTGAGCTGCGAAAGCTTCGTTCAATTCGATGAGGTCCATCTGATCGACGGTCATGCCCGTTTTCTTCATGACTTTGCGAACAGCCGGAACAGGGCCGATACCCATGATTGCCGGATCTACGCCAGCCGAAGCCCAATCGATGATGCGAGCCAGCGGTTTGATGCCGAGTTCTTTGGCTTTGTCAGCGGACATGATGACGACAGCAGCTGCGCCGTCGTTGATGCCGGAAGCGTTACCGGCCGTAACCGTGCCGTCTTTGATGAAGGCCGGGCGGAGTTTCGAGAGCATATCCATGGTGCAGTCCGGACGGATGAATTCGTCTTTGTCGATGACGACGTCGCCTTTTCTCTTATGAACCGTAACCGGTACGATCTGGCTGTCGAATTTGCCTTCCTGCTGAGCTTTGTAAGCGTACTGCTGCGAACGGAGAGCCAATTTATCCTGGTCTTCACGCGTTACGCCAAAGCGGCTGGATACGTTTTCAGCTGTTACGCCCATATGATAGTTGTTTTCCGTGCAGATCAAGCCGTCACGAAGAAGAAGATCTTCGAGAACGCCGTTACCCATGCGATAGCCGCGGCGGCCTTTAGCGATGGAGTAGGGAGCATTGGACATGGATTCCATACCGCCGGCAACGATGATATCAGCGTCGCCGAGTTTGATCTGCTGCGAAGCCAAGGAAATGGCACGCATGCCGGAACCACAGAGTTTATTTAATGTGAAAGCTGGAACTTCCTGGGGAATACCCGAATGAAGGGCAACTTGACGGGCTGTGTTTTCACCGCAACCGGCTTGGAGTACATGACCCATGATGACTTCGTCGATCTGATCGACAGGGACACCTGCGCGTTTGATTGCTTCAGTAACCGCAGCAATACCGAGGTCTACAGCGGTAATATCTGCGAATTGGCCATTGAAGCTGCCGATGGCCGTACGGCAAGCACTTACGATAACAGCATCTCTCATTAGAAAAACCATCCTTTCTGACATGAAACAAAATATAGAATAATATAGTATATTAAGCCTTGATTGACGGAGCCGCCGCTTACGCAGCTCCTTGGGGGTTACGTTGAAATGAAGAATTTGAGTTCTAAATTTCACAATCTCCATGTCTATATAGTACATTTTTTCACAAGTAAATGCAAGAGGAAAATGAATTTTTGCTGTGCCGAATAATCATGATAAAGGAAGAGACAGCGAAAAGAAGAATGAACACCCCAAATAGTTCGCCATGCATATCATTTTAAGGAAACATGCCTCACATTAGGATGACAAAATCTTTAGTAGGCCCTTTGTCCCGTTGCACACGATTGACGCTTGCGGTTCTATTCGGCTCATCGTGCCTATACGCGCTATCAAGGCCTGCGCTAAATTGTACTAGCCATTACAATCACAGCGCCACACCTAGACAGCACATCAAAACGTCTGTATAGTTATATAGAGACTTGATGACACATATTAACTTTGAAAGGCAGGTAGATGCACCCGTGATAGCATGGTTACTTTTTGGCATTATAAGCATTGGACTGATAAATATAATTGATCCGCGAACCCTCATCGAGAACATACGTATCTTAGTGAGCTATGTAATGTTCGGGACAATCTTCCATGCCGCTGTGTCTTACTACAATCACCGTGAATATAAGCAGACCGTAAGAGATCTGATCGTTGTGATTGTCTGTATCGTATTGATTGGCTTGACGCTCTGAATGCCCGATAGAATTTTAAAGGCCCTGTATGAACCATGTTACGGGTATGGTTCACACAGGGCCTTTTTGTTGGTCCTTGTCTCTTACTTGCCTCTCTCCTGCATTCCATCAGCTGATATGTTATTTATATAATCTTTATAAGACTCTTCGTGATGGGGACGTTCTTTGGCTGTGTTAGTGATAGTTAGTAATATATTATTCTTTATATATGGCAAGGGGGACGGAGACCGGAATGGGCACAAAGCTCAAATGGGGATGATAGAACTGAAAATGGCAACTAAAAAAGCGACTTCACCATACGTGAGGTCGCTTTTTCAGGCATTACAGTCGGACATATTAAAGAAGGTGTGCAATGAAGCTGTACGAAAGCAAAGCACCCATGGAAATAATGATTTTTGCGTTTGCACTTAAGTTCATGATTCTCCCTCATTTCTTCTTTATAATATGCCAGCCTAATATTTTAAGTTGTTACTGGATAATGACCGGCTGGTGTTTGATCTCTTTATCTATAAATATAATAACGCGTGATTAAAATAAAATCAATAGCTGAAAAATGCAATTGTAGGGGGTCAATATGCTTTGAGTGCAAAAATAAGCGCATAAAATAGAGAATATCAAGCGAAAAGCGGAAAAATATTTTCGCATATTAGGCAAAATAATCATTTCTCAAGAAAAAAATAAATCAAGAAAAAAGTGAATAAAATGATTATTTATTCAAAACCGAAAAATGTTAAAATTTACGTTTAAATAAAGGAGTGACTTAAAAAATAAAATAAGATAATGGTGAGATAAGTATTGGCAGGAGCGTAAAGAATGTTCTATAATGAATATAATAAAGAAAAGGGCGGCAGTCTCCCCTATATACCGTTAAGACTGCGGCCCATTGTATGATAATATTAGGAGGAATATGATGGGATTTTTCGACGCGTTTTTTAAAGAGCAGCAGCGCACGAAGAGCGAAGAAATTTATGACCGTGCCCTGCAAATCTTTAATTCACCTCAGCTGCAAAACGAGGCCTTGTCAGCGGATCTTGCCCGGGAAGTACTTGCCGGCGAAGACTGCGATCAGGTGAGAGGGGCTTACGGCCGATTTGGCCATGATGTGACCAATCCCATTCCCGTCAACGGGCCGAGTGGGGAGTTCGTCTACTTGTCGCGCCTGCGCCTGCGGCGGACGGGGTCGATGGTCTTTTTTCATAATGTCGGACAGATCGGGCGCATCCATGTTTTTGAACTGACCAACGTCAGCGGTCACTTTGCCGACCGGCTGTACGTCGACATGTATCATCCCCGCTGTTCTCGTCTCTATTCTGAAGGCTATACCCTCGAACGGGAAGCCGTCTTTCCCCGCGGCGTGACGACGGCCGTTGCCGATTTTCCTAACGGGCTCTATAAGGCCATTAAGAAGGAAGCGAAACTGCGTCTGGGCATCGATGTGGCCGAACAGGAAAGTGCCCGCATCGACGCGGCGGCGGCTCAGAAATCCCTTGCCGAGCTTCCGGCAAAAACCATGGCGGCGGCACCGGTCGAACCATTGAAATAAGGCTGATCTATGGTATAATTACTACACAGCTTATAATGTTATGATATTAGGAGGGTCACTGATGAGAGACTTACCGAAAGCGCATGAAACGTGGCGCCATTTTAAAAACAATACTTATGAAATCATTACGCTTGCCGAACATACGGAAACGGGTGAAAAGTTCGTTATCTACAAAGCCTTGCACGATACGATGAAAACCTACGCCCGCCCGTTAAAAGATTTCATGAGCGAAGTCGACAAGGAAAAATATCCCCGTTCGGAACAGGAATATCGCTTCGTTAAGATTAAATAATCTTGACAGTTTCGAAAAGTGCTGATATAATATAGAACGTTGAAAATAAAGCAGAAGCTATCCGCTTCTCACCTTACAAGACGATGGTGTCACTAGGGTCTATGACGGAAACGTAGAGCGGATAGTCATGCTATCCGTTCTTTTTTTATTCGGAGGTGAAAGACAATTAGTAAGGAATTACGTATCAACGATCAAATCAGAGCCCGTGAAGTTCGCGTGGTCAGTGATTCTAACGAACAGCTCGGTGTCATGTCTCTTCGTTCTGCCCGTCAGATTGCGGAAGAACGGCGTTTGGACTTAGTAGAAGTCGCACCGAATGGCAAGCCGCCTGTCTGCCGTATCATGAATTACGGAAAGTACCGTTATGAACAGCAGAAGCGCGAAAAGGAAGCTAAGAAAAAACAGAAGGTCTTGACATTGAAAGAAGTAAAGCTTCGTCCCAATATCGAAGATCATGACTTCTACGTTAAAATGAAAGCTGCGCAGCGTTTCCTGGGTGAAGGCAGCAAAGTAAAGGTTACCATCATGTTCCGCGGCCGTGAAATGAGCCATCCGGAACTGGGCCGTGATTTGCTGGTTCGATTCGCTGATGAATTGAAAGACACCGCCCATGTAGAAAAAGAACCTAAAATTGAAGGCAGAAATATGACCATGGTCATTGCTGTCAACAAGAAGTAACAGGAGGACAATTATTATGCCGAAAATCAAAACCCGCCGTGCCGCGGCAAAACGTTTTAAATCAACTGCTACAGGTAAGATCAAACGCATGAAACCGTACAAGAGTCATATCTTGGAAAGCAAGACTGCAAAACGGAAACGTAACCTGAGAAAAGCTGCACTCGTATCGCAGTCCATGACCGGCGTCGTTCGCAAGATGTGCCCGTTCATCTAATTACAGACAGTAAATTTTTTGACATAGACTCGGAGGAATAGACTAATGGCAAGAATCAAAGTTGGCGTTACAGCACACGCTCGTCATAAAAAAATCTTAAAAATGGCTAAGGGCTATCGCGGTACCCGCAGCCGTCTCTTCAAAAAAGCTAACGAAAGCGTCATGAAAGCGCTCTACTACGCTCGTCGTGACCGTCGTGCCAAGAAACGCGAATTCCGTAAATTGTGGATTGCTCGTATCAACGCAGCTACCCGTGCAAACGGCCTCAGCTACAGCCGTTTCATCTATGGTCTGACCAAAGCCGGTGTCATCGTAAACCGTAAAATGTTGGCAGATCTTGCTGTCAATGATGCTGCTGCCTTCACGAAACTCGTTGAAGTTGCCAAAGCTCAGTAATCTTAACATAAAGAGGATGACGACAAAGTGGAAATCATTTTGTCGTCATCCTCTTTTTATGCCCTTTTATAGGCGCCCAGGGGGCCGAGGAAGTTCCTGCGACAAAGTCTGGCCATCTTGCAGGGAAACAGGTACAATATAGATAGATCTATAAGAAAGAGCAAGGAGGACGTACGATGGAAGATATAAGAACACTGGCCGTGGCCTATCATCAGGCCGGCAATAACTGTGCAGAAATGGTGGTCAAGGTCTGTAATGACAGCCTGGCTTTGCATCTGCCCGATGAAACGCTGCGCATGGTATCCATCCTCGGCGGCGGTGTTGCCGGCTCCGGCTGTCTCTGCGGGGCCTTGAACGGCGCTTGTCTCGTCTTAGGCAGTCTCGTCGGCCGGACGCAGCCCGAGGAAAAGACAAAGGCTGAAATCAATCAGCCCGTTCGGGAATTTCAGAAAATTTGGAGCGACCGCTTCAAAGCGACGTGCTGTCGTGTGTTAAAGAGCCCGGCCAATGGCGGTCCCGTGTCCTGCGAAACCTTGATGGCCGATACGGCAGTCATGGTCGTCGATTTCATTCGCGAGAAGAAACTGGCCTAGGGCCTTTGATTCATGTTACCGGTGCGGCCGAGTCGGATGGATGCCCTGATTTTCTTGACTTTTTTGTGGGATATGGTACAATAAACAAGTCGGGTCAACGGGGCGTAGCGCAGTTTGGTAGCGCGCTTGGTTCGGGACTAAGAGGTCGCAGGTTCAAATCCTGTCGCCCCGACCATTTTATATATCGGTATTTATCCCGAGAATACAGTAAGCGATATATAAAGCATGGAGAGCTGTCCGAGTGGCTGAAGGAGCATGATTGGAAATCATGTATAGGGCGAACGCTCTATCGTGGGTTCAAATCCCACGCTCTCCGCCATACGACGCCATAAGAGACTGTCACATGAACTTTTTTCATGGACAGTCTTTTTTTTGTTTCCTAAAAAAGGAAGGATGCCGGAAAATGCGGTTCACAGGCCGATTCTTTTATGATAAAATAAGAAACCATAACAGAGGGAAAGAAGGCTTATGATGAGTGCTATCAAAAGGGAAGTGGCAGCTTTTATCGCTGCCCATCAAGTGGAGGACTTTATAATGACGCCCGTGACGATGCGGGAAGTATCGCTCCGGACGGCGCAGGAACAGATGCTGCCGAAAGTGGAAATGGAAGATATCGTCGACGGCGTCCTTGACGGGTGCCCGGCCTATCCGGTGCCGGTTCGCGTTTACATTCCCCATACGAGTCGGCCCTTGCCGGTTCTCATCTATTATCATGGTGGCGGCTTTGTCATCGATACCGTCTCGGTCTATGATCCCGTATGCCGCCGGATTGCCAAGGCGACGGACCATATCGTCATCTCTCCGGAATATCGCCTGGCTCCGGAAAATCCCTATCCCGCCGCCTACGACGATGCCTTAGCCGTGGCCCGGCAGTCTCTTTCCTTTTTGGAGGCCAAGAACATTGCCTACGAAAGGGATGTGACCTTGTGCGGTGACAGTGCCGGTGGCTGCATGGCGGCCTTCGTCAGCCAAAAACTGCAGCACGATACGGACGTTCCCATAAGCCATCAGATTTTAATCTATCCCCTCCTTGATTTTACCGGGTCCTTTCCATCGTGTCAGGAAAACTGCTGCCCGGAAACGGGATTTTCGGCGGAGAAAATGAAGTGGTATTTCGACCAGTTCTTCCGGGGGCGTGACGAAAAAAGGGCTGCGTCGCCCCTTCTTGGCGAGTTGACGCCCTCCATGCCGTCAACCTTTGTCGTTACGACGTCTTTTTGTCCCTTTCATGACGAAGGTTTGGACTACATCCGCCGTCTCAGGACCCTCGGAGTCCGGGCGGAGACCTATAATTACGACAATATGGTTCATTCCTACCTCAACTTTGAAAAGATTTGCTGCGAGGAAATCGACGATACCTATAAGCGCATGGCAAAGTTTTTGCATGATTGAAGGGAATTGCTTATAATAGAAATAAAAAAGTCTGCTTGTGTATACGGAAAGGATGTGTCATTTTATGAAAAAACGCCTTTGCCCGGAATGTGGTAAATGGGTCGACGTGGAAGGGGATTTTTGTCCTTTTTGTGGAGCTAAACTCCCAGAAATGGGCCCGGATGAACCGGTTATCGATGAAGAAACGGGGACTGAGACCTTTGATCACGAACGGGTAGCCCCGGAGGAACCGATTATCGACGAAGAGACGGGGACCGAAACCTTTGATCACGATCGGGTAGAAGCCGTCGAACATCCGGAAATGTCGGCTGACGGGGACCTGCCGCCTGTCCGACCGACACCGCCGCCGTTCCAGGAAAAGTCATTTTTTGCTCGCCATGGCAAAGCTATTGTGGGCGTCATCATTGCCTTCGTCGTGGTCGTTGCCGGAGCCATCGGCATGTATTTTTACGGGGCTCATCAAGATGACTATACGAAAGATGCCGTCTCCCTCTCACAGCAGCTGACGACAGAAAATGAGTCGGTCACCGATGCCGCTAAACTCCTCAGTCAGCAGGGCCAGGGGAATGGTTCCGAGTCGCTGATCAAGACGCTGGAAACAAGTCGGGCTAATGTGGAAAAAATAGCCAAGAATTACAATCCGCAAAAGATCCCCGACCAATATGCCAGTGATGACCAGGCCATCCGCGAAGTCATGCGAAATCAGATGGCTCTCTACGATAAGGCCATTGCCATCGCCAAGGCGCCGACCGATGCCGCCGTTAATGATAAACTGAATGATATGCTCACCCAGTCCCAGAATGCCAAGAAAATCGCCCGCACCATCCAAATCCCGGGGGCTGACTTTACGGCCGCCGTCGACGACGATGCTGCCGTTTCCTACCTCGAAAAATATGTGGCAAAAGTAAAGAAGGATGAGGAAGAGAAGAAGGCAAAGGCCAATCCGGACAAGCAGATTCTCTCATCCTACGCCAGCAGTAAGGACTTGTTCAACGATGATATCAATAAGCTTACCGATGATATCAACAACTATTTGAAGGATCACAAGGATTTCAAAGACAGCCGGGAATTCAACAACCGGGCCAATACCTTGTACCTCCAGATTTCTAAGACCCGCAGTCAGCTCGAAAGCGATTCGTCCATCGAAAATACGGCCATGAAGTACAAGCTCGATGCCTTGTTTAAGGCCCAGCAGGATCGGCTTCGCGGCCTCTATGATGGTGTCAGCTCCAGTCAGAAGGGCGAAGACTACCGCCCGGGCTTCCAGCGCGGCCAAGCGGCAACCGATCGCTATGACAAATTGAACAGCGAGTGGAACAGCCTGTAAGAAACTTTCTCCATAACCAAAGAGGTTCAGCGACACGATGATCGCTGAACCTCTTTTTTGATTTCTTTTTTTTATTGTTTTACTTTTTTCATTGAAAGTCCGATGCGGCCGCGGTCGGCATCGACACTGATGATTTCTGCGTTGACGATGTCGCCGGTGTGGACGATGTCCGTGGGATGACGGAAGGGATGGTTGCTGAGCTGGGATCGGTGGACCAGGCCCGGCGTCTTGATGCCGAAGTCGACGAAGGCACCGAAATCGACGACGTTCTGGACCGTGCCGCGGACGACGGTACCGACCTTGAGATCGGCGAGAGACATGACGTGCTGTCGGGTAAGGGGTTTTGGGAACTCGCTGCGGACGTCGCGGCCGGGCTTACGGAGTTCTTCCAGAATATCCTTGATGGTCGGCTCGCCGGCGCCGAGGGAGGCCGCCAGTTTCGGGGCGGCGTTGCACTGAATCTTATCGCGCAGGCCGGCCATTTTTTCCGGTTCCTTCAAATCGTCGCGGGTCAGGCCGTACTGGCCGGCAATTTGAGCGGCCAGGTCATACGATTCGGGATGGACCGACGTGTTGTCGAGGGGCTCTTCGCCGTCTTTGATGCGCAGGAAGCCGGCGCATTGGGTAAAGGTAGCCGGTCCTAAACGGGGAACATTTAGAAGTTCCTGACGGTTTTTAAAAGGCCCCTTTTCGTTGCGATAGGTGACGATGTTGCCGGCTGTCGAAGCCGTAAGTCCGGCGATGTGCTGGAGGAGGGCGGCTGAGGCCGTATTCAAATCGACGCCGACGTAGTTGACGACGGAGGTTACGGTCTGATCGAGGGCCGTCGCCAGATCTTTTTGGTTGACGTCGTGCTGATACTGACCGACGCCAATCGAAGAGGGATCGATCTTGACCGATTCGGCCAAGGGATCTTGGATGCGGCGGGCGATGGAGACGGCGCCGCGGATGGTGACGTCCAAGTCGGGCAGTTCTTCCCGAGCCAGTTCTGATGCCGAGTAGACCGAAGCGCCGGCTTCATTGGTGATGACGTAGCGGCAGCTCAAGTTGTAGTTTTCGATGAGCTGGGAGACGAATTGTTCCGTTTCATAAGAGGCCGTCCCGTTGCCGATGGAAATGAGGGTGACGCCGTGGCGGCGGATCATGTTGGCCAAATCCTTAGCGCTCTTTTTCTTCTGCGCCTCCGAATGGGTCAGGTAATACGTTCCGTAGTCGAGGACCCGGCCGGTGGCACTGATGACAGCGGCCTTGCAGCCTGTGCGAAATCCGGGGTCGAGGCCCAAGATGATCTGTCCTTCAAAGGGCGGCTGTAAGAGGAGGTGGCGGAGATTTTCGGCAAAGACGTCGATGGCCTGCTTTTCGGCTTGAGCCGTCAGTTCATTGCGGATTTCCCGGTCCATTTGCGGGAAGATTAACCGCTTATAACTGTCAGAAGCGGCACTCCGGATGATGGCTTCGTACGGCGAATGGCGCTCAATGACCAATTGGCACAGCATATCGATGTGACGGTCGGACGGTTCCTTGAGGGTGACCTTTAATTTCTTTTCATTTTCGCCGCGGTTGATGGCCAAGATGCGGTAGCTCGGAAGACGGGTGATGCGCTCGCTAAAATCGGCGTAGGTCAGCATGGGGCCGGCGTCTTTTTCTTCGACTTGGAGGCTGCAGGTTAAGCGGGCTTCCTGCCAGAGGCTGCGGCGCAGTTTTTGACGAAAGTCAGCCCGTTCGGAGAACCGTTCGGCTAAGATATTAGCCGCCCCTTGGATGGCATCTTCGACGGTAGTGACGTCGTCGCTCAGATAGGCTTTGGCCGCTTCTTCCGGAGACGGTCCCTTGGGATTTTGCTCAGCAAAGAGCTTGGCCAAGGGCTCGAGGCCGGCGTCACAGGCCATGGATGCCTTGGTACGCTTCTTCGGTTTATAGGGAAGATAGATGTCTTCGACTTCTTGGAGCTGACGGGCTTTGTTAAGGGCCATTTCTAGTTCGGCATTCCAGCAGCCCTGGTCTTCAATCGATTGGCGTACCGTTTCTTTGCGGCTGGCCAGAGCCTGTTCATAGGCGTACTGTTCCTGGATACAGCGCAGCTGGACTTCATCCAGTGTTCCCGTTGCTTCTTTGCGATAGCGGGCGATGAAGGGAATCGTATTTCCTTCGTCGAGAAGGGAGAGCGCAGCCTGCACCTGCTGAGGACGAACGCCGAGGGTACGGGCAATTTCAATAATCATCGTTTCGTCAGTCATGAATTCATTCCCTCCATGAAGTATAGTTAAGATTGCTTATTTTGTAAGAGAAACTTTACATAAGTCATTGAATTTTCTCTTAATAACCGTTACAATATAATATAGGATATTTTATTTTTTTATTCATACAAATACATGTAGAATAAGGATAGAATGTCTTATTATACCATACTTTTCAAAGAAAGGGGGATGAAAATGGAAATTGCTGAAGTTTTGCGAAAAAACGGTTATAAAGTCACACCGCAGCGGCTGGCTGTCTATGATGCGATCATTCACAACCCGATGCATCCCAATGCCGAAGCTATTTACAAAACCTTACAGCCGAACTACCCGTCTATGAGTATGGCCACGGTATATAAAACCATGGAAATTTTTGCTAAAATAGGTGTCGTACAAGTCTTGCAATGTGCAGAAGATGCCCATCGTTATGATTATAACACGAACCCTCACGCTCACATTCGCTGTGAGAAGTGCAACCGCGTCATGGATATCGACTTGGATCAGAAGCATCTGAGTCAGTTGGCTGCCGAACAGACTGGTTTTACGGTCAATGGTGTAAGTGTTTCGTTTGTCGGTGTGTGCCCGAAATGTCGGGAAAAATCGTAATAGGTTGTAACGTCTGTTTTCGCTGCTGTCGCACGAGACCTGTCGGTTTTGTGCGGCAGTATTTTTATATATAATGATAGTATACGTCTCAACGAGAAGAAAGGAAATGTTATGCTGCATATTGGTTGTCATCTGTCGGTGTCACAAGGATTTTTGCATATGGGTGACGAAGCTTTATCTATAGGAGCCGATACGTTCCAATTTTTTTCGCGCAATCCGCGGGGAAGCAAGGTGCGAAAGCTCGATATCGATGATATGGAAGCCTTGAATGAACTCATGAAGAAACACCATTTTGCCCCGATCTTAGCTCACGCTCCCTATACCTTAAACGGCTGTTCCCAGACCGAAAAGACACGGGAATTTGCCCGTCAGGCCATGGCCGACGACCTGCGCCGCCTGGAATACCTCGATAACTGCCGTTATAATTTCCATCCCGGCAGCCACGTCGGCCAAGGGCCGGAAAAGGGCATCGACCTCATTGCCGACATGCTCAATACCTGCATGTTTGCCGGTCAGAAGACGACGGTCCTCTTAGAAACCATGGCCGGCAAGGGGACGGAAGTCGGGCGGACCTTTGAAGAATTGGCGGCCATCATCGATAAGGCCGTCATGAATGATAAAATCGGCGTCTGCCTCGATACATGCCACGTCTTTGACGGCGGCTACGACATCGTCCATGAGCTCGACGACGTCCTCTTGACCTTCGATAAGGTCATCGGCCTCGATCGGCTGAAGGCCGTTCACATTAACGACAGTAAGAACGAACTGGCCAGCCATAAAGACCGCCACGAGAAAATCGGTGAGGGCCATATCGGCCTGGCCGCCTTTGACGCCATCGTCAATCATCCGGCCCTGCGGTCCCTGCCGTTTTATTTAGAGACGCCCAATGAACTCGACGGTTATGCGCGGGAAATCGCACTGCTTCGCTCCTTGCAACGATCGTAATAAACGTAGATAAAGGGGACTTTTTATGCGTATACTACACACTGCCGACTGGCATTTAGGAAAACTATTTTATGGATCGTATTTGACGGAAGAACAGGACTATGTATTAAAAACTCAGCTCCTGCCTCTCATTAAAGACGAAGGAATCGACGCCGTTGTCCTTTCCGGTGACGTCTATGACCGGAGCCTTCCGCCGACGGAGGCGGTCGCCCTCTTTGATGAGATCGCGACCAAAATCACGGCCGAACTGAAGGTCCCGTTTCTCGTCATCAGCGGCAATCATGACAGCGCCGCACGCCTGTCCTTTGCCAGCCGCCTTCTGGCCTCCCAGGGCCTTTATATCGTCGGCGAATTAGACCGCATGACGGATCCTGTGGTGTTAGACGATAAATACGGCCCCGTCGCCTTTTTATTGGCCCCTTATGCAGAACCGGCCGTCGTCCGCCATTTCTTGGGTGACGACAGCCTGCGCAGCCATGAGGCGGCCCTTGGGGCCCTTCTTTCGTGGCAGCAGGAAAAGATTCCCCGCGGCATGCGGACCGTTTGCGCAGCCCATGCTTTTGTAGCCGGCGGCCTTGCCGGCGACTCGGAGCGGCCCTTGTCCATTGGTGGCAGCGACCAGGTCGGAAGCGACTTGTTCACCGATTTTTCCTATACGGCTCTGGGCCATCTTCACGGACCGCAGCAGATTACGCTGCCGACCATCCACTATGCCGGGAGTCTCCTGAAATATTCCTTCGGCGAAGCCCGACAGAAAAAGGGCGCCGTCGTCGTCGACCTCGATGGGGACGGCAAGGCCGATCCCGTCTTCCATGAATTTACGCCCCGTCATGACGTACGCATCGTCAGCGGATCCTTTGAAGACGTCATGGCAGCTTCCGACGATCGGCCTGACGATTTTATCTTGGTACGCCTTTCGGATCAACAGCCAATCCTCGACGGCATGGCCAAACTGCGGCGAAAATACCCCAACGCCATGGCCCTTGAAATGCCCAACCGCAATACAGAAGGCGGCGGGCAGCGGGACTTTAACCTCAGGCAGTCGACGGGACAGGAACTCTTTGACAGCTTCTCCAAGGCCATGCGGCCTGACCAGCCCTTGACCGAAGCCGAAGAAGAATGTGTCCGCCAATTGTGGAACGAGCTGGAAAAACGTGAACAAGGGGGCTTATCATGATTCCCATTTACTTAGAAATGAAGGCCTTTGGCCCCTATGCCGGGACGGAAATCGTCGACTTTCGCCGGTTAAAGGATCATAAATTATTTCTCATCTACGGACCGACCGGGTCCGGGAAGACGACGATTCTCGATGCCATCTGTTATGCCCTCTACGGCAGTACCAGCGGCGACATCCGCACCGGCTCCTATATGCGCAGCGAATATGCCACGCCGGATGAGCCGACGTCGGTCTCGTTCCGCTTTGCCATCGGCCAGAAATATTACCGCATCGACCGCAGTCCGGAACAACAGATCGCCAAAAAAAGAGGCGACGGGCTGAAGAAGGCCTCGGCCCAGGCTGCCTTGTATGAAACCGATGAAGACGGGGCTGATGAAAAACTCTTGGCCCCTAAAAACGTCAATGCCGCCGTCGAAGGGCTCTTGGGATTTAAAGCCGATCAGTTCCGACAAGTCGTTCTCCTGCCGCAGGGGGACTTTCGAAAACTCCTCTTGGCCAACTCCGGTGAGCGTCAGCAGATCATGCAGACCTTATTTCATACCCAGTCCTATGCCAAACTTCAGGCCCTGGCTAAAGAACGCCATGACGAACTGGAAAGCCGCCATGAACAGGTGGCCCGCGATCGGGAACAGTGCTTAGTCAACTTAGGCATTGACGGTGAAGACGGGTTGCCCGAAAGAGAGCGGCAATTTAAGGAACAGGAAGCAGGCCTCTTGGCCCGGTGGAAAAAGGCTGAAGAAGAACGCAGTGCCAGGCAGACAGAATTTCAGGCAGCCCAGGCCTTGGAAGCCCACTGGAAACTGTGGGAACAGAAGGGGAAGGAAGCGGCAGAACTTGAAAGGCAGACAGAGCTGTTTGAGAACAAGCGTCAGCGAATCGATGTTCTTCGGAAGGCCGAGGTCTTAGCAGAACCCTGCCGCCATCTCGATGAGCTAGAACGGGAAGGGAAGGCTGCCGCCAAGGCCGCTGACAAAGCCAATGAAGCGGCACAGCAGGCGGCTGTCGACTTGAAGGCCGCTAAAGAGAAGATGGAAAAACTTTCTAAGCAGGAAGGGGCCTATAAAGCAGCCGGTGAAGAACAGGTACGGCTGACAGGCCTCAAGGGCAAGTCCGATTCCTATTACGATCACTGTCTGTTGGTTAAGAAGCTGAATGGGGAAGCGGCTTCCTCCGAACAGGACTGGACCAAGGCCAGAGTCCAAAAAGAAAGGGAAAAGGCGGCCTTAGAGAAAGCTAGGGAAGCCCTTTCGACGCTGGCGGATAAGGCACTGTTGGCCGAGCAGGTAAAACAGCAGTGCCGGTCATTGACGGATCACGTTTCTCAGGAAAAAGAAGCCGCTTCCTTGTCCCTTCAAAAAGGGGAGAGCCTGAAACAGTGGCAGCACCTTCAGTCGGCCTTAGAAAAAGCCGCGCAAAGAGCTAAGAACGACCGCATAGACTATGAAAGCGTCCGGGCCACGTTTTTACGGGGGCAGGCGGCCATTTTGGCGGCGGACCTTACAGACGGGGCGCCGTGCCCGGTCTGCGGGGCGACCGATCATCCCATGCCGGCCCTTCCTCTTGAGGATTTGCCGACGCGGGACGACGTCGAACGGCGGCAAAAAGCAGCCGAAACGAGCGAACAGGAGCGGCAAAAGCTGGAAGTTGATACCAAGGCCGCCGAAACGGCTTATAAAGCCGTAGAAGGTCAATATGACCGCCTCCGTCAGCAGTATCCGCAAACCTCTTCCTTAGGAGACTTGGAATCTCAATTGAAATCGGCCTTGAAGCAAAAGGCGGATCTTGAGAAGGTTCTTTCCGAGGGGGGCCGACTCCGTAAGGATGCCGCCGATGCTGAAGAGAAACTCCGTCAATGGGAATGCCGCGAAGAAGAGGCCCGCAAGGCGATGGAAGAAGCGAAGACAAGGGCCGTCAAAGCCGGCGAAACCCAGGCCCATTTGGAAGCGGAACTGCCTGAGGCCTATCGCGATCCCAAGGCACTCAGCCGCCGTCTGGCCGAGTTGACGCAGCACCTTAAAGACTATGAAGCAGCTCTTCAGAAAAGCCGGGATCATCTGGTAAGCTGTGAACGTCAGGGGGCTCAGCGGCAGGAAGAAGCCCGAAATCTGACCCAACAGGTCCTGACCCTGCGCAGTCGATTCAAACAGGACTATAATGAGCTTGGCCAACGGGTATTAGCAGCAGGCTTTGCCTCCGTTCGTGCCTGCCGGGACATGCAGTCGTCCGTAAAGGACATTCCCATCCTGGAAGGCGAAGTCCGTCAATATGAGACCAAGCTGCAGCAAGTACGAGGCCAGCTCGAACAGGAAAAAGCAGCCATCGACGGTAAGCCTCGTCCCGATGTCCCGGCTTTGGAGAAAACCTTGGCTGAAGCTGAAAAGACGAGCCGCGACCTTGCCGAAGAAAGGGGCCGTCTGTCGGCGACCTTCTCCCAATGGCAGCAGGAAAAGAAGAAGCTCCTGGCCCTCGGTAAGGACGAAGCTGATCTCGTCGAAGCCTATAAGACCGTCGGTGCCGTCTACGACCTCATTGCCGGCAAACAGACGGGCATCAACTTCGAGCGCTACGTCTTAGGGGCCCTCCTCGACGACGTCTTAGCCGCGGCTAATGAACGGCTCCAGGCCATGAGCCGCCAGCGCTATACCTTGCAGCGGTCTCAAAGCTGGGACGATAAACGGGTCAAGCAGATCGGCCTCGACATCGAAGTCTACGACAACTATACGGGCTATGCCCGGCCGGCCAATACCCTGTCCGGCGGCGAAACCTTCTTGTCCTCCCTGTCCCTGGCCTTGGGTCTGGCCGACGTCGTTCAAGCCTATTCCGGCGGTATTCACCTCGATGCCATCTTTATCGACGAAGGCTTCGGCACCCTCGACAGCGAGACCTTGGACTATGCCTTAAAGACCTTGGCGTCGCTTAAGAGCGGCGGCCGCCTGGTCGGCATTATTTCCCATGTGCCGGAATTAAAAGAGCGCATCGACGCCCGCCTGGCTATTCATAAAACCGATCGAGGCAGTACGTCGTCCTTCGAATTTTCCTAAGCCCGTCTCTATATTGTTGAATTGACGGAAAAAGTATATAATAAGGCATAATCGAGAGAGGAGGGACGGAATGTCCATTCAAAAAGTACGCGACTATTTTTCTCAGTGGGGAATGGAAGACAAAGTCATGGAATTGACCGAGTCCAGCGCTACCGTCGAAGAAGCGGCGGCAGCCCTTCATACGGAAGGTCGGCGCATTGCCAAGACCATGTCCTTTCTGGTCGGAGACCAGCCGATCCTCATCGTCTTTGCCGGCGATGCCCGCGTCGATAACCATAAGTACAAAGAGCGATTCCATAAAAAGGCGTCCATGATCAAAGCGGACGACGTCGAAGGGCTCATTGGCCATCCCGTCGGCGGCGTTTGTCCCTTTGCCATCAACCCCGGCGTCGACGTGTATCTCGATGAATCACTCAAGCGTTTTCACACTGTCTTTCCGGCCTGCGGCACGGCCAACAGCGCCATCGAACTGACCCTGGACGAGCTGATGACCTATTCCAAGGCTCTCGAATGGGTCGACGTATCAAAGGGCTGGCAGGAAGAAAGCATTTAACAAAGGGGGTTACACCATGCAGTTTACGTTTAAACACACCAATTTTAATGTATTAGATCTCCAGCGCAGCATGGACTTTTATAAAGAAGCTTTGGGCCTCACGGAAGTCCGCCGCATTGAAAATCCTGATTTCACCATCGTCTATCTCGGTGACGGCGTTACGGGCTTCCAGTTGGAATTGACCTGGCTCAAAGACCGTAAAGAACCGTACAATCTCGGCGACAACGAATTCCACACGGCCTTTGCCGTCAAGGATATGGACGCTGCCTTAGCCAAACATAAAGAAATGGGCTGCGTCGTTTACCAGAATCCGGCTATGGGTATCTACTTCATCGTCGATCCCGACGGCTACTGGTTGGAAATCATTCCGGAGCGTGGATGATGAAGAAAGAATATACCCAGCGGACGGCGCGCCTCATCGGTCAGGATAAAGTCGATGAACTCAATACCAAGAAAGTCCTCGTCTTTGGCGTCGGCGGCGTCGGATCGGCCGTCGTCGAAGCCTTAGGCCGGGCCGGAGTCGGCCATCTCATCTTAGTCGATGCCGACGTCTTTGATCCGTCGAACCTCAACCGCCAGTTAGGGGCGACCGTTGAAACGATTGGCCGGCCGAAGGTCGAAGTCATGAAGGAACGGCTCTTGACCATCAATCCCGACATCGACGTCGAAACCCATGCCACCTTCTACTTGCCCGAAAGCCATGAGGGCTTCATCGCTAAATCCGGTGCCGACTATGTCGTCGATGCCATCGATACGACGAGTGCTAAGATCGCCATCATCGACGAAGCCTACCACAGCGGAATTCCCGTCGTCTCCTCCATGGGAGCCGGCAACAAGCTCCATCCGGAGTACTTCCAGCTCGACTACATCGAAAAGACGACCGTCGATCCCTTGGCTAAGATTATGCGCCGCGAATTGAAGAAGCGCCGCATTCGCCGCATCAAAGTCGCCTACTCGACGGAAGTGCCCCGTACGCCCATCTCGGACAGCGAAGAAGTCCGTCCCAGTCCGGGCAGCATTTCCTTCGTGCCGGCTACAGCCGGTATGATTTTAGCGGGAGCCGTCATCCGCGACCTTCTCGATTTGGCATAAAAGAAAATTTTACCCATCTTATACACAAAGGCTGCGACCGAAAAATCGCAGCCTTTTTTACGGTATTTTCACGGTATTTCGGCGATTTTGATAAGTATCGGAGCATACTTGTCCACAACATGATAGAGTATTGACACGTTGACACGACCTACTATATATAGTATCATAAATCTTGTAAATATCGGCCCCGAAATCGTATATATTGTGGGATATACGGGACTTGTAGACATTTTCATACAATATACTGTGGAGGTAGACATATGCTGGAAGTAATCAAGAGAAACGGACAAAAAGTGCCTTTTGACAGGGACAAAATCACCATCGCCATTGAAAAGGCCATGAACAGCAGCAGCGGCGTATACGAAGAAGGCCAGGCTGCAAAGATTGCAGGTGAAATCGAAGCATATGCTGCATCCATTCATAAGGACATGACTATTTACGCTATTGAAGATCAGGTCTATTATCGCCTCTTGAAGTACAACAATCCGGCCACGGCCCGGGCTTATGAAAACTACAAAGCCATCCAGGCCTTTAAGCGCCAGACCAATACGACGGACAACGACGTTTTTGGCCTGTTGAACAACACCAACTTAGAAGTCCTGAATGAAAACTCCAATAAGAACGGCCACGTCGTTTCGACCCAGCGTGACCTCATTGCCGGCGAAGTTTCCAAAGACATTGCCCGCCGTAAACTCATTCCCGCCGATATCGTCCAGGCCCACGACAGCGGCGCCATCCATTTCCATGACATGGACTACATCATTCAGCCTATGTTCAACTGCTGTCTCATCAACCTCGAAGACATGCTGGCTAACGGTACAGTTATCAACGGCAAGAAAATCGACACGCCGAAGTCCTTCCAGGTCGCCTGCACGGTTACGACCCAGATCATCGCCCAAGTCGCCAGTGGTCAGTACGGCGGCCAGTCCATCAACGGCATCGACCGGATTTTAGCACCCTACGTCCGCAAGTCCTTCAAAAAATACATGAGCGCCGTCGTCGAAGAACAGCGCGAAGTCTACGGCATTGAACCGGACATGGAAAAAGCCGAAGAAATCGCCTGGAAACGGACGAAGAAAGAAATCAAAGACGGCATTCAGACGATCCAGTATCAAATCAATACCCTCATGACGACTAACGGCCAAGCTCCGTTCGTCACCTTGTTCATGTACTTTAAGCCCGATTACGAATACGCTAAGGAAGCGGCCCTTATCGATGAAGAACTCTTGCGTCAGCGCATTCAGGGCATTAAGAACGACGCCAATGTCTACGTCACGCCGGCCTTCCCGAAACTGATCTACGTCCTCGACGAACACAACGTCCGTGAAGGTAGCCCCTACTTCTATCTGACTAAGCTGGCAGCTGAATGCACGGCCAAACGGATGTATCCCGACTACATTTCGGCTAAGAAGATGCGCGAATCCTATGAAGGCAACGTCTTCAGTCCCATGGGCTGCCGTTCCTTCTTAAGCCCCTGGAAAGACGCCGAAGGCAACTATAAATTCGACGGCCGCTTCAACATGGGCGTCGTCTCTTTGAACCTGCCCCAGATCGGGATCCTTGCTGACGGAGACGAAGAAAAATTCTTCCAGATTCTCGACAAGCGCCTGGAACTGTGCAAAAAAGCCCTCCTCCTTCGCGTCAATCTGTTGAAGAAGGTGACGTCTGACGTATCGCCGATCCACTGGCAGTACGGTGCCATTGCCCGCCTCCAGCCCGGTGAAACGATTGAAAAATTCATTTACGGCGGCTACGCAACCCTGTCCTTAGGCTACATCGGCATGTACGAAGCGACAGTATTGACCAAGCACTGCTCGCACACGACGCCGGAAGGCCGGAAATTTGCCATGCGCATCATGGACGACCTCAACGCCCATATCCAAAAGTGGAAGAAGGAAACGAACATCGGCTTTGCCCTCTACGGTACGCCGGCAGAAAACCTGACCAACCGTTTCTGCAAGATCGATAAGGCCCGTTTCGGCTCCATTGCCAACGTTACCGACAAAGATTACTACACCAACAGCTATCACGTCGACGTCCGCGAACCGATCAACGTCTTCGATAAATTCTCTTTTGAAGCCGATTTTGAAGATAAATCGACGGGCGGCTGCATCAGCTACGCCGAAATCCCCAATATGGCCCATAATATCCCGGCTGTCTTGACCATGATCCAGTATATTTACGACCATATTGCCTACGGCGAATTCAATACCAAGCTCGACTACTGCCACGAATGCGGCTTTGACGGCGAAATCATCCTCAATGATGACAACCAGTGGGAATGCCCGCGCTGCCATAATCAGGACCGCAACAAACTGACGGTTATCCGCCGGACCTGCGGCTACTTGGGCGAAAATTTCTGGAATGAAGGGCGGACACAGGAAATCAACAACCGCGTCCTCCACATATAAGAGGTGACTTTCTTTGCATTATGCACAGATGAGACAGTATGACATTGCCAACGGGCCGGGCATCCGCTCGACACTCTTTGTGACGGGCTGCTCGCGAAACTGCTTCAATTGTTTCAACCCGGAATACCAAAATGCCAAGTTCGGCCAAGAGTGGACTGATAAAGAAAAGAAACAACTCCTGTCGTGGCTGCAGGCGCCGACCAACAGCGGCTTGACCCTCCTCGGTGGGGAACCGATGGAAAATACGGAAGGCCTGACGCCTTTGATTCAGGAAATCAAAGAAGCCATGCCGGATAAATCCGTTTGGGTCTACTCCGGCTTCACCTACGATGAAATCATCGGGGACCCACAGAAAAAGGCCCTTCTCGATCAGTGTGACGTCCTCGTCGACGGCCCCTTCGTCGACGCTTTAAAAGACCCGGGACTCTACTTCAGAGGCTCGTCGAACCAGCGCATCATCGACCTTCAGAAGACGCGTGAGTCCGGTGAAATCACCCTCGTATGGCCTGACGGACGATAATCCGCCTTTTCCGGATTTTTACTATAAAGAGTAATGAGTATTGGCTAATATGATTTACACCATAAGCCTTTCTTGATATAATAAGTATAAATAGACGTTCTTATTTCCTTGCATTAGTAACGTCATACAGACGTTGAGGGGGGCTTATTATGGTAGTCGATTCCGTTAAAAAATTAAAAAATGTCGTCAGCGAAGTTATGAAAGGCTATACCAGCAATTCGACAGGCGGATGCTGCGGCGTGTCCCTTCCGCCGGAAGAACAGCGCGAGCTGAAACGGCTGAAAGAGGGCGCACAGGCAGATAAGGCTGAAAAGAACGATTGACACGTACGATAAAAACGAGTACACTACAGTCATAGAACGCAAACGCACGACGGGGGCACCACTCAAGGTGTCAATCGTCGTGCGTTTTTATTTGCTCACGAGAGGTGGATATGATGCAATTATTATTGAATGGGGCCCGCGTCGACGGCCCGTGGTCTTCGTTAGAAGAATTGAAACAGGCCCATGGTAAGGGCCAGGAAATCACCATCGTCAACGGTTTTGCGACGACAGAAAATTTACCCTTACAAGACGGCGATGAAATCTATTTTATCCCTAAAGACCGGCTGCCGCCGAAAGAGGCCTTGGAGGCTATGATGTGTTCCCGCCACACGCCGAAAGTCCATGAAAAGGTCAGTGCCGGCCGGGTTGCCATCTGCGGTTTGGGCGGACTCGGTTCCAATGCGGCCGTCTATTTGGCCCGGACCGGCGTCGGCCACCTGCACCTCATCGACTTCGATACGGTCGATGCCAGCAACCTGAACCGCCAGTCCTACATGGTCCGCGATCTGGGCCAACGCAAGACCGATGCATTAGCTCGGCAGATTGCCGATATCAATCCCTTTATCGACGTCCGCACGGACTTTGTGCGCATGACCGAAGACAATACGGCCGACCTCTTACAAGATGACCAGATCGTCTGCGAAGCCTTTGACAACCCCGATGCTAAGACGATGTTGGTTCACACCGTGTTGGAACAGTGTCCCGATAAATATATCGTCTCCGCCTCGGGCATGGCCGGCTACGGCGACAGCAATGAAATCCAGACCAAGAAAATCATGGATCGTTTCTACGTCTGTGGAGACCAGACGAGAAATGCCAAACCCGGCCGAGGACTCATGGCCCCTCGTGTCGCCATCTGTGCCGCTCACGAAGCCAATCTCATCATTCAGCTCCTGGTAGACGTTTTGTAATTTTTGTCGCGTAATAGGCGAACTTTCGAACCGCCGGAGAGGCGGCATTGCCGGGAAGAAAGGCGATGCCGAGGGGTATCGATGCCGGCGGATCGAGGGGCAGGAGGACGGCTGACGTCACCCGTTTCCGGGTAATGAGGCGGTTCATGATACAGATGCCGAGTCCTTCTTCGACCATTGAAATGGCAGCTGCATTCTCCAGCGTCGTATAACCGATACGAGGCTGGAGTTTATTTTTTTTTAAGAGATGCAAGACGTCGTCGTCCTTTCCGAGAGCCGGCATGATGACCGTCTCTTCTTGGCAGCGGGAAAGGGGATAGGGGCCGTTGGGCGCCAGTTCATGATCGGGCGGTACGGCGGCCACCATTTCATCGTCAGAAAGGGGAATCCAGTCGTAAGGCATGGGCTCCTGATAACTGAGAAAACCGATGTCGGCCGTGCCATTATCGAGCCAGGCCGTGACCTCCTGACGGATGCCTTCCATCAAATGGATCTTGATTTGGGGGTAATCTTTTTGGAAGCGGCCGATGACCTGTGGCAGCCAGTGCGTGGCTATACTGGAATAGGCGGCGATGTTGAGGCTCCCTGTCAATAGGCCGCGTATGTCTGAGGAGAGTTCCTCAATTCGTTTCTCTTCACTGAGGAGCTGTCGGATGGGAAGTAATAGGCGCTCGCCATTTGGCGACAAGGTGACGCCGTGGCGGCTGCGGAGCAGCAAGGGGAAGCCGATTTCTTTTTCAAGGGCCGCTACGAGTTGACTGACACCGGATACGGTGTAGTCTAGTTGTTTGGCGGCTGCAGCCAAGCTCCCTCCTTCAGCGGCGGCTAAAAAGGCTTTATAACGAGCCGTATCCATAGGACCTCCTTACCTTATTCATTAAGTAATACTATATGAAATATAAAAGAATTATAGATTTACTTAAGTATAACAGCTGACTATAATAATGTACAGAAAAGGAGGTATCGTCATGAAGGTCAACGGAAACGGACAAGTCATGCTGGCCGGTATCCTGTGGGGAACCATCGGCATCTTCATTTGGTATATGGAAAGGGCCGGCGCATCCGTCGAATGGATCAGCTTCTTACGGGTGTTTTTTTCATGGCTCATCTTAGTAGCCTTCGTCTGCTGGCGAAACGGCCCGGCCTCGATGAAGGTGAAGCCTGAAATCATGGCTTACTGCGCCCTGTTAGGCCTCATCTGTCACGGCATCTATAATATCTTTTACAGCCTGGCCGTCACCTCTATCGGCGTCTCCCTCAGCGCCGTCCTGCTCAATGTGGCCACCGTTTTTACGGCCGTCTTTTCAGCCCTCTTCTTTCAGGAAAAGATTACCTTTTTGAAGGGACTGGCGCTGACCATCAACATCGTCGGCTGCGTCCTGGCCGTTACCGGCGGCACCTTCGACTTGGCGGCCCTTTCCCTGTGGGGCCTTGGCTGGGGCATCCTGGCGGGACTCTGTTATGGACTGACGGCTGTCATCGGCAAGGTAGCTGGTTACGGTACCGACGCCTTTGTCATGAGCCTGTGGAGCTTCTTTTGGGCTGCCCTCTGTCTTCTCGGTTGGATTTTGTGGCAAGGAGGGCCCATGTCCATGACGCCGTCCGTTTTAGGCATGGGCTTTTTCTACGCCCTCATCCCGACCGTCCTGGGCTATATCCTGTATTACCTGGGCCTCCAGCAAATCGAAGACCTGAGCCGCGTACCCGTATTGGCCTCCTTAGAAACCGTCGCCGCCGTCATCCTGGGCATGAGCCTCACCGGCGACATCCTGAACCTGATAAACCTCTTCGGCATCGCCCTCATCATAGCTTCCCAGTGGTTGATCGGGAAGAGCCGCCAATGACCGCTGTATTTAGCGATGCGATGTGTTCATCTTTTGGTGACGATGGGGAAGGTCTCTGACATTTAGATAAAGAGATAAATCTCTTTTCCGGGAGAGTTTAAGTTGCTGCCGGGAATTTTATAAGCATAATATCATAGGTTTAAAAGCAGGCGAGAAGGAGATCCTTTCATTCGGGTAGAATCTATACTATATTACTATATACAACTATAAATTTCCGGAAGGTGGGTATTTTCATGAAATTTGATTTGAAGAAGATGGGGATTGTCTGTGTATTTGTCTTGGGAATCACTTTCTCAGGTACGGCCATATTCCCAGGCAGCTATTCCTCGGTACAAACTGTTCAGGCTGCTGAAACAGCTATCATTAACGGCTACACCATTGACGTCAGCTCCGTTTGGTATGATGAACCCAATCGTACTTTTGGCGCCGCTGTTACCGACCCGGACGGCAATTATTTTACAACCACCTATAAAATGGTTAACGTGTCCAGTCGTCCTTATCAAATGAATATTTACCAAAGTAAAAACAATAACCCTTGGGTACAGATCGGTGTCATCACGGACGAAGCCAGTTATCAAATCGGCAATAAGAAAACGGGAGGATTCTTATTTCGAAGAATTGCAGACTTGGCGGCTCGTACGGCAGGATATGAAAAGATGTTTTAAAAGGATATCGAAAAAATAGCATGAAAAAATGAAGCTGCGCCAGAAATCGTTTTTGGCGCGGCTTTTTCTATCATAAAAAGGTAATATTGTAGGCACGCAAGCGGTATTTAGCTGAAAAATTTTATACCGACTATCTGTCAAACACTATTGAAATCAAAAAACTTCCTCAACGGATTAACACTCTTCGAGGCTTTTCGTCCTTATCCATCGGCGAGGGTATTGGCAGCGACTGCCCTGAGATTTTTTATGAGTCGATTTCCTGTAACGCTTAGTCATACGTACCGTTGTCAGGAGGCGACGATGAGACGCTTTCTATTTTATATTGAAGTCTCACGATTAAATTGGCGGTGGAAATAGGGAGTCGGGTAGAAGAAAAATGTCAAATTAGTGTAAAAAAATATATACCAAGTTTTAGGGAGTGTAAGTGGATACGACGTATTTATGGGGTATTATGCCATTCGTTTTGTTGGCATTATTATTTCATACAAAATCCCAAATGAAAAAACGCATATTAAATATACTTTAATCGCAATATTAGGAAAGGAGTAAAAACATAACGGAATACATATTGTAACGTTAGCGATTTGACGGTGGATTAGAAACTGAAATTGGTTGAATTTAATGATTATGAGGAGGATTTTAATATGGGAGCAGATGTTATATCGATTGTATTTTTTATTGCCGCTATCGTGCTGGCTTTTATTCGTAAAATCAATATCGGCATTGTGGCTTTAGCCTTGGCAGTACCCTGTACGATGCTCATTGGAATGCCCGGTAAGGAAATCATTGCCGGAATCAATGGAAACTTGTTCCTTACGTTAGTCGGTATTACCCTACTTTTTTCTATTGTTAATGATACGGGAGCCCTCGATCTTTTGGCTCATAAAATCGTTGCCCTTGCAGGGAAGCGGTTATGGCTTATTCCTATCTTGCTCTTTGTTGCCGGGGGACTTATTACCGGTGCCGGCCCCGGGGGAATTCCCGTTCTGGCCATTATGATTCCCCTGGGGATTGCCATCGGTATTCGTGTCGGCTATCATCCGGTCATGCTGACCTTAATCGGTATCTGTGGAATGACCGGTGGCCGTTTTTCACCGATTACGCCGGAAGCGGCTATTGTTTTTAGTGCTATTAATGATACCGCTATCGCCGGTAACAATGTTATTCCAGCCATTATTGCCAATGTGACACTGGCAAATGCCGTCATGGCCATCGTTTTATTTATTGCCTTCAAAGGATATAAAGTAAAAGCCGTGGACAACCAGTCCACTATATCCAAGACCAATAATTTTACACAAAAACAATGGATTTCTTTTGGCGGTATTTTGGCGATGCTGGCTCTGATTATTTTTTTAAAAATAAATGTAGGCCTCGCGGCTATGATTGTCTCGGCAATCTTGCTGCTGTGTCATATTGCTGACGATGGTAAGTGTATTAAAGCTGTCCCTTGGGGAACGATTCTCATGGTGTTGGGCGTCGGGGCCTTATTACATATTGTAGCTAAAACGGGTGGCATCAGCTTGATGACGGATGCCCTGGCCAGTATGATGTCTTCGGCAACAGCTTCTACCTTTATGGCATTATCATCGGGGCTTTTAAGTTTTGTCAGCTCTGCTTTAGGCGTTGTTTATCCTACCATGATGCCTATGAGTATCGGAATTGCTCAACAAGTTGGGGGCGTCAATCCGGTTGCCCTAATGTCGGCTGTGGCAGCCGGCGGCGCCTGTAGCGGTATTTCACCGATGTCTACGGGCGGAGCTATGATTATCGCCATTATGGCCGTTGAATTGAAGGAGAAATTCCCAAAAGAAAAGCAGAACAAGGTATTTGTTCAACTTCTGATTATTGCAGGCGGCAATTTACTGGTATTAATGGCCTGTGCCTTCCTTTTCTTCGACGTCGTCGCGAATCTTTTATCTCCCTTGTGATTTTTTCGTATAAAGTAAACCCGCTGCAAAATGCTTCGCATTTTTGCAGCGGGTTTATTTGTGTCGTCTGAAGGGGCTTATTTTAGGTGATTGAATAAGGTTTGGCGAGTAATGTTTAGCATAGAGGCAACTTCGGTCTTGGTATATCCTTGTTCTAGGAGATCGTTGATGACCAATTTTTGGAAGGTCTGCTGAGCTTTTTTCATATCGAGTTTGAAGGTGTGCGGATCGATGAGATGAGCTCTTTTTTTGGGTTGATGTTGGTCAAAGAGGTAGGTGTACGATGCATTGTCCGTTTGGCTGTATATGTGATAACGCAGCGCGGTGCTTCGAATTTCTCGGATGTTGCCCCACCAGTGATGTTGTAATAAGGCCTTCTGGAGCGGTTCTGGCAGGTCTGATTTTTTTATGCTCCGGTTGGAAAATTCCGATAGAAAATGGAGGAATAAATAAATTATGTCTGACGGACGTTCGTCAAGAGGCGGTAAGGTAAGGGTTAAGGTATTGAGCCGAAAATATAAATCTCTCCGGAAGGTACCTTCATTGATTTTTTCAATGATATCCGTATTGCTGGCGGAAATGATGCGAATGTCGAGGGGAATCACATAGTCGGAGCCGAGACGCATAACTTGCTTAGTTTCGAGAACACGCAGCAGTTTTGACTGGATATCGGAGGACATGCTGTTGATTTCATCGAGGAAAATAGTTCCGTTGTGCGCCAATTCGAACAGGCCGGCTTTTCCTTCTTTTCGAGCGCCTGTAAAAGCGCCTTTTTCGTAGCCGAAAAGTTCGCTTTCTAATAGTTCCGGTGGCAGGGCCGCACAGTTGACGGCAACAAAGGGACCGTTTTTCCGCGGGCTTGAATTGTGAATGCTTTGAGCGAAAAGCTCTTTGCCGGTACCACTTTCGCCTTGGATCAGGACCGGGGCATCATAAGCTGCCATCGTTTCCGCCGTAGCTTTGATTTTGTTCATATTAGCATCTGTTGTCAAAATATCGGAAAAATGATGCGCTGCCGTGAGCCCCGTTTTGGCAAGTTTGTATCGGACATTTTTTTCTAGCCGTTGCAGCTGTGTTACATCTCGAATATTTAAGATATAGCAAGGGGCTCCGTCAAGCTGAAAGGAAGAAGAATTCAAAACTAAGGTATACGGATTGCGTTCAAGAATCACGTCGGAGAATGTCATAGGGGGTTTTTTAGGAGTGCCGGTAAAGATATCTTGTATGGCTGCCGTTTCTGCCGGGACGTTGAGAAATCGCTGGGCTTGGGCATTTATATGAGATATGTGTCCTTTCCGGTCATAGATAATGATACCCTCTTCGACTTGGGAGAGGACGGTAGTAAATAATGAAAGCTGGTGCCGTTCTCTTTTATTGAATAAAGCCAGGTCGCGTGCATATTGATAAAGTGAAAAGATTGTCGGATTACTGGGCATAATCGTGAAAATCGGGAGTGGAATATTGGTAATGCGCGGCAAGATAGCGGTACCTACGATAGCACTTTCGGAATTAATATCGAGACGGTCTAAAATATCTTGTAGTCCCGGCCGTGTTTTATAGGTGAATACTTCTATTTTTTCTCTCAGTTCAGTCGGACACATAGAGAGTTTGAAGATGACGCTGGCGTTTAAAAGCAGATAGATTTTTTTGTATTGTCGTGCTTGTTCCAGGGCATAAATGATGTCGTATGTGGATAGATAGAGACGAAGTACCGGTACTTCGTGAATGACGGGGACTAGTTCTTGGTACGTACCGCCACTGGCAACGAGTACTTGGGCTCCGCTTTTGATCATGGCGCGAGCTTGGCCGTAGATATTCTGAAAGTCTAGAATTGTCGTTTCAATCGGCATATTGTCCGGTTCTTTGCTGTAATTCCATAATGCTTGTTCAATTTTATTTTTCATGACCTGGTCTGTTGCCAGGAAACAGATTTTTTCCAATAATCTCACCTCAGTTCCAGTGTACGTAAAAATAGATGAGATGTCAAATATATGTAAAAAAATATATACACAAGTAATGCTGCGGTTTGATAGAGACTGCTGAATCCCGTAACTAAGCTGTTTTCTATAGTTGGCATTATTATTTCATACATATAGGCAGAGACAATCAAATAACTAGTATATATAGGAGAAAGGAATTGATGAAAATGACAGAAGGATTGTTGGAAGGTATTCGAGTCCTTGATTTTACCGGATTTTTAGCGGGTCCGTATTGCGGCATGTTTCTGGCTGATATGGGAGCCGATGTCATTAAGGTAGAAAACTTGCTGACGAAAGGGGAGTTTTGCCGCTACGCCCGTCCTTTAGATGCTAAAACCGGCCGCAGCATGTATTTTGGAAATCTGAATCGGAATAAACGCGGGTTTGCTGTTAATTTGAAGTCAGAAGAGGGGAAAAAAGTTTTTTCTGAATTAGTCAAATCGGCCGATGTTCTCTTGGAAAATATGCGCCCCGGTGTCATTAAAAAATTGGGCTTCGGATATGAAGAATGTAAAAGCCTTAATCCCCGTATTATTTTTGCGTCTATTTCGGGGTTTGGCCAGTATGGTCCTTATTTTTCAAGACCGGGTTATGACCTTATTGCCCAGGCGATGGGGGGATCCATGAGCATTACCGGATGGCCCGGTTCAGAACCGACTCGTGCCGGCATGGCCATTGGCGATATGATGGCCGGGATGAACTGCTGTATGGGTATCCTGGCGTCCTTGATTAAGCGTCAGAAAACCGGTGTAGGCCAGCGAATTGATGTAGCTCTCGTTGATTCTATTGTTTCTGGTATGGAAGCAAAACTCATGCAGTATCTGTATACCGGTAAAGTACCGGAGAAGACCGGGAATAAATATATTTCTTCGGCTCCATATGATTCGTTTAAAGCCAAGGATGCGTATTTTGTATTGGCAAGCGGTACAGATAAACATTTTGAACATCTTTCAGCCGCTATGGGGATGCCGGAACTGGCAAAAGATCCCCTTTATGAAAACACGGAATTACGCAAAAAAAATGCCGATTCCTTGAAGAAGATCATTGAAGCTTGGGCGAGTGATAAGACGAGTCGTGAGGTCGTCGATATTATCCTTGGTGCCGGTGTTCCGGCCGGTCCTATTTATGACATTGCCGATGTTTGCAACGATAAAAATATCGTAGAAGCCAGAGAGATGTTGGTCAAAGTACCTGATAAGGACGGCGGTGAATTTACGGTCTTGGGCAACCCCATTAAAATGGATGAATATCCTTGCACCTATCGTAAATCGGCACCGGATCTTGGCGAAGACAATGCGGAAATTATGAAAGAACTGGGCTTCTCTGATGATGAAATTATTGAAATGAAGGCTTGTGGAGCTATCAAATAGGAGGATAAGCATGAAAAAAGATATAACCGTCGTAGAAGTATGTCCTCGTGATGGTTGGCAAAATCATAAAATTCCTATTTCTACGGAAACAAAGATTAAGTATATTAAACAAATGATTGATTATGGCGCCGAATCTTTTGATTTGGTATCTTTTGTCAGCCCTAAGTGGGTACCGCAGATGAAAGACGCTGCGGAAGTTCTGCAGGAAAGTAAAAAATATGCGGCTGAACTCGGCAAAGATATTGAATTCATGGCCTTAGCCCTTAACAGTAAAGGCATTGAAAATGCGTTGAAGGCTGGAGCTACGAGTATTCAATTCGTCATTTCAGCCAGTGAAGAACATAATAAACGGAATTCAAATCGGACCATTGAGGAATCCTTAGCTAACTTTAAAACGATGGCGTCGACGGTCAAAGGCGTTAAAATGACCCTTGCCTTGGCTTGTGGGCTGGGATCTCCTTTTGGCGATGAAGTGCCGGCAGATCGTGTTAAATATCTTTGCGAAGAAGCCTTCAATGTTGGCGTTACTCGCATTGGACTCGGAGATACGGCAGGCATTTCTAATCCGGTCCATACTAAAGAAATCATCCGGGCCTTAAAAACAATATGCGATGTCAGCCAAATCGGTATCCATCTCCATGACACCTACGGCATGGGGTTAGCTAATGCCTATGCCGCCGTAGAAGAAGGGATAACTGCCATTGATGCGGCTGCAGGCGGGTTAGGCGGATGTCCTTTTGTGCCGGGAGCGAAAGGGAATATTGCTACAGAAGATTTAGTACATATGCTGCATGCTATGGGGTACCAGACGGGATATAACCTGGATAAAGTTTTGGGATTAGTCCGCTCTATGTGTGACGAGATTCAAGCGACGCCGACCGGCAGTGTGATTAAAGCTTATAAAGGTTGATAAAGACGATAAGGGTTTTCTTATAGGAGGTAAAAATGAGACAATTAATGACGGGTGATGAAGCCATTGCCAGAGGTGTATATGAAGCTGGAGCATCGTTTGCATCGGCTTATCCGGGTACTCCCAGTACGGAAATTCTGGAAAATATTGCGCAGTATGATGAAATTTCGTCCGAATGGGCACCGAATGAAAAGGTGGCCATGGAAGCCGCTATTGGTGCCTCTATTGGCGGCGTTCGCTCTTTTGCTGCCATGAAGATGGTTGGCCTCAATGTGGCTGCGGATCCGCTTTTTACCTTTGCTTATTTAGGGGTGAATGGCGGTATGGTGTTCGTATCGGCTGATGATCCGGGGATGCATTCTTCTCAGAACGAACAGGATAATCGTAATTATGCGAAATTTGCCAAGATTGCCATGATGGAACCTTCTGATTCGCAAGAAGCAAAAGATATGGTGGCTGAAGCTTATGAAGTCAGTGAACGTTACGGCACACCGGTAATGATTAGGATGACGACGCGTGTCTGTCATTCTAAGGGGTTAGTACAGACCGCGGACCGTCATAGCTTTTCGGCTGTACCTTATGTCAAACAGAGAGATAAAATGGATCCGGTGCCGGCCATTTCTAAAGTACGTCGTTATGTCGTTGAAGAACGGGAAGAAAAGTTGAAAGAATACAGCGAACAGACGGCACTGAACTTTGAGGAAATGAATGACACGAAAATCGGCATTATCACTTCGGGTGTTTCCTACAATTACTGTAAGGAAGTCTTTGGGGATAAAGCTTCGTATTTAAAGTTGGGCTTTACATACCCCTTACCGCTGCAAAAAATCCGTGCTTTTGCAGACAAGGTAGATGAGCTCTATGTCGTAGAAGAACTGGATCCCTTTATGGAAGACCAAATCCAAAAGGCAGGGATTGCTTGCCATGGGAGAGACGTTATTCCCGGCATCGATGAACTGAATCCGAACCGCATTGCAAAAGGAATTCTGGGAGAAAGTTATACGGGAGTTCTCGTCGAACCGGAGCTTATTGTCGACAGACCGCCGGCGCTTTGTGCCGGCTGCCCGCACCGCGGATTTTTCTATGAGCTGGCAAAACGAAAAGATACGGTTATGGTCGGCGATATTGGTTGCTATGCGTTAGGCGGATCGGAACCGCTTAATGCGAAGGACATGGCCCTGTGCATGGGAAGTGCGTTCTCTCTCGGCCATGGATTAGTGCGGGCTTTTTCTAAAAGCGGTCAGGCAAAGCGCGTAGTAGCGGTCATGGGCGATTCGACCTTCTTCCATACCGGTATCAATGCCCTTACGGAAGTGTCGTACAATAAGTCGAATACGATCTGCGTCATTCTTGATAACCGAATTACCGGTATGACAGGCCATCAGGAAAATCCGGGAACCGGATATACGATTAAAGGGGAACCGACGACAACCATCGATGTGGAACAAGTCGTTCAGGCTCTTGGCATCCAACATGTTCGTACGGTCAATCCGAACGATTTATCCGATATGAAATCGACACTGGACTGGGCGTATTCTATTGAAGACGAACCGGTTGTTATCATTACTAAATGGCCCTGTATTTTGAAGAAGTTTTCTTCTGAAGATAAAAAGGAATTCAACTTGGACAAGGTACCTTGCGTTATCGATAAAGAAAAGTGTATCGGGTGCAAAAAATGTCTGACGACAGGATGTCCGGCTCTTCGCTTTAATTTGGAAGAGAAAAAATCGGAAATTGTTGAAGTCGACTGTGTCGGGTGCAAAGTTTGCATGCAGGTATGTCCGGTTAAAGCTATCAGCAGAAAGGGAGATCAATAATGAATGATGTAAAAAGTATCCTCCTTGTCGGTGTGGGAGGTCAAGGGACGATTCTGGCCAGTAAGATTCTTACAACGGGACTTATCGAAAATGGGTATGACGTGAAAATGAGTGAAGTACACGGCATGAGTCAGCGAGGCGGCAGTGTCAGCACCCAGGTTCGGTTTGGGGAAAAAGTATATTCTCCGATTATCGGAGAAGGGACGGCAGATATCCTCGTTTCTTTTGAAGAAATGGAAGCGGCCCGTTATGCGAAGTTTTTGAAGCAGGACGGAAAAATGGTTGTAAATACGTATCGGATTCCGTCTATGCCGATTCTGTCAGGAGCAAAAACATATCCGGAAAACATTATTGAAAAACTGGCTGAAAAAGTTTCGACGATGAGTCTCGATGCGACGAAAATTGCAGCCGATTTGGGAAATCCTAAGAGCGCCAATATCGTTCTTCTAGGAGCGCTGATTAAAGCGCTGGGAATGACCGATATTGATTGGAAGGACATCATTGCCCGAACGGTTAAACCGAATTTTGTGGAAATCAACAAGCAGGCCTTTGATGCCGGATTTGCTGCAATCTGATTTTTAGCAAGATAGGGGATATTAGAAGATGGACTAATATCTTTCTATGATAACGTTACGGTGAATAGATTAGCTGAAGGCTCTGTATACAAGTAGGTCGTATGCAGAGCCTTTTTACGTTCACCAAGCATAATGGAGGAACAGATATGCTGATTTTTATGACCTTGTTTGGCGTGGGGTGTCTTTTAGGTTTGACCGGCGGTGGTGGGGCCGGTGTCGTCATCGCGGTGCTTACGGCCGTATTTAATGTGCCGATCCATCTGGCCATGGGGACCAGCCTCGGTGCCATGAGTTTTACCACACTTTCTGGTGCCGTTAGTCATTTCCGTGAAGGGAATGTGAATCTCTATACCGGTATCGCCTTGGGGGTTTTTGGGGCCGTGGGAGCTTTTGCCGGAGCTAAATTTGCATCGTTGATTCCGGCTGCGACGCTTCACTACCTTACGGGGGGGATGCTTATTATTTCTACAATCCTCATGTATCTGCGCCTGTATCAGCCGGGGATACCCCTTTTTTCTTATACCCCTACGGAAAAACTTGTTTCACCACTGCAGTTTTGGCTGATGGCTGCACCGGCAGGTTTTGCTCTCGGATGTCTCTCGGGAACTTTCGGTATTGGCGCTACTCCTTTTATTCAACTCGTCTTACTCATCCTGTACCGACTGCCTATTCTGATTGCAGTCGGTACGACTATGCTGGTGATTTTTCCAATCGCTGTTTTTGGAGGATTCGGATATCTTTTAGAAGGAAATCTGGATGCCATTCTCTTTCTCCAAGTCGTTGCCGGTCTTATGGCGGGGGCTTATATTGGGGCCAGATTTACGAAACGGATACCGCATCGGATATTAAAGTTTGTCATGACGATCATCCCCGGTATCGGAGCCGTAGTCCTATTTATGGGGGGATAAAACACCGCTCTCTAGAAGGCGTTTTTCCGGAAGGCCGGGTACATTCACAGGCTCTCCTTCAGGCAGAACTGAGAAATTATAATATCTCAGGCTGTTTGAAGGAGAGTATTTTTTATGTGTGAGAATCGAGCAACCATAAATGATTGCAGCGACAGTCGGGCGTATTAACCCCGATGGAAATGCATGCCGGCGATTGGTTGGACGTATAAAGATATCATCGGAATCGGCATCAAAAATAATGTGTATTATATTTTTTCAAGTGTATACTTGACGATTAACCGTTCACGGTACAGTGTCTTTGTATTTTCTTTCAGCATCCTAAAGTAGATGCGGCAATGGTTTTCATGATTTATTGAAAGTGAAAATCTTATGCGTTTCGATGACCGCCGTTTCCGTAAATTGCGGAAATAAATCCGTCTATGATGTAAATACGGAAACTGCTATAATAAAGTGAACAATATTATGCATATATATCATAATATTACGGTATACACAGCGTTGCGGTATATACGATATTGCCGTATATATGCTGCTTCGGTATATACCGATACGAAACTTCCATACAAAAGGGGGAAATAGTTGTATGGACAAAAAGTCACGAAAGAAAAAAATTATAGAGCTTCTCATTACCCGTCCGGAAGGCATGACCGGGGAAGACATTGCCACGCAGATCGGCGTTTCTTCCCGTACTGTCCGATCGGATATGAAAAAGTTACAGGAACGGTTGCAGTCCTTTAAAAGCGAAATCATTGCTGCCCCCAATAAAGGCTATCGATTGGAAGTGAAGGAACCGAGAGAAGTGCTTCTTCAACTTTCCGATGAATCTAAAACTCAGGTAGGAATGTTACAGTCTGTATCACAACAGAATTATATTATCGGTCGGTTTATCGTAGCGTGTCTCGATGATGATTCGGTTACGCAGATGCATCTTTCTGAAGAGATGCATGTCGGTATTTCAACGATAAAAAAATACCTTGCCGAAACGCGGGTGAAACTAGAGGAATGGAACCTGACACTGGAACAGTACAAAACAGAAGGCTTGCGAATTGCCGGTGAAGAGGGAAATATCCGCAGCTTTATCGTCGATTATCTTCAAGAAGTAGAGAATCCCCTCGTTAAAGAACGGATTTTTTCACAGACGTCTGATGTACAGTATCAAGATATTTTGCTCAATATTTCTGAAGTTCGCAATCTGCCTTTTACCGATACGGCACAGCATAATCTTATCGTACAGGTTGCCTTATCTGTATTGCGGTCACAACGGGGCCATACCTTGGCTATTACGTCTAGTCTGGCTCAAAAACTGGAAGTTTCCTTTGAACACGATACGGCAAAGAAAATCGCCAACAGTATTAACGAAAAGCTGTCCATCGATTTGCCCTTTAGCGAGGTGTTTTATCTGACTCAGTGCCTCTTGACGGGGAAAAAGTTCCACGATGGTGAATCGGGATTGAATGATGATCACATCCGGCAATTGGTAGAAACCATACTGGACAGGGTCGATGAAAAGTTCGGTCTCGATTTTAGCGACGATTCGTACTTGAAAGAAGGGCTCATGCTGCATCTGCGCATTGCTATTGCCCGCGTCCAGTTCCACATGGCCATACGGAATGAACTTCTGGAAACGGTAAAGCATGACTATCCCGTGCCTTTCCAGATTTCCGTCTATGCCGCAAAGATTGTGAGCGATATCGAAGGTGTCCAGTTTAATGAAAATGAAATCGGCTATATTGCCCTCCATTTTGGGGCTGCCATGAGCCGGAACAGCATGATGGATCTCGATGAAGTAAAACGAGTGTATATCGTCTGCTCTGCAGGACTGGGGGTTTCGATGCTCTTAAAGGCCAAGGTTCGGGAACATTTCCGCAACAGCATACAAGTCGTCGATGTCCTGCCTGCATACAAGGTGACCCAGGATATCATCGATGATGCCGACTTTATCTTCTCTACGGTCCCCTTACCGATGGAATCGCCGAAAATCTTAAGCGTCAATCACATGCTGCAAAAAGAAGACATCGAAAAAATCCAACGCGTCGTTTTCCATCGCCAAGATGAAGTCGGCAGTGATGATTTGATGAAAGGCTTTTTCCATGGTGATTCCTTCTTTCTTAATAAAGATTTTAAAACACGGGAAGAATGCTTGGAATTTCTCACGGATCAAGCCGTTCAAGGCGGCTATATGGATGAACAGAGCAAGCAATCCGTCTTTGAACGGGAACAACTTAGCTCGACGGCCGTCGGTAACTTGGCTGCCTTGCCTCATGCCATGGATACGGAACATGTTAAATTCAATATTTCCGTGCTGACCTTGCAAAAGCCCATTCCTTGGGGGGACATGCAGGTGCAGATCGTCTTTTTGTTGACTATTGAACAAGAAAAATCGGCACTGTGGGAAAAGGTATTCTTGCGGTTATATAATTTCATCAAAGACGGAAATGGTGCCGAGCAAATGCGGAAAATTCGGGATTTTGAACAATTTATGAGCCTCTTTGCCGAGGTGATACCATAAGGATCACGAAGTTCCTGCTACAGGGCTGCGTCCTATATAAATTATAATATTTGAAAACGTAAGGAGATGTTACTATGAATGCGAAAAAAACTGTTTTAATTGCCTGTGGCACCGGCATTGCCACTTCTACGGTTGTCAGCACGGTTGTACAGAAAATTGCCAATGAAAACGATTTGAACGTGGATATTATCCAGTGCAAGATGATGGAAGTTCCGGGCTATGCAGACCGGGCCGACCTCTTGATTACGACGACGGTCGTCGATAAGGATCAATATAAGTTCCCCGTCATCGGTGGTCGCCCTTTCCTTACGGGAATCGGAAAAGACAAGGTAATTGCGGAAATTGTAGAAGTCCTCAAAGCATAATTTTATAGCGAAATACTTTTTGAAAAGAGAGATGGTGTTAAAACCGTCTCTCTTTTTTATTTTTCCAGGAAGGTATTACTGGTAAGAATTTTCCGCAATTCGATTTAGGAAATAAATCGGCCCATGAAGAATGAAAAATTTCCGCATGCGTGGAAGTAACTATAACTATGAGGGAAAGTTCTCACTTGGTATACTGTAGTCAGCTCAAGAGAAAGACACAAAACAGAACCACAAAAATTATCACATAAAGAAAAGAGGATGCATATGGATAGTACAATACAGCAGGAGCTCGTTCTCCTCAATGTAGAAGCCAAAGACAAATTTGATTTATTAGAACAGTTAGCATGTCATTTGCAAAAGCTGGGGTATGTCAAGGATAGTTATAAAGACGCTGTCATTGCCCGGGAAAAAGTCTTTGCTACCGGCTTGCCGACTGTCGCAGGAGGGGTAGCCATTCCCCATACGGATGCCGAACACGTAAATGAACCGGCTATCTGTTTCGCGCGTTTAACGAAGCCCGTCGACTTTGTCATCATGGGTGACGATGAAGAAACGGTTTCCGTCGATCTCGTTGTCATGTTAGCTATGAAAGAGCCGCACGCACAAATCGATCTCCTGCAGAACCTTATGGGGGTTTTCCAAGATGAAGATGCGTTGACCTATCTGAAAACGCAAAATGATAAACAGAGCATCGTAAACTTCATAAAAGAACGTGTCTTTAACAACTCAGCAGAATAATAGTGTATAAGGAGGAACTTATCATGAATACGAAAAAAACAGTTTTAATTGCTTGTGGTACCGGTATTGCTACCTCTACGGTGGTCAACAGCGCCGTACAGAAAATTGCTAAGGAACACAACTTAGACATCAATATGATTCAGTGCAAAATGATGGAAGTACCCGGCTATGCCGATCGGGCTGATCTTTTGATCACGACGACCGTCGTCGATAAGGACCAGTATAAATTCCCCGTCATCGATGGCCGTCCCTTCCTTACGGGAATTGGAAAAGACAAAGCCATTGCAAAAATTATCGAAGAATTAAAAAGTTAATAAAGGTGTCTTATAAAGGAGGTTTCATAAAATGGAACAATTAACACCCATGGTACAAGCATTCTTAGCTCTTGGGCCTACCGTTATTTTACCAGTATTCATTTTCTTCATCGGCTTACTGTTCCGTGTTAAACCGGCAGAATCCTTCCGCTCCGGCCTGACTATCGGCGTTGGTTTTGTAGGGATCAACTTAGTTGTCGCCTTGTTAGTTGATAACTTGGGACCGGCAGCACAGGCTATGGTTGCCAATTTCGGCATCCAGCTGACGGCTATCGATGTCGGTTGGCCGGGATCGGCAAGTATTGCTTGGGCATCGCCGATCGCCGCTGCGATTCTCCCGATCGGCTTGTTAGTAAACTTCGTCATGCTCGTCACCAAGACGACGAAGACGATGGACGTCGATATTTGGAACTACTGGCACTTCACTTTCTGCGGTGCTTGCGTTTATGCCTTGTCGAACAGCTTCATTATGGCAATCCTTGCCGCTGTTCTCTTCGAAATCGCCATCTTGAAAATTGCTGACTGGACGGCACCGTATATGGAAACATACTTCGGCCTCGAAGGGATTTCCGTCCCGACCGGTTCGGCAGCTTCCTATGCAACTATTGGCGTTCCCCTTATCTGGCTTATCCAGAAGATTCCTTTCATCAAAGACCTCAAAGCGGACCCGGCTTCTATTCAGAAACGCTTCGGTATCTTCGGCGAACCGATTTTCATGGGCTTGTTCTTAGGTATCATCATCGGTGCGCTTGCCGGCTATGATCCTGGTAAAATCATCCAGGTCGGCATGGCTATGGCCGGCGTCATGGTTCTCATGCCGCGTATGGTTAAGCTTCTCATGGAAGGTTTGATTCCCATCTCGGAAGGGGCTCGTGAATTTTTACAGAAACGTTTTGGCGAAGACTCGGAAAATGCTAAGATTTACATCGGTCTAGACGCAGCGGTTACGACCGGCCATCCTGCTGTTATCGCAACGGCCCTGATCCTCGTCCCGCTTACCTTGTTAATGGCGGTCATCCTTCCCGGCAACATCGTACTGCCCTTTGGCGACTTGGCGACCATTCCCTTCTTCGTTGCGATGATCGTAGCTGCAGCCCGCGGCAACATCATTCACTCCGTCATCGCCGGCGTCGTTGTTATCAGCATATCCTTACTCATTGCTTCGTTTATGGCTGAATTCCAGACGTCTATGGGCCTCATGGCACAGTTTAAGATGCCTGACGGCGCCGCTCTCATTTCTTCCATTGACCAGGCCGGCAACTTCGTCAACTTCATCATCTTCCAGATCTTTGCATTGTTTGCATAATTATATGCCCGTGCAGGGCGTAAAACCGCCCTGCATCTATTTTTTTGACTATTTTTAAGATATTTTCCACTAAAATTAGAATTTAAATTCATAAAAAGTGTATTTTTATAGGAGGTACTTATCATGAAAGCACTCGTTAAGATGCAAGAAGGCGCAGGTAATTGGGCTGTTATCGATAAACCGGAACCGAAGCCCGGCGAAGGTCAGGTAAAAATTAAGGTAGAGTATATTGGCATTTGTGGCAGTGATATTCACACTTATGAAGGCCACTACAACGTCAACGCCAAAGGACTGACCATCGGACATGAATTTGCCGGCGTTGTTGCGGAAGTAGGTCCTGGCGTGACAAACGTCAAGGTAGGCGACCGCGTTACCAGTGAAACGACCTTTGAAGTCTGCGGTACCTGCGAATATTGCCAGGCTGGCGAATACAACCTTTGCCCTCATCGCAAAGGCCTTGGGACACAGCAAGACGGTGCCATGGCACAGTATATCCTCGCCCGTGCCCAGAGCTGCCACATCTTACCGGAAAATGTAACCACCCGTCAGGCTTCGATTACGGAAGCTGCTTGCTGCGCCTACCACGGCGTATATAAAGCCGATGTAAAGCCGGGGGATATTGTTCTCGTCCTGGGGCCCGGACCGATCGGGCTTTTAACGGCTCAAGTCGTCATGGCTCGCGGCGGCCGTGTCATCATGACAGGCCTCACCTCTGATATGGGGCGTTTGAAGATTGCCAAGGAAAAATTTGGGGTAGAATACATCGTCGATGTACAGAAAGACGACGTCAAGGCATTGGTAAATAAACTTACCAATGGATATGGCGCTGATGTCTGCTATGACTGCACCGGTGCCGTTCCTTCCATGCAGTCCGGCATGGATTTGCTCCGCAAGAAGGGCCAGTATGTTCAAATCGGCTTATTTGCCAAAGACGAAGTAACGGTAGACTTCTCCAAAATTATTCAAAAAGAACTGTCCGTATACGGAAGCCGCAGCCAGAATACGCACGATTGGGAACCGACGCTGCAGCTCATGAGCGAAGGCAAAATCAACGCTGATAAGATGATTACCCATGAAGTAGGTATCGACGAATGGGATAAAGCCTATCAAATGCTGAAGAGCGGCGAAGCCACAAAAATCGTCATGCATCCGATTGGCTAATAGAAAAAAAGTAGTCGTAGACACGCCGGTCTGGGCCGGCGTGTTATGACGTAATATCCCATTCAGGAGGTTTTCGTATGAACATAGATTGCAGTACCGTGAAAATGGAAACGGAAAAACGCGCTCGTCAGTTGCGCCGCAACATCGTGCGCATGCTGACCGAGGCCGGATCCGGTCATCCCGGCGGATCCCTTTCCATCATCGATATTTTGAACGTCCTCTATTTTGAAACGATGCATATCGATCCGGCACAGCCGAAAATGGCGGACCGCGACCGCTTCGTCCTCTCCAAGGGCCATGCAGCACCGGCGTTGTATGCAGCGCTCCAAGCACGCGGCTATTTTGCCGAAGAAGAACTCTGGAAGCTTCGTAAGACCGGCGCCATGCTGCAGGGCCACCCGGATATGAAAAAGGTTCCTGGCGTCGATATGTCAACAGGATCGCTGGGACAAGGCCTTTCAGCAGCTAACGGAATGGCACTGGCAGCCAAACTGGATAAGGCACCATGGCAGGTCTATGTCATTGCCGGCGACGGTGAAATCCAGGAAGGTCAGATTTGGGAAGCTGCCATGAGCGCAGCCCATTATCATCTCGACAATGTCATGCTTTTCGTCGACTGTAACGGACTTCAGATCGATGGTACCAACGACGAAGTCATGACCGTCAATCCTGTCAGTGATAAATTTAAGGCCTTTGGCTGGAATGTCATCGAAATTAACGGTCATGATTACGAGGCAATCCGCGGAGCTATTGCTGCCGGCAAGAGCGTCAAGGATAAACCGACGGCTGTCATCAGCCACAGCGTGAAGGGCAAAGGCGTTTCGTTCATGGAAAATCAAGTGGGATGGCACGGCAAGGCTCCATCACCGGAACAGTGCGCCCAGGCTCTGAAAGAACTGGGAGAAGGAGGCGAAGCGTAATGGCTATGGCAACTCGGGCAGCCTATGGGAAGCTGCTGGAAACTGAATTATATAAAAATCCCCGCGTCGTCGTATTGGACGCGGACTTAGGGAATGCGACGAAATCAGCTTCGTTTAAGAAGGCAGCTCCAGAACGCTATTTCAATATGGGCATTTCTGAGGCGGATATGATGGGGACGGCAGCCGGACTGGCGACAGCCGGCAAGATTCCCATTGCCAGCACTTTTGCTATCTTTGCAACGGGCCGTGCCTTTGAACAAATCCGCAATTCTATTTGCTATCCCAAGCTAAATGTCAAGATTGCTGCAACCCATGCCGGTCTTACCGTCGGTGAAGACGGTGGCAGCCATCAGGCTATTGAAGACCTTTCTCTCATGCGCAGCCTGCCCAATATGACCGTCATCAACCCGGCTGATGCTAAAGAAGCGCAGGAAGCGTTGAAAGCGGCTGTCGACTATGAAGGCCCTGTATACATCCGTCTCGGCCGTGCCGAAGTGCCTGATATCCACGATGATTCCTATCAATTCCAGTGGGGGAAAGGCGAAATTTTACGTGAAGGCAGTGACGTCGGCATCATCGCTACGGGCATCATGGCTGCTAAAGCGCTGGAAGCTGCGGATGCCTTGGAAGCCAAGGGAATCCACGCCCGGGTCGTCAACATCCATACGCTGAAACCCTTGGATGAAGAACTCGTCATAGAAACGGCTAAGATGACAGGCCATATCGTTACCTGCGAAGAACACAGCGTCATCGGTGGACTGGGATCGGCTGTCAGTGAAGTATTAGTACGCCATTGCCCGGTCAAGCAGGACTTTATCGGCGTTAACGATTGCTTTGGCCAGTCCGGCAAGCCGGCAGAATTATTAGAAAAATATGGCCTTACAGCAGCGGCCATCGTAAAAGCGGCTGAAACGAAATAAGTTAATACTACGTATGTGATTAGGAGGCAGATAGCGGTGAAACTCATCATTGGCAGCGACCATGGCGGTTTTGAATTAAAAAAATCAATTATAGAGTACTTAGATAAAGAAGGTATTGCCTATACCGATGCGGGTACCCACACGTCGGAACGGTGCGATTATCCTGTTATTGCAAAAAAAGTAGCCGAAGCTGTAGCCGCAGGTGAATACGACAGAGGCATCCTCCTTTGCGGAACGGGCATCGGCATCGGTATTGCAGCCAACAAGGTTCATGGAATCCGGGCGGCTCTTTGCCACGACATGTTTTCTGCAGAATACTGCCGGCGCCACAACGATGCCAACATTCTCACCATGGGCGGCCGTGTCATCGGTCCGGGACTGGCCATCGAAATCGTCCGTCTTTTCCTCACGACCGGCTTCGACGGCGGCCGTCATGCAGAACGACTCAATATGGTTAAGGAAATGGACGTATAAAGGATCTGACGACAGTGATTAATAAAATTGGAGTATTAACAAGCGGCGGCGATTCTCCCAGCATGAATGCTGCCATCCGCAGCGTGACTCGGTATGCCATCTATAAGGGACTGACGGTAGAAGGCATACAGCGCGGTTATGAAGGTTTGATCCACGGCGAAAGCTTGGCTTTGAATCGTCGCTCGGTAGGCGGTATCATCCATCGCGGCGGCACGCATTTACGGACGTCTCGTTCTGAAGAATTCATGACCCAAGAAGGGCGGCTGAAAGGCTATAACTGGCTCGTGCAGAATCACATCGATGCCCTTGTCGTCATCGGCGGCAACGGCTCCATGAAAGGCGCTGAAAAGCTGAGTGAAATGGGACTGCCGACGGTTACGATTCCCGGTACTATCGATAACGATATGGCAGGAACGCAATATACCTTGGGCTACGATACGGCTGTCAACACCGTATTAGAGGCAGTGAATCGAATTCGGGATACGGCTGTTTCTCATGACCGGGTGGCTATCATCGAAGTCATGGGGCGCCATGCAGGCTTCATCGCCTTGGAATCGGGACTTTCCTGTGGGGCTGAAATCGTCTTGATACCGGAAAAGAAGATGTCCCTGGAAGAAGTGTCCCACCATCTGGAAGCATCTCATAAGCAGTGGAAAAAGAACAGCATCATCATTACGGCAGAAGGCGCTGTGAGCGGAGCCGAGGTCCTTCAGTATATGAAGGAACATCATCCGGAAATGAATCCCAGCCTGACCGTTTTGGGTTATCTCCAGCGCGGCGGTGCACCGAGTGCCCGCGATGCGAAGATGGCCAGCCTCTTTGGCCAGAAGGCCGTAGAATATCTGCTGTCTGGCGGCACGGGGGCCGTTGTCGGTCTTATCCATGACAACATCGTCGCCACACCTTATGAGGAAGCTGACCAATTTCAGTTCGGTATCGATGAAAACGAATATGAATTGGTCCATGCACTGGGAATGTAATAGGAAGGTTTACTAAGGAGGGGTCCTTCTTTTAAGGCAAACCTCTCAACGTAACGAACAAGAGGAGCCTTGTTGTATAGGTCTCCTCTTCTTTTTATGTACCCCTTGGAGGAGGTAATTTCGTATGATTACGTTAATGGGGAAAAGCGTCTTTCGCGGCATCACCATTGGACCGCTGGCACTTTTCCATCGAAACACGATATCTACAGCTGTCCATGAAATAGAAAGTGTTGAAGACGAAGTCAAACGCTTTCATGGAGCTAGAGAAAAGGCTGTGGAACAACTGCGCATGCTCTATGACAAGGCCGTTCAAAAGGTAGGCGAAGAGCAGGCTGCCGTCTTTGAAGTCCATCAAATGATGCTGGAAGATGACGACTATATCGAATCCATTGAAGGACTGATTCAGAATAAAAATATGAATGCCGAAGCTGCGGTAGAACAGACGGCCCAGTTGTTTGCCGAAATGTTCCGCTCTATGGAGGATGTCTACATGCAGGGCCGTGCGGCCGATGTCCTCGATATTTCCCGTCGCGTACAGATGGAATTGTGCGGCGGTCAGGGCGTCGATTTCAGTAAGTATGGTGAAGTCATTATTGCAGCCGATGACCTCGTACCGAGCGAAACGCTCCAGCTCGATACAGATAAGCTTATTGGCTTCGTCACCTCCGGCGGAAGCACGAGCTCGCATACGGCGATCCTGGCCCGTACACTGGGTATTGCTTCTGTCGTAGGCACGGGAACACAGCTTCATCAGGACGTAGACGGCATGTTGGCAATCATCGACGGGACTACGGGCATGGTTTATATCGATCCCGATGACGACACCCTGGAAAAGATGAAGGCAAAGAAGGCTGAAGAAGACGAACGACATGCTAAATTAGAACAAGTACGGGGACTTGAATCGGTGACCCTTGATGGCAAAAAAATCAATGTCTTTGCCAATATCGGCAATACGGAAAACCTGCCGCAAGTGCTCCAAAATGATGCGGAAGGCATCGGACTGTTCCGCAGCGAATTTCTCTATCTCGGCCGCAAGGATTATCCGACGGAAGAAGAACAATTTGAAGCCTACAAAAAGACAGCCCGGACCTTGGAGGGAAAAACGGTTGTCATCCGGACGCTCGATATTGGCGCTGATAAAAAGGTGGATTATTTTAACTTGGCGCCGGAAGAAAACCCGGCCATGGGCATGCGGGCCATCCGCATCTGCCTGACACGGCCTAATCTCTTTAAAACTCAGCTCCGAGCCCTCTGCCGGGCGTCTGCCTTCGGAAAAATTGCCATCATGTTCCCTATGATTATCTCGGTAGATGAAGTGAAGCGCTGTAAGGCCCTTTTACAAGACGTTCGGGCAGAACTGGATGAACAGGGACTACCCTATGATCCCCATATGGAAGTGGGCATCATGATTGAAACACCGGCGGCAGCGGTCATGAGTGACGAGCTGGCAAAGGAAGTCGATTTCTTCAGCATCGGCTCCAATGACCTGACTCAGTACACACTGGCTATCGACCGTCAGCAGACGACACTCGATTCCTTCTTTGATGCCCATCATCCGGCGGTACTGCGTCTCATTGAACAGACCATTCAAAACGGCCATAAGGCTGGCATCTGGGTTGGTATCTGCGGTGAATTAGGGGCAGATCTTACCTTGACCGAACTGTTTCTTCGCATGGGGGTCGATGAGCTTTCTGTAAGTCCATCGGCTGTGCTGGGCCTGCGTGAAAAAATACGTTCCCTTGATTTGACAAAATAAATTGTCCATTGTACAGTAAGAAAGAGTCTGTACAACGTGAGATTACTCATTGTATACAGGCTCTTCGTAATTTCGATGCCCCAGGGTATCGTGGCTGAGGAGGATATATGGATAGACGAAAGCTGTTTGTGTTTGACCTGGATGGAACTATGTTCGATACGGAAATTATTTCCTATCAGTGTTGGCGGGACGTATCGGCCCGTTACGGCTTCCAAATGGGACGTGATGTATTTGATCTCATGTTGGGCCGTGACAACCTGCGCGTCCGCTCTACCTGTGAAAATGCCTTTGGGCCGACCTATCCCTATGACCGGGTGTGCAAGGAGAAGATAGAACTGCAGCTGGAGTACTACCGCACCCATGATATTCCTATGAAACCGGGATTACTCCATATCTTGGAATATGCGAAAGAACAGGGCATCCTCTGTGCTGTTGCCTCGTCGTCACCGCGGAAACTCATTGAATATCTGCTGAAAAAGACCGCTATCGATTCCTTCTTTACCGTTGTCCAAAGCGGAGAAGAAGCAGCCCATGGAAAACCGGAACCCGATATCTTTCTCATGGCTTGTGACAAGGCCGGTATTGCACCGGAAGATGCCCTGGTTCTGGAAGATTCAGAAAGCGGCATCCTGGCAGCTCATGCCGCAGGAATCCCGTCCGTATGGATCCCGGACCTTGTGACGATTCCCGAAGAGGTGCAGCAGTTGGCTTGGCAATGCTGCCAACGTTTGGATGAAGTACCGGCTCGACTGGAACAAAGCTATGGTAAGACGCACATGAACGGCTAAAAATGATGTGCCAAAAAAAGTTAGACATAACCACTGCAGCAAACAGGCTGCGGTGGTTTTTCTATGCAGCGGCATGGCTAAGTACGTAGGTTGCCGGACTGAATCTGCCGTGTGTTTCCTCGGGTGCTTACGTATCGGTTGAGCTGCATGAAGCTTAGCCTTAAAAGGACATCTACTATAAAAATCCCCCTAAACTTTGGATTTTTTGTCCAATGTCAGGGGGATAATCTATTGCTTAAAAGGACAGATTCAATGGTTTTCTTAACTGTGCAGATTTTTCCAAGCCTTCGGTACGGGGATGAGGAAGGCGAAGATGGAGCCGATGACGGCGGCAATCCAGAGGATTTGAAGGGCTGTCGTAAGGCCCCACTGGTCGGCACCCCAGCCGACGAGGGGCGAAACCAGGCCGCCGATGGTCGTCGTAAGGCCCAGGGTGACGCCGGAAGCAAAGCCGACGTTTTTCCCAAGGTAGGTCTGTCCTAAGACGACGATAGGGCTGTAGGCGGCAAAGAGGGAGAAGGCGACGGGCAGGAGCAGCAAGGTCGCCGTGACGATATTGGTGCTGTTGACCAAGAAAAACATGGACGGAATCATGAGCAGCATGGCCCCACGCAGGACGCGGATGAAGCCGAAGCGGTCGGCCAGGATGCCGCCGAGGAAGGTGATGACGACGCCCATAGAGAAGAGAATCGACAGGGCGAGACTCCCTGTTGTCGGGGCGGCATGGAGGACGTTGATCCAAAAGAGGGGAATGAAGGCGTTGCAGAGTGTAAAGCCGATGGAACGGACGAAGATGATGACCGACAGACGGCTGAAGGCACCCCATTCGTTTTCTTTGACTTCGCCGGGATGGGCTTTTTGTTCTGCTTTTTTGGATTCCTGTACGAGGGACAGGATGTGGGGCATGCGGTTGTAGATGATGAAGGCCAGGATGGTGTTGACGATGCCGAAGATGACAAGACCGCGGATGTCAAAGGCATAGGCACAGGCACCGGCGACGATCGGTCCTACGGCAAAGCCGGCATTGCCGCCGACGGAAAAGGATCCCAAGGCCTTTCCTTTTTGGTCGCCGGCGATGTTGTTGACCATGCGGGCTGCTTCGGGATGATAGATGGAGGAGCCGAAGCCGCTGAACATGGAGAAGAGGAAGATGAGCCAGTAGTTCTGCGTAAAACCGAGAAGGGTCAGGCAAATCCCGCAGAGGATGGGACCTAAGGGGACGAACCAGGGTTTTGAAATCTTATCGGAATAATATCCGAAGATCGGCTGCGACACCGAGGATAAGAGCATGTTGGCAAAAATGAGGGTCGCGCCTTCCTGGTAACTGAGGTTGCAGGTCGTGATGAAGTAGGGCAGGAGGGCCGGAATGGCGCCTTGTGCCCAGTCGACGGAAAAATGGCCCATCGTAAAGAGGTATACATAGGGACTTTGTTTTTTCATACAGGTCTTCCTTTCTTTTTATATCGTCATTATTATAACACAAGATTGTTTTCTTTTTGGGGGCGATATATAATAGAATATATTTATTGTTAAAGGAGTTGTTTGTATGGCATCGAAAGAAATGTATGCCCTCGGGTCTCAGGCTTCGGTCATCCGCGACCTCTTTGCTTACGGTCAGGAACAGGCGGCTGTCGTCGGCAAGGACAATGTCTTTGACTTCAGTATCGGCAATCCCACCGTTCCGGCTCCGGCCTGTGTCCGCAAGGCCATTGAAGAAATTCTGCGCGAACGAGAATCGGCAGCTATTCACGGGTATACGGCGGCAGCCGGCGATGCTCCCGTTCGTCAGGGCCTGGCTGATTTTATGAATAAGACCTACGGCGCCGATGTGCGGGCCGATAATTTCTATATGACCTGTGGGGCTGCGGCTTCTTTGGTCATCAGTCTCAAGGCCATCGTCGAAGACGCTTCTGACGAAGTCATCTTGGTGGCTCCCTTTTTCCCGGAATACACGGTTTTCGTGCAGAATGCCGGGGCTAAATCAGTCATCTTGCCGCCCGATACGGAGCATTTTCAAATCTCTCTCGATGCCATGGAACAGGCCATTACGCCGCACACGCGGGCGGTCATCATCAATTCGCCTAATAATCCGTCCGGCGTCGTCTATTCGGCCGAAACGTATGAAAAACTGGCCGCCCTCCTCGAACGAAAATCGAGGGAAATCGGCCATCCGATTTACCTCATTTCCGATGAACCGTACCGTGAAATCATTTATGATGGCCTTCCCATTCTCTATGTACCGAAGTTTTACCGCGACACGATCATCTGCTATTCCTATAGCAAGTCTCTCAGCCTTCCCGGCGAACGCATTGGCTACATCCTCGTTCCCGACTGCGTCACCGCCTCTAAAGAGGTATATACGGCAGTCTGCGGTGCCGGCCGCTTCATGGGCTTTGTCTGCGCACCCCACCTGTTCCAGGACGTCGTCTTGAAATGCATGGGCCAAACGAGCGACGTCGACGTCTATGACCAAAACCGGAAGTTATTATATAATGGTTTAAAAGAAATGGGCTATGACTGCGTCTATCCCAGCGGTGCCTTTTATCTCTTCGTCAAATCGCCGGAACCGGATGCTAAGGCCTTTTCGGATAAGGCCAAGAAACTGAACCTCCTCATCGTGCCGGCAGACAGCTTCGGCTGCCCGGGCTACGTCCGCATTTCCTACTGCGTCGATCCCGATATGATTCGGCGTTCCTTTGCGGCCTTTGAAAAGCTCATGGACCAGTATCGATGAAGACGGTCGGTTATCTAAAGCGAAAAGAGCGTTTTACGAAACTGTATAAATAAAATGTAAAGGATTTGGAATAATTTTCTTGACACGTTCTGTATCTGTGGTATACTAAACAAGTCGTTAGGAAATGGGCCTATAGCTCAGCTGGTTAGAGCGCACGCCTGATAAGCGTGAGGTCGGTG